>OFIK01000002.1_pt1 | contig 273121 bp, 230 predicted proteins | sample 1534931 | NCBI WGS metagenome assembly OFIK01 (sample SAMEA104347342, study PRJEB22522) | marine metagenome | biome: marine biome; feature: marine water body; material: seawater | collected 2015-08-27T00:00:00Z | depth 2901 m
AAAGACAAAATAAAGTGTGTATAATAGACAGAACGAATGGGCTGCTCCGGCTCGCTCGATGATCGCGATGTATATCGAGGCGATGGCTCACCTGATGATTTTCGATGGCAGTCTCGACGAACTACCGCGCTCGCGTAGCATCTGGCGCTGTTCCCGCTGCGCCTTCAATGACGAATGTCCCGGCGTTGAGGTCAGAGGGCAGAGACGAGGTCAGAAACGACGGCAGCAGGATCCTCTGCTTGCGTGACCCCACTAGCCAACAGGACACCGGTCGTACCGAGTTCGATGGCAGCAGCTACATCTGCTCCACTCTTGACACCAGCCCCACAAAGAATTCCGACCTGTTCTGAGATTTCACGGACGGCTGCAGCGGTGGCCCTGACGATCTCGGGGTCGGCCGAGGTGACTGAGACGTCGCCACCGATCAGTTCGGGCGGCTCGACCGCGACGTAGTCCGGTTGCAGGGCAGAGAGAGCACGAGCCTCCTCAATATCTGCAGCGCAAGCACAGACGGTGAAGCCCTCCGGAACCTGATCGAGCAGCATAGCCACGTGCTCGATGCTGACCTTGTGTTCGGCGTGATTGATGAGAGTCCCACTCGCCCCGCGCTCAACGGCGGTTGCAGGGTGAAGCCAGCCGGTGAATGAACCGAATCCAATCGGGTCTAGATGTTGGCACCAGACCTCGAGATTAGGTGCGGCTGCGACCACCGCGGCGAGGTCGAAAGCAGAGACTGCAGCGACCAGCCTCGCATCGGTATGAACACCAGCCATCGCTTCCGCCAAAGCCTCAGCAGAAGCACCATGGGCGCTCTCGTATGTCTTGAGATTGACAACCACCAACGGTCGGCTCACATATCGCCGAGTTGACGAATCGCTTTGACGCTGACGGCTCGCAATAATGCCCGAAGCAAGTCAAAGATGTTTGATTCCATTCGCAGATGTGCGATTTCCCTCACGCGCGCGAAGCATGACCTACGACGGCATCGACGAGTTCAACCCCATCCTCAAGAATCGCGCCCTCTCCGATTATACAGCGCGATATATGACATCCTGCGCCAATCTGAGCACCAGCCAGAACCACACTGTTCTCGACAGTCGAAGCAGCACCGATGTGAACACCTCGCCCAATCGAAGAACCGGTCACCCCCGCAATCGAACCACCGTCACCGAACCAAGAATCGCAGCAGACCTCACCCGTCGAAAAGCGACCTGCCCCGATGCAGATCTGAGCAGCCTCGATGTACGAAGCAGGAGTTCCCGCATCGACGAAATATCCAGTGAAGACAAGCCCTGCCATCCCTCCCGATTCGGCAATCGAGGGGAAGACCTCGCGCTCCATTGAATGCTTCTCGACACTCAATTCATCGAGAACCTCGCGCTCGACCAGATAACATCCAGCATTGATCAGATTCGAGAATTCTGTTCCACTTTCAGGCTTCTCTTGGAAGCGGCGAATCATCCCCTGACCATCCAGTTCACAGACACCGAAACGACTCGGGTCCTCCACTTCCCAAAGCGAAAGCGTAGCAAGAGCACCTGTAGCCGAGTGATGAGCAGCCAAAGCGGCCACATCAACACTCGAAACCAGGTCACCATTCAGCACCAGAACAGGGCCACTACCAGTCATGTGTTCACGCGCTAGAGCAATCGCGCCTCCGGTTCCCAAAGCATCCTCTTCAACCGAGAGAACGACCTCGTAGGGAAGCATCGTAGAAGCAGCCCAAGCGCGCATCTCATCGGTTCCATAACCAGCTGCGACGATAACACGACTGACCATCTCGGAGGGCACGACCTCGACGACAAGTTCGAGTAGAGTCCGGTCGAGAACAGGCAGGAGCGGTTTGGCACGGCCTTCAGTCAGCGGGCGCAGGCGTGTGCCGAAGCCACCGGCGAGCACTATGACGTCCATAGCAGGTCGAGGACTGGCCTGTCTTTGAGCACTTCGTGTCCAAGTCGGCCACAACTGGCGGGCGCATCGTTGAAGGACGGCGGGCGGGTGGTCGGACCGTCGTCATGAATATCCACGAGTACCAAGGCAAGCAACTGTTCGCCAAAGCCGGCGTGAAGGTGCTTGCAGGAGTCCATTGTCGGAGTGTCGAGCAAGCGCTGGCTGCATACGATTCGCTGGGCTCGAAAGTAGTCGCCGTGAAGAGCCAGATTCATGCTGGAGGGCGTGGTAAAGGCACTCTCTATGATGTTGAATCTGGCGAAATCGTGATGGAAGGCGGAGTCAAAATCGCTTTTTCGCGCGAGGATGTCAGTACTTATGCCGCGAACATCCTCGGCCGCAGATTGGTCACCAAACAGACAGGACCGGAGGGCAAAATCGTCTCCAATCTCTATGTTGAGTCAGGATGCGACATCGCTCACGAATACTATCTCGCTCTGCTCGTCGACCGCGAGGCGAAATCGGTCTTAATCATGGCTTCAACCGAGGGTGGAATGGACATCGAAGAGGTCGCTGAGACGACTCCAGAAGCCATACACAAAGTCTGGGTTGAGCCTGATTCAGGACTGCTCGACTCACAAAAAACCGAACTTGGAACTGCTCTGGGCCTCTCTGGCACATCTCTGGAATCGTTCGTTGGGATGATTGGCAGTTTGTACGACGTCTTCGTCGATAACGATTGTTCGATGGTTGAGATCAATCCACTCGTGCGCGATGCGGCCGGCGAGATGGTCGCGCTCGACGCCAAAGTCGGATTCGATGACAATGCATCTTTCAGGCATCCAGAATGGGCTGGGATGCGCGATCTCTCGGAGGAGGAACCGACTGAGATTCGCGCCAAGGCCGCTGGATTGTCCTATGTTAAATTGGACGGTGAGATCGGTTGCCTCGTCAATGGCGCTGGACTAGCGATGGCGACCATGGACGTCATCCAACTCTACGGCGGCGAGCCCGCTAACTTCCTCGATATCGGAGGAGGGGCCGACGAGGCTACCATTCGCGAGGCTTTCAAAATCATCCTTGAGGACCCCAATGTGAAGGGTATCCTCGTCAATATCTTCGGCGGAATACAGCGCTGTGACATCGTTGCGAACGCGGTGCTGGAAACGAGTGCGGCGATTGGCTTGGACGTTCCATTGGTGATTCGACTTTCGGGTACGAACTTCGAGGAAGGACGAGCCATCGTCGATGCCTCGAATCTCGATTGTCATTCGGTCGAGACTCTCGCTGAAGGCGCCAAAGCAATCGTTGAACTCATCGGAGGTGAGGCCTGAATGGCGATCTGGATCGGCGAAGATGCGAAACTCCTGATTCAGGGAATCACCGGAAGTCAAGGTAGCTTCCACGGTGAGAAGATGATCGAATACGGCACCGACGTGGTCGGTGGAGTCACACCCGGAAAGGGTGGGCAGACTATCGAACTCGCTGGTGAGACGATTGCGGTCTACAACACGATGGTCGAAGCCATCGAAGCCACCGACGCCGATGCATCTGTCATCTACGTCCCGCCTCGATTCGCTGCAGCAGCGATCATGGAGGCGGCCGACGCCTTCGACCGGCTGAAGGGTGAGGGCGTGGTCGTCTGCATCACGGAAGGAATCCCCACACTCGACATGGTGAAGGCTGTTGCTTTCGTTGACGACCGGTCAGGAATTCGACTCATCGGGCCGAATTGCCCGGGCATCATCACTCCGGGAGAAAACGGTGGCAGCAAGATTGGCATTATGCCGGGCCACATCCATGCCAAAGGCCGAATAGGAGTCATCTCCAAATCGGGCACTTTGACCTACGAAGCGGTGGCTCAGACGATGAGCATCAGCGAGGGGCAATCGACCTGCATCGGCATCGGCGGAGATCCTGTCAACGGCACCGGCTTCATCGATTGCCTCGAAGCCTTCGAAGCAGACCCTCAGACCGTCGCTGTGGTTCTGATAGGTGAGATTGGAGGCACTGCTGAAGAGGACGCAGCCGCTTGGGCTGCGGACAACATGAACAAGCCGATCGTCGGCTTCGTCGCCGGCTCCAGCGCACCGCCGGGAAAACGCATGGGACATGCCGGTGCAATCATCTCAGGCGGCAAGGGAACCGCAGCCGAGAAGTTCGCCGCCTTCGAGGCTGCGGGCATCCATATCGCTCGAGACCCCTCGGAGATCGGTGAGGTTCTGAGACAGGCTCTGACCGAAGCCGGTCTTCTATGAAGACCGCTCGCGCGAGCACTCGGCATTGCGAGAGACTTAGACCGAGCGACGCAGCCGACGCGGCGTGGCTGCTGATTCTCGCGTCGTGGTCGTCGGCGGCGGACTCGCGGGCTGTGCCTGCGCTCTCGGCCTCGCCGGCCGAGGCGTGGAAGTGACTCTGCTCGAGGCCGGCTCAACTCTCGGTGGGCGGGTTCAATCGGTCAATCTCAGGGGAATGGAGCGTGGTATCGACAATTCTCAACACGCTGCATTTCGCGTCTACGGCAGGTTCCTGCAATTGCTCGCCACCTGCGATGCGCGTGACATAATCAAACTCCAGAAGCGCACAACTCTACCCTATCTCGAGGTGGAGAAGGGCCGAATCAGCATAGTCCGATCGGGACGGCTACCGCCTCCGAACCACCTCGCAGTCTCCTTGATGAAAGCAAAATTCCTAAGCCTGGGCGACAAGTTGGCGATGCAGAAGGCGGTCAAGGCATTACAGCGGATGAGCGAGGAGAAGAGGCGTTCTCTCGACGATACCCCATTCATCAAATGGCTGCAGGAGAATGGACAGACCGAACGGGCGATTCAGCGCTTCTGGGATCCATTGGTCAAGGCTGCACTCAACATCGACTCCGAACAAGCGAGCACTTCGGTCGCGTGCTTCCTCTTCAGGCGCGGCCTCTTCGGCGACCCCGATGCCTTCGATGTCGGTTCCTTCACCTCCGACCTCTCGGACTCGATCTCGCCCGCACTGCGCCGGACACTGGCTCGAACCGGCGTTGAGGTCCGCACCTCATTGCCCGTCACGGGTCTCTTCCGCGAAGAAGGTCGAGTTGCAGGAGTGCTGACCCGTGAAGGATTGCTGACAGCGTCGAGTGTGGTACTCTGCACCCCGATCGCTGCCACAGCGCGCCTGCTGACAGGCGCGGAGGCCAGCGTCGCATCGCATGAAGTCGCGGATAGGCTGGCGAGGCTCGGCAACACTGCACTCATCGGTATCCATGCCTTCCACGAAGGACCTGTCTTGCCCAGCGGCATTCCCTTCGTCACCTGTTGTGACGAGCCGCTGATCCAGATGCTCTTCGACCGAACCGGCGAATTGGACGAGCAGAATCGAGAAGGTCTTCCAGGTCACTGGATTTCGGTAGCGGTTTCCTACGCAGACCCATACCTCGATTGGGATGACGAGTTGATGAGAACCGAATACGAGCGCGTCGTCTATTCTGCATTCCCCGATGCGCCCACAATAACAGAATTCCACGTCATCCGAGTCAAGCGAGCGACGACGGCTCTGACCGTTGGATCGCAGAGGCTTCGCCCCGACCCCTCTGACGCTGGCGAGGGAGTGATTCTCGGCGGAGACTGGCTCGACATCGACTGGCCCAGCACGATGGAAGGCGCGACCCGCGCCGGACTTTCAGCGGCTGCCACGATTCTGGGCCACAGAGGCGATTCTCTGATGAGAGGATGGCAGCACGACGATGACTGGCCGGATTGGCCCGAACCACCACGAAGAGGTGCAGAGGGCTGGCGCGAGTGGTGAAGGGAAGCAGAAGAGACGGCAAAAGAGGCAAGGGAGCAGCGAAAAAAATGTCAGAGAAATTCGATTTCGGCGAGCACGAAGTCACAGAGGATGGCTCAGTAACTCGGCTCGCCGGCTGGGATACCCATCAGAACCTCGACGAAGCACAAGCATTCTGCAAGAAAATCGCTGAATCGCATTATGAGAACTTCGTCGTAACCAACCAATTCACACCGGCAGAACATGTCGAACACATCCAGAACATCTACGCCTTCTGCCGCTACGGTGACGACCTCGGAGACGATGCACCATTCAGCGACGAGATCAGGTGGAAACTGCTCGACGCATGGGAACAAGACCTCTCAGAAGCAGCCCGCGACGACTGGAGCGGAAACCCGCGGCACCCTATACTCAAAGCGATTCAAGCAACGGCGCGCAAGAAGGGCATTCCACGCCAGCCGTTCTGGAAATTGATTCAAGCTTTCAAGATGGACCAGACCAAGAAGCGTTATGCCGATTTCGATGAACTACGACGCTATTGCTTTTACAGCGCAGACCCTGTCGGCCACCTTTTCCTCTACGTTTATGGGCACGATGACGAGGAACTTCGAGCCCTTTCCGATTGGACCTGCACGGCTCTGCAATTGGCTAATCATTGGCAGGATGTGGCTCGCGATCTGGACCAAGACCGCATCTATCTGCCAGCCGACACGATGACTCGCCACGGTTATTCGTACGACGACTATCTCTCCCGTACCGCCGATGATCGCTGGTGCGCCCTGCTCGCAGACGAGGTTGCACGGGCGCAGGAATGGTTCGACAAAGGTGAGGAATTGTGGCAGCGCTGCGACCCGCGCCTCGCCGTCGACCTGATGATGTTCAGCTGGGGTGGACAAGCGGTTCTCTCCTCGATTCGTAATCAGGGATTCGACACTTGGCGCAAGCGGCCGAGAGTCAGCAAACTCAAACAGTTCTTCTTGCTGATGAAAGCACGGCGAAAATGGCGTGCTGCTCTGAAGCACGCCGTTTGACTTAGCACCCATGCGCGCGAGGGTGAGGTTCAAGAGTGAATGATGTGGGCTCGCGTTTGACAAGGCCATGACTCAGCGAAGCAAGACCGATTCCGCAAGCGGGATTCGCTATGACCTCGAGCGGAGCATATCCCTCATCGAAGCCGATGTCGAACCCGAACGGATCGATATGGTTCGCGCCGCTGTCGGTATCACTCGAGATGCGGCGCGGGCAATCAGCATCACCGCGATGGAAACGATTCGCGAGGGAGCGAGATTCATGGGTGTCGTCGGCAATCGCGGTGAACTCGTCAATCCCTTCGGTCATATCGACGCAGCCATCTGGTCTGAGGCCACCGTTCCCGATTACATGATTGAGAGTGCTTACGATTATTGTGAGGAGTTGACTCGTCGTGAAGCTGGCAATTTCCATCACTCGTTCAAGTATCTTCCAGACGATGCTCGACGTTCGATCTGCGCTTACTACGCCTTCTGCCGCCGAGCCGATGACATCGCCGACGGCGACTTCGTCGACCACTTTCCCGGCGGCTCCTCCGACGACCCTGAATCAATCGAATACCGAGCCGATATCGAGCGACTGACCGGCACATCGCCGGTCGTCGACCGCTCGCATTATGACGACAGAATGTCGCAATTATTCTACTATAGAAAGAAACTCTCAACCGCTTACGAGCCGATTACTTCGACCGATCCGATCTTCATCGCACTGAAGGATACGATTCACCGCTTCAATCTCCCGCGACAGCTTCTGGACGACATGATCAGCGGCATGGAGGACGACTTCCACAACAACCGCTACGAGACCTTTGAGGACCTCTACTCCTACTGCTACCGCGTCGCTTCAACCGTCGGGCTGGTCTGCATCGAGATTTACGGATACGATGATCCTGCGGCGCGAGAATTCGCTGAGGCATGGGGTATTTTCATGCAGATGACGAATATCATCCGTGACGTTGTCGAGGATTCCGAGCGAGACAGAATCTATCTGCCGCTCGAGGATTTGCAGCGTTTTGGAATCACCGAGCAGGATGTGCGCGGTGGTGAATCCCTGCTCGATCACCCTGGTTGGAAGCCTTTCATCGACGATTACATCTCGAAGGCTGAGACTTATCGTGATAAGGCGTTCAAGCTGCTGCCGCTGCTGGACAAGCAATCGCGTTATTCTCCAGCAGCGATGATGGCATTCTACGAATTAATTCTGAAGAAGATCGACAAGAAAGATGGCGATATCTTCAGCAAGCGTGTACAACTCTCGAAAGCTGAGAAGATCACCCTCGCAGCCTACGTGTACGCGCGTTACCGCTTCCTCGCCGTCTGAGCGAAAAGCGGCTTACATTGGACAAGCCTCAAGGGAAGATTATCGAGCAGAGTGAATTGGAGGGGAGTCGATGAGGGTTGCAGTTCTGCTCGAGGATCGCTGTCAGCCCAAGAAGTGCAACGCCGAATGTTGGGCTTTCTGCCCACCGGTTCGCAATGGCATCGAGTGCATCGTCCTCGATGATTCGAGCGGCAAGCCGCTGATTTCAGAGCCGCTCTGCATCGGTTGCGGAATCTGTGTGGTCAAATGTCCATTCGAGGCGCTGATCATCACCAATCTGCCCGAGGAACTCGAGGGCGAGATGACTCACCGCTACGGTGAGAATGGCTTCCGTCTGTTTCGACTGCCCTCACCTCGCCAGGAGAAAATCGTTGGCATTCTGGGACCCAATGGAATGGGCAAGTCGACGGCGATAAATCTGCTGTCAGGCTCGTTACGGCCGAACCTCGGAGATTGGACGATACAAGAGAAGGATTGGGCAGAAATCGTCGAATCATTCCCTCGCGGCGAATTGCGCGATTATCTCAGCATGGTAGCACAAGACGGCGTCAAAATCGCTGTCAAACCACAGTACATAGACAAACTACCCAAGATATTCCAAGGCGAAGTCGTGGAACTCCTCAAGCGAGTTGACGACCGAGATGAATTGGCCCACTACGCCGAACTTCTGGCCATCGACCACCTGCTCAACCGCCGACTGGACAAGTTGTCCGGCGGTGAATTGCAGCGCGTTGCGATCGCTGCAACGCTGCTGAAAGAGGCCGACGTCTACTTCTTCGACGAATTATCCTCCTATCTCGACATACACGAGCGCCTGCGCATAGTGCGAATAATCCAAGGAATGGTCGCGCGCGGGAAGCGAATCCTCGTTGTCGAACACGATCTGGCGATTCTCGACGTTCTCTGCGATCTGCTTCACATCGTTTATGGCGAGCGCGCGGCATACGGAATCTTCACTCCGCCGCGCTCGACGCGGGCCGCGATAAACGCCTATCTCGACGGATATCTACCCGAAGAGAATGTGCGAATCCGCGACAAACCGATTCAATTCCTGCGCGGTCGTGTGCGCGGCGAGGAAGTTGGTTCACCCATCCTGCAATGGGGCGACATGGAGAAGACATTGGGCGAATTCCACCTCAAAACCGGCAAGGGCGAAGTCCGCAGCGCCGAAGTCGTCGGAGTCGTCGGGCCAAATGCAACCGGCAAGACGACCATGGTGCGAATGATTGCTGGTGAGATCGAGCCCGACAAGGGCTGGTGCACGATGGATGCAACGGTCTCGTACAAACAGCAGCACGTCAGCACCGACTTCGATGGCAGCGTCCAGGATTGGCTCGATACCGAGCTTGGAGGACGCTGGCGCAGCGGCGAATTCCATACTCGGGTGATTCGGCCGCTGCAGGTCGATCAATTGCTTGAATTGCGCGCGAAGAAACTCTCGGGTGGTGAGTTGCAGGCTGTCTGTATCGCGATTTGTCTTGGAAAGGAAGCCGACCTCTATCTGCTTGATGAGCCGAGCGCACATCTCGACGCAAATGCTCGGATGGAGGCTGCGAAGGCGATACGCCGCACCATGGAGAGCAATGAGAAAGCGGCGATGGTCATCGACCACGACATCTACTTCATCGACATCGTCAGCGACTCGCTGCTCGTCTTCGATGGAGAAGGAGGAAAGCATGGCAATGCACAGGGACCTCTGTCACTTCGAAAAGGCATGAATCGCTTCCTCGCCGATGTCGATGTCACCTTCAGGCGCGACCACGAATCACACCGCCCGCGCATCAACAAGCCGAACAGCCGCAAGGATCGCGAGCAGAAGGCTAGCGGCGAATACTTCTACGTCGAATGAGCAAAGAACGAGCGACTCGAACCATTGGATTCTTGAAGGTCGCTCACAGAGCGTGAGTCATGTCTGAGGACGATATCGAGACGGCTGCCCAGCCCGATGAGGTCGTCGAGGTCGTCGAAGAGCTTGTCGAAGACCCGATCGAAGTACTGGAGACGAGGGTCGCAGAACTTCTCTCAGACCTCCAATATGCACGAGCTGAGACGATGAATGCTCGCCACCGAGGGCAGCGCGACAAGGCCGAGGCGATTCGCTTCGGCAGCGCCGGACTGGCAGTGCGGATTCTGCCAACGATAGATGGGCTTGAGAAGGCTCTGGCCAATGGAGATGGTGATTCAGAGGCTATCCTCAGCGGTGTCCGACTGACACTCGACGCCATGCGAGCAGCGCTCACTGCCGAGGGAATCTCGCGAGTGGAAGCCGAGGGAGCAGAGTTCGACCCGACCTGCATGGAAGCGATTGCAACCATTGCAGCGCCCGATGGCGCGGCCGCCGGCTCGGTCATCGAAGTCATAGAAGCCGGCTACACTCTGCACAACAGAGTCCTTCGACCTGCCAAAGTCATCGTCGCAGAAGGCTGACCAATCGGCTGATACGACCTATGTGGCGGTTTGATAACCGAGACAGGACTCAGGGCGACGATGGTCACTGTTTCCCGCCGCCGAATCGCCTTACTACTCGTCGCATCGATGTTCCTTTCGGGATGTACTGGCGCTGTCGAAACCGACCCCACAATCATCGCTGGATGCATGGATGAGACCGCGACCAATTACAATCCAGATGCGACTGAAGCAGACCGCTCCTGCCTCTACGATGACGGTGACGGAGAGATTCCAGATGACCCCTCACCGCTAGCTATCGAACAGAACGAATTCTGTGACGATGTCAACCCCCACCACTGCATGCTGCCATTTCCGGCACCGGCATTCTTGAATGACGATCCAAGCAGCACCACAGGCTACAATCTGATGATCACAGACGAGGCGATTCCCGACTCAGGCTCTGGCCCCACAAATGCATTCCACATGATCAATCGCCTCGACGGCTACAGTCCCTCGACTCAGATCTTCACCACATTCGACCAGACCCCGGACATCTCGGGACTCGCCGGACACAACTCCATCGAGGACTCCCTGTCCGCCGACCACGCTACGGTTCTGATCAACCTCGACACTGGCGAATTACTCTACCATTGGGTCGAAATCGATGCTCGAACACAGGATGATGAGCCGACCTTCGTCTATCTCCGAACGACTCGCGGGCTCGACCACGACACGCTCTACGGCGTCGCTTACAGAAACCTCCTCGACTCAGAGGGAACATGGGTCGAGGCATCAGCAGCATTCGCTGCACTGCGAGACGGCCAGACCACTGACTCGCCACAGATCGAAGCCCAGCGAGGCATGTACGAGAACCTCTTCACGGCTCTGGGCGAACACGGAGTCGAGCGTGGAACCCTACAAGCAGCCTGGTACTTCCACACCGCTTCGACAGCTTCGATTCTCGCCGACATAGTCACCGCACGCGACGATGCTTCCGAGCGCTTGGGCGAGGACGGCATCGCCTGCGAGGTAACAGAAGTCATCGATGATTACGGCGATGACAACAGTACTTTTCGCCGAATACACGGCACTTTCACAACTCCACAATACATGGAATCTGATTTTCCACCCACTAGCATGCGACGCACAGACGCGGGCGACCCGGAATTCATCGAATTCCGTGAAGTGGTATTCACCATCCTCATCCCACAGGTTCTCTCCGACGAATCGAGAGCGGGTCAGATGACGCTCCTCGGCCATGGTTTCATGGGTAATGGCAAGGGTATGGTGAGCGGGTTTCGAGAGTATGCACAATTGTATGACAGGGTGATGATCGCGACCGATTTCAAGGGTTGGAGCTCTGACGGCGACTTCGATGCGCTGACTTATTCACTGATCAATGGTGAGTACTTCCAGCACCAACAGGAACGCCACATCCAGTCGATAATCAACAACCTCGCGATGATTCGTACCTTCACCGGCGTCTGCTCCGAATTACCTGAATTCATCCATGGTGGAGTCAACTTGGTCGACGTCTCGGCTGTCGATTACATGGGGGTTTCCTTTGGTGGACTTCGCGGTCCTTCGATTCTCGGGATGATTCCTGAGGTCGACCGCGGTGTGTTGTGGGTTGGAGGTTCTTCATTCACTCATCAGATCGAGCGTTCGACGCATTATCGCACCTTCGAGTTGCTCTTCGCTGAGAGCATCGCCTACCCTTCGAGAATGGACCGCGGCTTGATGATCGCTGCATTGCAATCGATTTGGGATGTCACCGATGCAGAGACTTATCTGCCATTCCACGAGAATGGATTGGAGGGGCTGGTGCTACCCTTCGATGTGCTCTACATCACCTCGATAAACGATTTCCAAGTCTCGACTCTAAGTTGCGATCGGGCCGTAAGAACCGCTGGCATCCAGAATCTGGCGGCCTCGGCCTGGCAGCCTTGGGGTGTCGAGTCGAGTGAAGGGCCGATCACAGGTTCCGGAGTTGCTTACTTCGATGGTTCATTCCCAGCGGTGCCGGAGGAGAACCTCGCTGGTTCGATGGATTATCATTCTAATGCCCACGGTCAGGTTCTTGCCGTGCCAGAGGCTTATTCGATGGCATTCGATTACTTATCGAGCGGTATCGTGACGAATACCTGTGACGATTCCTGCACCTTCGAAGGCGTTTGGGAATAATCAGCCGACGGGCTCTCCACCCTCGCCCATGTAGGCTAGGCGGGCAAGGGAATCGGTGTTGATCAGAAGGTCGAGGACCGACGATGGTACCAGGCTGCCGAGCACTGAGCGCACCGCCTCTTCGTCATGCACGGTGCTGAGCATACGCGCAGTCTCGCGAACTCTCCAGCCCTCGTAGTTTTCACGTTGCTTGAGCGGCAGGAGAACAACATCCCAGCCTGCCGCTGTGTAGAGTTCGGCAGTGTCGAAGTCAGTGGTGAGGATGCAGCCAGCTTCACCGTGGTATCGTTCGGCATGCCGCACCCAATTGGGTGGGTCTTCGATGTCCGGAATCGAGCAGATGTGGGTGTTCTCGATGCCTTCTGCGTCGAGCCAGGCAGTGACCATGCTCTCGCGCTCCTCAGCGGTCCACGGATTTGCCAGAGTCGAGGGGCGGTTTGCCGAGCCGATGCCGATTATCAGCGTCGAATCCGCTGCATGTGCAGCACGCTGTTCCGCAGCTGCTCGCAAGAGAATCCCATGGCCGAAATGCAGAGGTTGGAAACGGCCGAGTACCACGATTCCGGCCATGGGCGGATTCGCGGGTGGCCCGGGGGTCATCGGCAGGTCTGTCATTCACTCACCCCTGCCCTCTCACCCAGAGTCAGGCCGCCCAGCACCCATGAATCAGCCGACAGGAACTCACGACCGATGAGCAGAGCGTTGGCTTCTGTTCGAGCTATTTCGAGAAAGTCAAAGAGGCTCTCAGTAAGGCTCTTGTGAGACTCCATCGTCGGTAGGATGCGCGGATCTTGGCTCGAATCCAGAGTCTCGTCGAGGTCTTCCCGCCGAGCCATCCAATCGAGGATGACGGATTCTGAGTAAGATTCACGATCGGAAGCGGAGATCGCAGCCGAGAACCTATGCCACAAATCGGCCGAGAGGAATTCGTCAACACTCTCGATTCGCCCCCCTAGAATCGGCTCGACATAGAGAAAGAGCCGTCCATCCCAGCATCTCCATTCGGCGCTAACCGACCATTCTGCGAGCAGTAGCAAGGCAACGCACTGGGATTTAACAGAAATGCCTTGATCAGCGAGTGGAGCGCCCAGATCCAAGCCATCGGCCTTGTCGATCCACTCGAGAAAATCGCCCTCCAAGTCGACATCGAAGCCGCGATGGTAACGTGGGTCTGATTCGGGCCGTAAATCTCTGAAAGCCCCCGTCTCAAAACCAGAAACCAGTCTACTGAGCGGCATCTCAAGCAATCGACCAAGAGTCGCCTTGTCGACCAATCTCAGTATCACATCGACCATCACCGCGCCTCCATTCAGTCCTGCACGCCGCCCTCGATTAACGTATCAGCCCAGCCTCTACCCACGCCATCAGAGAATTCTGCAACAACGCCCCCACATGATCAATCGCAGCATCATCCTCAGCGAAGAAACGCAGAGTGCGCTTCCCAGTCTTGTGAGTCCGAAGAACAGCCGGCATCCCACTCGTCAAGTGTGGATGCCGATACAGTGGCGTCAGATAGAGTGAGACGTGCTGCCGCTGCATGCAGATAGCCAGAAACGGATCGAATTGCGAGCCATACCGCTTTCGAACCGATTTGTAATATCCAGGATCATCCCGCAGCAGATCGAGCGCACCCTCGTGCTCTTTGGCGATTACTCTAAGCCTGTCCCTCAGGGGAAGCAGAGTGGGATTCTTGACCCATTCCATCGAGTTGCCGAGGCATTACCTCGAATACAACGCTTCCCCCACCTGCCAGCCCTTCGATTGCATCGGGTTGAAGAACTGCGCGCGGGCCCGTGGTAACGTCCCTGTGGTTGGATTGGAGATGTTGGAGTGGCGACCATCGAGGAGCAGATCAAATCCATTGAGGAGGAGATCTCCAAAACCAAGTACAACAAGGCTACGCAAGGCCATATCGGCAAACTCAAAGCGAAAATCGCAGCACTCCGCGTACGTAAGGAAAAGGCTCAGGCCCATGCGAAATCGAGCGGCGGGGGCCCTGGTTTCGAGGTCAGGAAATCGGGCGACGCTTCGGTTGCACTGGTTGGCTTTCCGAGCGTCGGAAAATCCAGTCTGATCACGCAATTGACTGATGTCGATTCTCATATCGGTGGTTTCGCTTTCACGACCCTGACTTGCATTCCCGGCGTCTTGCATCATCGCGGGGCGACAATTCAGATTCTCGATCTACCGGGTCTAATCAAGGGCGCTTCCGAGGGTAAGGGTCGAGGTCGTGAGATTCTCAATGTGATTCGCAGTTGCGATATGGTGCTGTATGTCATCGACCCATTCCAAGGCTCACATTTCCACATCTTGGACAAGGAATTATGGAATGCAGGGATGAGATTGAATGACCCTAAGCCGCAGGTTTTCATCGATAGGACCGAGCGAGGTGGTATCGTTGTCCGCTCCACGCTCGAACAGACAAATCTTGAGACTGAGGAGATTCAAGGAATCATCAGAAGCTTCGGAATCGTCTCAGCGAATATCACTCTCAGAACCGATGTCACCGACGACCATATCGTCGATACCTTGGCTGGAAACAGAGTCTATTCGGATGCGGTCGTCATCCTCAACAAGATCGACCTCGCTAGTAAGGCGGAACTAGACGAGACCTGTGAGCAATTGCCGATAGGTTGGCCGGTTCTGCCGGTTTCGGCATTAACCGGCGAGGGCATCGAGGCGATGAAGGATTTCATCTTCGATAATCTCAATTTCATGTCGATCTATCTCAAACCTCAGGGGCAGGAAGCTGACCTCATCGAGCCCCTGATTGTCAAGAACACCTCAACCGTTCGTGATGTCTGCGTCAAATTGCATCGCGACTTCGTCCGCAGGTTCCGCTATGCGCGCGTCAAGGGGCCGAGCGCGAAATTCGACTGGCAGCGCGTCGGCCTCGACCATCTGTTGAAGGACGAAGACCTTCTGACCATCATCATCAGAAAGTGAGTCTAATCCAGCGATGATTTCACCTATGGGTGGGTTCACGCGATGCCATGACGGCTTCAGGCGACCTGCTGCCGAGGGCTGAGCTCCGAGCCATCGTCGCCCACCTACGTGGACGTGCATCCCTTCTGATTGGGATGTTCCTCTTCGGCTTCATCGCGGGTTATCCAGCTGCTGAGTGGGCCATCGAGTGGTTGATCGAGGCCGACGGCTATCGGCCTGTAGGTGTCGAAATCATCATCCTGCAACCGATGGAGATCATCCTTCTGAAATTGAGGATCGCCAGCCAGATCGGCATCGCTCTCTTCGCTGCAACCCTCATCGGCGACCTCGCGTGGAACGGACGGCGCATCATAGCCGAGGGCAAGCGTATGGCGGTGGTTGGAAGTGGAGGGGGCATTGCTCGATTCTTGCAGGCTCTCATCGCTGTGCTCGGATTGGGGGTTCTGGGCGGCCTCTACGCACACATGATACTGGTTCCCTTCCTTCTTGATTACCTCGCTGCCGATGCGAGTGCTGCAGGAATTGATTCGACTTGGCAACTGCGCTCTTGGATCGGCTTCATCACCGGCCTCTACTTTGGCTCGGTGGTTAGTTTTCAAGTTCCGATCTTCGCTGTGATGCTGGTTCGTGCTGGAATCGTCGAGCACAGAACCTTCACCGAGAACCGAGGAATCCTCTGGTTCTGCGCCGCTGCAATCGGTGCTTTCCTCTCGCCACCGGACCCTCTCTCGATGTTCCTCGTTGGCGGTCCTATGCTCATCCTGCTCGAACTTGCCTTGCTCTACGACCGGTTCACTCGCGGCGAGTGAAGCCCGAGGTGTCGGGTCACAGCCGTCTGCCGTGCGCCATTCAGACTTCGATTCCGCGGTTGCGCGCATCTTCTGCCTGAGCATCAGCAACGCCAGCATCGACATCGACCTTGAGCATCAACAAAGTGCCTATGATAATCAAGACGCTGAGGCTGGCGACACCGACTCTGCTATCGTACATCACAGTCAAGATACCGTAAATCAGTGGACCCATTAGGGCTGCAACTTTACCAAAGAAGCCGAAGAAGCCGAAGAATTCAGCACTTCTAGTCTCGGGTACCATCTGGCCGAAAATTGAACGAGACAAGCCCTGTGAGCCTCCTAGAAGGGCGCCAGCAAAGCATCCTAGAAGCAAGAATTGCAATGTTACACCGAATCCTAGTGGTTCCCATACTGCGCCACGAACTGCAGCAGGGAGGGCATCCATTGGACCATCCCCGAGGCTCGTTGGGTGATCGTTTCCGATAGAGTCTCCATCTGCATCGCCACCGCGAACGCTGACACTGAATCTGTTCCCATCTCCGAAAGTGGCTAGGAATTGAGTTACAGAATCAGTGTCGGCGATAGATATGGGACCCTCTTCTGGATCGTTGAAATTGTAGATTCGACGCTCATCGATATCCTCATTGACATGAATCGGCATTATCGATGACCAGGCATCTGCCCATTCTTGTTCACCCTCGTCCCGAGACAAATCGTTGGCGTAAGCCGAAGGTCCGGCCTGAACCAAGTAACTCCCAGCTCCTGCCATCCTTTCCTCTAACCAACGAGAGGTCAGACCCTCAGGCATACTCGACACATCATAGGGGTCGGTGCCAGCAGCAATCTCCTCTTCATTGCTGAACCAGTCACCATCGATGTTCTCATCATCGGCATCCATGATGCCGTCACCATCGGTATCCCAATCGAATTGGATGTCATAATCCTCGTGAGCCACTAGGCTCAGCGGGGCGAATGACATCGCGCCGAAGATCATCACGACCCAGAGCACAAGCGACAACATGAGAGCCTCCTTTGTCGAGGTTTTCTCGGCTAATTTCGTGAATCCAATCGCGCAGGGTGCAGCGACGAATTGAATCACGAGGATTGTCGTGATCAGCGCAGTTGTGGTCAGGCCGAGGACGGTCACGCCATAGATTCCCGCGAGCGCGGTGACGGAGTTTATGCCATCGATGAAGAAGAAGAAAGCGAGCATGTAGATGAACAAGGTTCGGAACTTCTCGACCTCTCCGAGAGTCTTCTTCAACTCACGGATGGCCAAGCGGGCAGATTCACCGATGCTCATGCTCTCCATCTCATTCTCGATGGGCGGTTCGGGAACCCAGGAGAAGGTGATCATGGCGAATGCCATCCACCAAACCCCAGATGAAGCCATGACGAATGGAATCACCCAATCTCCATCGATTGAGAGGACCATGACGAGATGAATGGCCAATAATATGCCACCACCGAGGTAACCGTAGGCATAAGCGAGATTCGAGATGCGGTCCATCTCGTCGTTTCTACCCATGTGTGGCAACAGGGCATTGTAGAATACCCCAGCTCCATTCAGGCCGACGTTGGCGACGACGAACATGATGATCAACCAGACCCATTGCATCGATAATCCGAACATCGGCGCGAAGGCGAGAAGGAAAGTAGAGCCCGCGCCGATCATCGTCAGAATCCGTAACCACCACATCTTGATTGCTCGACGGTCGGCGATGACGCCGAAAGAAGGACTCAAGACGGCGACGAAGAGCGCGGCGATCGTCACTCCGAATGACCAGACTGCATCAGCAGTCATGTCCTGCCCAATTATCGTCGCCTCCAATCCATTGGCTTTCAAGAAGAGATAGGCGAACCAGGCAGGTCCGACGGCGGTCGTAACGCTAGTCTCGAAAGCAGACTTCCCCCAATCATAGAATGCGTATCCTCGCACTGCTTTCGGGTCTGAGGCTCTGTCTAGTTCGACTGCTGCTGACATGGTGATACCTACGGCTCGGTGGGCTTGTCAGGGTTTTAGCATTGGGGCGGAACAAAAAACTACGTTAGGCTCGATTTCATTACGCCAAAGGCCCTGCGAGCATCTGTGTCAGAGGGGTCAGAGTGGATTCAGCCTCGCGAGAATTCGGTTGATGCATTGGTCCACGGGATGATGGTCAGTGACGGGGTTGAATTCGATCTCCGATTGACTACAGATGAAGAATTAGTCTTACACCACGACCCCCGCACCCTCACGGGACGCTTTCCCGAACAGCATACTTCGTCAGAATTGTCAGACGAAGCGGAGAGCTTTGAGTCGTTACTGTCTCAGAGCGATTTCGCTCGTCCTTGGGTAGAGGAGGCTCGTTTTGTTTGCATCGAATTGAAGCCGCCGCATCCGTCGAGTGGGAAGGGCGGGGGTTGGACCAGCAAAGTGGGCCGTAGAGAGCATCTCACGCGGATGATCGAGCGGCTTGATGAGATGCTGGATGAGATTGGTGTTCCCGAGTCGAACTGCGTCGTCTATTCCTTCGACTCGACCCTCGACCAGGCTGTGAAGGCGTCGGGCAGTGATCTCAAATTCGCAAGACTACAACCCCATATGCGACAATGGGGTGGTTCATTCATCCAGAAGGTCGTGAGTACTCCTTCTTTCATCGGGCACTCATTGATCGGACTGGTCAATTCGCATCGATTGGCCGGAGCACCGTTGCTTCCCGTTGCCATCGACTACATTCATGGCTTCAAGCGCCACCTGACGATGGGCCAGACCGCCGGCATATCTGGTAGCCAACTAGAGAAATTCAATCGGCGCAGAGCAGGATTCCCTGTCTTCGTCTGGTCCGCTGGTCTCGCCCTCGAACACGAACTCCTCGAGGGCGGGATGTCGGTCATCACCGATGATCTCGACCCGGGGATCGAGATTCTACCCTCGGGACAACAACGGCGACTGAGACCTGCAACGATGCCGGATGGAAAGACGCCGTGGCATGAATTGAGTGACTCAGAACGACAGATTCAGATTGAAACCTGGAAGACTCGCTGGAACTGGGCACGCAGCATGGATCATCTGCTCGAGGAGACCAGCGAGGCGTCGATGCCCTGGGAGGCTGTGAGGCTCATCGGGCATCGTGGTGCGGGACGCACACACAAATCGTGAGTCCCACGAATACCGCTGAGACGGGATGGGACATCGATCACGCCAGCCGACGCGGCGGCTGATTGCGGGGGATGTACTTCGGCCGGTAGATCGGTGTGCCACGGCCGTCGCGCGAGTTACGCTCATCCATGATCTGAGCACAGATGCCCGCGACGCGCGCCCAGCCGAAGAAGGTCGTGTAATACTCCGGTAGGCGGAATCCGACCGAGTGCAGCAGGCTGCCACTGGCGAGGTCGACATTGGCATGGGGATTGCTGATCTTCGGAATCTCGCCGAGAATCGGAGGGATGACCTCGCGAAGCGCCTTCACAATGAGGAAGTTCGCATCCTCTGGACATACCTCTTCACCGAGTTCTATCAGAAGCCGAGCGCGCGGATCCTCAGCGCGCAGCACTCCATGACCGAAACCATAGATCGGGCGTCTGTTGTCCAACTCCTCCCGAACGAATGCCTCGATCTCATCATGGTCCGCGGTTCCGATTCGCTGAACGAATTCGAGGCAAGCCTGATTCGCCCGGCCGTGCAAAGGACCGGACAATGCGTTCATCGCACTGGCCAGAGACGAGTAGATGCTGGCCCAACCGGAGGCGACTGCCTTACCGGAGAATGTGCATAGATTACCACCACCATGATCCATGTGAAGGATGAAGAAGAATCGCAGTACGCGCGCGACCCTCTCAGCCCTCTCACCCTCATATCCCATCATGTGAACGAAATTCTCGACCAAGCCCAGTTCAGGCTTTCTTGGTCGAAGTCGCTCTTGCTTGCCATTACGCAAACGGAAGATTCGAGCCATCAGTTCAGGCATTCGAGCGATGAGATTCATCGCGTCACCGCGTGTGTCGCCAGTGGTTTCCGCAGTACCCAGAGCCATTATCCCGATTGACAACCAATCCATCGGATGACCGCTTCCAGGGGTCAGCGATTCCAGAACTCGTAAGGCTCCCGTCGGGATGTTCTCACCGCGCTGAACCAATTCATCTCGGAAGGCTTTCGATTCATCCTCGGTAGGAAGTCGCTTGTTCATCAGCAGATAGATGATATCCTCTTCCTCCAGATTGACCAGATCCTCGACTGGATAACCCACATAGTGGACTCCTTTGATGGGATCTACGAATGAGGTTCTGCAGGTTCCGACCGGAATCCCGCGCATTCCAGAGTCGAGGTGAGCCTCGGTTATCGTGAACAGGGAATCGTCCTCAGGCACGGCGTCGCACTCCAATCGCTCTCACTTGATGGGGAACCCGTCATAATGTCTGCGTCCCGAGGCGTAACCGAGGGACGACAGGTGAGTACGCATCGAACATCGCCTCACGATGCGGGACTTCTGGCTTGGCAGGAACTGAGTGATGAGCAGAAACAACACTTCATCGAGGGCTGTGATCTGTTCGACGAAGCGCAGTTCTGGCACGCGCACGAGTCTTGGGAGGATCTCTGGATATCTCTGAAACCCATGGGCAGACCAATTGAGACCGATGCTATTCAAGGTATCATCCAATGTGCTGCTCTGCTGTACAATTACGAACGACGGAAAGTCCGAGGTGTGGTCAACATGGCGAGCAAGCTTCTGGCTCGATTATCAGGTGTCCAACATGGAATCTGGGGCATCGATGTCGCTCAACTTCGCCTCGATCTGCAACCGTACATCCGTGATGCTGCTGAGGCTGAACCGTCATGGGATCTGAATCCAAGCGAAGTTCGGCTCGGCACCCGATGAGTGAGTCAATATGGCGCGAAATCACACGATTTCAGCCCGCAATGGTCATAGTGTATTCTCATTCGCCCCGACTCATGACTGGCTGGCGTGAGGCGCTTGAAGACCTCGACGACGACCATCGCTTGATGCTCGAGGGTGGTTCTCTCAGTCAGCTCTTCCTGAGATACCCGTTGACGCTATGTCATCCGCTCTTCGTCGGCTCCTTCTACGGAGTTCTTGTCAGTCTCACCTTCATTCTCCCCTCCTTATATACCGGCTGGATGGAGTCCATTCCAATCGAGGATTCATTCAATGATTGGGCGACGAAGAGCATCATGTTCGTCGCCCTCACAGCAGCTCTGAGTGGAATCTCGTTTCTGATATCGACCATCGCGCTTCGACCACCGATTCGTATTGAGAATCGGCGTCGATATCTGTTCCCCATCCCATTCATCGGCTTAATCCTGATAACCTGGTCGATGATTGATGAGGCACCTGCTTGGATCGCCCAACTCGGTTGGTTCCTCGCCATAATCCCCGGTCCGATCTACATTCACCTCTCCTATGCGCCAAGATGGAGGATACTGGATCGCATCGACCGCGGGCTAGACCCCTTCGAAGGGATGAGTCGGACCATCGACCCACCTCCGAAAGGTGAGGTCGAGAGTGGATCAGATGATGTTCTCGATGAGGCGGTTGCTGAGCTCTGAGTATCAGATCAGAGCCAACTCAGGCCCGACCTTCTCGAAAATCCTCAGAACCTCGTCCAAGTCGTCGCGCGTCAGGCCTGCTGACATCTGTGTGCGTACTCTTGCACCGCTGCGAGCGACCATCGGGAAGACGATCGCGCCAGCCAAGACACCCTCGTCAGCGAGACTCTGAGACAATGCTTTCGCCGTTGCCGACTCACCGCACATCACAGGGATGATCGGAGTCTCGGACAATCCTGTGTCGAAGCCCATGGACTGCAATTCAGCTCGGAAATAAATCGTGTTCTCCCAGAGCCGAGCATGATGCTCAGGCTCGCTCATCAGAACTTCGACAGCCGCCTTCTGGGCGGCTGCCACGCCGGGTGGCTGGCTGCCGGAGAGAAGCCACGAGCGGGAGTGGTTGAGAGCGTGGGTTCGAACATCGTCGGAACCTGCGACGATGCCACCCTGAACCCCAAGGGCTTTGGAGAAGGATCCGATTTCGAAATCGACCTTGCCTTGTAGATTGAAGTGGTCGACGATTCCTGCGCCAGCGTCCCCAAGAACACCTTCGCCGTGGCAATCGTCGACGAAGACCATCGCGCCATACTCGGAAGCGAGAGATGTGATCTCAGCCAGAGGGGCTATGTCGCCGTCCATCGAGAAGACACCATCGGTGATGATCAATTTCCTCTCAGCGTCGGCATGATTCTGTAATACAACTTCCAATGCGCCCATATCGTTGTGCGCGTAAAGCCCACGTTGGGCCTTCGTCAAGCGAACACCATCGATGATCGAGCCATGGTTCAACTCATCGCTGATGATGACATCCTCTTTGCCTTGAACTAGAGTCGGTATCAATCCGACATTGGCAGCATAGCCAGACGAATAGATCAGCGCAGCCTCGACTCCCTTGAATTCAGCGACCTTCTCTTCGGCTGCCAGATGAATGTCCATGGTTCCTGCGATGGCTCGGACAGACCCGCTTCCGGCGCCCCACTTCAGAGTCGCCTCTACCATGGCGCCGACCACTTTCGGATGATTAGTGAGATTCAGGTAATTATTCGCCGAGAGCATGATCATCTCACGTCCTCCGATGCTGACTCGAGGTTCATTGGCGCTCTCGAGGGTCGGTGGATTCCAGTCGAGACCCTGTTCACGGAGTGATTCGTACCTCTCCCTCATCCACCGCGTGTCATCAGCCATCGGTTGCCACACCCGTAGGATGTTGATGATTTCATCGGCGACAGAGACATAGCTCCATCGACGCGACACGCCACCTCACTCACGCGACGACTCTTTCACCCCGCACGACGACTCTTTCACCCACGCGAGTCCTCGACGCTCCTGATGTCACCCCCATCTCCCACCTTCACCCTCCTCGGCACAGCCCAGGATGGTGGGGTGCCGCAGGCCGGTTGTGCATGCTCGAACTGCACTTCTGCTCATCTGGATGATTCCCGCAGGCGATTTCCTGTGGCTGCGGGCGTCGCCGATGGAGCGGGCGGATTCCATCTCATCGAAGCGACCCGGGCCCTGCCCGACCAACTGCATGTCTGGGCGCAAGCCATCGATTCTTCGACGCCCATCATCCCGACCAGTGTTCTGCTGACTCATGTCCATCTCGGTCATGTTGACGGAATCGGCCAGTTTGGCAACGAGGCGATGGGCTTGACCGGCCTTCCTCTGATTGCCAGCCAAGCCGCGATCGACGCCCTGCGGTCGCGTGGCTCGATCGCTGCCTTCGAGCCACGACCGATTCTATCGGGATCGACTCACAGGCTGACCAAAGCCTCCGGAGTCACCTTCAAATTCGTCCAAGTTCCGCACCGTGACGAAGAATCCGACACGCATGCGATCATCATCCGAGGACCGAACAGCAGCATCCTATTCCTACCCGACCACGACGATTGGACGCAGACCTTGGCATTGCATCACGTCGAGGACATCAGATCGTGGCTGGAAGAACTGAGAGTGGATCACGCCCTTGTCGATGGAACATTCTGGGACTCGGGCGAACTCAGCGGACGCGATACCGAGGATGTGCCACACCCACCCGTCGCTCTGACTTTGGAGAATCTAGGAGAAAGGCGAAGGGACGACCCAGAAATCCACTTCATCCACCTCAATCACAGCAATCCTCTCAACGCACCCGAGAGCAGCGAGAGGCGGCATCTCGAATCCCTCGGCTGGAAGGTAGCGGAACGAGGCTGGTCGGTCAACCTCTGAGTCTCGATGCTGATGCTTATTTGCCATAAACGCGGCCGAGATGCGTGGCTTTCTCGGGGACGGTGGCTAGCGGCCTCGGCCGAGCTCACATTTTCATGGCACAAACCCACTATCAGGACCAATTCAAGGCGATTCTCGGAGCAGGAGCCTGGCCTGGAACTCTCAATGTGAAACTCACTGGTAAAAATCTCGACGAGTATCGTGGATTCAGAATTCTTGCTGGCCTTGATGAAGGTGAGATGGAGGGCGGTTCTGAACCTCTGCGAATCGCTGGTTTCGAGCGCGATGGCCGATCCTTCGGTGGAGCGACGGCCTTCATCGCCGAAATCTCGCTCGACGGAACTGAATGGTGGCGATGCGCTCTGCTCATTCCAGATCTGACTCGCCACACCGAGACCGCCGAGGTAATCTCAAGTTCCTTCCTGCGAGAGAGATTGCCATGTGAGGATGGTGACTTGGTGAGTCTCAGGTTCGATTGAGCAGATTCACCCATTCGCGCTCGAGCATCGCCGAGTTCTCCAGTCGCGCCAAAGACAACCATCTGATTCGCGCGCGCCGATCATCGGGTGGCGAGGTGGAACCGCTGGCATCTGGAGGTGCTGACGAATGGGTTCCGAAAGCAGAATGTTGGATTGACCAGAGGACCAGACCGTCGGCTGGTGCGCGGCCGAGATCGATCTTCTTCTCGGGCTGGTCGAGAGCCCCGCGAAGATCTATGAGGGTAGAATCTCCGGTGACGATTCGGTTGAACGCAGATGCGATTCGCCTTATCTGGTTCCAGAGGAATGATTCGCCAGTGATCGAGAAACCAATGACACGACCGTCGCTGCTTAACCAGGGCTGACAGGATGAAATCGTTCGAATCGGACTTCTCTTGGCGTCCGGTCGACAGAAATTACTGAAATCGTGCTCCCCCTCGACCATCGCACAGGCTTTGGCGAACTTCTCGATGTCGACATCACTCGGACAATCTGGAATCATCTCGGTTCGGTACAGATAGGTTCTCGATTCTGCGAATCTGCAACAAGTGGCCTGAGGAACGAATGCTGTCCGCCATACGACCATATCCTCAGGTGTGTGGTCATTCAGAGTCTGGGAGATGATGCTGGGGTCGAGAGTCGAGGTGAGTCCTGCGGGCAATCTGATCGTCGCCAGATTCATCCTGACATCGACCCCGGCATCGGTTCGGCTCGCCATCTCAAGACAGTCTTCACTCCACCACGAGAGACGGCGAAGGGCTTGAATCAAGGCACCTTGAACAGTCTTCACATCGAGTTGGATCTGCGAGCCATGGAAGGCCTCGCCGTGGTAGCCGAAAGCGACCATCACGAGGTCGCTGGCCAAGATGACCCCTCACTCACTCTTCGAGGGCAAGGTACTCGATCGCCTCCTCGGGCGAACTGAATCCCAGTCCGAGGAGTGCGAATTCCACTGCATCTCGAATGTATTGCCGAGCGATTGGCGCGCTGCGGTCGAAATTCGTCTTCAGATCGATCGCTTCAATCAATCCACGCGCCGCCTCATAGAGATGGATGGAGACATCGACTTCGTCGCTCGCCTTGCCCAACTCGACGAGTTTGTGGAGTTGGCGGACCGCCATCGGAATCCTGTCGAACTCGACCAAGGCGCTGGCGTAGGCTGCACTGTAGTCGGCATTGTCTGGCGCTAGGCCAGCTGCCCTGCGCAGGTAGGCGGTGACCATGCCCTCATTGATGCGGTCCTTGCCAGATTCATCGAGATTGCCATTCTCCTGAATCTCGAAAAGCGCGGCCTCGGCCCATCCATGATATCCCGCCGGATCATCGGGGTTGGCTTCGATATGCCTTTCGAAGACAGCCATCGCAGCGATGAAGTCGCCTGTTGTGATGAGTTGGGCCGCCTCTGTGATAATCTCTTCATCGTTCATGGCAATTCCTCGGAATGGCTGTCGGCCGCCTTCTGGTTATGAACGGTGCGGCGGTCAAATCCTCCATCCATCATCGCCAGCCTAGAATTCAATTCAGCAAGCCCCATGCGTGTTCCCCATTACCACGGATCCATTCGTAGTCATCAGCGGTCCGCAGGCCTCGCTCGTCGAGAATGGCGATCTTCTCGACTTCGAGCGGGTACTCATTGTAGGTCAGATGGCTGACGAAGCCCGCGCGAGTCGGCTGGTCGAACATCCAACGGGCTCTATTCGTCGCTCGCACGATCAGCGATATTTGCGTTCGACCATTCCAAACTTTGATTCTGAATCGAGGTAGTGAGTTGCCTCTCTCATCGAACAGAGCATCCTCGCCTTCCTGCATCTCGAGTTCGACTGAGCAACGCTTGAAACTCTCGGTTCGATCGCGAGAAGCATCGTGAAAGAGGCCAGTGCCTATATTCGGCCATCTGATGAAATCTCTCAGCGACCAAGGCGAGTCATCCTTCTTGGTGAACGATGGCGAGGCATGCGGTAGGAACCAGTCGAGGTATGAGCCATCATCGAAATGCAGCATGCCCCAGAACCATGGGAAACTAGGAGCTTGAACACTGACTTTCTGGATGTATGCTGAGCCTTCGACAATCTCGTCATCAACCTGCATCTTCGCTTTCATGCCATGGATCCTGAGGATATCGTAACCCATGCCCAGACCAAACACATTATTGCGGTACTGCGCTGAACTGGAGCGTTCCCACCATGGGGTCATTTCAATTTTGAAATCCTTAGGTGCACCGCCTGCGACCATCTCTGCATCGGCGGTGAGATTCAACCAGAATGCAGTTTTGCCCGGCCGCAGGCCGAATGACAGATCCTCACCCGTCAGAGGAATGACCGCACCCGCACCCTCACCCTCACCTTGAGATTCCTCCGGCCACAGCGGGTGCTTATCGTCGATGGCAGCCATCTTGCACTCCTTCATCAGAAGCGGTTCGTGCATCTTCTCGCCATCGTACCACCAAGCGCATACCATCCCCGGAACGATGTGACCGCCATCCTCGTCGATCCGCATCCGAGTCTCAGGCACCCACCAATGACCACTGACGCGGATGGCTGGAGTCTCCTTCGATGACCACAGAACCATCAGTTGGCGTGACCGTTCAGGGTGTACAGGGTCGGGGACGAGTACGAGCACCCACCACCACCACCAAGAAAGACGATTAATCGGTGGCAGGGCATCCAGCCGCCAGAAATCTTTGAGGTTGCCTCCGAATCCATCCATGTTAGTGACTCCTGCAGTCTCACATGATCTCACTGCGGCTGAATTGCCTCTGACCGAACCAGATCATGAAGACGGTGATGAATATGAGGACGACGACGGAGATGATTGCTGAGATGAATGGATTGTCGGTTCCGAGGGTATGAATCGGAGGATTCCAGAACAGGTCTATTCCAGTGCTGAGCCCGAAAGCATTCGCTTGAAGCTCCATCATCAAGGTGTCAGGCCAGATGATCAGAACCAGTGAATCGACCAGTTGCAGTGTCCAGTGCGAAACCGAGAGCACCGGCACCAAGGAGGCGCCGAAGAGAGTCAGTACTGCCATGATGAACTCGTAAACGCCGACGATCAAAGCAATGTAAACGCCGTATTTCGACGAAACCAATCCCAGCGTGTTGAAAATCGCGCCGTATGCTGTCAGAGCGAGTACTGTGGCGAAGCCGATGCCCATCCACATCGCGATATCACGTAATCGAATCAGCGAATCTCCCGGACCCATCAGCGATGTGACAAGTGCCATGATCATCGCCAGAGCCATGACGAAGCCTCCAGCGACGATGACGTAGCCGAGGAGTCGATAGGTGATGAATTCGCCACGATGGATCGGCTTCGAGAGCAGATAGTGCAGAGTGCCGTTCTCGGACTCGTCACGGACCAGACCGAGAGCGAGGAATAACGGCAGGAAGATCGAGAGAATCATGATGAAGGCGATTTTCGCCGTCCCGATGATGAATCCTCGGTGAATTCCTTCACCTGCTAGTCGAACATCATCGGGATCTTCATCGACATATTCGTCAGCCTCGATCCGAACGATGGTCTCTCCGTCCGAGCCGAGAACCCACCTGACGTCACAGTCGATGTTGTTGCGATTGGTGTCCTTCTCGAACCAGAAATCCTCACTGAGCCAACCGACTCGTCGACAATCACCATCGTCGTCGTATCCTTGACTCTCTCTCAGAATGTTGCCATCCCAGTCGATGTCGTCCTCATCGATGAAATCGGAGGCAGGTTGAGGTTCGACATCGTAAACATCGGTGATGTGTCCCCATTCTGCACCCCATTCTTCAGTCACCTCGAGTCTGCCTTCACCTCGGAATTCGAGAGATCGAACCACGAGGTCTCCGTTCTCTTCCCAACAAGCAGTACCCCATTCAATCCACCAGTCGGTGGCGAAATCACCCTCATCTGGGCAATCCTCGATAGAGTCGTAATCGATGATTCCACTCCATCGGTCGCCCTCGTAGGAGGTGTCCAACCAGACCGAAGTGAAAATTCCTGTCGCACCCCTCCAAGTATGATTCCCAGAATGCACTCGGGCGTCGTCATTCCAAGAAATCTCACCATCCTGAACATAGTATCCAGAGCCGGGATATTCACGAGGATTCCAATCCGAAGTGCCGTAACGCCTCTCTTGGCCGAATGGGTAACCATCATCATCATTGTCTACGGAATCGCCATCATTGTCGATAGGCTTGAATCCATCTCGAACTGAATCGACATAGAATGCCAGGAGCATCAGGATGAGCAGTGTTCCGACGCCGAGCACGACCCAGGTTGACATTCGATGGCGCAATTGTCGGATGGTGAGTTCGGTGATTGCACCTGCCTTCCGATCGAGGCGCGTCCAGACAGTTTGAGCGAGGTCTCGGCCCTGTCGATCCATCACGAATCACCTCCAACGAGATAGCCGAGAAGTGCCTCGAGATTATCATCCGGATTCTCGATGGTATGCACTTTGACTCCCGAATTGACGATGACTCGCGGTAGAATGCTGTGTGCTGCTGACAGATCATTGGTCATTATCTCGAGATGCTCGTCGCTGCGGAAGACAACCCCGTAGACAGGATCGTTCTCAATGAATGATTTAGCCAGCGCACGCGGGTCATCGCAGCGGATGAGGATGCGATGCGGGTGTTTGTCGAGCAGATCGCGGATGGCATGGAGATTTCCAAGGGCCAGCAGCCTGCCATTGTGAAGGATGACGATCTGCTCGGTGATTCGCTCTATCTCTTCCAGAATGTGGCTCGATATGAGGACCGTCTTTCCCTGAGCCCCAAGATCGCGAATTACACTCATGATGCTGGTTCGAGCGATGGGGTCGCAACCGTGCAGAGGTTCGTCGAGGATTATCAGGTCGGGGTCGTGGACGAGGGCGTGAGCGATCTTGACACGCTGCCTCATGCCCTTGCTGTATTTGCCGATCTCCTTGTGTTGTACATCGGCTAGGCCGACGAAATCGAGGACATGCTCAGCACGAGAGCTCGCCTCATCTCTGGTCATGCCGTGCAGGCGAGCCAGCGTGGTGACGAAATCGTGCCCAGTCATCCAATCATACATCCTCTCAGTCTCTGCGACATAGCCGACTCTTCGGTAAGGAGCAGTACTGTCCCAAGGGTCGATTCCGAACAATCGAACGGAGCCACTGCTCGGTTTCAGTCGACCCATCAAGAGTTTGAACAGGGTCGATTTTCCAGCCCCATTCGGTCCTAGAATGCCGGTGACACCACCGTCGATGGCCAGCGAGACATCGTTGAGACCGATGACTTGCCCATACCACTTCGAGCATTGATCGATGAGAACCGCTGGTGTCTTGGAGGGTGAATTCATTCCCGAGTCACCTCCAACGAACTGACTCGATTTACCAGAACACCGATGCTGACTGCATTGAAAACCAGTATCGAGACGATCGAGAAGGCCAGTGGATGCGAATAATTCAGCGGAATCCCGACCAGCCATTGACCGACATGGGCCAAGGAGTCGTAGGGGCTGAAGATGTAGAGAATCGAGGTATGGAACTGCACGTCGACGAGCAGCGCAACCAATTTGGTACCGAATATGATTGCGAGGAAAGCCACCGCAGCGAAGAATCGGCTCTGGCTCAGACTCGACAGGGCCATTCCTATCGAGGTATAGGTGATGACCAGCAGAATTCCTGCGAACAGTCCTCCGAGGAAGATTGGCAATGTGTCGATGAGGAAGGCCCATCCCTCGCCGCGGAAGACGATGGAAGTCGTGTAGTACAAGACATAGGAGAAGACGATGACGAAGCCGAGAACGACCGCGGCGCTGAGGTACTTCATCGCTGTGTAATCAATGCGAGTCACCGGTCGAGAGAAGTAGATCGCACTGGTGCCATTCTTACGGTCATCGGAAATCATCCCGCCGACGACGAGGGCAGTGAGAACAGGCCACATACAGAGATTCCGAGGGAAATATCCGAGCACCTGCCCCCAGAGATTGTAACGATTCACGCCCCACATTCGAGTCAGCCAATCGGATCCAGCTCCAGAGCCCGCGATGGTTGAAGAGAGGAATATCATGGCGATTGGGGTCAGAGAAGCGAGCATGATGACGACGATCGTAAGACGAACGAATGGGTGGTAGTATCGATGTCCCTTCGACGTGAACAAACCGTAGACATGGTGCCGGAATATCGCATAATTCCTCACCCACCTCGGCCCTAATTCGCCATCCCACGGGCGGTAGTTCTGCTCGAAGAGAACCCCTAGGCTGGCGCGTTGTGCGACTACTGCAGATGCATCTTCATCGCCGTCTCCAGCGCCGAATGCCACCTCCATCCGAGTCTGACCACTGCCGAGGTCCATCTCGGACGAAGCAGGCGCTTCAACCTCTGCGAATGGTGATTCACTGATTCCTCCCTCACCGCTGGATGAGCCTTCGCGTGGTTGCTCACTCATCTGGAATCACCACCGGTGTGCGCCGATGTCATCAGATCAGCTGTACCTTTGACCTCGGCACCAAGTTTCTCCATGATGAGCAGGAATATATCTTCGAGATCTGGTTCGTACTCCCTCAATTCTCTGACTTGAACGCCAATCTCGGCAGCGACGGTCAGAATCCTTTGGATTGTATCTTCATCCTCGATTGTGACCCGCATGACTCGACCGAGTCTCCTCACCTTCAGACCGTCGTCGAGAAGGGCGGCTTCCATTTTGCTGGCACCACCCCAGATGACAGCCTCTACCTCTCTCTCAATCTGTTGAGCGAGGTCGACAATCGAGCGATTGACGACGACTCGCCCCTTGTGGATCATCACTATCTGGTCGCATACCTCTTGCACATCGTCCATCACATGACTAGACATCAGCACAGTGCCACCTCCATCCTTGACTGTTCGTTGCAGAGTCTCCAGCATGAACTGGCGAGCACGTTGATCCAAGCCATTCGTCGGCTCGTCGCAAATCAGAATCTCGGGATCGTGAACCAGTGCACAGGCCAGTTTGGTGGCTTGTTTCATGCCTGTGCTGAAACTCTCGATCTTGCGGTAGCGCTGATCGCGCAGGCCAACGTATTCGAGGACTTCATGAGCTCGTTGCATTGCAGCTGCCGGATTCATACCGCTCAATTCGCCTGAATATCGAACCTGATCGATAGCATTGAGATCGGGGTCGAGAGAATCATATTCCGGCATGTAACCTATTCGTGCTCGAATGAGGTCACCTTGGGTCCGGACATCGTAGCCGAGCACAGTACCTTGACCCGAAGTCGTCGTGATTAAGCCGAGCAGGCACTTGAAGAGGGTCGATTTGCCTGCTCCATTCGGTCCAAGGATGCCAATCGCACCCCTCGGAAGGTCGAGATCGACATCGTCGAGGGCCATATGCGGACCGTACATCTTGCGCAGTCCACGGGTTTGAATGACGAATTCTTCGCTCAATCAATCACCGACCGCAAGCCCGACTCCCTTAGGGGAGTCGGCCCGAGGTGGAAGTGACATCCACTTGAATGAATCCCCGGCGCTGCGCCGGTGGCATCAGTCACGGCGGGCGCCGTCTCTCACCTTCACTGCTATGCCCTTGTTGAAGAAGGCCATGTCGTCGGCGCTGGCGTTGGCGATACCGTGGGCGACGAGTTCACCCGACTCATCGACGATGAGACATGGCTGGCCAATGATGACATGAGGATCAGCGCCGAGGATGTAGCCATGCATGACGTTGCGGCCTTGTCCGACGAAGGGAATGGCATCCTCCAGCAGCAGAATTCGAGGAATCCCTGGATGATCTCGAACCTCGACTGGGATTTCCTCAGTGAAACAAGTCGGAGTTCCTGGATTGAGTGCGTGGAGGCGCCGCGCACCAGCCAGAGTAAGTGAGAGGGCGCCGTCTGTCAGTCGCGGCGAGAACAGGTGCTCGTCATCGACGAAGACGTTGACCATGCGGTCTGTGCGTGAGCGCCGGCTGCTCATCCCCTCAGTCAGTCGGCAGGCGGCAGCCGGCTCGATTCCGCACAGCAGAGAGAGTTTGTCGACGACTGCGCAGCGATCGATCCAGGCTCGAATCACATCTCGTTCGGCGCCGCCTTCGGTCTCGTCAGAAGAAGACTCGCAGACATGCACTTCCATCGGGATGCCAGCCAATCCAAGATCCTCGATCCAAGCATCCATCTCAACCTCGGTCAGAACCAACTCCCATAGATCGTCCGGACCGTCGATATGGCACCAAGGTGATACATCTTCGAGAGTGAAGGGTACTGGGCCCAGAGGAGTTGAGATCAAGATGATCGATGCTGCTTCCTCGGCAAGCGCCGAAATCGCATCGCCTAGCGCAGAATCACGCCACGGAGGCGCTGCACCGACCAATAGAACAACCCGCTTCGCAGAGCCATCTTCGCCGTTCCACCATGAACCGGGGCGTCTCCAACGCATCGCCAGAAGTGCGTTCAAATGAAGAATGTGAGGGCGGGAATCAATCTCCTCGCCGAAGACCTCGGAATTACCTCTGATCGGATTCGTCGAGGCGATATGCCGCAGAACCGTCTGTCCAACTGGTCCTTCATCTGGATCCACCATCTGCCCCAGCAACCAGAGGAAGGCATCACGCAATTGAGCCGAACAATGGCTGCGCTGTTCGGCTAGTCGCCAGATGGTCCCATTTCGAACCGCCTCACGACAGCGAGCGAGTTCTGCCTGTGTGATCTCGAGATTGTGGTGCGCGAGCAGAACCGAGCGCTCACCCTTGTCCATTGCTCGAACTTGAGCAGGAGTGTGAGGAAACAGAGTGGTCGAATGGACTGGCCATTCGGTGATCTCCGCCAATTTCACTGTACCATGAGGTGACAATAGCCTGTCGTCGCGGGCGAATAGAGCATAGGCAGCAGAATCGAAGAGGTCTGCGCCAAGAGCAATCGCCATAGGGAACAGAAGCGGGTGGCCACAACCGAAGAGATGGATCGGTCTATTGGGCGGAATCGTCGAGCGGGCTGCGAGCAGAATCTCAAACAATTCGCGATATCGCTGCTTCTCCATCAGTGGCACGATGCCGCCGATCGGATGAACTGCAAAACCCCGGAACTCACCTCTCGCTGCCCCCATCAACTCACCTGCCTGTGCTCGCAGATCATCGTGCAAACCACCTTGCACAGGCCCATTCAAGAGCAGATTCTCGCCGGCCGCCGCCAATGAATCCTCGGCTCTAGCGGAGGTTTCAGCTACTGCATTCTCGAGTTCTTCGCGGCTCATATCGGGTCTTCCGAAAACATCGAGCATGGTTCCGATATCGACGCCGATGTCGCGCTGGAACTCGATGATCTCCTCGACTCCAACCTCCACATCTCCGTAAACATAGGATTGGAATGTCCCCGAATCAGTGACGATGACACTGGGGAAGTCGAGCAGCGCATGAATACCGTCTGCCAGCGCTGGCTCGCGCAATTTCTCATGCTTCCAAGCAACATAGGAATTGGTGATCAGCGCATCGACGTGGTATTTCTCCCACATCTCACGCGGTTCGATCGTGCGGATATTCGGGTTGACTACCGGCAGCAGCATCGGCGTGTCCAGCACGCCGTGCCGAGTGTGCAGCCGGCCGAGCCGAGCCGCACCATCGCGAGCGACGACCTCGAACTTTCCGAAGTCCTGCTCGCGGCAGGGCTGAGGATCCTCCCGTGCACTCACAGCCTCGCTGCAAAGCAGCGTGGTCATCAAGCCTCGCTCGTGCGAGAGAGAACATCGAGAGTCACAATTCCTTCGTCAAGCGATATTTCGACCTCGTCGCCTGAATTGATTTCGAGGGTCGGGTCGGCGTCGAATCCGTGAGCATAAGGAACGCCTAAGAGCGACGCAGCAGGAAGGGTCAGCGGGCAGACATCGCGGTTGATTATCGCCCGCGGACCCTTACCGGTGTAGATCAATCCCATCAGAACGAAGGGTGCGACCGTCGAGCCAGAGCCCTTCGGATAGACTAGAATCGTGTCTTCAATCGCAACGCCATCGAGAGGGTGACCCGGTTCTTCGATGACGCCGGAATCACTGTTGACGTAGCCCAGATACGTGATTGGAACATCGGTCACCAACGCCTTGCCTCGAACACTCCAATTCGATTGACTGGGCAGCCCTTGACCCGCCAGACTCGCCTCGCCTCCGCGGTGTGTTTTGTTTGAAGCCAAGGGCTTCGCGCCCTTTCCTTCCAGCACCGGTCTCGGGCCGGAGATTCGCTTCGGATCGAAGGCGTTAGCGACACATTCCTCGATTGGGGCAACACTCGTCGGCATGCGGTTGAGACCGCTCGTCAGGTAATGCTCTGCCTTGAGCGAATTCGTCAGAATGTGGTTGTAACGATCGCGATTGTAGGGTGTCACCTCCGGGCATGTGTCTTTGAGCACCAGAACTCCTGCTTCCTCCAACAAATCGACAGTTCCATCGGCTTCGAGAATCTCGTGATTTGTCGCACTGGTGAAGAGCCAGAGTCGGCGCTCGGGAATCCGCTTGCCCAATTCCATCCAGCCGCGCACAGCCGCGGCTGTCGCGCGCCCCTCACCAACACTGGCTTGTGGGCAGCCGATAACAACCAGATCGACCACCCCGGTAGGCGCCAAATCAGCGTACCGAGCGGCTAAATCCTCCTCGCCGAAAACCAATTCCCCCTCGTATGAATCCACCTTTGGTGGGTCGGCTGTCAGGCCACCGGCCCAGAGCATCGGACAGCCGTAATTCGCCGCCGCCGAGGTCAGCGCCTTTCGCATCTCGAAACTCGCGGGCGTCGGCAGCCCCGTGATGTACGGCATCACCCCCCAAGGCAGGCTCCACTCAGGGCGAATCTGCTTGCCAATCCAATCGCCCAGAATCGACCAATCAGTCGTGTCATCCATCGCACATTCGACGCGAACCAGAATGTTCGGCACTCGATTCTGCGCCATGTGCAGACCCCAGAGTGGAGCCCATCCGGTGAGGGCGGTAGCGAGTGCGGATAGACCGGACTCACGGTTGGTGATGAGCGAGGTGTAGGAATTCGAGAAACAGACTGCATTCGACTCAGCCCACGAGCCGATTCCCTCGGCGATTTCGATGCCTTGATCATAGGGCGTACAAGACAATGTCGCCTCGATCCCAAGTTCCGAATAGGCTTGCACTATCTCGAATTGATACTTCAGAAAATCCGGATAATCGATACCCATTTCTTCCATTTTCTCCCTGTCGCAACCGGCAGAATTGAGCGTCGTCGGAATCGCAACCACTCCCTCTGGGTCGCCCGAAAGGTCTGAGAGGAATCTGCGAAGTCCGTGTCCGCCGGTGATGACGCTGACTCCGGACACGTGGGCGTGCTCGCAGCGGGTGAACTCTCGCGCGCCCGCAGCTGCGGCCAGATCGACGACGAGGCGAGCAGCCTTCTGCTTGGTCCCACCATGCTCACCGTCGAGCATCGCGTGCAGTTCTGTGGGGATGTCCACGATGAGTCCGCGCGCGCGACACTCCTTGAAGGCGACCCAGAACATCTCCGGATTCGTCGCTAACTTGAGATAGGCACGCACCAGAGGCGACGCTGTGGCCATCTTGCCCACTCCTTACGATCTGGCGGTTCTGACATTGGCCGTATCTCTCATCGCGGGAGTCATTCCATTGCAGCGAGCGATAGCGAACAGTGGTGCGCTGCTGCAGAGATTGACTGGCATAGCAGCGGGTGTTCTGATCGCTTCTGCCCTTCTTGTCGTGATTCCGGAGGGCTTCCACATCGCTGGCGAGGACAGCCAAGGACTGGCATTGGGCGGTGCTGTTCTTGCGGGTTTTATCTTCATGCTGATTCTCGAAGGGTCGGGTATTGGCCATGCCGTTCATGAGGAACACCATGACCACTCGCATTCACACGGTCACGGTCATGTCCACCACCCGAATAATTCTTTGATGGTGATAATCGGTTTGACGATACACGCCGCGACCGATGGACTGGTCATCGGCGCGGCGGTATCGAGCGCCAGCAGCGGTGTCACGATGCTGGTTCTGCTCGCCGTGCTGTCGCACAAATTCCCAACGGCATTCAGCGTTGGGGCCTTCAGTCTGCACGAGCGTGGTGAGGCGAAATCAGCGTTTCGAGATGTGCTCGTTTTCTCTTTGGCGACTCCAGTTATGATCATCCTCGCCTACACTTTGATGCAAGACTTCGATGCGCACCTGCTCGGCCTCGTGATGCTCTTCAGTGGCGGCACTTTCCTCTATGTCGCGACCGTCGATGTGCTTCCCGATATCCACAATCCTGAGACTGGTCGGGCGGCGCTGGTCAACGTCCTGCTCGGCGCTGCGATGATGCTGGGAATCATCCTCTTCGCAGGCGATCTCGGTCTTCACTGAGAGCGCTGCCGCTGAGCTTCGATGGCCACCGCGCTGAGCGGTGCTTGCAGATTGAAAGAGGGGACGAATCCCGTCATCGGGATTCGAACGATTTCGTCGGCTAATGCCAGAACTTCGGCTGAGATGCCACTTCTCTCACCGCCGACGATGATGATGACGTCACCTGTCAAATCGACCTCCCACGGCGCCGATGTGCCGATGTCTTCGAGGGCGACGATCAGGAAACCTGCAGCTTTGGCTGCGGTGATTGTCTCAACCGCTTCCATCCAGAAAACAGGAAGAAATCTGTGAGCCTTCATCGAAGCGCGCTTAGCCGCGCTTCGCTCGGAATTGTTGAGTTCGCCATCGATGATTACAGCGTCTGCTCCTGACACCTCTGCCGTGCGTATGCAGAAACCGATGTTCACAGGATACTTCGCTCCATCAAGAAGCCAGATCAAGCCGCCTTTCGCGAGCACTTCTTCAAAGGTTGCTGAAGGCTCACGCCCCACCAATGCGAGGACATCCGGAGCGCCATCCGCATTGTCTCTGGCCATACGCCAGAGGTCGTTCTCCGATCCCTCCGTTACTCGGATGTTCATCGCTTGGGCACGTTTGACCAATGCGTCGACATCAGGGTCCGAGTGATCTCGACGAACCAGTATCAGAGAGATATCCTCACCGACATCCATCGCTGCTGAGACCTCGGACAGTCCGCAGCGCTGCATCGACAATAGCTTCACCTCAGAGAAGACTCTGCCTCTTGAAGACCGGAATCGGATTCATCTTGTGCGCATTTTCTTGGTTGAATCGTCGATATATCTGCATGACTTGGTGCTGCCTCTCGGTCAGTTCCCCTGCCGATGGATCGTCGATCTCCGCCATTGCCCACTCCAACTCCGCGTACGTCGCCTCCAGTTGCTCCTCATCAGTACGGCCGTCGTTCCACAGACCGTCCGTCGGGGCTGCAGAACGAATCTCCTCGATGATACCCAGAGACTCAGCCAGAGCGTTGACCTCAGTCTTGTAGAGGTCGGCGAGGGGGGAGATATCGACTCCACCATCGCCGTACTTGGTGAAGAAGCCAACACCGAAGTCCTCGACCTTGTTGCCGGTTCCGACAACGATTCCGTTGGTCGAGGCTGCTATCGCGTAGAGAGTAATCATTCGCAGCCGCGCTCTCGAATTGGCCATAGCGAGATCCGAGAGCCCCTCGTCCCGCAACTCCTGCATCAGCGAATCGAAGGTTCCAGAGAGGTCTACCAAACGGCTCTCGACGTTGTCCCAGTCTGACTTCAGCCAGTCGATCTGCCGATTCGACAAGTCGTATTGATTCGGCGCCTGATGGATCGGCAAGTTGAGGACTATCGTGTGCAGCCCGGTCTTTGCGCAAAGGGTCGAGGTCACAGCCGAATCGATGCCTCCGGAGACGCCTACGACCAGCGTCGAGATCCCGGCCCTTTCGGCATAGTCACGAATCCAGGCTGATATCTCGTCGCCGAGCTCCAGCCCTGAGGATGCGGTGACCTCGCCCATGAATCACTCAGAGCGTCGTACCCATTCAATCTTGCCGAAGAGCATTCCAGCGGCTATCGCCACGAGCACGAGTGAGCCTGATGAAAATCCGCCAAACGCGCTCGACACAGCCATTGTCGAGAAACCAGTAACGCCATCGAGAGGCGGAACCTCGACCACCCAGATATCGGAATTCCCAGCCCGGTCCGAATGGAAAGCGATGAAGCGACCGTCGGCTGACCAAGTAGGATGAGCATCCATCGCTGCATGCGAAGTGAGGCGCTGCATTGCGCCATTCTCGAGGGATAGAATCCACAGATCACCGTTTTCACCGCGTATTGAATTGTAGACGATGTGCGCCCCATCAGGAGCCCATCCAGGGTATCCGTCGGGGTACTCATCGAAGGTGATTTTCGTCGTCTCGCCACCATTCGCGCCGACCAACCAGAGGTCGTTGTTACCACCCTCATCGGACTCGTAAACGATCATCTCACCGTCGAACGACCACCTCCCACAGTGCTCCCTTGCAGGTGTGCCGACGAGTTTCTCCGGAGAGCCTGTGGGTTCTCCGATTGCGTTCACTGTGACCTTCCAGAGGTCCATCGTACCATCTCTTTTCGAGTAGAAGATGATTGAATTCCCGTCGGGCGACCAGCGGCCGGAATCATCGAATGCTGGGTCGGCGGTGACTTGGATCGTCTCGCCGCTCTCGACGTCGGCGGTGAAGATGTCCATCTGCCGGCTGCCATCGTCGGAGTAAACCCAGGAATTGAAGACGACATGGGTTCCAGTGGGGGACAAATGCGGATATCCGTGATATTCGCGCTCGGTCGGAATCTGAGTCGGAGTGCCGCCCTCGCGCGGGATGGTGTAGATCTCGAAGAGGCCGGTCTCAAGGCCTCTGGCGGACTTGAAAACCAGCATATCGCCTATCGAATTCCACTCGGGCTGGATGTCCTCGGCCGTATCGTCGGTCATCTGCCGCGGGTATAGGGCGGTCACCGTCGCTGTTCGGCTTGTGACACCCTCGGCGCGCGCGAATATCTCAAGTTCAACCGGCGCGCCTGAGCCATCGTCGTATCGGTTGAGGTCCAGCTCGAAGGTGTGTTCAGTCCCCGAAGCGGTATCTGAGCCCTTGATCTCGCCGTTGATGACGAGTACGAGCGTCGTGTCCTGAGCATATCCAGTGGTTTCGACCTCTACCGTCAATGTGCTCTCTACCCAGTCGCCCTCAACAGGAGAAATCAATTCGACCATGAGGTCACCATCCACAGCCGAACCGCCGAGATTCAGAAGCTGTTGATTCGAGACCAGAACCAGAAGCAGAGCGACAATCACCGCGACGATGATGGCCGAGAGACCTGCTTCTCGCATGTTTGATTCAAACCTGCTTCAGCAAATCAAGATTGCCTGATAGTGTCAGTCCTCTACCGTCGCGGCCGCCGCCTGCAGGCGAAGCCCCCGGCGTTGATTCGCTTTTGCCCATTGCTGTGAAGTTATTGAGGGGGTCAATAAGTGCGCCGGACGGCCGATGATTGGCGAATTATCAGTGGCAAGCCACACCGAACTTCTTCAGCCGCCAGTAGTTGTACGGCCACGGTGTCAGGAAGCCTGCGATAAGCATCGGGACAAGGACCCACCAGGTCAGTTTGGCCCCTCCCATCAATACAAGGTCGACGATGTTCATCGCCGCTTCCATCGAGAGCATGGAAATCAATGACATTCCGATTGCCACCCGGAATGCCTCGTTCAGTGCCATCTGAGCTGATAGGATGACGGTCTCAAGGGCGATTGAGGTCATGATTCCATTGAACATGGCCAGCGCCATAATCATCATCGGGCTCCATCCCGAGTCGGTGAATACAAACTGGAAAGCTGCTATGGTTCCGAAATCGCCAATGCTGCAACCGATTAAGCACCACTTCGTGTTATTCGCCGCCTGCCGCCAGGTCGCGCCGTCACCCCAACTATATTCCTCAACTTGACCATCGACGGTGTATCCAGTACCAAGAACTGCGGCAACCATCGAATTTCGTTCGACTCCGCTGTGCTCGACGACCGCCGATCCAGCCTCGTGCGAGACAGCGGCCGAAATCACTCCGTCCAACTCCTCCAGAGCCGAGCGCACGCGACCGGCACAGCCATCGCAGGTCATTCCGCCGACATCGAGCCGAATCGCCTCAGTCATCGAGCCGATGCCATCGCTGGCCCGCTTTGAAACCTTGCAAACACTGACGCTCGCCCTTTTGGCGACCCCCTCAACTTCAAGACAAGACCGCAGGTCGCCCGCCCGATGGCAGTACCCAAGAGCGTGGGCGACCTCGATCCGGTCGCTCTCGAAACAGCCATGATGCAGACCTGGAGCGATGAGAAGACCTTCGCTACCAGCATCGAGGCGCGCCGTGGCGACGCCTCTCCCTTCACCTTCCTCGAAGGCCCGCCGACGGCGAACGGCAAACCAGGAATCCACCATGTGATCTCCCGCCTGTTCAAGGATCTGGTCTGCCGCTGGAAGACGATGGAAGGCCACATTGTGGAGCGTAAGGGAGGCTGGGACACGCACGGTTTACCGGTTGAGATCGAAGTGCAGAAGAAACTGGATCTGATGAGCAACGAAGCCATCGAAGCCTATGGCATGGAAGCCTTCAACCAAAAGTGCAAGGAGAGCGTCTGGACTTACGAAGCAGCATGGCGCGAGATGACCGAGCGCATGGGATTCTGGCTCGACATGGACGATCCTTACGTGACGTTGCACGACGATTACATCGAATCCGCGTGGTGGTCGCTGAAACAGATGTTCGACAAAGGACTTCTCTTCCGGGGCCACAAAGTACTGCCTTATTGCCCCCAGACTGGCACCAGTTACTCCAGCCACGAGGTCGCTCTGGGCTACAAGGAAGTGGCTGAACCTGCGGTTTTCATCAAATTCAAGCTCGCCGATGACGACGCCAGCGTGCTCGCTTGGACGACCACTCCGTGGACCTTGCCCGGCAATGTCGGATTGGCCGTCGGACCCGATGTGACATATTGCCGAGTTCGGGTCACCGAGGCACCGAGTGGTGCTTGGGAAGGGCGCGGTGGTGCTGTTGTCGGCGAGGAGTTGATCCTCGCCAAAGACCTGCTCAGCACTGTGCTGCGGCATCAGGTCGAGGTGGTCGACGAGTTCGCCGGATCTGAGCTCCTCGGCAAGGCATACAAGCCACTTTTTCCCGACGCCATCGACGGCTCTGCACATTCTGCAGCGTGGACCGTCGTCGGCGCCGATTTCGTCACCACGAGCGACGGCACTGGCGTTGTTCACACGGCCGTGATGTACGGTGAGGATGACTACAATCTGGGTATGAAAGAAGGATTGCCAGCGCAGCATACCGTCGGCATAGATGGCAGTTTCATCTCCGGAACACATCGATTGCTGGATGGCCGCTACGTCAAGGATTGTGACGAGGACATCATCGATCTTCTGAGCGACGAGAACAAACTCTACCGCGAGCACATCTACACTCACGACTACCCACATTGCTGGCGCACCGACCATCCTCTGCTCTACTACGCGATGGACAGTTGGTTCGTGCGCATGACGGCGGTCAAGGAGCAGATCATGCTGCACAACTCTGAGGTCGAATGGGCGCCTGATTGGACTGGCAGCAAGCGCATGGGCGAGTGGCTTTCCAACATCAAGGATTGGGCCATCAGCCGCACGCGCTACTGGGGCACGCCGATCCCGGTCTGGATCTGTGCAGATTGTGGCCACGAGCACTGCGTCGGCAGCATCGCTGAGATGTTGGAGATGAAGACTGATGATTCGCCGATTCCGCCAGAACTGCATCGCCCTTATGTCGACGATGTCAAGTTGCACTGTCCGCAAAGCGGCTGCTCAGGAGAGATGCTTCGCGAGCCCTATGTGATGGATTGCTGGTTCGATTCGGGCTGTGCTTCCTTTGCGCAGTGGCATCATCCGTTCGAGAATTCGGAGGATTTCGACGCCTCATTCCCAGTCGATTACATCTGCGAGGCGGTCGACCAGACTCGCGGCTGGTTCTACTCGCTGCTGGCTATCGGAACCACGGTTTTCGACAGCATCACCTATCGTCGCTGCCTGTCGTTGGGTCATATTCTCGATAAAGACGGTAAGAAGATGAGCAAATCGCGCGGCAATGTCGTGAACCCTTGGGACCACTTCGACAAGGAGGGTTCGGATTCGATTCGCTGGTACATGATGACCCAGAGCGCGCCGTGGACGCCGACCAATTTCGACCCCATGGGGGTTCGCGAATCCTACGCCAAGATGTTCCTCACCCTGTGGAATGTCCACCGCTTCCATTCGGACTACGCTGCACTGGATGGTTTTGATGCGGATGATGAGGCGGGCTATGTTGCGGTTGGGGATCGCAGCCCGCTCGACCGTTGGATCCTGTCACGATTGAATACGGTCGCGAATGGTTATCACGAGCATTTTGTGGCCTGGGATTTCCACAAGGCCGGGCGGGAGTTGGAGGCTTTCGTCGGCAATGATCTGTCGAATTGGTACGTTCGACGGAGTCGACGCAGGCTTTGGGATGAGGCTGATTCCAGCGATAAGCGGGCCTGCCAGCACACTCTGCACGAGGTTCTCGTGACGGTTTGCAGGTTGATGGCGCCGGTCGCTCCTTTCATGCCTGAGAGGATTCACCGAGACTTGACTGGGGCATCGGTTCACCTCGCTGATTGGCCGGTTGGTTCTGAATTGGTCGATGCGAATCTGCCGCCTCTGGATTATGGGCTCGAACAGGAGATGGCACTTGTGCGCACGCTTGCCGAGAGTGGCCGGCGGGTTCGTGTTGAGGCGGGGCGACGGCAGCGTTTGCCTTGTCGGGCCGGTTGGATCGTCGGCGGACCCGACATCTCGAGATTCCACGATTTACTGGCTGAGGAATTGAATGTCGAGTCGCTGACCACCGAGGATGACCTTGAGCGCTTCCAGCGAGTGGTCATCGAGCCGAACCGCAAAGCTCTGGGCCGAAAATGCAGGCAGGATCTGCCCGCGGTGCTGGCGTTGCTGGCAGAGGCTGACCCCGACAACATCCTGCTTGAGATCGATGCCGGCATCTGCCTCATCGAAGGCTACGACATCACTCTTGACGACATCGAAACGCGTCGTGTCGAGAAGGATGGTTTCGCCGCCGCCACAATCTCAGACGAGAATGTAGGGAATGTCTCGCTGGTTCTCGATATGAGTCTCGACGAAGACTTGCTCTCGAAGGGCTTGGCTCGGGACATCATCAGGCGGGTGCAGGCTGAGCGAAAGGCACTCGACCTCAATGTCGAGGCGACTATCGGACTCTCGGTCTGGGTCAGCGGACTCGACCTCGCCTCCACAGATTGGGCGCACGTGCAGACCGAGGTGCGCGCCGGAAGTGCTGCACTCAACGAGGGCGCTGCGGATGCGGCGGCCAACTCTTTCGAGGTCGATGATGTGACGGTGCGATTCTGCGTCGAAGCATGAAACTTAGCGTGCCACAAAGACCGTTTCAGAGTTCAACAGCGCAATACTTGCAGTGCTTTGCATCGCTATCGTGGCCTTCCTTCGAACACGACGGGCATGCTTGGGTGCTTACGAGACCCCGACGAACCAATTCTTCAACTATCACATCGGCTCAATATGCGGTCCGTATTCGACGGGTAGAAGCAATTCGAGTCCGAACAATGGGTCTGCATCACTGGAATCATGATAGGCGATGAAGGCACCACCATCAGGCAGGATCCCCATGCTGGCGAAATCGAAGCGAATGTCATTTCCAGCACCAGAGGTCGAGTCGAGGTCACCCAATCCCAGATACACCTTGATGTCAGGCTCGAGCGACTCGGAGAAGCCTCGCACATGGTAGGCGAGGTCAACATCCGGACCCTCAGCGCTCTGATAGCGGATGTTGATTACCAACAGATCGTGAACTCCATTCGAATGCCATTCCCATTCTTCGAGTTCGGTTCCAACCCCTGTAAGATTGTATTCTTGAGTATTCCAAGTCTCACCTCCATCCCATGAGATGTGATGGGTCAGGCCGACCCCGCCAGAAATCGACGCGAAACAATGCAGCGCGGTCGAAGAATCAAACGCACAGTATTCCGTTGGCAGGCTTGAGCCATTGAGGCTCGTCGCTGCCCACCAATTCAGTGAAGTGTCGAGGAAGGCGTCCGTCCCATCGTCGAAGTAATCGGGGAAGTAGAGCCCGCCCGAGGGCACAGGGAAGGAGCGCATCTCCTTGTGAGGTTTGGTGAAATCCCACTCGAGCCCAAGTGATTCTGCGGTCAAGTCGACCTCGATGATGTCGAGATTCGCGTTACGGTCGGGAAATTCGAAGTATTCGTAATTCAGACCATCTGTCGAGATCTGACCGCCGCGATTCTGAACCTGATGCCAGAAATTCGAGATGACGAGGCTGGCCCACGGCCCGTTGCCATAGATTCCGCCATTGACCGGGCCGACGACCTCGACCTGCCACGATCTGTCGTAGAATGGTTCGGGAGTGCGGTTGTAGCACCAGCTCCACTCACCCGCTTCCGCATCGTAGAAGAAGGCGTAGAACTGGTCAGCGCCGCTGCTGCTCGGATATGGGAACCAGCCCATCGAGATCAGATCCCCGTTCGTCGCCTGGACTATGCTCCCCTCGCCCAGCCCCTCTTGGCCTGGCACCGTCGGCTTGGGTTCCCTGCAGCCAATCTGCGAGAGGATGCTTGGCAGATATTCCTGCCACGTGTGGCCGCGATCCTCAGACCACGTGGGGTACTCGCCGCCGAAGTTGAGAATCCAGCCTTCCTTGGTGCCGGCGAGATAGTGCTCACAGCAGTTTCCACCCTCTTCGTTTCCGAAGACTGCCCAAGATGCATTACCCCAGGAATCATTGCTCATCGGGTCGCCTACATCGAAGAAGCGAGCATCGAAATGAGATACTGGGTCGTCGATGTATGACATACCTTGGTTCCAAGGCGTGGAAGAGTCACCGCCGTTGCTGCCCGAGCCGCCACCGAGGCATCCAGCGAAGGACATGCTGACGACGATGAAGGCGGAGAAGGCTACGCGACCGCGACGTTGCATGGACATCGCTAGTGGGTCGCGGTCAGTCAGTATTTCGCACCTTCGGGTACGCGTGACCGTTCCTATGGAACGGGCCAATTAACGGTTGGGTTGAAGTGGAGAAGTCAGGCGTGCTCCCATAATGCGTCGTGGTATTGCGCTCGTGCTCCTGATGATTCTGATGGCTCTTTCGCCGATGGCGACCACCACGGCACAAGGAACTGGTGATTCTATCATCATCAATGAGATTCTCGTCTCACCGAACAATGCCAATTACGGAGGCACTGATTGGAATGGTGATGGGTCGATGGGAACCTACAACGATCAATATGTCGAACTCTACAATCCAACCGCTGCTGACATCGATATCGGCGGTTGGTGGCTCGACGATATCGCTGAGGGCGGATCTCCTGCTTGCAGCATCAAATGGAATACGATTCTCGCGCCTGGAACTTACATCACTTTCTTCCGCTCATGGACTCAGATCGAGTTTGATTTCTGGGATGGAGACACCATTCGGGTTCTCGATGGGACTGGCAATGAGATCGATGCTGTGAGTTACGGTGGAGAGGATTCCGATTGGGACGTACCCTATGGCTACGACTCGAGTGGCACTTGGATGAAACTCTCCGATGGCTCGCCCACCCCGGGCGGGGCGAATGATCAGGAATGGGTCGGCGTCGGTAATGTGATCCAAGGCAATTGCTACCCGCCCCGAGATCACATCCACTCTGGTGAGTACATCCTCGAGGGGCGTGTTGTGACGATGGTCGCTCAGGATGATGTCATCGATGATGGTCGAGTCCTCGTGCGCGATGGCATGATCGAAGCGGTCTGGAGTGCGGCTGATGGAGCCCCAGCAACAGCGGAAGGAGTCGTCTCGATTGCGACCAGCGGAACCATCTATCCGGGCTTCATCGATGCTCACAACCATGCGAAATACAACATCATCCCGCTCTGGGACCACGGAACCAACGGCTGGCAGAATCGTTACCAATGGCAGGCTGAAGACTCCTATCGCGATGCAAAGGACATCGGCTGCTCGCTCTATGATTCCGAGGTCATGCGCTTCGCCGAATTACGCGCGGTCGTAGGTGGAAACACCGCACTGCAAGGCAGTAGCACATCTCACACAGACACTTTTGAGACCATGCTCGCGCGCAATATCGAACTCTACAACTTCGGCAAGGACTACATCCACACCAAGGTTACAGAGATTCAATCTGATTACGCCGGTCAGCACATCAAGGACGGTAATTCCTCGGGCGAACTCGATGCATGGTTCCTCCATCTCGCTGAGGGTATCGACGAGTCGAGTCGAGCCGAATTCGATATTCTGACTCAGAACAACCTGCTCGTCGGCGAGATCGTCATCGTCCACGGTACGGGCCTGACTCAGGCAGAGTTCTCGGCGCTGGGCGATGTCGGTGGCAGCCTTGCCTGGTCACCGACCTCGAATCTACTGCTATACGGCGACACGACCGATGTGGCGACCGCCAAGGCTGAGGGTGTCAACATCATGATCGGCCCTGATTGGGGGCCTTCGGGCTCAAAGAGTTCGATGCACGAACTGAAGACTGCCGATTGGTGGGATGAGAATGTCATGGGCGATGTCTTCAGTGATTACGAATTAGTTCAGGCAATCACCACGAACATAGTCGATGCCATCGGCTGGTCCGAACATACAGGGCGCATCCAGGCAGGACTCGCCGCGGATATTGTCGTACTCGACACCTTCCGCGCCGATCCATACCGCAACGTCATCGACGCCATCGACCCCGATGTGAGGCTCGTGGTCGTCGGCGGATTGCCTGTCTATGGCGACGTCGACATCATGCAGGCGATGATTGACGATGCCGAGATCATCGACGGTGTAGGCTTCAGCAAGGCAACCGACATCACCTATGATGGCGTGCCCGAAGCCCAGCAGACCTTTGCCGAATTACTGACCTATCTCGAAGCCTGCAACCAAGGCGCGAGCGTACCTCTCGAATACTTGTTCACGCTCGGCGACGAGCGTTACTTCGATGTCCTCAACAACTCGCTGAGCTTCCAGAACGGCCGCAACATCGACCTCTGGGGTGATTATTACGACATCGAACTCGACGCCGACGGACACCGAGTCGGTGGAACCGTTGGTGGCGCTGACCCGATCGAAACCAATCTCAACGGCGGCAATGGAGGCAACGGAGAAAATGGCGGCGGGGGTGAGACGGTCCCCGAACCCGAATTGCCACAGATCTGGCCAACCTACGGACCACGTGGTGCCACGCTCGCTCATCCGACGACGATTGCGGAGGGCATCCACCTCGAAGTCTGCACATCTGACAATGGACAGACCACGCCTGAGAACAAGGAACTGCTCTGCGGTGCGATCCTCGTCGTCATGCAGCCGACCGATGAATGCATCAACCTCGATGGCTGGTTCTGCCAACTCGAGGTTGAGGACGCCATCACCGTCCCCGGAAAACTCTGCGAAGACGCTGGGACACACCCCTCCGAAGTGACCTGCAAGGACGCTTGGTCGTACCTCGATCTGGACGAGGATGAACCAACTCCCGAACCGGAGCCTCAGCCTGAAGATCCCCAAGCCACGTGGATGGATGGCCCACTCTACTGGGTCGCAGTGATTTCGATGGTGGGTTTGTTGGCTGCCTCGATCTCGATGATTAACAACAATCTTCGCAGCCGCTCAGACGAAGGCGAAGAGTGATTCACTCGAGTCTCCAGACAGGGCCATCCGGGCTGTCCTCGACGACCACACCGAGAGCGTTGAGTTCCTCACGAATCTCGTCGGCGCGAGTCCAGTCCGATGCTGCTCGTGCTGCCGCGCGCTGCTCGAGTAATGGCTCGACGATGCTCGCGAGGTCCGAGCGAGCCCCCTCGCCTTGCGCAACTGAAGTCCGCACCGTATCTTCAGCCGGCAGAAGCCCGAGGATATCACCAGCGAATTCGTCGAGCCAGCCGACGCCGGCGGCAATGAGTTCTGCGTCGGTCCCCTTGTCGAGCAGAGCTCGTAATTCGCGAACCACGGTTTGGACTTCGACCATCGCGGTTCGCGAGTTGAAATCGTCATTCATTCCCGCAGTGAAGCGTTCAGAAGCTGCCTCGAGAGTATCGCAACCAGCCCAGGCAGCGCTTCCTGCGGCCACGAGCGCAGCCCCATAAACGGCGATCATGCGCTCGTGATGCTTTTCAGATTCTTCCAGCATCGCCATGTTGAACTCGATCGGCTGGCGATAAGGTGCATTCAACAGAGCATAGCGCAGCGACAGCGGGTCGACATGCTCGAAGGTGTCAGAAACCGTCCAGAAATTTCCCAGAGATTTGCTCATCTTCTCCCCGTCAACGTTGATCAAGCCATTGTGAAGCCAATACTTGACAACCGGCTCTATCCCGAGACAACACTCGGATTGGAATATCTCAGCCTCGTGGTGGGGGAACAGGAGATCGGCGCCGCCGCCGTGGATATCGAAGGTTTCACCCAGATGCTTGAGTGACATAGCCGAACACTCGATGTGCCAACCCGGACGGCCCTCTCCCCAAGGACTGGCCCAGGATGGTTCGCCTGACTTCGCCAACTTCCACAGAGCGAAATCCCGGTGGTCGCGCTTTCCTGAACCGGTCTCAGCGACGCGGCCACCGGCTCCTGCTCTTACCATTTCGAGAGTCTGCCCGGTCAACTGACCGTACTTCTCGGGAGCGCTGTCGATATCGAAGTAGACCCCGTCGTTACCGACATAGGCGTGGCCTTTCTCGATGAGGATCTCGACCATGTCGATAATCTCCGGCAGCGTTTCGCTGACGCGCGGATAGGCATCCGCGCGCAACACATTCATCGCGTCCATGACGGTGTAGTAGTCGGCGATGTTGGTCTCAGCCACCTGTGAGAAGTCGACGCCTTGCTCATTCGCAGCAGCGATGATCTTGTCGTCGATATCGGTGAAATTAGTCACATAATGGACGTCGTAACCAGAGTGGCGTAGCCATCGAGTAATCACATCGAAAGCGATGGCCTGACGGGCGTGACCGAGATGAGAGGGCGAGTAAGGAGTGATTCCACAAGCGTAGATTCTGACCTTGTCGGGGACGTGGGGTTCGAAATCACGCTTCGCGCGCGAGCGGGTGTCGTAGACTCGAAGCGCCATCTTCTCAGCCGTTTGTGCCGGTGTATCCGTCATGAACCCCGCGCCGCTTCAACGAGCGAGCGATACAATCCGATGTGGCCGATGCGCTCGGGGTGCCACTGAACACCGAGGCAGAATCTGAGGTCGTCGCGCTCGACTGCCTCGATCAGATCATCATGGCTCGATCTTGCGCTGACCCGCAATGTTCCGGGGTCGTCGACACCTTGGTGGTGCGTCGAATTGGCCGTGACGTGATCGCCGAGAATCTCTGCTAATCGTGTGCCCTCGACCATGTTGACGCCGTGCTCAGTGATGACGCCGTTCCAACCACCGTGTTCCTCGTGGCCGGCGGTCTCAGGCAGATGTTGGTGCATGCTGCCGCCGTGGAGGATGCACATCAGCTGCATGCCACGACAGACTCCGAGGAGCGGGATGTCGCGTTCGATCGCTCCTCGCATCAATGCTGATTCCGATTCGTCCTGCTCGGGGTAAAACTCAGCGGTATGTGGATCGAGTTCTTGGTCGTAAAGCGAGGGATGAAGGTCTGGACCCCCAGAGAATACAATGCCGTCGAGAACATCGAGCATCGAGGCGCAGCAACCGGGTGGCAGGATCAGGGGTGAGCCGCCCGCTTCGCTAACCGCATTGGTGTAGGTAGCTGGAATAATCACTGCATCTATGTTCCAAGCACCGAAACTCGAAGGGCGTTTGCAGGCTGTGATGCCTATCACAGGTGCCTTGCCATTTGCAGCCATCGAGCAGCCCTCAGGCTGTAGATACATCAACTACGCGACTGATTACTCTCTCGCTGCGTCGATGAGAGCATCGAATACGGCACTTTGGCCGACCATTTCAGGGTGCCATTGGGTCGAGATGACGAAGCGTTTGTCCGGCATTTCGACCGCTTCGATGAGGCCGTCTTCTGTTCGGCCGACCACCGAGAGGTTACCCGCGTCGGCCACACCTTGGTGATGACCGGAATTTCCTATCACCGTCGTGCCCACAATCTCAGCCAACTTCGATGAGGGCTCGATATTCACTCGATGTTCGGACCATTTCCCACCACAAGCACCATGGCTCTCGTGGCCTGGAGTACTCGGCAGGTGCTGATGCAGGCGGCCACCTTGGTCGATGCTGAGTAATTGGTGGCCGCGGCAGACGCAGAGCAGGGGTAAGTCTCGCTCGATGGCACCCCGCATCAGCGCCAATTCCCACTCGTCCTGCTGAGGTCGGAGATTCGTCGTCCGTTCGTGCGCTTCCTGGCCATAGAGCGTCGGATCGATGTCCCTGCCCCCTGCGATGATCAGGCCGTCAAGCCTCGAGAGGATCGTATCGACGTCATCTCCCTCGGCGATCAACACTGGGACACCGCCGGACCTTCGAATCGATTCGGGATAGTTGCTGGGCAGCATCACGACCGATTGAGAGGGAATCTCGTAATCGTGCACATTGACCGAGGTCGTGACCCCAATCACTGGCGAGGACAAGGTCATCATTCCTCTTGACGCGCAAGACGTGCGTGCCTGAAGGACTTGATTCCAGCCACCATGAAACTCACACCCACGATGATGAGTGCGAAGTGTGAGGAAATTGCCAAATTGCTCATCTCATCCATTCCGCTGAAGACTCTCGCACCGCCGGCTACCATGACCAGAGCGACAAACATCGCTGCGTGCATGAAGTGGTGAACATGCTCAGGCTTCCTCTCCGAAAGAATCCCGAGAAGCAGGAGCGGAGCGCCCATGAAAGATGGAATCATGGCTGTGAGCGAAGCCTGTCCAGATCCGAAGTATGCTCCGATCCCCCATAGAACAAGAAGGCCTCCGCCATAAATCGCCAGTCTAGGTATGGTCAGTCCGCAGCATCGGAACTCATCGCTCATATCTGTCGTCGGCGACTGCTGGTATTTGACGCTCACTCAGCAGCGCCCGCACTCGCAGCAGCATGAATCTCTTCGTCGCGCGCTACGATCTGCTCCCAGAGAATCTCAGCCACGTCCTTGACATCCATCTCGGCCCCGACCGCGTCGAGTCCGTCCTTGACCATGACCGAGCAGAAAGGACATCCGACCGCGACGGTGTCGCATCCTGTCGCTGCAAGCTCCTTGGCGCGTATCTGGTTGACGCGCTTGTCGGAATCCTCTTCCATCCACATCTGAGCGCCACCGGCACCGCAGCAGAACGAATCCTTGCCGTGCCTCTCGGGTTCGACATCGACGCCACCGATGAGATTGCGAGGTTCCTCGACGATTCCGCCGATACGCCCGAGATAACATGGATCGTGGAAGGTCACCGAGCCATTCTTCTCAGCTTGTGGCAACTTGCCCTCCTCCTGCAGTTTCGCGAGGATCTCGGAGTGGTGGAAGACCTCCAAGTCGGCCCCGCCGAAGTCAGCGTATTCCTTGCCGAGAGTGTGGAAGCAATGGGGACACGACGCGACTATCCGTTTCACACCCAATTCTTGGAAAGTCGACATATTCGTCTCGGCCAGCATCTGGAAGAGATACTCATTCCCGGCTCGCCGAGCAGGGTCACCCGAGCAACCCTCCTGCATCCCGAGAATCCCAACATCGAGCCCAGCCTCCTTGAGTAGGCCGATAGTCGCCCGCGCGACCTTCTGATTGCGCTCATCAAAGCTTGCCGCACAGCCGACGAAGTAGATGTATTCTGCCGGCTCACCGATCTTGACATCGAGATCCGCCGCCCAATCGCCTCTCTCGTGCCCGCCGAAGCCGTAGGGATTCGAGGTGGACTCGAGATTACCCATTGTCACATTCAGCTCCTCAGGGTACTCCATGGTCTCCATCATCGCATTGCGCCGCAAATCGGTCAGCAACGGCACATGCTCGATGTAAACAGGGCATGCATCCACGCAAGCGTTGCAGGTCGTGCAGGCCCAGACCGCCTCAGGCGTCAGCCGCTCCATCATGGTCTCACCAGGCTGACCACCAGCCAGTAGAATGGGGGCGTGGTCGTTGCCGTAGTTCCGTATATCATGGATGATCTGCATCGGGTTGAGGCCCTTGCCAGATTCGAAGGCCGGACAGACATCCTGACAACGCGCGCATGTCGTGCAGGCCCAGCCGTCGATCAATTGCCTCCAGGTGTACTGCTCGTAGGTGCTGACTCCGAAAGTATCGATGTCCAAGTCATCCAGAGGAATCGCTTGACCGCTCTCATCAACGGCAAGTGGACGCATCTTGGCCTTCGGCCCGGTATCGAAGAAGAAGACATTCGGCAAAGCCATCACGAGGTGCATGTGCTTCGAGAGTGGGATGAGGATGAAGAAGACGCATATCGAGAGAATGTGTGACCAATAAGCCATCAGAATCCCCGCATTCGAGGGCTCGTACGAATCGACCCAATGACCTATTGGTTCCCAAGTCGCAGAGGGGGACTCGATGGTTTCGATGATGAAGGAAGTCATCGTGATGACGATGATCAGCAAGAGGATGACATTGCCCTCCAACTGAGGCTCACCCCGCAATTTCTCAGGTGTGAACAAGACGCGTCGAGCGAGGGCGGCGACACAACCGAGGAAGGCCGCTGCATAACCGAGTTCGACCATGCCGTTCCAAGGTCCATTCAGTGCTTCTGGAAGCACCTCGCGTGAGAAGAAATTCGCCGTCGCGAGGTCGAACATATCCGTTGAGAGCATCAGGAATCCCCAGAACATGAAGACGTGCATGATGCCGATGACGGGATCCTCAAGCACCCGTTTCTGACCTAGCCAACCGGTCAGAACCTCCTTCACGCGTAACCCCCATGAATCGAAGCGATTGTCCGGTGCGCCGAGCATCACGAGACGAGTCGCGAGAATCACCTGATAGAGGAAGAAGCCGATCGATGCCGTGCCCAGAATCAGCAGAATCATCCAGCCATCCAAGGGACCGTATGTCTGCAGAAGCGGGTGTTCCATCACAATCACCAACAGGCCTGAGACCTGACCAGTCTCATGCAGAGGTGTGGGCTCCTTGAATCAACCGCCTCATCGCCAATCCTCTACCACCTCATCCCCAATCCTCATTTCCTCCTCACCCCACCACACCCCATGGTCAGAGCCTTCGCTCCCGGGAAGTGCATCCTCTTCGGAGAGCATGCGGTGGTTTACGGCCATCCAGCGGTGGCCGTCGCCATCGATTCGGGGGTGGAAGTGAGTTTGACCGAATCGGATTCTTGGACGATTGAGGGGATGGCCTTCGATTCGTGGCGGCATCCGCACATCTCGCACATCCTCTACGATGTCTTCGAGTACGAGGGTCCACCATTGAAGATGGATATCAGCAGCGGGCTGTTCTCCGCTGCTGGCTTGGGCTCGTCCGCCGCGCTGTCGAATGCGATGGGAGCTGCGATTCATTCGCTGATGCGGCCCGGCGAGACATTGGATTCTGTTGAATTGGCTCGCATTGGACATTCTGCCGAGGCCAAGGCGCAGGGTGGAAGGGCCAGTCCGACCGATACGGCGGCCAGTGCCCTAGGTGGTTGTGTTGTGGTTTCGGCGGAGAAGGTCGAAGGGACTCGGCACATCTTCGATGCGAGTCTCGAAACTCCAGAGGGAAAGCGGAACTGGTCAATCTGCAAGGTCGATCTGCCGGCGGAATTCGACGCGAGCCTCGTTCTCGGATTCACCGGCGTCGGCTCGCCGACTGGCAACATGGTCGCCGGTGTCGCGAAATTGCTGGCTGAAGAACCTGAGCGACACGCCGACATGGCAGCGATTGCCAACATAACTCAAGCAGGATTAACAGCACTTTCGGCTGGAAATCTGAGGGCTGTCGGTATGGCGATGGACGCCTGTCACGAGCGCCTCCAAGCACTACAGGTAAGCAGTCCGGCGCTCGACGCACTCGTTGAAGCCGCCCGCCCCCACTCATTCGGAGCCAAGCTCACTGGAGCGGGCGGCGGAGGCTGCATGGTGGCCCTGACCGACGACCCGCAAAGGGTCTCCGAAGCCATCGAAATCGCTGGGGGACGCCCTCTGATTTCGAGTCTCGGCGCGAAAGGCGTCCGAACTCTCGACTGATTCGCAGCACCAAAGGTCGGATTTCAGAAAATCAAGAGTCGAGTTCAGCCACGATTCTTTATAAACGGTTCATAAGTGGCGCGGCTCATGCTTAGCGACGAGGAACGCCTCACAGTGGTCAACGTAGTCGCCTCCACCCGAGTGGCGGAGGAACTTGACCTGCCGGACATTGCCATCCAATTGAATTGCGAATATGAACCAGAACAATTTCCTGGTGTCGTTTACAGGGTTGTCGACCCGAAGTTGGCCATCCTGATGTTCCGTTCGGGTCGTGCGGTTTGCACCGGCGGCAAGAACAAGGATAACATCCACACTGGAATCGAGCGAATGATCGGCGACCTTCGCAATGCGGGCATTGAGACCTGGGATCTCAAGGACGTCGAGATCGAAGTCCAGAACATGGTCGCGACCTACGCATTATTCTACCCTGAAGACTACGAAGGCACCGCTCGAATGGACGATAACCACACCCGCGTGATCGATCTCGATGGCGGCGGAATCCGCGCGGCTACCGACGAGGAAGTCAAAGAAGAGGACCCTCGTATTCGCGGCATCCGCGAAGGTGAGCCGCTAGCAGCGGTACCTCGCCGACTCAATCTGAACAATCTGACCTTCCACCTGCCTTTCGACAAGGTCGAGTACGAGCCGGAGCAGTTCCCAGGACTCATCTATCGGCTCGACTACCCTAAGGTCGTCTGCCTGATCTTCGGCAGTGGCAAGATGGTCATCACGGGAGCTCGGGACAAATCTGAGATTCTCGAAGCCGTCCAATTCATACAGGACGAACTCGCTGACTTGCTTTGATTGATTCGAAGCGATTGAATCCGATTGGCCGAGGCCGAATAAGGCTGAGAAAAGCAGAATGACGCTGCTTTGTGGCGACATACGGCCATGGCAATCGTCAAATCTCGCTGGGGGAGCAAGTCAGCGTGTTCGTCACAATAATTCTTGAATGGGGTTTCAGATAATTTGTCGACAAATGAGACGATTAAACCTTGGAAGCGGGGGTTTGATGTACAGACCATGATTGCAGACACATGTGTCTGCACGGCGTAATCCGGTTTTGTTACTCGTTTTGATTCTCTTGTTTTCGGCTCAAGCCGGTTTTTTTCAGGCTGATCTTGTCGATTCCGAGGGATTGGAAAAGCGAATCGACGCAGCATCCTCAGAGCGAACTTCGACCCTCGTCGATGTACCGACTTGGAGAATCGGCGACCGTTGGAATTACGATGGCTTCCTCGATGTCAGGGATTTCGTCGCCGACAGCGGCATCAGCACGAATGTTGAAACGCTTGATGGAACGCTCGATTCTCGGGTCACAGCCATTTATACAACCGTAGTTGAGAATGTCTCGACTCTGGTTTACAAAGTCGAATCAGACGGAGAATATGAGGCTGAAGATGTTAATCTCGCTGGTTATGATGGAGACCTTATCATCGAAATCGATACGATTGAGATTATCCGGGCTTCCGACCTCGCAACAATCGAGCAGGAAGCGACCATCGATATCGATTTCATCTACACGATTTGGTGGTGGGACTACACGATACACGTGGCTGACCTCGTTGTCACCAACGAATTCAGCCCCTCTTTGGAGAAATATGACTTCCCAATCAGTGTCGGAGAGGAATGGTCGACGGACTATTCTCAGACTACAACTTACAGCGGCACCAGCGATTATGTGACGATTCCCGACGACACGACCGGATCGAATACAAGTTCTTGGGAAGTAGTCAGCCGCGGATATTCAGGTGTGAATTACGGCGGCTGTGGCCAATCTTACAACATCACGACTTACGATAGTGATGGCGAGGAGACCGGGTATTACTGGTACTGTCCAGCAATTCGAAACAACATCAAGAGCTCGACGACAGAGAGCATCGGCTTCATCGCGACGCATGAACTGAATTTCTACCAGGTCTCCACGAGGACACGAACGCTGGATCTAGACATCGAATACCAACTCTCACCTCTTGACATGGACATGAACGCGACGATTACTGTCACCGACAATTCTGGTGGGGTTGTCAGCGGACAATCGGTCGAATTCAGGTATGAAATCGAGGAGGATATTCGCTCAGCGACAACCGATACGAATGGACAGATCGTCTTCGCCTTGAACAGCGGAGACCAGGCCGATGCTTCGGTTGGTGGGACTGAACTCGGCAGTCATGGAATCATCGTCTGGCTGCCTTCGGCTAATCAAATCGGGGCTGCGACGGTGACCATCGACCCGGATGTCCATCCTGTCGATCTGGTCGCAAACACGGCTGGAGTCACCGTCGAGCGGACTCGGGACAATCGAACCGTCAGCCTGAATTCCATCATCGGATTCACAGCGATTCCGAACGACATCCTGACATTCAGCGTACCCGTGATGAATCGTGGAATTCTCACCTCACCTGCGACCACCATCAGGGTCACAGGCCCCGATGGAGTGGGCTCAACAAGTGCCGTTCCAAGCCTGCAAAGCCTTGGCGAGGAGCGTGTTGAAGTGGATTGGGTCGTACCGGCTGGACAGCCAGTTGGGGATGCTTCTGTCAGTTTCGTCGTCGACGAGAACGGGGAGATTACCGAGGATGGCAACCGCTCCAATAACGCAGGGTCATTCTCTGTCTTCATCGGCCGCCTTCCGAGTGCCGTTCTGAACGCACCGACGACAATCAAAACTCTCCAGACGATCACCCTCAATGGACTCTATTCGAATGACCCAGATGGAGGTTCGATCTCTTGTGAATTCCAAGTCGAGGCGGTCAGTGGTGCAACGATCTCCGCCTTCGAAGATGATTGCATATTCGAGTATGAATGGGACGACGATGGTGAATACCTAGTCAGCCTCTTGGTCACCGATGAAGAGAGTGATTTCGATAGAGTCGAGACGACCATCGTCGTTCAGAACAGACCGCCTGAAATCACCGTTGTAGCTGAATCACAAACAATTCCAGTGCTTTCGCCAATCACCTTCGAGGTGACCGAGCGGAGCGATCTGGACACACGAAATCAATTCGCTCCTGTGGACATAATGTGGCAGACCTCGTGTGCAGAGGGCAGCACAGTCAGCGCACGCTGTACGGTGACGCCCACGATCGAAGGTGAGTACACCATAGAAGTCGTTGGAATGGATGATGATGGCGATACTGTCATCGAGCGAGTCAGCGTTTCTGTAACCAATATCGCACCGTGGAATCTAGGGGTTGAAATCTGGAACGGCGCGACGAAACTCCTACCCGACAGTCGTGGTATGTACAGCGCTACCGAAGGGGACTTGCTGGAGATCCGTGGCTCGGCCGAGGATTCATCAAATGATATTGATTCTCTCGTTCACACATGGTCGCCCGATGCAGAGGACCATCCAGACCTCGTCCAAGTGAGTTCGGGTCGTTATTCGACAGTAGAACATGTCTACATCACCTCTGGTGTACATCTCGCTACACTTGTCGTCACAGATGACGATGGCGAGAGCGCTGAGACTCTTGTCGTCGCCATCGAAGTCTTCAATCTCGCACCGACGATCGCTCCAGTCAGCCCGCCATTGCCGGTGGCTGAAGACGGCGAAATCAGCCTCACCATCGATGTCTGGGACACACTTGGTGATAGGGAGAATCTGCTGAATTGCTTCGACCTCGATCCAAGCACGAATTCTGACGGTGAAGGAAATTCAACGGACGACTGCGATATCGAAGGAATCGCTGTGACTCAATCATGGGCGGACGCTGCCGTGGCTCCATCAAGCATAATCTTCCACACCACAGACGACGATGGAGCAGTCGCTATGATAGAGATTCCAATCACTGTGAACAATGTCAAACCCTCCTCACACGCCATGGCCAGTAACGAGAATCCCATTGAAGGATATCTGGTTATCCTGTCCGCGAATCTGACCACAGATTCGTTTCACGACATGGCGAATATGAGGTACACATGGGACCTCGATACCAGTGTCGACAGTGATGGAGACGGCAATGCTGCCAACGATGTCGACTATGACGGAATCTGGTTCGAGTGGAAAGCCGAAGGGGTTGGAAGTCGAACAATCAAACTCACGGCTTGGGACGAATCGACCAGTCATTCGACGTTATTGGTGGTGAATGTAGAGAAAATGCCATTCAGTTTCGGTGATATGGTTCGCCCCTATGGATTAGTCATCCTTCTGATCGTGGTCATCGCCGCTCTCGGAGGAGTTCTCTCGATGCGGCTTCGCAAGCCGAAGGACCTTGTCGAGGCGCCAGCTGGAGCACGTAGGGGAAGGCTTGTCTCGATGGACGATGCCTTCGATGATCCAGAGTACGACCCATTCAGCGAGGATGCCAAGAAGAGACGTGTCAAGAGACTCGAAGAAACTGAAGAGGAAACTGATCTCCAAGAAGATTCGACCAGTGCTGAAGAATCTGAGGCGGCCGCTTCAGAGGCTGAGGAAGCGTCGGTCATCGAGAAGACTGCGCTGGATGAGGAATACGAGGAAATCAGCAGCGAGAGCGTCGATGTCAGTGATTTCCTCGATGATTTGACAGATGAGTCGGGAGACGTCGAAGGAGAAACTGACCAGAGTTCGGAAGCAGATGATGAAGATCAGGATTCGGCGGACGATGAAGACGACGCGAATGACGATCTCGCCGATGAACAGAGCGAAGCACTCATGGATGAGGAAGAGTAGCCCAAGCCGTGGTCAACCTCTTCCGATTGCTCGGATTACCAGATCCTTCGAAGGCTGCGTCACCCGCGGTGACGAGGCCGAAGCGTTCTGCCGACCCTGGTCCTCAGAAGAATGATTCATTCCACGATTTTGGTGAACCGCGCTGGGAGGATCGCACGAAGCGGATGATGTCTAAACCAGAACGCTTCGTTCACTATGTCAAACCCGATGATCTGCATCGCCTCAATCTTCACGGCATGGAGGCCCGATTGACAGCTGGTGATCTGATCATCGCCGACCTTGGATCATTGGTTCACATGCCCAGTCAACAGGAGGTCTGCCGTCGCCGGATCCAGACTCTTGGTGAGCAGTCTGGCTTGCCGGTCTTCGCCTTGAATGAGGCCGACACGCTGTTGATGATCGCTGGTCGGAACATGCGTGTCGATACAGAGAAACATCTTCTTGGCATGGCGAAGTGGGGTCAGCTCTCCGAGAATGAGAATCAATCCGGAGAATCCAGGTTGTGACGCCATGCGCGCTCGTCGGGTCCAGGGCCGAGGCTGTTGAAACCGATCTGGAAGAGTTTGGACGGAAGCGAATCGGAGCCTACTCCGTCTGGAATGAGTATGCTGTTCGCTGAAAGAATCACCAGCGTGCCCGAGGCTCCTGCAGGCAATGGGTGAAGTTCCACCAATCTGCAGTCGATCGCGGCGAGCGCTCCGGTCAGAAGCGGTGGCTCGCCATTCACCAGATCCCACTCTGACTCTTCCTCGCTCAGCGGTGCAGCGGTATCGGCGACTGCCTGTGCCGCATCGTAATCAGCTGGCAGAACAAAGATTGTCGCCGCGGCACCGACACCCGCCTCGCGTAGATTCACCAGAGTGTCGCGAGGCCGGGCCTCGATATCCACAGAGAGAGCCATCGCCAGCAGCGCTGGCGAGTTTGAAACCACATTCACCGAAGACATCGGTGCGAGGTTCTCGACCCCCGATCGAGAAGTGGTTGCGATGAGCACGACGGGGCGGGGCATCAACAAGCCAGCCAACCAATTCCGTCGACTCGTATGGTCCAAACCAGCCAAATCGATGCTCACTGTCTCACCACCCAAGAGTGGCGAGCTTCCCGGTTGTGAATCGAAGTCATCATCGGTCAGCCAAGTATCGAGAACACCCGCGGCGATCTCCTCAGCAGAGTAAGCGGTGAACTCTCGATATGCCTGCCAGCGAGCGATTTCCGCCGCATCCTCACCGCGAGCAATCTTACGCTCTATCGAGGCATCAGAATATGTCACGCAACGTCGCAGATAACGCTCGACGATGCCTCGTCTCTGCTCGATATCCATACCCATCACTCAACGCCCAATTCACGCATCAATCGCTCGACATGCCCCTTGGCGCGGACATTGTAGCCAACCGAAACCAAAGTACCGTCGGTATCGATGACGAAAGTCGAGCGCGAAACCCCGAGATATGTTCGCCCATAGTTCATTTTCTCGCGCCAGACGCCGTAGAGCCGATGCAGAACGATCTCTGAATCGACGATCAATTCGAAGTTCAATCCATGCTTTGTGATGAATCTCTCATGGGATCTAGCTGAGTCTTTCGAGACCCCGAAAACACGGTAACCTGCAGCCTCGAAAGCCTCGAATTCATCTCTGAAATCACAAGCCTGCGTGGTGCATCCCGGTGTCGAATCCTTTGGGTAGAAATAGAGGATGACCCTCTGTCCGCCTGCGAGAACCTCAGACAATCGAATAGTCGAACCGTCGGTCAATTCAGCCTCGAAATCAGGTGCTTTCTCACCGACCTCCAATGTCACCCATTCTTCCTCCACGCCCAACGCCATGACTCGAAGTATGAATAATGCTCGTACCGCGAGGATTCAAGAGAGATGGTCGAGCGCCCGACCTCATGGCAAAGCTCGGCACCTTCGGAGGTACACTCTCATTGATCATCGGATTCCTCGCTATTCTAGGTTGGATTGGTGCGGGTATGATGGTCGATTACATCGACTCGGAGTTGGAAGAGAATTGTGACAGCACAACCGGTCAGATAGGTCAAATCACCGGTTGGGACGATGGTGAATGCGAGAATGGGCGCGATACAAGAGCCACAGTCGCCAGCTTGCAGACCCCTCTCCTCGGTCTAGGAGTAACCCTAGTTGGAGCAGGTGGACTGCTCATTTTCAGAAGTTAGATTTTGGCTGCACTCAGCCCATCTCTTCGCGAATACGCTTCTTCGTAGCCGCCCAGCTGCAAATAGTGCATGCAGTCATATCGTGATTGCGCGCGGGGCAATATTCGCGCCCGAAATAGATGATCTGCAGGTGCCGGAGAATCCAGGTATCCTCAGTGAAGACCGCCTTCAGATCCCTCTCTGTCTGCACCACGTTCCGCCCACTCGACAAGCCCCAGCGCGCCGCCAAGCGATGGATGTGGGTGTCGACGGCGAATGCCGGAATGCCGAAGGCCTGAGCCATAACAACGCTGGCCGTCTTGTGACCGACTCCGGCCAGCGACTCGAGGAAATCCCAATCGGGAATCACCTCGCCTCCACCCTCCAGAATCTGTTCTGCCATCCGCTTCAGGTTTCGCGCCTTGGTCGGCGCAAGGCCGATTTCGCGGATGATCCCGAGAATTTCTTCAACCTCCAACGTAGCCATTCCAGCCGGCGAATCAGCAGCAGCGAACAGCGCCGGAGTGACCTGATTCACCTTCTTGTCAGTGGTCTGCGCTGATAGCATCACAGCGACTAGAAGAGTGTATGGATCGACGTGGTCGAGCGGAATAGGAGTAGTCGGATATAATTCGTCGAGTTGGGCTCCGATTCTGTCCGCTCGCTCCGCTCGCCGCATCACTGAGCATCCTCCTGCTCACTCAGCCCGATGAGGAAGGAGCCGACGACGATCAGGGACGGAAGCAAGTAGCAAGGACCGTACATCCAAACCTCCCATTCGGGGAATTCGGTCTCGCCGCCCAGCAGCACGTAGACCATCATTCCGATGAATAGCGCCGGAAAGATCGATACTGCTCCGAAAACCACCGCGCGCATCTTCTGCATGTCCAGCCCTCGCGCTTGTGCATCATCAACCTCTCGTCAGAGCCCCAAGAGCGCTTGCAACTCAACTCCACTGCGCGTATTCAGCACATCAACAGCCTCAAGCCAGCCCTTTCGAGCCACCTGGATGCCGTACCAGACGTCCTTCAAACCCTCAGTATCATGCGCATCTGGATTGATACAAACCGGTACACCCTGTTCCTTCGCGTACTTGCAAAGTCTCCAATCGAGGTCAAGCCGGTATGGTGAAGCGTTGATTTCAACTGCCTTCAGTTGACCCTCCGCGTTCAACTCGCCCATTCTTCGCAGGATCGCGTGCATGTCGACGGGGAAACCTTCGCGGCCTTGCAGGATGCGTCCTGTGGGGTGGCCTAGAATGGTGAAAGTCGGGTTTTCGATGGCGCGGATGAGCGCTTCTGTGTTGGCTATCTCGTCGCGTCCGCGCCAGCTGCCGAGAGCGTGAACCGAGCCGACGATGTGTGAGAGTGATCGTCGGGTCGAATCGGGGTAGTCGAGTGCGCCATCGACGAGGATGTCGCACTCGGAGCCGTGGAAGATGCGGAAATCTGTGCCAGCGTCGGCCCAAGTCTCATTGAGGGTCTGAATCATCTTCGCTTGGGCTGGAATTCCATCGGCTGGGACGCCGATCTGGCGACCGCCGATGTTGAGGACCTCTGAATGGTCGGCGATGCCGAGGTATTGCCAACCGAGTGCCTGCGCGGCTGCGGCCATCTCTTCGAGGGTGTTGACGCCGTCGGAGGCGATGGTGTGATTGTGCAGGGCGCCGCGCAGGTCGGAGGTTTCGATGAGATTGGGTAAGCCTGCGCTGGTGCCGATGGTTGCAGCTTCGACCTCGCCCATATCCTCGCGGAGTTCGGGCGTGACCCACTCGAGGCCGAGATGGCGATAGATGTCGGCCTCGTCGGTGCATGGCAGAGTGTGTTTGGCAGCCTCCATGCCGATTGCCTCGCCGGCTGCCTCCTCGGAGAATAAGCCGAACTCGTTGAGTCGAAGACCCTTGTCGATAGCCAATTGGCGCAGGCGGATGTTGTGCTCCTTCGAGCCGGTGAAGTAGGCCAGTGTGAAGGGGAAAGTCTCGGGGGAGACGATGCGGACCTGCGCATCGATGGTCGCATCAGTACTGCGCTCCATCATCGCCTCGGACAACTGAGCATCCATGCTGCCGCCGCCACTTACGGCGGCGAGCATCTCCTGCTCGAGAATCAGGCTGACTTTCGATTCTCCATGACCCTTGACCTCAGCGATACCGGGGAACGAGAGAATCGACTCGATCACCGAATCGTGGTCTTCGGGCAAAGCCGCAGCGACTATGTCGAGGTCGCCGATAGTCTCGCGACGCCGTCTCGCGCTGCCCGCTAATTGTGCCCTCACAACCCCCGGAACAGCCGCGATGCGCGCCTCGAAGGCGCGCCCGAAGGTCAAACCGATATCCATTCGACTTCGGCCTTGATAGCGTCGCAGCAATTCGATTCCATCAAGATATTTCTGCTGGCTCTTGTCGCCGAAGCCAGCCAGCGGAGCGATGTGACCCATCTCGCAGGCTGCCTTCAGTGATTCGACCGAATCGACGCCCAACTCCTCATACATGACGCGCGCACGTTTCGGCCCGAGACCAGGGATTCCGATGATCTCGATTAAGCCAGCGGGGACGCTGTCGTACAATCCTGCGAGCTCACCCCAAGTGCCTTCCAGAACGGCCTCGGTGACGAGGCCGCTGATGCCTTTGCCAATTCCTTTGACTTGGGTCAAACGACCCTCCTGAACCACAGTCAGCAGATCCTCCTCCATCGAAGCGAGGGCTCGGCTGCCATTCTGATAGGCGCGAGTCCTGAACAGATTCGCGCCCTTCAACTCGAGAAGAACCGCGACCTGTTCGAGAACCGAGACCACTTGCGACTTGGTCGCATACGGTGGGCCAGCGCTTCTCGGCTTCGGCAGACTCCATCCCTTGACGCTGACCACGGATGCAGCGCGGAGTCACCGACCTTGAGCATGTCCATCGCGACTCCATTCCTCGCAGAGTCGAATCCAACCACTCCCCAAGACTCACAAACCAAGACATCACAAGAGCCTCCGTGGAACTGGTTGCAACGCTGGAATCGCTTTCCGTCAGTCTGTGTGGCCTCGCCACAATTCTGTGGATGAGCATCGGGACTTTCTCGCGCTCAGAAGGTGGCGAGATGTTCGTACAGCGCCTGATTGCGGCGCTGTGCGTGATCTCGGCTATACTCCTCTTCAGCCTGCACTCGATGGGGGGCGAACTCTGGGGTTCACGGAACGTGGCACGTCCATTCGCGGTGGCTGCGTTGATTGTCGCAGCGGCGGGTAGTCTGAACATCAAGGGCACTGATGTGCAGGGCGAGACCAACCCTCATCAGATCATGAAGATGCGAAGGGCAGAGGCACAAGCGGCTGAGTCGCTTGAATCGGCGACAATACCAGAAATCGAAGAAGAATGATTGAATGCGCCAAAATGGCTCAAGCTTAGTTTTCGCCGCCTAACTTGTCGTCGATGAAGGCGCGCATATAGGCTGGTAATTCACCGTTCTGGAAAATGACATCATTCACTTCTGCGAGTTTCATCAGCGAGAAATAAATCTGCATCGCAGTCATCGGTGTCGAACTGCATCCGGTGCAGCCACCCTCTAGTGAAATCATGATGATTCCGTCAGTCGTGTCGACGACATTGACCACTCCGTCGTGAGCGTCGAGGATGGCCTGAACTGGACCCACCGACTCGAGTATGAGTTGTTTATCGACGTCAGCCATCGGTTTTCCTCGCATCACGCTGCAGGGCGAGGTGCTTTGAACCATTGGTGGTGTGGTCGCCCTGATGTCGTGTCTAACCCGAGTGCTGATGGTCGATCTTCTGGTCGAGCGCGCCACTTTCGGGCACGGAGGAAATCAGGAAGTCATCCAACCTTTCGCGGCGCGCTGCGATGTCGAAATGCTTCTCGTCACTCCTCAAATGCAATCCTTTGAGGCCGGAGTGAAGGCCGAGAAGGGATATGATGTCTGTCTTTGCGAAGACGATGTACCTCATTGGGACGACGATTACGGTTTTTGGAAATCAACCGAGGTCGACTTCGATGGTCGACTCGTGACATTCCGCAGAATCGTCATGCCCATGCACGATGATGAGACTCGCATGCGTCAATGGCTCGAGGAACTCGGCGTCGATGCTGTCGTTTGTAGCGGCTCTCGCCGAAACGTCAGCATCTGGGAGGATTGGATGGGACCGACCGAAACGATGCTGAGGGCCGCCGCACTCTCCGGCACGCCTACTCTGGGAATCTGCTTCGGCCACCAACTCCTCTGTCACGCGCTCGGTGCCGACATCGAACGCGCTGATTCTATCTCCAGCGGCATCTGGGATCTCGATCTGACCCCTGACGGTGATGAAGACGAACTCCTGACGTCACACGAATGCGGGACCTCGATCGCCGGTCTTTTCACTCACCAAGACCACGTTACCACAGTTCCAGACTGCTGCACTCTGCTGGGTCATACCTCGCACAACGTTGTTACCGCCGTGCGCGTCAAGGACGATTCGGGTCAAGCGCTGCCCGCTTGGGGTTTGCAGTTTCATCCAGAGGCAGCGCGGGCGCGCATCGAGCGCGCCTACGAATGGGGTCACATAACCGAAGAGGAACTGGCTGCATTCAAGGGCGAACACGATGGCGCCGGAATTCTCAATTCATTCGCGGCCATAGTGCTCGAAAACACTGTATGAAACTCCGCCCCTTTAGGGGCGGTGTCGGTGGATTCCGATTATAAGGGGCTCTTGGGTCGGCGGGACGACACAGGTGAACACCATGATAGACATTACACAGTTAGCAGCGGGAACAGCAGCCTTCGGGTTGATCATCGCCTACGTGCTTTACACACAGATTAAGAAGATCAAGATAGACAATCCAACCGTCGCTGATATCACTCAGCAAATTCAAGATGGGGCAATGGCTTTCTTGTACGCGGAGTATAGAATACTCGCCGTATTCGTCACCGTCGTCTTCGCTCTCTTATTCGTCGCTATTGGAAAGATGACTGCGATTGCTTTCCTCGCTGGTGCGGTCACCAGCGTCGTTGCTGGATTCTGCGGGATGCGTGCTGCGACCAGCGCCAACGGCCGCACAGCAATGGCTGCTGCGACCGGTGGCCAACCCGCCGCCCTCGAAGTATCATTCAAAGGCGGAGCGGTGATGGGCCTCTCAGTTGGTGGTCTAGGACTTCTTGGAATTTCGGCTATGGCGATGTGGCTGGGAGATGGCGACAACATCCAGAGCATAGCCGGATTCGGCATGGGTGCTTCTTCCATCGCGCTCTTCGCGCGCGTGGGTGGTGGAATCTACACCAAGGCTGCTGATGTCGGTGCCGACCTTGTCGGCAAGGTCGAGGCTGGAATTCCAGAGGACGACCCCCGTAATCCAGGTGTCATCGCCGACAACGTCGGAGACAACGTCGGCGATGTTGCAGGAATGGGTGCTGATATCTTCGAGTCCTTCGTCGGCTCGATCATCGCAGCGATGGTCATCGCTCAAGCATCAGGGATGCATCTCGATTACATCATTCTGCCAATCTTCCTCGGACTGGCTGGCTATGCAGCGAGTCTCGTCGGTATCTTCAGCATGAGGTTCCTCAAGGGTGGCGACGCGGCTGCGGCTCTTCGCAACACGACCTTCATCGGCGCCGGACTCTTCTGGGTCGCCGGTTACTATGGAATCGGACACTTCGGTCTCGAAACAGGTACAGAGCCGATGCTTGCAGTCATCGCAGGCTCGATCGTTGGAATCCTCATCGGGCTCGTCACCGAGTATTACACCGGTATAGAGCCGGTTTTCGGAGTTCCAGTCAAGGCAATTCCACACATTGGGGAAATGTCAAAGACCGGCCCTGCTACAAATGCAATCGCCGGTCTTTCGGTCGGTATGATGTCGACCTTCTTACCGATTATTCTCATCACAGCAGGAATCTACGTCGCGAATGCTGTGATGATGGGAGCAGAGGGTGCAACCTCAGATCACGGACTCTATGGAATCGCGATGGCAGCGATGGGGATGCTCGCAACCGTGGGTGTGACAATGACCGTCGATGCATACGGACCAGTCGTTGACAACGCTGGTGGAATTGCAGAGATGAGCAAGCTGGGCCCTGATGTCAGAGAGATTACGGACAGCCTCGACAGCATCGGCAACACCACCGCTGCTATCGGCAAGGGCTTCGCAATCGGCAGTGCTGCACTGACCGCACTCGCACTCTTCGCTGCCTTCGCGGCCTCGGCTGAACTCGAAGCGGCTGACCTTTCTCTGACCTCGCCAACGGTCGTCATCGGCCTCCTCATCGGTGGCTCTCTTCCATTCGTCGTCGCGGCCATGACGATGACCAGCGTCGGCAAGGCTGCCGGCGAGATGGTCATCGAGATCCGCCGACAATTCCGAGAGATCGATGGTCTGCTCGAAGGCCGAGAAGGTGTCAAGCCTGACAGTCAGCGCTGCATCGAGATTTCGACAAAAGCAGCACTGCGCGAGATGCGCATGCCAGGACTCGTCGCAATCTCATCTCCAGTCATCGTCGGCTACGTCCTTGGTCCAGCCGCACTCGGTGGCATGCTCGCTGGTGCACTCGTCACCGGCGTTCTGATGGCTCTCTTCATGGCCAACGCTGGAGGAGCTTGGGACAACGCCAAGAAGGCGATTGAACAAGGTCACATCGAAGGCGCGTCCAAGGGCGATGCTACTCACGATGCTGCGGTCATAGGCGATACGATTGGTGACCCATTCAAGGACACCAGCGGACCTTCGCTGAACATTCTCATCAAGTTGATGTCAATCGTCGCTGTCGTCATCGCACCGGGACTTTCGACCGGCCTGCTCTGAGCAGTGCTGGACAATCGGGTGAAAACACACCAAACGCACGAGCGTCAGCCTCATCATGGGCTGACGCGAGCGGGAGTTCATGCGCACAGCGTCTGCACTCGCGTTCACTCTGCTTCTGCTGGGTACCTCCCTCGCCGGATGCGCAGGCCTCGGGGGTGGCGACGATGGTAAGGATTCTGACCAGAGCATGGAAGTTCCGCTGTGGGAAGTCGGCGACTGGTGGCTCTACACCTTCTCGACGCCGGACTACAGCGACGACACAGCCCGCCTCGTCGTCGCCAGCGACACAGAGGAGGACGGCAGCGCCTACATGCTCGCGATATCCAGCGAAACCGAAGCCCGACGGCACGCTGTCCTCAACCATAACCCATTCCTCGGGCGAATGACCAAAGACAACCTCAGCGCCTTCGAGAACGGCATCGCACAACCGGTTCTGACCTTCCCCCTCGCCATAGGCGAGGTCTGGTCATTCAGCCTCTTCTCCAACGACTGGAGCGCGACCGTTCTCGACATCTCAGGAAATCTAGTCGTCATCTCAGCCCAATCGAGCGACGGCGCCTCCCTCAACTACGTCTACGACGAGGCGGTCGGATTCTTCTCATCATTCATCTGGACTGACGCTGACGGCAGTGAAAACCTACGAATGATGCTCGCAGCCGGCGGCGAAGCCCACACGGGCGAGGTCTTCTTCGTCCGCGGCGGCGACCTCTACAGCAACGTCTGGGACAATTCAGGCCCAGACGCTGAATTCCGCGACACTTTCCTCGTCAGCGACCATCCTTCGAGCGGAGAGTGGACCGAGATGATCTACTTCCTCGACGCATCCTGCGGTAGCGGCGCCTCGACCATCTCGCTGACATTACGCGACCACACCTCCATTTCGGCTCTTGCGAGAGTCTGGGGGCCCGGGGCGGAGGAGTTGGGGACTCTGGGGACGATTCCCTATCCTAGTGAGGAGTACACGCTGACCCTCACATTCACGGGTAATACGAACCTACGGCTCAAAATCGCTGGCGGCATAACCGAATCCTGGACGCTCTGAGGCAGACCCATGTCTGACTCTGGAACACTCGTGATGCTGCATGGCATGACTGGTGATTCTGCGAAAATGCAGCCGCTGGCAGAAAGGCTTGTTCCGAGCGGCTGGCAGATCCTCTGTCCACAGGCTGAGGCAGAACATCCTACGCTTGGGGGCTTTGCTTGGTGGCTTCGAAGCGACAGTGCTACTGAACCTCTGAGTGTTGAAGCACAATTGCAGGTTGTCGCTTCGGTGCAGCGGGTGATTTCTGAATTGCCGGCTGGCCCGCTGATCGTTGGTGGCTTCTCTCAAGGCGGGGCCATCGCTTCAGCGATGCTCGAGTACGAGGTTCAGAATCGCATCGCTGGACTTGTTCTGATTGGAACCAAGACGGCGCGGCCTGATGAGTTGACGGCCGCTCTTCCTTTCCTGCGCCCGCGCGAGGTCGTCTGGATGCACGGTTCGCGCGATCATTTGTTGCCCCTCGCCCAGGCAGAGGAACATGCTGAGATCTTCGAGGCGGCGGGCTGGCCAGTTACTCGCCTCGCCCACGAGAAGGGTCACATGGTCAATCTCAATCAGATTGCAGAATTGCAGGCCGCGATTCAGAGGATGGCCGATTCTGCCTGAATCGCTGCCTGACAGACGAGTTGAGTGACGGTCAGAGATATTTCAGCAAATGGTCCGAGCCACCGACAAAAATCGGCTCATCTCCACGCATGTCGTAGCAGATTGGAACGGTTCGATGACCGGTCTCGCGAACCACATCGAAACGCAGGTCTCCCTCGTGGTCAAAGTTGACCACAGTGTAGGTCAAGCCCTTCCAATCGAGAGTCCGCTTCGCCAGAGTGCAGTAAGGACAGACCGTCTGGGTGAAGACGAGGAAGTCTGTCTCGCATTCTTCAAGCAATTGTTGGAACTTCTCCAAAGTCTTCAACCTCCAGTATCGGTTCAACGGCTTCGTCTGCGCCCGAACCGTCTGCGCCGTCATCGTCACCGAATCGTCCTTCAAGAACCCTATCGGTCTCGTCGGGGTCGATGAACCAAAGCAGTACCACAGTGAACAGTGTTAGCGCGCCCCCGATGTAGAGGCAAGTGACGTAGTCGAACCTCTGGGTCATGTTGCCCGTGAACAGGTACGCCATCACTGCTGAGAGGTTGAACATAGACATGTAGGCCGTGAACTGCGAGCCGCCGGCCTTGCTGAATGTAAGCCTCATGCATACGGCTATGACGCAGATCCATGCAACTCCGTTGATGACTGCGCGAACGCACAGGTAGGCTACCATCATGTTCGTATTGGTCCAGTAGTCGCTCAATAGAGCTAGTGTGGCGTTTGACAGAGCGAGTAGTGTGAAGCCTATCATCGAGACTTCCCTGACTCCGAACCGGTCTCCCAGCATACCGCCGAAGATCTGCCCAACCATCATGCAGGCGATGACCACGCCGCCGACGATTGCGTTGTACTTGGTCTGAGACCAACCTGCCTCGTTGATGAAGATGTCAACCACGATAGGATCGGTGAACAGGTAGAGTTCGGCCAGCAAACACAGGAAGATCAGGATGAAAGAGGAACGCGTCGAGAATCCCTTGACTATGTTGTAGGCTGTTTCAGATACAAGGGCTGATACCGGTAAGGGATTTCGAATCTGGGGTATATTTGCACCAAACCACTCTGCCAGCAAGAGAATGGCTGAAATTAGGAATGTGAACATTCCAATTGTTTTGAGAGGAGAAGCCACGTCTCCGAATGTAATTTCCCAAGCCTCGGTAAAGCTGCTAGTGAGTACGTGTAGGATAGCGAAAAGTCCCCACAATAGGAAGAAAGAGATGCTTGCCCACAGGATGGAAGCAGCTGGAGATATCCTGTTATCGTAGAGGTTTTTTGCGACCCATCGGGCTGGCCTGAATTCCTCCGGGTGATCCTCCTCCCACAGAAGGGCCGCCTCGGTTTCTATTACCTCCTCGATCTCTGCGTACCAGGCCTCCTCTACCTCTTCCTGCTTGCTCCATGGGAACAGTCTGTTACTCGGCCTCTCACGCAGGTACAGAGGCAGCATCATGATTAGAATCAGCAATGGAAGTTGGACCATTATCGCCGATTTGATTCCGAAAGGAACGACCAGCATTCCGAGGACTGCGCCTCCGAAAATGATTCCGCCACGCTTGGCGGCGAACATCAGACCGTTGACCGTAGCCACTTCATCAGGCTCGAGTATGTCGACTGCGAGCGCATCAACGCTGACATCCTGCAGTGATGAGAACAGGTTGTGGATGAACAGCAAAATGGTGACTAATTGTATCGATGCGACGAGATTAGGAACGAAAAGTAAGGTGGCCAGGGAGATTATCATGCCCGTCTCGGCGAATAGGATCCACGGTCGTCTTATCCCGAATTGAGGGAACCTGATCATATCGATAACTGGCCCCCAGATGAATTTGAAGGTCCATGGCAGGTATATTGTGGCGAACAGTATGGCAATTTGCTCTACGGCGATTCCATTGGTGACCAGGAATGCTACGAAGGCCACACTTGCAAATCCTGAGGGCAGGCCCTGTGCGACATAGAGTATGCTCAGAGAGACGTAACGTCTCACCTTGTTCTCCGCTAAGGATTCACCATCTTCAACCCACGACTGCTTAACTGACCTCAGAGCCCCGGGAATTTTTCGTAGATTATACCTACGGATATCAAAACCGTCGCTGTCTTCACCCTTATTGGAGAGGCCCAGGTAGAACTTTCTATCCCACCGCTCTGTGGTCATGATGTAACCCAGTAAAGCCAGTACCAATACGAAGGGGACGAAGAAGACGTACGAGCCGAAAGAGGTCAGGCCCTCGGCGGCTCCAGCTATTGCCATCTCATCGATTAGTACTACTCTGCGAGCGTCTATTGGGGATATGCTGTCATCGGTGACTCTCAATCTAGCATAGATTGTCGAGTTGCCAGATTCGAGGTGAGGGTCTAACTTGACCCTCCAAGTAGCCCAGTCACCGTTCTTCGAAAGGTCTGCGGCACCCTTCCACTCTCCGCCGCCGACCTTGAGCTCTACCAGCCCCAATCCCGGCACGCCTCCTGATGAAGTTCCGGCGATGTAGCTCTCATTGCCGATTTCTTGCAAGGTGATGATGTCCATCGAGACGTTCAGGGAGCGGTCGATACTGCCGGCCGCCTCGACGAAGGCGAGCGGGTCGGCCTGACCGTAGCCGAATTCGTTGTCAGGCCGGCTCTCGAGCAGGCTGCAATCGTTCAATCCAGGGTCGCCGAGTGAAATCTCACGCTCGATCGCGTGCGCGGCGATGATATCCTTGAATTCGGTATGAGTGAGGTCGGGATTCGCCTCTTTCATCAGTGCGGCAATCCCAGCCATCAGAGGCGTTGCCATGCTGGTTCCCGACTTGCTCGTGTAGCCATCATTCGTCGCGGCGTCTGGAGCCATGATGTTGGAACCGATGGCCGCCACATCGGGCTTCACTCGCCCATCAGAAGTGTATCCACGGCTGGAGTAGATGGCGAGGTCGAGATTCTTGTCGAGCGAGGCCACAGTCACCGGCAAATTCGCATCTCCCGGACTGTCGATGGTATTGCAACCGACGATTGTCGCACCGCCGAACTCATTGCCAGCCGAGAGCGTGGTGATGATGCCTGAATCGGCGACGGCATCCATCTGGCGACTCCAAGCGCTGGAGCCGTCATTGTCGATGTGAATCTCGAACTGCTGTTCACCCAATGAAGAAGTCAGCACATCGATACCCAGATTTTCCTTGTTGTCGATGGCCCACTGAGCGCCTTCGATGATGTCCTCGATGTCTCCTTCGCAGCAAGCGAGGATGTTGATCAACCAGGCGCCGGGGGCGGCGCCGATGTATCGTGAACCGTCGGCCGCCGTCTGGCCGCCGCCGGTGCCGGCGGCGATTCCAGCGACATGAGACCCATGTGTCCCGGAGTCGAAGGAGTCCTCAGGAGGTTGTTCGGAGTGGGTGTAAACGGCGTCATAGAATGCCGTGATCTTGGGGTCGCAATCAGCCGGAATCGGGTCAGGATTCGGGTCGAGAGGGTCGGGTGGGTCGTCGATGCAGGTGAACCGATCGTCGTCCAAGTCGTTGAGCCCTTCGTGGTCGCCGCGGATGCCGGTGTCGAGAATCGCGATGGTCACACCGGTTCCGATGAATCCGAAATCAGTCCACACATCATCGACTCCCATCGTCGGGACAGCCTCGTTCATGTGTGGCTCAGCGAGGCCGAGATCCTCGATCATCACCAAGCCGCTCAGGGACAACAGAGTTCTTGGATCCTGCAGCAGTTCGAGGGGAACAGTCGCAGCGACAGTATCGAGATAATGAGCTCTGAGTGTGACTTCGACGCCTAACTTTGTCAAGGCCTCAACATCGGCGTCGGTCGGCTGATGGTCGTAATCGATGAAGACTCGAGCATGCTCAGGACCGGCCTTGCGCCACCAATCCTGCTGGACATCAACCGGTTGTTCCAGCAGCCATTCGATGCGGTCGTCAACGAAGTCATGGTCCGCATCGCGGCTCCAATCCAGCCACCACTGGTGATGAAGCGCCAGCTCGACGCTCTCGGTCCAGACTCCATCGGCGTCGTAACCGCCTCGACCCCGCTCCATGTTGAGCGTCGAGGTCGCGATGGGCAGCAGTAGAACGAGAATCAAGACCGAAGCGATGATACTACGACGTCCTACCATGGGTAGGACGAATCTCAAGTGGTGTTTGAGGCTTCTCCAGCGACAATTCAACTCTCGATCAGAGTCAATCCCGTGTCTTCGAAGTCCCATTCGATGATTTCCCAACCCGCTGCATCAATCGCTTCACGAACCGTTGTGAAGCCCAGAGGATTGCACAGAAGAGCCGCACATCCACCCCCTCCTGCGCCAAGTGCCTTCCACGCCATCACCGATCTCGTCTCCATAAGAGGGGCGATGATCGAGCGGAATGGATCGTGTATCGCGGGGTCGAGAAGATCGACGCCGCGACAGATGTCGTCGAGGGCCTCGACGACGAGGTGGCGGTGGTCGCGCTGCAGGCCGTCAACCATCTTGCGCGCCGCCGCTCGGATGATTAGCAGTCCCTCGGTCACAGCTTCTTCACCGGCATCGTAGCGAGCCCATATCGCGTTCTGGATCTCGCCCGAATCATGGACGATGCCGCTGTTGACTATGAGCAGATGTTTCCGAAGCCAGTTACGGGCTGTTTTCGGGGCTTCGAAGGGCATAGATTCAACAGAATCTCCGACGAACATGAAGCGGTTGAATCCACCCAGCGCCGCGGCCCATTGATCCTGTCTGCCGCAGCGATTGCCACTCGCAATCTCAGCCTGATATGCTTGCTCGGCCAGCCCTTGGATATCGTCGATATCACCGTCGTTGAGAACTGCGATTCTCGCGACATTCAGAGCACCACTGGTCCCGAGTCCGGAACCTGCTGGCACATCGAAGGAGAATTCGACCTCGCCGCTCGAACCAAGGCGGGCTCGGACGTACTTGTCGATGGTGAAATTCACCACCTCCCCACCGTGATGAATGGTGAATGGCGAGAGGTCGGTCCATCCGCCGGCCAAATCGACGCGCAGCGGCGCTCTTGCCTCAATCACAATCCTATTCCCTCACTCCACCCATGATAACCCATCGGCCGCGCCTGATGGCGTGACCGGAAATATAGGGTACGAACGCCCTCTCGCATGCCCATGACAGTTGACGCTGTGGGTGGTGTCGAAGCCGCGATTGCTGCTTTCGCAGCCGGCGAGCCTGTCATGGTCTTCGACTCAGCCTTCCGTGAATGCGAGACCGACTTGCTATGGCCCGCCACAGCGGCAACCCCCGAAGTCATGCGCCGTCTGCGCCAAGACTGCGGAGGACTTCTTTTCCTCGCCATTGGCGATGAGATCGGCCAGCTCTTCGACCTGCCATGGTTGCAGGACATCCACACTCACCCAGCCCTCGTGGCCGACAATCCAGTGCTCGCTCACCTCGTTACGAACGACCTGCAATACGATACGCGCTCGGCCTTCACCCTCTCCGTCAACCACCGCGACACCTACACGGGGATAACCGACCGTGACCGCTCGCTGACCACACGTCGCTTCGGCGAGCTCGCGGGCGAATTACTCTCCAACGATGTCAGCGGCGCCGCCGCACTGGAGGCGTTGGGCGCCGAATTCCGCACTCCCGGCCACATCCCAGTCTGCCGAGAATCCCCCGGCGGCCTCGAAACCCGCCAAGGCCACACAGAGTTGGCAGTGGCGATAGCAAGGCTGGCGGGTCAGGTTCCCGCAACTATCGGAGCGGAGATGTTGGAGCCGGATGGCGATGGGGCATTGAGTGTTGAAGATGGGCGTGAATATGCGGCGAAGCATAGCATTCCGATGATAACCGGCGCCGATCTTCTGTCCGCTCTGGGCATTGAAGAGTGACCGAAGCATTGAGAGGATTCGAGGGGAGGCGGAGTTGAATGGTCAGAGTCATGGCGGTCGGCGTCTTCGATCTGTTGCATGCTGGACACCTGCATTATGTCGAACAAGCCAAAACCCTTGGTGACGAACTCGTAGTCGTCGTCGCCCACGACGAAACGGTTCGCAAGCAGAAGCATGAACCGGTGACTAATCATGAACTTCGACGGCGCATGGTCGAGGGTCTGAAACCGGTTGACAAAGCCCTCGTCGGCAACCCGCCGAGCGTACCAATCTTCGATATTCTCGATGTCGTGAAACCCGACGTGATAGCGCTCGGCTATGACCAGAAGCACTCGCGTGATGCGATTCGGGCGGGTCTGGACGCGAATGGTTGGGGCCACGTCAAGATTGTTCGGGTCGAGGGCTTATCGGACGATCTGGATGGGACGAGGAAGATCATCTCTCGAATCCTCGAACTCTGGTCGGGCGAGACCGGCGATCTTTACGAGGAGGATTGAGAATGTTCACCGGAATCGTTTCCGGTACTGCTTCGGTGGTCGCCGTCGAGGACGGCGATGAGATTCGGACTTTGACTGTCGATCTCGATGGCTTCGATGATGAACTCGAGATCGGTGCGAGCGTAGCTCTGGATGGAGTCTGCATGACCGTCGTTTCGATTGATGGAGCCGCAGTGAAGTTCGATACCATCGAAGAGACGCTGAGCCGAACGACGCTCGGGGGACTGAAAGCCGGCGAGAAGGTGAATGTCGAGCGTTCCCTGAAAATGGGGGATGAGCTCGGTGGACACATCTTGTCCGGTCATGTGATGATGACCGCGAAGATTCTCGAACGCGCCGAGCGCGGAGAGGGGATTGACCTCGTCATTGAGAATTCTGCTGAGGCACGCGCGTATATTCTCGAGAAAGGCTTCGTCGCCGTCGATGGACTGTCACTGACGATCGGCAAGGTGTCAGATGACGGCTTCGCTCTGCACATCATTCCGGAGACCCTGAGAGTCACGACGATCGGTGGAAAGTCAGTGGGTGACGCGGTGAACATCGAGATCGACTCGCGAACTCAGGCTGTAGTCGACACGATTCGACGCATGGGGGTGAGTGGATGAGAATCGCTGCGATCTGTGGTTCATTCCACAAGGAAGAGATTACTCGAATGCTAGAGTTCGCGACCGATGAGGCTGCGTCGCTGAACTGTGAGATCAGCGAAGTCGTCTGGGTTCCCGGCTCGATGGAAGTGCCGCTCGCGCTCGAGCGTGTTCTGCCGCGCGATGACATCGATGCTGCGATTGCGTTGGGAATAATCGAGCGCGGCCAGACCCAACACGGATTGGTCATGGGGCAGTCGGTTACCCGTGCGATCATCGATTTGCAAATCAAGCACAACAAGCCGATTGGCCTTGGGATAATCGGCCCCGGCGCAGAGGTCGAGCATATCGAGTCACGCCTCGAACCTCACGCGCGCGCCGCCGTCAGTGCGGTCGTCACCATGCAGAACTAATCATGGAATGTGCCGACGAGCATCTCCGGGAATCGTGACTCGAAGCTTTTCGCATTGACACTTCGCCTCGCGCATCATCAAACCCTCCTCGCACGCAGTGTGAAGGAGAGTGGGAAGGGGACTTCGCCTTCTTTCAAGCGCCAATAATTCGGGCGCGACGGCTCGAATTTTTCTGGCCATGGGTCGAAGAACAACTCGTCGCGCTCGTGCATGAACTCGATTTGGAATCCATTGTTGATGAGCGCGTTGACCAGAGTGTCGTATCGAAATTCCCAACAATGAGTCGTACGCTCTCCCGGCCACTGCGGATTCGCGTAACTTCCTTCGCCGATTTCAGAGATCGGGCCCGCGTTGAAGAGATCGTATTTGGGAACGAAGAATGAGCCTTCGGAGGTTTCTTTCGGTTCCAATGTGTTTACGAAAGGTGTGGTTTCCTCAAGGTACAGAACGCCACCTGATTTCACAAGTCCTGCGCAGACTGCGGCCCATTCTTCGAGGTCTGGCAACCAACATAATGCGCCTCTGCCGGTGTAGATGATATCGAATTGTTCGCCATCGAGTGCCTTGCCCGCATTCGCTACCGTTGCGTGTACGAATCTCGCATCGTCAATTCCAAGAATCTCTGCGAAGCGCCTAGCTTCAAGAATCGCATTCTCACTGAAATCGAGACCGGTGACGATTGCTCCTCGGCGCGCCCAGGAGAGTGTGTCGGTACCGATGTGGCACTGCATATGAAGCAGCGATCTGCCATTCACATCGCCGAGTTCCTCGACTTCCCAAGGTCCGAGTTTGCACTCGCCCGCCAGCCATTGTTCTATGCGATAGAACTCGGCGCCGCTGCCTTGAGCGTGCATGTGAGCCATCGCATCCCAGGAATCGAGATTCTCCTGAATCGCCACCTCATCAGATTCTGGAGCAGGTGCAGGATGCCAGGACATGGGCGTCGATTCCGGCAGAGAATGTAGGCTGTTCGGTGCCTTACTCGATGGCCGTGATACCCTTTTCGCGCAGGCATTCGGCTTCCAGAATCGTCTGACGGACGGCCATCGCAGTGTCCGGAGTGACCGAGATCGAAGTGATGCTACAATCGATTAGGAAGGGTGGAATTCCTCTGGATGGTCACTCGGAGCCTGACCGCAGATTCCGATTTCGAGACCGTGTGAGGTGAATTTCTCGATCGCGGTTCCTATCAGCGTTTTCACCGGTGGAGAGCGTGCATCGACCGGATATTGGTAGCCTTCGAGGTCGTCGCGCGAAACTGCGTAAACCGTCTGAACGAGATCATTGGTGCCTATCGAGCCGCCGGCGAGTTCCATTCTGTCGATGAATGAGTCTGCGGAGATTACATTCGACAGCAACTCGACCATGACGAAGAGAGGCACTCCATTCGATGGACCTATCTGCCACTCTGTGAGCAGATCCTTGACCGCCTCGCCATCCTCGGGCGAGTGGCAGTATTGAAGGAGGTCCTCTCATTGGCTCGGCCCATGAGTGGCGAGGTTCGAAATGTCATCATCATCGGTTCTGGGCCGGCTGGTTATACGGCTGGGCTGTATTCTGCTCGTGCGCTGCTCGAACCACTGATGTTCGCCGGCTACATGTCAGGAGGTCAACTGATGCTGACCTCTGATGTCGAGAATTATCCAGGTTATCCTCAGGGAATCGGAGGGCCTGAGATGATGGTTGAATTGCGCGAGCAGGCGGAACGCTTCGGATTGGAGGTTCACGACAAGAATGTCGAGCGTATCGATGTCTCCAGTCGCCCGTTCAAGGTCTGGGTCGAGGGCGAGGAATTCTCGGCTGAGACTCTGATCATCTGCACCGGAGCCGAGGCGATCTGGCTCGGTGCAGAGGGTGAAGATGCCCAGAAAGGGCGTGGAATCAGTACCTGCGCCACCTGTGATGGAGCCTTCTTCCGTGATGAGGAGGTGATCGTCGTCGGTGGCGGTGACTCGGCGATGGAGGAAGCTACCTTCCTGACGCGCTTCGCAAGCAAGGTCACAATCATCAATCGACGCGATGTCTTCCGCGCTTCGAAACTGATGTATCAGCGCGCGGCGAATCACCCGAAGATAGAGATCAGGCCATTTCGGACTGTGAAGGCTTGGCTATCCAATGAGAAAGGGTTGACCGGTGCAGTGCTGGAAGATCCACGAGATGGGAACAACGAGGAGATCGCTTGCACCGGCGCGTTCATCGCAATCGGGCACAAACCACTCACAAGATTCCTCGATGGACAGATCGAGACTGATTCTTCAGGATACATCCTGCATCACGAACACACGATGACTAGCGTTCCAGGGGTCTTCGCAGCAGGTGATGTCGTTGACTCCAGATACAGGCAAGCGGTCACGGCCGCAGGTATGGGTTGCGCTGCGGCAATCGATGCTGAGCGCTGGCTAGAAGACCAACACTGAGGAATCTGGAAACTGAGGACTGGTCTTGGCCGATATGGGAGTCTTCGCGAATCGCGAATCCCATGAACCACGCAGTTGGTTGAACCATCGTCTCGCCGATCTGGTTTACCTTACTCATACCGTCATCACAATCTGGGTGGCCATCGGCTGGCTCGGTTCGGAGGACTGGATGCTCTGGGGTGTCATCATCCTCTACGGATCGACTGAGATCCTCTGGCTGACGAGATCGAGGTATTGCATCCTGACCGATTGGGAACGATCCTTGCGGGGTGTTCCGAAGCCAGAATCGGTTCTGGAGCAGAATTTCGTTCGCAGACTCTCCAATCTCTTCCTGCGAACGGATATCACTCCCGAGAAAGCGTCGCTGCTGACGAGGACTTGGGGGAGAATCGGCTTTCTCGTGGCATTCATCCGTCTCCTCGGCCCGCCTTTGCCCTGAATCATGGGTTTTGGGCCGAAGCCACCATGAGGGGATTGCTGCGTGGTCAGCACGTGTCCGAGGAACTGAGTTCTGACGAGAGGGTGAGATATGCTCGTCATCTGATGCTTCCACTGGTCGGCTCGGATGGCCAGAAGCGGCTGCGTGACGGCTCTGTTATCGTCATCGGAGCCGGTGGCCTCGGCAGTCCAGCCCTGCTCTATCTGACTGCTGCCGGCGTCGGTCGAATCGGCATCGTCGACGACGATGCTGTCGAAATCACCAATCTGCAACGACAGATTCTCCACACTACCGCAGCGGTGGGGGAGGCGAAGGTAGAGTCTGCACGCCGAAGGCTAGGGGAATTGAATCCAGAGATTCAGATAGAGATTCTCGAGCGGCGATTGAGTGTTGAGAATGCGCTGGAGATTCTGGAGGGGTGGGATGTGGTCATCGACGGTTCGGATAATTTCGTGACTCGATACACACTTTCAGACGCATGTGAGATTCTAGGAATTCCTTGGGTTTTCGGCAGCATCCATCGCTTCGAAGGACAGGTCACGGTGTTCAACCATGAAGGCGGACCGAATTATCGCGATCTCTTCCCGACAGCACCGCCGCCGGAATTGGCGCCGAATTGCGCAGAGGCTGGAGTGTTGGGCGTTCTGCCCGGATTGGTCGGAACGATTCAAGCGACTGAGGCGTTGAAGTTGTTACTGGGAATAGGAGAGCCACTCTCTGGCAGACTGCTGACGATCGATGCCCTGAGCATGGATTTGCGAAGTCTCGACTATTCCTCTGAGCCGAATCGAGAAGCGGTCACTGAGATGTCTGAGGAAAGCATCACTGCAGCCTGCTCCAGCATTGTCGTGGCGCAGGAGCCGCAGCAGAGCAATGGCGTTTCCTCACTCACCCCATTGGAATTCGTGATGAGACTGGATGAGGGGTGGAGTCCATTTCTTCTCGATGTTCGCCGACCTGTAGAGGAGATGATAGTCAGCCTGCCTGGCACTGACTTGCGGATTACTCACAGAGCCGTGCCAAAACGATCATCGGAGATTCCACGAGATCGAGATGTCGTCGTTTACTGCAGGACCGGCGGAAGGTCTGACAAGGTTGTGAATTGGCTTGGCGAATCAGGTTGGTCGCGCGATCGAGTGTTCAATCTTCTCGGTGGCATCCACCTCTGGTCGGATACGATAGACCCGCTGGTTCCAAAATACTGAGTATAGTTGCTACTTTGATTTTCCTAATTGTGGTATTTCAATTCTTAGATACTCGTTTATTAGTGGTGAACAGGTAAATTATTGCAAGGTATAGAGGATATTTGGTAAAATAATTCTGATTTGTGGTTTACTACCTCGGAGTTTCCTGTTTAATTACGGTGTAATTGACGTATTTCTTAGTTGATTCACCATCCAAGGATTGACACTTCCCGGATAATGTGGTGAAGAGGGTAGACGTGCAGCGATTCATTGTTGTACAAGTGGACTCTCCGAGCCACATGGCCGGGCGTCGCGGATTGTGGCGTTGCTCCACCTGCAATACACATCAGACTTGGAAATCACGCGACGCCGAGACCACTCGACTCGACCGCAAGTGCTCATCGTGTGGCAGAAGAATCAGAGTCACTCTCGACAGATCACTCAGTGGTCGCGGTCGTCGGCAACAGGTTCTGGTCTGGGAAAGAGAGTCTCGCACTTCGATGTCAGACCTGGAACAGGAGGCATCCTTACGGAATCAAGAGGAGGACCAGCGCGCATCGAGGGAGACTTCCGGCAGAGAATCCAAGGAATTCACCTCTCAATCCGACCTACCACCACTCTGGGGGAGGGGATGGCAACCTCGCATTGCTCTTTCCTTCAGCAAGAAATTGAGTTCGGATTCCGCTCGGCGTGAACTCCTTCGCTTCCTCGCCGAACGGCATGAAGGATTCATCGAAGCCGCGGCTTCCTGCTGGGATTCCTTGGCTGCACCACCTCACTTCGATGGAAATTCCTTCCATGAATTCTCGAATCAGTTCTGTCATAACTTCGCCGAGCAATTACACGAGAGGCTCTACGAACCCTCGATGGCTCGATTATCTGAGACTGAAGTGATTCCTCGCAGACCTGGTGCCCTCCATCTCGACCGGCGTACTGCAAGGCTGTGCCGAGACATCGCCCTCTGTTTACGGAGGATTGCACATGGTTCTGCGGTAACTCTCGAGCACCGCTTGCGCTGGCAACGCTGGATGACTCGAACAAGAGCCGTAGACGAACACCTCAAGGATCTGTTCATGAACGGTATTCCCACACCTGACGGCGGCAGATTCGGTGGTAAGGGCTTCCGCTCGACTTGGCAGGAAGCGGTGGCTTGTTGCGCCACCGCCATGGTCCGAGCAGTCGATCTGCCTGAGCGTGATCGACCTCTGGCCGATGTTGTCGCGCCGATGATTCGAGACGTCGGCCTGGCTCTAGCCATGGGCCAGACTCCGCTCGAAATCTTCGCGGCCCAGATGGGGAAATCTGGATCTTTCATGGATGGAGGTCACGAAGGCCATGGTGGTCGGGACCTCCATGTCGGGAATTGGGACAAGAGAATCCTCCCCCCCTCAGCACCTCTGCCGATTGCAAGCGCTACCACGACAGGCATCGCACTCGCCGCAAACAGGCTCGAAATACCTCGATTCCACCTCGCACCTGTTGGTGAGGGCTGCAGCAGCAGCGGGGAGTTCTGGGAAGCGATGAACCTCGCCGGCGCCCGTGGCCTGCCAATCGCTTACATGATTCAGAACAATCAGATCGCCCTCGACACCTTCACCACTGGTCAATCGGGGGCAGAGACATTTGGCGACAAAGGCCACGCGATGGGCATCCCATCATGGACGATTGACGGCTCAGACCCTCTTTCATTCCATTCTTCGACTGCAACAGCCCGAGAATACGCTCTAGACGGTGGCGGAGCCACACTGATCCACGTCGAGACGATGCGAGGATGTGGCCACGCTCATCACCACGACGAAATCTACCTTGGCGCGGCTTCAGGCAACCCGCCCGGATATGTGGAACGTGAACTCATGACTTATTGGGCTCAGAAGGACCCACTGCCGAATCATCGCGAACTCCTCATACGCATGGGGGTGAGCGAATCCACTCTTGCGGCCATGGAGATGCAGGAGCAGGAGTCTATCGACGCTGCCCGCGAGGAGATGCAGGAGATGCCTTGGCCAGAGGGCTCGAGCGTCGGCAAAGGAGTGACGAGCCTGCAAGATGCAGCGACTCACTCCGAGCAGATCAACAGAATTGGAGGCGATATCGAAGGCGGCGGCAGCGTGCTTGAATCAGGCGTCTGCTCGATCGAGTTTTCAGACGCGCCCAACTCCTGGACATACAGCAAGGCCATCCAGAACGCGATGGTCACTCTGGCTGAGAAATATGCTGAGACGATCGTCTTCATGGGTGAGGATATGGAGCTCGCTGGTGCCTTCGGCCTAAATCTGCCTCTGAAGGCTCGCGGTCACTCGAACAAACTGCTTGATATGCCTCTTTCAGAAGCCATCATCATCCACTCAGCAACCGGCGCTGCCCTTGGTGGGATGAGGCCTGTAGCAGAGATTCAGTTCGGCGGATTCGCTGCTCTGGCGATGAATCCGCTGATCAATAATGCAGCGCAACTGCGGTGGCGCTGGGGCGCCGAGGTGCCTCTGACCGTGCGTATTCCACTCGGCGCCAAGACCAGAAGTGGTCCATTTCACGCGAACATGATTGAATCATGGTTCGCTAATGATCCTGGTTTGATCATCGTCTTTCCGAGCACTCCTCAGGATGCTTACGACATGCTCGTCGAAGCCCATGCTCTGGACGACCCTGTGGTATACCTCGAGCACATCGGGTTGTACGGCTTGCGAGGCGGAAAGACCGGATGGGGAGAATCGATCAGCCAACTCGTTGACACAGATTCGGTACACGCGCGCCTCGCGCGTGGGGAGAGCAGCATCGGTCAGGCGCATGTCGTACGCGGCGGCAAGGATGTGACCATCGTCACCTGGGGTGCGATGGTCCACGTCGCGCTGAACGCTGCAAGAGAGGCGGCTCAGCGCGGAATCGAAGCAGAGATCATCGATCTGCGAACCATCTTACCATTCGATGCACAGACCTGCATCGATTCGGTCCGAAACACGGGCCGGCTGCTGGTGCTGCAAGAATCCCAGTATACAGGTGGCTTCGGTCACACCGTCAGCAGCCGAATCCTCGAAGAGGCATTCTGGAATCTCGAATCAGCTCCAGTGGTCCTCGGGGCTCTGGACACACCGGTGCCATTCTCGCCAACCTTGGAGGATCACACCATCCCGTCGGCAGAATTGGTCCTCCGACATCTACGGCGCATGTGTGAGTGAGGCCGAGAGAGATGTCAAACATGATGGGCGAGGCGGAGCGGACAGTGAGGGGTGGATGATGTTCGGAATAACTGACCTGTCAGACCCTGTTCTGGTTCTCGTCGGCTTCATCCTGCTGCTCTCTGGGGGTGAAGGAGTCGTCCAAGGTGCGGTGCAGATCGCATACCGCCTGCGAGTCCCTCCACTTCTGGTCGGCTTCACCATCGTCGCCATCGGAACTTCATTGCCTGAACTCGCTGTCGCCATCGAAGCAATCGGTCGAGGAGACCCGGACATAGCGGTTGGTGGCGTCCTGGGTTCCAACGTCGCGAATGTGATGCTCGTTCTTGGAACAGCTGCACTGCTCGGCTCAACTGGTGATGCAGGTGTGGGTCTTCGCCGGGATTCTAAAGCAGTGATAGCTGCCACCATCATCCTCTTCGTGTTCGTCAGAATGGGCGAGATTCCGTACCTCGGCGGTATCGCCATGCTGCTGCTTCTGTTGGCCTACTACACCTACTCCTACCTCTACTCACGCGGAAAAAGGGATCAGGAGGCCGAGGATACATGGCTGCCAGACAACATCCTCGCGGCGATCGCAGCCACTATCATCGGGGGCTACATGATCTGGCAGGGCGCGGGCTTGCTCTTGGAGGGAGCCACTGGCATGGCCCTGACCTATGGCATCCCTGATTCGGTCGTCGGCCTGACGATAATCGCTCTGGGCACCTCGCTTCCCGAACTGGCGGTGACCCTCATCGCAGCACTTCGCAATCAGGGCGGCGTGGCGATTGGAAACGTCCTTGGATCGAACGTCATCAACATCCTCGGCATCCTCGGAGTTGCCTCTGTGGTAGGAGGAGGAATCGAAATCGCATCTGAGTTCGCAGGACGTGACATATGGGTGGTCATTCTCACTTCAGGTCTAGTCACAGCGATGCTCCTGGATGATCGTGAGATCGGGCCACGAGTCGGTGCTACGATGGTAATTGGATATATCTCATACATGGTTTTCCTCTACGTCTCTTCGTGAAATTGACCATTACGCCTCATCACGAAATCGATGCAAAATGATTTTGTCAACCCTCTCTTCACTCGCACCTCTTGTGGCTCCATTATTGGTTCATGCTGTTTCAAGGGGTACAAGTGTCCGTATTGCAATCATGGATCTATTACTGTCTACCGATGATTCGTGATATTCATCAGCCCTTACGAATCGTTAGCCACATCAGTGCGAACCGCTAAGTCGGATGCACCGCTGGCAGCATCATGGTCGAGTTCCGCTTGTCGGAGGAGCAGGAGATGCTCAGGGAACTTGCGCACGAATTCGCCCAAGACTCGATTCGGCCCCATGCGAAGCACTGGGACGATGCAAATGAATTCCCGATGGATGTGATCGCTGAGGCTCATGGCCTCGGCCTGACCAATCTGCACGTGCCTGAGGAATACGGTGGCATGGGGATGGGAATCGCTGACGAGGTTCTGGTCACAGAGGAATTCGCCTGGGGTGATCCTGGCTTCAGCACAGCTGCCTATTCGAACGGTTTGACCGCCGGTCCAGTCATCACAGGAGGGACCGAGGAACAGAAGATCGAATATCTCGGGCGTTTGACCTCAGCCCCGAAGATCGCCTCCTATTGTGTGACTGAGCCTGCCGCAGGCAGCGATGTCGCCAGCATCGAATCGCTGGCGGTTCGAGATGGCGATCATTACATCCTCAACGGCGAGAAGATGTTCATCACCGGAGCCGGTCATGCTGACTGGTTCTTCGTGCTGGCATTCACCGACAAGTCCGCTGGCTACAAAGGCATGAGCAGTTTCATTGTCGAATCGGCCTGGGATGGCGTTGAACTGGGCAAGAAGGAGTCAAACATGGGGCAACGCGCATCCGACACTCGAGGGGTCCTATTCGACGATGTCCACGTACCCGTCGAGAACCTCATCGGCGGTAGGGAAGGTAACGGCTGGTTCAACGCCATGAAAGCCTTCGATCTGTCTCGTCCGAACGTCGCAGCACAGGCGGTCGGAACCAGCCGTGCCGCCTTCGAACATGCCTTGCAGTACTCCGATGAGCGCGAGACCTTCGGCAAGAAGCTGCATCGACATCAAGCGATCCAATTCATGCTCGCCGACATGAAGACGAAGATCGAAGCGAGCCGCCTCCTGACATGGCGAACCGCATGGGAGGCAGACAATGGAATCCGCAACACCGAGAGCGCTGCCCACGCCAAGCGCTTCGCCGCTGATTCCTGCATGGAGATCACCACCGATGCGGTGCAGATCTTCGGTGGTTATGGCTACTCAGAAGAATATCCCGTCGCCCGCCTGATGCGGGCTGCCAAGGTTCTGCAGATCTACGAAGGCAGCAGCCAGATTCAACGCATGATCATCGGTCGCGAGATGACTCGCGACTTGTGATTTCACTTCGGAACAACGGTGATTCAGCCCAGAGGGCTGTTCGGTCAGCCAACCGTTTCCTTCAAAGTCGGTCCACGATGCCCGAAAGCGATTACCATGAGCGATTCGACGGATTACCTCGGGCGGCTGACCGCTTTCACCATCCTTGCGCTGATGCTCGTTCCCGCCCTCGCAGCAGCGGTCCCTCTACCCTCTGAACAACCTCAAGACTCCCTCGATGTTGTCGATGAAAGGACACTCCTCTGGTGGGAGAATACCAACATGGACCTCGACCAAGACCGCGTCCACGACGCCATCTGGGTCGCCCCATATTCGACTCACTACGATTACGTCGACGATGCTGGTCGGATCAGTGTCATCGTCGATTTCGACCACGAACCGAATGCTGCGGATGAGCAGATGCTCGAGCTAGAGGTCGGCTTTGAAACCCAATTCAGATACTGGCTGATACACTCGATCGCCGGCCGAGTCGACCTCGATAGAATCGACGATATCGTTTCACTTCCCGGCGTAGTCTTCGTCGAGCTCGACGGTCGGCTCGAAGTTCTGATGAACGATGTCAAGCCGACCCACGGCGTCGACCTCGTCTGGCAGGATACCGGTTACACTGGAGCCGGTATCACCATGGCCATCATCGATACAGGAATAGACGGCAACCATTCAGGAATCGACGACCTCGATGATGACAACAGCACCCATGACCCGAAGATCCTCGGATTCTACGACGCCATCAACAATCCAGACAAGACCAACGGCACCGAAGTAGAGCCTTACGATGACCACGGCCACGGCAGCCACTGCGCCGGCATAACCACCGGAACCGGGGCACCGACATACGAATACATCGGAATTGCACCACAGGCAAACCTCGTCGGAGTCAAGGTCCTTTCAGGCAGCGGCAGCGGCTCTTACGCCCAAGTGATGGCAGGAATGCAGTGGACCGTCGACAAGCGCCATGACTTCAACATCAGAGCCGCCAGCATGAGTCTTGGCGGACCCGCAGTCTCAGAATGGACTACCTCCGAACAAGAATCAGTCAACCGCATGGCAAACGAGATGATGCGAGCAGGCGTTGCTCTCTTCATCGCTGCTGGAAACGCCGCCTTCAGCGCCCAGATAGGAACACCCGGGAGCGCTGAAGACGTCATCACGGTCGGTGCCCTCGACAAGAACACAGCAATCGCAGTCTACTCGAGCCAAGGGCCGACCGAGGAAGGACGCATCAAACCGAATCTCGCCTTCGTCGGCAGCAGTGTGATGTCAGTCCAGGCCAACACGGGAACCGGCTATACGGCGATGTCCGGAACCAGCATGGCAACCCCTGGCGCGGCTGGCGTGGCGGTGTTGATGTACCAAGCGAATCCCGACCTTTCACCCTTCGATATTCGCAATATCATGCAGGAAACTTCGACCTATCGACAATGCCACTACATGGCAGCGAACGAACCCTGCGCCGAAGATGCGATTCCCAAAAACCGGCAAAACAACGTCTACGGACACGGGCACGTCAATGCCCAACCGGCTGTCGAAGAGGCTGCCAACAGAGTCTACGAGCTCAATCTCGCCCTGAACATCACATTGTCAAGTGAGATTGGACAAGACAATCGGGTTCACGTCGACCAAGGTGGCTTCGTGGCTTTCGCCGTTGAGGGTGGGGCGATGCGCATCCAATGGCGAACTTGGGATATGCGAGATAATTGGATGAATCTGGCTGATTTCGAGGTTGGCGACGAGCAGTTCGAGGTGACTCATTCGCTGCTCGTCGACCGCTTGCAGTTTCTGCCGAATAACACAATCGAAGGCAATCAGGTGATTCTGGTTCGAGCCATCAAGGATGATCAGTCTTCGACGAACTTGGCGGTCAATATTCACCTGATGGGAGAGGAGAAGGCGGTGACGACAGATTCTGGAGGTTCATTCATGGGTCTGCTCGTCGGATTGCTCGCTCTGTTGGTGCTGGTGCTTCTTGGCGCGCTCACTTTCGCTGGCGTGCAATTGCGCGAGCGCGGTTATTTCGACTATGATGATGATTACGACGAGGAGATGGATGAAGCCATCGAATCAATCATGAGCGAGGATGAACCCGAATCCGTTGATGGCGATTGACCGAGCCGTTCTTCTGGCTGCTGGTGCGAGTACCCGACTCGGTGAACCCAAGCCCCTGGTCGATGTCGATGGACAGACTCTGATCGAAGTGGTTGTCAATCTGCTTACCGAGGCTGGACTCGAAGTGACTGTGGTGACTCGGGCCGAACTCGTGGAAGGGATTCGCCTCAGGTTACCCGATGCTCACATCGTCGTCAATCCTGAGCCCGAGGTAGGGCGTACCGGCAGCATCCAGTGCGGACTTGCTGCACTCGGTGGCGGACCAGTTCTGATCGTGCCGGTCGACAGGCCGGGTTTCTCCGCTTCGACATTGGCACTTCTGACCGAATCTGAGGAGACGGCCTGTCCGACCTCAAAAGGACGCGGCGGGCATCCAGTGGCTATCTCGGCCGCTGATGCACAGGTCATTCAAGACGCGGCTCCCGACACGCCATTGCGCGACCTGATTGAGCCACGGCGCATCGAAGTCGATGACCCAGACTTGCACTTGAACATCGACACCAAATCTGATGTCGAAAGACTCAGAGCGCTACGAAGAGACTCGTGACGTACATCACGAGGATTCCAGCCAGCACACCACCGTGCAATGACCAAGCGTTGAGAGAAGTCCCATCCTTTCGCAGACCCGCGAGAACCTCGACAACGACGTAAAGCACCGCGCCAGCAGCGATGGCGAAGAAGAAGATCGCGAGGCTGTTGGCGAACCAAGTCAAACCGATATATGCACCCAAGATTGTCGGTGCACCGGCCAGTGCACCCAACCCAAGGAGGCGCTTGATACTCGGCAACTCACCACTCTTGGCAAGAGGTCCGATTATGGCGATTCCCTCTGAGAGATTGTGCAGAGCGAAACCGACTATCAGCGAATTCGCCAGCGCGGTCACACCCGCGCTGACGGTGATGCCCACGGCCAATCCTTCACCCATATTGTGAAGGCCGATTGCAAGCGCAATCAGCCAAGCGAGTTTCTCGCCACTCGAGGTATCCACTCGCATACGAATCCTCTCGTCGACATAGACCAGCCCGAGCAGACCGAGAGTCAATCCGAAGATGAGAATCGCATATCCAGCATGAGGTGCGAGGGACAGCCCTAACAAATCGAAAATTGCCATATCCAGAACTGGAATCGAGCCGGTCGCAGTGTCGGCAACCTGCATTGCTGCGATGAAGCCGTTAGCCTCTTCCATCGCCTCGGCACCGAGGTCAATCAGCAGGAAGAGCAGAACTCCAACGGTGAAGCAGAGGAGGAAGGTCATCCATTTTGGATCGAGTTTTCGGAATCTATCGATTGGCAGCATTCCAATGTAGACAGGAATCACGCCGATATACAATCCCAACAAGATCGCTAACCAAAGAATCTCCAACATTCATTCATCTCCTGGAATCACTTTCAGTAGTCCATGCATGCCGGCCTCGATATGGCCTGAAACGCTGCACGCGTAGGAATATTCACCGGCTTCTCCAGCGATCATCAGCCAATCACCGAAGGTCAGCGAGCCGAGAGAGACCGACCACATCTCATCGGTTGTCGTCACGCCATCGATGACCTGTGAATTGTGATCATTCTCCAAAACGTGGCCGCTGACATAGAAATCATGAGCATCGTTCGGCCCGACATTGATGATGCGGAATCGAACTTTCTCACCCTCTACCAGAGTTATTTCAGGAGTCAAAGGAGCCACACGCCCATTTATGACTTCGAATAATCCCTTGCGCGTCACCTCCGGTCCAACATCGCCGAGTAAGAGCAATACCTCGTGATCGACTGGTTCTTCGGTGCCATCGACGACGATTATCGCACCGTACATCCCTCTCTCGATGCCTTCGCCACTCTCAGGAATCGTCAAGCCGTGGAGGAATGGTTCCTTGTCCAATTCAGCGACGCTGTCGTGGTATGCCCAAGTCCCGACCGAATCTGGTAATGCTTCGAAGTAGTAGGTTCTCGAGCCGCCGGGTGGGACGAAGGAATTCGAGAGGAATGTGCCGTCGCTGTCGCTGTCAAAGGCTAGGCCGTGCGCGTGGAATGAAGCAATTGTCGAAAGGCGGTTTGTGAGAGTGATTTCCAGCCGGTCTCCGACTCTGGCGCAGATTGTTGGTCCCGGCACGGAGCCGTTGAATGTCCAGATTGGAATTACGTGGTCTGGGGCGATTTCCCAGTGCGCTGCCTGTGCGACCAATTCGTAGCGGCGGACATCGTTACCGGCTGGTAGATTGCATAGCAATTCTGGGCTGTCGTGGGCTCCGGTGTGACCGAGTTGCTCTGGTTCTGCCGACTGGCCATCGTTGAAATCGAGGAGGATTGAGGGTGTGAGTAACTCGAACAGGACGAGAAATACGAAGACGATGATCGGCGCTTGACCGGAGAAGATCATCGAGGAATCGTCCATCATTCGACCTCCTGGACTTCCAGATGACCCATCATTCCAGCATTGATATGGTCATAGATATGGCAGTGATACATCCACTCACCAGCCGAATCTGCATTGAAAGCGAAGACCGACACATCATCGACCAAGGCGCTTGCGAGCGGGATGAATCCTTCTGGCCGCGAGATCTCTGGATGATAGACCGCTGAATGTGGGCTGAGGAACTTGTTGTCGATCGGCCGACCTTCGTCAGAATCGATCCATCGATGTCCGTGGATATGGAATGTATGTTCCTCGGATGGACCGATGTTGAGCAGATGCACCTGTACACGCTCGCCTAATTCGAAGTTCCAGGCAGGCAGGTAGGGGAAGGCGAAGCCGTTGACGATGGCGGCATAGGTATCAGGGTGATAATCGGGTTGGTATTCACCCAGAATGACTACGATTTCGTGATCGACTTCGGGTATGCCGTCGCGAACGATTAGTGCGCCGTGCAAACCTCGGCCAGTGCCCTCGTTACCGTTCGCCAGATCGTGGTAGAGGTAAGTTCCGGCTTGATCCGCGAGGAAGCTGAATACGCCTGTCTGTTCAGGCGCGACCTGTTCCGGATTCACAACACCTTCTGGAGGATTGAGATGCACATGGAAAGACACAGGAACCTCCAAAGTGTTCGTCAGAGACACCTCGATTGTATCGCCAAGATTGGCGCAGAGCAACGGGGCGGGAATAATTCCATCGAATGTCCATGCATCGATCGTCCCACCGAGGGTGAACTCCCAATCGGTGTACTGAGCAGTCAAGGAGAATTGTTTGAGAGACGAATCGTCGGGCGAACAGGCCAATTGAGGTTCAGAATGGGACTCTGTGTGACCGACCTTGTCGCGACCCCCCATGGAGACATCCTCCGGAAGAAGTTCGGTCGGCAGAGCGATGGTCAATCCAAAGAGGATGATGATGACCAGAAACAGGGCATTCGAACCCCGTTGCAATCTTCCAGAAAACATCTTCAAACCTCTTTCGCAAAGTGCTGCTCGGTGCTGAGGATTAGCGCCCTCGCGTGAACCACTATGTCTCTCCCATGGAAGCTCGCATATCAAAGTTAGCCTAGGCTAACTCGGCGTCCAGCAGGGCAGAACAAGTCCAAATGCGGAACCATGTTTCCGCACACGTGACCAGCGCCACGCTCGCATGGGTTCTCGAGAGATTGGCGCGAGGCGAACGCGTCGCGCTCGCCTCAGTAATTCAAGCGAGTGGTAGCGTACCGGGAAAACCGGGGGCGCGTTTGGCGGTAAGCGACCAACGCTTGCGGCACGGAACCGTTGGGGGTGCGGGTCTGGAACTGCGCGTCGAGAAGCATCTGCAACAGATGCTCATCAATGGCTCGTCGGGCAGTCACGTCGAGACTTATGTCCTGCACCGCGATGCAAAGGGAAAAGAGGTCGAAGCCTTGGACAGCCTCTGCGGCGGTCGAGTGACCGTCTCTCTGGAGGTTCTGGAGCCTGTGCCCCACATACTGATCGCGGGTGGTGGACATTGTGGGCAGGCTATCGCTGCAGTCTGTGACAATCTTGGCTGGGCCCATAGCGTCTTCGATGTGCGGCGAGAATTCGCTGCTGACGAACTCTACCCGAACGCCGTCGAGAATCATGATGGAAGCGTCGAGACTTTTCTCCAGACTCTCGCCGGCGATGCTCTGATTCGATTCTCAGACATCCTGCTGATCGGTCACGATTGGGCTGTTGACCAGGATCTCTTGATTGGAATACTCCAGCGGCGGGGTGGCTCGGATCGGCCGAGAATCGGTGCGATCGGTTCGAAATCGAAATGGAAGGCTTTCAAGACATCATCTCTGGACGCCGGAATCGAAGAAGATGCGATCGATTCGGTGAGATGCCCAATCGGCATCGACATCGGCGCAACCAGTCCTGAAGAGATTGCCGTGGCTGTTTGCGCCGAAATTCTCGCGCTTGAGCGCGGGAAGATATGAAATCAGTATTCGAGAAGTCTCTCCGCCTCTGTTTCGTCGGGTTCTTGGAGTACAGGAGGTGCCTCGACGATCTTGGGTTGGCGCTCGAGACTCGGGATGAAAGTAGCGATTGAAATCCAAATCAAGACGATCAAGAGTACAGCATAGAAACCATTCTGTAAAGTGTGCTTGAATGTATCATCAAAGAACGTGACGGAGAGAAAACCGAAGAGCAGCCCAGCGATGAAGGAGATGGTCAAGGCTGATGAACCGAGGATTGCTAAACTGACTCGGACTGGCATCTTCGTGAATGAACCGAAGATGAAATTGACGATTTGTGAGATGTTCTTCTTAACCCAGTTGAAGGCGCTGACGAAGAATTTTCGCAGAATGAATTGCTCCAGCATCCCTACCCCTCAGAATCAATGCGTGGGTCAATAGAAAATGAAGGTCACCCAAGCCAGCGCTTGCAGGCGACTCATGATTTGACTCATGATTCCATGAATGAGGGAAGGTCTGCCCTTGAGTGATCGTCCTCAACCATATTGCCCGAAAATCACTGAAAAACAGACAATTCTTGACCTCGAAGCCAAAGAACCCCAATTATCACTGGATCTGATATTTCGGTGAGTTGAATACTGCCGGCTGTGGTGGCATATCAATGCGGAAGGTGGTCATGAGGTGGAACATCACTTCGATTCAAGGCGCCAAGGAACTCTCGAAGATTCTGAACATCTGCGAAAGGATCGAGGTGCTGGCGCATCTCGGGGTCTCTCCTGACGGCATCGTGCAACTGGCTGAAGTCAAGGTGAGGGAAGGCCACGACGTTCACGAACTATCGGAATTGGACAGTTTCAAGGTGATGGATATCCATGAGGAGAATGAGGATGGCGTCCTCATCAGTCTTCTCTGCACTCACACCCTCGCCAAGTCGGCAATCGAACTCTCTAACCTGCATCTGCAGTGCCCTTACGGAATCGATGCCGAACGAGGAATGGAGATGCGTATCTCTGGCCTCACTGGCGCCATGCGACGCTTTCTCGCCCTGCTGCGATTGATTCTCCCACCCGACAAGGTCAGCGTCAGCTCCATGCGGAATGATGTGGTCAACGGCTGGGCCGAATTGCTGACCGAGCGGCAGCAGGAAGTGCTGCGGTTCGCTGTCGAAAAAGGGTATTACGAGAACAATAAGAAAATCACCATCAAAGAGCTTGCAGAAGAGATGGGGATCTCTCGCTCGACCTTCGGCGGGCACCTTCAGCAGTCCGAGAAAGCGATTCTGACCAAGGTCGGTCACGATATTGAATGAGTCCGAAGGACTCAGACCGAAGCGTAATAGGTCAATCCGGATTGGTTGGGCTGTATGGTCCAGCATAGGCTCCCAATGCTTCCGGCCGCCCGAGAGGTGCCGTGGCGCGCTGTCGTCAATGGTATCGAGAAGGAACTGGCCATCGAGAGCAACGCCATTCTGCTCGATGTCTTGAGAGACAGAGCCGGCTGCCTCGGTGCGAAACGGGGTTGTGACATGGGTACTTGTGGCTGCTGTTCGGTGCTGATCGACGGTCAGCCTCGGCTCTCCTGTCTGACCCTCGCAGCCGAGGCTGATGGCCGTGACATCACCACTGTCGAAGGCCTCGCTGACGGTCACCATCTGCACCCTATCCAGCAGACCTTCGCAGATTACGGCGGAAGCCAGTGTGGCTTCTGCTCACCCGGATTCCTCGTGGTGATTTCGGCGCTTCTTGAAGAGAATCCAACTCCCTCGGACCCCGAAATCAAGTCGGCGATCGAAGGTAATCTCTGCCGCTGCACAGGCTACCAGCAGATCGTTGACTCGGTGCGAGCAGCCTCGCAGATTCTCGCCTCGGGAGGGTCGATTGAGGACTCGACCGCCCCGAAGAGCGACCCTCATCCGGGATTCAGTGAGGAGGGGGTCTCCTGAGCGTTGAGAAGAAAGATGATGAGATGGCCGACTACCGGCAGCAGCCGGGCAAATTACCATTCTCCAAGCCAGGTTCAGGCGGCAAGGATCAATTCTCCAAGCCGACCGACGCATCGATTATTCCCGAATCCCAAGGCGGCTCGAAGAAGCAGCCATGGGGTCCGCACCCGCACGATAAATTGGTCAGCGGCCAAGCCATCGGCAAACCAACAGCGATGGTCGACAGCCGCTGGAAAGTAACCGGCCAAGCCCATTACGGGGACGATGTCCGCCTCGCAGGAGAACTCATCGGGCGCATCGTCCGCTCACCGCATCACTATGCTCGGGTCCTCTCGATAGACGTCACGAAGGCCCTCGAACTCCCTGGAGTGATAGCGGTCGCCACAGGGGCGGACGCGGCCAATAAATTCGGCGTGCTGCCTGTCACCAAAGACGAGCACGCGATGGCTGTTGAGAAGGTCAGGCACGCTGGCGACCTAGTCGCCTGTGTCGCAGCCGAGACGGAGGCGACGGCGCGAGAAGCAGAGCGTCTCATCGAAGTCGAATACGAGATTCTCGAGTCCATCCACGATATGAGAGATGGATTGGAGGACTCGCAAACACCGATTCACGACCGAGGCAAGTACCACATCGGCGAGTCCAATATCCAGAAACGCGTTTTCCAGGAATTCGGCGATGTCGCAGGAATGTCACAGGCAGCGGTTGCCAGCCACAAGCAGAATTGGCTTTTCGCGGGAGTGAATCACGCAGCGACCGAACCTCATGCAGTCGTCGCTCATTGGGACCCGTCGGGCCGCCTGACGCTTTACACACCACAGCAGGTTCCGCACTATCTCCACCGAGCCTTGGCTGATGTCCTCGAGATTCCGATGCACCAGATCAATGTCCACCGCACCTTCGTCGGCGGAGGTTTTGGTGGGAAATCTGATCCATTTCCGCACGAGATGTGTGCTGCGATTCTGGCGCGGAAAGCTGGCAGGCCTGTGAGAATCTGTTTCGACCGCGAGGAGGTCTACTGGATCAATCGCGGTCGGCATCCTTCTCGCATCGAAATGAATCTGCACGCGGATTCCGAGGGGCGCATCTGCGGCATCGAGACCGATGCGCTCATCGATGGTGGGGCTTTCGCTTCATTCGGCCATGTCACGACTTACTACAACGGCGTCTTGCACACCGCGCCTTACGAGATTGGCGCATTTCACTACACCGGGGCTCGGGTTTGGACGAACAAGCCGGCGAGCGGCGCGATGCGTGGTCACGGCGCTGTCAATTCGCGCTGCGCTGTCGAAGTCGGAATGGATGATCTGGCAGAACAATTGGCAGTCGACCCAATAACTCTGCGACTGGCCAACTTACTACCACCGCACTCGGCTACCATCACCGGATTCAGGGTCACGAGCATCGGTATGCGGGAGTGCCTCGAACGCGTCAGGGCAGCGAGCGGCTGGGACGATAAATTCCGCAGAATGCCCCTTGGCAAAGGCATCGGCATCGGCTGTGGCTTCTTCATCTCTGGCAGCGCCCTGCCGATTCATTGGGATCCGAAAAAGTTCCCACACGCCACCGTCCACCTGAAGATAGACATGGATGGCGGGGTCACGGTCCACACCGGTGCGGCCGAGATCGGCCAAGGCTCCGACACCGTCATCGCCCAATCTGTCGCCGAAGTTCTCGGCCTCCCTCTGGACATGATTCGCATCAAGTCGCGCGACACTGATACATCACCCGTCGACCTCGGCTCATACTCATCACGGGTCACATTCATGAATGCCAACGCTGCAATTTCGGCAGCGATGGTAATCCGCGATGAACTGCTCGACGCAACTGTCGAAATCACCGGTGCTGAGCGCAACAAACTCGTCATCGGCGACCGCCGAATCTTCGCTAAAAACGACCCCGCGGTCGGAGTCTCTTACCTCGAAGCACTGCACAAAGCGCAAGAAGACCGCGGCGCATTGGTGTCATCGGGTGCCTACCGAACGCCCCCGATGGGCCGCACCCACAAGGGCGCGGCAGCGGGCTTAGCGCCCGCCTACTCGTTCTCAGCCTACGTGGCGGAAGTGTCCGTCGACATCGAGACCGGGCAAACGAAAGTGGACAAGGTCTGGGCAGCTCACGATTGTGGAAAAGCACTCAATCCACTAGCGGTCAAAGGGCAGATCATCGGCTCTTGCCACATGGGAATGGGCCAAGTCCTCTCCGAAGAAATGCGCTACCTGCGAACCGGTCATCTGATGAATCCCGACTTGCTGGATTACAAGATCCCAAGCGTTCACGAGATGCCAGAAGTCGTTCCAATCATCGTCGAATCGAACGATCTCGAAGGACCGTTCGGCGCCAAAGAGGCAGGCGAAGGACCACTTCTGCCGATACTGCCTGCCGTCTGCAATGCTGTCTACGATGCTATCGGTGTGAGGACGGCAGAGTTGCCAATCACACCGGACCGGATGTATCGGATGATCGAGAATCGCTGCAGAGCCGAGAAAGTCGCAGACCCACTCGACCTTGCGAGCCCTAGGCTTGAGCACTCTGCTCTGCAGGATACACTCGATGCGCGCGCGAATGCCCACACGGAGCGTGATATCAAGCGTCGCCTCGATGATGAGCGTGAGCCCTACCACAACGGCGCCCTATTCGGCCTCGACCCTACGATACCACCAGATGAGGTCGACCCGCGCTGGGCTGTCACCGTCCTGCCCAGTGACGAATATCTCACAACTCCACGCCTAGCCGGCAGCGCTTGGAAGCATACCGAGCGCCGACACCGAGGTGATGCCTGATGAACCTCAACATTGAACCACAGAGACACGGAGAACAGAGAGAAATCCTCGTCTTTGCGCGCACTCTGAACTACGACCCTGTGCCTCTGCCCCCTCTGTGGATTCAAGTGATTGGAGGTGGGTATTGATGCGTATGCCGCCATTCGAATTACACAACCCGACGAGCCTCTCTGAGGCGCTCGCAACGGCAGCAGACCTCGAAGAAGCCGGCCAGGACTTCGACTGGATAGCCGGCGGTACCGACCTGCTGCCGAATTACAAATGGCATATCAACGCCAAGAAACACGTCATCGCACTAGCGAAGGTCAGCGAGTTGACCGAACTCTCACCCACCCACATCGGTGCCATGGTCCGACTCCACGACCTCGCACAATCCGATGCGAGCCACCCAGTCCTAGCCAAGGCCGCCAACTCGATCGCCAGCGTCATGATTCGCCGCTCTGGAACGGTTGGCGGAAACATCTGCCTAGACACGCGATGCTATTGGTTCAACCAATCCGAGCAATGGCGCGAATCGATTGACTGGTGCCATAAATGTGATTGCGGAACCGCGGCCGACTGTCGTGTCATACCCAACCAGAACACCCTCTGCGTCGCCACTTACCAAGCCGACCTCGCCCCCGTTCTGATGTGCCTCGAAGCAACCATCCACCTCGCTTCGCCGGCTGGGCAACGCTCGGTGCTGCTCAGCGAATTCTTCGAGCTCGACGGAATGACCCGCAATGTGCTGCAGCGCGGAGAGCTCGTCACTCACCTGACTCTCCCCGAGGGCGCAGGTGAGTGGCAAGGAGACTACCAGAAGTTGAGTCAGCGCGAATCCTGGGATTTCCCCGAAGCCGGTGTCGCGGTGTTGTGGAAGCGTAACGGCGGAGCCAAGCCTGCGGACCTCAGGGTGGGAACAACCGGACTTGAATCGATACCCGGATTTCACACGGAAGAAGCGGCATCAGCATTGGCCGACTGGCAAGGCAAGGAAAGCATCGACGAACTCGCCGAAGCCATCCGAAAAGCCGTCAAACCCGTTCAGAACACGTGGTACGCGCCATCCTATAGGAGAAAGATGGTGAAGGTGTTGACGCGCCGAGCGTGTGCAGGACTGCTGAAGGATTGATGCGAATGGCGCGGAGTGTCCTGATTTTCATCATGGTCGCGGCTCTGATTCTGCCATTCGCGACCACAGCGATCGCCCAGCCCGATCCCCAATTCGGCAATTGGGAGCTGGGCATCGAATATCCCCAAGAAGACAGGGACAATCCATTCATACTCAGCGAAGGTGGAATGACATCCGTCACCTTCTTCGTCGACAATATGGGATTGCTCGACATCAAGGTTTCATTCGAATACGACATTCCATTCAATGGTCAATTCTCCGGCCCAGAGGATGCATCTGTGTCGGCTGGCAGCAATGATTCCTTCATGATGCTGATTACTGGCATTGATGTCTACCAGCATTCGGCTGGTAGCAAGGAAGCATTCACCATCAGCGCCAATCTCGAAGAGAGGGCTGGAATGCCGGTCATCATCCCCGAATCGCAGGAGAGCAACGGTGATCTCGAGATACCAGAAATTCACGAATTACACGTCGACATCACCGATGCAGTCGGTCCGATCAATGCCGGAACCGATTCGATTCTCAGAGTGACGGTCACCAATCGCGGCAACACACAGGACCGCGTGCGCGAGGTCGAGGTCAGCGATGATTGTCCACTCCTCACCACTGACGATGGACTGGAGGTCCTGACCTCTCGAAATCTGAATGCTGGAGCCTCGACGACGGCTGATCTCAATGTGATGGCCTCGGAGAGTCATCCGAAGCGTAATTGCAGAATCGAGGTGACGGTTGCTTCAGAGGGGGCTGACGGCACCCAACTCTCAACCGACTTCACCAGAATCGAGATTGAACCACCGCCATCTCAAGCCGACGACCCGGAGAATCCGAGTGACCCCACAGACCCGATAGAGGTGGTGACATCGAACCTCCCCGCACCAGGATTGAGCATTGTTTTCAGCATCCTCATCAGTGCATTGATTGCAAGCCGTTCTCGTCGCTTCTGAACCTCACTCCGGCAATCGTTCATCCAACCCCTCTTCAAGGCACTGAGGAAGTGCAGAAAAGACATCACAGGCACCCGATTAGGCTATATTGAGGTGCCCTGTAATGAATAACCTATATCCGTGAAATGTGGCTCGCGTCGAAGCGTAGGTATGCACAGCGTATGCTAAGCATGAACGGAACGGAATGGAGATGGCGAACGAAAGCAGCGTTGAAGACAATTTCAACACCATCGTGGTCGGCGCCATCGCAACCACTCTCGTGCTGCTCCTGATACTGCCGATGATCTTCGTCGCCGGGAAGACAACCTACTACTCCGCTTACGCGGTAGGCGGTGATTCTGAAATCGAACTATATGCGCAAGTGACCGACATGAGAGGCACTTTGGCAGATGATGAAGGCTATTTCATCGCCAACACCATGTCTACTCCGATGCTGGTCAATGATTGGAAGGATCCACACCGAACCGCATTGATGATCGTCGGTCCGGAGAAGCCCATTGCAGAGACAGAGGCCGAGGCCATCTTCGACTTCGTCACCAAGAAGGGCGGTAAGGTGATCGTCGCCGCAGATGGCACGAATGCCAACCGCCTGGCGCAGAAATTCGGTGTGACCTTCTTCGACGCTCCATTGAATGATGAGAATCAATTCTGGCTCGAATATGAAAATGGCGTCGCTGTCGATGGATCATGGCTGAATGTCTGGGGACTGGCAGCCGTTTCCGAAGATGTGAACGATATGGCTCCAGCCCATCTCCGACAGGGTTGCGAGGATACTGATGTGCGCGAGGAGAATCGGCGCAACTGCAGGATGCCAGTCATGTTCCGCTCGCCCACGGGAATGAAGTTCGAGCCAATCGCGCAAGATAACCTTGAGCCCGACCATCGAGATGTCGACATCCTCGCTACCGCCTCACCTTCAGCATTCATCGATGTCCGAGGAAATGGCCGAGCCGATGATCCGAAGAATCCCGCTCCCGGTGATCTCGCTCTGATCATTCGTATCGATTATCCCAATATCTCTGCTTACGATCAAGTGACGACCGGGGCGGGTGGAATAGTCAGCGGAAACCTGCGCGAATTGTCTGTCACAGGAAGCATCGTCTTCGTAGCCGACGATGAAGCGTTCTCCAACCGGATGTGGACCCTCGAAGCCGCCGAAGAGACACGGATGAGTGCCTCCTGTGAACAATACACCAACCACTGCTGGCTGGATATCGTTCGCGAAACCTACTGGGGGGGCAACGAAGACTACTTCTCGCTGCTGATCGACGATATGATGGAGCACGACAACAAGAAACTCGCCAAGTCGATTCGTGACGACAAGGGTAATTTCCAGATCGTCTTCGATGAGAGTCGCCATGTCACAGGGGTCATCTCGGCGCCCTTCATAGAAGCGATGGGGACAGTCGTTCTGCTGACTTCGAACACCTTCCTCAAGTGGTTGGTCGTGCTGAATGTAGGCTTGCTTCTCCTCGTCGCCATGATGGTGGTGCCAGAGAAGGAGAACTGGCGACATGTCTTCGACTTGACCAGATTCAAGGAACGACCGAACAAACTCGACCCCAGCACTTACCGCACAAGGGTCCAACAAGCTCTCTTCACCAAAGTCAGAGTTCATTATGACTTCACCCGAGACCAGATGGCCATCAAACCGCCAGCTGAGATTCAGACGATGATAGGGGATCCTAGACTCGTCGAACTGGCGTACAGCCAAAGCAGAAAATATTCACCCCAGGAATTGCGCCAGTTGATGGTCGCTATCCGTCGATGGGGTCGAAATTGAAATAAAATGAAAAATGGAGAGATGAATATGAGTGAAAAGCCAACGACCAAGCCTGCTGCCAAAGCCGCTAATGCGGAAGAGGCGGCTTACGCCAAAAAGGCCGCAGCAAAGCGCGGCTCGAAGAAGATGAGTGACAAACTCACAGCCGTCGGTGCGATTGGAGCTGCAATCGGCACCGAGGTTGCGAAGGTCATCATCGGAAAGAGCCACGTCATCGACAATGTCATGATTGACATCCTGTCGAATGGCAACCTGCTGTTCGATGATTATCCCGGCCTTGCGAAGACCCTGATGACGAACACCTTCGCCGATGCACTCGGCTGCGACTTCAAGCGTGTACAATTCACGCCTGACCTGTTGCCAGCAGACATCACCGGTACCAACATCTATGATGCGAAGAAGGGAGAATTCACCTTCAAGCCGGGACCGATCTTCTGCAATCTACTGCTGTCCGACGAGATCAACCGTGCGCCTCCGAAGACGCAGGCTGCTCTTCTGGAAGCGATGCAGGAGTACCAAGTGACCATCGGTACTGTCACCCACAAACTACCAGCCCCGTTCCTGACCATGGCGACCCAGAACCCCGTCGAGCAGGAAGGCACCTATCCACTGCCCGAAGCTCAACTGGATCGTTTCATGTTCAAGATGAGCGTCGGCTACCCAGACCGTGCAGATGAGGACGAGATCCTCTCCCGCCGTATCGCCCGTAAGAAGGACGCCGTCGAGGTTGAGGTCATCACAGACCCTGCTCGAGTCGTCGCCATGCAACAAGCCATCGAAGAGGTCTACGTCGACCCTGCCGTCAGGATGTACATGGTCGAGTTGGTATCTCGAACCCGTGAAGACCCCCGCGTTTTGGTCGGATCCTCACCTCGTGGCTCACTGGCACTGCTCAAGACGTCCCGTTCCGCCGCAGCGATGCGTGGACGTGACTTCGTCACTCCTGACGATGTAAAGTCGGTGGCCATTCTCGCAATCGCTCACAGATTGATCCTCAAGCCTGAGCACCAGATAAAGGGACTCGAGAATGAGGAGGTCGTCTCCGACATCCTCCGTCAGGTACCAGTACCGACGGTGTGATGCGGTAATTGACCGGAGTCAGAAGGAGTTGATGGGGGAATGGCATGGAGCAGGAAGTCCGCGATGTTCGCCGCTCTGGCGATAGCGCTCTACCTGCTCGGCTTGGTGCTTCGAAACCAGCAGTTGGTCACGGTTGCCGTGGTCCTGCTGTCCTTCCTGACCTACGCAGCATTCCGAACGACTCATGCTGATGTCGCATCCTCTGGCCGCAGGCTCGACGATGCCGACGCCGATGCCGGAATCCAATTGCAATCCATCGCCGCGTTACGAAAACTCTCGTCTGCGAGAGTCTTTGAGGACGGCGAAGTCGATGTGGTACTCAGAATTCAGAACCGTTCAACTCTCTCCAAAGTTCTGGAGGTAAGAGACCGTGTCCCCGAGGTCATGCGCATCAAGAAAGGGGCGAATTACGTCCTGATGGAACTCGGTGGTCGAAAAGAAACTGAAATCGCATACACCATCGAAGCCCCCTTGCGTGGCTTCTACACGATTGGACCGGTTTGTATCAGAATGCAGGATCCATTCGGCTTGTTCCACAACGAACGCGAGATCCATCTTTACGATGACTTCCTCGTTTTCCCGAAGATGGAGGACATCAAGGACGCACTCATCAAGAGCCGTGTTCCGAAGATCTTCACCGGGGCTGTCAACATCCGCAATCCCGGTGAAGGCTCGAATTTCTATAATCTCCGAGAGTACGTCCCCGGCGACGCAATGAGGAAGATGAACTGGAATGCTTATGCGCGTTCGGGTAAGATGATGGTCAACGAATTCGAGAGGGATGCCGTCAGTGACATCATCTTGATCATCGATTGCCGCTCGGTCAGTGAGACTGGCCCAGTCAGTCGCAATTCTCTGGTTTACAGCACCAGAGCCGCTGCCAGTCTGGCCCAGTTCTTCCTCGCTCGACGTGATTCAGTCGGCTTGGTGACCTATGGCGACGAGATAGTCTCAGTCGACCGGGACACAGGTAAGAAGCAACTCTACGTGCTTCTGACTAAACTCGCTGGCGCCATGGCGAAAGGAAACACTCCGCTGAAGGTGGTGACGAACAGGATTCTTCCTCACATCAACAGAGGCAGTCCAATCATCATCATGAGTCCACTCGAGGATGACCCCACAATCATCGATGCAATAAGAGATTTGAGAGCCCGTAACTTCGATGTGACCATCCTCTCACCGAGCAGCCTCGAGTTCGAATTCGACGCTCGGCGACTCGATCGCACAGGATACGAGGTGTTGAAGACCGAACGCGACATACTGATCAGCGAATTGAGAGGATTGGGCGCTAATGTGATGGATTGGGAGCCCGAAATGATGCTCTCGACCGCATTGGCTGGAGCGAGAGGATTCTGAGGAAGGTGTGATTCATGGTAGATGAGAAAATCACTTCTGATGCAAGCAGCGATACTGCTCACCTCTATGAAGGAAAGGTGATTCGGGCATCACCACCAAGCCGTAAGAAGGCTGCAGGTCGGATTAGATCCAGTACCGAGATCCCAAGAGACGCCATTCCCGAGATTCATGTGCCTTCTTGGATCGAATCATTCTTCGGTGGACCCATCGTTTCCTCTGTGAAGTTCCTTCCAGCTAACAACACCGTCTCTACATTGCAGATGGGTTCTGCGGGAGTCCTGCTCATTCTCACCTTCTTGACCTTCGTCATCACGCCAGTCTCAGGCACCGCATGGTTCTCCCTCGCGAATCTGGTCGGCATCCCCATCTTAGGCGGAATTATACATCTGACTATACTCGTCATCGGTGCTATTGGAGGAATCTATGGAATCTTCCAGCGCGATCAACGGGCTCTGCTGATTTCCTATGTGATGCTGATTGCGATCACACTGCGCTTCGCAGGAAGCAAGGTCGAGTTCGGGCTGAATCTGCTGCCGGAAAATGAAATTGCACAGAAGTTCCTTCTGATTCTCTACGCTCTATTCCTCGTCATGTACTTCGAGTTGACCAGCGGCATCATCCGCTTCTCGATGCTCGATACATCGATTCGTACCGGGGAAGTCTATGTGATGGGAGAGAACAGAATCATCCGGCGATATCACCGGGCGATCGGCATCACTCCGTTGGTCGCTGGATCGGTCGCCTTGCTGACGCTTCTGATCAATCTGATCATCCCAGCCATTGTCGGTATCTTTGATGACGTGGCGGCGAGCCGTCTGCGAGAAAGTGTCGAGTTGACCAGTGTCTATGGTGTCGCCTTGGGAACCGCCCTCGTCTTCACTGTCGTCGCAGCAGCCTTCGCGGTGAATCTGCCTCTGCGAATCCAGCAGATGCAAGAGAGAGAGAACTGATCATCAGGGGTTATATTCCTCTGCTCGGGGTTTGCTGTTTCTCAGTCGCCACTGAGGAATCCACCAATCATCCCGAGATCAGCTACCACAAGCCGTGCAACGGCTTCGACGACAGGAACTGCCCTAGGACCTATGACTGGATCGTGCCTTCCTTTGACCTTGAGCTCCCGAGCCTCACCGCTGGGCAGGTGGAGTGTGTTCTGTTCTCTAGCGATGCTGCTCGGCGGTTTGAAATGGACCACGAGGCGCAATGGTGCGCCAGTCGAGCGCCCACCCAAGGCACCGTCGGCACGGCCCGAATCTGCGCCTTCGAGTGTAATGGAATCACCCGCCGCCAACCATGCGTCATTATGTTCCGAGCCTCGTGAGCGCGAGGCTTCGAAGCCACTGGAGAATTCGACGGCGCGGGCACCGGGAATCGCCATCATGCCGCGCGCCAGTGCCGGTTCAAGCCCGTCGAACCAAGGCTCACCTACACCGATGGGCAGCCCCTCGATCACACATTCGACGGCAGAGCCGATCGAATCCCTGTCAAGCCGGACTGACTCTATCAGAGCAGCAAATGTCTCACAAGCCGCAGCATCGCGGCAATTCAGTCTGAGCATCAGCGAACCCTCAGCCAGCGCCGTATCGCGGTCGAGTCCGAAGAGTGGCTCGGCAACGATTTCACCAACGCTGTGAAGATGTGCATCAACCCTCCAGCCAGCCGCGGCTAGCAAGCCACGAAGCTGGCTGCCCGCGGTGACCAGCCCATACGTCAACCTCGCAGATTGAGAGCCGCCACCGCGCAGATCAGCAGCCCCACCTGAGCGCACCATTTCGGGAAGGTCCGCATGACCGGGTCGAGGATGGTCGGGGAGGAACGAGTAATCGCTGGAGCGAACATCTGAATTTCGAGTCAGAAGCAGAATCGGCCAACCTGTCGCCAAGCCCTCATGTACACCGGAGAGAATCTCGCACTCATCACTTTCAGCGCGCGCGCTCAGGCCTTTTCGACCAGGCCGCCGACGCTCAATATCAGTTTGTAGTGCGTCGATATCTATCCGAGTTCCAGCAGGAATACCCTCGACGAGAGCGCCTACACAGAGTCCATGGCTCTCGCCGAAAAGAGTAACGCGAACAGCATCACCAAGACTCATGCCCACACTTCATCCTCCCAAGGGTCGACGACAAAGTCATCCTCACGCACCTGAAGCATTCGAGTTTGGATAAAATTCAGTCCTAATGAATCGAGGCGCTCAACCGTCGCTGCGGCTGAGTTCGTCTCGCTAAGAACGGCTATCGCTGGCCCAGAACCCGTAATCGCGACTCGATCCGTTGAGCCAGACTCGATTTCTGAGTAGAGTCGAAGCGCTTCATCATCAGACAAACACCGAGCGACGGCAATTCCGTTCTGAGTGAAAGCCGCCAATAAATCTCCATCTAACAATTTCAGACAGGCTTCCTCGAACCTTGGCTGTAATGCTTCGAAAGCCGCCTTGTCAACCGCCGCTTTCCGGCGACCTCGTAAGACGATGAAGATTTCAAGGTCGAGTGGATTAAAGATTTTCAACATCGCAGCATATCCCAAATCATTGTTGTCCACCAATCGCATACCTAACCCAGATGCAGTGATGGCATCATCTAGTCCTCCTGTCAGTGAACACCCCGTTTGCGTCTGGATGTTGACTACCGCATGGGCGATTGAGAAGTGAGTAAGCGTACGGTCAGTCGCGTTACTCAGAGCATTCAGAGCAGCGACTGCGAGGGCCGAACTCGATTTCAAACCCATTCCAGATGGAATGTCCGAATGGACCTGCCATCCGAGGTCGCCTTCGGGTAGTGACAGGTCCTTGGCCCGCCACCAATCGAGGCTGGCCTCGAGAATTCCGTGTTTATCATCAAGATTTTCGGTCTTCCCATCAATCAACGAGACGGTCATATGCAGATCTATTGGAGCTGAGCATCCATTCCCACATCCAAGCGCGTGCAGAAAGCTGATTCCGCCGTTTGCTCGACCGGTGCCAAGGACTCTCATCGCTCATTCATCTCCCCTTCGAGTTGGCGACCGATATGACGCATTCCAGAACTGAATCGAATCATGATTTGCTCTCCAACTGAGAGCTCAGTCACTGAAACATCACCCGATTCGCCGACCAGCCGAACCGTCTCCGCCTGTTGCAAGATTACTTGGCCGGACCCACTGACTTTGTTGCTGAATCGAATTAGAAGAAATGGCCGCCTCTCAATTTTGAGGCGGCCTATCGACGCGCTGCGTAGAGACCCTGCCACATCGGAAATTGCTACCTCATCGCCTGCAGCCAATTCGCTGAGGTAGCAGGTCGAGCCATCTGCCATCAAGCAGTAGGCGTGCACAGCGCCGGCATTGATTCTGAATGGGCGCGTGGGCACGAATTCGGAAGGAATTGTTTCGCCGTGGATGAGAGCAAGAGCATTGGCAGACGAACCGATCAGCATTCCTTCTCCCTCCTCCAGACGTTCAATCAAGTCGACACAGACTCGCTCACCGACACCGCCTGATTCGATCGAGGTGATTTGGGCGAAAAGCAGCGTAGACTCGCTCTTCGAAGGCGCTTCATCAGGCGACTTCCGCTCTCCCGCAATTGACGAAGCCTCGACCCAGAGTGCCTCATCTTCAGGCAGAAGCAAGGCATCGACACCGTGTTGCAAAGCATGAGCTGCACCGCGTAAATCAACCTGAGAAGAGATAGCCGCCGCGATGCGTGTTCCCGAACCATTGGCGGCTGCAACGATGTTCTCGAGCGGAATCATCGTCCAATCCGAACATCGAACCAGAATCCAATCGACGAGTCCGACCAGAGAGAGAGCCTCAGATTGACCATGAACATCATCCAACTCGACGACTGCCACGTCTGCTGCTGACCCAGCCCAGACCCGGTCCGCAGCCGCAGAGAAGGATGAACCAGCATCGGCCTCAAGCCACAACTGCATCTAATCACTCCAGGAGGGCAGTTGCTTCGACGGCACTCCCACCACCGTGCACGATCGCTGCGAGCGCCCGAACATGGGCAGCCGGATCATCCGCACCGAAGACCTGTCGACCCATGCAGACACCGGCAGCGCCGGCTGCCATCGCAGCCTCGACGATGCCAAGCAACTCCTCGAATGTACCATTCCGCGGACCACCGGCGATTAACACAGGAATGGGTACAGCGGCGCAAACCGAAGCGAAGGAATCAGAATCTCCCGTCCAAGGCACTTTGACGACATCACAGCCCAGTTCCCAAGCCAGCCGTGCAGCGTGAGCGACACCACCCGTCGAATCATCCTCAGCGATCACCAGATTAGGTCCGCGAGGGTAGACCATGCCCAGAACAGGCATACCGAGTGCAATCGCCTGACCCGTCAATGCGCCCATTTCAGCAATCATCTCCGGCTCGAACTCATCGCCCATATTCACTTGAGCCGAACAGCCAGAAGCACCTCGGAACAAGCACTCTTCAGCAGTGCCGACGCGCACTTTCTGGCCGGCCCGACGACCACCGTGAACAGTCGAGACCGAGACGTGACAGACGAAGCGATTCCAACCGCTACGCTCGAATTGGTGACTCAGTGCGCCCTTCTGCAGAACGACAGCATCAGCGCCAGCCTCGATGCAGGCATCGACGACTTCGTCCATACGCTCAAGCCCAGCCTCAGGATATGCCGATACACCATGGTCCATCGGAATCCAGACTCCCCGACCATCTGGCAGTAGCCGCGCGAGGCGCTCGAACAGTGTCTCGGCCATCAAAGAGCGCTGACGCTTCTGCACTTGAAAGGTGGCGCAGCCTAATCCAACCATCGACCTCGCTCCCTATGGGAGCGACTCAGAGATTGAAATCGACAATCAACGGCGCGTGGTCCGAGATCACGAGCCCACCCTCACGCAGCACTTCCGCCCCTTCGAACGCCGCCAGAGCAGCGTCGTTCGCCAACACATAATCAATTCGCCAGCCGCGATCCAACGCCCGCGCCTGACCACGGTTCGACCACCAGGTGTACGGTCCTTTTCGAGAGCCGAAATGGAGCCGATGCAAATCGTGCCAGCCGCTCTCGAGGAAGCGGCTGAACCATTCACGTTCATGTGCCAGAAAACCCGAAGTGTGTCGATTCCCGGTCGGATTCCAAATGTCCTCTTCAGTATGAGCGATGTTCAGATCGCCGACCAGAATCGCAGGCTCGTCCATATCGAGGAAGCGTCGAGCCCATCCCAACAAGTCCTCCAACCATTCGTCCTTGTACGCTTGACGAGCAGGACCTGAACCTCCGTTTGGCAGGTAGATGTTGACGCAGTGGAGGGGGCCGCAGCGAGTCACCAGAACGCGTCCTTCCAAATCGCTTGGATCAAGCCTCGTCGAGATCCCACGCCCCTCGTCGGCCAAACCCACCCTCGACAGAGTCGCGACACCGGAATACCCCTTGCGCTCTGCCGGATGCCAGATGACTTCGTGTCCGGCGGGCAGTGACCAATCAGCGGGGAGTTGCTCGGGCAGAGCCCGTACCTCTTGCAGGAGCCAGATGTCGGCGTCGATTCGCGAGATGAAATCGTCGAGTCCCTTGCGAATCGCCGCTCGAATACCATTGAGATTCCAAGTGACGACACGCATCGGACCGATTCGTTCTCCGAGGCAGTACGTCCTTCAACAATCCGGCAGAATCAACTCGAGAATCCCTTGGCCATGTCTACCAGATCCATTCTGTGTATTCGCCAGATACCGATGGGTGTGATGGCTACGGAAATCGCCACCACGACAGCGACCAGTCCGGAGGCGACGTAAGGGTCGACTTCGATGACGAAGTAGAATGCCCATTGAGAGAAGGCTTTGGCGAAGGCGACGGCGCCGTAAATCGCCATTATGGCGCCCAAGATTCCACCGACCAAGCCGATTGCGATGTGCTCGCCGAGCAGCATCAGACCGAGGCGGCGACGCGAGGCGCCGAGTACTCGAAGGGTAGCGAGATCAGAATCACGCTCGGCGAGGTTCATCAGCAGAGTGTTCAGTAGAACCGCAGCGGCGATGGCGACGCCGATGAAGATGAACAGATCGAGCATCTGACTCTGTTTGTTCATCAGGTCAGTGAAGCCCTCGACGACGTCGTCCTTGACCACGACCGTCAGAGAAATGTCGCCCAGTCCGCTGATATCAGTGCCATCTGCAACGCTCAGATAGACACCGGTCGCCTCGATTCCGAGAATCAGCGCGAGGTCGGCTCGATGGAAGGTTATGGTTCGCATCAATTCACGGGAGATGCCAACGACTTCCACTTCAACTTCCTCGGAACCGAATTTGAGGATTCGAGAATCACCGACATCCCAACCCAGAATCGAAGCCATTCCCTCGTCAATGAGAACCTCAGGATTCGCCTCGCCCTGACTCGGCAATCGGCCCTCGAGCAGATTGACCAATCTCATCGCTTCAGAATCAGTTTGCGTCAAAGTGTCCAAGCCGAGTGCGACATAGACCTTCGAGTCGTCTGGATAACCACCGGGGAATTCGATGAGTAATTCATGACCCGTACCATTGGCTTCAGCCCATTCAACGATTTCAGTCTCGCCACCGGGCATCGTATAGGCGGTGACATCCCACTGTTGGGTCGTGTCCAGACCGCCGATCATCGTCTCGGCCATCGAGGCGTTCATCATGATCACAGAGCCGAAGATGAGCATCGAAAGGCCGACGGCGAAGAAGGTCACACCGAGCCTGACCGGTTTGCGCAGACTCGAGCGGATGATCAAGCCGATCGTCGCTGGAAGCCTTGCAGTCAAGCGTTGCATCCAACGAGAGCCGAGACGAATCTGATGCTCGCCTCCCAGAACCTCGAGAGGTTGCAGGCGTGACGCTTTCCAAGCTGGCTGAATCCCAGCGATGAACACCACGAGCATGGTCAACAATGAAATCTCAAGAACGAGTTCCGGCGGAACCTCCTCGGTGAGTATCGGAATCTGGATGATATCCTGATAGACATCGAGCATTCCTCGCACCCCCCAGAGGAAGGCGAATAACAAGCCGAGCAGAACGCCGATTGCACCGATTAACAAGGGTGCGATGACGTAACCGATGAGAATCGAAGAACTCGGAATTCCCAGAGTTCGCAGAATGGCGATCTCACGGGCTTGACTCGATATAAGACGGTGCAGGCTGAGGGCGATGGTTATGCCTGCGACGAGCGTCAACATGATGGTCATCGGCAGGATGGATTTCTTGGCGCCGTTCAGATCCGCACGGAGTAGTTCGATCGAGGGCATCCCTCCTCGATCACGTACCGCGGCAGATTCTGCGCCATTATCGACCATCGTTCCACTGAGGTATTCGAGGATCGGAGTCATCTCATCCACACCTTCATCCTCATCTGTGTCGGGCAGATCGAAAGCTGGGGTATCCTGCACGTCGATGAGGATGTAATTCGCAGCTCCCTCGTCAAGAGCAGCAAGTCTCTCAAGACCAGCGGCCGATAGATAGCCAGTCGCGAAAGTACCCTCCTTAGGAGGGAAGATCGAACCATCAGGGGTGAACCAGAGATGGTTCGAGTGGAATCCGATTCCAACCACCTCGAAGACGAGGCGGCCGTGTCCCGCACCAATCTCGACGCTGTCACCAATCTCTATCTCGAGGTGCTTCGCGACGTGCCTGTCGATGACAATCTCATTCTCGGCATCAGCGATTCGACCACCACAACACTCGTGATCAGGAATCCAGACCTTGTCTGTCAAGCCTTCATCGGTGCCGTGCCAGACCGAGGAGATCATCGCCTCCTCACCCTCGACATCCACATGGAACATCACTCCGTCAAGCACCAATCTCGGCTCACATACGTCGAGACCAGAGCCAGCCTCGCTCCAGTCATCACTGATCGCATCACAGAGGCCGTCGGCCTCGGCGGCTGACCAAGTTCCCGATGGCAGGATTATCCAAGCATCGGGCAGGTTCACGCCTTCATCATCGTCGGCGTAAATGACATTGTAGAGATTTTCGACATTGTGTGCATAACCACCGAATGAGATTCCTGCTGTGACGCCCATCATGATCAACAGGATGACTGTGTAGAGTCGTAGTTTGGAACGCCAGAGACTCCGAGCCAGCCTTTTCGTCAGCAGCATCGACATTACTCTCGCCTCATGCTTGCATCGCATCGTCGGCGACGATTCGTCCGCTGTCAAGCCTAATCACTCGCGTCGCGAATTTCGTCAATGACTCATCGTGCGTCACCATCACCGTGGTGATCCCCTCGGCCTCACACGCATCGATGAGAACCTGCATCACCGTCTCCGATGTCGCCGTGTCCAGATTGCCTGTCAACTCGTCTCCGAGCAGCAGCCGAGGACTCTTGGCGATGCTGCGAGCGATCGCTACCCTCTGCTGCTGACCACCGCTGATCTCAGAGGGGAAGCGATCGACTTCTGCTTCTAATCCAACCAAGGCTAGTAATTCGCGGGCGCGAGCCTCGTCGCGACCTCCCGCGATCTCCTGGATCAGCAGGACATTCTCGAGCACGGTGAGATCCTGCAGGAGATTGAAGAATTGAAAGACATAACCGATGTTCTGACGCCGGAACGAAGTCATCGCCTCGGCGTCGGATCGAGGCACTGTTCTACCATCAAAGACGTATGTGCCGGCAGTGGGATTGTCCAGAGCCGAGATGCAGTTGAGCAAGGTCGTCTTGCCCGAGCCGGATGGCCCGAGCAGAATCACCCTCTCTCCGGCTCGAATATCGAGGTCGATGCCATCCAATGCTTTGACTACGCCCGAGGCCATCTTGTAGAATCTTGAAAGACCTCGCATCTCGACTAGTGGTGCAGACATTTGATTGGCTCCTCATATCGAATCTGAATAAGAATTTGAATCTCGTCATCAATGCTATCTCAATTCGGGGCGGCTCCGGCGAAGAAAGCCATCGACTCTCGGAACAATTCTTCCCGTCGCCGGCGCTTGTTTCGCCGCAGGTGCATGATGGTGAAAAGAACAGCGAGTGCTATGACAAAGGGAATGAATGCCTCGGCATGATACTGCTTCATCGTCTCGATGATTCCGCGCGCCGTGTAAGCCCAAGTCAGCGAAGCCGCGGTACCACCGAACAAGCAAGCTGCCAGAACCCTCTGAAAACGCATACGAGCGACGAGCCCCAGCATCGCACCAACGAGCACGCCACTCGCCATGAACGGAATCCAAACGAATACAATCAAGCCCCAGTAACCGTATTTGTCGATTCGAGCGCGATTTTTGTGGGCGACGTATTCGACACTCGATAGGATGTCGCCCATAAACGGATTTTGCAGCAGAGCCCCGGTGATTCCACCTTGTTTGGCGACCATCGCCTCGCCTCTGAACTCGTCAGAACCCTGCTCAACTCTTCCAGCCGCGGCACGGTCGGACAATGTCGCTTTCTCATTTCGAGCACTGACTATGAGGTCACGTCCGTCAAGGTGTGGGGAGAGGTCACGCATTAGGTGGTCGCGTAAATCATCCTGCATGTCACGGTATGAGGGCTTGAACAAGAAGTAAGTGAATCGTGTCACCGGACGGTAAATCACCCTCACGAAAACAGCATCTTCATCGGCCAGAACCGCCGTTCCATATTCAGCCAAATCATGCTTTTTGAACCATCGATTGAGGCTGGTTTGAGCCGCCGCCTCGAGCCATCCATAAGCACTCATGTCGGCGAAGAAACTCGAATAATCCTCAACGGGAGAGATTGCCGCTGATCTCACATCGAGGGAGATACGGGCTCCTTCGTGAGCCTCGTAGGTGGCATCATCGACGCATAGTGTCTTGAGTTGCAGAGGACGCATTTCGCCAAAAATCGAGAATTCCTCAAGCAGACTCCGCGTCAATCCTGCCTTGATCTCAACCGCGTCACCGATCGTTGTGCTGATCGTCCGATAGGGGAGCAGCACATCGATCGAGATGGCTCTTTCCTGCATCTTCATCAATTGGAAATCAATATCTATTCGGACTTCGTTCTGAGCTTTGCGTAAAGTCCGGCGAATCAATCTTCGCAATTGCGCTTCGGTCAGAAGATCGTCGACATCTCGATGGTACATCTTGTGCATCAAGGGATATTGGACACAGAGGAAGAAGAGCGACATTCCCAGAGAGATTACCGCTAACCACCACGCAGGGATACCGGCGCTACCGCCCGTCAACATGGCTGTCTCACGTCCTCCAATCCATTCAGCGCCCATCAGTTTCCAACCCCAATCACCCAATCCTTCGACTGTCCAACACTCTCGAGGTTCATCGTCATGAATTGTGACTTCTTGCTTCAATTCAGAGCTGAATAACCCCTTTGAACGCGATTCAATTTCAACTTCGACTGTCTTCCAATTCACATGATCGATGACTAATTGTTGTAATTCAGGAGTCGACTTCCCACTTAGGTCTTCATCAGTATCGACAATCCCAATGAGGAAGGTGGCATTGTATTCACCATCGGCTAAATCGGTCGGATCAAAGTGTCGGCTCAGGTCGCCTTTTCCTCCTATATATTCGGTAATCGAATGAGATGACTCAGACTCAATAATCATCGTCATAACGGTAGCTTGGTCATCCCCGATATTATTTGATTTTGCAACGATCAGATGGGGATCGTAATCGAAATAGACCTTGATCCAAATCTCTCCTTCAGGGTCTATGCAATCGCCACCTGGATCGAGAGGTGTCTGTGAGAGGGCGCTGTCAATTACGACCGAATCTCCGGCAATCCAGCCGGAGGACATTACGAAAACACCGCCGAAAAAGACCGCCCCAATAATGACGCCGAGTAATAGTGTGTAATCTTCGAAAGCGCCGCGGAAAAAGCGCTTGTCACCCTCGCGGCGAGCTCGAATTAAATCTAATTCTCGGTCGAGGCGGTCTTTCTCGGCCTCGTCAGGATGTGCAGCCGCCGTCACAGAGTGGACAGGGGAAGTTTAGGCCATCAACTCGACGGTGTTTCAGTCCGAGTTCCAAAGGAACTCGCGACGTTAATCCATCGACGGATTCAATCTCTGCGGCCAGCCAAGGCAGCACCTAGAAGTCCTAGCGTACCGAGCAGAGCGCCGAATCCGGGGAGATTCATACTTGCTGCCTTAGACTGTGAGACGTACTCATCCGCCCAGGTGTCGTAGAATTCAACCGAGTCGAAAGCATCGGTGGTCTTCGAGAGGTCGATCGAATCGCCCGCTGAGATGAGGCCATCACCATCGTTGTCGTTGTAAACGAAACTCGCCCAAGAGCCATCGTCGTAAACCCACGTTCCAGTCATCATTCCAAGGTTTGCGGATTCAACTTCCGAGCAATCGTTCGGATCAGCAGGCAGAGGATTGCCCTCATCATCGTAATCAATAGGAGCAGCGCTGCAATCGAGTCCGTGAATCTCGAAGTCTGAGATTGGCGCATTGAACACTTGGCTTTCAGCCACTATCAACGTCATCTCCTGAGGCTCAGGCTCGGGCTCTTCGGTGGTCGGATTCAATTCTCCGATGAATAAGTGATTGCCGATGAGTTCGTAGCGCCAATAAACCATCGAGCCATCAGACAGATATTCAGTGACTATGAGTTCATCGTCGCTGACAAGCGATATCTGCTCGATCGTGCCGCAGGCTGCGTCGTCCTCGAACCAGATGAGAGAGGAATTCGAGCACTCCATCTCGTCGAATGCCAAGATGTAAGTCGTCTCTTCGGTTTCATTGAGTGTGCGGATGTACGATTGACCACTGTTGTAATCGTGGTAGGCCCATTGTGTCCCTGAAGCCAGGGTAGCAACAGCATCTGTTGTCGATGGAGGAAGATCGTCGATGCCGATGACCTCACCGCACCAATCGGGGTAATCAGGCCTTGTCGATAGAGCATAGATGATGGTCTGGTCCTCCCAGTCATCGAGGCTGTCTGCATTTACGACAACGAGGCCACAGCCCCAGAAGTGATTCATCGTCCACTCCTCCTCCTCCTCCTCTACACAGATTCCGGGGCAGTCGGCACCACCATTCTCAGGATCGCAATCGTCGTTGGGATCGTCCGCGCAGGTGTAGCCGTCCGAGCAGGTTGTGCCGACGAAACCTCCGCAGCTCTCCGGCCCACCGTCATCAGATTCGTCAGAACCATCTGAGCAATCAATCTCGCCGTCGTTCTCCCATTCTGCAGGAATCTCTTGTCCATCATCGCAGACGAAGACATCTTCACCACCTTCTTCGGGATCTTCTTCGTCACCCTCCCAGGATATCGGTAGAGAGGTTCGAGGTAGAGTTTCATCAATTTCGATGACGATTGCATCCTCCCACATCACGGTGTAATCCATCTGCATTGAATCGGTGTTGTTTGAGGAAGTCATCGAGTAGAAAAGCAACTCTTCACCCTCATCCAAACCGATGACGACTCGGACATCATGTCCCGTTTCTTCATCGACGAATTCCATCACCAATGTGTGCTTCGATTCCGCCGAATCCCAAGTGATATTCGTTTGAGCGTCGACTGGCAATTCACCAAATAAATCACCTGGAGAATCACCGACTGTCTCTTCTCCAGTCGAATCTTCCATCGCATATGCCAAATCAAGAATATTTGGGTCAGCATCGCGAGTCTGAACATTCGACGTGCCCGCTGCATCACCAGAGACCATTCCAGCGTACTGACCGCCAACCGAGGAAGCCACATTGACTACTTCACCGACCTGAGTGACCTCATAATCGATCACAATCATGCTGGAAATGTCAAGGTGCATTTTTGTGTAGACGGAATCATTTCCGAGGTCGACTTTGACGATTTTCTCAAGGTCTATCGCAATCTGTCCAGCCTCATCATTCCATTCATCCGATATCAGATGGTAGGAATATCCTGCTCTCGGAGCTTTTTCGAGCATCGCATCGATATCCATCGAATCGGCCATGGCGGCGATGAAAGCCTCCATCGAGGCCAGATAGATACACTCGCTGACCAACTCGGCAGTAGCGTTTTCATCGTAATTCTCTGCATTCTCGTCAATGCACCCGAGGATGTCATCGATGATTTCTTCGATATCCTCACCAGTCAGGCAACCAGCCAATGGCGAGGCTATCAGAATCAGGCTTGCAAGTAGAGCGTATGCTCTTGTCATCGTGCAATTGCGGTTGAATTGATGCCTTAAACTCGATGCCGTCACGCTCGCAGCAGGCGAGGAGGGCCTCATAGCCCAGTCCCCAAAAGGGGGACAGGGACTATACAATTCGTAGCCTATTCAGTCGCGTCGGGTAGCGAAAGCCGCTCCCAGAAGCACAACCACGGCCATCAGCGCGCCGAAGCCGGGCACTTGAGAAGTGGCGTACGAATCAGACGTGTACTGGTCTGCCCAGGTGTCGTACAACTCCACCTTGACATCCCGTGGGAGGTTGTCGATGACCAGAGTGTCCATGGTCGATATCATCCCATCGCCGTCGAGATCCAGGTACTGGTAAGTGAACTCGTACGCTGGTCCGGAGTCGTCCGAAGCGGGAGCCAGGGCGGATCCATCGGAAAGCCCTGCAGAGGCGTAGACCGTGCAGTCCGAGATCGGGGGTTCGTTGCCTTCCTCGTCCGGCTCTCCGCAATCGCCAAGGAACCGAACCTCGAAGTCCGAGATCGGAGCGTTCAGGAACTGGTCAATGACCATCATGGTGACTCGGAAGGGGCCATCGTCTTCTCCGTCGCCATCGTCGTTGATTTCATCCCACAATTCAGCGAACTCGTACATATCCAGTCCACCACTGCCATCGTAGTCGTACATGTCCATCATGTAATTGAGATTGTCGAAGTCATCTCCGTCGATAATGTCACCAGTAGTGTTGGCGAAGTCGGCCCACTCAGAGGGTGTGACCTGCCCGTCACCGTCAGCGTTCATCCATTCGAAGACATCGTCGGCAGACTCATCGCCATCGTCGCCATCTCCGGAAGACTCGATCAAAGCGATAAATTCGTCGAGATTCAGAAGGCCATCGCCGTTGGAGTCCACGTTTTCGAATGCTGAGGTAACCCCGTCTTCCTCTTCGCTGGTCATCGGAGGATCGCCGTTCTGCTCATTCTCGTTGTTGATGTGATCGATGAGTTCCTGCAGGCTCAGATAGCCGTCGTCGTCAGTGTCCATGTAGTTCATCATCTCCTCTGGCGATGGATCATCGCCACCATCATCGGGTAGCATGTCCACGATGCCGTCGACGAAGCACTCCATCTCATCTATGTCGATCAGGTCGTTGAGATCATAGTCGCAATCATCGAACAGAGTTGAAATCGCATCCCAATCGAGTTCTGGATTCTCAGGGTCTGACTCCCAGAAGTCTTGGAATTCTTGGTTGGACATGTAGCCGTCACCATCTGCATCAGTCGCCTGCAAGGCCTCCTCAGGAGTAGGGGGGCCGTCGTCGCCTCCAAGGTGCTCGGTGCCATCTGCGGAGTACTCGTAGTCCTCGCTCTGGCCGAAGTCGTCGGTGCAGTACCATGTTTCCTCGTCACCGTCGTACTCGCAGTAATACCACCAGTCATCCCAGTCGTCGTCGGACTCGTCATACTTGCAGAACCAGCGTGTGTCATCACCGTTGCCGACTGCCTGCTCATCGCCTTCCCATTCGCAAAAGTTGTAGGTAATCCAATAGAGGTCGTCGTCATTGCCGCCGCTCTCATCAGAGCCGTCACCGCAGTCGTCCTCGCCATCGTCGACCCAGTCCATCGGAATCTCGTTTCCGTTGTCGCAGTAGAATGTGTCATCGCCGCCATCGTCCCCGTCATCTTCGGGCATTCCCTCAATGTGGAAATTAATCGGTATCGAGGTTCTCGGCAGGCTGTCGTCGACCTCGATGACTATGGCATCCCCCCACATGACGGTGTAGCTGATCGAGGTGGAGGCAGAGCCGTTGTCGGTGGATATGTGATAGGACATGAGTTCCTCGTTCTCATCGATCAAGATGACGATAGAGGTGTCGTGTCCGGTGTCGTTGGTGTACTCGAGGGTCATGGTCTGGACTCCGGTCTCATCATCGTAGGTAATCACAGGCTCCGTATCGGCAGGCATCTCGCTGGACAGGTCGCTAACATCGCCCGTAGGCAGATCGAGGCCTATCTCTTCTCCGGTGTCACCTGCATCAGACACACTCACCAGCGAGGAAATGACGTCCATGACGTTGGGATCCGCATCCCTGGTCTGGTACGAGCCCATTCCGGCATTCTCAGCGGCCAACATCCCACCCACGGTGTAGTGGACGTTGACAAGCTCGCCGACCTGGATCTGGGTGGACTCGTAGGTCAGGTAAGGCACGATCGATATGGCATACTTGACATAGACCGAATCGGTATCCAAATCGGCCATCACCATCTCTTCGATGACTGTGTCCATCTGCATGTTCATGTCGGTATTCCACTCACTCATCGTGATTGACACTGAATATCCCGCGCGAGGAATAATTTCGAGCATCTCGTCTATTTCCATCTGCTCGGTCATTGCAGTGATGAATATCTCCATAGAGGCTAGATAGATGCAGTCACCCAACAGCACCGCAGTGGCGTTCTCCGCGTAGTTCTCAGCGTTCTCGTCCATGCAACCGAGGATGTCGTCGACGATATCCTCGATTTCCGGGATATCCTCGATTTCCGGGGTGGAAGTGCATCCAGCCATCGGCGAAGCGATAAGAATCAGGCTTGCAAGTAAAGCATATACTCTTGTCATTGCCTAGACCCCGCCCGATATTCCTTTTGAATATGATGGAGGCATCCATCACCATTGACCTGTGAAATCATACCACATCAGCATTGCAAGCCCATCGAGCCCAGTCTTCATCCCAGCCTCGAGCCCAGACCTCCCTCCAGCCAATTGATACAACACGTCGACCCTGTCGGTAGGCGCATGTTTGGGCGATTGCTCACAGGTGTCATCACCCTCTTGCAGAAACTCGTGCATTCCGCGGAACCAAGTAGCCGGCCAACCCCGCGAAATGAAGTTGTAATGATCTGAATTCCCTTTGGTGTCGTCGAGCACGACAACCCACTGATCGGGATAGGCGAGCTCGTCGTGAAGGACGCCGTTCAACCTCGCTTGAAGTGCGGCGGCCTCAGCCCTCATCTCATCCGTCACATTCGTCCCACGATCTTCGTAATAGGACCAATCTTCGACAGGAGAAGTGAACAGATAGAGGTGGAAATAATCCTCGTCACAGCCGCTCAATCTGCTAATCAGTTGGGTTTCGACTGGCCAATTCAATCCGTACATGTCCAAGTTGATGTAAGTCGCTATCTCAACCCCCTCGGGCAGCGTCGTGACAAAGGTCTCACTGCCATAACCCGCGCCCTCGGGAGAACCACTTCCTTGCCATTCCTCGTAATCCCAAGTGGCGAATTTCCACGTGTGTTGCGGGGTCCCGCCCCATTGCTTCATCAGGCGGGCCAATTCGAGGACCGAGGCTGCTCCTGTGGCGTCGTCGTAGGCGCCTTGTGAGGTGCAGCCGGGGTACTCGACTCCGATGATGATCTGCTGGCTGTAGCATATCGCATCGTAATGACCTCCGACTACAATCCATGAATTCGGGTCCTCGCCCTCGTAGGTTGCGATGTAGTTACGGCAATCCTCGCACAGTTCTGTGGTGAAGTTCTGGATTTCGACTTCGTAGCCGAGATCCTCGAGGCGGAATTGGATGAAATCGCCAGCGTTCGCGTGCGGGACAGTGTCTATCTTACGGTAGCCGAAGTCGGCGAATGTCTCGATGTCGTCGACGACGCGGCTCGCTTCGGGCATCGATGGTGGCGGGCCGATCGGCAGCGGCTCATTCGAGCCCTCGTTTGACAGAACATCGCTGAGTGTGTTGGCGCCGAAGATGGTCGCGAGAATCAACACCAGAACGATTCCAATCGCACCTGCGGCCAAGGCTGGCCGTGGCACATCGCGAACCAATTCATGGCCCGCGATGTCATCCAGCAGGGAATCGATTCGCTCTCGCACGGGATGGCCCTCGACTCGTCGCCGAATAATCCTGTCTTGATGCTGCAGGGGATAGGCGCTTCTTGCTGCGAGTTTCCCAGCCAGAGGCGGGTCTGACTCGCACCTACCGCGCGAACGGTCAATACACTGAGATCTGATCAGTTCGCGCTCAGGTTCCAATCCTACCCTGCATCGCTTGACGTAGATGGGTGGTGCAGGGGACAGGATTCGAACCTGCGAAGCACTACGCACAGCGACCTGAACGCTGCCCCTTTGACCGCTCGGGAACCCCTGCTTGGGTTCCGGTCGAATGACCATCCATATTTCATCGTGGCGTCAACCGAAAACAGGGCCGATTGATGATTAACACTCCTTACTCAACGCTTCCCTCGCTCCGCTCAGTCCAGCGCTGACCCGCCGCGCAATCATCGATTGCGCAAGGTCGAATCTATCCTGCACCGCTTACAATCGATTGTTGGTGCAGGAGGTAGGATTCGAACCTACGAAGCACTACGCACTGGGACCTAAACCCAGCCCCTTTGACCACTCGGGTACCCCTGCTTGAATCCGAGGCGGTGCGACCACATCAAGAATCCAACGGCGAGGCACTCCTGAATCCATAGGGTCTTAACAGGAGGTTCGGGCGAGGCAATTCCGGTGCAGTCATGGCTCGTATAGGTATTCTCGGCCTCGGCAATTGGGGCACAGCGCTGGCAAAGGTCTGGTGTGAGGATGGTCACAAGGTAATGGGCTGGACCATTGAGACCGAAGTCTATGAGTCGTTGATGACTGAGAATATCAATCAAAAATATCTACCAGAAAGTAAAATTCCTGAATTGCAAGCGACGATGGAGATGTCCGATGTTACAGAAACTTGTGAAATCATTGTTCTCGCTTTACCAAGTAGCGTCATCCTATCCGTGGTGAATGAATTGATACCTCTTCTGCGACCCTCCCACGTTCTCTTGGATCTGGCGAAGGGGCTTGCTCCGAGCGATGAAAGTGAGTCAGGGATGATATCGAAAGAGATCGAGGCGCGGCTCGCGGTGGCTGGCAAATCGAATCCTGTCGTGGTTCTGACTGGTCCGACGATTGCGCCGGAGGTCGCTCGCGGTGTCATGACGACGGCGCTGGTTGCCTGCCATGACCGCTCGGTGGCCGATAGGATCTCCGAGCGACTTTCGACTGAAACTCTGATTCTGGCGGCGACCGATGACCCAGATGGCGCTGAACTGTGGGGGGCGTACAAGAACACGGTCGCGCTCGCCTGCGGGCTTGTCGATGGACTGCGAGGCGGAATCGGTGGTGACAATCTCAAGGCTGCGCTGGTCCTCGCCGGATTCAGCGAAGGGATTCGGCTGCTTGAAGTGATGGGGGCTGAGCCGAGCACGGCTTTCGGTCCGGCCGGAATCGGCGACCTCTACGTTACCGCGACTAGCCCACGCTCTCGGAATCGAACGCTCGGTGAGAAACTTGGTTCGGGCAAGAGTTTGGAAGAGGCTCTGGGCGAGATGCACATGGTTGCTGAGGGGGTACGAGCCGCTCGGATGTTCCTCAATAGGGCGAGGCGGCTCGAAGTCAACGTTCCATTCTTGACCTCGCTCGGAGATTTACTCGACGGCGAGGTCGAAGTCCGTGAAGCGGTACGGCGCATGGTCGAATCCTACGAAGTCTGAGAGTAGAACCTCAGGAAACCCACATCTTCGCGCGCAATGTTTGATTGCCGGCAGCCCCCAGAAGCAAGCGAAGGACATGGCCGCCGCAGACCTCAGCGAATTCGAGACTCGGCTATTGAAGTGGCTCGCAGCCTCAGATTTTGAAGAGGTACCGTGGTCGACAAAACGAGCTGCTGAAGCCTTCAAGGTCGAGGAGAAATCCGTCTACGAGGCGCTCTCGGCCTTGACGGTGAAAGTACCTCATAACATCCAGATCTACTACGAAGATTCTGCGATTCGAATCGTCGCGAGTGACGAATTCTGACTGTTCCAGAGCCTTCCTCTCAGCCCCGCACATCTCGCGTGATCAGCACATCTCGCCAGCGCGGCTTGCGATATTCTGCATCTCCATCGATGAAGTTCCGGCGCACTCGAAGCGATATCTGGTCGATCGCGACGACGACGAAGAACAAGACTATGATCAGTGCCAGAACCTTGTCATATTGTTGGAATGGTGAGAGATAATGATTCATGTACCAACCGATTCCACCGGCTCCGACAAGGCCTATCACCGACCCGTGGCGGACATTATACTCAAACATGAAGAGCATCTGGCTGAGTAGTGCATTGCTGGCTTCTGGTATTGCGAAGAAGCGCGCGACCTGCCAACGCGGCAGACCCATCGTGCGCGCTACTTCGAGAGGTTCCTTGCTGACTCCTTCAAGGGCTTCGTACTGCAGTTTTCCTAGGTAGCCGACTGTGTACATCGTCATCGCGAGGACGCCTGCGAGGGGACCTATTCCAACAATGATGACGAAAATCAGTGCCCAGATGAGTGATGGTAAAACTCGCATCGCGGCGAGCACTTGGCGGGTTGACTGTGCGAGCCATGGTGGTGAGAGATTGGTCGCAGCCATCGCTGCCAGCGGCAGAGACAGAATCATTCCGAAAACCGTTGCGAGAATCGCGATTTCGATGGTCTGCGTCATCCCTATCACTGCTGGGCTGCAGAGAAAGTCACTCTCGTAGGTACAGGCTGGATAAGCCCATCCCGCCCTCTCCGTGAGGACGCTGAAATCAGGTGGGAGTGCTTCGGCACCGAGGCGCGAGAGATTGCCAGCACCCTCGACGAGTTTCACTAATGTAATTCCTAGATGGTTGATGATCAGAATCAAGAGTACAACGATGATCAATCCGATTCTGAGAACTGGGCGGCGTGTGACGAGCTGCATCAGCCTTGCTTGAAAGGTCGATTCACTCATGCTGAATCCTCCTTGACGAGGGGAAGAGTCGAGCCTCTGTCTGCTGGTTCTTCATCGAATGGTATCAGGCTGTGCCCGCGGAGTTGGAAGACGCGGTCGCAGAAGGTTCGAACGCGGACTGGATTATGGTCGACGACGAGGATTGCCATTCCATGGTCCCGCGCGAGGCTGCGCAACAGATCGATTATCTCGCGCGCGGTTTCAGCATCGAGTTCGCCGAGGCACTCATCGGCGAGCAGGAGTTGTGGATTCTGAACAATGGCGCGGGCGATGGCGACTCGGCGTTGTTGGCCACCCGAGAGGCGGTTGACCGATTCGAGGGTCTTGTCTGAAAGGCCGACCGCTTCGATGGCATCGCGCGTTGCATCGCGCATCGCCCGATTCGGGAGTGAAAAGGCGGTTTGCAAGAGACTCGCCTTCGCCAATGCACCGAGGATGACATTGTATCCGACTGACTGATGCTGGACGAGGCCGAGCCGCTGTGGAATCAATCCGATTGCTCCTCGCTCGGCACGAGTCGATTCCGTGCAACAGCACTCGACAGTGCCGGAAAGAGTCGATATCAATCCAGCTGCGGTTCGCAGAAGTGTCGTCTTGCCGATGCCTGAACGGCCGGTGAGTCCTACGATCTCACCAGCATTGACCGTCATTTCGACGTCTACGATCAACGGTGTATCCCCAACGAAGCCTATGCTCGCCTTGGAGAAGCGAAGTCTTGGCAGGCTTTCGACTACCATGACTCATTCACACCATCAGTCTCATTCGTCATACTTCTCATCGAAGTAGGCGGCGATGCCGGGGATCGACCCTACCGCAGCGCTGTAACTGCCGAGGTGATCCTCGCTGTTGACTTGCGAGATTCCAGGCGTGTTCAGCACTCCTGCGAGAATCTCGGCTCCGCCTTCTTCGGTATTCAGAGCCATGAAAGCCATGACTATCGCCTCGATCTTCTCAGAACTGGTCTCCTCGGTGTTGACCATCACAGGATGGCTCGGCACCTGTCCAAAAACCGGGTCGAGCGGTCGGTATTCCGAGCGCTCGAGACACCAATCATTCCATTCGCAATGGTCCTCGTAAGAAGTCGTCTTGGCGAAGGCGATGTCACCGACGCCTTCGCTCATGCAGCGGAAAGCGCCTGAATACCCGTAGTACAGATCACCCTTCGCCGGAATCGTCGCATCCCCGAAGTGATTCTCAATCGTCGTGCGCAGGGAGTCTATGTCTTGAGCATCTCCGGAAACTTCGACGATTCCGTTGTTGATCATATAACCCATCGGCATCAGCATGCCAGCGGACTTCAGCCAACCGGTGTGGCATGAATCACGACCCTCGAAATCCTCTAGGGTCTGAATATCTGAATCAGCCAACACCCAAGCCTGCGCGGTGTAGTAAGTGCTGCCGTCCGACTTCTGGTCGGCCAGAATAGCCTCCAAACCGTGCTGCTGCCAAGCCAGCCAAGCCGCACCACCATCGAGGAAAGCGATGTCGACATGCCCGAAGCGCAGAGCCTCGATCGCAGCGACATCGGAAGCGATTGGGTAGAGTTCGACATCATAGCCGGATTGATCTGCGATGAAGTCGGCGAGAGTCTGTGGGTCGACGGTTGGGTCATCGTAATCATCTTGAATCTTGAAGGCGATTCGAATCACCATATCATCGTCATTCGAGTTCAAGCATCCGGCCATACCGCTGCTCAGCAGAAGCATCACCAGTAGACCATTGAGAATTTTCAGTCTATTCATTTTAGTCTCACTTCCTGTGCTTTTTCAAAGTGTGCCCATCGATTGACTGACTCTATATCTAGCCGCGCCACCAATTTTATTGATATAAGGTTTAGGTCTCCCTAAATCGTTACTGAATCGTAGTACTGGTAGTCTATCGAGACTTCTGGAAAATCCATTACGTGCCGCCAAAAACCATATCATGCGCGACCCGCCGTCAATCCTCATGACCGGCGAGGGCGTATTGCGTCTTGCAGTCTTGTTGACTATCCTCGTGATGCTGACATCCTGGCTTCCGATCAGTTCGCCCCTCTATGTTCTCGACGACTTGGATGAACGCCGAGAGCAGATTGGAGGTGCCGGGACATTGGAACAACAATGCAGTTCAATCACCTTCGAAGACATGTTCGAGTACAGCTCGGCTATCTTCGACATCAGAATCTCCGAAGATTGGAATTCGGCTGAGGTCAAGGGCGTCGCTTGGGTCAATGAGAGCCTCGCCGATGTGGTCAGAGACGCCTTGGACGAGTATGTCGCAGCCGTCTATCCGAGTGGAGATGACGATTGGATGTCAACCGATGAGAGGGAGGGCGTGCGCGCGATCGCCTCTGAGTGCGTCGAGCACACGCTGACTCGCATCGGAATTCGAGGTGGTTCACCCCACCGAGGAGGTGTTGGGACCTCATGGAAGAACACGACGTGGACAGAAGACCAAGTCACGGTCGAGGAATGGAATCTGGTTCCTGCGCGACATTCGGAAATTAGGGATTGCACATCATTCGGCAGCAGCAGTGATTGTGTTGAAGTGCCGGTTTTTCCCGATGATAATCGAGATTGCGACACCGATATCGATGCCTCTTCCGGAACTGATGAATGCAGGTTGATTCTCTGGTTGAATGCCAGTATGGACCTCAACGGAATCTCCGGACCTGAACAATTCACAATCGCTTACAATGCGTCGAACACATCGAATATCGTAGTCCGATTCACTTTCCCTGCCACACCAGATCTGCGACTCGATATGTGGGAGGAGTGCGAGGGGCGCGATGTATCTGCAGATCGAGACGATTTTGCTGGTTCTGCGCCGATTCGAGGCAGTTGCGTCGGTGACGGCTCAAGCACTTACGAATTGATCGAGAATGAAGACGGTTCACTGACCTACATTATTGCGCCGAACATGCCTAACTGGCCCTATGGCGAAGACATCTTCGCGGACTTCACCACTGCGCCCATTCCAGTTGATGACCCACCAGAATGGACCGAATCGGCTCCTGCGGATGGAATTCGATTCGCCGAATTGAGCTCTGGAAGTCATGTGGTTGCGGACTGGGATGACATCTCGACTTGGTTCAGTGACGAGGCTGGAGTGGCTTCTCTGGACATTCGCTGTCAAGACGGTGAGGGGGACATCGAGTTGAATCTTAACAGCCTCTACGTCAATGTTCCAAGCGATGGAAGCATCAACGTCTTCACTTGCGAGGCTGTCGATTCGGCCAACCAATCCTCGGGTGTTCGCTCGTGGGGGATAGGCATTCCATTCAGTGTCAGCACCTCTTCCTACGACCTGCTCGACCCTCATCCCCTTACACTCTCCCCCAGTGGTGGTTGGCCTGATCTGTCAATCTGGGTGATTCTGAGCCAATCAGGCGAAGGCGGTGGCTATCAGAGGAGTGGACCGCACACCCTAGGACAAGCCGAGGTTGAACTCGGGATTCCATCTTCGGCGATGACGCCCGGAGAGGTCTGGTTCGGATTCGAAATCGAAGCAGAGGGAGTTCAAACCTCATTCGCTTCTGTCTATCTCAATGTCAGGAAAGTAGGCGAAGCGCCGACGATTGTCGTCAATTCAGAGGGTTGGGATGGTGATTCATGGTCGATGGGCGGTCAGTTCTCCGACCCCGATGGAGAGGTTGTGACTTTCGAGCAGTACATCGATGGTGCGCTGGCTGGTTCGGTCGCGGTCAGTGGTAATTCCTGGTCTTCACCGGCGATAGATTTCTCCGTCTGGTCAGAGGGAGTTCATACGGTGGTAATCCGCGGCTGTGATGAATCCAATATGTGCGCCAGCGTAGAGCGTGCTGTCGACAATTCTCACCTCTTCGACGAACCTGAACCTGTTGAGCCCGAACCGACCGTGAATGGCAATCCAGGATTCTCACTGCCAGCGATGGGGCTGCCAGGACTGCTCCTCGCTGCATCTGTGGCTCTCATATACTCGGGGCGACGCGGATTGAGAACATGAGTTTCTCCGGCAACGTCGAGAAGAAGTCTCACGAAGGTGGGCTTCTGGTTGCCTTCGAGGGGCGTGCACCGCGCCTTGGTGCGATGATTCGCGTGGTTGGCGGAAGATCTCTGGGCCGTGTGAACACGGTCATAGGAGCGGTCGACAGAGCGCTGATTCACATTCATCCTCTGGATTCCGAGGTCGATGCGGCGAGCGCTATCGGCTCGCCTGTCGAAATCGCACCGAACGAGCGTAGGCAGCGAGATGACCGCAGAGGTGGTTACGAGCGTCGTGACCGTCGAGATAGCGGTGGCTATCAACGGGACGATCGTCGAGGACGTGATGACGCCCGAGGTCGTGATGGTGGCCGAGGACGCGATGGCGGCCGAGGACATCAGAGTGGTGGCCAGCGCTATGAGCGTCGAGACGACCGCAGCGGCGGAGATCGAGGCAATCGCGGTGGCGATTGGACCTGCCCCAAATGCAAGAATTCTAACTTCGCCTTCCGCACCGAATGCAATCGTTGTGATGCGAAGAAGCCCGAAGGAGCGGGTGATCGAAGTGACGGTGGTGGAGGTTACCGTGGTGACCGCGGTCACGGTCGAAAAGATGGTGGCGGTCAACGTGGCGACCGTGGGGGATACCGAAGCGACCGCGGCGGTCGAGACGGAGACCGCAGCGAGAAGAGAGGAAACGACCGCGGTGGCGACTGGCATTGTCCGAAATGCAATAATTCGAATTTCGCCTTCCGCACGGAGTGCAATCGCTGTGATGCGAAGAAGCCCGAAGGCGGAGGTGGCCGAAGCCACGGAGGTGACCGACGAGGCGGCGGCAGTCGAAGTGACTACCGAGGCAAAGATCGCGCTGCTGGAGATCGCCGAGGTGGAGACAGCCGCGGCGGTTATCGAGGCGGCGGCAGTCGAAGTGACTACCGAGGCAAAGATCGCGCTGCTGGAGATCGCCGAGGTGGAGACAGCAGCAGCGGTAATCGAGGCGGCGATAGCAGAGGCAATTACCGACGGGACGATCAACGTGGTGATGGACCGCGCGGCGGTGATCGTGGTGGATTTCAGCCTCGCAGTGATCGCTCAGGACCATCTCGAGGCCGATCCCCCGGTAGTCGGAATCGTCCTCGTCGCAGTGGGTTCCGCGGCAGCAACAAAGGCAAAGACAAGCGTTGAGTTGCGAGCCTGCAGCACCACTTCGACGCCTGAAATTCATGACTTACCGATGCGAGCATTCATCTCCGCTCGACATGAGGGGCATTCATGGCGCAGAGCGCGGAGATGCTGTGGATCGACGCGCTCGAACTCGATCAGGCGGGCGATATCCAGGAAGCGCTCGAACTCGCCCGTCAGATCGTTGAGATTGATTCGAGACATTCAGATGCGTGGATGATGATAGCACGGCTCAGCCTACCACCTCTCAATCGCGGAAAACAGGTGATGCCGACGCTGGCGCAGGCAGCGACCTCACTCTCAGCCCTGCGCCGCGTCGTACAACACGACCACGACAACAAGGAAGCATGGATCCTCGGGGGCGCATTACTCGTCGACCATCTTGGGATGATGGAGGAGTCATTGGCGTGGTGGGAGCAGCGGCGAGATGTCGAGCCACGAGAGGTGATGCCATTGATCGAGCAGATTGGAGTCCTGATTCGGCTCGGCCTCTACAAAGATGCTGGTGAGCGGCTTGAAGAGATGTTCAGCGATGAGATGGAACCGCCGGATAACAAGGACTTGATGGGGATGGATAAGGTTCGACGTCTGGTCGAAAATGCAGCGAAGATGGAGAAGGATGATGTCTTCAGGCCAGCGAATCACAAACACAAGCGTTGGGCTGTCATCGATCGAATGAAGACTCGAAAACCGATTTCCCCGACTTTGTTTCTCTTCACTTTCGTAGCTCCTATCGTCTTCCTGATAGGTACCGTCGCCATGACCTTGGTGGGAGGATCGTTGTTCGGCTTCGTCCTCGTCTTCTTCGTCATACTCGGCTTGTTCATGGTTGTCAGCAAATTTGCTACGGGCCTGCTCCATAAACTGAATCGTCACGCATTGGATCTCGACCGAGCTCTAGATGTCGAAATGAGCACTGGAAAGGTCTGTATTCCTGATGATATCCGGGGTAGCAAGTTGTACAATGCCATGCTCGGTCAGCGTCCGCCCGCCTTCGCCGAGCGCCTCGAGAAGATTGCTGAGGTTGGCGAACAGCTCTCGTATCGATGGAAGCCTGATCTTCCCAATTGGATGGTTCTGGCTGATGCTGACTATGAGGATGAGATCGATGAATCGGAAGAGGATGTGCCTCTGGAACTCGATGGCATCGAAGATTGAGTAACCCGGTTCACGTGCCGGCGCTGTAATCGCTGGCGTAGGCGATCTGTTTGGCAGTCAGTTCATCGATGCTGAAGCCTTCTGCTTTGAGTTTGAGGGCTGCTAGATCTCTGTCCTGTTCGGCTGAGATGTCGTAGACGATATTGTCGTATCCGAGTCCTTCGGCTGCTAGAGTGCAAAGTGCGAGGAATTGGTTTGCGAAGGACATGTCCATGACTTCACTGGGGTGGCCTTCGGCGGCTGCGAGGTTGACGAGCCGGCCGCGCGCCAGCAAGTGGATGGTTCGATTGTCGCCCATTTCGAAGGCTTCGTTATCTTCACGAATCGTGTAGGCGTTGGTAGCGCGCGACTCAAGGTCCGGGATGTTGATCTCGCAATCGTAATGACCAGTGTTGGCGACGATTGCCCCGTTCTTCATCAAATCGAAGTGGCGACCGACGATGACGTCCTTCATGCCAGTGGCCGTGCAGAAGAGGTCGCCGATTGCAGCCGCTTCGTCCATTTTCATCACCCGGAAACCGTCCATGACGGCTTTCAGTGCCGCCAGTGGATCGATTTCCGTCACCACTACATTGGCCCCCATTCCCCGCGCACGCATCGCGAGCCCTCTGCCACAGTGGCCGTATCCCGCGATGACGAATGTCTTGCCAGCGAGCAGAACGCTGGTGGCTCGGATTATGCCGTCGAGAGTCGATTGTCCTGTGCCGTGGACATTGTCGAAATCCCATTTCGTCGAGGCGTCATTGACCGCGATGACCGGATAACGTAACTCTCCTGCCTCGCCCATCGCTCGGAGTCTATGAACTCCGGTCGTGGTCTCCTCAGTGCCGCCGATGATTGAATCGGCCAATTCGGGATGGGTCGTGTGCACACGATAGATCAGGTCGGCGCCGTCATCGAGGGTGAGAGTCGGCTTGAACTCCAGAGTGCGATCGATCGAGTCGTAGAACTCCTCGCTGTTCTGCCCGTACCAGGCGTGGACGCTGTAGCCACTTCGGGCCAGCCAAGCGGCCACGTCGTCCTGGGTCGAGAGCGGGTTGCAGCCGGACCAGGAGATCTCTGCGCCGGCTGCGGCGAGCGTCTCGATTAGGACAGCGGTCTCCTTCGTGACGTGCAGACAACCAGCGACTCGCTGTCCAGCCAAGGGCTGAGTATCCTCCGCCTCCGCCCTCAATGCGGCCAACGCTGGCATACGGCTGCGAGCCCAAGCGACCTTCAATCCACCAGCGTCAGCCAGCGAGATGTCAGCCACACTGTAGCGATCGTTCGCGTCCATGCCCAGCGGTGGTTGACACCCCGTCTTCAAGGTGCGGCTAGTGAAACCCCTTGATTGGGAGCGCCCTCAATTGCCGCCGCCTTGCTTGCCCTGTTGAGCGTAAAATGCTGCGTAATACTGCTCGGCGTACTCTCTTGCAGTCGCCTCATCGTAACCCTGACCAACCATCTGCTGGACATAGGCTTCGACTGGGTCCATCTGCTCGACACCACCGAATTGCTCGACGGTGTCGCCGACATCGTCGTCCTTGCCGCGCCCACGGAGCACCATGGTCACGCCCACGATCGCTATGACTGCGATGATGCCAATCACAGCGAACATGATTATCTTCGTGTTGCCGCTGCTGCTGCCACAGCCAGCTGAATCGGGATTGTTGACACATGGGTCATTCGAACGTGGCAGCAGATTGATGACGAACGAGTCATCGATGGTGTAGCGTGAGCCATCGCCTTCGACGATGCGCCAATAGATGGTGACTTGGACACCGATTTGCTCTAGGTAGAGGTCTGAGAGGTCCAGAGTCAACGTGAAGGAGTCTCCATCACCAAGCGCAGTCGTCGTCGAATTGTACTTGCCAATCGATTTCTTCGTCGCCTTCGGTGTAGGAGAGAGTTCGAAGGTCGCGATGTCGAAGCCGACCTCGATCATCACGCCGTTCTCTGCGCCTGAGTTCACTACTCCATTGATCGTCAGAAGATCTTCCGATTGGGAATCTGTCGATCTTGGTGAAGTTATTGCGACGACAGGTGGGTCGTCGCCGAAGTCTTCGCCGACGATGATGAAGTACATCCTCGCCTTCTCGGACTGCTTGCCGGCTCTGTCATAGACGATGAGTTCGAGACGAATCTGATTCTCGAGTGAGCCATCACTGGTGATATTGCGGAAGACGTACGACCAGGTGTCGCCACCTGCTGCATGGGGTATCTGGTACTCGTGACCCTCAAGTGTTGGATTTGAGCTGTCAACCGGGTAATCAAAGAAGACACGCCACTCGTACATCTCGATTCCATCCTCGCCATCTGGCGCGTCGGCATCGTGACTCATCGAAGGGTCGAATGACAGGCTGATATCGCCTGTGTCGGTCATCCTGACTCGATAAATCGGCCAATCGACTCCACCGACTGTCTTGGTGCCGTCCATGGTCAGGAATTCGTCTGTAACGGCATCCTCAATCAGGCTCATGCTCGCCTCGGGTCGGAACTCATCAGCGAGCGCATCATCGGTGACGAGTCTGATGTGAGTGATGCGGGTGTGACCCTCCTCATCGTGCAGATAGAGGGTCAAGAGCCACTCAGCACCGATTCTGCAACCGGTCGAGGAACTGGTGTCTTCGACGCAGAAGCTACCTGGAGTTGGGATACTCGGGCTGTTCTGCTGAATGTGACTTATCTCACCGAAGTCGATGATCTCGCCCATCCAACCGGTGACGGATTCATTCTCATCGGTCGAGGTGAGAGTCCAATCGGCTATGATAAGACCCTCAAGCGAGGAATCCGCTGTCATGAAACTGAAATCCATATCCGAATTCGACTTGATGTACATCGTCGCGTAAGCGCCGGTCACCGTATCGATCGATGGCGCTTGGTCATTCACCGTCAAATCGAAGCCATCGCCAGCGATGCCGAACTGAGCAGGATAAGGTGTGACCTGATAATCGAGCATATTCGACAACAGCGGCATCGAAGTTCCGCCATAAGGCTGCGATACGCTTGGATTCTCAACGTCTATCGTGGTGACGATCATGCCACCAGCTCCGCGGTTGCAGATCGAGAGCAGAGACTGGGTCTCGAATTGGTCGCTGCGCATCAGCGTGTGGAAGGTTCCCATCGGATCACTGATGCGACCTCCACAGACCCGAGGAATCTGATTGAACTGAACCTGAGCTGTGTCAAGTCCTGCCAGAGCGACGTAGGAACCACCGTGAACGCCTGCGAAGGCAGCGGTATCGACGTTGCTCATCAGTGGGTGGTAAGCGTCAACGATGACGAGATCGTCGAAGGTGACGGTGTTGTTCAACTGGTTACGCATGGCGATATCCATGCCGAAAGGCAGGCGATTCGGATGGTACTCGTTCCTGTAGGGGCCGAGGTGGATCTGGACTGTTCCGCCGTCGACCATGTAAGCCTCGAGAATCTCGGTGACCGAGAGTCCATCAGAATCCCTAGTCTCGGCCAGAGTCTCGTAGTATTCTCCGTAGACGACGTTGTAATCAGTCTGCCATGGCAGGAGGATCTTCACGTAATGGTCGAGCCAATCCTCAGTTGCGTAGCGCTCCCAGTCATCAACAGTCAGTTGAGTGTAGGTCATGCCCATTGCTTGCAGATCCTGCTTGATCCTCTGGAGTCGGTTCTGGTCGGTCGGGTTCGATAGAATGGCGACGTCGACAGTTTCTTGGAAGACGATCTCGAAGTATCGATCATTGCCAGAGCGATCTCCATCTTCAGTCAAGGTGGCGTAGAAACTGATGTTGTACTCGTGACCATCATACCAGGCATTGTAGGGAGTCGACCAATTGGCGAAGGCGCGCGCGTGGGCGTCGAGATCGAAGGGGCCGTTATCCGCGGCCGCTTCGTAAACCGGTTGACCGGTATTCATATCGACGACCTTCATGGTTAACTCGTATTCTCCTGCGATGACACCGTTCAGCAGTGGAACCGAGAAACTGTGACCGGATTCGTCATCGAAAGCATAGACGCACTCGTAGGTGATGTCCGATACACACTCAAGGATGTCAGGCTGCATCAGTGTGATGTCAGCGCTGGCGATGCTGAAGATTATCGAAGTGTGGTTGTTGGCGGCACTCACTTCGGAGTGATTGTACCACGAAGTGCCTACGATTGAGTTGTCGAATATCGTCGTCGAATCTATTCGATAGATGCCGCTCTGGAAGTCGTGGGTTGCGACCGTGACCTTGGTGCGCTCGGAAGCGTCCATTCCGTTGACGTCGTTGAGGTATGTGCCATCGTCTTCGAAGGTGAATTCGTCGAAGCGGATGTTATCCACTGCGAAGCCGGCGAGGCCAGCATTGCCGTTGACGCCATCACTATTCGACTGGAATCTCCAAGTCAGCGTCACTTCAGTACCCGACAGGTCGGTGCACTCAGTTGCCCAGAGCCAGGTCTCAGATGCTGTTTGGTTCTGTAGAGTGATATGTGTCATATCGATGATGACTGATTTGACAAGGCTCTCAGAATCGAACCATACGACCGATTCGTAACGGTCGGAATGATCACCGATGTATTCGACCTCATCGTAGCGGCCGTTGTTGTCGAAATCCTCGCACTCATCGAAGGGGCGTTGTCCGTTCTCATTCAGATCGGTCCAACTTCCCCAGACGACGCCGTGGAATACCTCGCCGCCACTCGACCACTCGATCTCGAGGTTCGCAGCGTCGCGGATGGCGAGGATGTTGCCATCGCTGTCCGTGAGGAAGTCTCCCTCGGCGAAGTAATCGAAGCTCAGGTAGGTGAAGTCGGTTCCACCGGTCGCGATCTGGACTGGATCGAGAGTGATGGTCTCATTCCAATCATCGCCGTATCCGGAGTCAGGATCTCCAAGCCAGTAGGCGTGGGAATTGAACACACCACGGCTCTGTGGCAGCATTGGATGGTCTCCAGTGGTATCGTCAAGCCTGCTGCCGTTCTCATTCCCATCATCATCCCACATCGGCTCCAATCCAGAGAAGTCCTCGATGGCAACTAGATTTGGTTGAGCATTCAGAACCTTTGTCTCAAGTTGGAAATCAGTAATCGTATTACCGTAGTTCTGAACCTTGATTTCGATATCGCGCTCGCCTGAAGCATAGCGCAGACCGTTCTCAAGACCGACCCATGGTTCTTCTGCGATTCCAGGGTCGAAGAGGTTCTTCACTGTGGTTTGGAATTTGACATCATCATTGTAGGGGTCAGCGTTATCGAATCCGACTGGGTTGGTCAAAGTCGTCTTGATGTAATAGGTTGTATTATCGACGAAATCAGCAGTCAGTGAGACCTCCTCAATTGCACCCGCTGCCATATTGTTGAAATTCAAAGTCTGACTGACGATTTCCTCGCTGCCGAATTGCACGTCGGTCTTCCTGATAGAGATATTATCGAAGGCGAATCCATCGTAACCAGTAGACTGGCTCGAACCAGGTGGACCAACACTGCCCATCAATCCGCTGCGGAAGCGGAAGCGGATGTCGATGACCTCACCTGCATAGCGAGTCAGATCGATTGCGAAATCGCCTGAGTAATCAGCCCAGCCGGTCGTGGTGCTCTGGTAGAAATTACCATTGTAGGTATTGTACTCAGGATCGTAACCCAATTGGAAGAGCCTGAAGTAGCGCTCGTTATCCCAGCCTCCAGTGAAGAAGACCTGCTCCCAACCGTTGCCGTCGCTCCAGACCTCGATACCACAGGAGTCCTCGTACAGCCAGCGTTCGACGACAGCGTATTGCTCAGCGAGATAGAGCTCGAAGAAGGCTGTGGTACAGAGCAGGTCGAGGTCCAGATAAGCAGCATCCGAGCCCGTCAGATCGACATCCTCGATGATGAATGCCTCATCCACATTGTTGTAATAGCCCGATTGGTTGTCGTCGCCTTCGTGATCAACCCCCGCCCACATGTAATTGGTCGGGTTGGCGTCTGCCTCCCACCAATCGTCAGTTGCGCTTCCATTCGCATCGACCGAAGCATTCGATTCGACGTGCCAGGAAGAGGAGCCCGGGCCATATTCTCCAGTATAAGAGTGGAGAGAAAGTGAACAAGTTGGACAATTGGTATTGACAACGGTACCATCGAAGTCATTCGAGTAGACCAGAGTGTCAATTCCTCCGACGACCTCCTTGACTTCGAGATCGACATCGATCGAACCCGAAATCGGATTCAATCCGGTATTCTTGACCGTGAGATTCACCCAGCGAGTGCCCTCACCGAGACGAGCCTGCCCAGTCGCAGGATCATAGGAAGCTGGGGCAATCGAAACCTCGGTGATTCCCATGTCCTCATTGTCCAAAGACAGAACCGAGAGGAAATCACCAGCGCCAGCCCAGCCTTGAGTATCGAGCCACATGGCGCTGTTGGCGAATCGGTAGGCGTGGTCACGCTGTCCGATTGCGATTTCGAGAGCGCTGTTCTCGCCACCTGCGAGTTGTCCAGGCACCGCCATGGTCGGGCGGCGCCCAACATTGAAGGAGAGCGAAGACAGGTATCCCGTGCCCGAGGGATTGGCAAGGATGATCTCGACTGTGTTGACCTCACGGAGATTGTCCAACAGCAACCATGTCTGGTTCTGCGCGCTCGAGTCCTGTACTCTCGTGAGGGTGACCTCAGTCGGTACGAAGAAGTCCATGTTACCGTCGCGATTGACATCAGCGATGGTAATTGAAGCACCGAGGTAATCACCGAGTCCTACGTAATTCTGGGTATTCCAGGAATTGCCATTCTTGGTCGCATAGGAGATGTTACCTGTGATACCGTCGACGGCAGCAATCAGATCGATCTCATCGTCGTCATCGGTATCAGAGATGTCGATGCCGTAGAGAGGGAAGTTGTGCTCGGCATCGAGTTTGAAATGGTGAACACCCTGAGCGCTGGCATCCAGAGGATTAGGGAACTGGCTAAGGATGCAGTCGTATTCGAGAACGGTCATGTTGTCGTAGTGGCCCTGCGAGTAACCAACTCCGGTGTTGTACGGAGGCGTTCGCAGAAGCCAGATATCAAGATCCGCGCAATCTCCAAGGGGGCCTCCGATTCCTCCAACGCTCTCGCCCCAATCGCCGAGCATGACATCGGTGTACTGTCCATTCGTGAGCGGCACGGGCACAGTCTGCTGAGCGGTGATCTGTGAGGGATCAGGCCCCATGAAGATCTTCAGAAAATTATTGGTGAATCCACGATCGTGGACGTTCATGACGATATCTGCATCACCATCCCCATCTATGTCGCCTACAGCCATGTCGCTGAGATATGGATCGTTGATCATGATCGGATCGGCTGAGTCCCACTTGTGGACACGCTCTTGGCAGTCGCCCCAGAGTATAGTCAGGTTGCCGGGAACGTGCGGGCCGCCGACGAAGCGGATGTTCTGTTGGTAGTAGACCAGGTCGTTCGTGCCATCACCATTGACGTCGGCGATTTCAATCCTGACACCGTCTGCAGTATCGCGGAATCCGGCACGGTGTGAATCGTTATTCGAGATGAAAACATCCTGTCTGTCCTTGAACCCGGCGTTTCCATCGTTGTAGAGGACCGAAATGAAGTGGCCCATCGAACTCGCCGCGGCGATATCGTTGTCCCCGTCACAGTCGAGATCGCCGATTGAGATGTAAGCTGGATCTCGTTGCACAGCGTATTGAGTGATTCCGGATGCAGACACTGCTGGAATCAGTGAGAGCATCGGTGAGCTGAGCATGATCATGACTAGAAGAATTGCCAATCTTCCGTCGCGAGCATTTGAATGGACATTCTTAAGCGAGGCTAACATGGCTCGTCCGAAATTCAGTCGATTCTTATGTGTTGGCCTGCTCTGACAGACTCAACTCCATAGGAGTTGGAGCAATATGATGCAAAAAACTCAGCGTGCTTCAAGCCAACTCGGGTTCGGTGCGTACTGGGTTTCATGTCCACCATGAATTCGCTCCAGCCTACCGAGCAACCAGAGTCGATCGAGGAATATCTTCAGATCGATTCCCGTGCGATTGATGCGCTCGCCGAGGAGCGCCTCGATCGATCCTATCGGGAGTGATGTATGGCCGTGTTCACGGACCACGAGGGTGAGAACCAACTGGATCCAAGCCTCGGCCATCGGATCGCCCGAGATATTGTCGGACAGCGGTTCGAGAGGTTCGTCGAGTTCATCGAGGAAGAGGCTGATCTCGGCGAGATCAGGTTCGGTTCGAGAGGGCGTGCCGAGACGCTCCATTCCCGCATCGACATCGAGCTCGCCGATGGTGCGGACGACCGAGGGTAGACGGCTTGGGTCGGGCGGTGGTCCAGGCAGCACAGGCACCTGTCGCTCAGGCGCAGATTCCTCTCTAGATGACAGATTGATTCTTGATACTGGATGCGTATATCCGATGTCTCCATCCAGCCCAATCCTCTCACGATAGAGTTCGACCCACGATGCCGGACCTTGAATCACGATTTCGACATCGTGGTCGTTGGAACGGAAGCTGAATCGGATGTTCCCCTCGTCGCTCATCAACTCACCCGTTGCGTCACTCGATTTGAACCTCAGGCTGCCGCAAGATTGCGCAGAACCGCCTGCAGAATGCCACCGTGACGGTAGTAATCGACCTCTACTGGCGTGTCGAGACGGACCTTCGCTTGAAATTCGGTCACTTCGCCGCTCGGCTTGGTCGCCGTGACTTGGATGGTAGAGAGTGGTTCGAGGTCGGCGTGAGCTGGGATGTTGAAACTCTCCGTGCCGTCAAGGCCCAGCGAGTCAGCACTCTCGCCGGTCAGGAATGTCAGTGGAAGGACTCCCATTCCGACGAGGTTCGAGCGATGGATGCGCTCGAATGAGGTCGCTATCACAGCCTTGACACCGAGGAGGAGGGTTCCTTTCGCCGCCCAATCGCGGCTGCTGCCGGTGCCGTACTCGGTGCCGGCGAGGACGACGAGTGGAGTGCCGGTTGCTTGGTAGCGCATGCTGGCTTCGTAGACAGATGTGACTTCGCCGCTGGGGAAATGAGTGGTGAATCCGCCTTCTGTTCCAGGTGCTATCTGATTGCGGATCCGAACGTTGGCGAAAGTTCCCCGCAACATCACTTCGTGGTTGCCGCGGCGGCTTCCGAAGGAGTTGAAATCGCGCGCTTCAACACCTTTCGAAATGAGGTACTGACCAGCCTCGCCGTGGTGAGGGAAGGCGCCAGCTGGACTGATGTGATCGGTGGTGACAGAATCGCCGAATTTGACCAAGACACGTGCGCCTTCGATCGCCTCGATCGGTGAGGGTGTCGCTTTTATGTCTTCGAGGAAAGATGGCAGTCGGATGTAGGTCGAATCCTCTGCCCATGGGTAAAGCGCGCTCGCTTCGCTGGCGATGGCGTCCCAGCGCGGTTCCTCGAGGATATCGGAGTAGCGATCCTTGAACATCTGTGGATTGATGGCCGCGCTCATTGTGGTGCGGATCTCCTCATCGCTCGGCCAGATGTCGGCGAGCATGACCGGCTCACCGCTTGGGCTGTGGCCGATTGGGTCCGATTCGAAATCGATGTCGAGGGTTCCCGCGAGCGCATAAGCGACGACGAGGGGCGGGCTGGCGAGATAATTCGCCTTGACCATCTGATGGATGCGCCCCTCGAAGTTACGGTTGCCCGAGAGAACGCTGACGACCACGAGATCGGCCTCGTCGACCGCCGCCGCGATGGCAGGATCCAGAGGTCCCGAATTACCGATGCAAGTGGTGCAACCATAGCCGACGACGCTGAATCCGAGTGCGTCGAGATCCTTCGTCAAATCAGCCGCGTCGAAGTATTCGGTGACGACTCGGGAACCCGGAGCCAGACTCGGTTTCACCCAAGGTGCGATCGACAGACCCGCAGCCCTCGCATTCCGAGACAGAAGCCCAGCCGCGATCATCACGCTCGGGTTGCTGGTATTCGTGCAACTGGTGATTGCTGCAATCACAATATCTCCGTGGTTCAGGTCAACGCCCTTTCCGGCGATCTCAGCCGAGGCGTCGTTGCGCGCCGGATCGACTCCGTGACCGTGATGCCCGACCGGCGCGTTCAGAGTCTCGCGCCAATGCGTCTTCATCGCAGTCAGATCGACCCTGTCTTGCGGGCGCTTCGGACCAGCGAGTGCGGGCTCTACGGTGCCGAGGTCAAGCGAGAGGTTGGAGGTGAACTTCGGAGTCGGAGTATCAGCCATGAGGAAGAGTCCCTGTGCGCTCAGATAGCGCTTCACATCCTCGACGTGCGACTCATCTCGACCAGACAATCGCATGTATTCCAAAGTCGTCTCATCGACTGGGAAGAAGCCACACGTCGCCCCATATTCGGGAGACATATTGGCAATGGTGGCACGGTCCGGCAGACTCAGGTTCGCAAGGCCGGTACCGTGGAACTCGACGAACTTCCCCACGACCCCATGAGCGCGGAGCATCTGCACTATTCTGAGGGTCATGTCAGTTGCCGTCACACCGGGTCGCAGTGAGCCCGTCAACTCGAATCCTGTGACCTCGGGAAGAAGCATGTAAATCGGTTGTCCGAGCATCACGGCTTCGGCCTCTATTCCGCCTACTCCCCAGCCGAGAACGCCTAGGCCATTGATCATCGTCGTATGGCTGTCGGTGCCGACGAGCGTGTCGGGCAGCCAGACGCCATCATCCTCACGCGCCACGCTCGCGATCCATTCCAGATTCACTTGATGAACGATGCCACGACCGGGAGGGACAGCGCGGAAATTGTCAAGGCTCTGCTGTCCCCACTTGAGGAATTGATAGCGCTCGAGATTGCGCTCGTATTCAATTTCCAGATTGCGCTCGCGGGCATTGGGGAAGAGTCCCGATACGTCGACCTGAACCGAGTGATCGATGACCAGATCGACCGGGACCTGCGGATTCACCTTCTCAGGGTCGCCGCCCAGATTGACCATCGCGTTGCGCAGCGCCGCGATGTCGACAACAGCAGGAACTCCAGTGAAATCCTGCAGCAGAACCCGACTAGGACTGAAAGGGATCTCTTTGCGAGTCATGGTCGGCGACCAAGCGGCGATTCGCTCGACATCAGCAGCGGTGATGAGGAAACCATCGCACTTGCGCAGAGCAGCCTCGAGCAGCAGTCGAATGGTGAATGGCAGCTCTGCCAGTGAGCAGATTCCGGCTTCTTCGAGAACCGCCAACGAATGAAAAGAAGCGGTTGAGCCATCGTGTTTCACGAATGTCGCTAGCGAATCGAAGGCACTGTCCGCAACCATATCCAATCACCCGTGTGAAGAAACGGCGCGACGGCCCTCCATGAAGGTGACTCAGTGAATTGGTGAGTGGACTCGAGGTAAATCAGCTTCTGACGACACTGATCAGGCGAACATCCTGAGTTGGTTTGTCGCCGCCTAAGGCGGTCGCGACCTCGCTGATCGCATCGACGACATCCTGCCCCGAAATCACCTGTCCATAGACCGTGTGACAGGAGACGCCTTGAGCCGCGCAATCCTTGCCCTCATTCCAGTCGAGGTGGCTCGGAGCCGAATCAGAGGGGACGAGATAGAACTGGCTGCCGTCGGTATTCAATCCAGAATGTGCGGCAGCGAGGGCGCCAGGTACGTGCTTGAGACCATTGGTGTGTTCTCCGGGAACCGCCCAATCCTTGAGTGGGCAAGTCTCTGCCGTGTATTGTTGATTGTTACCGTCGTGGGTCTGGCCATTGCAATATCCATACCATTCGCCAGAATAGCCACCACTGCCGCTCTGCATCTCGATGTCGCCCCCTTGCACCATGAATCCGTCGATCACCCTGTGGAAGATGGTGAAATCATACTTGGATTCATCGACTAGAGAGAGGAAACTCTCGACGTGCTTCGGAGCAGCATCCTGATACAATTCGATGATTATCGTTCCTTCGACTCGTGTGTTCGGGTCGCTTGGGTGGACATAGGACACCTCCATCGTCACGAATGGATTCGTCGATTCGCGCTCGAGAACCTCTCCAGCATACTTGAAGGCGATCAGGAAAGCGATCATCGACGCCATAATCACCACGACACCCAGAGGTGTCGGATTGCCATCGTCGAAGAACTGCCAACCCCTCCCCAGAGAAATCGATTCTTCATCCATCATCGATGCGAGTTTGTTCATGCTTCGACGGACGTCCTTGTTATTGGAATCCAGTTTCAGTGCCTTTTGGTAATTCTTGAAGGCTCGCTGCCAATGGCGTCGTCGAGAGCCAGTCTCGATTTCGCCCATGGCGATTTGAGCTTCGGCTGCTAAAGCGAGCACCCTTGCTCTGTTGTGATTACTTTCTGCAGCAGCATCCCAAGCAGTAGAACGAAGAATCTCCAAAGCATTCTCTGGATCACCAGAATTAATCGCATTCTCAGCCTCTTTGAGGGCGGCTATCAGCTCACTTGGCACTGGGGGCATGCGTCGCCCGAACACGCACCCCTTGAAAACCGCAACGGCTGTCGAATCCTCGCTACGCGAGGGATTTGGGAATGGCAACGGCTAAGACCAGATTTCACTCGGAACACGTTGCACAAGGACTCCGGTCGTGCGCCAAGGACCCCGGGAGACACCGAAAAGGATGACTCGTATCATCAATGATTTCACACTCAACATCGCCACAGCCAACGGTACAGGTTCGCAGTCATCGAACCTGATTCTGTTGCATTCCATGTTCGAAATGGGAGTGAACGTCAGTGGGAAGAACCTCTTCCCAAGCAACATCTCGGGTCTTCCGACTTGGTTCATCATCCGGGCAAGTGACGCTGGATATCAAGCACCAGGTGACGTGACACACATTCAGGTAGTCATGAACAAAGATACTTGGTTCGCCGACGTCGAGAAAGTCGAGGCTGGCGCCTGCATCATCTACAACGAGGATGTCAAACTACCAGTCGAGCGCGACGATTGCATCGTTCTCGGAATGCCGATGACCAAGATGGCTCGCGCCATCAATCCGAAACTCGCGCGCCTGATTTCGAATATGTACTACGTCGGCGGCCTCGCCGAGGTTCTCGGCTTGGACGACGAAGCGATTCATGCCGCTGTCGCACAGCAATTCAAAGGCAAGGAAAGAGCGATTGAACTCAATATTCGAGCCATCGGAGAGGGGCGTGCGCACGCGCGCGAGAACTGGGAATGCGACATCGGTCATCGTATCGAAGCGCGCGAGAAGAACCCGAACACATACCTCATCGAAGGCAATGAAGCGACGGCTCTCGGCTCCATCTTCGGTGGCGTCAACATGCTTTCGTGGTATCCTATCACACCATCATCAAGCTTGGCTGAAAGCATCATCGATTGGCTCCCCAGATTGCGAACCGCCGAAGATGGTGGCGCCACCTGCGCAGTCATCCAAGCCGAAGATGAACTAGCTGCTGCTGGCATGGTGATCGGCGCTGGCTGGGCTGGCGGCCGAGGAATGACCTGCACCAGTGGTCCGGGAATCTCCCTGATGTCCGAATTCGTCGGACTCGCTTACTTCGCCGAGATCCCGGGAGTGATCTGGGATGTCAATCGCGTCGGGCCATCAACGGGACTGCCGACGCGCACCCAGCAAGGTGACCTGACGATGCTCTACGAAGCCAGCCACGGAGACACGCAACACATCATCCTCATCCCCGGAACTGTCGAGGAATGCTTCGAATTCGGCTGGAAGGCATTCGATGTCGCCGAGCGCTTCCAAACCGTTGTCTTCGGCTTCGGCGATCTCGACCTCGGCATGAATCGCTGGTCAACCGCTGGCTTCGATTATCCCGACCAAGCGTTGGACCGCGGGAAGGTGATTCGCACTCAGGAAGAACTCGACGCGGTCGAGAACTACGGCCGCTACCGAGATGTCGACGGCGACGGCATCACCTATCGCACCCTGCCCGGCAGCGGTCTCGAACCGCTTCTCTACCGTGGCTCAGGCCACGATGAGGACGGCATCTATTCCGAAGATCCCGCCGTCTACCAGGCCACCGTTTCGCGCCTGAAACGGAAGATCGACGGCGCCCGCGACCTGCTTCCGGCGCCGATTATCCGAGCCGAAACCGATAAGCAGGTTGGCATCATCTACTACGGTTCGATGGAGAACACGATCACGGAGATCGATGACATCCTCGAATCGACAGGACTCTCGGTCAGCACCTGCAGAGTCCGAGCATTACCCTACCACTCAGACGTCGAGGCATTCATGGCAGAGCACGACCGAGTCATCGTCCTCGAAGTCAACCGTGACGGACAACTCTACGGAATCCTGCGCAAGGAACTGCCTGTCGAACTCCTGCCCAAAATGCACAGCGTCGCCTTCAGCGATGGCATCCCACCACGCGCCCGTGTGTACGCGGAAATGGTCCTCGAAACCCTCGAACACGCAAAGGAGGTGAGTGCATGAGCATGCGACCGATCCAACTCAATGTCATCGACTTGCCCAAGACCGATTACACTGGAGGCAAGTCCTCACTCTGCCCCGGCTGTGGCCATGACCAAATTTCCAATGTCATCATACAAGCCGCCTGGGATAACGGCATCCCACCCGAAACCATAGCCAAGATGTCCGGAATCGGCTGCTCCTCCAAAACCCCAGCTTATTTCCTCTCCAAGAGCCACGGATTCAACACCGTTCACGGCAGAATGCCATCGGTCACAACTGGCGCCAACATGGTCAACAGAGACCTCGCTTTCATCGGGGTGTCAGGTGACGGCGACACGGCGTCGATCGGCATCGGTCAGTTCGTCCACGCCATCCGCCGCAACCTGAACATGGTCTACATAATCGAGAACAATGGAGTCTACGGCTTGACCAAGGGACAGTATTCGGCGACCGTGGAGATGGGGTCGAGGAAGAAGAAGGGGGAGCCAAACGAGAACCCTCCAATCGATCTTTGCAAGATGGCTATCAACCTTGGCTGCGGATTTGTCGCAAGATCATTCTCTGGAAGCAAGAAACAACTGACTGCGCTGCTACGCGCCGCCCTGTCATACAAGGGAATGGCCGTCATTGACGTCATCTCACCCTGTGTCACCTTCGCCAACAACGACGATTTCTACAAGTCTTATCATTATGTCAAGGCGAACGACGAGGAGCTCCATGCTGTCGATTACATTCCACACTTCACGCCGCTCGAGGAGGTCGAGATTCCCGGAGGTCAGTATCAGGATGTCAAACTCTTCGATGGCTCGACTCTGCGTCTTGCGACCATCGAAGACAAACATGACCACAGCGATGTCGTCGCTGCTCTGTCAGTGATTCACGAGGCAGAGAGCAGCGGCAAACATGTTACTGGGCTTCTGTTCTATAATCCAGAGAGGAAAACCGCCGACGAGCAACTAGGGCTGACCGAGACACCGCTCGTCGATTTGGATGAGGCTCAATTGCGTCCGAGCGAGGCCGCGCTGGCCGAACTCAACGCTTCTTTCCGCGCTTGAGCACCTGAAGGCGAGGATTGGTAGTCCCTCCCGGATTCGAACCAGGGTCGTGGGATCCAGAACCCCACATGATGGACCGCTACACTAAGGGACTAGCGAGTCGGCGAGATGGGGCCGCTATTTCAACAGAACCGCTCGACCCAATAGTTGCCGCCATGCGAGATGAAGTCGCGGAATGCTGAGCCTGCAGATACATCGCCGAGGTCATTTTCAATCAATTCCAGACCATGGCGAATGAGCCGAGTTGAAAGAAGTGAGAAATTGAGCAGGGTAATTGTCTGCTCTAGCGATTCATAGAAATCAGAACGAGAATAAATGAAATCACGACGCAGTCGTCTAGATGAGTGAATTCGGTCGTCTGAGGCCGAATAAAATCGCTATAGCACGCGCATGAGGATCTTGGAGACCCAGGTTATCATGATGATCACCATGAACCAAGCCAGGGCGTACCGAGCGATTGGTTTGGTTTCTTTCCTTGGTGGAAAGGGGTCGATTCCGGCCTCGATCGCCTCGGCGAATAGGGCGAGTTCCTCCTCGATGGTCTCTGGGTCGCGCACACTCACACCTCAAGGTTTGGCAGTTGGATTCCAGCCGGAGACGTATTCCTCTTCCATCACTGCGAAATCATCCTCGGTACCAGCGAGGTCGACGCTGAGGCTGGCATAATTCTCGTCGATTCGCCCATGGTTGCTCGACTTCGGAATTGTAATCGCGCCGGTATCGTAAACCCACTTGATGGCGGCCTGTGCAGGTGTGCAGCCCACCGATTCGGCGATTGCGACGAGCCTCACGTCTGAAATTTTGTCGCCTCGTGCGAGCGGTGAGTAAGCCATAGGAACAGCGCCAATCGCTTCAGTCGCGGCGTGCAGAGCGGGGCGCTGCAACCAAGGATGAATCTCGATCTGGTTGACCGAGGGCATAATCGTCGCATAGGAGCGCATCGCATCGAGATGGTGAGCCCCGTAATTGCTGACGCCTATGGCTCTGGTCCATCCGCGCGCCAGACATTCTTCCATCCCACGCCAGACATCCGCACGCGTATCGATATCCTCGGGTGGCGCGTGGACGAGATAGAGGTCCATCCTGTCGAGTCCAAGATTATCGAGACTCTTCCGGCAGTGCTGAATCGTCTCGTCATAACTCACTGCATCCATACGACGTAATTTGGTGACTACGAATAATTCGTCACGCTCAACCCCACTCTCCCGAATCGCCTCGCCCGTCTCGCTCTCATTCGAGTAGGCCCTCGCCGTGTCGATAAGCCGGTAACCCGAGTTGATCGCGTGCAGAATCGCTCCCTTGCATTGACCACCTTCGGCCATTTGCCAGACGCCGAGGCCGAAGCGTGGCATCTCAATCTGGTGTAGTCTCTCACCGCTTGCGACCGAGGTGTGGCCGATGGTGATGGTCTCATGCATACGGCGTCGTCGCGAGGGCGGGATTTGAAGGCATTTGTTCGGGGCTGCCTTGAAGACTCAGACCCTTTCGAGCGGTTCATGGCTGAGTTGCCAGAGGGCGTCGAACTACCCACAGCCAGCATCGCAACCCCACGCCCTTCCGCAGCAGCCGTTCTGAGTCGTGAAACCCAAAATGGTCTTGAGATTCTGCTCTGTCACCGAGTTGCCGAGGTACCCGCGTTCCCAGACTTCTGGGCCTTTCCTGGCGGCGGCGTCAGTCGGGTTGACCGCACCGCTGCCGATGCTCATCCGAAATGGTTCGCGGGGCGGCAGGACCGCGTCTCGCTGATTACTCTGCTGCGCGAGATGGTCGAGGAAATCGGCATTGCACCCGATGGGTCCGGAGGCTTTCTCGAGGTATCGAGTGACGTTCGTGATGCAGTCAATTCTGACAAGGCTGCTTGGGCTCGCCTCGCTGCGGAGGGCAGCCTTGCAGTAAAGCGTTTTGAGGCTGACATGATCAGCGAGCGCACGACTCCGCCACTGGCTCCCGTGCGCTTCGACAATCGCTTCTATCACGTCGCTTTGGGGGCTTCGAAGGTCGAGCCGAGTTTCCCCTCTGGTAGGTCGGAATTCGATGGATTCCGATGGTGGAAGCCAGCCGATCTGCTCGCTTCTTGGCTGGCTCACGAAGTTCGCTTGCCTCCTCCGCAGGTCACCCTCATTCGGGACATCACCGACTCGGGTTTCGAGGTGCTCGCAGCCGACCCTCCCTCTGGATACCACATCATCGAGTTCGCGCCCGGAGTAGAATGCGTACCATTGCCTACAGCGACCTTACCTCCAGCGACTCACACGAATTGCTACGTTCTCGGCGTCGCCGGCGGTCAACGCGTCATTGTCGACGCAGCCGCCAAATCACCTGAGGCATTGGCGATTCTGGCGGCGAAAGTTGAGGAAATCGAAGCGACTGGAAGCACCATAATCGCCACCGTTTTCACTCATCGTCACCCCGACCATATCGGCGACCTGTCAGCCATTTCCAAACTCTACCAAGCGCCGATATGGGCTAGCGCTGAGACTCACGAGCTAATCCCGCCGTGTGATACCGACAGCAACATCTCAGACGGCGACACCTTCACCCTCGATGGCCCCGCAGGTTTGGTGACTTGGACGGTCCTTGAGACACCCGGCCATTGCCCTGGACACATCTGTCTGGCCAGCCAAGCCGGAATAATCAGCGGCGACAATGCAGTCGTTGTGGGTACCATTCTGGTGCCTTCAGGGGAGGGCGACATGAACGCATATCTCGACGGACTCGAACGCCTTCGCGCCCTCGATTCACCCCTCCTCTTCCCGGGCCACGGTCCGATGGCAGCAAACCCGAATCGTCTGCTGACACACTACATCAAACACCGAAGAGCACGCCACGCACGCGTCCTCGCTGCGGTTGAAGAAGGACTGAGCGATGTCGAATCAATCGCTGAATCGGTGTACCGAGACACCCCCCAAGCACATCCGATGCTGGCGATCGACCAAACCCTCTCTCACCTCTACGCACTGGCGCAGTCCGGCGAAGTCGTTACCGATAACGACACATTCAGAATGGCCTGAAAGACCTCGAAGAACTCAAGCGCGCACCCGTCATTGGCGCAAAACGAAGCGCTCCCTCATCTGAAGGATCTGCAGAGTACCAGTGACGTAAAACACGATGACGGTGGCTATGTAACGACCTAATCCGGGCCAAGATTCAAACCCATCCGACAATAGGACATAACGAAAATGGGGTCTTAAAATGGCTGATGATAGTAGATGGTGGAAGAAAGATGAGGATACTGACACCTCTAAGAAAGACGTCGAAGAGATGCTGAATGAGGCTGAGACCAAGCGTATCCAACGCGAAGAGGAGTTGGCAGAGGCTGAGCACCAAGAAAAAATGGCGAAATTTACGGATGCCCCGCCCAGCACTGTGAAATCGTCAGAGGCCGGTGAATAACAGCCCTTCTCCGAAGGTCTGAAATCAAAGTCGAAGCATTGCTCGACCAAGATGCACCCAGACTGGCAGGTCGTTCCTCAATTCGAGGGCGCTTCGAGCGAGGAAATCCATGTTCCCGCGGCAGATGGTGTTACCGTTCGCGTCCTACGCTGGACTCCACTCGATGCGGTTGCTGCGCAGTCGCGTACTCTGGTGATGATTCCCGGCTGGAATTCGGTCATCGAAGGTTGGCTGCCGATCTTGTCTGAATGGGTCAAGCAACGACCTATCATCAGCATCGAGACACGTGAGAAGGACAGTTGTGTGATCGATGGAGAAATCGACAAATCGACTTTCTCGATGCCGAATCTCTACGGCGACATCTGTCTAGCTCTGAGAAATCTCGGCATCGACTCGACAAAATGCGACGCATTCGGCTCATCACTCGGAGCGACTCTGCTGCTCGAGGGATTGCGCGATGGAGCACTCGAGTTTCGCTCGCTCACCGTTCTTTCGCCGAACCTCGCTTTCCCAGCCCCGCTGTGGGCGAAAATCATGATGCTGTCGCCTGTTTTCGTTTACGCGCCATTGGTTCGCTTCGTCATCTGGTATCTTGACAAACGACTGGAAGAGGAGGGGCAGCGCATCCGTTATCGCCGCACCTTGCTCGCAGCCCACATTCCCCGCCTACGCCTCTGTACGCTCGTCTTCTCGAAGTTCAAAATGGACCTCGACTTCACCGAGATTATGCATCCAATCGGCATACTGCGCGCCTCTTCCGACACTCTGCACGACCATGGCGACGCCGGCGTTCTCGACGCTGCCCTGCCCAACAGCACGCTGATCGAGATCGAAAGCAATCAATTCGCCCACGAACCCGAAGCGATACCACTCATCGAAGCCTTCCAATCATCCATCATCTCCTGAGATTGAATCGAGAGGAGGCTTCGAATCATCACGGCTACCTCGCCGAAACTGCCCCCTACCATTCTGTTATCTTGCCGTGACGACCACCACTCCACTACCTCGATAGCCGTGGTCTTCAAGCGATGGAAATACGCTCGACTGCGTTCTCTTTTCGACTGAGCGAGAGCGGATTGAATCGCCGCCTTAGGCGGTCTAGATGAGCGCTCTCGACCGTCTGAGGCAAGGCTGAGAACGCGGTCGAGAGTTGGTGGGCCCGCCAGGATTTGAACCTGGGTCTGTGCACCCCGAATGCACAAGTATAGCCAAGCTAACCCACGGGCCCTTGTGTTTGTTCAGTCGCGATTCAGTCAAGAGGATTACCCTAGCTAAAACACCGTTCAAGCTAACGAAGTGAATGGATCGTCAGCACCCCAAGGGTCGACGGGCCCGACGCCGAAACTACCGAGTCGATCGTAGAGATTCTCGATGATCGCGTAGGGCCAATCGGGGTTGTCCGGACCGTAGCGCTCGGTCATTCTCCCGCCTTCGCCGCCGTGGAAATGGAGCGGGACTTCGAGGCGGCGAAGCATTCCATCGCTGAATCTGCCCATGGCGAAGAGATGCTCTGAGCCATTCTGTCCAAGGATTCGGTCGGGCACCGAATCCTCGTCGACAGGAGCCTGCTCACAGGCTTCGACGATGGTATCGACGAACTCATCGAAAGCAGCGTCGAGGCCGCCCTCGTGGGCGATCGCCTCGAGCGATGCCATCACACCGAGAGGATCCAGCTCACCGGTGAGAATCTGCAGCCAGGTGTGGTGCGAGAGGCACTGGAATATCCGCGGGTCGGCGGCCACATGCCGCCATTGTGCGAAGGGGCCTCTACTGCGGTCGCCGGGCTCAGGCAACAAGCCGTATTCGATGAAGGCGTCCTTGAGACCACCGAGCCTCGTAGGGTCCATCGCGATATGTGCATTGGCGAGGGTCTCCTCGGTCAGCAACCACCAATCGATACCCTCGCGCGCGGTCGAAATCGAATCGTGGAATTCATCATAATCGCCGTACGACGGAGGCATCGAGCCGGTCTGAGCATGAGTGCGCAGAGTGTGAGCGGTGATACCGGAGTCGACTCTGTGGTGGAAATATTCGTGATCGAAACCGAACATAAAAGCAAGGTCAAGAGCAAGCATCTCGATGTCTTCCATGCCTTTCGCATTCATCCGATTAGCGATTTCAGCAGCCAGATTAGCGAGAGCGTCAGCATTGCAATGAATGCCCCAATCCAAATCGACGCTGGGCTCGCCGGCAGCGCGGTCGAACATCGGTTTGTACCAGAAGCTGTGGAGTCCGATATCGGCCTCACCCATGGTCGTCGGGCCGTGGACGAATGGCTTGCCCTCGTCCATTCGCAGGCCTCCCATGCCACTCATGGCCATCGAGCCTGCGCCACTGCCTATCAAGCGATTGTCTGATGAAGGGGGCGCTTGCGTGGAGGTTGAGAGCCATGCGCGACCAGTCCTCCTCATTCGATGTCGCGCGTATGGTGACAGAGTTGCGCTCGATGCTTGGCGCTCGCGCACGCAAAGCGTATCAGCCGCACTATGAACAGGTTGTTCTGCGACTGAACCCGAAGGGAGAACCATCCACTGATCTTGTGATCGTCAGAGGAAAACGCATCTATCTGTCAAGGCGCGATAGGCCGATGCCGTCGAATCCATCGCAATTCTCGATGTTCCTGAGGAAGCATCTGGCCAATTCGCGCTTGGTCGAAGTCGAACAGGTCGGCTTCGACAGAGTAATCATCCTGACTTTCGAGCACGGAGGTGGCCGTCTGAAGTTGGTCATCGAGTTGTTTAGGGACGGGAATGTGATTCTGCTCGATGATGAAGGAGTCATCATGCAGCCGTTGACTCATGCGAATTACGCGAGTCGTTCTCTGAAGCGAGGTGAGGTGTATGTTCCACCGCCGGCGACCGTCGATCCTCGCGAGTTGAGTCGCTCGGGCTTGGACGAGTTGTTGGATGCCTCAGACAGCGATCTGATTCGGACGCTTGCTGCTCGGGTCAATCTCGGGCGGATCTATGGAAATGCTGTCTGTGCCGCTGCCGGACTCGACCTGAAACTGGCCGCGGCCGAGCTCACTGACGGTCAGCGAAAGGCTCTCAGTGACTCGATGGCACGCCTGTTGAGCGAATTGTTGCAAGGGAATGGAGCTTACATCTGGTTTTCCGATTCTGAGGGCTTGAGCGCTTGGCATGAGGCTGGCGACAATCCTCTCGCGCTCGATTCGGCGAGCGCGGGAATCGATGAGTTCTCGCCGATTATCCTGCCGTTCAAGGATGAAGAATTAGCTGTCGGCATCGACAACCTGTGCGCTGCCTTCGATGCCGTCTTCGGCGCCCACGATGCGATCGCTTACATCCGCCGCGAAGAGGAGAAACTCGTCGCCGCAGGAACCGATGAGGCTGAACAGAGCGCGAAATTGACGCGCCGAGCCGACCAACAGCGCTCAGCCATCGAGCGCTTCGAGACGCAAGCAGCATTGACTCAGGAATTGGCCAAATCTGTGCAGGATAACTGGACTCACGTAGATGACCTTCTGAGCCAAGTCAATGGATTCATCGAATCCGACAGTTGGCAATCTTTGGAAGCCAAATCTGGTGAAATAATCTGGATTGACGGAGTCGACGCTGCCAAACGGACGATTCTCGCCCGATTACCTGACGAAGACGATGAGCCGGGCGCCAGCGTCACCCTGCACATCGAAGCAACCGTTCACCAGAACGCGCAGCGATATTTCGAACAAGCCCGCACTCTCAAAGACAAGGCGAAGGGGGCGCGAGTTGCTCTTGAAAAAACAGAGTCTGCTGCGGCTAAGCGAGCGGCTCAGCACGAGAAGGATGCTGCGGCGGGTCGAGTGCGAGCGGCGAAGCGAAGCCGTCGATTCTGGTTCGAGAAGCACCGCTGGGGAGTTCTATCCGATGGGCGACTCTTCGTCGGCGGGCGCGATGCCAAAGGCAATGACACGATCTTCAGGAAATTCCTCAAATCCACCGACCTCTACTTCCACGCGGACCTGCATGGTGCTCCATCCTGTTCTCTGCGTCTGCGCGACGGCCTTGTGATCGATCCCGAGCAATCGGGCTTCCGCCCAGAAGGCGTCGCCGTATTGAGAATCGCTCAGGAGATGGAGAGTGAGGTCGAAGATGCCAAGGATCTGGCTTCTGAGATCTGTGAAGAAGGCGCGCAGTTGGCCGTCTGCTGGTCACGCGCCTGGGGATCTGGCGGGGCGGCTGCAACCGCCTTCCACGCGCGCCCGACACAGGTTTCGAAGAAGACCGAGAGCGGTGAATCACTAGGTCGCGGCTCATTCGTCGTGCGCGGACAGCGCACTTGGTATCGAGACGTGAAGATGGAACTGGCAATCGGTTTCGGAATCGTCAACGGCATCCCGCTGCCAATCCCGGGCACCAGCGCAGGAGTCTCTAATCTGTGCCAGCGTTGGGCTATAATCACCCCCGGCCGCGAGAAAAAGGAGACTATCGCGAACCGCATCGCCAAGGCTACAGGGTTGTCCCAAGACGATGTCCTCTCAGCCCTCCCACCAGGCAATTGTGCACTCGATGATCACGGTCTTATCAAGCCATGAAAAGCAAAATTCGTCGGCACTTCTGGCGTCAATTGTCAGCGCGTCTGAGCGCCGAGTGATGAATCACGAGGATTTCCATTCCATCGCCGTGATGGCGTAGAGAGCCGAATCGACCCAATGATCGTAGAGCCATTCACGATCCTTGTGAACGCCTTCTTGGCGCATCCCCAATCTCTCGGCAATGGCACGGCTGCCGTGATTCTCGACCGCCGCCTCCAGAACGAAACGGTGGAAGCCGACATCCTCGAAGCAATGCTGCATCAGTCGCTCGCAACTCCGTGTGATGATGCCGCGGCCCGTCATTTCCTCTGACAGCCAATATCCGACCGCACAACCTCGATTCTGCTCATCGATCCAGTTGAGACTGAGCGTACCGACCAACTCGCCGTTCTCAAGAATCAACCAGAGCGCAGCCTTCCCGGCTGCCCTGTCTTCAATCGCCGTCAGCAGGAACGAGGCCTCATCCTCAGTAGTCATCGTCCTGTCCAACCAAGGTAACCAATCGCGCAGATAGACGCGATTCTTGTCGACCTCGGCGAACAATATCGCCGCGTCATCGAGGCTCGGCGCGCGCAGGACGAGACCACCCTCGACCTCAAGATACTCGGCGATAGGCCCGAGGTCGGAACCCCCTCGCGAAGCCCCACCACATGGCCCAGACATCAGAGAAGTCTAACCGAGAGGGGCGTATCAATGGCTCGGCGAGGCGCAGTGCAGCGTTTGCCGGCTCTGGATTCGGAACTGTGGGCTGAGTAATGATTCAAGCGTGAAGCGGCATCCGCGGTACATGGGCGGCTCATCCTCGGACGGCAATTGGACTTACGGAGACTATCTGCAACTTCCCGCCCTACTCGAACTCCAAGGCGAGAACCGCGGCGTCTCAAACGATGAAATGCACTTCATAATCGTCCATCAGACCTTCGAACTCTGGTTCAAGCAAATCATTCGCGAACTCACCGAGGTCCGCGATATCCTAGGCCAGGACCTCGTGCCCGAAGACGATATCCCACGCGCTTGCGACCATCTCGGACGCACCACCGAGATCTTCGGCTTGATGGAGTCGCAGTGGAGTGTTCTCGAGACTCTGACACCTCAAGGATTCCTCGGCTTCCGCGATGGCCTGGGCTCCGCATCTGGCTTCGAATCCTTCCAGATGCGCGAGTTTGAGATTCTTCTCGGGCTGAAGAATGAAGACCGACTCTACGGCATGGATCCGCTCGAGACCTTCCGCAAGCTCGCGGCGAATTCTGAGCGCGATGCAGCGATTCTCGCCCGCTTGGAAGACGCTGCATCGAAACCATCCCTCTTCGATTCTCTCATGCGCTGGATCTCTCGAACCCCGATCATGGGTACCGCCTACGACAGCGAGGACGACGCATCTGCGGTCACCGATTACGTGGATACTCATCTCGAAGCACACAGAGTGATGGGCGAAGAAGCAGCCAGCAGGATGTCGGGCTACGGAGCATCCGAACCCGAGAAAGGCGCCGCCCGATTCGCTGCCGCGCAGGCGGCTGCAATCGACTTCCTGAAGCCGGATGGAGAGATCAGCCGTGCGCGCGCCGGCCTCCTGTTCATCGAATCATACCGTGAACTACCCCTTCTGACGTGGCCACGAAAGTTGATCGACGCGATGGTCGAGTTAGAGGAATCGATGGTCAAGTGGCGACATTCACACGCTAGAATGGTCGAGAGGATCATGGGTCGACGAATGGGAACTGGCGGGACGAGCGGCGTCGATTATCTCGATGCAACCAGTCGTTATCGTATCTTCAAAGACCTCTGGGCGGTCCGCACAATCCTCGTCAAGCCGCAACTCAGACCGGCTTTGGAGAATGCTGAATTCTACGGATATTCGGTCGAGAACTGAAGGATTGTGGCGCTGAATTCGTCGTACCTTTCAAGGGCTGGAGCCATTTCGCTGCTCTCGTGCCGACCCCGGTCATCTGCGCCTATGCAAGAACTCCCTTCGGACGCTTCCGCGGGGCGCTGTCAGGGTACTCGGCGGTCGAGTTGGGCACGCTCGCTGTCAGGGAGTTGCTTCAGCGTGCCGGCATCGACGCGGCCAGTGGCCTCGTCGACCAATTGTACATGGGTCATGTGCTGCAGACAGCTGCTGGTCAGGCGCCGGCTCGGCAGGTGGCACTGGGTGCCGGATTGCCTTTCTCGACGCCTTGCACGACCGTCAACAAGGTCTGTGGCTCGAGTCTCAAGGCGGCGATGATCGGCGCGACCGAGATCATGGCAGGACGCGCCGAAGTGGTGGTTGCTGGTGGTATGGAATCGATGACAAACGCGCCGCATTTCATTCGCGGAGCGCGGCGCGGCGACGAGATTGGTTATGGCGATCTAGTGTCGATTCTGAGCCATGATGGGCTGCAGGATGCTTACGATGGCTCGATGATGGGCCTCACCGGCGAGACCATCGCAGCCGAAGCCGACATCACACGCCAACAATCCGATGCTTACGCGGTTCGCTCGCACGCTCTGGCCGACAGAGCCTGGAACGAGGAATGGGTCTCACGTGAGTGTCTTGCGATGGACGAACTCGATCGCGACGAGGGCATCCGTGCTGACTCCTCGATGGAGAGGCTCGCTGACCTCCGAACCGCCTTCAAGGAGGATGGTCAAGTGACTGCTGGAAACGCCAGCCAAGTCTCTGACGGCGGCTCTGCGGTGCTGATCGCATCCGAGGAGGCCGCCGCCTCCAACGGCTGGCCGGTGCTGGCTCGAATCAGTGATTTCCTCACCTCCGGCGTCGAGCCGAATCGAGTCATGTCGGCACCGATACTCGCGATCGAGATGCTTCTCAAGCGCAATGGACTGGAGGTCTCGGATATCGATGTCATCGAGCATAACGAGGCCTTCGCAGCAGCGTCGTGCGCCGTTCAGAAGGCCTTCGACTTCCCAGATGAAGGCTTCAACCCACACGGGGGCGCCGTCGCTTACGGTCATCCATTGGGCGCCACCGGAACCCGCTGCTTGATGACCACCGCAACAGCCTTGGAACGCACAGGCGGCAAGCGAGGAATCATCACCATCTGCCTAGGCGGTGGCAATGCCGTGGGCATGCTCATAGAGCGAGAATGAATACCTCAGCCACGCCCCCATAGGGGGCGGAGAGTCGCCGGTGGGCTAATATGGGGGTCTTTGGTCGACCGCCCCGATGGTCAAGCCCCTAAGACAGCACACTCGCTTCGAGAAAGCCCGAATCGTCGGTGCTCGAGCCCTGCAGATCAGCATGGGCGCACCGCTGTACGTATCGGAAGAAGAACTCCGCGAGAACTTCATGCAGGAACTCATCGAACTCTACGGCATCGAGGACGCGAAATCACGCTTCGTCCTCGACCCGCTGAAGATCGCCATGCTCGAGTATGAATCTCACCGCATCCCGATCGATGTCGACCCACACCTCAAGGAGGACTGAGGGACCCCGCCGCTGTTGCGGCCTACAGGATTCCTCGTTGAGGTGGATTGATGCTCGACCGTATTTCTGCCCGTAACCTGACCGCAGGTCTGGTGGTTCTCACTTTCCTCGTCATCACGCTGGGAGGCGTCGTGCGAATCTACGATGCGGGCGAATCATGTCCCGATTGGCCTACCTGCTTCGGAGATTGGTCATTCGATGTCTCTGCCGAAGAGCAGGAAGCTTGGTGGGATGCTCATCCCGATGAGATCGATTCGCGAGGTGCAGAGCACCGCTACACGACTTTCCAGATCTTCACCGAGTGGTCTCACAGACTTCTCGCTGGCGCTCTGCTCGGCCCATTGGTTTTCCTCAACTGGTTCCTCATCCGTCGCGACGAAGATTCGTCTCGCGACGCTCGCTTCGCTTCAATCATCAGCGTTGGACTGATCATCTGGCAAGGAGCACTCGGCTGGCTCACAGTCGAGATGGACAACGAGCATTGGAGCGTCGCCCTGCATCTTGCCAGCGGACTGGCCTTCGAACTCTCGCTGATCTGGCTCTGGCTCTGCCTCTCTCGTGACTCGAAAGAAATGCCGGATTGGCTTGATTTCGATCCGATTCTCGCCGCTAGTTGGCATCGAAGAGTCGCTTGGTTGGGATTAGGCACTTTCACGGCGCTCTTCGCAGGAGTCTTCGTCGCAACCACTCCAGGGGCGAACTTCGGCTGTGGGGTTGGTGGAAGCGATTCATGGCCGCTCTGTCAAGGAGAATTGTTCTCGAAGATCGAAGATCTCGAATTACAATCTCAACTCATCCATCGATGGATCGTCGCAGCCGTCCAAATCGCTCTGCTCGCGGCTTCGTGGTTTATCTGGAAGGAAGCCGCTGAACACCAGCACGGTCGCATCCTGCGCAATTGGATTTGGGCCGCGACCGGACTTTTTCTCGCGAATGTCCTAATCGGAGCGCTGTACATCTTCTCTTGGGATTCAGCCTCCGCCTCCTTCGAAGAGCACCTCTCTTTGGCACATCTCCTGGCCGCCTCACTCTCATTCCTTGCCCTCGCTACCGCTTGGATAGGCACCTCCGCTGTTGCCTTGCATGAGCCTGTTCCAGAGACTCTTGAATGAGCTTATGTCGATATCTTGGCGGAATGTTCGAGCAATATGCTCGTGAGTCGGGTTGAAGGACTCACGCCCAAAGGGCGTGACATGACAGAGCCAGTTGGCGGCGTACGGGCTTGGCTGGCTCTGACGAAACCGGGGGTCGTCGTCCTCCTGCAGATCACCGCGCTATGTGCTGTTCTGTCTCACGACTTGCTTGAAGTGGGCGGATTCAATTGGGCTGACTCCTTTTCAACAATGGTCATCGTCTTCGTCGGCGGTTATCTGACCGCCGGCGGTGCGAATGCGATCAACATGTGGTACGACCGCGACATCGACCCATTGATGGGCCGAACCGCGAATCGGCCGATTCCATCGGGCGCTGTTTCGGCTAACGGCGCTCTGGCTTTCGGGACTGCCCTGTCTGTCGGCGGCGTGGTCTGGTTCGTTGAATTCGCCAATTCTGTCGCGGCCTTCTGGGCCGCGTTCAGCATCTTGTTCTACGTCTTCATCTACACGATATGGTTGAAGCGAACCTCAGTTCATAACATCGTAATCGGTGGACTCGCCGGAGCAACCCCACCGGTCATCGGCTGGGCTGCGGCGTCAGGAGATCTCTCGATTTCAACCGACTCCGCCGTTGCCCTCGCCGAATCTATATTCGACCTCGGCAGCTTGATGCCGTGGTTCCTGCTCACTCTCATCTTCCTCTGGACACCGCCGCATTTCTGGGCAATGGCGCTTTACCGCTCTGAAGAATACGATGCGGCCGGCGTCCCGATGATGCCCGGTGTCAAAGGAGCCGAGTACACGCTTTCACAGATGAAATTCTATGCAGTCCTGCTGGTCCTTCTCTCTGTAGCAGCACCCTCAGCCCTGGGCGGAATCGATCGTCACGACAGTCTCTACTACGTCTTCGGCGGGACGGCGATCATCATCTCGTTGTGGTACACCTCAACCGTCTTCAGAATCGATGTCGACGAGCCGCGCACAGCCGGCAACAGAATCCCCAGCGCGGCTCGCTCATTCTTCGTCTCGATGCTCTATCTCGCCCTGATGTTCGTAGTGGTGGTGACTGCCAGTGCGGGCATTACTGGAGGGCTTCTCGGAGCGCTTCTCGCAGTGGCTGCAATCGGACGGAATGAAATGCGAGCGAGGAGCGCCTCCGACGATTCTGCGGCATGATTTCCCGAATGTTCAAACACAGGCGGTCATGTTGAGCGGGCGTAGCGTCATGAGCGGACGCAGGGTTTGAGCCAACGTAGCGAAAGGGAGGTGAACGGATGAAGGAGAGTGAACTGATCTACGACTGGAACACGATCGATTACGAAATCGCACGAAATCCATCAAATCACCCACACGGAGTCTGGTTCGACGATGAGACGTTACGAGATGGCTTACAGAGCCCCAGTGCGCGGAATCCAGAGATTGAACAGAAGATCGAACTGATCGATTACATGGAGAAACTCGGCATCCAGAAGGTCGACCTCGGACTTCCCGGCGCTGGACCCTTCCACATCGGTCACATCGATGCTATGCTCACGCACATGGGCGAGAATAGCTACGAATTGAGGCCAGGATGCGCTGTTCGAACTGTTGTCAGCGATATCGAGCCGCTCGTCGAATTGCAGGCCAAGCACGAGCGGCAGATCCAGGCCAGTGCATTCCTCGGGACCAGCCCGATTCGGCAATTTACCGAGGGCTGGACGATGGAGAGGATACTCTCGACCGCGGAGAAAGCGGTCACCTTCGCGGTCGACAACGACATTCCAGTGATGTTCGTGACCGAGGATACGACGAGGAGTAAACCCGAGGATATCAAGGCGGTCTACACGCGCGCGATCGAGTTAGGTGCTGACCGCATCTGTGTCTGTGACACCTGCGGTCATGTGACGCCGAACGGAGTTCGAAAACTGCTGACTTTCATTCAAGACGAAGTCATTCCCGATGCCGGCGTCAAGCGTGCCGACATCGAGGTCAATTGGCACGGCCATCAGGACCGGGGCTTAGGCGTCGCCAACAATCTCGCCGCGGTCGAAGTCGGCGCCGATGTCATCCACGGAACGGCACTTGGCGTCGGCGAGCGAGCGGGCAACGCCCCGCTAGACCAAACACTCGTCAACCTCTCTCTTATGGGCGTCATCAACAATGATCTCACAGCCCTCAACGACTACATGCGCAAGGCTCACGAATACATCGAAGTCGCCCTGCCACACAATTATCCGGTCTTCGGCGAAGACGCTTTCGAGACTGGTACAGGAGTCCACGCCAGCGCGGTCATCAAAGCCACCAAGAAAGGTGACCAATGGCTTGCAGACCGCGTTTATTCAGGAGTTCCGGCACAAGATTTCGGTCTCAAACAAGTAATCCGAATCGGCCACATGAGTGGCCGTTCGAACATCATCTGGTGGCTGCAGCAGAACGGCTACGAAGTCGACGACGATATGGTTACCCATATGTTCGAAGTGGCCAAAGGGCAACGGCGAATGATGAGCGATGAAGAAGTGCATGCAGCGATAGCCGAATTCCAAGAGGCCTGAGAAGCGCGACCCTAACGAGCGCCGGGAATGGCTAAAACCCCCACTGAGCCGAGCCGACTCATGCGCGGCTGTGCAACTCTGCTCGTCCTGATGCTTCTGACTCCGGTGAGCGCCGCTATGGCTGACGATGCTCGCAAGCCAATCGATCTGGAAATCGATGGCGAGCCCATTCTACCGACTTACTCGCGCGCGGTACAAGCCGCCTTCGCGCGCGTGGAGAATCTTGACCGTTACAGCGAGGATCAACTGGCTCAGACCGACGAGTGGTTGATCGTCACTCAAGTGCCACTCAAGAAACAAGTCTGGACGCTGGCGAGCCCGAGGCAAGTCGAGCCCGCGCCGATTCTCAGGGGTGCATACATCTGGCACTTCGACGAGCCATTGGCTGCGATTCCAGGAATGCAAGCCGCACTCGAAGCTGGTCAGATCGAGTCATTCTCGCCGCTGGTCCTGAAGAAACAGACTCCGCGTGCCAATCCCAACGACCCCGAGTTCAGCGCCCAGTGGCACCTTGAGAACACCGGCCAGACCAGTGGTGTGGCCGGCGAGGACATCAACGCCACAGATGTCTGGGACGATTACCGCGGCGAGGGCATCATCATCAGCGTCGTCGATGATGGACTCGACCATAGCCACCCGGACATTCAACCCCATTACTCATCACTCTATTCCTACGACTGGTGCAACAGTGATGGCGACCCTGCTCCGAGCAGTTGGAATGGCCACGGAACCGCCGCTGGCGGCGTCGCTGCCGCGGTCGGTAACAATTCTCTCTACGTCGCCGGCGCGGCATGGGAAGCAACCCTCGCAGGCTCGATGCTCATCGCCTGCTGGGCAGGCGATGCGACTGAGGCGGACGCTCTCTCCTACGAGAGCGATGACATAGACATCTACACCAATTCCTGGGGTCCCTCTGACAATGGCCAGACTCTCGAAGCACCTGGACCATTGACTCTCGCGGCCTTTGAGCAAGATGCTTACCTCGGCCGCGATGGCTTGGGCAACACAATCACCTGGGCGGCCGGCAATGGCTTAGGCAGTAATGACAATTCCAATTATGACGGATACGCCAACAGCCGCTTCACCATCGCCGTGACAGCCATAACCCATATGGGCCAGCAATCATACTACGCAGAGCCAGGAGCAAACATCCTCGTCGCTGCCCATTCGAACGGCGACGGTGAAGCAATCACCACCACCGACATCAATGGCAGCGGCGGCTACAACAGCAGCGGCAATGTCACTCACACCTTCGGCGGCACCTCGAGCGCGACACCGCTCGCCGCCGGCGTCATCGCCCTGATGTACGACGCCAATGAGAACCTGACATGGCGCGATGTGCAGGAGATCCTCGTCCACAGCGCGCGCAAGAATGACCCGAACGACAGTTCGTGGACGACGAATGGTGCTGGCCACGATATCTCGCACAAATACGGCTTCGGAGCCATCGATGCAGGCGCAGCCGTGGCTTTGGCAGAGTCTTGGACCACCCTCGATACCGAGATGAACGTGACCTATGGACCGTTTTCCGAGTATCTCGACATTCCCGACGATGACACGACCTGGACCGAGTTCAACCTCACGATGCCCCTCGAACTATCGATCGAGAGCATCGACGTCATCCTCGACATCAGCCACACCTACCGTGGTGACCTCGACATCGTCCTCGAATCGCCAGACGGCACCGAATCCTGGCTCGCCGAGGATCACAGCGACAGCGGCGACGATTACTCCAACTGGCTCTTCAACACCGTCCAGCACTGGGGTGAATCGAGCCTCGGCGAATGGAAACTCAAGATGCGTGACACAGGTTCAGGCGATAATGGGACCCTGAACTCATGGGAGGTCATCTTCCACGGCGTCGACATCGATTTCGACCACGATGACGACGGACTCTCCGACGAGAACGAGACCAACATCTGGGGAACCGACCCTTACGATGCCGACACCGACGATGACGGCCTTTCAGACTACGACGAAGTGATGACCTACGGAACCGACCCGCTTTCTGCGGATTCGGACACCGACGGCCTGACCGACCCTCAGGAGATCTCAACCTACGGAACCGATCCCCTCGACTGGGACAGCGACGACGACGGATTGTCCGACGGAATCGAGGTCAATTACTGGGGAAGCGACCCACTGGTCTACGATGTGGACGATGACAGTGACCTGTTCTACCATTTCCAGGACTGCGATGACGGCAACCCGGAGGTCAATCCTGGTGAGTGGGAGAGGTTGAACGGAATCGACGATGATTGCGATGATTTCATCGATGAGGGCTACAACTTCACCGACCGTGACAATGACGGCCTCAAAGACTGGCCTGAATACCACCTGCACGGCACCGACTACGAAGATTCTGATACCGATGATGATGGATTGAAGGATGGCGAAGAGGTGAATCAATACGGCTCGGATCCACTGACTTACGACCCCGATGCCGACTCTGATGGTTTCCATTGGTTCCTCGATTGCGATGATGATGATGCCTATCGAAATCCGGCGTTGCCGGAGTTGCTCGATGGTATCGACAACGATTGTGACCTAATCATTGATGAGGATTTTTTCACAATCGATACGGATTCAGATGGACTCTATGATTACGACGAGTATCACAACTTCTCGACCAATCCGTTCGACGGCGACACGGACGGCGATGGCTTGCCCGATGGACTTGAAGTGAATACCTACGGATCGAATCCGCTTTGGGCCGATCCGGATTACGATGAGGATGGCTGGTATTGGTTCCAGGATTGTCAGGATGATGATCCTGAGCGCGCACCATTTCTTCCGGAGGCGCTCGATGGCAAGGACAACGATTGCGACGATATCGTCGACGAGGGCTTTTCCGAACTCGATTCGGATTCGGATGGACTCGACGATTTCGATGAATATCACAATCTCAGCACCGACCCGAATGACGACGATACCGATGGTGATGGGCTCAAGGATGGCTACGAGGTCAGTGTTTCGAAGTCTAATCCGGTGGTTTTCGACTTCGATCGCGACGAGGATGGATTCTATGCTTTCGAGGACTGTCAGGACCTCGTCGCCAGCATCAATCCGGATGCGACAGAATTTTGGAACAATTGGGATGACGACTGCAATGATGCCGTCGATGATGATTTGGACAGAGGCTCTGTGATCGTGGCGAACCCCGCCGTCAGCGGGGTTCCATATTGGGATGCGGTCAACCAATCATTCACAATCACTCTGACCGGCATCCCGACGGAAATCATGAAGACCGTTTCATGGGAGATGAACGGACAGGATCTGGGAGGGAATGTCAGCGCTGATGGTCAGCGTCTGTTCATCCAGACGATCGACTGCGAATCACCCGACTGGGGTCTCGCGATTGCGCTTTGCGACGAGGGAGATGGCATGCGTCACCTCAATGTCACCATCGTCGATTCGGGCTTCGAGACCAAGATCCAATGGATTGTCAATGTCGACGTGTGGATTCCTCCACCAACATTCAGCGAGTCACTGATGGCTTTCCTAGGCTCGACCTACGGCGTCGTTGTGATGCTCGTTCTCATCCTCATCCTCGGTGGGGGTGTCGCATTCGTCGGCATAAGAATGAGGCATAATGCGAGGATCGAGGATGCCTACAAAGAGTTCAGAGTCGACCAATCGATACCTGGGGCAGCCCCAGAGCACAGGGCTTACGAATTGCCGGCCGCACCTGATCTGAGTGCGCTCATCGCAGCAGAAGAGCAGCCTTCGAAGCAGGGGGAGCCTCCGATGCTGGCTTCGAAGCCGGTGACCTACACGCCTGTCTATGATGAAGAAGGACTGCCGAAGGCACCCAAGCTCGAGGATTGATTCGGACGGAATGTTCTGTCCAGAGCGGAGTGCTCTGATCGGACGGAATAATCGAATCGGAACGAAATGCTCGGATCGGTTTGGGAAAATCGCTTCGGAATCAGATTTGGTCAGCCTCTTCGGCTTCTTCCTCGGCTGCTGATTCTGGATTCTCGCCCCACTCGGCATCCGGCGAACCGCCTTCCCATACACCCTCGACCGAGATGTCCTCGATATCGTCATCCTCTCTCCATGGCGGATCGCCATCGGCGCCGCTGAGGACAAGGAGACCCTCTTCATCTAGGCGGCGACGCACGGTTTTCAGACCCTTGATGATCGGCAGCAGGTGACCTATGGGTGTACCCGTCGTGACGAATGGGTGCGTTGCCGTACAAATCAGCAGACCTTGAGTCGGCGTCCGGATCTCCATCGATTTGCCTGGATACTCAGGGTCGGTCACCGTCGCAACCAATTCGCCCTCTTCGATGAATGAGCCGGCAGGCGTGAGGACATCGAGCAGCCCGCCGTAGTCGGAGCGCAGCCAGACCGAACCCGATGCGAGGAGTCGGAAGCGCGGTCTGCTCGGATATCCCGGAATCACTTTCAGGCTGCGCAGGACATTCAGGATGCCGTACATGGCGATCTGAATCGCTTCTGGGTCTGATTCGTCAGCACCGCCGCCCTCGTAGGTGATGCAGCTGATGCCAGCATCGTCAGCGGTGCGACGAAGCGAGCCTCTCGGCCCTTCGCTGTCGAGAATGACTTCGGTGCCGAAGGCCCGAGCGCTGCGATTGCTCAGTCGATTCGCGAGATTGACCCGAATCTGCGACATGTTAGTGCGACCCAGAGCAGCGCTGTGAAGATCGATGATGTGGTCGCTGTGCGAGAAAATCTCGCGCCACAATCGATGAGCCACACGAGAAGTCGTGTTGCTGTCCTCATTTCCGGGAAAGAAGCGATTGAGGTCACGACCATCTGTCATGTAGCGCGATCGTCGGCGATATCCAGGCATGTTGACGATCGGGACGATTCGGATTGTCCCAGCGACCAATGCCGGATCGATCGCTTTGTCCTCACCGATGATGCTGGGAGCCCGAAGATAGGTGAGAGCCAGTGGTCCGACCAATTCATTGCCGTGTATGGCACCAGAGATGGTGACCACAGGACCCGGTCTCGCACCATGGATGATGGTGATGGGAATCGGCCAGGATTCGCCTATCTCAACATCCATGAGATCGTATTCGATATGTCGGACGGTACCCGGTTTCACCAGTTTTCCGCCGATTCGATGAGACTTCCAGGAACTCGAACGGGACCACTTCTCAGGCGTCTTGCTTCCCTTCTCAAGGGCTTTTTCGATCTGTTTGCGGCGTTTCTGTGGAATCTGGTTAGCGACCTTCAGAGGTTGATGCCGCCGACGCTTGGCTCTCGGCACCGGAATCGTATCACCCCGCCTTGAAGCGGGGTCGGAGTCGTTTGAGGAAGCCACCAACGGATAGGGCTGTGATGCGTGCGTAATAAGAGGATTCGGCACTTCGCGCCTGTGGCAAGCGTACTCTGAACTGTCGGAATCGTTGTAGCCGGCGCCGTCTGTGCCCAGTTCGATGAGCGAGCCAAGTGGGGCATCGGTGCAGGAGACCTACGCTCCCAAGAGCATCTGTTTCGGTTGCGGACCTGCCAACTCCGAAGGCTTGAGAATTCGTTCTTTCAGGGGCGAGAACGGGCTTGAGATGCGCTTCGAGCCCCTGCCAGAGCACCAGGCATTTCCAGGGATGATCAACGGTGGAATAATCGGTGCTCTGATGGATTGTCATGGCAATTGGACGGCGGCTGTCGCTCTGATGGATGCTGCTGGAGACGACGAGCCGCCTTGCACTGTCACTGCGACTTACAGCATCAAACTGAGAAGGCCGACGCCGTTCGGTCCCGAACTCTTCGTCACAGGGGAAGTGGTCGAGTTGAGTGAGGGGAGAGCGGAGGTCAAGATGGCCCTGATCGCGGATGGCAAGGTCTGTGCGACAGGCGAGGGCCTGTTCGTAGCGGTGAAGGAAGGTCACCCAGCCTACCACCGCTGGAATTGAGTGCTCAAGACCGAGCTTTCACTTTCATTTGATTCATACTTTCTGTGCCTGCTCCTCGACATCCTTTAGAACGGCCGAACCAGAGTTCCTACGTGGCCGCCAACGAGGAGCTCCCTCCTACCGCTCTTGCTGACCTTGAACTGGACGAGCGGCTTGTTTCGTCACTGCGTGAGGACTGGGGTATCGAAGAGTTGTTTCCGCCCCAGGCCGAAGCGCTTCCCTATGCGCTCGCAGGTCGGAATGTGATGATGACCATCCCGACTGCGAGCGGGAAATCTCTGGTTGCATATCTGGCGATCATACAGCGCCTGCTGACCGATCTCGAAGGTGGTCGGGCGCTGTACATCGTACCGCTGAAGGCATTGGCGTCAGAGAAGGTAAAGGAGTTGCGTGAACTGGCTGGTCAAGTCGGTCTATCGGTCGGAATCGCGATCGGCGAGCGTAGCGGTGAGACCGGCCAGATCGAGGATTCTGACATTCTTGTCTGCACGAGCGAGAAACTCGACTCCTTGCTGAGGACCCGTACAGGGCTGATGGAGCGCATCGGAATCGTTGTCGCCGATGAATTCCATCTGCTTCACGATATCAGCCGTGGACCTACCCTCGAAGTGCTTCTCTCCCGGATTCGACATGCCAGACCCGAGGCGCAGATCATCGCCCTGTCGGCGACCGTTGGCAATGGTGAGGAGATGGCAGCGTGGCTTGACGCCAGACTCATCGAGTCTGATTGGCGTCCGATTCAACTCCATTCTGGAACGCTCACCGGACTCGATGTCCGCATCCACAGAATCGATGGTCCTGAGAAAGTAGACTGGCCTGAACCGAGGACCATCGAAGGTCGAGTCACGAAGAAATTGCAATCTGTCCTCGATGATACGGTGGCGACGTCGGGTCAGATTCTGATCTTCGTCAATTCGCGCGCCTCAGCGCAGAAGGAGGCACGCGAACTCTCCAAGCATGTTCGGAAACAACTCGGCGCCGGATCTCTGAGGTATGACGGGGAGATGGCTGAGGAGTGGGATTCAATCGCTGACAGAATGACTCGCCGTGAGGATACCTCCGTCATGGGGAAATCTCTGGCCAACTGCATCCGAGGCGGCCTCGCTTTCCATCACGCCGGTCTGAGCTATTCACAGCGAAGAACGATCGAAGACGCATTCCGAGATGGACGGCTACTCGGATTGGTAGCGACTCCGACCCTAGCCCAAGGAGTGAATCTGCCAGCTCGACGAGTCATCGTCAGGGATTACCGCCGCTGGAGCAGCGCCGCAGGAGGCTCGATGCCGGTTCCGATTATGGAGATTCGACAGATGATGGGGCGGGCAGGCAGACCGCAATACGATGACTCCGGCGATGCTTGGATAATCGCCAAAGACATCGACGAAGAGTTGAACCTGGTCGATCGTTATCTCCTCAGCGATCCCGAGGAGGTGACTTCGAAACTCGCCAATCCCTCAGCGATTCGCCCAGAAGAGGACCCTGCATTACTCACTCATCTGCTCTCCATGATAGCGACAGGAGGAATCGGTGATCGTGATGCTGTGAGCGGATTCTTCTCTAAGACCTTCCTCGCGACACAGATGGATCCCGAGATGTTGGAAGCCCGACTCGACGACGTCATCGGCTGGCTTGCTACCAATGGCATGATCACCCGTGCAGGTGAATCCGGCGAGGTTCTTGAACGAATCAAGAATCGTCAGGATACGCCTGGGGTCGAAGACGAGGAATGGCAGGATGAACTGCCGGCTTGGGCCGAAACCTCGGCTGCTGTTCCGGGCATCGAGATCTCGAAGACGGGGCATGTCCACTCCACCAGCCTACCCCCACGCAGGGGGCCAGCCATCTTCGGATTCCGCAAGGCCAGTCAGCAGCTCGCACAAGAGGAGATTCTGCCAGATTCTGCTGCGATGACCTACGAGCCGACCGCTTTGGGACAGAGGGTAGCTCGACTCTATCTGAATCCAATCTCAGGCCGAATCATCCATGATGGATTGGCTGTGGCGATGGATGTTCTGACTGGAAGCGACGAAATTCATCAGGTCTCTCCCCTCGGTCTGCTCCACCTCGCATCCTGCACACCAGACTTCATCGCCATGTGGCCGAGGAAGGAGGAGTGGGACATCATTCAGGCAGAGATTCACAACCACGAGAGGGAGTTCCTCGCCGAGCCAGTCGATCTGGACCAAGAGCGACGGATGAAGGGAGTCCTCGTTCTGCAGTCGTGGATCGATGAATCGAAGATGGAGGAACTGGAGAGGGAATGGAATGTGCAGCCAGGTGATGTGCGAAGCCGCGCCGATCTCGCTGAATGGCTGCTCTACGCGATGCGGGAGATTCTTGCCGAAGATGATGAGATGAGGCGAATGGATCCACATCGACACAAGCAACTCGTCGAATCCATCAGCGAACTCCATCGTCGAATCAGACATGGCTGCAAATCAGACCTCATCGGCCTTGTCACGATCCGTGGTGTCGGTCGAACTCGGGCTCGTGAGATGGTCAATCTGCTAAGCGTCGAAACCGCTCTAGATGTGGCATCACTGACGCGTAGAGACAGAGATCGGCTCGCCGAATTACGCGGTTGGAGTCCGAAATTGGTCGAGAATGTGATGAATGAAGCCAACCGCGTCTCGCGCAGACGCCGCTGAGCGGCATGGTTCATCAATCGGAAGCCATGCGACAGCGTGGCTGAACTCCATCGAGTGCCGTGGTTTCCCGCTTGGGGAATCCGCCTCCCCGACCCGGTCTCGGATCCCGTAGAGATCATCGCGATATTCAACGAGTGGCGTCCGAGTGAGCGCTGGCTGCTTCTGGCTCATGATGCTGCAGCCAGTGAAGTCCATCTATGGACCGTATGGCATGCACTACGCCGTCGAGAGTCGGCTGAATCGATGATCGCAAACAGTCCAGATACGGAATTCATCAGGCTGATCTCAGGCACCCACCAGATTCGCACAGCCTTCAAGAGAGCCGGCCTCAAAGAGGGCGACTCAGAAGCCTGGATCATCAATCTCCCTGATTTCGATGACGGCGCCTCACTGCGCGAACTGGAGATCCCGAGACAGACGTTCAACGAGGCGACGCTCGACGCCGAGAGACTCCGACTGCATCTGAAATCCGAACTTCTGCCACATCGACCGATACCAACCTTGGAGGGTCTGGCAAGGATTGGTGCGAATGATGGAATTGTCGACCGCACGAATGACGACATGGTGGACGTGACGGTGGACGGAGTTGTGAACGGACCCGCGACCGGAGGGTCCGAGAAATTCCTAGAGAGATTGGAAGATGCCTTCATGCTTCACGCAGCGATGTCGGATTTGAGTGGTTGACCCCTTTGGCAATTGACCACTTTAGATGATTGACCAGTTTGGGTGATTGACCCCTTTGGGGTCATGATGATATGCGGGTAGCGGCAGCAGCGCATCGATATCATGTCGAGATTCTACGGTTACCGGACTTGCAACACCTGTGAGGAAGCCTGCACTCAGCACAATTTCGTCGACCACGATGGCAAGCGTTTCTGTACCGCTTGCTGGATAGCGAAAGAGAACCCGAAGCACGATGGAATTGACGAGATTCGTGCTTCGAACAAGGAGAATGCAAACAAGTGGAAGCGACAGAAGCAGTCTCGAACCGATGGACCTCAGCCCGTCGGACCTCAGCCGGTCCGCAAGAAGTGAGGTGGTTCGTTGTCTTTCGTCCCAGATGATCTCGATGGTGCTTCTTGGCAGGCAATCGAACCGCATATGAATGACCTGCGAGACAGGTCGCTCAGCTGCTCTGGGTGCCTGACGAAGTTCATCGCCGATCGCTCGGCGCTGGCTGAGATCATCTCTGAAGCGCGAGCCCGATTATACATCGACATGACCTGCCAAACCGACGACGAAGACGTTCAGAAAGCTTGGATGGACTTCGTCGAGAATGTCCAACCGAAACTCTCCGAATACAGCGACATACTGAATCGGCGCCTCGCTGGCCACGAGGCTGTTGGAGATCTGCCTGATCGTTACGACGTCCTGCTCAAGGGCATGATGACCGACATCGAGATCTTCAGGGAGGAGAACATCCCTCTCGATACCTCCGTGACCAAGTTGGTCACCGAATACGATGAGATCTGCGGAGCTCAGACCGTTGAATTCGATGGCATGGAGAAGACCTTCGCACAGATGGCCATCTACCTCGAGAACACCGACCGCGCTGTCAGGGAGGCTGCTTGGCGAGCGGTCGCAGAACGTCGATTCGAAGATTCGGAACGGGTCTCAGAGATCTATGATGAATTGATTCGAATCCGCCATCAGATCGCTACCAACGCCGGATTCGATGGCTATCAGCATTACATGTTCGCAGCCATGCACCGCTTCGATTACAGCATCGACCACTGCCTTGAATTCCACGATTCTATCGAAGCGGTTTGCCAGCCGCTGCGTCACAAGACCGACGCCGAGCGCAAGCAAGCACTCGGCGTCGAGAGCCTGCGCCCCTGGGATATGGGGGTCGATGTCAAGGGGCGCCCACCACTCACTCCATTCACCGATGTCCAGGATATGATCGATGGCTGTTCGAGGATCTTCCACAGCATGTCCGACGAGCTTGGCGACCTCTTCGATCAACTCGACGCGAACGATTGTCTCGACCTTGAGAGTCGCAAGGGAAAGGCTCCTGGCGGCTACCAATACTACCTGCAGAAGAGCCGCTTACCATTCATTTTCATGAATGCAGCAGGAACCCAGCGCAACGTCGAGACGATGATCCACGAGGCGGGTCACGCCTTCCATTCCTTCTACTCTGGACATCTCGATCTGATTCATGAACGCGATTCTCCAATTGAATTCGCCGAGGTCGCATCGATGTCGATGGAGTTGCTCACACATCCGCAATGGACCGAATTCTACTCCGAGCAAGACGCTGACAGAGCCAGACGCAACCACCTCGAGGACATCATCGCCCTGATGCCTTGGATTGCCACGATCGATGCCTTCCAACACTGGATTTACGCCAATCCTGAACACACTCGAGAAGAACGGGTCGAGAAATGGCTCGAACTTGGTGAGCGCTTTGGATCCCATCTTGATTACGAGGGTTTGGACCACATCCACGAACTCTCCTGGCAGCGACAAGGGCACCTCTTCGGAGTTCCATTCTACTATGTCGAGTACGGTATCGCTCAACTCGGCGCGCTGCAGATGTGGCAGTATCACCGACGTGATTCGAGCAATGCCCTCGCCCGTTACAAGGCTGGACTGGCTTTGGGCTACACACGTGGTTTGACCGAGTTGTTCGAGGCCAGTGGCCTCGCTCTCTCTTTCAGCGAGGAGCATGTTTCAGGAATCATCGCTGAGATCAAGAGCGCACTCGATGATATCCCAGCTTGAGGTGTTCTGGTGGAGGAAGACATCAGTTACATCGGGCGGATCCGGCAATTCGGCTGGAACGCCCGAATGTATCTGCTCCATATCTTCGGAATGGATGTCATCCATGGAGCATGGGAGGTTCTGTTCAATCTCTACCTGCTGCTGATCTTTCCCGAACTCGGAATCGCTTTCGTCGGGCTGCGCATAGCCGTTATGGGCATCGCCGGTGCACTCTCTTCGATTCCAGCTGGAAAATTCTCCGACCGCATCGATCGAAAATGGGGTTTCATCATCGGTGATGGCGGTGGAGCAGCCTGCTCTTTGATTCTCATCATGAGCGAAGATCCGACCACGATTCTCGCCTTCTCGGCCATCGCCGCCTGCTTCGGCTCGCTCCACCATGTGACCGAGGTGCCATTCATGGCGGAAAACTCGAATCCAGGCGAGCGCATCCACCTCTTCGCCGTCGGCTCAGGCTTCCGCACTCTGGCGGCGATGCTCGGAGCAATTGTCGCTGGTATTCTTCCATCATATCTGGGCGATATCTACAATATCGAGATTATCGAAGCTTACCGCCTTGCGGTTCAATTCGCAATCGGTTGGTGGTTCCTATCCCTGATTCCAGCCTTCCTTCTGCGCCGTCTCGATGTCGAGTTCGAAGAACATCCGGAAGGCAAGACCGGACTCTTCAGCGGAATCCGGAATCCGCTGCCCATTCGCAGATTCATCATCGTCTCAGCCATGCTCGCATTCGGGGCTGGCTTCGTCATCCCATTGGCTAACGTCTTCTTCCACGAGCATTCAGACATTCACGCCGGCGAAGAACAGATCGGGATGATCTTCGCCGCAGGATCGCTAGCATTGTCTATCGGCGCCTTCATGGTTCCATTGGTCGTCGATCGATTGGGTGAGGTCTCGACAATCATCTGGACACGCTTCGCAGCGATTCCATTCATCCTGATGATCGGCTTCGCGCCGGAACTAGCGAGTCCTGAGACCGTCGTCTCGATCGCGGGACTCGCGTGGGTCTTGCGAACCACTCTGTTCAACATGTCGAGTCCTGTGATGGAGGCTTTCACGATGAGTAAACTTGAACCGAGCGAGAGGGCTACTTTTGTCGGTATCTCGCGTTTCTTCGGTGCAAGTTTGATTGCAACTGGTGGATTTCTCGGTGCGAGAATGATGGCTGATGGAAATTATAGCACTCCATTCATCATCATGGCAGTTGCTTATGCAATCTCTACCATGCTCTTCATGCAATGGTTCGGGGCACACTCGGACCCCGAGGATCTCGCAGAAATCAATCTGTGAGACCCTCGGCAGTCACGGTAAACACGGCCTCTCCTTCCGGAAGGTTCGGGCTATCGACGAGGCGGGCGATCCTACGTCCTCCCTTCGACTTCCTCAGGTAAAGGCGGAATGTGCTTGCGTGACCGACGATGTGGCCACCGATGGCTCGGGTGGGGTCTCCCCACAATGAATCGGGTTTTGACATGACTTGATTGGTCACCAGAATGAGTGCATTGTGGACGTCTGAGAGTTGTTTGAGTTCCTTCATGTGTCGATTCAACTTCTGCTGACGAGGTGCCAGCATGCCGCGTCCGATATATTCTGAACGGAAGTGGCTGGTCAGTGAATCGACGATGATCAATTTGACATCGATGTTCTTCGAGAGTTTCTTGATTTCATCGACCAGCAGCATTTGATGAGCTGAATTGTAGGCTCGCGCGACATGGATTCTGTCGAGTACCATCGCTGGGTCGAGCCCGACTCCTTCGCACATCTGGGCGATTCGCTCGGGACGGAATGTGTCTTCGGTGTCGATGTAGAAAACCTCTCCATCAAATCCACCCTTCTCCAACGGAAGCATGGTGTTGACGCACAGTTGATGGCCAATCTGGGTTTTTCCACTGCCGAACTCGCCGTAGACCTCGACGATCGCTTGAGTCTCGAATCCTCCGCCGAGCAATTCGTCGAGAGCAGCTGTTCCCGAGGTGAGTTTCTGCACCTCTCGGCGGCGTTCCAGAAGTGCGTTCCCAGAGATGAAGCCGCCGATGTTAGCCAACTTCTTCGCGCCATGGATAATCTTCGCCGCTACGGCCTCGCCCAACTCAGCCTGTTCAGCGAGTTCGTTAGGACTCATCACAGCGATTGCAAGCAATTCGTCGAAACCGGCTTCGCGCAATTTCTCCGCCGTCGCCGGCCCCACACCAGGCAGATCATCGATCGTCGCCTGCTCCTCGTCCACGTCGATCATTATCGACTCGTCATCATCATCTAACTTCTCACTTGCTGTCTTCTCGGTCATCTTTTTCACCTGTTCCTCACCCAATCTGGACCCTTCGAGGTATATGAATGACCGAATGACCCCTCATTTGAGTTTGAAAGTGAAGACTTTGGCCATAAGTCCGCAGTGCATCGAATGTTCACTTTCACTTTTTATTCAATATTTTTACCGGATCTCAAATTCAATTCTCCCGCCGCCAAAACGCTCTGTGCAAAACATTGTGTGTTGCTGTGGCAATCAGAGTTGCTTGTGTTTCGAAACCGGACGAGTTAGTGGGTGTTTTGTGGTAGCGAGTGGTGGATTTGAACCACCGGTCTCCGGGTTATGAGCCCGACGAGATAACCTGGCTACTCAAACTCGCTATGGCCCTCGCTACTACATCGGTTATTTGAACGACGCGGGAGAGACCTACTGAGGACCATCGCTGATGCGAACAGTCTTGAGACGAAGGCCTCCCGAGAGGGAAGGGAAGCGACATGGGTCATCGATTGTTGATTCAGAATGCATCGATGGTGGTCGATGGACGCGTCGTCCTCGGCGACTTGTCCGTTGAGAATGGAAAAATCGCAACGGTTGCGAAAGGTGGCGGCCTCATCGCTGAGGCCGGAGTGCCTGTTATCGATGCTGAAGGGCTGCACCTGATGCCTGGTGCGATCGATCCGCAGGTGCACTTCCGCGAACCGGGGCAGCCCGAGATGGAGGACATCCGCAGCGGCAGCCGCGCTGCAGCTGCCGGCGGCGTCACAGCATTTCTCGATATGCCGAACAATCACCCAGCCGCAACGACGCTCGCCGCGATTCAGGAGAAGATCGCTTCAGCTGGCCGCAACGCCGTGACGCATCATGGCTTCTTCATCGGCGCCACGCCGAAGAATGTCTCCAAACTGCAAGAGGCGGTCGGCACTCCAGAAACGCCCTCGCCGACGATAGGAATCTGTGGCATCAAGATCTTCATGGGCAGCAGCACGGGCGACCTTCTCGTTCACCAACAGAAACATCTGGAGAACATCTTCGCGAACACTGCTGGAATCATCGCCACACACGCGGAAGACGAAGATCGACTTAACGCGCGCTGGCCCGAATTCGAACATCGAAGCGACATCGCAGCCCACGCCGAATGGCGTGATGACGCGACAGCGTTGATCGCCACAAAAAGAGCCTCTGCGCTCGCCAAAGACCACGACCACCGACTGCACGTTCTGCACCTCACCAGTGCGGTCGAAGCAGATTGGTTAGCAGCGAACAAAGGTGATCTGATTACCACCGAAGTATGTCCGCAGCACCTCACTTTCGAGCAAACTGACGTCGAAGGAATCGGCACGCGCTTACAGATGAATCCACCGATTCGCTACGCGCACGACCGCGACACGTTGTGGAATCGGTTGAAGGATGGCACAATCGATTGCATCGCCACCGATCATGCCCCGCACACACTTGCGAACAAGGCTCTGGGCTTCCCCACCGCACACTCGGGAATGCCTGGGGTTGAAACCTCGTTGCCGTGCATGCTGACCCATGCAGCGAATGGGATGTGTTCGATCGCTGATGTCGCGCGCTGGATGTGTGAAGGTCCTGCGCGCGTCTACGGGATGGTTGGCAAAGGCCGGCTGGCCGCTGGTTACGACGCGGACCTCGTCCTCGTCGATATGGAGAATCACAGAACGATTCAGGATTCAGACACTTGGACTCGCGTCGGCTGGACGCCTTATGCTGGGCGCGAGATGACCGGCTGGCCGATCCACACCATCGTCGACGGTCGAGTTGTCCACTCGCGCGAACGTGGTGGTTCTCTGCGCGGAACCGCTGTCGCCACGCCCGGAAGCGCCGGACGCGCCCTCAAGTTCAGCGATTGAGGAATCAAGCGTCGCTGGCTTCATCATCGCCAGTCGAAGATTCTTCATCGGTCTCGCCAGAATCTTCGGGATCAACTTTCTCACCATCGTCGGCCTCTTCTCCATCGTAGTACCAATCAGGCTGCTCATGGCCGGGAATCTCCAATTCGACCATTCCGGCAAGGTCCTCAGTGCGCGTCACAGTGACGCCCAAGGCGGAGAAAGCGTAGACGTAGTCTCCCATGAAGATCGAACGGCGGATGCTGGTCGAGAAGCCGTACCACCAGTTATTCGAGTGACTCTCGTCGTTGTAGAAGGCGGAATGGTTGACATCACCGTGCATCGAGAGGCTGAGATTCGCAGCGTCGACATTGATCAATTGCAGAGTCGAGACGTACTCGTAGCCGCCCCTTCCAGTCTCCTGATCGTAACTGTAGCGGTGTGTGGAAAGCGGTACTGCGAGCAGATTCTCGGGCGCCCAATAGGTGAATGCCTTGTGCTCGTAAGTCGCTTCAGACCACGACCACGACCAGCCGCATTCGCGGACTTCCTCGCAGTCACCATCAACGTAGCCAGGGGTCAATGCGAGTGTGTCAGCGAGCCGTGGGTTGGTCGGATCGCTGACGTCGAAGAGCGAAATCTGAGTCACCGACCAATCGAGGCCGAGCCCATCGGGACCTGGTCCGATGCCGATGGTGAGAAGCGTGTTCTCATCCACCGGATGGATGTAGGTCGAGACTCCTGGAATCTCCAACTCGCCCAGAATCGTCGGATTGGTTGGGTCGGAGAGGTCGAGAACCCAAAGAGGATCCATGTTCCTGAAGGTCACGAGATAGCCGCGCTCGCCCATGAAGCGAACACTCCAGATGCGCTCGCCTGGAGCGATGCCGCCGATGTGACCGATTTCGTCCAACGTATCGACGCCATCGAATTCAAGGATCGTCACGTCATTGGTCGGTCCAGTGAAGACTGGTTCACCAGTATCAGGGTCAACCTCCTCAGCCATCCACCAGCGACCCCACATGTCGGAGGTTGAAGCGATTCGAATCGCTCCGTCATATTCGGACATCGAGAACTGGTCTTGGACCGTTCCACCAACCCGCCCTGAGCCCATGTAGGTCGTAGTCGTGCTTGAGGAGATGTCGAAAGCGTGGATGTTGGTTGCGTCCTCCCAGCCACTGTTGCGCCAGAACCACCACCAATCGTTTGCTGGCTCGGCTAGCAGAAGGACGTTCTGGGAGGCATAGACATTGGCCCACGAAGAAGCGATGTGGTCGAGTTCGATCTCGACATCCTCACCCAAGAGCTCGAAGGTCATGATCGAGGTGAAGCCGCGGGCGACGCTGTCTGTGCTGGCGGCGAATTCCGAGCAGTCTTCTGAAGTGGTGGGGTGGGTGATGAGTCCGGCTTGGGTCATCTCGTAGATGTGAGGGGCGAAATCGTCGAGGGTGAGAGCCTCGATAATCTCGGTGTTGGCCCGAATCGTCTCGCCGAGGTGGACTTGCCACGCTGCCTTGCGATGGTTTTCATCCTCGATCTCCCAGTAATCGCTTGGCAGCGAGACCCAGAAGCGCAGTCCATCGAAATTAGCGTAATTGTGGGTTACCGAACGGACTGTTCCGTCAACCATCCTCGCGGTGTGGTAATTGCCCTCGATGTATATCTCGCGCTCGACGGAAGGGTCGGAGCGGTCTGTGATGTCCACGACTGTGTACTTGACGAGATTCTGAACACGATAATAGGTGTGGACATAATCATCCTCGCCCCAAGTGACCTCCTCGATGAGCAACTCGCGCATCGGGTGGTCCTCGGGCAGATTCCAAGCGTAGATCATTGAAGCGATGACCAATCTGTCTCCATCCATCATCATCTGCATCGGCATGCCTTCAATCGTCATTTCTGAGGTCAATTCGACCTCACCGAACTCTGGAACACCCATGATCACGAGGCTGTTGCCATTGAGCATGTAGATGTGATATCCATCGGTCTTGAGGAAGTCAGCCTCGTCGACGCCCGCTTCCTGATTATTGGTCTCCGAGAATTCTCCATCGCGGCTGGCGCCCGATGCGGGCGAGCTGGCGCCGGATTCGGCGCCATTTGAATCCATTGAGACTGCATCATCCACGGCCATATCAGGTCCGCCCCACATCCACCAACCGCCGACCCAGTGGTAGTAGGATTCCTGGTCGAGTCGAACCAGCATCTCGTTGTATAGAGCATTCTGCAGATCGAGCAGAAGTGCGTCGCAGTCATCGTATTCAGAAAGTGTCGATTGATCGCGGGTCCGCTCGGGAAGAGCGAGTTGTGGGTAATCTCCTTGAATGAAATCATAGGTTCTGTCGAATTCATCCTGGATGTCATCGACAATGCTGATGCAGCCAGAGAAAAGCATCATGGCGAGGACCATCAGAGTCGCGCTTTGGGTTCGTTGCATGTGTTTGGCGAACATCGTGTCTGATATCAAGCGGTTGGTAATTCGATTTGACAATTCAGCACGTATCACGCGTGTGAGGGTGCGGGCAGCGAAGTAGGATTCCAATCATTCAGCCAAGGGGTTGGGGCGGGATCTTCTGTGTCATCCTCCATCGTATCCTCGGCTTTCGTTTGCTGGGTTACACTCACCTCCAAGACGGAGGCGAGGCCGCCTGCCCCGACCATGAAGATCAGGGCGGCGAAGTGCATGTCCTCGTTTCGGTCCATCAATTTGGATTCATCGTTATTCGGGACTTAAGCGACATCCATTCTTGCTTCACCAGTGCATCAGACCGCTTCGTGGGCCTGCGAGCCTGTGACTGTTCTGGTTAGAGTCTGGCTGCTGGATCAACCTCTCAACAGGGGTACGAAGCGGACCTCGCAATGGTCGATCCTCAACAGCTTCGAGCCCTCTTTACGGCATTCAATCAAGCGTTGACGGAATCTTCCGCCGAGCGGTGCGACGATGATGCCAGCCTCGCTCAGTTGGCTGACCCATGAGCGGGGAAGCCGCCGCGATCTGGCTGCGGAGATGATCGCATCGAAGGGCGCCTTTTCCGGCATTCCTCGGCGTCCATCACCATTGACCATCGAAGCCGGTGAAAGACCTTGTTCAGAGAGGATTTCAAGAGCCTTCTGCCTGAGTTGTGGAATCAACTCCATCGAATGCACTTCGAAGCCCATATGGACGAGAACAGCCGTCTGGTAACCGCTTCCAGCGCCAATCTCGAGGATTCTCGAACCGACCTGGAGATCGGCCAGCAGACTGCTCATGAGAGCGACGATGTAAGGCTGGCTGATGGTTTGATTGAAGCCGATGTCGAGGGCTTTGTCAGCGTAGGCCTGTGCAGGATCGTGGGGATTCACGAAGAGGTGTCTGGGAATCTCTGACATCGCTGAGATGACTCTCTCGTTGGTTATTCCGCGTGCCTCGATCTGCTTCGACAGCATGGCTCCGCGTGCCTTCTCAAGCGCGGAATGCGCCACCTCGTGCGGAATGTCTGACCCCACTGGGAGCGTATTGAGAGTTGGGTGTTTTCAGAATGCCGGTGGCCGAGATCATGGCTTGATATGGTCTGGTTTTCATGCGATGTGGTTTCAGGCTGCGGCTTCTGTCCTAGCGACTTGCCGCGATGTCAACAATACGTCGATGCCGATGTCCGATAGCCGCCAGTTGGGGCGTCGAGCATCGCTGGCGGCCTCGACGAGTTCGGCACTGCGAAGCTCAGCGAGGTGATGGCTGAGCAGTTGCCGAGAGATCTCCAACTTGACTTTGATCTCCTTGCCGGGAAGGCCGAGGTGGCCCGATTCGGCAAGGACTTCGAGGATGGCGAGGCGGGTTCCAGCAATCGGATTGCGGATTCGAGTCAATTCCTCCTTCGACAGACTCGCGACCGCATAGCGGCGCAACTTGCCATCGCGCCAGGAGATGATCTGTCCTTGATTCTCCAGAGTGTGCAGGTGGTAGGCGCTGACGCCGTTGGCCAACCCGAGGCCATCGCGAAGGGCAGAGAAGTGGATTCCCGCGTTCGCCTCAAGATAACCTAACATTCGACCGCGAGTCATCATGTCGTCGCGATTCGATTTCATTCGGGCCAGCATCGGCGCTGCGAGGGCGATGAGCACAGTGACTCGCATCGCTTCGAAGATGATCGAGCCGGCGGCCAGAGAGCCCAATGCACCGGCACCGCCGGCCAGCAGACCTCGACTCAAAGCGAGTCCATCGGAGGCTGAGTCTGCATCGTTTTCAGGATTCTCAGCGCTCCGTAATTCGGGCGGTGCGTCGCCAGACTCTTCGCCCGAACCCGCATCACCAGAACTGCCATCATCGCCATCCTCAGCAGCCTGTTGTTGGGCTGTTTCATCAAACGACAATCCGTCTGGTTCGGAATCCGTCGTCGGCGTCGTCTCTGTATTCAGCATCACGCTGCCGGCGATCAGGGCGAGCACCGCGAGAAGGGTGTAAGCACGTACGGCAGAGACGCCATCCATGGGCTGGGGTGGGTGGTGATGCCTAAGAGGCGCTTGGTAAGATGATTTGACGTTCCGAAGCCTTTCTTCAATAAGGGGCACCTGCCTCAGACGGGCGTTGCGATGAGCGAAGAGGACGAAGGCGAGATGAGCGAGGCCGAAGAGTTGGCCGAAGCCATGCTCACCGCGGCGCGTTCAGTCGTCCGAACCTGCATGCAAGTCCGCTCGAACGAGTCTGTTCTCATCGTCACCGACCCCGTCACCGCCGACGTCGGACGTTCACTCTACGAGACGGCCGCACGGGTGACTGATCGGATTCTCTTGATGATGATGCCTCCCGGCCACAGAGAGGGGAAGGAGCCCCCGAATCCTGTGGCCGACCTGATGCGCAGACAGGATGTGGTGCTGATTGCTACGAAGCATTCGCTGACTCACACTCAAGCGCGCAGCAATGCTTCACGCGAGGGTGTGCGGATAGCTTCGATGCCGGGAATCAATTCGAAATCCTTCGCCGAGGGAGGGATGACAGCCGATTACAACGCGTTGCAGAAGGAGATTGCCGGTTTGGCCTCGCTGCTGCGACGGCGCAGAGAGATGCACATCAGCAGCGAAGCCGGCACCGACCTCAAATTCACCACGGGTGGACGCTGGATTCTGGAGGATAATGGAATCTGCAATCGACCGGGGGCGATCACCAATCTGCCCGCTGGAAAGGTCTTCGTTCTGCCCAAGGAAGGGAGTGCGCACGGGCGGGTCATCATCGATGGCTCGTGGGATGGTGAGATTCTCGATGAGCCGATATCGATTCTGATCGAGGATGGATTGGTCACCGATGTTACAGGTGGCGATGCGGCTGAACAGATCAACAAGCGTTTCGAGGCGGCGAAGGCTGGTCTACGGCCTTCGAAAGCGGCACTCGTCCATACCTTCGCCGAGTTCGGATTCGGAATGAATCCGCGTGCGAAACTCGTCGGCAGCCCACTCGAAGACCTCGTCTATCGTGGTGGGGCTTACTTCGGATTCGGCAATAACATGGCCCTCGGTGGGACCGCTGCAGTGCCACTGAAAATGCGAGGAGTGGCACGAAAAACGACTATTCAATTAGAGGATGTCGACCTCGTTCTCAAAGGCAAAGTGACCGCCAAGGTGAGATGAATGCGGGCGGTTCTTTGGTGCAATGCGGAATTGTCAGCGACGGCTCTGGTCGATTCCTTGCTCGATGACGCTGAACTCTTCGGAGTCGATGGCGGGGCGCTGAGGGCTGAGGCGGCTGGTTACCGAATCAGCGGCGTCCTCGGCGACCTCGATTCGGTGGATGCGGCTGATTGGCAGGGTCGCTCGACCCTGCTGCCTGATGATGCGGCCAGCGACCTCGCGAAAGCCCTCAGCCATCTGCAGACGCAGGGCTACAGCGAGGTCGACGTGGTCGGAATCGACGGCGGTTGCCCCGACCACATCCTCGGAATCTGGGCAGCCTTGACCGAGGTCCGTGGGGGCCTCGGAATCCGCCTGCACCACGCAGGCGGCATCACCTTCAGAGTGCATCCGCTCGACGATGCATTCGAGTTCATCATCCCCAAAGGCAAGGAATTCTCGGTCTTCGCCCTGACCGAGTGCGACGCTGTCAACATCTCAGGCGCGAAGTGGAATCTCGCTGCCGAGCCTTTGTCATTCTCGACCAGAGGTCTGCACAATCAATCGCTGGGCAAGCCCATCAGCATCTCAACCGATGGAGTACTCGCCGTCATCGTCCACGATTGAGAGCAAGCGCCGCCAGATGCGTCAGAAGCGAAGAGAAGAACAAGCGAAACGATCGGCAGGATCAGTCGTCGGATCTGCGTTTCGGATTCAACGACAGCAACATCGCGATCGGTCGTGTCCGCGGATCGCTCTCCAACACCAATTTCATGATGACAGCAAGCGGAACCCCCAGAATCATCCCCATTATGCCCCAGGCCCAGCCCCAGAAGGCGACTAGAATCAACAGAACGATAGGCGACATGTCGAGCCTCTGACCGGCCAACTGCGGCTCGATGAACTGCCCCCAGACCAATTGATTCCCGAACAGAACAGCCGTGATCAGAACAGCGGTCATCGGATCCTTGAGGATGAACGAGAGAATCACCGGCGGAATGAACGAGAGCGGCGCGCCAACGTAGGGAACGAAATCGAGCAGGAAGGTGATTGAGGCCCACAAGAACCAGCCGGGAATCCCCATCCATTTGAGTAGCAGAGCGACGAGAATCGCCTGTCCGAGAGCGACCGATGCCTTGGTGCTGACATAGGTGTTGATGGCAGCACCAGCATTCTCCGAAATCGAAGAGAAACGATCCAACTCATCAGGGAAAGCAGCCCTCAAACGGCGAGGCAGAGTCTCCGCCTCGACGATGATGAAGAGCAGGAAGATGAACACCGTCACAGCGCTACCGGTGAAGCCAGCCAGCGAGCCGACGAAACCGGTGGCGATGTCGTTGATGCGCTCGACTGTGATCAGATCGGTCAGAGCGCTGGTATCGAAACTATAACCGTAAAATGACAATTCTTCGAGCCAGACAATCTTCTTCGACATCTCAGCCGACAGCGCATCGGCTTGATCGCTGAATTCGGTCAAGCTTGCATAGAGAATCTGAGCACCGACCAGAATCACGGCGATGACGCCGGCCATGAGTATCCCATAAGCCATAATCGCGTGGCCGTAACGCTCCTCCAACCATTGAGCAGGAGGGCGAATCAGGAAGAAGAGGAGGGTGGCGACGACGAGGGGCTGGAGGATGACTTTGAGGTGGATGATAGCCAGAATACAGATGAAGAGAAGCACTGCAATATTCGTCAAAGTACTCAGTTCGGCATCACGAAACGACCTGTTCTCAGACATGCTCTCCCTAGCAACGGTGAGGGCAGGCCACATCAACTTCTCGCCGGAATCAAGAGCGGGAGATGCGCTCGTAGATGCTCGAAAAGGCCGCTGCGTTATGCGCGTACGTGAATTGTTCCAACACCCGTTCCCTCCCCCTTGCGCCCTTGGCGGACAGGGCCTCAGGGGAAGCGAGTTGGGTGAGGATTGCACTTGCCATCGAGTCGGTGTCGCCCATCTGGAAGAGTGTTCCCACCGACTCGTCAACCATTTCTGTCAGTGGGGCCATGTCGACTGTTGCGACCGGCGTTCCTGACGACATGGCCTCGAGTGGGATCAGACCTTGACCTTCGTAATACGATGGATAGACGACGAGTGTGGCTTTGCGGAATTGGCTTGCCAACTCGTCGAACGACATGCCGGAGTCTATACGAACCGACCCGTCGATACCGAGTTTCTTAGCCTGTTTTTCGAGGCGATTACGCAGGTTGCCGCGCCCGACGATGAGTAATTCTGTGTTCGGCGCGCGGGCGTGAACATCGGCGAAGGCGCGCAGCAGAGAGCCGTAGCCCTTGCGCGCGGCGAGCCGCCCAACGGCGAGAAGTGTCTGAGTTTCGGCCGTGGATGAGTCAGATTCGCCAGTTGCTTCAGCGGGGTGGAACATCTCTGTGTCAACACCCCAGTGGATGACTTCGCAATCCCAATCGCTTGCAGGATAATATCGTGCCTCGAAGTCTGCTTTCGTTGCCTCAGAATTAGCCACGCAGACGTCCGAGCCACGCACCGCGGCTCGCTCGTATTTCGCATAGTGTCCGGCGGTCAGCAGAATCGCAACATCATTCGGATTGGCCCAGACCGCCGCTTCCTTGTGAGCAGCAGCCACCCGCAGTCCATCGCGCTCGCCGAGCCATGAGCCATGTAGTGAAGATACGACGGGAGCAATTTCGGCTCGGACGGTGGCGAATTGTTTTGCAGACCAGGATATCATCGGACAGTGAAGATGGACGATGTCGACGGGGTCGTTAGCGTGTAATCGCCGCAATTCAGCAAGGGCATTCTTGCCGTAAGATCTTGTGAAAGCCATGGGGAAATAGAGCCACGAAACCTCACGTACGGTAACTCCATTCTGCACCGGAGCCGCCGCCTCACCAGAGCGTGTGATGACGGAAACTCGATGGCCGAGCTTGACCAGAGCCGCTGAAAGATGGAATACAGTCGAGCCCATTCCGCCCCATCGGGGTGGATATTCAGCCGACAGCATTGCGATGTGCAGTCCCATCTCTACCGACCACCGCTCGTCGGTTGCTCATTTCAATCGAATGGACTCAGGTCGAGGATGATGCTGAATCATGCCGAGTCCGGACGCCAGCATAATTCATAGCGGTTGGTCAGGTCGCCGGACTCGATTCCAATGGCTGAAACGCTGCCAGTTCACGTGACTGTGGTCATTCCGACTCGAAATGAAGAAGCTGCTATCGTCCAAACGATTCGCTCAGTTCCTAATGATGGTTGGTGCGAAACGCTGGACTTCCTCATCATCGATGGAAACTCGACCGACCGCACTCGCGAATTGGCTGAGCAAGAAGGCGCAACCGTTTATCTCGAGCCGCGCAAGGGCTACGGACGCGCTTACAAAACCGGATTCGCGATGGCGCCCGGCGAGATCATCATCACCATGGATGCAGATTGCACTTACCCTGGAGAAGAAGTTCCGGCTCTAGTCAAGAAACTCCTCGATGAAGACCTTCAGTGGATAACCTGCGACCGCCTTCGCCGTGCAGAAGAGGGCTCAATGCCAGGAATTCACGGTTTTGGTAATTGGGTTCTGAGCACTACTGCGAGCCTGCTCTACTGGTATGGCGTGCACGATTCACAGAGTGGGATGTGGGTTTTCCACAAGTCGATTTTCGAGGACGAGCGCGTTCGACCGAAGCACGATGGTATGCCGCTCTCACAAGAATTCAAGATACGCGCTCGACGCTACTTGGGCAAAAAGAAGACTACTGAAGTCAGCGTTCCTTACCGACCGAGAGTTGGAGAGGCTGAGATCAACACTTGGGGAGACGGCCTGCTCAACCTGCGCTTCCTCTTCACCCACAGGCTCGGTCTAACCCGCCAACTTACCCCCTGGGGACCCGAGTAATCCCAACTCAATGGGTACCCTCTGTATCGATGGTTGTGCAATGGGCTTCCCTCTGTATCTATGTCGGGAATAGCCTCAATTAGTCCGGTGAATGCGTCGCGCCATGGAAGATGCTCCATTTGAAGATGAAACAATCCCCGACGACGATGAGAAGCGGATGATGTTCATCGGGATCGGCGCAGTCGGCATCATTCTGGGCATCTTTCTCTCTGCCATATGGGGCGGATTTGGCGTCGTGGATGAATTCAGGTCCCAGGATTGGACAGAGACAGATGTCCTCTCGGTCGAACAGGATCTTGAAGCAGACGAGTACTCATACGTCTTCTTCTTCCATTATGAGGTAGATGGTGAGCAATACAACTCGTCTCACGAATGCCAGTACGTGATTTCCCAATCAGCATCTGGTCAGAATGACGCGCACGATTTGTTTCCATGGAATACACAATGCTTGACCGGATCTCAGGATTACCTAGACATGGAATCCATCGCCTACAATCCTGATGACCCTTCGGAGATTGATGTCTATCCGGGTTTCACCTGGCTGGCGATGATGTACATCCACGGCCCCTCACTCACTCCACTCGTACTGTCCTTCATTGGGTACGTCGCCCTGATGAGAGGACTGAAAGGCCCCGAATATGGCCTATGGGGGAGGGTCAGGGATTCATTTGACGGCATTTTCGATGGACAGAAGTAGGCCAACTGGCTTCTCTGTCTGGGAATCCATTGAATGCATCTTGTTGGAAGCATCAACATATCACAATCGGATGTGTTGAGAGGGTTCATCCGATTACCCATCCAACTTTGAAAACCTGCTTGAAGGGGATGCAGTGGGTCTGTCGGAACGCTAGCCATAGGATCAGGGGTAATCGGATGGGGAGCCGTTGCGATTATACTATCAATACGAAGAAAGCCGAAAACATATGTTCCCGGCTCTACTATTCAGGTTGAACCAGAAATTATGGCCAACATGGAGAGAGGATATATTGAATGGCTATGAGCCGGTTATTGATATCGGTCAACGTAAGAGGGATGAACTTGGCCGGGATATTCCAATCATCGCCTTAGGAACTGAGGGCTTGGGATTCGTAGCTATTGGAAAAACCGTTTCTGAGGTGGAAGATCGCGACGACCCCCAATGGGAAGATGTGCCATTAGGAGACCAGGAAAAATTCCGTCAGATCAGACCGAGAATTCGCGCCAGCTTTGAACTTGTGAACCCGAATTCAGATTTTCTAGAAAATGAGATGATTTCATTGTTGATTAATCGACGACAAACATTGACCCCTATCTCATTGGATGAGTACGAGGAATTTGCAGGATTAGTGGGCTTGTAGTGGGTTATTTCAGTGGCTACCCTACCTACTACCAGTGATGGATAGGGGGCCCCTTGCAACCTACCATTCAAGCATGGCACCCCCTTCCGCAATCGTGGCCAAGGACGACACTAGCACGATGTTCAAACTCGGGGCATTCGACGGTTCAAGCCCACGATCTCTCATGCTGCAAGGCTTGGGCTTGGTCGTAGTGGCTGCAGTATTGTGGTGGTATGCCTATCCATGATCCGTGAATGCCTCGAAGACGATTTTGAAGCGATCTACGAGATCATCAACGACGCCGCACAAGCTTATCGGGGAATCATCCCATCCGACCGTTGGCACGACCCGTACATGCCTCGAAAAGAACTCCTGGAGGAGATATCGTCCGGCGTCGTTTTCCTGGGTTATGAAAAAGAGGGGGAGTTGGTCGGGGTGATGGGGACACAAGACGTTCAGGACGTGACGCTGATCCGCCATGCCTACGTGCGCACCGCGCATCGCAGCCAGGGCATCGGCGGGGAGCTTTTGGGCCAGATTATGGACGGGGCAACCCGTCCGGTCTTGATAGGCACCTGGGCCGCTGCGTTCTGGGCGATCCGTTTCTACGAACGCCACGGTTTCACAGTGGTCTCACCGGCGGAGAAGGAACGGCTGCTGCGGAAGTATTGGAGCCTGCCAGACCGTCAGATTGTGACGTCCGTGGTGCTGGCCGCCTAGTGATTCAGACCCAACGTGCACCCTATCATCTGGATATGACTCATTCATACCGATTGACAGAGGGCTGAATCATTCGCTAGCGTCTAGTTCGTCCCATATAGATCAAACAAATATTAGCAGTTGAGGATAGATATTTAAAAAAAAACAGTTGCCTGAAATCATGGTGTTCGAATGCAATATAGAAGCGAGAGGTAAGGCATATCGCCTCAAGCTCGGAATCATGGGAGTCGTAGTTGGGTCGGTATTGGCGGCAGTCTTCTACTTTGCAGGAATCGATTGGGGTGTTCTATGGTTAATTCCTATGGCAATCATAGGCGGAGGAGCATTTTCTATTTTCGAAGGTCGGGCTGGGTGGTGCGTTGTACGAGCAATGGGATTCCGGACTTCTCTGTGAGAGAAATCAGATACTCCTCCACATGCCCAGAGAGTCCCTCAGTCCGGACTCAAGATCTTCGTGCACAAAGTCGTAACCCGCCTTCTGCAGTCGGATGGGCAGGACCCTCTGACTTTCCAGAGTCAGTTTCTCACCCATCTCGCCGAATATCATCCTGATTACCAATCCTGGTAGGGGGACAAAAGCCGGTCGTCTCAGAACCCTTCCCAGAGTCCTCGCAAAATTCTTCTGTCTCTCTGGATTAGGAGCTGTGACATTGTAGGCCCCACTTGAGTCTCCGTTCATCACGAGGTGGTGAATAGCGTAAATCTGGTCGTCGAGAGATACCCATGACATCCACTGTTTGCCACCCCCCATCGGTCCACCCGCACCGAGCTTGAATGGCAGCAGCATCTTACCGAGGGCTCCGCCGGTCGCTGTCAGCACTATGCCAGTGCGTAGGTAGACTGTTCGGATTCCAGCATCTTCGACAGCCTCTGCAGCAGCCTCCCATTCGGTACAGACGTCTGGGAGAAAACCCTCGCCCGACGTACTCTTCTCTGTGAGCTCCTCGTCTCCACGATTGCCGTACCAGCCGATAGCGCTGGCGAGTACGAACACCTCGGGCTTATTCTCCAGAGATGCGATTGTTTTCGAGAGTAGAGTCGTGCTGTTGACCCGTGTGTCGCGAATCGCCTGCTTACGCCGCTTACTCCATCGCTTATCTCCGATACCGACCCCACCAAGGTGGATAATCACATCGAAACCCTCGATTATACTCGAATCCAAATGGCCTTTATCCGGATTCCAACTAATTTCGTTCGCCCCCTCCTCGGCCTGTCGGCGCACCAACTTCCAAACCTCATGTCCACCGGTATCTAGGAAAGCAACCAGTTGCGTTCCTATCATGCCTGATGAGCCTGCCACCAGTATTCGCTTTCGAGGCAGATGAGAAAATTTAGCATGCCGCCCAAGGTCACGCTGTAGTCGCAGTTCGCGTGCCTTGAACATCCTAGATATGCGACCCCTGACGAGCATTCCACCCAGAACTGTGTCAGCCAAGTTTCCAAGTGGGCCGAATGGGACTTGATAGGTCACATCATCGACGACAGTCGTGGTGCCGTTCGAATGCGTAAGATTGTGGTTGTGATTCCATGACCAGAATGGCCCCTTGACCATCGTATCCGCGAAGTGATGGGGTGGCTCATAGGCCGTGTGCTCGGCTATCCAAGTCATCTTAACAGGGCCCATAGGGAATCTGAATACTCTCTGGGATCCGACTTCAAGAGTCTCGTCCGCCCTGACCTCCTCAGCGACCTCCCAAGGAGGCATCAGGCGTCTGAATGAACCCTCATGCTCAAACCAAGCGAAGGTTGAATCGATATCTGCATCGACTGTGGTTGTGTGTTCATACTTGTACAATTAATCACCTCGGTTTCTACTTGGGTACCCACTGATTCACCCGTGCTTGGAGGGCCAAACGATCTTCAGAGCCAAAATGCATCCGACAACCATGGCAGGATTCCATTCCATGGCCGCCGGTAGGGATGACACCCTTGAACGGCGCGTATCAAGAGAAGGTCCGTTTTCACTATATCCTGTGGGCAGGAATATTACCTGCTTGGCTGGTTTTCACCTTTAGCACTCCCTCGAGTGAGAACCTAGCCAGATAGTTGTTGAAACTCTCCTCGAGGTCCGGTTCATTCCAAAGTATCCACCGCGATAGGGCGCCCGCTGTTGTGAAGTCTTCCCAATCCTCTTTCCTGTGCCTTGTGAGGTACTTCCCCCTCCGCTCTGGGTTCTTGTGGATGGTGTAGTCAGAATAGCCATTGGCGCCGAAGTGTGTTGTCTTTTGCTTCCCGTTAGGGAATTGGAACTTCGCAACCAGTTTCTTGTCCTTCTTGCCACTCTTACCAATCTCGACTTCAATCATCATTCTACGCCTCTAGACCCCGATCAATTGTGGTCCATCGAGAATGCCTAGATGGTTGAGGCCATGATGATTTCCTACTCTCTGTCAGATTCTGAATCACCCACTGATTCGACTATGTTTCGGCCTGAATCATTGGATACCGTTTGATTCATGGGCTTGTCTGAGAACATAAAGTAGCGGAACACCTCCCGTCCTACGTGGAAACTGGGCTGCATGGCAAGGTTGTGCTCGTCACCGGCGGTGCTGGTGGCATAGGTCAGGCCATCTGCAGAGCATTCGCCGCTGAGGGCGCGCGCGTAGTCGTGCATCATCATTCCTCGGCTGCTGCGGCTGTATCGCTGGCCGAGGAAATCGATGGAATAGCCATCCGTGCGGATCTGCGCGATGCCAAGGAAGCGCTATCGATGGTTCGAAGCATCGTCTCTGACTCCGGAGCACTCGATGTCTGCATTGCCAATGCCGGCCACTATCCCACACCGTCCACGCCCTTTTGGGAGATTGACGCTGAGCGCTGGGCCGCCACCATGGACTCCAATCTGGGGGTGGCGGTAACCACTGCTCGCGCCTTCCTTGGCCATGCCGCAAAGGTCGGGCGCGGATCGATCGTTCTGATTGGCTCGACCGCAGGTATCTACGGTGAATCCGGACATGCTGATTACGCTGCGGCGAAGGGCGCCATCACATCAGGTCTGCTGATGTCACTGAAGAACGACGTCTCGCAAATCGGCGGTGTCCGTGTCAATGCGGTCGCGCCAGGATGGACAGTCACGCCAAAGAAGATTGAACATGGCGTCGACGAGGAGTTAGTCGAGCGTGCAACTGCGACGATGGCGCTGAAGAAGCTCGCGACCCCTGAGGATGTGGCTAAGGCTGTGGTCATGCTAGCTTCAGACGAGATATCTGGACACATCACGGGTCAGGTAATCGAGGTCGCAGGCGGAATGGAAGGACGTTTGATTCCCTGAATCAAAGGGTACCCTGTACACTAGGGGTAGTTGATTGGGAGTAGGGGGTAACCCTAGTGACCACGGGTGATTGAATGGGGGCCCATAGATTCGTCACTGGGTCTATTGCCCCCCTCGAGGCGCTGGGGGGTGAGCCGGCTTGACCTCAGCGCACTCTGACCATCGACTGGTTCAACCTACCATCTGGACCTGTGACGACGCCGCCGACCGGTCGCCATCCAAGTCTGATGGCGTCGTTGACCTGAGCGTCCAACACGGCCACCAGCTCCACGCTGTCCTCTATCACCCCTTGGCCCCCGTCTTCGCGGGTTCCCGCAGTCACCGTCTTGTATTCCATCAAGCCGCGCACTCTCTGTTGGTTGAAGGAGGCATCGCATGAGCGAGGCTCTGTTGCATTCCCACCGAGTGACTGCTCGGTAGTGGATTCCCTAGCGATGCAACACCCGTCATTTCAGAGGGGTGCCCAGCCAATGGTGTCGAGTGAATCTTCATTAATATCAGGACTATCCAATGCACATGCACAAGGTACCAAAGCTGGTTCTTGGCCTTGGTGGGATTCTCTTTGTTCTCGGCTGGGCGGCCGTGGCGGGTGGGGGTTTGATGATGGATTTGGATACCCCTCCCTCGAGTGAGGATTGGAGTGGTACATTGATGTTTGAAGACTCTACTCCAACTACTTTTGAAGGCGAGTTCAAGTGGGGTGCGACGACTTACTACGTATTTGTTCAGGATGGTTCAAACGTTACGATTGAGATTCTCAACAGTGATGCTGATGATATTTTCTGGCCTTGTGAATTAGATGACGAATGTGATGAGTTCGATGTTGATGGGCACATCAATGGCTACCATTACATCGGTGAATTGGATTTCGAAGAGGAAGGCACAGGCATATACAATCCATTTACAAAGAGTGGCACATATGAGATTAGTTTCACTGAAGAGAATGGTGAAACTGTCAATGTTATGATTCGTGAAGATACAAGTTTCGAAGGATTCATTGCCGTTTTCGGCGGAGTTATCAGTTGCTTTGCTGGTATCATTATCCTCATCATTGGCAGCATTTTGTCAAAAGTGATGAAAGAGAATCCAAAAGTGGAACTCACATCAACTGTGAACGATGAATCAGATGACTGAATTTAGAGAGCCAACTAATCGATTCGGATAGATACAATGGGTACCCATTGAGTCAGGATGACTTACGATTGGAAGTATGGCAAAAACAGCTCACCAAATGGTCATCGACCATGCCAGCAGCTTGCATCAATGCATAGCAGGTAGTCGGGCCAACAAAACTGAATCCTAATTTTTTGAGAGCCTTGCTCATCTCGGTACTGGCCTCGGTAGTAGCAACGATATCCTCCATTGATTGCCGCTGATTGATAATCGGTTCACCACCGACAAAACTCCACATGAATTCACTGAACGCATCCTCATCCTCACCAAAATGTTCGACAAATGCCTTCGCATTCTTGATCGCGGAGCGAATCTTAGCACCATTTCGAATGATACCGGCATCACCCATCAGCCTCTCTACATCCGCCTCATCGTAGGCGGCGACTTCGGCTGGGTCGAAGCCATCGAAAAGTCGCCGATAATTTTCGCGTTTCTTGAGAATGGTGATCCAGGATAGTCCCGCTTGCGCGCCCTCAAGAATAATTTTTTCGAACAAGCGCCGCCCATCGCGGTTTGGCCTACCCCATTCTTCATCATGATAAGCGATGTACAGAGGGTCTTTTGTCGACCATGAGCATCGGTAAAAATCCTCCATCAATTCACCTAGTTTGGTCAGGGGTCTTGGTCATTTCCGGACTTTTTCTCAGCCGGCTCCAACTCATGAAATCAAACTGTAAAATCAATAGAATTGCCGACTCAGTCAGATTTCGTCGCGCCCGTGTGAGGGCGACTTCCTCAGGGCGGGTCGGCCGACCCTGTCAGACATCGTCGGGCGAGTCGTCGTTGAATTCTTCGTCTAAATCGCGCGGATTGAAAGTCGACCATGATTCGATCATCTCGAGATCCCGCCGAATCGCCTCACTGCGTTGCTTGTGATGGGCCATTCCCACGAGCACCAGAATAACCAGCAAGCCGATGAAGTAAGGCATGCCACTGCCGGCCAACCAAGCGAGGATATTCGTCGTCTGCGGTTTGTTGATCGAGATTGTTTCCGTCAGCGATGGACTGACCAATTCGCCATCGATGGCCCAGACTTCGACCCGCACCCAATTGCCCTCAGAGACCAGCCAAACGCCCCGATAACTCCACACTCCGTCGCCCGCTTGCGCATCGCCCTCAAGGCCGTCGTCGTGGAATGCGAGATTGAGTATCTCGCCGCCGGCGGTCATCTCTCCGAGTACGCTCTGGGTCGTACCGTCGGCGTCGTCGAGCCGAATCGTGACCGTGACTGAAGTCGGCTCGTCAGCATCGATTGATCTCGGGTGTACTTGCAGTTCGGTGAGGACGGGGGAGGAGGAACCGATTGTGAGGTTGATCGAGGCTGTCGAGGAGGCTCCGCGGGAGTCTTTGACGAGAAGGTCTATGCGGATGGCTCCGGGTGCGAATTGGACCTCGATGATGTCCCTGTCGCCGAGCAGCGTGCCTGTCGAAGTGGTCCATTGGAAGAGCACGATATCGTCGTCATAATCGTAGGACTGCGAGGCATCGAGGGTCAGTTGCGTGCCAGGTGGGATATACTGACCGTCGAGTAGAGTCGTAATCACTGCGACCGGTGCTGTCTCCATCACGTAGAGCATCTGAGTGTGGGTTCTGACGCGCTCGGTCGAGTCGCGCAATACGAAGGTGAGCTCATGCGCGCCGGCTGGAATGTAATCGTTGTACCAATACTCGTTCGTCTTGGCTTCGAGGATCGGCTCTAACATGAGGTTTGAGGTGACTGTGACGGTGAATGAGTCGCCGTCGGGGTCGAATGAGCGGCGGAAGTCGAAGAGTACGGGCAGGTTCGAGAAGACTTCGACGTCAGGCATCGGCGAGTCGAGGATGAGGATTGGTGCTGCCTCCTCGACTCGCACGGTTATCTCTGCTGAGACGATCGCGCCTGAGCCGTCGTCGACGGTGAGGGTGATGGTGTGATGTCCTTTCGGCAGGCGCGAATCGACGACCCAACCGCTGGCGAATGGTTCACTCAATCTGTCCGAAGACCAGATGACGCTGACGAGGTCAGTGCTGGTTGAGGTCGTTGGGTTGCAGACAAAGCCACTGCCATTGTCGGGCAGACTGTCGCAGGCCAGATCCCAATCGCCTGAGCCTGTCGAATCGAAGCGGATGAGCGTGCCCGAATCGGTCAGGATGCCGTCCGCGGGCAGGGCGATTACTGCGACGGGAGCAGAGTTGTTGACACTCACGAGAGTGCTGGTCGAAGTCCAGGTATCGGTGTGTACGGAGCGTTCATCGCTCGCGTACATGGTGATGCTGTGAATGCCCTCAGAGAGCCAGCCTTGCCACTCCACCGTATCGGCAGGTGTGGTTCCCTCGCCGAGCAGGCCGTCTCGGTCACTCCAGAACTCGTAGCGGACTTCATCGCCCTCCGGGTCGAAGACCATCGTGCCGTCGAGCCGGACCAGATGCGCTGAGGTCTGTCCGGCTCGCACCACATCGAATTGTGCGACGGGTACCTCATTGAACAGGCGCACCGAGAAACTCCAAGTGACATCGGGATTGTTGCCGTCCGAGAGGTGGACTGTGAGCGTGAACTGGGTAGGAGCATTAGGGAATCCAATGTCAAAAATCATCCCACAACCCTCGTCGGTCGGCGTTGAGAACCCATAACTCGTCTCGATCCAGCAGGTCAGCGGGTCATTCTCTGGGTCGTTCGTTCCGTCGAGGTCAATGGTCGCATTCGCCGTTCTGCCAAGATGCATTATCCCCCAAGACGAGATGCTCGGCCAAGTCGAAACCGAGAGTCGAGGAGGCTGATTGAACAGCTCGATGGTCCGAGTCTCGGATACGCACTGTCCCTCATCGTCACAGACCTCCAGAGTGATCTCGTGCTCACCATCAGCCAAGCAGCCTTCGCGCGATGTCCCAGCCTCGTTGGCCAAGAAGACTGAGCCATTGTCACTAGAACCCTGCAGACAATCGAGCCCGTCGGCCACATCGCTCGTCCAAGAGTAAGTCAGCGGATCGTCGTCCAGATCCCACGAAGCCGCCGCATCGAAAAGAACCTCGGAGCCACTCGGATATTCCGCCTCATCCTCTGGCGAATTCCAGATTATGAACGGCGGCTGATTGGGCAGATCCAACCTGCAATTCACCATCCTGTCCTGGTCCAGAACCACAGCCGCCGAGTCATTATGCACACCGACATAATCACAGCCGACATTCACAGTGTTGAGGCCTGACCACCCCGTAGAGGGCATCCAGCGGTTGCCGATGAAAGGCCCGAAGGTGTCGATTCCGGAGTAGGGCAGAGTGCCGTTGAGTGGCGATTCGTAAGCCGAGAAGGAGAGGTTCGCCAGCGCGTATGGAATGTGATGCGCCAATTGATTCACGGCGTGAACCTCGACGAACCACATCACGTCGAGGATGTTGTCGAGGCCGTCATAAGTCGGGTCGGCCATCGCACCCGATGAGATCCAGCGCAGATGGCTATTGCCTTCCATCATGAACGAGGTCTCGTGCGCGCTGCCGGGAATGAAGCCTGAATCGGTGAAATTGACGAAACTCGATTCGACCGTCGGTGGCGAGCCAGTGCTGCACGACAAGCCGACATTCGTTGCCAGCAACTCGTGGTGGTCCACTAAGTCCAGACAAGTCCCCCCATTGCCCGAGATGATGCTGTCAACGAGGTGCGAGGTGATGGTCTCGCCTGCTTTCCAGTAGACTCCGCCGTTGTTTCCAGACAGATCGAGGCCATTCACAAGAGCATTGACCTCATCCATCTCAATCGCGTAACCGCTCGAATTCATATTGACGCGGACATCGTCGAGGATGACGAAACCGTCTCGCGTCAGGCCGTTGTTATCGATGTCGATTCCCGGCCCACTCAGAGGGTCGTGCACCTCGATGGCGCGAAGTTGCAGATCGATGCTGTCGCGCACGACGATGCCGTGTTGGTCACCGACCGAGGTGCAGGTGAAGCAGGTGACATTCTTGCCACCGCTCATCAGATCGTTGGCCTCGTCGAAGTAGAAGCCCGCACCGGACTCAGGGAAACTGGTACCGATGCCGTTTCTGTAGGTCACGACATATTGCAATTCGACATTGCTCGAATCGCGAACAGAGACGCCATGCCGAGCATTGTCGTGGCTGACGAGAATTGTGATGTCAGCATGGAATTCGCGGAAGTCGACGCCGCTCGCGCCGTTGTCGAAAACCTGCCAATCCTGACCGATCGCTCCCCCCTTCCAGAGCAGAACGCCCGGTCCTGTCGAGTTGCTGACGATGAGGTCGTTGATGACCGGAGCCCAGTTGACGCTGCGCATGAAAAGACCGGCTCGATCGTTGATCGGAGAGGCCGCCGTCGTGCGTCCGTTGCCGTCCAGAGTGAGTCCGTTGATGATTGTCGATGAGCCGATCATATAGGCCTTGAAGCCGACGACCGGATTGTCCTCGATGAGTGCGTTGTCGATAATCACACCACTGGTATTGACCTCAAATGCCGCCACCCCCAAACCCGGGGTCTTGGCGTCCGCGCCACCTGTGCCGCGCACTTCCAGATCGTTGAAGACCGCGTGCGCGGGAATGTTGGAGAATTGGCTGTGATTGTATTGCTCGACCATCACGCCGCGATACATGCTGTTCGCAACGACCGCCCGCACGAAGGTCGGTCGGGTCGTCCAACCGGTCGTGATGTGTCTCACGAAGATGCCATTGTCGCAGCGGTCGATGTCTATGTCAGTGATGAGCGGACGCGAGTCCTCAATCCAGATTCCGGTGGCGACCGCGAGAGTCGCACCGGTGATATTGGTGATTTCGAGGTTGGAGATCATCCCGCCCGAGTTGCCCCAGTAATTGAGAGCGCGCGTGATGAGGCCATTGGCGACGAGGCCGTCGACGATAGGTGCCGAGTAGGCGCCGACCGAGAGTCCGATACCGTATCGCCAACTAGTCGAGGCGCCGTGCAGATCCTGCCCGCCACCCTCGATTCTGAGGTTGTAAATTCGTGGTGTCGCACCATCGAACAAATCGACTGCGACCCTGTCAGCATTGATCACCTTGACATTTGTCAGCACAGGATCGCTGCCGTAAATCGTCACTCCCCACTCCGCATCCTCGACGCTCAGATTGTCGATGGTCGAGCCCAAGCCCTGGCTTGATTGGTTGAAGATGATGCCATCGTGCTTGCCCAGAATCGACTCCAGAACGACTGGGCTCAAAGCTGTCCCCTGAATGCTCAGACGGCCATCGACTGTCAGGTCCTTGTCATTGCCGAGTTGGATCGTCGTGCCGGCCTGGACAATCAGAATATCCTGAATGCCAACAGTGTATCCATCCTGCAGCACCACAGTCCCGGACCAGACAGTCGTCGAGCGTGTGGTGGAGGTGGAAGCGGTTGCGGCAAGTGGCATCAGCGAAGCGAGCAGGAGCAGGAAAACAAGACTCAGCGCGCGTCTCGACTCAGCCTTCTGCGAGCCCTTCGAGTCACTCGTCAGCCTCACCTGCATGTGCCTACCGGCCCTCTCTCGCCGTTGTATTGTTTCCCCTCCTGTGGATGTGCTGAGCATCGCTATCGCAGGCCTCATAAACGAGAAGTCAGGCACGGCCCCTCAGAGGAGTCAGAAATGAGCACAGCCTTCGTTCTAATCAAGACGCGTCCGCAGATGGAAGCGGTAGTTTTCCGGGCTTTGCTCGCACTCGATAATGTCGTCGAAACGCACGTCGTCTATGGCGAATATGACCTTGCCGCGCGCATCGATTTTTCTGACGACAAAGAGATGTCGCGAATTCTCATCGGTGAATTCAGGTCGATTGAAGGAGTCGAGAAGACCGAGACTCTGATTGCCGCGGAGGTCTGAGACATGGCAACAGGATTCGTCCTCATCACCACCCAGGCAGGACAGGAAATCGCTGTCAGGGATGCTGTCGGGAAGATTGCGAATGTCACAGGTCAGTGGATCGTCTTCGGACTGCACGATCTCTTCGTCAAAGTCGAGGCTGAGGACGAAGCCGAATTGACTCGCTGCATCGTCAAGGATGTCCGCTCGATCCCAGGGATTGCAGAGACGCGAACTCTAATCGGCGCTGAAATCTGATTCCGTCTCCGATCGATTTAGAGCGAGCGCGTCAAGCGCTCGAGCAAATCGCTCGCTGCTCTGCTGCATTCTGCTATCTTGAAGCGACTTATCGCCTCGCGCCAGTGGGCGAGGCGCATAGATGGTTCGAGGACGCCTCGCCAGTACCAGCGTTGGGCGGCGAGGCGACGATGCGAAGCAAGGTCTGTGCGCAGGTCGGCGTTGGAGATTCTGGCGGCTGCTGCGGTGAGCCATCGTGGATGTTCGGGTGCGGTCGCTTCGAGGGTCGCGTGGATGGCTCTGATGCACTCGATCGGCTCAGTCGCTGATTCGATGAATTCGTGCGCGGCATCGACGGCGCCTGCTGCTTGAGCAGAAAGGCGCGCGCGCAGGTCGAGCAGGGCGAGCCGCGGATGCTGCTCGCCCATCGCTGCGACGAGGGATGAACGGGCGTTGGCTGCGGCTTCGACATCGCCAGCCTCGATGGCGATGGCGTGGCGCAGCAGGTCGAGCGCCAGCGCGGCTGGGCCTCGGTCGGAATCTGCCAGTCTGGAGATATCGATCGCCTCGACATCGGCCGCCTTCGAGTTGCTAGGCTCACCGGGAAGGCGGTCGTCGTGTCGCCGCACGAGGGCTGCGATCTGTTGGCGAACCGCTTCGGCCGCAGGCAGGTCCTGCAATGCCTCTTTCTCGAGTTCCTCAGCCTTGGCCGTCTGGCCGGATAGGCGCGCCAGCCGCGCTTCGCGGACCAGTCGTTGTGGGCTGCTGTCGACCTCTTCGAGATGGCCGCTGGCGATCAATTGCTCGCCACGCTCCAAGGCGAGGTCGACAGCGGCGAGACGCAGCGAAGCATCATCGCTGCGCTCGACGGCCTCCTCGATGATGACCGCAGCGGCCGCGCTATCGGCGCGGGCGATGATTGCTAGGCTCTCAGTGAGCCACTTAGCGTCGGTCTCAAGACCAGAATTGAGTCGATGGTGAACTTCGATTCGACGCGCCCGAGCGCCCTCTCGCGAAGCCCAGAATTCAGCTGAGCGCGAGTGCACCTCGCGCGTCGCGTCATCGCTGAGCGCGGCCCGGTGGACATTACGGATCAGGTGGTGCGGCTCAACCAGAGTATCTGCCCAACGCAACACCGCCGAATCATCGAGTTCGGCGGTTCCACTGTCGTCTTCCAACTCGGAGACCTTCAGCGGTACCGGTGAGAGGCTCAGTTCGCCCAAGGTCCCGATGCCATCCTCGCTGAGTCGCGCGAGAACAGTGCTCTGGACATATTCCTGAACCGCCACTCCCTCCTCTGGCACAGCCTCGTCAGGGCTCCACAGACGAAGCGCGAGTGGATGCCCACCCAAGGCCTTCGCAACCTCCGTGGCCAACTCATTCGCGACATCCTCAGGCAATAATCCGACGGCATCGGCTGTCGCCAAACCCTCCAGTCGCAGCTCCTCGAATCCATTTGGCACGCCGAATGGACTCGGCGCGCGCGAGGCGACGAGCACGGCTGTAGCCGCCTTGGCGCCAGCCCTCACCAACTCAGAAACAGCCTCGACGTGGCGCGAATGCAATTCCTGCGCCTCGTCGATAACGAGCAATGTCTTGGCCCCACCTGCCGCAGCAGCGATGGCCGCAGGAGCGGCAGGAGAAGCACCATCAAGCCACATTCCACCGATGGATGACGCATCAGAATCAGCACCAGCGGTCGCCCATCGAACCCGCCAACCCAGTGACAGCAAGCCACCGGCGGCAGCCCGCGCGAGACTAGTCTTGCCAACCCCTGGAAGACCGCTCAACAACAGATGCTGTCCAGAGACGAGGAGCTCGACCATGTGATCCCGAACTTCGGCCCGACCACGAAGATGGATCGAGTCTGGCAATGGTCCGACAGAGCGCCCACGAGCCTCAGGGACAACCTCCTCGGAAGCCAGAGCCTCGGCCCTCTCGCGACCAAGAGCAGTCAGATGAACAATAGTTCGTCGACGCGAACCACCGCCCATCACATGAGCGGATCGCGTCTCAATCAACCCTGATGTCTGCAACTCCTTCAGTGGTGTGTGGATGGCGGAGCGGACGAGACCGAGGTGTTCGGCAAGGCCAGGCAAAGAGAGCGTGCGTGGGACGTCCCAAGACTTCTCCATCTCGGCGCCGAATTCGGCCAGACGGAGCAGAAGTCGCCGTTGCGTCTCGCCTAGCATGTACTGCGAGTGAGGCCATCAGTTCATGGGCGTTGACCTGCACCGAATCATCCCGATGCCAGTCGAATCCGCCTCTCTCGACCTTCCCGATAAGCCCGGAGTCTACCTTTTCCGGCGTGCTGACGGGCGTGTGCAATATGTCGGCAAAGCGACCGACCTGCGAGCGCGTGTTCGCTCCTATTTCGCCAAGAATCCGGACCGTAAGATGATTCCAGCGATGGTTGCCAATTCGGATGATATCGACTACATCGTGACTCGGAATCCCTCGGAAGCGTTGATACTCGAAAGGCAGTTGATTCGAAAGCATAAACCGCGTTATAATTCGCTGCTGAAAGACGACAAATCATTCCCCTTCATCGCCTTGACCTCGCACGAATACCCTCGACTGCTCTACACCCGACATCCTCCGGCGGACGCGAAACGTTGGGGTCCCTTTCCGGATGCTGGGGCTGCCAAACGCGTGATCCAGTTGCTGCGCCGGCAATTCGGAATCAGGGACTGTCCTGAGTTGCTGCCGAAGGGTTGCCTGGCGATGCACATCGGACTTTGCACTGGTCCGTGCATCGATGGGACTGGTTATGATGAACAGATTCGGGCTGCTTCTGCGGTCCTCGATGGTGATGCTGGGGTGCTTATCGAGGCGCTGCAAGAGGAGATGGACGACGCCTCGGCTGCGCAGAACTACGAGGAGGCTGCGAGGAAACGTGACATGATCGCGGCTGTTCAGACAACGATTGCGCAGCAGGTGATTCACAGTCGCTTCTACCAGGATTGCGATGCTGTCGGTTTCGCTGCGATGGCTGATATGGCTGTGGTCGTGATTCTGCACGCGAAAGAAGGTGTGATTCAGGGTCAAGTGAGTTATCCCTTGATTCATCGAGGCGACATCGTCGCCTCGGTTTCGTTGGTGCTTTCCGAGCATTATTCTCAGCGTCGACCGCCTCGCACTCTGCTGGTTCCAGCGCCTCTGGGCGAGTCGATGCAGGCTTGGTTCGGCGAGCGACGCGGCTCGCGCGTCGAGGTTCGAAATCCGCAGCGCGGTGAATTAGCAAAATTGCGGCGGATGGCTGATCAGAATGCTGAGATCCAAGTGACTCGAGAGTCGACGAGTCGTTCTGGCAGCCTCGAGCAGGCTGCTGCTGACGAGGCCGCCCGACTGCACAGCCTCGACTCATTGGATTATATCGTCTGCTTCGATATGGCGCAATTGCTGGGCGAGGAGCGAGTTGGGGCGAGCGTGGTGTTCCGCAACGGTCGACCGACGAAGAAGGAGTACCGGACCTACCGCGTCAAGAGTGAAGCCATGGATGACTTGCGAATGATGTCCGAAGTCGTCGAGCGTTGGCTCAAAAGACAGGATGAATGGCCCGACCTGTTGCTGCTCGACGGCGGCGAGGTCCACCTCTCACATGTCTGCGCCATGCTCGATGGGCATGGGCTCAGTGGCCGTTTTCCGGTCGCCGCGCTGGCCAAGAAAGAAGAAACTCTGTGGCGGCCTGATATCGAACCCAAAATCCTTGATCGGCGCAGTCGCGTACTGATTCATGCACGCGACGAAGCTCATCGATTCGTCAACGGCTACCACCGCAAACGGCGCAGCAAAGGTGGTCTCAAGAGTCCACTCGAAGACATCGAAGGTGTTGGAGCGAAGAAGATTCAATCGCTGCTTCGACACTTCGGTGGAATGAGGGGAATCGAACACGCCAACCAAGGTGAGTTGGCGGCGGCTCCAGGCATCGGAAAGTCGCTGGCGGCCCGAATCCACCAACATCTGCACGGCTGATCAAAGCAATTCTGACTGGTCGGCAGAATCAGTCTCGATGACGATTCGCTCATCCAATTCACCCATCTGAGCGGCGAATTCGAGTTCCAGCAATTGTTGCTCCAGCGTGCTCGCAGCGTCGCGTTTCTCAGCATTGCGCTGATCCCGTTTCCGCTTCCAGCGGCTGCCGGCTAAACCAATGAAGACGGCGAGTATGAAGAAGTAAGGAGCCAACTCGCCGAGAATCAAAGCGTAGGTCACTTCCACCTCCCAAGTGATCGTGTCTTTCTCCTTCCAGCACTCCACCCAGGAGTTGGCGGTAGGGCAGACGGGGGTCTGGTAACGAAGGACTTGGCGACCGTTTTCTTCGCTCAATTCGGCAAGGCCCAATCTGCTCTCGAAGGAGGTCAGGCGAATGGTGTCTGGGAGGTGGATCTCAAAGCGTGCCGAGGTTCTGATGGTGCCCCACGGCGTGTGCTCCATAATCGGCGGAACATAGGAACTGAACAGCCCATCCTCAAGTGTCACTCCGGTGTCAGAGAATTTCAATCCGAAGCGTTCGACGAGGCTCTCCAAGAGGCTCGTGCCGAGTGCTGCTGGGGCGATTCTGACGCCGAATTGGTTGTTTGTGAGTGAGAGTGTGAGACTTGATGTTTCGATTCGCGCTCCAAGGCGAATCGGGTTCGTATCGGTCAATTCCATGTCTGGAGGCATCTCGAAGGCTTCGATGTCCAAGACGAACGGAATCGCGCTGATATCAAAATGGGATGAGTAGCGTTGGTTGCCGACGATGACGTCCTGAGCGCCCATCTCCTCAAACTGCGAGAAAGAGTGCTCGACCTCTTCGGTGATGACCACTGAGAGGTCCTGCAGTCCTTGATTGGAGATTTCGAATTCGATCTTCTCGCCGGTCGACAGTGGCAGGATTGCTTTCTGGCTCGAGCCGGCGAGCAATCCGCCTTCCCGACGGTCTCCAATAGCGATGATGCGGCGAATCAGGTCCGCGGGAATCGGTTCAAGACTGAGGTGCTCCTCCTTCTCGACCAAGCCCAAGCGATACAATTCGAGGGTGATATCGGCTGAGAATTCGAGTTCGATAGCGGCACGAGTCTCGCGGATGGCGAAGCGCTTGATGTCGATTTCGACATCGAATGAGACGCAGGTCTTCTGATTCGAACCACAGATCAGATCTTCGCTCTCATCGCTGCAAACCGACGGATCGCCGATGCCGCCGCGACCGCTCTCGAGGCAGATCGCATGCTGCCAATCGAATGGCCGCGAGCCGGTGAAGCCGAAAATCTCGCGCGAACTGCCGCTCGAAGGTGCATCGAGAACGATCGTGTTCGGATCACCGATAGTGGAATCGACCCAATCGGGCAGATGCAGGACGATACGGATATCGGTCTGTGGGAAATCCGCCGGCAGCAGGTCCTGCAGCCAACCAGCGTCGGTCTGCATCTTGATCTCAAGGACACTCATCATCGCAGCGAGATCCTCGTCGTTGACGATCGACAGATCGATGGTCGAGATGTCTCCCTGCGCCCTCGCGATCAACTGCTGCACGACCTGGGTGATATGCATCGTCGAGGGCATCGAGGTGGTCTGCAGAACAACTGGATATTCGCCACTCATCGCACTACGCCCATCTACACAATAGCGGAATGGCAGATTCTCGTCGCAGGTCTCACCGCCGCGATGAGTGAACATCAGCCCGCCCAGCAGATCAGCAGGCGCAAAGGACGGGGGCTGGAAACCAACTTCAGCCCCGAGGGCTTGTGAGAAAGTGTGCGACAGAGCCTCGATGGGCACGGCATCGAGGATCTGTTCGATGTCGGAATCCAATTCTGTATCGAACATGCGGATTCCGTCAGCAGTCAAAAGTGGCATCGAAATCGACGATGAGCCAAGATCCACACCCCAATCGACGAGAGTATCACCCCACAGATGATGGATTTCGATGTCCAGATCGAAGCGCGTATTCATCCGATCACGCGCATCGACAACCAACTCCAGAGTCAATTCAGACCCCGAAACATCGCTCGATGAGCCAGTCGACGTGCCATCGTAATGAGTCAATTCGGTTCTGAGAAGCGAGGAGGCTGGCGCAGCGAGCGGGCTGCCTGCCAGATTATCGACGGCCATCGCTGAATATCTCTGACTGGTCGTCTGTCCCGCTGGCGTTCGTTGCAGAAGCAATCCAGGCGCTGCGACCGACGCGGCTTGGGCATAGAGCGGAGGGAGCATTCTGTATTCGATGAGCTGTCCTGCTTCGGCGATGGTGGTGAAATTCGATTCGACGTGCGCGCCCATTCTCAGGAGTCCTCGCATCATCCGATCGACATCGCCGGTATTCGGATCCATGCCGAGATTCGTCGGCTCGACTATCAGCGAAAGATGGGCTTTCAGACAGATCGGCGGATTGAACGGATCGTTGGCAACGCCATTGCTTTCATCGATTGAATCTGAGGTCGGATCATAGGAGCAGTGCACGTCTTCTCGGGTTGCGAAATCAATGTACGACAGTGGTTGGACCGGAGTCATTTCAGCGTCTGGGAAGTTCTCATCGACTATCGCTTGGATAATCTCCTCAATCTTCTCGACGAGCTTGTCCTCGACGGATTCGCCGTCAGACCTCGCCAGATCTCTGTAGTTCCTGATGTAGTCGGCCGGGATTCCCGATGAGGGGTTGGAGTCCCCTTCGAGGTCGAGGTCGAAGAGGTCGAGGGCGCCTCGCGGGAGTTCGTAGATGGCGAGGCTGATGACCATCTCGATGGCCTCGGCTGTTTCGATCTCCAGCTCGACCGTGCCTTCGACCCAGGTGCCGCTGCTGGGGCTTGAGTCGAGGGCTGAATCATAATCATCGCAGACACCGCTCGACGTCTCCCACGTCGAGCAGATGTCGTTGGCGACTTCGGCCTCTCCGGGGGGTGGTGCTGCGGCTGCTGATTGGCTCAGCAGCAGGAGGACGAGGACGACTGCCGCGCGGCGCATGCCGCGCGGATGTGCGGTCACCTACCATAAGTCTGAATCCGGAATGCGTCGGGTTGGGTACGATGCAGCGAGTAGACCCACACCACCGACTGGCCGAGGCTGTCGGCGCTCTACTTGAGGAGAGCGGCGCTTCCGTGCGCTTGCTGGAGGAGTTACCGCGCCGTTGGGAGCGCTTCGCAGATGTCGCTCTGCTGCCGCGAGATGCCTTCACGGGTGAGGCTTGGAGCGAGCACACTGGGGATGGACTCTGGGCTGCGGTCGCTGAAGCATTGGCGGTCGAGAGAGTCGGACGCTTGGGTGAGATTTCGGGTGAGCGGCGCGAGTCGGGTGTCGAGATGTTGCGCGGCGATGATGATTGGGTGGTTCGCCGTGAGAATGGCATCGATTATGGTTACAGATTCACCGAATGCATGTTCTCGGCTGGCAATGTCAACGAGCGTCGACGCATGGGCGAGGTTGGCCGCTCCGGCGAGACGGTCGTCGATCTGTTCTGTGGCATCGGTTACTACAGCCTGCCGATGCTGGTTGCTGGGCAGGTCGCGCATGTCCATGCCTGTGAGTGGAATCCGCAAGCCATAGAGGCGCTCGAATGGGGACTTGAAAAAAATGGCGTGGCCGATCGCTGCACCGTACACGCCGGCGATAATCGAGTCACTGCACCGCGATTGAAGGGTATTGCCGACCGGGTCATCCTCGGCTTGTTGCCGAGCGCAGAGGACGGTTATGGTCTGGCGTTCGATTGCCTCAAAGCAACTGCTGGCATGCTTCACGTTCACGGCGTCGCCCCCGCCAAAGACCACGATTCGTGGGTCGCCGAAACCCTCGCTGCGCTGCGGCGCATCGAGCATTCACGAGAAATTTCGGAGCTCGCCCGCTACCGCATCAAATCTTACGCGCCGCATTGGGATCACCTCGTCCTCGACCTCACCGTGCATCCCGCCTCATGATGGTGGAACTCTGCATCAGTCTCATGTGCGAGTGACGACTCGTCCCAACGTCGGAGGCTCGTCGATGAAGGTGCTCGCATTTGAGGATTCATTCAATCTCGCCGCCCTCCTAACCGAGGCCGGCGTCGATATGAGCGACATCGAATTCCGTCAACACTGGAACACGATGGATGCTCTCGACCGAATTAAGGAGTTCGAGCCCGATGTTCTTCTGCTCGATCACTGGATTCCCCCGACAAAGGGGCTCGACATACTTCGCCAACTACTCGAATTGAGCGCTGCAGGTCAGATTGCACGCCCGGTGACGATTCTCGCGATCAGCAGTTCTGATGAGGCCAACGAGGCCATGCTCTACTCTGGGGCTGACGGTGCGATTGCCAAATTCGCCCTCGCCGAACACGAGATCTGGGTGGAATAGATGGTCGCTGGATGGCTGCTAGATGCGGCGCGCACATACAATGCTCAATCACGCCTGAACCGCGACGCCTACACCGCGGTTCTGCTTATGCCAGTCCAGACCCTCGCCACTATCCTCGACTGGACCTTCCAATCCCTGCCTGACGAGATCCTCGTTGGCATGGATCCCGACCACGAGCGAGCCAACCCGAAAGACGTAGTCGAGGCCTATTCCGGCGCTGACCACACCAACGGTCTCTTCGCCGGCCAAGGTCAACTCCTCGGCCAGCCGCACCTCGTCAATCGCGGCGATTCCTATGAGGTCCACCACGTTCCAGAGGAATGGGTCGATGGCCTCTTCGCGGCCGACAGAGGCTCTCGAGGAGGCCGCTTCACGCATTGGCTCCACACCCATCCGAACGCTCCCGCTCTGCCCAGCGAAGCAGATGCGGATGCGGCGCAGTGGACTGAAGGTTGCGATATGATCCTCGGCGTTCGCTTCACCCCTGAAGGACATCTGCCATGGTTCGATGACATCGACGGTGTCCGCCGACCGCTGTCGGAATTGGATGATTCAACAGCCCTTGGCCGGGCCCGAACCGGCCACTTGATTCACGGACTCGAAATAATTGGTTTCCACCGCTCAGGCTTCGGTATCAACCTCGTCCTGACCGATGAATCAGGAAATGCGATCGAATAACGACGATATCGCAATCGAGTGGGATTTCGCTCTCGAAAAATCATTCATCGATGAAGAGATGCTCGCGATAGTAAACCAATTCTTCGATGCTGCCACGAATATCATCCAAAGCCCGATGACCAGAGGCTTTGCGCCATTTCGGGACATCGGGATACCAGCGTCCAGCCAATTCCTTGATGCTCGTCACATCGACGCTGCGATAATGGAAGAAGTCGTGCAATTCGGGCATGTATCGCCTCAGAAATCGCCGATCCTGCCCGATGGTATTGCCACATAATGGCGAGACACCTGCCTTGCAGTGCTCGCCCAGAAAGTCGAGGGTCGCCCGCTCAGCCTCGGCCATTCCGACCCCACCCTCGGAAATCCTCGCAATCAAGCCGTTAGCAGTATGATGGCTGACATTCCATTCATCCATCTTGGCCAATTCAGCCTCACCGACATCGATGGCAAGACTCGGCCCCTCAGCGACGATCGAAAGATCACCTTCGGTCACAATCGTCGCAATCTCAATGATCGTGTTCTCATCAGGGTCGAGCCCCGTCATCTCGAGATCAATCCAGACCAGCCGCTCCTCGACCATGACCCGACCCAGCGTCGTCCGGCCATAGCGATTACCCAATTCGAATGTGCAGGTGGAAGGGATTGCGATGTCGGTTCGTCCGGTCATGCGATTACCCATTTGAGGTGTGTTCGGGTGGGGTGGTGCTTCGGTCATAATCAAGTGCGTGCGGGTCTGCGCTGTAGGGGATGGGACAGCACGTCGGTTACTTGCAACTGCTTCGTGAGAACAGGAATTTTCGTCGCCTTTTCCTCGCAAACGAGATCTCCTTCATTGGGGACTGGTTCACCGTCATCGCCCTCTTCATTCTCGCTGGAGAGGCAACGGATGGCTCGCCTCTGGCGATAGCTGGTGTGATGGCTTCTCGCAGCTTCTCACTGGCCCTCGTGACTCCCTTCTCCGGAATGCTGGCTGACCGATACTCTCGCCGTGGCTTGATGATCGTGGCCAATGTTCTGTCGTTCTTGGTTCTCGTCGCGGTGCTGTGGTGGGGCCTTCTGGAGAGTCTGCCTTCGGTTTACGCACTGGCTGTGGTGATTGTCGCAGCGCGGGCAATGCATGACCCGGCTGAGTATGCCTATCTTCCGAACATCTGCAATGAAGATGAGTTGTTGACCGCCAATGCCCTCTTGTCTGGTGGCTGGTCTGTGGCTCTTGGGCTCGGTGCTGCTATCGGCGGCTTCACCATCTCAGTCTACGGCATCGAGACGGCCCTGTGGATCGACACCCTGACTTTCCTCGCCGCTGCTTTGATTCTCTACTCTCTGCCTTCCGGTGGTCCTGATATTTCGGAGCGGGAGCCTGGCACCCCGCGAGTCGTTCTGGGCGAGATGGTCGCAGGGTGGAAGCATATTCTTGCTACACCGCCAATCCGGCGCGTCGTCTTCGCTAAGGGTCTGTGGGCATCGGGTGGTGGAGCGCAAGTATTCCTGTTGATCATCATCAGCATGGAGGTTGGCTTCGGTGATGTCGCGGCTGGTATCGGTGTGTTATTCATGGCCCGCGGATTCGGTTCGGGATTCGGGCCGATAGCGGGTCGGCCATTGATGGAGAACATGACGCTGCGGCCCTATCTGCTCGGTATCGCAATCGCTGTCTGCGGTGCATTGTACATCGGCGTATCGATGGTTGCCTGGGGCGCAGCCATGCTTGCATTGGTATTCTTCAGCCATGCTGCAAGTGGCTTGAATTGGGTGTTGTCGACCACCCTCTTGCAGGAACGAACCACCGATGAATGGCGTGGTCGCGTGGCCGGTACGGACCACTTCGGCATCACTCTGATGATGGGATTGTCTGCCGCCGCAGGGGGTTGGATTCTCGAGAATGAGTTGATGGGAATGAGAGAATTGATTGCATTGACCGGATTGGTTCAGATAATTCTCGGATTGGGTTGGATAGTCTTGATCTCAGGTGAGGAGAAGCGAATGTTGGAGATTCAGACCCCGATCTGATTGTAGCTGATCAGAAAAGCCAGCCAGAGAGATGGGAAGGCTGACCTAAAGATGCTGAAAGCCATCTGTTTCTGGGTACTCACTTTCATCGGGAACAAGTTGTCCAACTGGGAATTAATCTGGTTGGTAGATGATTCGACCACCTGCTCGACCATCTTCACCCCAAAATCCCATGGTCCCTGAATCATCGCTCGAAGAATGGTAGAGATCTCCTCACCTAATTTTCCCAGGAATGGGAATATATTCTCCTCATCGAGTTTCAATTCGGCTTTCCTAGCAAAATCGCCAGCTATATTCAACCCTTGACGGACTTTCACTGCTTGCTCAAGCAGAATGATGCTGAAATCAGAACCGTCAAATTTGATTTGTTCAGGTATCAAATCGGACATTTTACCCATGAATTTCTCGACCAGCGTCAATAATTTGTGGAATGTCGTATTCATCACCAATGCATATTGGAATTCGACGATTATCCAGAAACCCAAGACCAAGGCGCCGATTGAGGCGACATCGGCGGGCATATTCGACCAAGTCAATCGATCTAATCCGAAATAGTAGAGTACGGGCAGAGAGATTAGGGCTGGCAGGAAAATCAACATAATTTGCTGGTTGACGAACTGCCTCAATCGAGGTATCTCCAATCTGTAAAGGAGTGAGATGGCTTTCTTTCGCTCGTTCGGGATTATCTGTTTGAATCTCTTGTATGGACCGATGAGGAGTAACAATCTGAAGATCAACGGAATCAGGATTACGACGAAAATGTAGTCGCGAAGAGATTCTGGTGGAAGAATAGGTAGCATCTCTGATAACAGTTGACCGAGATTCAATCCAAGCCCTCCACCGCTCGATTCGTTCTGGATGGTCGGACTCATTAACCCTCGCAATCAGGATTTGTTTGGGTTCACCGTTCACGTATGCGGGCCAGAGAGGGTCTCTGCTTGGATCATCGCTGTTCTCAGCAGGATGATGGCGATGAGAGTGCCGGTAAAGAAGGCGATTCCGATGTAGATGTGGGCATCGAACATCAGAGCGGCGATTCCGATTAGAGAGAGGTAGGAGACGGTCTGGCAGATCAGCGAGAGGCGTTCTAGCATCGCGTATTCAATGTCGTGAACTCTGGTGGATTCCTGAATATACGAATTAATCAGAAAGAATACTGCCTGGAATGGAAGTGCGGCAGCGAGTATCGAGAGACTGACTAAGGTCAACATCTCGGGATGGGTAGTATCGAGTTCAAGCCCCCTGAAGAGCAGGTTACCTGTATTGATACCTATGATCGCAGCATGAATCGTCCATGCCTTGTCAGAAGGACCGCCATTCTGCGACGCTCTATCCGGAACCACGGAGGCATTCTGATTCGTGACACGATTGAAGGTTACTCTCGACGAGAGCGACTCCGACTCGATTCTCGGAGAGGCGAGGGGTCCTCCAGCCCCTTCCAGAATGGCACCGAGGCGAGCTCGCTCAAGGCATTTTCAGGGGAAATCCCCTCCGGGAATATCTGCTTCCAGGAGCGCCGTCGTCCAATCATTCTGAAAGACACCCTGAGGATCAAGCGTATTGCAGATGGTGCGGAAAGCATCGAATCGAGGATAGAGGGATGTCAGTTCGTCAGCCTCCAGCGGGCATACCTTTCCCCAGTGCGGGCGGGCATGGAACAGTCGTGACATGCTCCGGGCCATGAAGCTGGCGAACAGGTGGAAACCAGCACGACGTGCTGGCTTGGCATAGCTGATGAAACTGAGCGCGTACCAGTCCTGCCCGGAGCCGCTGGCCATCGAGATCAGGGTGTCATCGGGAAGCACCCTGCGAACGCAGATCGGGTAGTGGTGGAAGTACTGGTCGTGAAGCCCGGCCAGATCCTCTTGCATACCGAGTCCCTCGATTCGCTGTTGGTTGTCTGCGGACAACGTCGACTGCCTCCCGCCAGCGACCTCAATGGTTTCCTGGGCGAAGTCGAGCGCATCCGCCAACTGGTCTCGAGGCACGAACAACTCGATCTCGATGTGGCGGAAGGCCTCGTGCTTCATCACCAGCATGGACGAGGAGCGATCCGTAACCTTCCAGTTTCGAATCAGGAACGCCGGCACGATGTGACGAAAGGAAAAACGGATCGAGCGCCGGCTTCGCAGCACCCGTTCCATGAGCAGGATTTGCAGGTGCAAGGCGTAGTCCATCACCCCCAGCCAGTAGATTCGGTACAGCCTGGCGAGGCGGGACCGAGGCTGGTCGTCCTCACGCCGGTGCTGGATGAAGTAGGACCAACGCCATGGAATGAGGTAGAACTGCTGAAGCGGAAATGACGCTTCTGCATCAAGGACGTGCGACAGCCGACGAGTCTCGGTGAAATGCTCCTTCACATTGTACTGTTCACGGCAGTGGATCCTCACGCTCAGGATGATTCCGAGCGAACCCAACGAACAGCGAGCTGCCTGTAGCGGCTCGCCGGCGCTCAACTCATCGATCACCACCTTACCAGTGGAAGCATCGTAGCGTGCCAGCCTCACCCCCTCGACATAGTGGGACATACTGTGGCGCCCAGAACCGTGAGTGCCGGTGGAGATCGCCCCGGCGATGGTCTGTTCCGTGATCAGACCCAACGATTGCAAGGTGGCGTCATGGCGATTGAGCTCTTTGAGCAGTCGCTTGATCTGGCATCCGGCGCCAACCTCAGCAACTAGTTGGTCGCCTTCAGAATGGAGTTGAACAGCGTTTAATCGGCGCAGGTCCAGCAGCACATCGTCACTCAGGACTGCGTCACTCCAACTGTGCAATCTGCCGACGGCGCGAATGCGCTGGCCGCGGTGTCTGTCGAGAATCTGCAGGATTTCCTGCTCGTCGGCTGGCGTGTAGAACGCGGAGGGCTTGAGCACTTGGTTGCGGCCGAAATTCCTGCGTAGCACACTCTGAACCACGCACCTGCGACGAGCGGCTCTGTATTGAAATCCTCGACTTACTCATAGAGGTGAGAGAATCTAGCACGCGCTTTCGCCAACTTCGGAGCCACGACCATCTGACAATACGGATTCTGGGGATTGTTCGCGAAGTAGTCGTGGTGGTAGTCCTCGGCGATGAAGAATCTCGTCAAAGGACTGATTTCAGTGACGATGTCATCGACGAAATTCGCTTGCAGATACTCGATCACAGCCTCTGCGTCCGACCTCTGTTCCTCACTCTCGAAAAACACACAACTGCGGTACTGCGGACCTACGTCATTGCCTTGTCTGTTGAATTGTGTGGGGTCGTGGGCGGTGAAGAAGACCTCGAGGAGGATGCGGCGTGGGATGGTCTCGGGGTGGTAGGTGACGCGCACGACTTCGGCGTGGCCGGAGCGGCCTGAACAGACCTGTTCGTAGGTTGGATTCTCAATCTGGCCGCCAGTGTATCCCGGAATCACCTCGCTGACTCCACGCAGCCCCAGGAGAGCCCCTTCAATGCACCAGAAGCAGCCACCTCCGAGGACGATCGTCTCGCTCATCGGCTCACCGGAGGTACTGCCTCATCTTCGATGGTTCGGTTGAAAGAATTCTGATTTCAGCGCCGATAATTCGGCGCCTCGCGGGTGATTTCGACATCGTGCACGTGGCTTTCGGAAAGTCCTGCGTTGGTGATCTTGACGAAGTCGCAGTTCGATTGCATCGCGACGATGTCGCCGTTACCGGTGTAGCCCATGCTCGAGCGCAGCCCGCCGGTCAATTGGTGGATGACGTGCTCGACGGGGCCACGCGCTGGAACCCGCCCCTCGATGCCTTCTGGAACGTACTTGCTGGTGTCGCCCTGCTCGGACTGGAAGTATCGGTCGTGAGCGCCCTGAGTCATGGCTCCGACCGAGCCCATGCCGCGGTAGACCTTGTACGAGCGCCCTTGGTAGAGAATCACTTCTCCGGGCGCCTCGTCGGTGCCGGCCAGAACACTGCCGACCATGACGCAGTCAGCACCGGCAGCGATCGCCTTGGCGATGTCGCCGCTGAACTTGATGCCGCCATCGGCAATGACCGGAATCCCCGCCTTTCTGCAGATTTCCACGACGTTCTGCACCGCCGTCAATTGCGGCACACCGACACCTGAGATGATGCGTGTGGTGCAGATCGAGCCCGGTCCGATTCCAACCTTGATTGCATCCGCACCGGCTGCAATCAGCGCTTCAGCAGCCGCACCGGTCGCGACATTGCCAGCGATGATCTGCGCATCGGAGCCAGCCAATTCTCGAATCTTAGCTACCGAATGGATCACTCCATGTGAATGTCCATGGGCTGTGTCGACAACAACGACGTCAGCCCCAGCCGCAAACAGAGCCAATGCCCGCTCGACTCCCTTCTCGCCGGTTCCGGTCGCTGCAGCGACGCGCAACTGACCGTGTTCATCCTTGCAGGAATTTGGATTATCCCGACTCTGCTCGATATCGCGCACAGTCATCATGCCCGTGCACTTGCCATCTTCGTCGACCACCAACAGCTTCTCAATGCGGTGTTTGTGGAGGAGTTTCTTAGCCTCCTCTGAGTCGACGTGGGGCGGTACGGTGACGAGTTCTGTGGTCATCATCTCGGAGACCAGCATGTCATCATCATCGACGAAACGAATATCGCGATTAGTGATTATTCCAACTAGATTATTCTCCGCATCGACAACAGGAAGTCCCGAAAAACCGTGCTTCTTCTTCAACTGCAACAACTCGCCGATCGTCGTCTCTGGGTTGACCATGACTGGGTTGAGAACCATGCCTGATTCGAAGCGCTTGACCATGCTCACCTTCTCGGCCTGCGCTTCGATACTCATGTTACGATGAATGACTCCGATTCCACCAGCTTGTGCCATGGCGATGGCCATGCGTGATTCTGTCACCGTGTCCATCGCCGCTGAGATGATTGGGATGTTGAGTGAAATCGTTGAAGTCAACTGCGTCTTCAAATCGACTTCGGCCGGAAGAACCGCCGATTCTGCTGGCAGCAGGAGCACGTCATCGAAGGTCAGCGCCTCGGGTATGCCGTCTCTCGCCATTAGAGATGGCCCATGCCGGCCGTTTATGAACGATTCGCGCGGGGCCCAGGAGGCCGTAGATGAGCACTTTCACCTCCTCCGATTCCTCCATCCCAACCGTTTGATTCAATAACCAAAGCGGGCCGCGGGCGGTCGGAGGAATCACATAATGACACGCACCGTCTTAGGCTGGCGTGAGTGGATCGGCTTGCCTGAACTCGAAGGCGGTACCACCATCGCGAAGATGGACACTGGCGCCTGGTCCAACACACTCCATGCCGAGGAGATTTCGCTTGCCGACAACGGCATGGAACAGGTCGTGCGATTCCGTCTGGCCAAGAACGGAAACTGGATCGAGTGCACGCTCCACGAGTGGCGTCGGGTGCGCGATACAGGTGGCCACGACACGCTGCGTCCAGTCATCCGCACGACCCTCAAGATCGCCGGCGAAGACCACGACATCGAGTTGTGTCTGCAAGACCGCTCGAGGATGAGTCATCGTCTCATACTCGGCCGTAAATTCCTTCGCGCATTCATCATCGACCCTTCGACTCAATGCCTCCACGCGAAGGAGTGCACCCATCCTCGAATCAGAACCCGGCTCGAATGATGGCCGTCACCGTGGCAACCTTCTTGCCATATCGCAGCCTCAGGAGTTCATGAGCGAATCGCCAAGCAGAGGATTGATTGTAGTCAACACAGAAGACATACCCGGCAAGACCATCGTCAGATCACTCGGCGTGGTAACGGGTTCGACCGTCCGAGCAAAGCATCTTGGAAAGGATATCATGGCCGGATTCAAGAACGTCATCGGCGGCGAACTCAAGGCCTACACCGAGCTTCTTGGAGAGTCGCGTGATGAAGCCCTCCAGAGGATGTTGGAAGAGGCGATTGGCAGAGGTGCCAACGCGGTAGTCAATATCAGATTCGCGACCAGCGCCGTCACCCAGGGAGCAGCGGAATTGCTTGCCTATGGCACCGCAGTCATAGTCGAGTGAGGAAATCAGTCAGAATCGAATGATGAGGAATTCAAATGGTCAGCGAGGAAACCCTTCTTCTTCTCGTCGGCTCATTCTCAGCTCTGGGAATTCTTCTGGCATCGATACCGGTTGCCGGCTGGTTCGTCTCGATGCTGTTCAGCAGAAGAATCCACAGAAAGAAAGTGGCCGATATCATGGAACGTGTGAGTGTGAGCGTAGAACGTTTCGGGGGAGACCCTTTGACCAATGTCAGAAGCTGCTCGAGGAAGGCTGAGGTTCTCGAAGTCAAGATGATTTCAGCGAACATCGTAGTCGGTGCAGGATGGTGGAATCAATTCGTCGGATTCTGGCATTCGGTCATCGGCGGAACCATCACGAATTTCGATGATGTCTTGATGCTGGCTCGTCAGGACACGATGCAACGACTGCGCGATCAAGCCGCTGCAGAAGGCTACGATGAAGTCATCAATGTCAGGCTTGAGAGCGCTCGACTCGCCGCTCTGACCTCTGGCAACAAAGGCACGAAAGCAATCGAGATCTTCGCCTATGGAACTGCAGTAAAATACGCTTGATCAGGATTCATCATAGATCGGTGTCTCGTCGAGGTACATCGCCAGATTGAAGATCCACCAAGTGATGAGATCGAAGGACTCGACCAGATTCTGCACACCGGTGCCATTGTCGGTGACCATCATCTCGACCATCGTCTCAAGGGTGTCACATGGCGCGTGATAGCAGTCGGAACCGCCTGTCAGTGAGCCGAAATCCATCGACACGACGCCGAGTTGATCAGCGATTCTCTCGTAATCGCTGCGACCTCTTTGCGACTCGTGAACTGAAATCGAGAGACGCTTCTGGTCACTTGTATCATCATCCTTCATCGAGGCATAGCCCTCGTTGTGGTAGATCTCTCTGCCCAGCCGCAAAGCCTCGGCGATGTCGTTGTTGTTCGAGCCGATCCACTCGGTCAGTCTGACCATCGGCCACTGCTCATTGATCTGGTTGTCAGTCTCGGGGATGATATCGACGACCAGCGTGTAGTATCCTGGCCAATTGGTGCCGACAGCGTCGGCGTTCAGGTAGTTGCTGATCGTCACGCCAGAAGGTAGGTTGTCGATCCAGCTGTCGACGCCGTCGTAGCCATTCTCCTCGTTCGACCAGAAGCAGACGACGATGGTTCTGCGATGGTCGAACTGAGCCAAGCCGCGAGCGGCTTCCAACATCAGCGCAACGCCCGCGCCATTGTCGTGTGCCCCCGCACGAGTTCCGCCACCCGGAGGCGTGCCTGGCTCGGCCACATCGAGGTGCGCACCGAGAACCAACCATTCATCGGGATACATGCTGCCCTCGAGATAGCCACAGACATTGACCGCGTAGGGTGATGTCGAGAGGCGATAGCGATGAACCTGAGCATCGTATCCTATGGCTTCTAATTCATTCTCCATGAAGGCGACCGCTCTCTCGTACATCGGATCATAGAGGGTGAATGGACCCCAGCGGTCGACGTATCCTGCGTCTTCGTCGGCGAACAATTCCAACCACTCGTAGACGTTCAGTCCGTCGATCATACCCTCGCCATGCGCCGAACCCATCTCCATCGTCACGGTGGAATCGTTTTGGCGGAGCACTGGATGTTCGATGTATGTGTGAGGCGACTCGGCGAATTCCGCTGAGTCGAACCATTCGGACCAACTCTGATTCGTCGCCCTCAAGGGCCAAATCGTCCGGCCCGACTGACCCAGCAAGAACCAGGTTGAGCCGCTGTTGGACGGGGCGAGAATCTCGATTGTGACCGTACCGGGTCGAGAGAAATCCAAGGTCGTGCCGTTGACGAAATAACCCGATTCAGCATCGATCACGAGGTACGGAACATGAACGCTCATCGAACTCATAGCAGTGAACTGAACCGATTGCAATTCAGCGCCTTCGAGGACCGCTGGTCCGATGATCAGATCCCCGGCTTTGACCTCTGGTGATTCATCGTCACCGAAGCAACCTGCCATCGCTGTCGCCATCAGCATGAGAGTCACACCGAATGCGATTGCAGAGCGCATGTTGGATGCAACGATGCTGGCTGTTTATTATTCCAGCCGCACAAGACAGTTTCAAGTCTGAGGGGGTGTACGCCTCTCTGATCTCTGGCAACAAAGGCACGAAAGCAATCGATATCTTCGCCTGTGGAACCGCCATCAAATACGCTTAAATTCGCTGCCCATCGGATGGGCGACGTTCAATCGATGAGGCCGACGCCGCCCTGTTGACCCTCGATGGAAGCGAGTAGAATGCCACCCGCAAGAACAACACGAGGGTCGAAGCCACCGCTTTGAGCACCCTTGACGACCAATCGTTGCACGATTGGATTCATTTTCTGAGTGTAATCGACGGACCCCCTGCCATCTCCACCTCGGAGGTGGAAGACCTGAGGAATCAGGATATTGGCCAACGGGACGAACCTGCGAGTCAATGCCAATCCACGGCTGTCCTCGGATAGTTCAGCGTAGGTATTTCCAGCCTGGTCGTACAATTCGTATGTGTCCTTAATGATGGATTTCAATCCCTTTCGCTTGTAACCGCCGAGACTGGCACCGGTCTGTGCGTCGACGACGTCGTAACATGAGTTGATTATCGTGGTGTCGAGGATGCTCCTCGCCTTGATTGTCAACAACTCAGTCGTCATCTCTTCATCGCTGTAGATTCAAATATCTTCCTTCAGTTTGAAGGCTTTCAACCGACAGAATCCGAGAAGTTCGGTCTGACTATCGTCGCTATAGATGTGAAATGAACCACCAAATATTTTCAGGACTTTCTTGCGGATTAGATAGGTGTCGGCTTGGAATATTTCAGTCATGGTATTCCCTGTGAACCCATGCCGAATAAACTCGCTGCCGTCCTCGGAATCATTCAAGTCGAAGTGATTGCACGGCGAGGCTACCCCGACGCAGTCCCTCTGTGGAATCTGAAGTCAGGAGTCGATGTAGATGCAGAGTGCACCAGTGACGAAAATAGAGCCGAAGTTGGCTGCGCGACTGGCCAAACAGAGTTACCATCTGGTCGGAGAACACGGCGGCGTCAAGGTCTGCCATTGGACTAAGCAGAGCCTGATCAACGACCGTTCTTGCTACAAGGGAACATTCTACGGCATAGAGAGTCATGGCTGCATGCAGATGGCGCCGAACGTCGATACATGCAACCTCGCTTGCACTTATTGCTGGAGAGAACCACACTCGGACAAGCTCACCAAAATAGACGATGACCCCTACGATCTGTTCCTCGAAAGCGTCCGGGCTCACCGTCGATTGATCACAGGATTTGGCGGGCATCCGAAAGTTCCGAGAGAAAAATGGTTGGATGCCCAAGATCCTAAGCACGTAGCGATTTCATTGAACGGCGAGCCTACTCTCTACTCGCGGCTCGCCGAATTCTTGGATATCTGTCACCAGCATGGCGTCTCGACTTTCCTGGTGACGAATGGTTCGTTGCCGAAGGTGATCGAGAATCTGGATACCTTGCCGACCCAGTTGTACGTCAGTGTCGATGCGCCGAACAAGGAGATCTTCGATCGCTTGTGCAAACCAAAGTTCGACAAGGCTGCATTTCACAAGCTGGAGCAGACCCTCGCCTTGCTACCCTCGCTGGACACGCGCACGGTCTGCCGTCACACGCTGATCAAGGGCGAGTCGCTCGGCCACACGGAGGAGTACGCGCGCCTCGACAATATCGCCGACCCCGATTTCATCGAAGCGAAAGGCTACGTCTACGTTGGAAAATCGACTTCGAATCACACCATCGAGAATATGCCTTACCACCGCGATGTGATGGAATTCGCGCACGAATTGGCTCCTCTGGTCGGGCGCGAGGTTCTCTCGGAGAGACATGAGAGTCGAGTTGCACTGATTGGACACGAGATGATTCCAATCACCTTGCCTACGAAAGTCCGAGAACTGCCGAAGAATCTGGGGACTGCCAAACCACAAAACTTCTCGCTGCCAATCGCTTGAGATTCAGGCCTTCGGGCGGCTTGAACCGCAATCTGGGCAGCGATTCGCTTCGGCATCGGAGTACTCATGGCCACAGGCGGGGCAATCCGCAACTAATTGTCGCCGATTGCCGGCCGCAGCGGCGGTTGCGGCGTCTTGAGACAGCAATACGATTCGGCCGGGTTCGACCGAGTCGACAGAATACCGGCCGGGCCCGCCTAGTTCCAGCAGGATGTCGGGTGGGAAACTGACTGTGCCGAGATCGTCGACGATCAACTCCCGATTCTGAGTCAGATCGTCGAGTTCTACACCTTCGCCGTGCTGGGCGACGAAGCGACCGTCGCGCAGTTCCAGCGAGCGGTCCGAGAATTCGCCGACATCACGGCTATGGGTGACGATGAGGAAAGCGACGTCCTCTTCCTTGTGGAGTTCCTTGAACAACTTGATAACGCTCTGCGAAGTGAAGGGATCGAGTGAGCCGGTCGGCTCATCGGCGAGAATCAACTTCGGTTTAGTGACCAGCGCGCGAGCAATCGCAACACGCTGCTGCTCGCCTCCTGACAACTGCTCAGGAAGCGCTTTCATGCGCGGAACCATGCCGAGCCGCTCCAGTACTTCGATGGCTCGACGCTTCGCTTCGCGCGCCGGAACACCGGCGTGCCGAAGCGGCTGCATGACATTGTCAAGCGCCGATAAATCACCGAGCAGATTGCCTTCCTGGAAGATGAACGAGACCGTCGAGCGACGGTGCTCGACCAGATCGCTACCCTCCAGCTTCGTGAGATCCGTCCCCCCGAGGAAGACGCGACCGGCAGTGGGTGACATCAGGCCACCGAGGGATTTGAGAAGTGTGGATTTTCCAGAACCAGAAGGCCCGATCACTGCCACAGCCTCACCGACTCCAACCCGCACAGAGAGCCCCCTAAGAGCCACGACATTGCCCTCTTCTGCCTTCGATTCATAGACGTGGTACAAGGAATCAGCTTCGAGGATTGGTATGCTGTCAGTCATCTTCACTCCCCCTTCAGAACCGTTGCAAGGTCAGCTCCAATCGCCTTTCGAGTCGTCGCGACGAGCGCGATGCAAACCGCCAGCAAGAGAATTCCACCGACCTGCAACAAGTCGATCAACGGCCACACTAGGTCTCGACTTATTCCGGAACCGCCCGAACCGGTTATGGTCTGGAAGATTAGACCGAAGAGGTTGAACAAGCCGTTGAAGGCGTATGAGATTCCGATTCCGAGCAAGCCTCCGAGAGCCATGCTGACGACCGTGATCGAGAGGATCTCGAAGAGCACGAGTCGCATCACTTGCGATGGGCTGGCGCCAATCGCTTGCAGAATGCTGAGTTCCTTGCGGCGTTGGCTCAGGACGAGGCTCAGGAAGACGAAAGATGAGGCAATCGCAGCCATCGCCGCGATAACGAATTGCAGACTGAGCAAGCCGGGAGTTCCGTAGATTATTCCGCCATTCTTCTCGACATCTCGGTGCGCCGACGACCAATCTTGAGCGCTGGTTACGGAACCTTCCGTCGAGAGTTGCACCGAGAGGTCGCGCAGATGTTGTCCATCATTCGCATAGGCATTTTCGCCGAAGTCGAAGAACCAGGTTTTCGAGGTCATCGTCTCGTCTGTAGGGAACATTGAGCCGGCCCACGCACGCGCAGTTGCCTCACCGATGAAAATCACATTCTCGGCATCGGGACCGCTCATGCCGGGAACCCACAGATGCCGACCGATATCCTCGAGAGTCTTGTTGGTCGAGGCGCCGGTGAAGGGATTGGTGACCAATTCGAATCTGTAGGAATTTCCCTTCGATACCTCGAGTTGCCAGCCCGCATTCGAACCATGGCTGAAGGTTCCTTCCCGCATCAGCCGAGCCTTCGATGCATCGAGGTCTGTTCCCGGCAAAGCCTGGGCTGTCCAGTGCAGAAGTTCGAATGCTTCGTCGGTGACGACCCAGACCTGCACGCCGTTGAATTCGTCGTTGGTCAGGGTCGCGTAATACTGCAGAATAGTCGCCGCAGAGATTTCTGCGGACGAATCTCCACTACCTTGGTTCCAAGCGGCTTGCACCGCAGCCACCGCTTGGGATTCAGTCATCGGCTCGGCGAATTCGACATGCAGATCGCCGCCGACCGCCTGGTCGGTGGCCTTCTCATCGACGATGGTCCCAGTATGGCCTTGCACGGCGGCCATCGTCACGATCGATAGAGTCAGGACGATGATGAGAGCCAGACGACCGACTCCTTCTGCCGAACCGGAACCCGAAAGCCCGCGCTTGACATCCTTGAGCAGTGGCGTTCGGCCGAGCAGGAATTGCATCAACTCTGGCCCGCGCGAGCCAAGGCGAGAAAGCACCAGCGCACCGCCGATCCACAGTAAGAATGGCCCGAATATAGCGAGAATTGCGTTGGCGAAGGCGTTCGTGACGATGCCTTTGCCGCTGTTGTAAGAATCGAACATCAACCACTCTTCCATCACCGAATCAGTCAGAGCAATCAGTCCAAGTCCGAAGACCAGCCAATGCAGCCAATACTTCGGCTCTTTCTTCTCGACGACCTTCGCCACACCTTCACTGATCTCTGTATCGATGAAGGCTCGCGTGCGCGAGCGCCCGAACAGCAGAGCGATGCCGATTGTCACTACTGCTGTGCCAATCGTCGCTTTGGTCGACATGACAGGCGGATCACTCAGGTCGTCGAATCTGAATTCCATGAAACCGGTCGCCGATAGAACGAACGGCATCGCGGCGACCGCCAACAGGTATCCAGCCAACCATGCGCTGACAGAAATCACGCCCATCTCGGCGAGAACCATCTTCGACAGACCCGCCGAAGATGCCCCCATCACACGATTGACGGCAATTTCACGGCGGCGTTGTTCGAGCGAGAGCAGGAGTCCGTAAATGAGGACGGAGAGGCTCAAGAGGATGATTGGAACCATGATGATGTAGTCGAAGCCTTGGACGAAATAGAGGATGATATTGAAGAAAACGATTACTGAAGCCACCATGTCAACGGCTCGCAGTTTAACGGTTTCACCGTTCACTTCATACTCCCCACCAATCGCAGACTCCCATTCCCGAAGTTGTGAGGTCGCAGCGTCTGTGCTACTGGTCGGCAGCGCCAGGCGGTCCATCGCGACGGCGAGATATGCATGATCACCGTCGATGATCTCTGATTTGTCAACAAGGCTGACGAGATCCCACGGAATGTAGACCGGTTGATTGGAGATAAGCGGGCTGGAGAAAGTTCTGTCGTCATAAATCGCTGCAACTGTCAGGTTCTCAAGAGTGATTGTCACACGGCAATATTCGTGGTGTTCGAAGAGCGTCTCATAGTAGCCGACCGGATTTTCTCCTTCGCACGGCTCGGTGCCGTTAGCATCGTAGGTGAAATTGAATTTTGAGAAAGTATCGCCGATATCGACCGAGCCCGCAGCGGCCAACTTTGCTGGAATCACCACGCTGCGATTGGCTACAGCTTCCTCGCCGCTAGTCGGCCATTCACCAGATATCGTGCGAGAAGAATGGCGCTCGTACAACTCGCCGTCATAGCCACCCTCACCGATAAGACGGACCGGGCGATAACCGTGAGTTGGCGGCCCGTTGTCCGTGGATTCGGGGAACATGATATCGATTGAATCCCAATCCGAATCCAATCCTTCGATTCCAACCAACTGTAAGGGTTGAGCTTGAGTTTGCCGGTCGCCGATGAAGCCAGCGCCGTAGGCAGCCTGTCTGCCGGCACTGATTGAACAATCGAGAACATTGTCGATTTTCAGAATCTCAATACATAATTCTTCGAGAAGGGCTGGGTCGTCTGAGCGTAGATTCGAGGAGGAATGGAATTCAAGGCGGTAGTCGTACTCCTCACCTTTCAATCCCTCCTCGAGGAAGGCTGACATGAGGCCGGATCCATATGCCAGGACGGTGGTGATGACCAGGCTCGCGAGGAATACTCCAGCGAATACCGCGGCTCCTCGTGCGCGGCCGCGCCAAGCGGTCAATACAGCGATTCTCGTCGCGTCGGGCAGGGAAGTGAGGCGGTCTTTGAAGTCCATCACCGCGCCCCTCCAGCCGATTCGCCCCAAGCTTCTTTGACATCAGAAGCCGCTACTTTGCCGTTCCGAAGCAGAAGCATTCGGTCTGCTTTCGAGGCGAGAACCGGGTCGTGTGTGACCATCAGAATCGATAACGCATCTTCGCCCTGACAGAGTTCCTTGAACAATGCAAGAATCTCCTCGCCGGTTTGAATGTCCAGGTTCCCTGTCGGCTCGTCAGCGAGCAGTAGTGGGCGAGAGCCGGCGATGGCACGCGCGATAGCGACACGCTGTCGCTGACCGCCGGATAATTCGTCTGGCTTGAAGGTGACACGGTCGCCGAGTCCGACCCTCTCGAGGGCGAGTTTGGCTTGGGTCTCAGCCTCGTTCGATTCCAATCCAGATAATTCGAGAGCGAGGGCGACATTGTCGAGGGCCGAGAGGTGGTCGAGCAGATGGTAGTCTTGGAATATCCAACCGACACCTCGACGGCGCAGGTCGACCAACTTCTTCGAGTGGTCGGTGCCGTAAACGAAACTCGCCAGATTAATTGAGCCTGAATCGGCCTCGAGCAATCCGCCGATGATGTTCAGCAGTGTCGATTTACCACAGCCGGATGGTCCCATCAGGGCGACGAGTTCGCCCTTCTCAAGTTGGAGGTCAATGCCTTCGAGAACCTCGAGGCGAGTCGCACCTGAGCCAAATCCACGTTTGAGGTTTGAAACCCGCAGCATCGAGCCCTTCGACCGGCGATTTTGAGAATAAGATGCCGGTCCGGTGCTATCGCAGCGCCGCCCAGAAGTCGCGTGAATCGGAACCCAGAGAAAAGTTCGTTTCTCACTGATTTTTCCTCAAATCATTGGCTGTACCGGCGGCATCATAGGCGTGTTCGATTGCTCGTGGTGCTGTGCTGAGGCTGTACATGCGGCGCATCCTGCCGATGAGTTCCTCGTCGGGGTGGCGCGGGACACCTCCGGCCCGGCGCCATTCTGAGTGGATTCTAGTCAACTCATCGGCCCATTCTCGGGGCTCGTCGGGCGATAGCAAGTCCTCATCCTGCAGGACTCTTAGTGCCGGCTCAGAATCGGTCACGAAAGTGGGGCAACCCGCCGCTGCAGCGTGGAGCAGAGCGTGGCGGTGGAAGCGTGAGAGGTCGGCGAAGAGGATGGCTTCGGCGTGCTGGAGAACTGAGATGATCTGTTCGGGGACCAAGTTCGATTCTTGGCCGAGATGAATCAGGTTGAGATCCTCGGCCACCTCCTCGGGAAGCATCTCAATGGCATCGGCAAGGACCGTCGGTGTGTCGAAGGTGCCGATGGCTACGAGCATCTTCGATTCGTCATCGAAATCGATAAGATGCTCGCGCGGAAGTTGATTGATATCCGGGTCGAAGAGATCGACGTCAACGCCCGGCCGTACAACATGGTATTCGGGCGTTGGAACGACCTCGCTCAGTGCCTTGCCCATCGCTGGCGTCTCACAGCATATCACATCAGCCAGTGCGAGGTCGTCGGAGAGGTGACCTATCGAGAATCGTCCCCTTTCCTTGTCCCACGGAAGCTCATTGACGGTCACAACCGTCGCAACCGGACAACCGACTGGGATCATTCGGGCCGACTGTGAATCTGTGAAATGAAGGATGTCGATGTTGCCAGTAGCCAGTGCATCTCGAATGCCGGCAGCATCGGTCACCGTCCCAGCACGCGTGCAAAAGGGAATGCGGGCACGGTCGAGTGACTCCTCGACATAGCGATGATCCGCCTCCTCAGGGTCGGAGGTGACGAGGAGGACGCGCTTCATCGGTGCGGCTTCAGCCGCCCAATGATAAGACCTCAACGGATGATTCAACCATGTGCACGCCAATGATGCCGGGGCTGTCGAGAGTGCCGCGCCGTTTATCATCCGGCGAGAGAGGAGCGGATTCGATGGCTGCCACAGATGACGGGCGCCAACTGCACATCCTCATCGCCCATGTCTGGTTCTGGCCACACGTCGGCGGAGGCGACCAGCACGTCGAGATGTTGGGGCGAGAATTGGTCAAACGCGGCCACAGAGTCACGATCTGGTGCGCAGATGTTCCCGAGCACGAACCGCGGCACTTCAAAATGGGCGGAATCGATGTCGTTCGCATCCCGCCGAAGCGAGTGCTCGCAGGTGTCGATCCAGTGGTATCCATCTCCGACCTGTCTCTCGATGGATTCGATATCGTGCATCTGCATGACACTCTTCCAATCCTGATTCGGCGCACTCTCAGAAAGGCCAGACAAGCCGCTATTCCAGTGGTTACGACCTATCACAATGACTACGAAAAGCATGGCTTCGCAGCGAAGTCGGTGAAGTCTCTGCGGTGGGCTATACAGGGGCGCAATACGCTGGATTCCTCGGCGGCCCGAATCGTTTTGACGCCGTATTTCCAAGATCTTCTACGCTCGAAAGGCGTCGAGGGTTCACTCGATATCATCCCCAACGGATTCTCTCCGATAAGTGAAACTGCCGTCCGTCCCGCAGCGATTCCTGTGGGCGCAGCGTGGGCTGCGCCGCGCCCATTATTGACGTTCATCGGAAGGTTGAGCGAGCAGAAGGGACTGGATGTCCTGATGGATGCCTGGGATCTGCTCGCTGAGAACAGTGACCCTGGATTCGACCTCGCGATCGCTGGCAAGGGGGAGCTCGGTGATTGGCTGGTTGAGCGGTGCGCGCAGGCGTCTTATCCGGAACGTGTGCACCGATTGGGCCTTGTGAGCGAGGCTGAGAAGCGCTGGCTGCTCGAGGAGTCGAGGGGGATCGTCATCCCGTCGCGCTTCGAGGGCCTCCCGACCGTTATGCTCGAAGCGATGCACGCGAGAGCCCCGGTCATCATGTCAGACGTCAACGATCTAGGCCGATTGGTCACCGAACCAGGTGCGGGACTATCGGTTCCCTCCGGCGATGTCGGAGCACTCGCGATGGCCATGTCGGCGGTGGCGCAGGCGACCGAGGAGCAATGTGAGGAATGGGGAGAAGCGGGCAACGAAGCGGCTGCGCAATATCAATGGCCGAGGGTGGCAGAACGCGTTCTAGACGTCTATCGAAGGGTTCTGGAGGGCGCCGAATGAAGCGGAAACTACTCGTCGCGAAGGGCACTTTCGCAGCGATGCGAGGGGCCGAGCGAGATTTGATTCGGAATCTGCCTGCATTGGCTCGAATCTTCGATCTGACGATGGCGACACTGCAACCGAGCCGCGAGTTGAAGGATTGCGCTCGAAAATCGGGGATCAGGCTCCTTTCGGTTGATCCTGCTTGGTATCCAGATGGTGGCGCGCTGACAACGATACTCAACAGCGATCTGAAGTCATCCTATCGCGCTTGGCGCAGGGTTGGCGGCCTGAAAGAAGCGATTGTTGAAGCCGACGCGATTCATCTGGTGAGCGGGGACGGTTCACTCGCTTTGATTCGATGCATTCCAAAGAAGAAGGCCTTCCACCTCCACATGCTCGAACCTCATCGGGGCTTGCACGAAGATATTCTCCACCTCGATGTCAAGGGCGAGCCGAAGCGCAACATCGGCATGACCAGACTCGCTCTCACGAAGGCTCGAAGGGACGATCGTAAGATCATCGCGGGCTTTCTCAAGCGGCCTCGCTCGCGAATCAATGGAAATTCGAGTTACAGCGCTGAACAAATTCGGGAGGTCTACAAATGCGAGGCCGGCTTCATCCATCCGAGTGTCGATTTCGGTGAATACACGCCCGAGGCGACCGCGGAGGAGAACGAGGCTTGGGTCGACCTCGACGAACTCCCCGACCCCCCTTGGGTCACGACCATCGGCCACGCTGCTTGGGTCAAAGGCGGCTGGGAGACAATCACCATGCTTGCCGGCAGTGGACTGGGACTGGTTCTGGTCGGTGGCGGTGAGTTCGAGGAGTTGGAGGCACTGCGAGATTACGCAGATGTGAAGGGCGTCAAGATGTGGACGCCACCGAGGCTCTCCAACCTGCAACTCACTGGATTGATGCGCCGCTCGGTGGCGGTCGTCAGCATGGCTCACGGCGAGCCTTTCGGATTGACTCCGATCGAGGCATTCGCCGTGGGAACTCCTGCCCTGTTCGTCGATGAAGGGGGCTTTTGTGACAGCATCGAAGATGGTGTCAACGGCAGGCTTCTGCCAAGGGATGATCTGGTGGCTTGGAACGAGGCGCTGAACGAGGCGCTCGATGTCGACACGCGTAAGAGATGGGCAGCCGCTGGAAGAGCGAAAATCGAGGCATTGAACCTCTCTCCAGAGGCTCACGCGGCGAGAATCTCGGCCGTCATCGAAGATATTCTCAGCGATTGATACACGCATGCACGCGGAGACGAACCGTTGATAGAGCAGGGCTGTGTGCTTTTTCTCATGCTCGACAAGCAATCTGAACACAAGCAGGAACGCAGCAGCCAACTAGCAGTAGCAGTCGGGCTGCTATTATTCGCATCAGTCGTCTTGGGCTCAGGAGTCCTCGGTGATGCAGGTGACTCGCGCCTTGCGGACCGCGACGAAGCAGCGGATGACTCAGGCGCTGACCGGACGACTGACAGAGAAATGGCACTGAACGACGCCGAGGTTGGACGAGATGGTGAGATGGCCTTCTCTTGGCAGGACTGTCTCGGGACCGACCGACCACTTGACTCGCCAACAGATGACGAACCTCGTGACGCAGCCGGCGAAACCGACCGCGATACCCAGACGGATCGACCGAACTCCGCCGGCACTCCTAGAACCCCGATGACGGGAACCGCGACGAGCGCGGCTGGAGCGATATCCTTCACCGCACAACCGATTGATAGGGACTCCAACCTGTTCGGAGTCCGCGACGGTCAGATGGACTGTGGTGGAATGGGCGACTCTGCTATGCTCATCGGCTTCGGTGCGATGAATGGACCCGCCAATCTACAACCTATCATCCGACAGATGTGTGATTCATTCATTCATCAGGAATTCTTCGCTAACCTCGGCGAAGGAGTCGTCCGAACCGAGGACGGCTTCGAAATCACCACCATCGACGATGCGGGCAACGAGGTCACAGAGACCATCTCACGCGCCTCGATACAACAACTCACACACGGCCTCGGACCTCTGGTCGATGCTTGCACTGCGATGATGATGGCCATGGTCAACAATGCAGGAATGGGCATGGGCGGTGGCATGGGCCATGGCAACGACCACGGAGGTGGGGGCGACTGGGACGACGACTGCTACGACGAGGACGAGTGGATCGACTGGGATGATGGCGACTGGGAGCACGACTCGGACGATTATGAACACGAAGACTCCGATGAAGCAAACGACGCGCACAGCGATGATTCTCCCGCTGATGACGAGCCTCGCGACTCACGCCACGATGAGCAGACAGATCGCCGCCACGGCGACGACTGGAATCCCTGTGGAGACCGAGATGATTGGGACGGCGAGGACGAGCACTCTGATGAGGACGAATCTGACGAAGCCGAGTCCGATGAGTATCACGACTCGACTGACGGCGATGTCGATGAAGAGGATGAATCGACCGATGACGAGTCAGACGACGATGCATCCGACTCGAACGGCCACGACTGAACTCTAGGACAGACGCTCGGTCGCAGGACCTAGCTTGAAGGCGACGACGACGCAGCCTATCGAGAGCAGGAAGAGCACCAGTCCGAACCATTGGTTGACGGCGATTGAGGTCGCGAACTCCGGCCAGAACGGCAGGAAATCCAATGTCGATTCACCGAGGGTGATCTTGGAGCCGATTGAGCCCAGCACGACGATAGAGCCCAAGGCTCCGACCGCGCAGGCGGTCTGCAGCGGACCCAGTTTCGAATCTAGCCAGATCGCGGGCCCAAAACGCCAGCGGCCGATGATCATCGAAGCGAGGAAGCCAGCGGTCAGGCCGCTGAAGAGGAATTTGTTGTAGGTCATCGCATCCTCTCCAGGCGCACCCGTCGCGAAAGTTCCCGAAAGCATAGCAATCGGCATCAATGGCAGGCAAGCGCAGGCGGCGATGAAGGAAGCGCGGTCGAGATGTTCACGCAACTTGGCGCCGCCGACGAAATATGTTGAGGCATAAGCAGCGATGGCCGAGACTGCACAAAGCGTACCGATTCCGGCCACTAGGCCGACGACGAGATGATGGAAAGTGACGAAGAACATCAGGAATCAGCCCCCACATTCGGGTCCTCGACCCATTCCTCCTCGACTGGATCCCAGAGCCAGCCAGGGTGTTCTTCGGATTGCTGCAGGCGGGCGAGGTATTCGGCATCAAGGCCCGGCTCCTCCTCCTCGAAGCCAGGCGGTGGCGGGGGAGCCGCTGCTTCCTCCACCACCGGTTCAGGCTCAGACTCTGCGACCGGTTCAGGTTCAGCAACAGGATCAGGCTCGGCTAGAGGCATTGGCTCAGGCTCGGGCATAGGTGCTGCATCATCCTCGACTCCGGCAGTATGATCCAACTCGTGGCGCTTTCGAGGTGGCTGCAGGAGACCCTGCAAGGCGACGATGAAGGCGAACAGCATCAAGCCGCCAGCCGCGCCTTGGAAGCGCGCACCCCAAAGCGTTCCATCGAAATCAGGCGCTCTCGTGCCGAGCGTCAGCCAAGGCTGCACGACATCGAACTCGCCGTTCGATGTCGTCACCTGATAGACGACTCTGGTATCACCCATCGTCGCTGGGATGTGGACGAGCCATTCATCCTCAGCATAAGTCTCGACCACAGCCGTATGAGTTGTCGATTCACCCTCAAGTTTCCACTCGACGGCCACATCGGTAGCATTCTGCGTCCTCACCAACAAGGCGGATGTATCTCCGGTCACGCGTGTGTTCGGGGCGGACCAATCCAAGGCGAAACCGGGAAGATTCGCAGGTACTGGTCCAACCTCTATCAAGATTGAATCTGAGGCTCCGACGAAGGCGCGGTCATTCGGATTCGGGTCTGCGCCGTGATTCACTTCGACGAGCAGTTCGACCTGGCCGGTCTGTTCGGGAGCGTTCAGCACCCAACTGACTGTGACCGTGCCACTGCTCGGCACTATCGTTTCGATGTAATTGGCCGAGCCACCGTTCGGATCCTGGATTATATTCCAGCCATGATCCTTTGGATTGTCGTCGTTGCCCATCTGTGAAGAGAGCAGGAAGACACCGAGAAGACGCGAACTCGAGAGTTCTGCATCGCTGACTATGACATCGACTTGATAGGTCGTTCCGGCGAAGGTGTTGGCGTTGCCCGTAAGCACCACCGTCGCCGAAGATTGTTGGTTGAATGAGGGGTCACCATGGCACGAACCACCACAGGTGAAATCCCTGTTCCCATCACCCTCACCACCGGGATTCGCCACCGTTGATTGGGTAGTGAAGAGGAGGATTGCAATCGTTGCTATGACGAGCAATCGGGCTCGCATGGGGCGGTTCAGGAGGTTTGGCGTTCGCAGGCGCTGGCTCATGCTCATCATTCATCCCTCCGGCGTTGTGCGTAGATGCTCAGACCGATGCTCGAGAGCGCGAACAGCAGCATGATGATGGCTAGTGGAAGTGACATGAAGCCGATCGAGCCCGTGGGGTCGGTATCGACCGAGGCGGGCGCGTTTGTGGCATCGACAGTCGCGGTATTCATGCCCTCGAAGAGCCACATGACCTCCAATCCGTCGATTTCGATGGTGACGGCGTAATACAGCATCGTCGCCACCGGAGCGGTCTCGCTCCAGGATGTCTCCACCGTCTCGCCTGTAGGCGTCAGAGTGGTCATCAGCGGCTCGCCGAGACCGCTGCTGTCAGCCGAAGTCACGAAGGGGTTGGTCGAGCGGTAGATGTGGAAGAGTGTCTCTTCGCCAGTCCAATCCCAAGAGAGGCTGACCGTCGAGCCTGAAATCGCAGCGCTGAGACCATTGATTGAAGCGACTGAGCCAAACCCGAGGTTAGTCGAAACTGAATCTGAACTCCCGAGATTATCGATTACTGTGAGGGTGATTGTATGAGTTCCGGTTCCGAGTTGAACTGCGATGCTGGAGCCGGAATATCCGGTTCCATCGATGAGCCAGAGCCAGGATACAACCCTGCCATCGGAATCGCTCGAGGACGAGCCGTCGAAGGTCGTGAATGTGCCGGGAATCGCCCCCTCGGGCTCGGTCGTCCAAGCGGGAGTCGGCTTGAGATTGATGATTTCGATTTCGGCTTCGGCCGATTCCGACAGCCCCCAATGGTCGTTCACCGTGACGGTGACAGTCCAGACCTGACCGGGTTCCAAGCGCTCGGCTGGCACGAGCACCTCATCGTCGAGGTCAGGGACGACGAAGCCGTTTCGCTCCCACGCGACGGAGAACAGGATCGGTTCTTCATCGAGGTCGGAAGCGTGGGCCAGAACGACAAGCGGATTGAGTGAATCAGCAGGAGTTGTCGGCGCTTCTGGCAGGCCGTCAAGCGCGCCCAAGTAACCGACTGCGCCATTTCCCAGAGCAATTATCGGGACCGTCGGTGCGCCGTTCTCAATCAATCGGGAAAGGGTCTTCATAGAAGATCCGAGATCGTCGCCATCACCAGGAATCACTTGTACAGACCAGCTTTGGTCACGAATCGTCTCGCTGGCCGGAATCGAGGTCCAACCATCGTATTCGCGAACCCAATCGCCGTTGACCCACCAGTGAATCTGACTGTTCATCTCCGCATCGCCATCTAGGTCTGATTGCTCCCAGACGAGGCTGAGATCCATAGCGGTGTTCAGCGATCCTTCCGGAAGCATCGCAATCGAAGTGACTTCAGGCGGCGTATTCAGAATATCGACCTCCGCGGTCTCAACCCATTCTGACCACATCAAACCATCGTTGACCCTCGCTTTAGCCATCCAAGTCTCGCCTTTGGCCGTCGACTGGTCGAGAACGTAGGTCATGTCGTTGTAAGCGGAATATCTCGTGCCATCACGATACCAAATGATCTCAGTGGCCTGAATCGAATCACCGTCGGGGTCAGACCAGCCCACATGGACCTGCAGAACATCGTCTGTTCTCGCATTGCCAACCGGCGAGATATAGGCAGTTGCGGTGGGTGGATTATTCGATGAGCCGATGACTACGATACCTGTCCAGACGGTTGTTCCGTAGTCATCGCCATCGTGCGGAGTGACTGAAGCCTCCCATTGATCGCCGCCGCGGATCATCAAGGCTGAGACGCGGTCACTATCGTCGAGTTCGGCGATCCGTGCTCCATCGAGATACCAGCGGATCAGGGATTGCTGCTGCGGGTCGCCGTCGTTGTCGTAGTAATCGTAATCGAGGCGCAATTCGTCACTATCCTCCGGCGCCTCGGGAGTGATCTCGAGATTGCGCGCGACGGGAAACGTATTGCCAATCGTCACAGGTCCGATCTCGACTGGAGTACCCTGCACCGAGCCATCCTTCACAGTCACGGTGCAATACCATACCTGACCTCTGGTCAGCCAACTGTTGGCGACTGTCATCTGATCGTTCAGGGCACCCACGTTCAGCCCATCGACGACCCAGCGAATCTGGGTGCCCTGCTCGGCGTCGCCGTCGGCGTCGTGGTAGGCGTAAGAGACCCCGAGCCCGGTACCCTTGGTCGGGCTGGTGGGAACGAAGGTGACATTGGAGGCCACAGGCGGGTTGTCGCCGGAGCCGCTGGCCTCACCAAGGGTCCACGCGCCGGTCCCCCATTCGTCGCCGGAGTTCTCTCCGTTGCCATTGGCGTAGAGGACGGCCAGAGTAAAGTCAACATCGCCGGTTCCTGCGGCAGGCGCGACCCAGTCTGCGGTCCACGCGCGGGCGGCATCGCTGCTGTGAGTCAACTCGCCGTTCGAGAGTTGTACGTAGGCGCCGAGATTCGTCCAGCTTCCCGCGCTCACGTCAAAGTTGAATCCTCCCTCGCCGGAGACATGGGGGCCGCCGTCCCAACTTAGGGAGTAGGTGGCTCCTGGGGTGTAGCCGCCTGCTCCAAAGGGCAGGCCACTAATAGAGCCCGAGAGAGAGGGCGAGTTGGAATGGCAGGTGCAGCCGGTGACAGATCTGCCTGTCATTCCAGTAGACTGGGAATAAACGGATTGCGAGAGTGACACGAGGAACAGCAGCACCAGCAGCACAGCGACACGCCGACTGCGCTCCATGCCCGGCACAGGTTCGACTCGGCTGAATAAGTTCGCGGCGAGCGGAATTTGGCTTTCCGCTGCATTGATGGATGAATGGCAGGTGGCCCGAGCATGCGCACCGTAGAGAGCATAGCGATAATCGGAGCGGGGAACATGGGCTCGGGCATCGCTCAGAAGTCCGCTCAGGAACTCTACGATGTGCAGATGGTCGACCGCGAGGCGCAGTGGGTCGAGCGCGGCCAGAAGATCATCGCCGATTTTCTGGCCGAAGCCATCGAGCGTCGAATCTTTCGCCCTGCGGAAGTCGACGCCATCAAGAGTCGCGTTCGAAGCGTCGTCGGGACCGAAAATGTCGACCCGACGACGGACCTTGTGATCGAGGCCGTTTTCGAGGATTTCGACGTCAAGACGGCCGTCTTCGCAACCCTCGACGAAGTCTGCGATGAACACACGATTCTAGCCTCGAACACTTCGTCACTTTCAGTCAATGAACTCGCCGAAGCGACCCGCAGACCGGATCGCTTCGTCGGCCTCCACTTCTTCTTTCACCCAGCTAAGAATCGACTCATCGAGATCATCCCAGCGGAGTCGACAAGCGCAGCCACATTGAGCGCGGTGGAGCAGTATTGCAAGACCATGGGGAAGGTCGTGATCGTCTGCAAGGACCGTCCGGGTTTCGTCGTCAATCGCTTCTTCGTACCGTGGCTGAACGAGGCCTGTCTGCTCTTGGATGAAGGTGTTGGAACGATGGCTCAAATCGACGCAATCGCGCGCGATGCATTCCGAATCGGCTTGGGTCCCTTCGCCCTGATGAACCTCACCGGACCGACCATCGCTCTACACGCTACCGACTATCTCGCCGTCCAACTAGACACTGTCCGATATACGGGTGCAGCGAGCCTGCGAGAGTTGGTTTCGTCGGGTGAGAGGTGGCAGATAGGGGATGAAACTGAGTCTGACGAGGAGGCTTCGCGGGTGATTCGTGAGCGCCTCCTCGGGCAAGTTTTCGCGGTCTCAGCTCAGATTGTCGAGGAGGATATCTGCTCGAAGGAAGACGTCGATCGAGGGGCGAAAGTCGGGCTTCGCTGGGCCCGTGGACCTTTCGAATTGGCGAACCGGCTAGGCGTTGACGAGGCGGTTCGAATGGCTGAAGCTTACTCGGATCTAGCAGGCTTCGAATTGCCTGAATGGTTTGCGAATCTGAGTGGGCCGATGCAATTCAGTCTTGTCGATGTCGTGGTCGAGGATGAGGTTGCGACAGTGCGGCTGAATCGGCCTGAAGCGATGAATGCGCTGAACGAGACGCTGGTTGCGCAATTGGGGGCTGCACTGGATGAATTGAACGCGCGCGAGGATGTCTCAACAATCATTCTTGAGGGCGCGGGCAAGGCTTTCGTTGCTGGTGCCGATGTGAAGTTCTTCGTCGATAAGATTCGTGCCGATGCGATCTCCGACATTTACGATTTCACCGCTTTCGGGCACGAGGTCTTGGACAAGTTGGAGAATTCCGACAAAATCACAATCGCCTTGACGACTGGGCTGGCTCTTGGTGGAGGACTCGAGTTGGCGCTCGCCTGTGATTACAGAATCGGGACTCGACGAACACAATTCCGCTTTCCCGAGACCAGCATCGGTATCTATCCGGGGCTCGGTGGGACTCAGCGAACGCCCAGAATCTGTGGCATCGAAGCCGCGCGGTTCGCAATTCTTGCAGGAAATTTCCTCGATGCGGGCTCTGCCGCTGCACTCGGCCTGCTGACTCATCTGGTCGAAGCGTCCGATGTCGCTTCAACGGTCGATGAGCTCGTCGAATCCGGAAAACCCACTGACAAATATCCAGCTGCTCCGGCCGATTCGACTCATCCCGCGGCCGCCTTCGCACTCGCCTTCTATTCGAATGAGAACATGGCTACCCTCGCCGCAGGTGAATGTCCAGAAGGCTTTGATGCGGCCGACAAGATGGTCAGCAGCCAACTCAAATCACTCAGCCGAACTGCGCCCATCGCACTTGCTCTAGCGAGCGAATTGCTCGACGGCGCGGTCGAGACGGGCGACGATCTCGATGCAGGTCTCGCCCTCGAACTGGCTGGACTGACGGAACTCTTCGGAACCGCCGACGCCCTTGAGGGCTTGTCGGCCCTCATCGAGAGCCGACGGCCGACCTATCAGAACGCCTGACCATCGCCAAACAACGAAGATTTCGTGGATTTTCACTCAGTCAGCAGTGCGGAGCGCTGCGCCATCTTGTTCTCGCGCAGAGCGCGAGCGTCGGATTCACTCCACGCGTGAGTTTGAGTAAACGGACAGCCCAGCCTTTCTAAGCTTCAATGGCCGTCGCGGAGATTGGATCCAAGCAGGCGTGCGGACCTCAGCCATAGCGCGTGTCAGCCAGGACTTGATTCCGGTCCAGCTCACGCGCTCACCTCATCAGTCCACGCCTTTGTCATCTCATCAAGCCAATTCTCTAACCATTCATCCATGTCTTTCATCTCCGGTGTCATTCTGCTACTCGGTGCAGTTTTCACACTGTTCCAATGACCGGACCTATATGAATCAGAAAGTAAAGCGGGATGCACCGAGGTGCATTTTATACACTAGATGGCCTCTGGACAACCTGCTAACAATGGACCGTCCACCGATGATACTCAGTTCGAGTGACCTCGAGAATATCGAACAAGCCATCATCGATGTGCAGGATAACGGTCGTGACATCCGCAAGATCTTCGCTTCATACTACACTGACGAAGTTAACATAAACTGGGAGGTCGATGCGGCGGTTGACGCCTTCGAGATGTTCTCATCGCGCTGGACAATAGAGATCCTGGCGGCGCTCTACATCGCCGGAAACCGCCGATTCAATGAACTCAGAACCCTCCTGAGAGGAATCTCGTCGCGGACCCTCTCAGACAAACTGACTACCTGTCAGCAGCACGGTCTGGTATTGCGCTCTGTGGAGGAGGGGCCACCTATTCGGGTGACCTATCAATTGACCACTCACGGGCGCATGTGTGGCAGATTGCTCAGTCCGCTCGTGGCTTACATGAAGTTGCACAAGGAGCTCGTGAAGAGCGATTCCTGAGGGCTTAAATCCGCTTGAGAATTCGATGCGAGAGCGATTCACGGAGCCGCATCCTTCAAAGTCTATCCGAGACGCAACGGACTCATGGCATTGCTCGAACAGTGGCGCAGTAAGCGTATCTGGTTCGTCGATGGACTGTTCGCACTGGCCGCTGGCGCACTTGGCTTGGCCGCCTTGCTCCCGGGAATGCTTCCGCCGACTGCAGAGGGTGCTCTGGCTGCTCCTCGTGAGAGTTGGGAACATCCGCTTCGGGCGACGATCATGCGCACTCTCGACCGCTCGCCCGGCATCCATTTCAGAGAATTACAGCGGCGTCTTGAAGCTGCTAATGGAACTCTTAGGCATCACCTCGACGTCTTGGTCTCCGAGCGTTCGGTGACCACGATGTCGGTCAATGGGCGGACCTGTTACTATGCAGGTGCGCCCGCTCAAGTCGAGATTCTGATTGGGACTGGTGTCACGGATGACTATCGGGCTGCTTCGATGCTTCCCGTTGGCTTGTCGCAGTTGCAGCGCGCTGTCGTAGCGCGGCTGTCGCGCGCTGAGGCGCCGGCCACTCAGGCGGCGCTGGCGCGAGATCTGGGTCGTTCACGCTCGGCTGTGCACTCGGCGGTCGGCGTGCTGAGGACTCGCGGTATTCTCTCGCATGGCGAGTTGCAATTGGCCGAGCACCTGCGCGGATTGAGGGCCTCGCGGCTCGAATATACGTGGCTTGACATTCGCACCGAATTGGCTTGACTCTCGCGCTCCGCGCGAGTTCATCTCAAACGCTTTTTGATAATCTAGGGAACGATTCAATGGTTTCTAGCCGACTTCGTGGTGGTGAGAAGGTTGTCTGATGTGGTCCGCGCCCTTTGGGCGCGACTGAATCTTCTTGTGCTCTGCTTCGCGCAGCAGGCCTGATGTTCAGCGTTCGATTGATCGAGCAGACCATGCCGACGGGCAGTAAGGACCCTGATGTCCTGCTCGCTTGGCTGCTAGACTCGCTCGGTCTGGTGCGCTGGAAGTCCGAGGGCGCTACGGTGGATGAGGAACAGGGCTCCATCCACCGTATCGTCCGGCAGACATTCCTCGAAGAGCCTCTGCGCGGCTGGGATAACGCGGCAATCGCGGAATTATCAGGCCTCTCGCAGACCGGAGTCCACAATCAGTTGCACAAGTTGCGAGAGGCTGGATTGGTCTCTTCGCAATTGAGCGGACGCTGGCATGTGAACGTGCTACGAGGTGGTTCGATGGCTGGCGCTGTCGAGTTGGTTGCGGTGCAGACCAGGGCCATCGCCAAGATGCGATTAGCCGAATTGGGCGACGTAATCAAAGAATCCGCCGACCGCATGGCGGTGGCGAGCGATGTGGAGGACGGCGGATTACGCATCGATATCTGTGAGCCTCGTCCGACACCGGAAGGTTGCGACAGGCTAGATGCTTTGGTAATCGACTTCGGCCTCGCGGGCGACCGCCTCAAGGCCGGAGATGATGTCGCCCGCTCCGTTTTTCTTGAATTAGCGGCCAGCAACAGCCCGCTGACGCTGCAAACGCTGGCCGACAGAACCGACGATTCCCGCGCTCGCGCGCAACGAGTGGTAGAGCGACTGCGGGCAGCCGGAATCGTCGACAGAGTCGCGATGCGCGACCGCATCGCGATGGACGTCTACTCGGGACTCATGAGACAGCACGCAGCACGTGGTGAGGATTGGCTCATGGGCAGAGGAGGTTTAGGCAGATTGGATGAGGACGTTGCGAAGGCATTGATTTCGGGTGTCCGCAAGAAGAATCTCAACATCGAGAAAGTCGAAAAAATCCTCGGACCGGTCCCGATCGACGCACAAAGACTCCTGCTGAACACGCTGGGAGGTCGAATGCCATACGGCTACCGAATCGCCGGAAAAGACGCTGAAGAAGTCGGCGAACGAGTCATGACTCGCATCGAGCGAACCCTGCGCAGAATGCGAACGGTCGCTCTAAGACTCGATGATTCACTCGCTTGAAGCCCCATGAGCTTCAAGCATTTCGAGGGTACAAGCACTCAGTGATTCCTCGTGCGTCGCCTCCAGAACAATCCCGCAAGCGACGCCAGCCTCGGCTGCATCTTGCCAGGATTTGGCGCAGACACACCACCTATCGCCCGCGCGAAGTCCGAGAAATCCCATCTCGGGAACGGGGGTCATCAGGTCATTTCCTTGTGAGCGAGCAAACTCGAGGAATTCGGTTGTCAGAACGCAACAGACCGTGTGTGAACCCCTGTCGCGCTGGTCGGTGTTGCAGCATCCGTCGCGGAACCAGCCGGTCAATGGCTTGAGCGAGCAGGGCTGTAATTCTGTTCCGAGGACGTTGATGGAATCGTGCATCAGGCGACCACCGATGAGCTGTGTGCGAGGTCGTTGAGGTAGTTTGAGACTCGCTTTCCGAGTTCGTTATGATCTTGGATTCTGTGTAATTCGACACGCATCGCTGAGGCTCCAGGCAACCCTTTTGTGAACGAGACCGCGTGTCGTTTGAGGTTCTTGCACTGGCCATTCTCGTAGACTTCCGAACTGAGTTGAAGGTAGCGATTCCAACACCAAGAACGAGCTACTGCGGCTCTCTCCTCAGCCCATTGAAATTCGTTGGCGGACCCATTCTCACCCCACTGTGTTGCCCCGGTGGACCAGCCTAGATCCCTCTTGATCTGGTAGAAGATTGTTGGTTGGCCTATTGCTCCTCGGCCGATCATCAAGCCGGCTGCACCTGTCGCTTCGAGGCAGGCCGTGGCTGACTTGGCGTCGGTGACGTCGCCGTTGGCGATGACCGGGATTTCAACCGCTTCAACGATTTCGCGGATTTGATCCCAATCTGATTTCCCCGAATAGCGTTGGCGCAGGGTTCTGCCGTGGATGCAGATTCGTTCGACGCCGATCTCTTCGAGGCGCTGGCATATCTCGAGGGCGGTGTTCGGTCCTCCTCCGGTTCCAAGACGCATCTTGACCGTGATGGGAATGTCAGCGGCTTCGATGCAGGCGCTGACCATTCTGACCACTCTGTCCGGGTCGCTGAGGAGTGCGGCTCCGGCCTCGTTGCGGCAGACCTTTGGTGCCGGGCAACCGAAATTGATGTCGATGAGGTCGGCGCGGTCCTGCAGCAATTCTACGGTGGCGACCATCTCATCGATGTCGCCTCCGAAGATCTGCGGAATGAATGGGGATTCGCGCGGGTCGGACTCGACTTTCAGCCATGAGTGCTTGGCGTGGCGCGAAAGACCCGAGGCGGCGGTGAATTCGGTGATGGTGAAATCAGCACCGGCCTCGCGTGCCAAGAGCCTGTAAGCGAGGTCGGTGATCCCCGCCATCGGCGCCAGAAACAGCGGCACGGGCTCGGCTGTCATGATTCACTCCCCTAGCCACTCCGATAAGAGGCTCTCGTCATCACGGCGGAGTCTGGGAGTATTCGATCGCCAGAGCGGGTGATTCAATCTCTCCAACGATTCTGTGCAAGAATCAGTAGCGCGGAGCGAAGTCCCAATCATCCGCGTGGCGCGGCTTGAGCCAGCGACCGCGGATACGAGAGTCACTTAGGGCTGAGAGGAGCATTGCGATGTCTGCAGTCGGAACCTCGACGACGCTGATTCTGTCCAGCAAATCGATTTGGCCAATCTTGTCGCCCTTGAGGCCGCCTTCATTGCAAACCACTGCGACGAGATCCTTCGGGCGAACCCTGTCGACCTTGCCGACGCCCAGAGCGAGGGCGGTCGTGCCATTCATCGAGCCATTGCCATTCGCGCTCTGCGATTTGTGAACCAGCATCTGCAAGGCTGCCAGCGCGATGTCCTGCGCGTCGAGTCCGGATTCGACCGCACGGTCGAAAGTCGAAATCGCCACTTCACCGGGCTCGTTCTCGATAATCTCATCGACGAGCCTGAGTGTCACCAATTCGTTGATCTCAGCCTCGCTCGGCATCGGCTCATCCTCGATGTGCCCCGCAACCTTGCGAAGCATGCCGATTCGGCGCTTGACGCCCTTGGAGACGATGAGGATGCTTCGACCCTCGCGACCAGCCCTGCCGGTGCGCCCTACTCGGTGGACGTAAACCTCCGAATTCTGAGGCATGTCGTCCTGAATGACGAGATTGACTGCCAGGACATCGAGGCCGCGCGAAGCGACATCGGTGGCGACGAGAAGACTGCATTGGCCATTACGGAAGCGAGTCATGACACTGTCACGATGCTTCTGAGGATAGCCACCGTGCAGGGCTTCAGCGCCGATGCCTGACAATTCCTTGGCCAATTCCTCGGTCCGGTTGCGAGTCTTGCAGAAGACGATGCAAGCCTCTGGGTCGTAGCGGATGATGAGCCGCTCGATTGCTTCGGCACGATTTCGCTTGGGTGCGACGAGAACCGATTGCAGCACCGTGTCTGCGGCGCGCGCACGCGTGCCGCCGACATTGATCTTGACCGGCTGATAGAGAGCGGCTGCAGCGAGTTTGTCGACAGACTTCGGCAACGTCGCCGCCAGCAACATCGTCTGGCGGTCACGCGGCATAGCCCTTGTGATTCGATTCAAATCATCAGAGAATCCCATGCTCAACATCTCATCGGCCTCATCGAGAACGAAGATCTCGATGTCGTCCAAGTTAACGGTCCCACGGTCGATGTGGTCGCACAATCTTCCCGGCGTTGCGACCACGTTCGAATCAGGCCGCTTCTTCAGCACCCGCTTCTGGTCACGGAAGGGCGCCCCACCAATCAGACAGACAGATGGAACGGTGCGTCCGCACATATCATCGAGGTCGCGCTGCACCTGCAGCGCGAGCTCGCGCGTAGGAACCAATACCAGTGCTCGCCGACGCAACTGCAAGATAGGAATCCCGTAAGCCGCGGTTTTGCCAGTACCGGTTTGAGCCGTGGCGAGGATGTCATGTCCCTCAAGGGCGGGTGGAATCACTTGTGCCTGCACCGGAGTCAGCACTTCGAAGCCCATATCCAACAACGAATTCGAAATCCTCGTCGACAGATTCAGAGAGTCAAATCGAATCTCTTCATCCATGCGCTCAGCCCCTCCGGACCGAACCGGATAGTCGGCCGCCCCTGCTCATCCTATTTGGAAGGCACCGTTCCAGAAAATTATCGAATCGCTCTGCGATTCGAGTATTAGAAAGTTGATTCCCAGTCATCGACGTCCTGGGCGCGCTCCCAGTCCGCATAGGTCGTAACGCCGCGAGCGGTCAGTATCTCGCGCGCCAGCAGCCAGTAGATGAGAGACAACGAGCGGCGACCTTTGTTATTCGCTGGAAGAGCGAGGTCGACATTCCGCAGAGTGTTGTTGGCATCGCAGATGCCAACGATCGGCAGGCCCGTCGAGACAGCCTCTGACAGGGCCTGAGCATCCGCAGCAGGATCGGTCACGAAGAGAACCTCAGGCTCCATGTAAGTACGCAGTTGAGGGTTAGTCAGCGTTCCTGGGATGAAGCGGCCGACGATTCTCTTCGCGCCGATCGCCTGAGCGAACTTGCGTGCAGGGCGCTGTCCATATTGACGAGCGCTGACGATGAGGATGCGCTCAGGGTCGTAATTCAAGAGGAATTTTGCGGCGGTGCGGATGCGAGCATCCGTCTGGCGGATGTCGAGAAGGTGAAGTCCGCTGCCGTCAGCACGCTCACTGTCGATGAAGCGTTGCATGTCAGCCGATTTCATGTTGGTTCCAACGTGAACGGCATGCGTCTCATAGACGTCGTACGGCACGAGGGGAGACTCTGCTTCACTCATCAAGGATACCTCAGCAGCGCGGCGACCTGCCTCCCCCTCATAAGCGCTGCGCATTGCCCCAAAGGGGCGCCTCACTCGGTTTGAAGTTCGGATAAATCGGTGCATTCGCCGACGTCGTGCACTTCGGCGAAGCGAACACAGGGTTTCGTCAAGGTCACAGTAAGATCGAAATGGTCGTGGAATGATGCTGGTTCGAGCGGCGAGTTCCAGCCGTAGCCGCGGGCATCGATCTCGACAAGCCAGTTGCCATCAAAGAAATTCCCGCTGAATTCAACGCGTTCGAGAGGATAATCCTGAGTCGCTCGAACCTCCCAGAACGGGTTACCCCCTGCCTCACGCACGCCAGGCTCCCAAAGGCGCACCTCGACGTAGCGGTACTGGTTAGTCTCGTTGCCGACGAGTTCTTCGAGGATGCTCGAATAAGGGAACTGCGCCCTGAAGACAATCGTCAGTTTGGCGACGGTCTCGTCGAATTGGATGATGGTTTCATTGGTGTAGGAGATGGCTTCGAGACTGTCGGACTCAAATGTCACATCCCATGGTTCGGGACCGTCTTCCTTCATGATGAAGACCGGTTTCTCGCGCATTCCTTCGAGGATCTCTCGCTGCATGACAAGGCCTATGCAGCCGGCGCTGACCGTCGAGGCCAGCAGAATCAGCAGCATCCCGACTGCCATCGGTTGAGTCCTCATCACTTCCAACGGGGGGAACCTCTGACTTCAACCAAGCGCTATGCTGCTACCCCCTGAGGTGAAAGTAGGTGCCTCTCGGTACTCACAGGGAACGTCAAAGCCGAGAGGCTCAGTCACCCAATCGTCGTCATCGAGGCGTCCACCCCAAGAGTCAGTCACAAAAGAATCTGTTTGATGATTGAAGGCTAACAGAATTTGGTCTGTCGGGGCGACATCCGTGATTCATTGAGACGATTCCCGGATTATTATGCAGTATTAGATTACAGCGCGGCTTGCTGCGCTACCGAGAGGCACCCACCGCGCTAGGCGCGGTGAGCACCTCTCTCGCTGAATGATAACGTGGGAACCGGGCAAACCTGTTGCGGATAGTGCGCGAACAGCCATTCACTGAGGCGTTCCAAGGAAAATCCCTCAGCGTATGAGCTGATATCGCTCGCTACGCAAGCGATGATTACTCTTCTTCTTCTGCAGCGACGCGCGGAGCGTGTACTTCGCGGAAGACAACGACGCCGACTTCGAGGAGCTCGCGCAGCGCCCGCACGAGACTGAACTTGGCGTAAGCCCAATTCTGGTCGTAAGCGATTGAATCTGGCAGAGTTATGGTGACATCGTCATCCTCGAACTCCACTTCGAAGTCCGAACGGCCGGTGTTCATCTGCAACAGGGTCGCGACGCGCTCGGAGCGGTCTTCGACTACCTTGACGATGGTGTAGGTGTAGCGTAGAGTTGTGCCGGCGAGTGGGTGATTGTAGTCGATGCGAGCGCGGCCGGCGCGAAGCATCTGCAGGACGCCGTTGCGGCCGCCGATCTCGACAGGCGCGCCGATACCCAGCATGTTCGGGTCACTGACACTGCGCATCAGGACATTCTGCGAGATGGTCTCGACGAGAGAGGAATCACGCTCGCCATAAGCATCGGTGGGCTCGATATCGAATGTGTATTCGGTCTCGGTTTCGGCTTCAGCGAGGTGAGCCTCGAAGCCGCCAATCAAGCGACCGTCACCGATTACGGTGATCATCGGCTCATAGGTGCGGTTCTCATCGAAGAGCTCGTGTTCCTTCGCGATATCCTCACGAGTGGTCTCGATCAAATCGCCGCTGACGGCGTTATACAGGTCGTAATCGATGTGAACGATGGCTCCGGTATCCATGGTATTGCCCCCTATGAGCGACCCGCCGACCTATCTCCCCTTTTTGATTCACTCGGTTCATGCAGAGGTCGTAGATTCGACAAAACCGATGTACTGAGTGATTTCTCATGCCTGAAGAAATGAAACGTGCAATATTACCCACCAATCCACTGGGCATCTTCGGTATGGATGCAGTCGCTGGTCTGGTGAAGAGAATCGTCGATCAACAGTACCCAGAACAAGTTTGCTTTGCGTAATGATTTCCAACTCCTTCTTCGCCACGTAGACGAGGAAGCGATCAGCCTTGGTGGGAGTGAGTGAAGTGGTCACGCCCAGCACTCGCAGAGAGCGTTTCATTCCTCTTCTTCGGATGTGGTTTGGGCCCCATTTCCGCGCTCGCTGGAAAGCAGAGCGAACAGCCCTCCCAGCATGATGAGACCCCAGCCGGTCCAGACCAGGTGGGATCCTCGGAGGTCGTGGATGGTGACGCGAATCTGGGTGATTTCATCGATCTCTCCTGACATCATCGCACCGAGGCTGACGCTTGCCTGAGTCGAATCGAGAATGAAAATCATATCGCCGCTCGGACGCACGATTCTGTCAACCTCCGAGCGCTGCTGGAAGAAATTGAAACGCAGAATCCCCGGAGTGACTTTGCCGACTGGCTCGCCGTCTTTCTGGACTTCGATGATGAAGCCTGCGAAGCCTTCACCGATGGCGTACGGGTAGTCCGGGTCGTCATCGTCGATGAGAATTGTATCTCTGAAAATGAGTTCGTAGCCGTTGAATTCGGTCGCGACGTCCTTCTCGAGAGCGACCAGGTGGCTCGGGTCGGCGCGGTCGACCAAAGTGGTCGTCATGACGTGGCCCATCAGCAGGAGAAGGATGCCGAGATGGGCGAGGTGCGAGCCGAAGTAGCGCAGGCGGGCTGCATTGCTTCGGGCTCGAATACCTTGCGCCCACAGTGAGGGAATAGTGCGCTTAGCCGTCTTCCAGACCTCCGTAATCGTCGGTGGCAGGGCGAGGAAGAGCCAGGTCAGAAGGAAGAGGCTGATGGCGCCGCGCGAGATGGTCGAAGTGAGCAGAAGTTCCGGGTCACCGGGCAAGGCGAAGCGGTCTGCGTTGAAGGCGAGTGCTAGCGATACTGCGAGCGTGGCGAGCAGAATCATGTTGCCTTTTCGCGCTTCGACGCTGCGGCCCCAGGCGTAAAGGGTGAGAGCGAGAACCCCGAGTGCGATGATCGGTGCACCGTAGAACTCGTGTGCTGCGAGGCTGGTGCCGTCGATCTCGGCGGTCAGCAGGAGCCACGTCAAGCCGAGGAATGCTGCGCCGCCGAACCATGGAATCGAGCGTGCGAGGCGGGTGCGTGCGGCAGTGTTCTGGAGGGCGGCGAGAATCGGCAAGTCCTCCTCTTCGGCCGACATCATCCAAGGTCCGAGGAAGATTGCCATGCCGACGACAGCTTGGGGAATGGTCGCTGTCCATGTCCAACTGGCGAAGAGCATCAGGAATACGCCGCCGAAGACCCATTGCAGAGGGGGGTGCTCGGCTTGCCCACGCACGAGTAAGAGCATCAGGGCGAAGCCGACGAGGGTGATGGCGCTCGAGCCTATCCATGCTCCGACCGCGGCGGTGGCGAGGAGCAGAACCGTTGCCAGAGGTGGGTTCGTCGCAGTCAAGGGTTCGTGGCCGGCTTCAGACATCGCTTTGCGTTGTTGGCAGAGCAACCAGACGACTGCGGCGCCGGCGAGGATCAGCATCAGAATCAGGTAAGCCATGACTTCGATGCCGGCAGCGCCTTGGTCGGCGATCTGCAGAATTCGGATGTAGGCATCGTCGGAGATCTTCGCATCCTCATTGCCGACGAAGGAATGCACCGAAGCCCAGACTCCATTGGCGCGCGTGACGAGAGTCGCATGGATAGCCAGCGCGCCAGCGATCAAGCCCAATGCGGGCGAGGCGGTCATCGCTGAGGAGCGACCCTCGCCCGTCCGTGCGCGAGCGTGAAGAATCATCAGAAGGGCGAACCAAGGCAGAATCGAAGCGGTCTCGACAGGGTCCCAAGCCCAGTAACCACCCCAGTCAAGAACGGTGTATGCCCAAAGACCACCCAGTCCGATGCCAACTGCACCGACGAGGAAACCAGCCCTCGCCCAGTGCAGTTGAGTCTCGTGAACGACCCTTGCATCCCGCCCCTCGATCAACCCAGCCAGAGCCACGCAGGCGACAGCCAGACAGAGCGAATAATAAGAGAAAACGAGGGGCGGATGAATCACCATCAAATCGGTTTGAAGCAGCGGATTGAGCGTCCCAACTGCACCGGTCGCAGCAGCGAAAGGAGCCAGAATCCAAGAGATGCAGAGCACGATCAGAGTCATCCCATGAAGCAATCTGACCTCAAGAGGAATCGGGTTACTGCGCCCTGCCATGAACCAAGTCACAAGCCCCAGAAGTGCAGCCCACAGGAGCAATGGACCAGCCCGTCCACCCCACACCGCTGAGATGCGGTAGAACAGCGGCAGGTCGGCCCCACCGTAGCGCGCGACCAAGTCCAGAGAGGAGGCGTCGACGACGAAGGCCATCATCAGGACGAGGAAGGGAGACACCTGAGCTGCCACAGTCGTGTGTCGGGCGAGCGGGTCTCCCGCGCGCCTAGGCAGAGCAATCTGCAGCAGACTCGTCAAAGCAGCGAGCAGCATCAGCAGAAAGCCGATCGTGGCGAGAATCGAATCACCATCCGTAGAATTTCGCGCGTGAATAACCGAATGAGAGCATCGCTGGAATGATTCTCCGAGCGTAGAGGCTCGGACGGCGCAGAAGTATGCGGAGGCAGACGGCGAGTTTTCCGTGCGGACCCATGTCGCTCATCTCGTCGGGAAAGCAGCGCGCCATCAACGACAAATCATCGTCAGAGAGGTCGAACAATGCGGTTTTCCCCTGCAGAATCTTGTCGTAGGGCGGGAATTCGTCCTTCCACAATTGCTGGTATCGGGACATTCTGGCAGAGCTGAGGTCGCCTGTCGCGATCTGCTCGGCGGCGACCTTTGCGGCGAAGACGGCGGATTTCAGTGCGAGGTGCGAGCCGCCTTCGAAAAGCGGCGATGTGAAGCCTGCAGCGTCTCCGATCAGCATCAATCCATCATCGTAGGTGACTTCGTGGGGGCCGGAGATAGGGATGGTGCCTCCGAAGGCCGGGTTGCCCTTCTCCTTCCATTGTGGCGGAACTTGTTCAAGCCCCTTGAAATGGGTGATTTCGATGAATTCGTCGAGGGCCTTCTTAGCCCTTGGTTTGTCTTCTGTGACAAGGCCGACATTGGCTCGGCCGTCGCATTTGGGAATCATCCAGAGGTAGCCCTTCTCGGCGTACTCCGGCCAGATGTAGAAGTCGAGGTAGCCGTCGTTCGGAACTTCGAGCATCTCGTATTGCATACCTGCGATGACCTGCGGGCGTGGGTTGAGGTCGAGCATCTTGTTGCATATCCCAGCGACGCCAGAAGCGTCGATTACGACTTTGGCGAGGATTGGAAATTGCTCGCCCTTGCCCTCGCACAGCCAGCCAATGAAACGGTCCCCATCGAATTGCTTCTCCATGTTTCGGAGTTTGTGCGAGAGGTGGAGGGCGGCTCCTGCTGCTACCGCTTCATCGGCGATCCAGCGCTCGAAGAGATGCTTCTCGAGGACATAGCCCTCCTCGCTCAGGCACTTGGCGGTGCCGTCGGGAAAAATGACGCGAATACCCTCGACCCGCATCGAGATGACGTCCTCTGGCAGGCTCAGGTTGAGATTGTCACAAGCGATGTCCGAGATGCATTCTCCGCAGTGAACCGGTGTTCCGATCGCCGGATGATCCTCGATGAGAATCGTCGAAAGGCCGATGCGAGCGCTGTGCAAGGCGGCATTTCCGCCGCCCGGACCTGCGCCGATCACCAGCACGTCACATGTCGTGATATCCTCGCCCACGGTCAATTGGGTTAGGCATCAGTCCAAGAAACCCTCGCCGCGCACGGTTGTGTGTCGGCGTCGTTCTGTGATGCTGGATAATAACGAGGCGATGTCTCGCAGTGGTACGGAAACTCGGTCACAACCAGCCATCGGAATTGACGGCTTTGGTGGATTTGGGTGCACCGCGGGGGCCGAGGCCCTCGGCGGACGTGTATCCGCTTGCGGGCTGATACCAAAGGATGCGTGGTCGTCCGAGGGATTTGCCACATAACGTAGAGTCGGCTTCAGCCTATTTCCAGCAGCATGAGGGGGCGCTGGCTGAAAGTGAATGTGAGCGAACCTTCTCAACAGCGAATCGCTACGCGGGGCTGATGACGTGGCGCAGCCTAACTCGATATCTCGAGGCGCTGGAGGCTGATGGCGAGTTGCGCAAGGTGGATTCGCCGGTGGACTGCTACCTCGAGGCGGGCTGCATCGCAGACAAATTGGTCAAGCGAGGCGGGCCCGCAATGCTGTTCGAGCAGCCGCGACTTGCGGATGGTACGATCAGTGAATTTCCGCTGGCGATGAATCTCTTCGGAACCCGCCAGCGAACCAATAAGGCGCTCGGCGTTGAGGAGCCGGGGGAAATCGGCGAGCGCATGGTCGAGTTGATGAAACCAGATATCGGCTCGATTCTCAAGGCGCCTTGGAAGGGCATCGGCTTGCTGAAACAAGGCGCAGCGATGGCGCCCAAAACCGTGCGCAAAGGTGCCTGTCAACAGGTGAGGATGGCCGATCCAGACCTCACGAAACTTCCGATTCCTACGACTTGGCCTCAAGACGGAGGCCCGTTCATCACACTTCCACTCGTAGTTACCCAAGACCCCGAGACCGGAGTCCACAACATGGGAATGTACCGCGGACAAATCTTCGGCCCCAAGGAAGTAGGTCTGCACTGGCAGCGCCACAAACACGGTGCCGACCACGCCCAATCCGCCGCCGAGAAGATGCCCAATAACGGCGGCGACAACAGAATGGATGTTGCGATCTGCATCGGCGGCCCACCAGAATTGATGTTCAGCGCGATCTCACCTCTTCCGGACAACCTCTCAGAATACGAATTCGCAGGACTGCTCGCAGGCCGCCGCCTCGCCCTCACAAAATGCCTCACCAACGACCTGCTCATCCCAGCTGAAGCAGATTTCGTCATCGAAGGGTACACCACCCTGGGTGAAACGCGACTCGAAGGTCCCTTCGGCGACCATTTCGGATATTATTCACTCGCCGAAGAATACCCGATTCTGCATATCACAGCCATCACTCACAGGCGCAATGCGGTGTTCCCGGCAACGATTGTGGGGCTGCCGCCGATGGAGGATGGTTTCCTCGGTGAAGCGATTGGCGAGGCCTTCCTCTCGGTGCTCCAATTCCAACACCGCGACGTCGTCGACCTCTTCCTTCCACTCGAGACCGGATTCCACAATCTGGCAATCGTCGCAAGCCGACAAAGATACCCGCGACAGGCTCGCAAGACTGCGTTTGGACTGCTCGGAGCGGGGCAGATGATGTTCCTGAAATCGATAGTTGCAACCGATGCGAACCACCCCGTTAAAGACCTCGATGCGCTCCTCGATGCCCTCGATTCCAAGGTCAATATAGCTCACGATATCCAAATCCTGGACGGTCAAGTCGCCGACACATTGGCTCATGCTGCGCCTTGGGATAATGTCCATTCGAAGGTCGTCATCGACGCCTCCACGCCGACCTTCGACGACCCTGAAAGCGCTTCCGATATCCCCTCGGGACCGGGGGATGGTTTTGCCGAAATCGCTAGCATGGTGGATGGGGTTTCTGCAGTTCGAATGCTGCGGCCCTCGATGCTCGTGGTGACGACTCATATCGAGGGCGGGCCGCGGGCGGATGCTTCGATGGAGAGCCTTGACGAGGAGGCCGCAGCAGCGCAGCGCGCGCATATTGCGCGGCTGCGCGATGAGATCTGGTCATTGGATGGAAGCGAGAATCTGCGTTGGTTATTCATCACCGATGATGATGCTGACCTCTCGGCTGATGATTGGCGAAGGCGGCTGTTGTGGCAACTTTTCTGCCGCTTCGAGGTTTCGCGAGATTTGCATTTCGATGAGGTAAGAACGCGAATTGCATGGGATGCGACTGCGCCGATTCCGAGTATCGAGGGGCCGTTGCCTGTTCGGCGCTGGCCGGCTGTGACTCTGCACGACACGGCGGTTGAGGCGAAGGTCGATGCTTGGCTCGAAGAAAATAATCTGTGAGCAGTGAAATAGAGGAGAGGTGAGAAGATGGGCGTCAAGGAAATTCTCGAATTCGTCAAGGTCGAACACACTCTGTTCTCCTTGCCATTCGTTCTCATTGGATTCCTTTTGGCGAATTTCGAGTATAGCACTCAACCCGAAGACCTCCTCTGGATTTTGATTGCCGCAGTCGGTGCCCGCGGCTTGGCGATGGCGCTGAACCGCATCATCGATCGTGACATCGATGCAGCGAACCCGCGCACTGCGAGCCGACATCTCGCATCAGGCTCAATGTCGATGAAGACGGCTTACAGACTCTCAAGCGTCTTCCTGATCATGCTGCTTTTCAGCGCATGGCAACTCAACGAAGTAGCATTGATGATGGCGTGGTTACCTGTGCTGGTCTTCGTGATTTACCCATACATGAAGCGCATCACTTGGCTGTGCCATTTCTGGCTCGGGCTCTGTCTGGGCCTTGCACCTGCCGGGGCTTGGGTGGCGGTTGCCGCAGATGTTCATGGCTGGGCTGCGATTACCGATTTGCATTGGTATCCAGGGATTTTCTTCATCTCACTCGGTGTGATGTTCTGGATTGCTGCATTTGACCTCAATTATGCAAGAATGGATGTCGAAAACGACCGCGCGAATGGAATACATTCCTTCCCTGCTCGCTTTGGCGAAGAAGCGACTACTCGCACCTCGATTCAATTCACCCTCCTGTGGTTCGCCTGCTTCGCCATTGCCGACCCTATCCATGAGATCTGGTTCCTTGCAGCAGCTGGGCTGATGGCGCTCGCAAATATCGCTGTCATCCTCGCCCGCGAGCGCTTCGCAGATTTCCAAACGACTCTCTTCCGTGTCTCAATGCTCACCGGATGGGTTCTCTTGCTTGCTCTGATGGTTTCTGAGTCGGCGAGCAATGCATTAGGCATTTGAGGTGAGAAAAATGTCTGAAGTCAGCATGTTCCGCCTGCATTCCGAATATGCTACTGCAGGCGACCAGGAACAAGCGATTGCGCAGTTGATGGAGCAGATCGAGGCCGGTCAAGAGCGCTGCATCCTGATGGGCGTGACCGGTTCGGGCAAGACCTTCGCGATGGCCAATATCATCGAGCAATTGGGCTTGCCTACACTGATTCTCTCACACAATAAAACCCTGGCACGGCAGTTGTGGCAGGAGATGAGCGAGCTTTTTCCAGAAAATGCGGTGGAGTATTTCGTCAGTTATTACGACTATTACCAACCCGAGGCTTACCTTCCCGGACGCGACCTCTACATCGACAAGGAACTGCAGATGAACGAACGCATCGAACAGGAGCGATTCTCGACGGTCGCAAGTCTGGTTTCGCGCCCGGATGTCATCGCTATCGGCAGTGTTTCAGTCATCTACGGACTCAACCCCCCTGAGGTTTTTCAGGCGGGACATCTCCATCTCGCCGTTGGCGAGCAGCGCGATCCGCAGGATGTGATGCGAGCCTTGGTTGAATTGCAATATCGGCGCACGACGAGCGATTTGACGCGTGGCGACGTGCGCCTTCGAGGGGAAGTTCTCGACATCTGGATGCCCAGCCGAGACGACCCGATTCGGGTCCGGTTCGGCTGGGATGGCATCGAGCGAATCCAAGTTTGTGAGGCGGTTTCATGGGAGCCCTTGGACGAGATCGAGGAAGCTTGGATTCACCCTCGACAATTCTACATGACCAGCGAAAAGCGTTTTTTGCAAGCCATGGAAGACATCGAGTTCGAGTTGAATGAACGCATCGATTGGTTCACCTCGAAGGGCAAGGATCTGGAAGCCCACAGAATCGAGCAACGAACAAAATTCGACCTCGAAATGCTCAGCGAGATAGGTTCGTGCAAAGGCGTCGAGAATTACTCGAAGCATTTCGACGGGCGCGAGGTCGGCGAGCGCCCATATTGTCTCTTGGACTTCTTCTCCCACAATGCCGAGGAGTACCACGGCGACGCACAGAAATACCTCGTCATCATGGACGAATCACACGTCACCCTACCCCAAACTGGAGGCATGTTCGGGGGCGACTGGTCGCGCAAGAAGAATCTCGTCGATTACGGCTTCAGGCTACCCAGCGCCCACGATAATCGACCCCTCAGAATCGCTGAGTTCCAGGAATTGATTCCCACCATGCTCTACGTCAGTGCGACTCCGGGCGAGCGCGAATTGCGCCACCTCGCAGAGGTCACGGGACAATCTGTTCCAGAAGGTCTCTTGCACGCGCAGTCGGGCGGTGGCGCGGGCGAAGCGGACGTCGAGAAGAAGCAGGGTAATCGTCCGATGGAGGAGATCATCGCTGGCATCGAAGGCGTTGTCAGAATGGAGATTCGACCTACCGGATTGCTCGACCCAAAAATCAAGATTCAAAGAACCAAAGGGCAGGTCGACGATCTGCTGAGTGAAATCAACAAAGGCATCGAGCGGGGCGAGAGGACCTTGGTCACGGTGATGACCATCAAATTCGCGGAGGAGGTAGCGGCTTACTTGGGACGGATGGGCATAAAAGCGCATTATCTGCACTCTGAAATCGATACCATCGAGAGGTCAGAAATCATCAAAGCGCTGAGAATCGGACACATCGACGTCATCGTCGGAATCAATCTCTTGAGAGAGGGTCTGGACATTCCCGAGGTCTCGCTGGTGGCGATTTTCGACGCTGACCGACAGGGCTTCCTGCGCAACGAACGCTCGCTTCTGCAGACCATCGGCAGGGCCAGTCGTAACGCCAATGGGCGAGTCATACTCTACGCGGACTCGGTCTCGCCAGCGATGGAGGCGGCGATTGGGCAGACGGAGGCTCGGCGCCGACGGCAGGCGGAGTTCAATGCGGCGCATGGCATCACTCCGACGACGATTCGCAAGGCTCTGCCGGTGATGGATTCGGAGGCTGACGACCTGCTTGCCGGCGTGGCTGGCAAAGGCAGGGGCGGCGGGCGCCGACTGGTGGCGAAAAAGCCCGGAAGCAAGGGGCTGGATGGCATCGTCAAGAAATTCGGGCTGGGTGCTGGCGCAGGGGCGTGGAATTCGACAGACTCGGTTCTGGACAATATCAGCCAGCCCGAGTGGGTCATCGCCGCCGGAGATGCAGTGAACGGTATCGACGGCGAGCCAATCGAATCCGATGATGACCTATCCAAGTTGATCAAGAGATTGGAACAGGAGATGAGAACCGCAGCCGCGCGACTTGATTTCGAGCGCGCAGCCGCTCTGCGCGATCGCATCTACCAATTGCAAACCGCCGAATGAGACGGTGTTCGACTTCGATTGACAGCCGACACTCACCATCTGAGTTCGGCTGCATCATCTATCGGTGGTTGGCAGGCAAGCCCCTCACACAACCACGCTCGCCAAGGTGCATCGCCACGGTCTCGACCTGCCTCGGCGTTGGTACTTGAGATGACCAAGGAGCGCGGCGGGGCAGAAGCCCGCAGAGCCTCGGCCTCCGGGGGTTCATTCCCATCGTGATGGATATGCCAGATCGCCCACGGATTATGCAAGTCCTGAGCGGCGTTCAACAGACTCCAGTAGGCCGGACCTCGATGTTTGAGCGAGGAACTCAGACGTTTGATGGCTGCCTCTGCGGAACTCCGCCAGAGCGCCGCATCGGCATGTTCGGGCAGAATCGCCTCAAGGCTCGCGAGCAGTTTTACTGCGACCGCAGTCGCGCCCGGAATCGCAGAATCCGATTCTGAGCGTTGTCGAATCGGTAATTCGCCATGCTCGGCAGTGGTCAGCCAGAATCCACCCTCGACGTCAGCGAAGGAATCGAGCATTCGAGCCGTGATCGCCAGAGCCCGCTCGACAGGCTCGGCCAAGTCGTGACGTACTCCCCATTGCAACAATCCCAGAGCGGCCCAAGCATGGTCGTCGAGGAATCCAGCTCCTCCGTTGACCTCGCCACGCCAAGTCCTCAGAACAGAACCATCCTCAGCGCTCGAGCGCTGCAGCAGGCCCATCGCGAGGTGTTGACCGACAGACTCGGCAGCCTCGCCCAAGAGTTCTGAACAGGCGAGCAGAAGCATGCCATTCCACGCCGTCAGAACCTTGTCATCGGTTCCCGGCCTCGGCCTCTCCGCCCTCGCCGCAAGCAATTTCGAGCGGAGAGATTCCTCATCCATCTCACCCGAAACCTCGCCAAGCGCCAAGACACTGCGCCCACTTCCCTCGAAGTTGCCTTCATCGGTCACGCTCCAGTATTGACATGCCGATGATGCTAGTTCGGGACCCAGAACCGCCTCGACCTCGGCGGGAGTCCAGAGATAGAATTCACCCTCTTCCTTGCGACCCGAAGAATCCTCAGAATCGGCATCGAGGGTCGACCAACAGCCGCCATCAGGGTCAAGCATCTCGCGCTGCAACCAGCCTAGAGTGAGGTCGATCACGCGCTCATGCATGTCAGCCTCACCGACACCCATCCGCAGTGCAAGCCCATGCACAGAAAGCAACAATGCGTTGTCATACAGCATCTTCTCGAAGTGCGGAACAGCCCAAGCAGCATCGACGCAGTACCTGTGCCAACCACCACCCAGATGGTCGAACAGACCACGCGAAGCCATGCAATTCAAACTGTGTTCAACAGCCGCCAGAGCATCTGTCGAGCCATTTCTGATCAGCCCTTCCAATTCCATCGGATGTGGGAATTTGGGCGCCCCACCGAAGCCACCGTCAACCGAATCGTGAAGTTTCAGCGAGTGTAGTCCGGAAGCCATCAGCGAAGCGGCGACTATCGCCCGCGGATCTTCTTCAGACTCAACCTGCCCATCCTGCGACCGCAGATGCTGAATCACTCGCTCGGCATTGTCGAGGATATCCTGACGTTTACCGTCCCAAGCCTCGCAAAGCATCTCGATGAGTTGTTGCCATGAAGGACGTCCGAAGCGAGGTTCAGGAGGGAAGTAGGTGCCGGCGAAGAAGGGACGAAGCGTGTGCGGGTCGAGGAACGCGTTGAGCGGCCAACCACCACTACCGGTCATCGCTTGACATGCAGCCATGTACAGTGCATCGACATCGGGTCTCTCCTCCCTGTCGACCTTGATGCAGACCAGTTTCTCGTTCATCAGAGCAGCTACCTGAGCATCATCGAAGGACTCGTGCTCCATCACGTGACACCAGTGACAAGCGGCGTAACCGATCGACACCAACAACGGTCGGTCGAGTTGCCTCGCGCTCTCGATCGCCGCCTCGTCCCAGGGCTGCCATGCCACAGGGTTGGAGGCGTGTTGCAGCAGATAGGGTGAGGAGCATTCTGACAGGCGGTTGCTGGGTTGCTCACCTGTCATGTTCGAGGGGTTGCTTTGGCTGTCTTCAACCACTCGGCTGAATCGGGTTGCCTCGAGTGAGCGCTGCTGCTGCGAGATTGTATCTGCAGATTGCTGAAAGAAAATTGAATTCCGACTCAAGGTTCAAATCAGGGAATTCGTTTTAGTTACCATGAGCACACGAGCCCTAGCCCTAGTTTTGATACTGACAACGAGCGCCTTCGCTGGATGTACCGGAGGAGATCCAGATGCTGGAGGCACCGATGAACTCGACATTGAGATGATTATGGATTTTCTCAACAATTCATCAATAGAAGTTGCAAATTACAACTATTACAATAATTCGACAACGAATACATATTTCGTCAATGGTACCAACTCAGTTCCGACTCTACACAGTTTGAATGGGGTGATTTCACCTTCCGAATCTGTGACGAATATAGAGAATTATACTGAACTAGGATTCCTCGTGAATCTCGCCCAATTTGAAGGTGCAACCTCTCCTTTGGATTTAGATGGAGCCAATATCTGTGTTGGAATCGGTTCAATGACAGAATCCGCGATACTGAATTTTTACAGCCAATATGGGATGACAATGACCACTATCAACACCGAGAACGCGGCTGCCGCGCAGGAGAATTTCCTCGACGGTTCCTGTGGTGTTTGGGTCGGTACAATCGGAGCACTTTCCCAGAGATTATACGGCCTGAGGGATGAGGGGATGGATTTGAGATTGATGACTGCAAATCTTTTCTGGGACTATAGATGGGTCGAAATATACAGTGTTTTTGATATCGAAATTACTCAAGAAGAGGAAACTGCAATCTCTTTCATCTCAGTGGATGTTTACACTAATCTACGCGCTGTCTGCTCAATCAATTGCACTGGAATTGATGCTGATATCGAATTGGATGTTCGTTATAGGACTTCTACTCATTCGATTTCTTGCAATAATGGCGAGTGGCAAGATGAATCCATTAGAGATGAATTCAGTAATTATTCTGCATTTCGTGGTGAAGGATTGAACTGTCAACATCACTTTTCTTACAATGCTTCTACCTACTTCTCTGATCTCAACGATGTAGACTTAGACAGATATGTTCTCGAATGGTCTGATTGGCACTACTTCATCGTCTGGGAAGAGAATACAGTGATTGTTGAAAGTTGAATACGAAAGAGCGAGCCGACCGGCTTGTGCCGACATATTCGCGCGATGACTTCACCGCGCCGGTCAAAGACTACGATTTCTCCGCCCTCAGCGACGTGGCTTCGCTCATCGACCAGATGTCGACGGCCGGCGGATTCACCGCGACGAAGCTCGCCCACGCGCGCGATATTCTACGCGAAAGTGTGGCGAAGTCGGGCGAAAAAGGCGTTTTGAATTGGTTGTCATTTCCGGCCTGTCTGTGTGCGACGGGAACTCGTGGATTCTTCCTTGAGGCGATCAAGCGCCGTGCTTTCAACGTCATCATCACCACCTGCGGAACGCTCGACCACGACATCGCTCGGACCTACCAGGACTACTTCCACGGCGACTTCAACCTCGACGACATCGCCCTTGGCGAAGAGGGACTGAACCGTCTGGGCAACGTCATCGTACCCAACGAATGCTACGGTGAGATTCTCGAGAATGTGGTAATGCCTTGGCTGTCTGAAATCGAAGAAGAACGGACTGCTGCACAGCCCGACAACCCTTGGCTTGGATTTGGCTCGGTCGAACTCTGCTGGGCCATGGGCGATAGGATCGAGGACGAGACCTCGCTGCTTCACTGGGTCGCCAAACACCGCATTCCAATGGTCATTCCAGGCCTCTCCGATGGCTCGATCGGTGCTCAATTATTCATGCACCGTCAGAAGAATCCCAATTTCATGGTCGATTTCTTGGCCGATGAGCAGATTCTCTCCGACTTGACTTGGACCGCTGAGGAATCTCATGCGCTGATGGTCGGCGGTGGAATTTCGAAGCATCACGTGATCTGGTGGAATCAGTATCGTGATGGACTCGATTCTGCGGTTGGGATCACGACTGCGCCCGAGCACGACGGCTCGCTTTCGGGCGCTCGGCTGAAGGAAGCGATTTCATGGGGCAAGATTCGACCCGATGCGCCCCATGTCACGGTCGAAGGAGACGCAAGCGTATTGCTGCCAATCCTCGGCGCTGATCTCTTCGGCGAATGAGACGAATGCGTCCCATAAGGTAGCCGAAGACATTTTTTTCGGATTTCCTGACCTCCTCGCCCTTGAAAGTAGCCAGTCAGCAAGAAGTGCTATTCCCCACCGATCTCAATTCTGGGCTTTGGCCCAAATTCAGTTCGGATGGTCCCTACCCGATTCCAGTGCGAGGCGTTTCCCGCGCTTATCACTCAGTGTTTAAGCGAAAACGTCGCAATCTGATGCTGGGATAGTGATTATATGTCGTCGGTTTGCAGCGGGGTGCTATGTCCGTTGAGGCTATGTTGCAAGAGATGATAGATAATCTGACTGAAACCATGAAGGATGCTGGGAAGCATGACAAGGGTGTGAACGCTGCTGGAACACGTGTCCGCAAGACGATGCAGGGCATCAAGGCCGCAGCTCAGGACGTGCGCAAGCAGGTCCAAGCCGACAAGAATCAGTGAATATCTCGCGCACAGCGCGAGGATTGCTCAGAAGTAGAGATGAACTCTGAGCTCATGCTCAAGCGTCTTCTTTCATCTGAGCATGGGCGAATAGTTCCATTATTCCTAATCTCATTGCTGTCAGTGGATGCCATCCCTCATCGCGCCCAGCAGACTTCAGCGCATCGTGCAGGGGCGTCAGGTTCGGTCGCGTGACTCTTCGCTTGAATTGAGCAGCGGCCGGACTAGGAATCGAAGAAAGCGACTCGATGCTGTGGCTGAGGTTCAGCGCATCGGTGTAACGACCCCAGAGCAAGCCCATCTCGTCGAGCACGGCCTCAGCTGACCAGGCGCGGCGACCGGCCAGATCGATGACCCCTTGGCTGATGGCGTCGGCGTCGGCGAGAATGATGAGTGAAATCGCGTCTGAAGCGTCTCGGATGTGGACCCAGTGACGCGCTTCGAGGTCGGCTGGTGCGAGTCCCTCGGCGCCTTCTTTGACCCACTCAACCCACTCGTGGATGACCTCGCTTCCCCAACCTGTGAGACCCTCGGGAACCAACAGATCATGGACTCTGACGATGATCTTCGAATCGGGTGGCAGCGAATCGGGTGGTATGACTGCGATGTCTGCGGCCGGGTCAGCGGAATTGGCGGCGGCCGTCCCAATCGCGACTGTGATCTCTGCTGCCTCGCGCGAGTCGGTGAGACTGGCTCCGGCTCGAATCAGACGGTCGGCGATGGCGTGGTAGACGCTGTCGATCTCGCCCAAGAGATGGACTGCTTTGCCGGTGTTTTGGGCATTGCTGCCTTCAGCACTTACGATGGTGCTGTCGCTGGCACTGTCGGCGGTTGCCATTCGATTCTGCGAGCAGGGTCGGGCAATTGGTTCTGACTCAGACAGTGGCTTCGATTGCCGCTTGTTCTTCGAGGGCGATGAAATGGTCAAGGCAATTGCGCACGACCGTGATTATCAGGTCTATTTCGGCGGAGCTGACACCGAAGTGCGGGGTGAATCGCAGCGCGTTCTTGCCGCCGTGGATGACGCCGAGTCCTTGCTCGCGGCACCATTCCTCGACCTTGCCGAAGCCGACGACTGGGAAGCGGTCTTCGTCGAGTTCGACGCACAGCAGAAGTCCCGTTCCTTGGACCAGCGGAATGCAATCTGGATAATCGGCTTGCAGAGCCTTCAGTCCAGCGAGGAATTCATCACCCATCGCCACGATGTTGGCTCGCATCTCAGGTGTGACGCGGTGGAGCACGGCGATTGCGGTCTCGAGCGCTCTTGGATTCGTCGTCATGGTATTGCCGTAGACTCCGACGATGTAGAGGTCGGCAGCACGCTCCGACAGCCCAATCACCGAAAGCGGGAACTGGCCAGCGTTGAGTGCTTTAGACCAGGTTTCGAGGTCAGGTTCCTCGGCGTCCTGGAAGCCTCGATAATCGACGACGGAAAGGCAGCCTTGTCCACGCAATCCTGCTTGGATCGAGTCGACGAGCAGCAGGCTGCCGTGCTCCTTTGTCAGCATGCGAGCCTCGTCGTAGAACTCGCGAGTGATGCAGGAGCCTGGACTTCCCTCGCCCTGAATAGGCTCCATCGCCATCAATTCGATGAAGAAGCCCTCGTCGTCCGCGCGAGCGAAGATGGCTTGCAGTGCGGCGATGTTGTTCGCCTCGACAGTGAGAATGTGGTCTCGATTGCGGAAGGATGCGAGGTTGGCGTTGTACGGACCTTTGCAGGAATCAGAAATCGACGCCGGCCTTTGGGTCCGTCCATGGAAGGATTGTTTCAGCGACAGCAGCTTGATCGGTTTGCCTTCGTGTCGCCCTCCTTCTTTTGTCATCTGGTGGGCATTGACATCAGCGATTCTCATGCTGAGGGTCACCGCTTCGGAGCCGCTGTTCAAACAGATGAAGTGTGAGAACGGACAACCGCCTCGCGTGTGTCCCACCTCTCTGCGCAGCGCATCGGTGAACCGCTTCTGACTGAAGGAAGGCGTCATCACATTGGCCATCACCCAATTCTGACTCATCGCTTCGATAATCGCGTCGGGCCCGTGACCGGCGCCGAGCATGCCGTAGCCGCCATTATCGTGCAGAACTCGACCGTGACAGGTGACGATCCATGGGCCTCTCGCCGCCAAGGCAACGTAGGGATTGACGGTCTCAGGTTTGTAGAAATTGATGTAATCCGCTTGCAACTTCTCGACGAGGTCAGCCTCATCGAGCAGTAAGGTGGCAGCGCCGACCTCGTCGCGCAAAGAAACATGAACAGAATGGGCATCCTCAATCGCTCGTCCGAGACTCGAATCACGCCCGCAGAAATCGGCGATCACCGAATCTGACAAGCCGACGGTACGGGGGGTCCCAGAGTTCGAGCGAATGTCCTCCAAGAGTCCAGCGAAGTCGGGCACGAGCAGGGGTGGGAGGGTGCGCTCATCAACGTTCTCCGTCATTTGATTCCCAGTTTCCGGAAGGAGGATTTCGCAGCCGGGCTGTCAGATTGGCTTTTCTGATAACCATATCAAAAATCAAACTCACTTTAGTTTTCTAATTGGTTTTTTTGTTCTAGGACTAATATTTCAATTGGATTATCAGTCTTCATTAAGCGATAGATTAAGTGCCAATCCATCGAAGGTGGTCGCAGGGAACAACACGGGGGAAGCACTGACCCAAAACGCGAGGGATACACATGAGCGAAGAATATCGGATACAGGAACTACTGCAGAGAGAGGTCTACGTCGGCGAGACTTTGGTTGGAATCATCACTGGTGAACGCAGCCATCCACGCGACGAATTCGTCCGATCGATGCGTCTCGAAGTTGTTGATGATGTAGCTGATGAGTACATGCGAAAGGCTGCTGAATGCGCACCTCTTTCGAAGGAATTGGTGCACAGCATCCTACCAAATGGCGGCGTGAAACTGTCGAAATCGATGCGCGAGTTGCAGCGCAGGTGGCGCAACACGATTCGCATCGACGAACAGCTCTGGGCGCCTGACGAGTTGCTCGACCGAGCCGTCATGGACAACAATGGCATCGACCTTGGCCAAGTGCTGGGATTCGTCAAGGTCAAGCGGACCTATCGCGGGGTCATCGTTCAGACGCGTTCGGTTCTGCGGCGGAAGTACGAATTACCCGATACACTGATCGTTCCGGTCAAACAATTGGCTCGAACTACCGCGTTTTTGGATGAATTGATCCTACGATGCACGATGAAGAGGTTGCTCACTCTACCGAGTTACCTGGCCCTCAACGATGACTGCGATGATCCTAATATTCAGTGATTGAGCAGATTCTGCAGCCCGCGCGCGAGAGCGGGTGCTGAACTGACGACCGCTCTTGGATTCGGCAGCGAATCGCTGCTGTGAACACCGTTTACGTGCGATGCCAGGCGGCTGATCGCGCCTGCTGTGAAGAGTCCGTGAGTGCAGGCGGCATGGACTTCTGTTGCGCCCTGGCGGAGCAGTGCGTCGCTGGCGCGACAGATGGTTCCACCTGTGCTGATCATGTCGTCGACGATAGCGACGACTTTGCCGTTGACATCGAGGTCCTTCGGTTGGTGCTCGATGGTGTGTGCGTCGATTCTGGTTTTCTCGAGATAGCTGAATTCGCAGCCCATCAGCTTCGCTACCTCGGTGGCACGCGCAATCGCACCCTTGTCGGGACTGAGGATGAAATCGGGCGCCACCGTTTCGGCCAGATGTTCGGCGATCTCCGGCATGGCGCTGACGAACTCGACCGGGACTGCGAGATTCTCGAGGATCGCGGGTGCGTGCAGGTCTAGGATGGCGATGCCATCACAGCAACGCGCGAGCATCTCTCCTATCACCCGCGCGGAGATCGTCTCGCCAGGCGAGAAGCGCTTGTCTTGGCGAGAATATCCGAAGTAGGGGATGGCGAGGAAAATGCCTGGACCGACATCGGGCAGGCTTTGGGGCTCTTCGCCCTTGTGATTCGAGAGGTCACCTCGACGAACATCCCTGATCGCCTCGAGCAGGAGGATGGTTTCGAGGACACCTGCGTCCGGATATGTATTCGAGACCAGCACCACCGGCTCGGCGCGAATCGCATCGAAGGCTTCGGACGGAACGCGCACGTAGCCCTCGCCGTCCGGGAATCTGCGACTCTGCAATTGCACGAAATCAAGCCCGAGATGTGGCGACAGGGCTTCTGCTACGGCCCGGCCTGAGGTACCGCTCACAACGGGCATGGTTGACTTCGGCCACCGGCTGTCCCTTCATGACTTCTTCTCTCGCTGAGATAGGTGTTGAAATCACGATGCACACCTTCAAAATGGGTATGCCTCTCGCCGGCTCTGCTCAAGGGCGTGTAGCTTAGTTTGGCTGGAGCACCCGGCTGATAACCGGGAGGTCACAGGTTCAAATCCTGTCATGCCCACCAACCCATCCGACCTCTGGAGTCATCTTTCTCAAATGAGGTCGGAGGAGTTGGTGGGCAAATTTCCTATCGCTGAATAATAGCGTGGTCAGCCCTAGCACTGCCATTCTCAGGGGCTGTTTAGGATCGTCTCAAATTTGTTCGAGGAATCACCAAGAACGCTTCACTCAGGGCTTGTCTCAAACCATTTCCAGTTCCCAAGAAATATCAGAAATCGTATTCTCGCAGCGTCTGGGCCAAACGGTCAGCATCAGCGACCCAGACGCTGCGTTTATATCGGCCACGCCGTGCGCCGGACTACCCCACATGAGGAGTGAATCCAATGAGTGTACACATCGCATACGAAACCCCACAAGACGTGCAAGAGCAGGTTTACGAGATGGTCAAGGCCATCGGTAAAGATGGACGAGGGACTCTGAAGAAGGGCGCCAACGAGGTCACCAAGGCTGCTGAGCGCGGTACTGCTCAGATGGTCGTGATGGCTGAGAAGGTCAATCCAAGCGAACTTCTGGCCCACATCCCGATGATCTGCAAGGAGAAGTCGATCCCTTTCATCTACGTCGAAGACCAAGCCTACCTCGCTGAAGCTGCTGGAATGCCCACTGGGACCCGCACCGCCGCCATCGCCGTGATGGAATACACCAAGGATGCCGCGGACCACTTCAACGGCGTCAAGGGCCACTACGAGACCCTGATCGCTTGAATGGATTGAATCTAGGAGTTAGGAGGACATCGAAATGGCAGAAGCCGAAGCATGGCCCGCAGAGGTCGTCGAGATCGTCGGCCGCACCGGCATGACCGGTGAGGCGACTCAAGTCAAGGTCCGCGTCAACGACGCGTCGAACCCACGCGACATCGGTCGCATCATCACTCGCAACGTCGTCGGACCTGTCCGGATCGGCGATATACTGATGCTCAAGGACACGGGCCGAGAGGCGCGTCGACTCAACGCTCGCTGAGGTGAAGAATCATGCCCGAGCGCCGAGTATGCAATTTCACCCACGAGGAGATCGAGCCGGGAACCGGCATGATGTTCGTGAGGCGAGATGGGACTGTTCTCTGGTTCAAGGACAGCAAGTCGCGCAAGAACATGCTGAAGTTGAAGCGCAATCCGCGCCGCCTCAAGTGGACGCGGCGCTACGAGAAGGGCGGAATCAACTGATTCATCGTCTTATTACCTCAGATATCTGGATAAGACCGAATTACCATACTGGTCAGGAAGTGCCAGGGACTGCAGGCAGATGCGATGCTCGATGAGTAGACCAAATCGCACTCGATGATTCAATTGAGCATGAATCTGAGTGATTCGAGAAGGAAGGATCTGCCACAGCCATTATCGCAATTTCACTGACGCAAGATAATATGACGACGCTGCCTAGGGTTAGCGGGGTTCTGAGATGTCTGAGGAAGAGAAAACTGTTGAGCACAAATTAGCCACAACCGCAATTCACGCAGGCGAAGTCCACGACCCATTGGGCTCTCACGTCAATCCGATTTACCAGACATCGACCTTTGTTCACGAGGACTTCGAAGCCATCGAGAGTTGGGGACGGGGCGAGAGAGAAGCCTATACATATTCGCGAGGAGATAACCCGACTCGCGAAGTTCTAGCACAAAAAATCGCGGCATTGGAAGCCTATGGCATGGAAAATGCAGATGCTGTCAGCGCGATGATTTTCAGCTCAGGAATGGGAGCGATAAACGCAGCCATACTCGGTATCGTGAGCGCTGGAGACCACATCATAACGCAACAGGTACTGTATGGTTCGTGTGACCATCTATTCTCTGAACACCTGCCGAATTACAATATCACAATTAGTCGAATTCGAGGACTCGAGGCTGAAGCGCTGGAGGCTGAACTCACAAAATATCCAAACACAAAAGTCGTCTATCTCGAAAGCCCGGCAAATCCGTCAATGACGATTATTGACATCGAAGAGACTGCCCACATAGCCCACGCCCACGGTGCAAAACTGGTTGTCGACAACACCTTCGCCTCGCCTATTCTACAACAACCCCTGGCACTCGGCGCCGATGTCGTCGTTCACAGCACGACGAAATTCATCAACGGGCATGGAACAGTAATCGGTGGTGCAGTGGTCAGCGCTGATGCCGAATACATGGAGAACGGTCCCGGGAAGAAGTTGCGCTTCATGGGCGGCGCAGCACCGAGTGCATTCGATTGCTGGCTCACCAATATCGGCCTCAAAACCCTGCCACTGCGGATGCGCCAACACTGTATCAACGCCAGAGTGGTCGCCGAATTCCTCGACGGCCATGCCAAGGTTGAGCAAACATACTGGCCTGGGCTTCCGAGCCATCCCAAGCACGATGTGGCGGCTCGACAAATGAGTGATTTCGGCGCGATGATATCGATCGACTTGGGCAGTTATGCAGCCGCTGGTCGATTCATGAGCGGGCTCAGCCTATGCTCGCTCGCGGTCAGCCTCGGCAATATCGACACGCTGGTTCAACACCCAGCGAGCATGACGCATCGAATGCTTTCTGACGAGGGCCGAGCCGCGTCGGGAATCACTCCCGGATTGGTGCGGCTCTCTGTTGGAATCGAAGATGCGGATGATATCGTCGCCGATTTGAGAAATGCATTAACAAACGTTTGATCATTCAGTCGAAGATTCGAGTTTTATTCGATAACTCACCATTGATCTCAGTTGGTCTGGTTGGTACTGCGGTAGATGTTGTACGAATCGTAATCCAATACCTGAGCTCCACCAGCTCCATCTTCGTCTCCATCACCATCACCGATGCTGTTGGTCTGGTTGGTAGAGCGGTAGATGTTGTACGAATCGAAATCGAATATATCTTGGACGCCTTCACCGACAGCTTCGATCAAGTCGGAGAGGAAGCCAGCGACCTTTTCGAGGGTGGTTTTCTTCTCGATTTCTGGTTTCATTATGCAGATGATGTCAGGCTCTTCGCCAAATCCAAAAAATTCATCACACCATGCTTGCTTCTCGACGGACCACATTTCCTTGGTCAGGCAATTGTAGCGAGCAGGATCACTCGATTCTCCAGAATCGGACGAATCCAATCCGTCCAGGGCGTTCGTCGTTTCATCGTCAGCGGCGGCTTCACCGCTGGCGAGGCCAGCTACGCCGACTAAGAAAATCAGCGCGGCGATTGTCAGGGTTTGGTTCTGAGCCATATTCAAACGGCATCGTTGTTGAGGATATATACGACTTGGTAAGGAGATTTTACATTGTTTTCAAGCAGAATACGGAGGATTCCGGCGCCATCACAAAAAATTCACCGGAATCAGGCGAGTACGACGAGTACGACGAGTACGACGAGTCAACTCAGGCGGGGGTGCCAGCGTTGTAGCCATGGTTGTGGGCGAATGTCGCGCAGCGGTGTTGCAGCCGAGCCGGAGCATCATCAGAGTTGAATGCCCAACGGCAGAGCCGAATGATGTCGCTTCGATCGACACCATCGCCATCGACATCGATCTGATTGTGCCGCCACTGGCGGCAGCGCTCCTTCATCGCATCCGAAGCCTGGTCGGAATCGTGGATCCTCGCACAGGCGCGCATGATGTCAGCGCGGTCGACGCCATCGTCGTCACGATCGATCTGGTTTCGCAGCCATTGGCGGCAGCGTTCCTCGAGGGAAGCAGGAGCTTGGTCGGCATTGTGAATCCTCCAGCAGGTTCGGGCGATATCGGCACGGTCAACACCATCATCATCACGGTCGATCTGATCGGCGAACCAAGCACGGCAGCGAGCCTTGAGTCGGTCGGGTGCATCGTCTGAGTGCATTGCATTCCAGCAGACTCGGGCGATGTCTTCGCGGCTGACATCCCGCGTGGTCGTGGTCTCATCGTTGGTTATGGAAGCCGACGCGGCTCCCGAGAGGAGCAGTGTGGCGACCAGAAACAATGCTGAATAACTGGTTTTCATCGAATCTGGCTGAATTTTTCACCTTATTAACCTGAGTGGTGTGTTGGATTTGTCAACATCGCGGCTCGCTGGGCGAGCCCGTGATCAACATCATTGGTCGATATCTTCGGCAAGTAAGGGGCCACAGCATTACTCATCGATTCGCTAAATGGAATCGTCTTATCTGAATCGCGAACACCCTCATTCCTCGGATTGAGCCTTCTCACTGCGCATGACTTCGACCAACTCCGCAGCCTTTTCGACTTCCATATCGTGAGTCACGATCAGATGTCTCGTCATCAGATGACTCTCGAGGCGCCCATCGCAGACCGGGCAGGTCGAGATAGGCAGCAGAATCCGAGGGGCGACCTCGTTGACATTCTGTTGCTCCCACAAGCGCAAGATTTCTCGAATGAACCTCTGCAGCAGCAGGATCAGGAGGACCGCGATTCCGAAGCACAGACCGAGCTCGGCAATCGGGTCCATGCCAACTGAAGGCCGTCAGCCTCTATCAATTCCACTGAATTAGGACTTCTAGGTCATTTCGTGCAAAATTGCGAACACAAACCTAGGGATGGTGTGTCACCAATGAAATGCCCGAACCGGAATGCGGTTCGTTGGCAGTTCATTGAAAAGTGAGGGGCGGCACGCCCGCGCCATGAGCATGCAGACGACATTCATCATGGTCAAGCCCGACGGCGTTCAGCGTGGCCTTGTAGGTGACATCATCGGCCGCTTAGAAACCAAGGGACTGCGCCTCGTTGGCCTACGCCAGCTCACCCCTTCGCTCGAGCTTGCAGAGGCGCATTACGCAGTCCACGCCGAGCGCCCATTCTACCCTGGTCTCATCGATTTCATCACATCTGGACCGGTGGTGGCGATGGCTTGGACTGGTGATTCGGCAATTTCAGTCGCACGAAACCTGATCGGACCCACAGACGGGCGCGCAGCCGCGCCCGGAACCATACGCGGGGATCTCGCCATGGACATCGGACACAACATCATTCACGGCTCGGACGGCGAGGACACTGCAGAGTTCGAGTTGGGATTGTGGTTCCCCGAGGGGACCGTCGACTGGATTCGCGACGCTGAGAGTCAGATTTACGAGTGAATTTCATTGAGGACTGCGCATGAGGTGTCAAAGATGTCAGGACGCCGTCAACCCATCGTCTCCGTACTAGGCCATGTCGACCACGGCAAGACCTCGTTACTCGACCATATCCGTGCATTGGGGTCGGGGCGTCAGGCAAGCGTGATGGATCGAGAAGCTGGGGGGATCACCCAGCATATTGGGGCCACTGAAGTTCCTGCAGTTCTTCTGAATGAGTTGTGCGGGCCGCTGATGGGTGGCAAGAAGTTCGAATCTCCTGGGCTCCTGTTCATCGATACGCCTGGGCATCATTCGTTCTCTACGCTGAGGGCGCGTGGTTCCTCGTTGGCTGATGTTGCGATTCTGGTGGTGGATATCAACGATGGTTGCAAGCCGCAGACCATCGAATCGATTCGAATTTTGAAGGCGACGAAAACTCCGTTCGTCGTCGCTGCGAACAAGGTTGACCGGATTCATCGTTGGCAAAGTGTTCGTGGCCGGCCGATGGCGCTTGCATTGCGCGAGCAGACCACCGAGGCTTTGGGGCATTTTGATCAGAAATACTGGAAATTAGTTGGTTCGTTCGCTGAGCATGGCTTCAATCTGGAGCGCTACGACCGCATCAAGGATTTCACCAAGGAGATCGCTTTGGTGCCTATTTCTGCTAGGGAAGGCGAAGGGATTCAGGACTTGCTGGCCGTTGTCATTGGCATGGCTGAGCGCTATCTTGACGACCAGCTGACCGATATCGAGGGGGCTGGCGAAGGCACTGTTCTCGAGATGAAGGAGGAGCGCGGTCTTGGCAAGACTCTGGATGTCATTCTCTATCGTGGCAGCGTCAAAAAGGGCGACGAGATCGTTCTCGTGACCGATGAGGGCGGTAAAGCCACGCGCGTGCGGGGAATGTTCGCGCCTCGCGGCATGTCCGAGATGCGCGATGCTGGGAATCGCTGGGACGATACAGAGGTTGCTCACGCTGCCAGTGGACTGAAGATTTCAGCGCCCGAAATTGAAAACGTTCTGGCTGGTACTACCATGCGTGTTGTCTCAACTGATGCTGAGCGCGAAGAGGCGCTGGCTCTGGCTGATGCTGAGGCGAAGCTGTCCATCGAATTGGACGAGGAAGGCGTCACCATCAAGGCCGATACCGTCGGAGGATTGGAGGCCTTGGCGAAGGAACTCGCAGAAATCGAAATCCCGATTCGTCATGCTACGATCGGCAAAGTCAACCGCCGCGATGTGCGCTCCGCCGAGAGTGCGACGGACCCACTTCACCGCTGCATCTTGGCCTTCTCGACAGACATTCTGCCGGACGCTGTGGCCGAGATCGAGAAGTCCGAAACAGGTGTGCAGCACATCGGTTCTGACATCATCTATCGCATTTTGGAGGAGCGTGAGGAATGGGTCGAGACGCGCACCCGTGAGTTGGCGGACGCGAGCCGTGTCTCGGTCGTCTACCCCGGTCGAATCCTGCTGCTCCCGGACCACACCTTCCGCGTCTCCAAACCCGCTGTCGTGGGCGTTCGAGTCTTGGCTGGGCGTATCCACGTTGGTCAGCGCCTGCTGAAGAATGGCGAGCGAGTAGGTCGGATCAAATCGATTCGCTCGGGTGAAGATTCGATGAAGGAGGCGATGCAAGGAGCTGAAGTCGCCGTTGCCATCGACGGCGTCACCGTCGGTCGACAGATCGACGAGGAAGATGTGCTTCTGGTCGACGTTCCCGAATCTCACGCTCGAAAACTTCGCAAGATGGACCTCACTTCCGCCGAGCAAGAAGTTCTCGACGAGCTCACCTCCATTCACAGGAAAGATCCGAACTCCACATTCTGGGGCCTCTGACTCTTCCCTCGCGCTCAGCGAGGGCGAAAGAACGCTCGCGAGAGTGACTCGTGAGCCGTTCAGAAGCGGAGAATGCTTTAGTAGGTAAAATCAGGCACACGACTCAATAGGTGATTGGATTGACCATAGCAGCAAGTAACCCCAAGTCTCGAGAACTCATTCAAACCGTGTCACAGATCTCCAATGGTCTGATGAGCGAAGTTGCGAAAGTCATCATCGGAAAGCAGGAGAATCTGCGCCGAGTCACCATCGGAATCCTCTCCAACGCCAACATGCTCATCGAAGATTATCCAGGCCTCGCCAAGACACTGATGGCGAACACATTCGCGACCGCACTCGGCTGCAAGTTCAAGCGAGTTCAGTTCACCCCGGACCTGCTGCCCGCCGACATCATGGGGACCTACATGTACGACCAGCACGCGGGCGAATTCAAGCTCCGTCCCGGTCCGCTGTTCACCAATGTTCTACTGGCTGATGAGATCAACCGTGCCCCCCCGAAAACGCAGGCTGCGCTCTTGGAAGCGATGGAGGAGAAGCAGGTGACGATTGAAGGGATCACCCACAAACTGCCGGCTCCTTTCATCACCATGGCGACTCAGAACCCGATCGAGCAAGAGGGAACCTACCCGCTGCCCGAGGCTCAGATGGACCGATTCATGATGAAGATGTCAATGGGCTACCCCGACCGCCAGGAGGAGAAGTCGATTCTACAACGCCGCAAACTTCGCGGTAAGGACGACTACGATATCGAGCAGATCACTTCGCCGAAAAAGGTCGTTGCGATGCAAAAGGCGCTCGAAACCGTTCACGTCGACACCGCCATCCTCTCTTACATCGTCGAGTTGGTACACCGGACCCGTGAGGACCACCGCGTGATCACTGGTGCTTCTCCGCGCGCCAGTCAGTCGCTGTTCAAGACGGCGCGCGCGAGTGCCGCGATCGATGGCCGGGATTATGTGATTCCTGACGATATCAAGGGAGTCGCGCTCGAGGTTGTCAGCCACCGAATCTTTTTGAAGCCTGAGTCGAAGATTCGTGGTGTCACTGGGCATCACATCGTGAGGAAAATTCTCTCAGAAGTGCCAGTTCCTGTAATCCAGTGACCGCGCTCTCGCGAGCGCGATGGTGGTTTGACCATCCCTACAAAACATTGAGACATCCCCAGCGGGAGTCTGCGAGAAAGAAATCGATGGCTATCGATAATTCTTCAAATAAACGAAACTCGACGGCCATCCGATGGCTCACATCGAACTGCCTGAAGATATTCCGGGAATCCGCGGCCTGTTGAACGTCAATCCTGCCGCCGCGATCCCGATGAAGCAACTAGCTGAAGTCCTGCTACGAGGCGATTCGACGCTCACTCAGATAGAGAGAGAGTTGATCGCCACACATGTCTCACGCGTCAACGAATGCGAATTCTGCGCCAAATCGCACGGTTCGATTGTCTCGTATCTAGCGGCTGACGATGGCGCTCTGGTCGATGCGGTGCGAGCCAATCTCATCAGCGCCCCACTCTCGCCCAAGATGAAGCTCCTGCTGACGATCGCTGAGAAGGTAGCGAGGAATGCCCACCTCGTCGAGGCAGAGGATGTCGAGGCCGCGAAGAGAGAAGGCGCGACCGATCTGGAAGTGCATGACACGGTGCTGATAGCAGGCGCCTTCTGTCTCTACAACAAATACGTCGATGGACTCGGTGCAATCGAGTGGGACAGCGACGAGATGTACGAGAAAAGGGCCCGAATGACCGCTGATGAGGGCTATTTCTCAGAAATGGATTATCTTGATGAGATGGGGCGTTCCTGAATTGAGCAGCAGGAGGCGTAGCGATTGATCCAACTGTGTGACTAAGCCATTATTAGAGATGAGACGATAGAAATAATCGATGCGAGAAATCATTAAGTCGAATCGGTTGACAATCAGCATTCTTGAATCGAAGGGGGGCTGAAGTCGTTGAATGAACTTGGACCTGCGGCTGCTGTCGACCAGATGAAGGCCTGGAGAGCGGCTGGTGATTCGGGAAAATTTGTCCGCAAAAAATCTGAATTCCGCTCGTCACTAAGCACTGATGGAAGTACACCTCACCTTCCCGAGGTTGGGCGCTACCACATCTACATCTCTCACGCCTGTCCATGGGCGCATCGAGTGATGCTGGTTCGCTCCTTGCTCGGTCTCGAAGATTCGATCTCGGTTTCGGTTGTCGACTGGCGGATGGAAAATGACGGTTCATGGGTATTCAATGCAGATGAGCCAGGCGCTTCTGAAGATCATTTACACGGTTATTCCGGAATCCAGCAACTCTACCTCGCTGCCGATCCTGATTTCGCTGGCATCGGCACGGTTCCGGTGCTGTGGGACAAAATTCATGATACCATCGTCAACAATGAGAGTCGCGAGATTATTCGAATGTTGAATACTCACCATTCTCTTCTGAAAGAGGAAGATGACTCGCGGACCTCGCCACTGCTTCCTAGCGAGTTGATCGATGAAATCGATGCGATGATTGATGCCAATTATGAGTCGCTGAACAATGGTGTCTACAAGGCTGGATTCGCTCGGACTCAAGACGCTTACGAAGACGCCGTTGGGACGCTTTTTGGTCGACTCGACGAACTCGAGTCGCTGCTCGGCGAGCATCGATATCTGCTTGGCGATACCTTGACTGAAGCAGACATCTGTCTTTGGCCAACTCTGATTCGATTCGATCTTGTCTATCATACCCACTTCAAATGCGATCGCAATCGAATCGTCGACATGCCCAATATCTGGGGATATCTACGAGATATTTTTCAGATTCATGGCATCGCCGAGACCTGCGATTGGACTCATATAAAATGGCATTACAAGTGGTCTCATACCAGCATCAACCCGTTTCGTGTGGTTTCGATTGGACCGGAATTGGACTGGAATGAACCGCATGGGCGAGAAGCACTTTCGGGGGGATCATGATGACCGAAAAGCGTAGATTGCGGACTACTGTACCGACTCACCGGATGCTTGAGGGTGGTGGTTTTCCGGTTCGTCGTCCAACACCGATGGGCTCACTCACAAGCCCTTTCCTGCTACTCGATGAGATGGGCCCAATCGATTGGCCACCGGGTGGAGCGATTGGCGCTCCGGCCCATCCGCATCGAGGATTCGAGACGGTGACTTACCTGTTGGAAGGCAAAATCGGTCATGGGGATTCGGTTGGCAATACTGGCGAATTGGGGCCGGGCGATGTTCAGTGGATGACGGCTGGTCGCGGAGTGATTCACTCTGAATTACCACCTGAAGATTTTCTCGAGTCCGGTGGCATGATGCACGGTTTCCAGATCTGGGTAAATCTGCCGGCTGCTGACAAGATGATGGAACCGCGATACCAGGATATTCCAGCGAGTGAGATTCCTCACGTCAAAACCGATGATGGTCTGGTCGAGGCTAGAATAATCGCCGGAAATTGCCTCGGGGAATCAGCCGTCATCGATACCGTGATTCCCATCACATTTCTGCACCTCACCCTGAAGCCAGGCGGCTCGATAACCCAGCAACTCGAAAGCGGAATCAATGGCATGGTCTACTGTTTCAAGGGTAATCTTTCAATCGAGGGTAAGCCCTTGCACGATGGCCAATTAGGTATTCTGACGGATGGGGACAGCATTCGACTCAGTGTTGCTGAAGAAGCTGAAATTGAGTCAGAAATTCTGCTTTTGGCCGGCCCCGAGATCGACGAACCTATCGCCAGATACGGTCCTTTCGTGATGAATACTGAAGAAGAAATTCATCAAGCGATTTCCGACTTCAACAACGGCATCTTCGCTTGAGTTTAAGTCACAATCACTAATCCGATTCTGTGAGACTACTCAGCATGCTTCGGCCGGCGAAGAAAGTGCCGATGACTTGGTGGAGTGCGGCCGATGCGATGACGCTTCGTCCGAAGATTTCGACGTTGGTAATTCTGATTGCTGGACTGTGGATATTCGGTACCGGCGATGCGGTGTTGATAGCCGCTGGTATCGGTAATGCGCCTTGGACGGTCTTGGCTGAAGGGATTTCGCTCAAAATCGGTTGGTCGATCGGTCAGACAACCTTCCTCGTCAGCGTGCTCGTGCTGGGATTCTGGATCCCTCTTCGTGAGAAGCCGGGCCTCGGGACGATTCTGAATGCGATTCTGATCGCTGCGGCGATTGAGTACATGTTGCCGTATCTGCCAACTCCCGTAACCCTCACAGGCGGGATTGTGCAAGTCGTGATCGGCGTGATTCTCGTTGGAATTGGTAGTGGCTTGTATCTGACTGCGAACCTCGGCCCCGGCCCTCGTGACGGTACGATGACCGGGCTTCAGCGCATCACTGGATTTCCTATTGGGCGGGTCCGTGGCGGCATCGAAATCACTGTATTGCTCATCGGTTGGGCGCTCGGCGGAACTTTCTGG
>OFIK01000008.1_pt1 | contig 67500 bp, 46 predicted proteins | sample 1534931 | NCBI WGS metagenome assembly OFIK01 (sample SAMEA104347342, study PRJEB22522) | marine metagenome | biome: marine biome; feature: marine water body; material: seawater | collected 2015-08-27T00:00:00Z | depth 2901 m
AGCTGACAGTCGGCACGGTTTGGTCATGCGTGAAGGCGAACTGGGTGGCTGCTGCCGTGTTGTCGTTGCCAGCTGCGTCGGTTATTGCGCCGGCTGCGACGTCGATGGTCACTGCCTCGTCGGCGTCGGTCGGGGTGAACGTGTACGTCCAGATCGTGGTGGAACCGCCTCCTGAGCCGGCTCCGTCTCCCACTGTTCCTCCTGCGAGGCCCAGTGTCGGTGCATCTTCCAGCGCCTCTGAGGCAGTCACTATTACCGTGTATGTGGCTGCGGTTCCGTACTGACCGCTGGTGACGCCGGTCACGGCTATCGAGCTGACAGTAGGTGCGGTTCCGTCATAGGTCCAGTCGTATTGGGTCGCAACAGTGTTTCCATTCCCAACTGAGTCAGTGAAACCATCAGCCGCGATGTTGATTGTGAATGCGCCGTCGGAAGATGCAGTGCATGTAGCAGAGTAAGATGACCCTGAACCTGATAGAGAGCCCAGTGAACATCCAGATACTTGAATATCCCCAACAACGAAGTCCGATGTGGATTCACTGGTCGTGAAAGTCAGGGCGATGGCTGCAGTATTGGTCGTGCCCCCATCGGCCGGAGTGTTTGCTGACGTAGTAGTGATAGTGACTGTAGGGTCGGTGATGTCCTGGGTAACGAAGACGTTTCCGGAATCTTCGCCAGAAACGGTTGCATAAACAGTGATTGTGCCGTCTGCAACTCCGCCCATGTTGCCGTATGATCCAGTTCCGTCGTCGTCGAACAGGCAGGTGAAGGCGCCAGTTGACCCATGAGCGGTGACGACATCGGTCACGCCACCGTAGTTGCAGGTAACGTCCTCTCCCGTTTCATCGGTTACACCGACCACGGTGAAACCTGTAGCTGCTTCGTCTGTGGTGACGACGTTGTCAACTGCAACGGTGGTTATGCTGATGCTGACGAACCGTTTTGCTGAAAGTTCTTCGAGTTCGATATCGCTAACGCTAGCGCTACCGCTATCGGAAAAAGATCCAGCAACCATGATGAGAGCAAGAGCGGCAAAGAGGCCGAATGCGACGTTTCTCAAGTCGGTCGTGGTCAGGTCAAACCTGTCATTCTTTGTGTTGATAGTTAGCGGCACGGCTGCAACCATGTGGTTCCCACGTCATTCTTGCATTTAGAAGGTATCGGAATCCACCCTATAGGGTGTAGCCTTCACAGCATGGCCGATAAGCGGATTGACAAATTAACAGAATCACTGAAAAACAGCAAAAATACCAAGAAATACGGTCATGAAGCGGTAGTAATCGAGTCAAGAGGAACACGCTCACTGAGGGGTTGCAGTGAGCCGTTGATGAGTCTTTTGTAACCAGGCATGTGACAATCTCGCGGGCCCAGGAACTGGCTTCGAGTTGTTCGTTATTATCAGACGGAAACAGTGGTGTGCCGAACAGAGTGGGATGGGATGGGCGAATTGTTGGCCCTCGATGGTTGATGCTGTGTGAAACAGCCTCGATTCGATCGCGGATTGCCCTTGTACCAAATCCGAGGAGAAATGACCGTTCTTTATAAGCAAATATCGTGAAAATACCCTGTTTTCCACTGCGAATCAAGGGGGGTAAAGGGCCTAGATTCGGGTCAATTCGGTGCAATTCCGATAGCGAGTTTCCTATTTTACCGCAAAATCGGTTTCATTTCCACATCAATTTCATTCCCAACCCACTTCCATTTCCACACCAATCCGGATGTCAGGCAGATCTGATCAGGCATTATTTCCGATTCCGCGCCACTTCAATTCCCACACCATCCTCATTTGGAGGCGGCTTCAACCCCCCTCGATCCAGGGGTCGAAATGTCCTCGTCCGATTCTGGCGTTTACCGTTCGCCTAATCTCGAGTCCCTCCGTGACCCCTATCTGAGCCCATCCTCGAGCTCGTCCACTTCCGATTTACGAGCCCATTCTCAAGCATCTTCTGACCCTCCCCCATATCGAAACGCGCTCGCGCGCGCGAGGGAGAACTCCATTGACATGGGATTCTGAGCGATGAGAAATTCAATTTCCCCACGAGAGGGAACGAGAAATCTCACTCGAAAAAATGCGAAAAACGAGATCTCATGGAGGCCCGAGAAATACCTTGAGAATTTGCTGCAGACGTATGCAGGAACAACAGAAGAGCAGCCATGAGATTGGCTGAGAGGGAAAAGGCCGGGAGAGCCGAGGCCCGCGAAGGGCCCCGGCAATCCGGTTATGTTGTCGGAGAGTTTGTCGAGCCTGTTCAGGCCTCGATTTCTTCCTCGTCTTCTGCGTCTTCTGCGTCTTCTGCGTCTTCTTCGAAGTCCTCGTCATCGAGGAACTGCTCGGTCTCGTCATACAGGTCGAAATCGTCTTCCTCGTCCTTGCCGCCGCCGCTGCGCGCGATTGCAACAATCACCAGAAGCACGGCCAGAGCGATGCCGATGAAGGGCAGTGGCTGTTCCTTGATGTCGTCGAGGAGGGTCAGCGGTGTGCCGACGTCTCCACTACCATCGTCGTTGGCATCGAAGTGCTCGGTCGGGTCCCAGGGGAAATGGTCCTCCCAAGCCAGACACGAGGTGCACGCGCCTACTGAGTTGACTGTGTAGACTGCTGGGTCTGGGTAGCCGTCATTGTCGTCGTCAGGGTCGATCGCGTTGCACAATCCATCGCCTACGATCGTGTCATCATCGGTTCCGAATTCTCCATCCGGTCCAACGTCGGTCTCATTGTCGATCGGCATGACATTCGCGTTCCTCGGGTCACCGTAGCCGCCAGCGTTGCGGCAGATGAGCTCGGTCGTGTCGAGCCATCCATCGCCGTCATCGTCGATGTCGGAATTGTCTCCCGTTCCATCGCCATCAAGGTCACTTTGTTCGTTCGGGTTGAACGGGAATGCGTCGTCGATGTCCAGAGTTCCATCGTTGTCGTCATCCTGGTCGGAGACGTCGCAGTCGTGATCGAGGTCGTTGTCAGCCGGCACTGAGGTTGCGTCCATCGGGTCCGTGCCGCAGTTCGGCTCCTCATCGTCAAGCCAGCCATCGTTGTCGTCATCGGTGTCACTGAAGTCACCGATGCCGTCTTGATCGTTGTCGGAGTTCTCCGTCGCGTCGAAGGGGAAGGCGTCCAGGACGTCTGGATATCCATCTCCATCATCGTCGGTGTCGACCTTGTCACAGATGCCGTCTCCGTCATAATCGTCGGGCACCGAGTCTGAGTCGAGTGGGTCACTTCCGCAAGCGAACTCCTCCGCGTCGGTCCAAGCATCGCCGTCATCGTTGAGGTCAGCATTGTCGCCAACACCATCGCCGTCCGTATCGATCCACTCGTACGAGTCATAGGGGAAGGCGTCGGCGCTGTCGAGGACGAGATCGTTATCGTCGTCGTTGTCAGCGTTGTCGCCGATTCCATCACCGTCGAAGTCATTCCACTCCGCAGGGTCGATTGGGAAGACGTCGTCGGCGTTGAGGACTCCATCCCCATCGATGTCGTCGTCTATCGCGTCGCAGATTCCGTCGAGGTCCAGATCCATCGGAATGTCTGAGACCTCGAATGGATCGGACTGGCACTCGATCTCGGTTATGTCGAGGTAGCCGTCGTTATCGTCGTCAAGATCGGCGTTGTCACCGATTCTGTCGCCATCGTTGTCGGCCCATTCTGTTGCGTTGAATGGGAAGACATCGTCTTCGTCGATGTAACCGTCGTTGTCGTCATCGATGTCGACGACGTCACAGAGTGTGTCGTTGTCGAAGTCACTCGGATACGAGGATGCGTCCATCGGGTCGGTGACACAATCGAACTCGGCGGAGTTATTCCAGCCGTCTCCGTCGAGGTCGTCGTCAGAGTTGTCGCCAATTCCGTCGCCATCGGTATCGGTAGTCTCGTTTTGATCGTACGGGAAGTCGTCTTCCGAATCGATGACCCCATCGCCGTCGCTGTCAGAGTCGAGCGTATCGCAGATGCCATCGCCATCGGTGTCGCTCGGGAAGCTCGTCGAATCGTACGGATCAGTTCCGCACTGAGTCTCCATAGTGTCATACCAACCATCACCATCAGCATCGAGGGTGAAGAACTGAATTGTTACATTGTAATTAGTTCCAGTTGTATCATAGATGTAATTTCGGACAATGAAGTAGATTATCTCGTCACCATAATATGTGCTAGAAGTAGAAGAGTTCCAAGTATTTGGCATGTTGTAGTATTGGTAGCCAATCTGGGATTGGGCTGAGTTGTATACATACAACAGATACCAAGCAGTTGGATAGTTGTATCCAACATCTAGCATTATCTCGAATCCATGATCTGTTGGTACTATGAAATTGTACCAATCCTGATCATCAAGACCAGCTGCAGCCCATCCTCCAAACTCATAGGTGTTGTTTGCAGTGAGGTTGTTGTATGCTTCGATCTCGACAGAGGAGCCGAATGAAGATCCTGCATCCCCACCACTGTTAGCGTCATTTTGACTCCCACCTGGAAGGTCGGAGAGGTTACCATATGTGATATCCAGTTCGTAAGTGAGATCATTCACACCATATGAATAGATACCGAAGGTCACCCAATGTCCGCCAACTGGCCACAATCCTGAATGTGCAGTTATCGGGTAGTTTGATGTTGTTGCTCCATTCTGGGATACATAATATGCAGGATTACCAGGGTAGGTACACTGCATATCCCAGTTCCCGCACATATACATGTAAGTGTAGACGTACATGTTACCATTTCCACCGACATCAGGGAAGTCGGTTGTGATGTTGACGTACTTGCCAGTCGGCACTAGAATTTGGTAGTAATCACGCGCATCCCATGTGTAGTCGAACCAACCGGTACATACTCCACCGACATCATCCGCATCGCCGTTGATGTCAGCCTGATTCGAGTTGTTGACGAATGATGGCCCATCATCCCATGTAGGGTAGTAAATGATGTCAGACGCATCGATTCCGGCACCACAATCGTTGGGGTTGCCACCCGGTTCATTGTCGGGCGTGATCATGGTGATATTCATCCAATAGATTCCGCCGCCGATATCTGTATACACACGTATGAAGAGTGTTTGTCCACCGTGCGAGTAATCTGCCCACATATCCTCAGGGTTGTCGTAGTAGGATGAATCGATGAAGTACAGATAACCGTAGACGGGATGTTGGTAATACAATCCTGTATCGATATCATGCGATTCAGGGAAAGACACTTCGACGTGCAAAGCGTAATTTTGAGGCAGGTAAATTTCGTAGTAATCGTAACGATCGTCGGAATCGTGACCGTAGCCGACGTATGTTCCATTCATGGAAGGAATGTAGAGCGCGTCGTAGCCTGAGGTGCTGTTACCGGCGTCCTGGCTGGTGCCCGCATCGGTCCAAGGACCATCCCAACCTGCGGTTTGATCGTAAGTAGCGAAGCCAATCGTATAGTTGGTTACGACATCTTGGACCAAGTCACGTGCGTAAAGTTTGATGTAAACAGTGGTCTCCTGACTGAGGTAATTGTTGAAGTAATACGATTCATTTGTCGATACTCCCTTCGGGTTCAATGTGTAAGGATAGTTGTTCGAAGCGAGGTAGGACCAGTATCCGTCCATGTAGATGAACAGGTCAATCGCTTCAGTTCCCTCGGGTTGATCGAATTCCAATTCAATCCAAACACCATAATCGGCTGGCAGGGTTATCGAGTACCAGTCCTCATCGTCATAGCCTTCACAGATGGTCCCAGTGAACGTTGCACTCTCTCCAAGATGAGTCACATTCGTAGCGTCGGTCTGGACATCGCCAGCATCATCACCAGAGCCACCATCATCTGCAATCGAGCATGGTGGTGGAACCGATGGAGCCAACTGTAGACGTAAGCTGTAGCCAGCGTGGCTCTCGACGCTGTAATAGGCGTAATAACTGACCTTGGCAAATATGGTTGAACCTTCGTATGCACTGCCGAGGTCAATATACTCAGGTTGATCATACCACGAATAGTCAAACATCGTGCTAAATCCGGCGTCCGAATACAATTCAAGGTCAAGATCTGCATTCTTAATCCAATCAAGAGTCAGGTTAGCAGAGTATCCTGAAGGAATTGTAACTGAAAAGTAATCAGCCGTATCTGTCGTATTGACATGTCCACTAGTTGAAATATCCAAATTGAAGGCATCTCCAGACAATGGCACCATCGCAATATAGCCCGCTGGAATAGAAGTGAGAGCAGCGCTAATCGTCATACCTCCATCGCCATAGCTATCCCACATCTGGACAGTATAAGTTCCTGCGGCTGAATAGGAGGCGAGTGTTCCAGAGGAATAAGATGCAAACGATCCCACGGACCATGTGTCCGAAGTCCCATCGGGCTTAGTAACCTGAGCCGAAGTCTCATACGGGCACCAGTAATCGCATACATAGTCCACGTCGACCGCTGCTCCAGAGGTTAGAGTGAAACTACCTGATGCATAGTCGCCGTTCGGATAGGAATCGAATGCAAGAGTCAGCAAACTCGATGCGTCCGGTGAGTCTGACCAATCTCCAGCGTATCCGTTGTCCGCAGGGAAGACCGTGATGTTCATGTTGTAATCGAGGGCAGGGCCAGCGTTTGCGTAACCACAGTAGTAACACCAGACCCAGAGCAGAACCTCTGCTCCAGCAAGGTCTCTTGAGACGCCACCACCACTGTTGTAATTGCCGAGGCAGGTTCCATCGCTACCAATGCCAGTCACGCCCGCGGTGCTGTAGTAGCAGTATCCCCACCCGTTGGAGTAGTAGGAAGACATGGAGGTTGGGCCATATGCTGCCAGGTAGGCGTAATTTGAGTAGAAACTGGAAGTCATGTTCCAAGTCAATGTGTACCTGACACCGTAGCCCGGTTCCATGTCGATGAGGAATGTATCGATGTTGTTGTCCGAACTTGACGAAAAGCCCGTCGCCTGCATTGAATTCCAATACTCGACAGACTCTGGTCCATCACTGAATTCGAAGTCAGCGGTGATGTCCATAGAGCCGCTCAGAGCAACACCAGCGTCCGTCCCTCGACAGGCGTCAGCACCCATACAGGGGGAAGGAGCGGTCTCCATTCTCAGGCGGTCATCTCGCAGTTCAGTTCTGTCGTCAGCAGAGTCGATCAGAGGCAGTACCGCCGTGGTTATCATCATTAATGCTAGCAGGATTGTTCGGGTATTTTGGCTTCGCATGCGTGTCACTGTGGTTAAGCACGCTATGTTAGTGATATAATCATGCCGTCCCCTGTTCATCCGACTCATCAAGGAAGGTCGGAATCTAACAGGGTCTTGTGCGTCTTGACTACCAGGCTGAGCACGAATAATGGTTTCCTTCGTTTCCACCCGAAACGGGGGAGTTCGGAATCCGGATTCGCGCTTCTGGCTTCCGGTTTCACTCTACTTCGTCGAAGAATCCAGGTGGTGGAGGAGGCGGTCGATTCGAGGGTGGATTCGGAGAAGTTTGTTCGCTCACTCCCTCTGCTTCCTCGACATCCTCGGGGGCTGCCCCGGGCTCCGATTCAATGGTCAGTTCCGTCAACCAATCAGAGCCTTCGTCGGCATTCCCATCGGCTGGTTCCGTGACTTCTTCCACGACCTCTTCGGAGTGGAATCCTGGTGGAAGAGGTGGTGCTTCTGAATCAGCCTCTTCGGCGAATTCTGAGTATTCTTGGCCCGCTTCTGCGGATTCTTCGGCCACTCCTGGATATTCATCCACCGCCTCTGTCGCTTCTGCGGCCGGGTCAGTCTCGTGCGAGGGCGTCTCCTGCCATCCAGCTGTTTCATCATAGGATGTGTAATCGTCTTCCCGCCACTCCTTCGCCTCGTCTTCCTTGCGACGCATCAGCGTCACGGCGACGAGAGCTCCTATCACTGCGAGGATTAGAATGAGGATGACTGCCGTCATTCCGGGGTTGAGTTTCATCTTGTCTCCGATCGAGAGTGGGAAGGCGTTGTCGCCGCGTCCATCTCCATTGCGGTCCTGCCATTCGTTGGCGTCCTTGGGGAAGGTATCGTCGAGGTCGACCACACCGTCGTTATCATCGTCGAGGTCGACCAGATCGCAGGTTCCATCGCCGTCGGTGTCTATCGGGACTGAACTGACGGCGAGCGGATCCGTCTGACACATCTGCTCTTGGTTGTCTGTCCAGCCGTCGTCGTCGTCATCGAGATCGCGGTTGTTGCCGTCGCCATCGCCGTCGGTGTCACGCCATTCATTGCCATTGAAGGGGAAATCGTCGTCGCTGTCTTGAACGAGATCGTTATCGTCGTCGATGTCGACCAAGTCGCAGATGTGGTCTTGGTCGTTGTCGAGTGGAATCGAGTTCGGGTCCATCGGGTCTGAACCGCAGTTCGGCTCGTCGATGTCGGCCCAGCCGTCGCCATCATCATCGAGATCGGCAAAGTCGCCGATTCCATCGTAGTCCGTGTCGTCCCATTCTGTCGCGTCGAAGGGGAAGAAATCGTTGATGTCGAGGATGCCGTCGTTGTCGTCATCCTCGTCGAGCAGGTCGCAGACATGATCATCGTCGTTGTCATCGGGTTTGGACCAAGGAGAGTAGGCATCGCTGCCACATCGAACTTCGCTGTCGTCTGACCAGCCGTCGTCATCGTCATCGAGGTCAGCGTTGTTGCCGATGCCGTCACCGTCGAAATCAGCCCATTCGCTCGAATCGTAGGGGAAGGCGTCGTTCGCGTCGAGGTAGCCATCATTATCGTCGTCAACGTCGGCATTGTCCCCGATTCCATCGCCGTCGGTGTCGCTCCACTCGTTCACATCGAGCGGGAAGGCATCGGTTAAGTCGGCTCGACCGTCATTATCGTCGTCTGCATCTTCCTCGTTGCATTGTCCATCGGCATCGGTGTCCTCTGGCACCGATGTCTGGTCGAGTGGGTCTGAGAGACAATCCGTCTCGACTCCGTCGGTGAAGCCGTCTCCGTCGTCGTCATTATCGGCGTTGTCGCCGATTCCGTCATTATCGGTGTCGACGCTCTCACTGGCATCGAATGGGAACGCATCGTCGACGTCGAGGACGCCATCGTCATCGTCGTCGTCATCCATGGTATCACAGATTCCGTCGAAATCATAGTCGGCGGGTGTGCTGCTCGCATCCATAGGATTGCTGCCGCAGGTCTGCTCGTCCGCATCGCTCCAGCCATCGCCGTCGTCGTCCTCATCGGCGTTGTTGCCGACGCCGTCGTTGTCGGTGTCAGTGGTCTCGTTCGAATCGAATGGGAAGTCGTCGTCGTTGTCGACGACACCGTCGTTGTCATCGTCATCATCCATGGCGTCACAGACTCCATCGGCGTCGTTGTCAATCGGCACGTCGTTAGCATCCTCAGGGTCCGAGCCGCAATTCACCTCGACAGTATCCCAGAAGCCATCGCCGTCGGTATCGAGGGTGAAGATCCAGACGGTCAGATTGTAGACACCCTCGCCACTATAACCCACGACGCGTAGAATCACGTCTTCACCACTGACGATAGAGCCGTTCGAGGTGACCACCTCGTAGCCGTTGAGGTTCATTGAGGAATCAATCGTCGACAGGTTCGAACTCCAGCCGAGAACGAGATATCCAGTAAAGAAATTCGTGTCCATAGTCATCTCGATCGCGATGCCATGATTCATGGGCACCGTGTATTCGTAGAAATCATTGGCATCCTGACTGCTCGAGGCCCAGCCTGTGAAGTCGTTCTGACCGATGTTGAGCGGAATGAATGTCAAATCGTTGACATCATCACCAGCGTCACCGCCGCTGCCGGAATCGTTCTGGTTGTTGACCGGCAGCGTCGTTGTGTCAAGGAAATCGACCGTCAGACTGTATTCGCCCTCACCGGACCAGGCATTGATCCACAGATATACAGTGGAGTTCGTCACATTGGTGCTTCCACTGGTGACATTCTCCGGTTGATCGAACCAACTGTAATCTATCGTCGTACCCGATGAATCGAGTAGATAGATGTCGTAATCATCGCTGTTATTCCAGTTGAGAGATGCTTGAATGGCGTATTCCCCAGTGATGTTCAGGCGGTAGTAATCGTCGATGTCGTCGGCGTTCGAAATCCAGCCCCAGTAGGTTGCGTTGGTCTGTGGAAGATCCAGAGCATAGCTCATGTTGTCACCCGCATCGCCGCCGCTGTTGGCATCGTTCTGATTACCGGAAGTCGGCACTCCCGTGACGTTCTCCATGCCGATGCTCATGGTGTAATTCGAATCGCCGCTATACGCGCGCACGCGCAATAGAACGTCACCACCGCCCACGGAGGTTCCGTTGGCGCTGACCATCTCTGGATTGGATGAACCGGCTGCGTAATCGATAGTTGTCAGGCCGGTTGAATCGTACATGTAGACGTCAAAGTCAGCGCTTGTGTTGGTCCAGGATACGTCTGCCCAGATCGTGTGGTTCACCGGGATCGTGATGCGGTACCAGTCCTCGGTGTCCCAATTGTTGGAGACCCAGCCGGTGTAATTACCGCCGGTCACCGGCACTGTCAGATTCGTCGCGCTCGCTGCTGTGTTGCCGGCGTCGTCGCCGGTGCCAGCGTCGTCCTGATTGCTTCCTGGCTGGCCGGCTGTCGAAGCGAAATTGTAACTGAAGTTGTAATCACCCTCGTCACTGCTCGAAGACATCCGGATGTAGATGGTTTGGCCACCCACCGAGGTCCCGTTGGTCGAGACAGTAGACCAGGTGTTGCCCCAGTCTGAGTCGATTGTTGAACCAGCAGAATCGAGAATCGATATGTAGGACCCGTAGAGGCTCGCGTTCGCAAAGGAGATGATGTCGACGAACATGTAGTGATCGGTGGGTACGGTGACGGAGTACCAGTCATCACTGTCCCACTGGTCTGAGATCCATCCATCGACAGTGCCGTTGGCAGCGGTCAGTGAGATTGCGGTGCTGGCATCGGAACCGGCGTCAGAACCGCTGCCGGCATCATCCTGATTGGAGCCGGGCTGACCGGCCGTTGAGAAAATCCAGATCTGCAGTGTGTACTGTCCGGAGCCAGAGTATTGGTAGACCTCGATGTAGATCGTCGTCCCGCCCACCGTGGAGCCGTTCGAGGTGATGTCGTCAACGCCCGTGGAGTATGAGGAGTCAATGAGTGAGCCGCTGGAGGAGTAGAGAATGAGATCGAAGTCAGCCCCCGATGGTGAAATCAGTTGGGCGGCAATTCCGGTGTTGGTTGACATGTTGATAGCGTAGTAATCAGACTCGTCGGTGCTGGAAGTCAGATTGCCGTAATAGGTGTCATTGCTGGCAGGCAGATAAAACGCGGTCGAAGTCGAATCTCCAGCGTCGCCACCACTTCCAGCATCATTCGCTACAACGACTGCCGAGAGGGCAGAAAACAACATCAAGGCGACCATCAATCGAGCGGAATTCGCACGCTTCATGGTTCCGGCGGTTCTCGACCCGCCTTTATATTTGACCCCGGTTTGGACAAGTGCAGAATATGCACCGCCGCAGCGGGAGTATTCCAGACAATCAATAGTCGAAAAAACCACTACCGGATTTGCGCCCGAGTTTGCCTTCTTCGACCATTTGAATCAGCAGTGGCGCGGGGGCATACTTGTCGTCTCCAAGTCCCTCGTGCAGGACGTTCATGATGTGCAGAACTGTGTCGTTGCCAATCAAGTCAGCAAGGGCGAGCGGACCAATCGGGTGATTCATGCCGAGTTTCATGATGCCATCGATGGCTTCGGGCTCGGCCACTCCTTCCTGAAGTGTCAGAATGGCCTCGTTGATCATCGGGCAGAGAATCCTATTCGACACGAAACCGGGGGAATCGTTGCAGGCGAGGGCTGTCTTGCCCATCCTCTCACTTGCTTCGACGACGGCAGCTGTCACTGCTTCGGAAGTCTCGCTGCCGTTGATTATCTCGACCAATCGCATGATTGCGACAGGGTTCATGAAGTGCATTCCGATGACCTTGTCGGGGCGGTTTGTAGCAGCGGCGATTTTGTTTATCGAAATCGATGAAGTATTGCTTGCAAGAATAGCCTCGGGCTTGCATATGGCATCCAACTCGGCGAAGGTGGAGAATTTCAGTTGAGGAATCTCAGGAATCGCTTCGACGACCAAGTCAGCATCGGCAGCAGCCGACTTCTCGGTCGAAACAGAGACCAGCGCCAGAGCCTCATCGGCATCGGTCTGAGTCATGCGCTCTTTGGCCACCAGACGCACGAGGGACTTCTCGATTGCAGCCAGGCCAGCCTCGACGTATTCTTGTTTGATATCGATCATGACAACCGAATAACCCGCGCAAGCAGCGACTTGCGCGATGCCATTTCCCATCTGTCCCGCGCCGAGCACCGCTATCTTCTCGATTCCCATGAGGCGCGCCACCGGCGAGCCACCCATGAACACTTCCTCACTCACTCATTCTGGTTTCAGTCAGCTATGACCGCGCCTCACACTGCGCACCGGTGAACACTGGAGATTGATCCAAGCACACTGCCCGCCCAACCACCAATCTCTCTGTACTCTGAGACACTGGGGTTTGATTCAAGGAGTTTCAGTCGAGGTCGATGACATCTTCATCTGGAACACTATCGCGCCAACTGCGAACTTCCCGCTCGCCCCGCGCCCAAGCCCGTAATTCCTCTTCCTCTGGCAGTGGTTCCGCAGGTCCTGTCGGCTCAACTGGCTCACCCTCGCCCTCCGGTTCTGAATCATCGATCATCTCATCCAGCCATTCAGAAGCTGCATCAATCCCCCTTTCGGCGGCACTCGCCCGCGCCCCGCGCCGACGCACGAAGCGACTAGTCAAGCCAAGCATCGCCAGCAAACCAAGCAGAGCTCCCGCTCCCCAATAGAGCATAGGCCCACCAGCCTTAGCGTCGTCAACGGCCCAATCGGTCCATTCCTGATAACGCACCTCGATGCTGAACTCATTGCTATTGCCACCCAGATCGAGGCTCGTTGCATTGACCGAATGCCAGCCGGGACGCGCAGGAATACCCATCTGCAAGGTGAAGTTCTCGTTCGCGCCGCAAACGAAATTCGTCGTTGAGATCTCCGTCCATACCGTCACGAAAGCGCCGCGCTCGCAAACCCCTTCGATGATGCGCGTCGGTTCGAGATTCGTCGTTCGATTGGTTATCTCAGTGAGGTTCAGGCGAGGGGTAATCGTATCGCGCGTGACATAGAGCGTGTACATCTGGATATGGTCCAGCGCCCCAATCGCGACATAGAATTCGTTCTCACCCTCATCCAAAGCCAACTCCACCGTGACAAATAATTGCCCGGGCTCGAAGGAATGAGTCGGCTCGACATCTCCAAGGTCTGTGCCGAGGGGAATATGCGTGACATTCGCCCATTGGTCGGGCCCGCGTTGTAGAATCAATTGCACCGTCTCAGTCCCGACCGTCGTGCCATCCCAATTCGCCCAGATCGCCGAGGCGTAGAGTGAAGGCATGAGGGTGAACTCTTGGCATTCGTGGAACCGGTTTTCATTGTGCTGCCCGCGTGTGACGTCCCAACCATCGATGCAGAATTCATGGTAACCGGTCTCGTTCAGATCGAAGAATAAGCCGCCATAACTAGCCTTCCATTCCTCGACCAACTCCCCGTTATGCGTGAACTCCAGCTCCACATTCTCGCTTGCCGTCCACGACAATCCGAGTCTGTGATCGCTCAACAGCCCATCCGCCGATGGGCTGATGTCCCAATCGACTTCAGGCAGTGTTCGGTCAAGAATCAACGAGTATTCATGGGAATAAGAATTACCGGCCCAATCAACTAACTCTACGACCATGTTGTAAGAATCATCTGGTAGATCTGTGATATTCCACCATCTATCTTCCGGATGAGTAGAATTTGATTCATCCACTCCTCCTGACTCCACCACATATGGGAAGATAGTGTATTCAAGACATTGTTCAATACTCTCGAAGTCATCTCCTTCGATTGTAATGCACATCGATTTGACGTCATCACTCAGAATTACCTCAGTGATGAAAACTGTCAGGTTCAAAGGAATGTCGAGCCAGGATTGGTCGAGATATTCATGCTCAGGTTGAAGTGAAATTAGATTCACCTTTTGAATGTCTGGAATTGTACTATCGAGAACAACCTTCCAACTATTCTCATGTCGGTTTCCGGATGGATCTGTGACTGAAAGTGAGAACGAATTGTTCCCTGTTGCATAGTAAATATGAGAAGGTTCATCGGCTAAATCCATCCCTAAAAACTCAATCTCTGATTCCTCGAGAGACACAGTATATTCAACGAATCCTGTTTCATTAATCGGTATGATCTCTCCATTGTGTCGGAATACAGCGTCTGACTCGGTTTGCACAGAGATCAACAGTATTGATTCATTGGTTATCCGAGGGATGTGAGAGAGAATCATAATTGGTGCAATTGTGTCGAACTTGACAGAGAGCCAGTCGGCAGCCGAGCGGCCTGAGATGTCGGCGAGGCTCGCGGCGTATTCGTGCCACTGCTCTGCGGCCGGCAGAGTCGTATTGATCCAGACCTCGCGGAAGGTCAGATTCGATAAGTGATTGCCCGAGTTCCACAGACTGGTGATATCGAGCCTCGAGAGATTCGACAACATCGCCTCGACGCTCGTCGCATTCGGCACGCTTGTGCTATTGTCAAACCCGGCCCAAGAGAGGTCGTCGAGCGAAAAACCGCTGCCGATGTCGCGCGCATGAAGAGCCAGCGGCAACACCACATTGGTCTCAGTCAGATTCTCAGGCGTTACGAAATCAAGTTCTGGATCGAGGTCAACCAACTCGTAAGTGAAGGGCATCCGCATGTTGATACCACCCTCCAAACTCACTTCGACAAAGCCAGTCCAAGTCCCCTCGGCCTCTGGCATCTGGTATTGAATGGTCAACTCGAGCGCCCCCTCGGGCACAGCCCCTGCAAGTGTCTCAGACCCGTTCGGCCAGAGCGCAGCAATCTGACTCGAATTCAACAGACTCGAATTGCTGACACTCAGCAAATCGCCAGCAACCACCTCGATATCTATCCAGAATTGAACCGTATCACCCGGCACCGACCAACCCTGAACAGCGACGGAATAATTGCCGTCGACGGGCGAATCGACCATCACCGTCTCGGCCGAGGTCGAACTGACCGAGCGTTGAATCTCCTCACCAGACTCGAAGACACCATTCTCATTTGAATCCCTGAAAAGAAACAAATCCAAATCTGCATCATCGTGAGCATTCATCCGAACACTCAATTCAGCCGCATCCGCAACGGAGAAATTATACCACCAGGATGCACTCATCTTATCGCCTGAATCATCCTGATATGCTGTCTCGTTAGCGAAGTGAATAGGCTGCGTCCAACCGAATGAACGAACCGATTCGAGCGGCATCGGAATAGTCGAAACAACGTGAACAGTCTCGTTGCCATTCGCTTCAGACCAGTCGGTCACAACCTTGTGAAAGCCCGACTGCTCGGCTGCAACATAACCCACGGAGATGTTCAGAGCATTGTCGTTCGTCGGCACCCCGTGAAGTGCGGTGTGCAGAACCATCTGGTGCAGTCCGGCGGACGAGGGAACCACGAAGACCTCGCGCGATTCTCCCGTGTAAGTCCCCCAATTATGCCGTCCCGCGCCTCTGTGATTGTTGATTGAGCGCGATTCGATCCAGAAGGTCGAATCTCCATATGCGTCCGGATCTTCGTCAGCGTAGCCGTGTGGTGTCTGCGAGAGCCACAGCACATCGATGTCAGTCCATGGATTGTCGGCCCAATCGACGTCGAGAATCACCGTGCCGCCAGTGTCGAGTTCCTCGGGCCAATCGATCGTCAAGAAACGCCAATCCCCACTCTCCGCTCGCCAACTCCAGCGCTGCGCCCCAGAGATCCACGATTCGGTGTACAGCGTCTGGTTCGAGACGTTGCCGTCGAGCGGTTTCGGAAGCAGATTGAAAGGTCCACTCCACGGCACGTTCGTGACTATTGGAAGCGTCCAGTCCCTGTGCGATTGGTTTGCTATCGAGCCGTTCTGGGCTACTGCGAAGGTCTGGATATGCAAGCCATGTTGTCGAAGTCCTGAGGCTGCGTCTTGCGGTACTGCCACTGTGAATTGGCTGGTCAATGTGGTATTTGCTGGAATGGTGATTGATTGGGGCGTAGTGACCCATTCATCGGTCGTAGCCCCAAATGCTGTCCAGTCGTATTCGATGCTGACATTCTCAAGTCCTGATGAACTCACATCCCTGCGCCAGATGCCGAGGAAAAGTCCGTCGCTCATGTCCTCGAAGGGGTTGCCGACTCTGACCTCTGCCTGCGGCCCGTGGCTCCACCAATAGGTGATTTCCTCGAGCTCGCTGGATTCTGTCCAATCGTCGGCGTCGACCATCGAATCATTGTCAAAATCCTCGACCCAGATGCCATCGCCATCAGTGTCGGTCCAGCGGAAGAATTCTATCGGTGCGCGCTCGTCCGATGAGCGGTCGAGATTGTCGTCGAAGGCTGCGTATTCTATCATCGCTCTGGCTCTCACCATCTTCGTGCCGTCCGGCAATTGATAGGTCGTGTTGTTGACGACGTGGATCGGGATGAGGATGTCGGGCCGACTGCCTTGGTAGCCATCCCAAGTATTGTTCTCGCCGTCTCCACTTCCGTTCCCGATGCTCAACCATTGGGTGACGAAATGGCTCAGCGGTTCAAATTTCTGTGGCTCGATCTCGAGCACGATGTCAGAGCTCCCGGTATTGCTGAATTCGACATCGACAGTCTGCGATGCTCCTTGGGAGATGGCGTTGATGTTAGCATCTCGATGCTGGCCTTGGAAAGTTCCTGTATTCCACTGCGCAGGACTAGCCCACCAACTGCCATTCTCACCAGACAGGGTCGCAGTCGCCCTGCTGGCATTGAACCAACCGCCGCCTTGGACGAATGGCTCGTAACCTCTGTCGTCGGCTGTGGAAAGGACATAATCGCGTAATGTCTGCGAGTGCGGCCGCTCGCCCAGATTCTCCCACCAAGCTTGCACCACCAGAGCCAGTAGGCCCGCAGTGATCGGCGTTGCGAGGCTTGTTCCGCCCCAAGTCGTGTAGGCCGAATTTCCGTTATTGCGTGAATTGAGTGGTATGTCGCCGGTGGCTGACCAGCCGACGGCGACGATGTCGGGATCCATCCGTCCAACGACATTCGGACCACGATTGCTCCACGGTGCAGTCTGACCCCATGAGCCGCTGCTAGAGCGGCTCGAGAAAGCCCCGACCGAGAAGATTCCCTGCGACGCACCAGGAACCTTGGTAGTGCCGAATCCGTGCCCGCCGTTGCCGATCGCAACGGCGTAAGTCGTCTGATTATTGTGGACGCGCGTCAGCCAGTCGAGATAGAGCGAATAGGCATCCGCGCCTGAATCATCTATCGAAGAATAGCCGAATGAAAATGACCCAATGTCGGGTTGGTCATCGAAAGTGGCTGGATTCCCATCAATCCCTTCGGCAATCCAGCGCCAGCCATCCAAAGCGTGCCCACCCGAGTAATGATTGCCGATCGCAGCGATGGTTGCGTTCGGCGCCATGCCCTTGACCTTGCCATCCGACACCACGCCTTGAGCTGCCACCGCACTGGCGCAAAGTGTCCCGTGCGAGCCCGATTCGAGCATGAAGAGCGTGAGGTTTCCAGCACTAGCAATCCGATTAGAATAGCCGTGCCGTGCGGCATAGGTCTCGGCGTAAGGAACCCCCCCGTGGCCATCAGAAATCCAATAGAGGAGACCTGCTGAAACATCGCGAATACCATCGCCATCCTCGTCCAATCCGGCGGTCTCGTTACCCTTCGTCATATTCTCATCATCGCCGAAATGCGAGTTACGATTGATGTCGGGGATGACCGTCTCGTAAAGCCCCGAAACCCTCGAATCCACAACCAGAATCGGTACCTCACCACCCATCTGATTGCGCAACGTGCCGTCGGGGTGTTCACCGAGGTGATAGACTCCTGAGAGCGAAGGTGCAATGCCCGTGATATTGTGCCCGCTGAGATCGAGTACGCCGTTGGAATCATTGTCCCAATCGAGGGTTGAAGTGTCTGCGTACCAGGTGCTTCTAGCGGGGTATGATTGACCGAAAACAAGCCAGTAATACATCGAATTGTGGTCGAACATCATCGGCCAACCGTCGAATTTACCGCCGTCCGAAATCCGCGCTTGAGTGCCGTCCAGATCTGGATGCCCAAAGTCGACTCCGGTATCCGCCACCGCAACCACGATGCCCTCTCCTGCGTAGCCGTTCTCCCAGGCCTCGTTGGCTCCGTGAATCTCGCCCGTGCGCACCGATTCTGACTGTGGGCCTTCACCTGTCGGCGCATCGGGCGAACGAAATGGTGTGGTGTCGTAGGGTTGGGGCGAGTTTTGCGCGTCCAGAATGGCGATTATGCTAGGGATTGCAGGCATTTTGTGTAAGATTTCTGCGTCCATCCAAAACGTCCGGTGGTCAATCTGCCCGTCTGTTGGGTCGGTTGCGACCAATGTCTCGCCCAGCCCCGCAGGTGTTTGTTTCTCGTTCTGACCGTGGTCGAATTGCCATAGTCCAAGTTCGCGCAGAGATTTCGTGATGACCGTCACTCTGAGTCTCACTTGACCCGCTTCGATGCGTTGCCACAATGTCTCTTCAATCCATGGATTCGGGTCGGATATCGCATTGGAGTCTGGGTCCGAGTTTTGGCCTGAAAAAGCGTTCTCAAAATTGGTTTCTGTCATCTGCGTTTGTTCGTCGAATGCCGAGTCATGCATGGCGTCTGCGAATTGCGCGCCTGCCATTCCAGCCATGCCAACTGACATCATAGATGTCATCATCAGAACAGCGAGGGCGACGGAAGTACGCTCACCCATGCCCTTTACCGGACCTCGGGAACTCTTGATATCTCCGGCTTCTCGCTGCGTCAAGTCCAAAGCGAAAACACTCGACCCACGGCCATAGTCCCGTAGTGTAGTGGTCCATCATCTCAGGTTTTGGTCCTGGGGACCCTGGTTCGAATCCGGGCGGGACTACCAACTCGATTTGATGGAAGCGTGGTCTGAGTAGGGCGAATGAGCCCAGTTGCTTGGGGCAGTTTCAGAGAGAAAGCCGTGTGAGGCCGAAGAATGACGAATTTAGATGTTCAATCTTCGATGGCATTCGGATTCTTCGAAAGATCACGAGTGATGTTCTTCTGGTGGGACTCTAATGTTCCACCACCAATTTCGAGAAGCTTCGCATCGCGCCACAGACGCTCTACAGTGTATTCGCCGACATAGCCGTAACCACCCAAGACCTGAATGGCTCTGTCGGCGATGTTCTTGGCTGCGGTCGTGCCGTAGAGTTTGACTCCATCAGTGTCCAATCTGTTGCCTGATTTTTCGAGATCGGTGTTTCGAGCCGTGTCGTAGATGTAAGCGCGCATGGCTCGATATTCGGCCCAGGATTCGCCGATGTGTCGCTGAATCTGTCCGAATTCTCGAATCTCCTTGCCGAATGCTTCGCGCTCGCTCGCATATCGATTCATCGCCGCCAAACTGCGGCGAGCGATTCCAAGTCCCATCGCTGCAAGTCCAATGCGCTCGAGTTCGAGATTCCGCATCATGTGAATCATCGAATCACCGACTTCCCCGACGATGTTCGCAGCTGGAACAAGACAATCGTCGAAGACCAGTTCTGCAGTGTTCGACGCCCTCATGCCGGTTTTGTCGTAGATCTTCTGACCCACCGAATAGCCCCGCATGCCCTTCTCGACCAGGAAGGTCGTGACCTCCGCGCGACCCTTCGAGTCGGTGCCGGTTCTAGCGTACAACCAACAGACATCTGCGGGTGTGCCTTGTTCGTCGATGGAACCGTTCGTGATCCACATCTTCTGGCCATTGATCAGCCAATCGCCGTCATCATTCTGAGTCGCTGTCGTCTGCATTCCGAGAACATCTGTGCCGTAGCCCGGCTCGGACATCGCCATGCAGCCGACCCATTCACCGCTGCAGACCTTGGGGAGAATTCGTGATTTCTGTTCTTCGTTGCCGTTGTGGGCGAGGTTGTTGACCATCAGTTGGGCGTGAGCGAGGTAGGCGAGGCAGAATCCGGGATCTGAGTAACTCAATTCCTCGTTGACGATAGCCACTGCGGTAGCGTCCATACCACTTCCACCGTAATCTTCTGAGACTGAGATGCCGAGCAGACCGTACTCACCGAGCTTGCGGAAAAGGTCGAGATTGAATTTTTCTTCACGGTCATGTTCGAGCGCTTGCGGCTCGACTTCTTCGCGAACAAAGTCGCGAACCATCTTACGTAACATCGCATGTTCTTCGGTTGGATTCGCCAAATCTATGTCCTTCCAACCCTCGCTCATGCCTTTGGCATGGCTGCTCGACCTATGAGTTCTCCTTCAAGAGAATTCTAACCAATTGCTGTAAATTCACTGAGTCAATTGTTTCAAAAGGAATTCTTTTGCGAAATTCTGAGCATGCGCCCTCGCTTCCTCGTCGCCCTTGACATGGCAGCCGATGTTTTGAGCGATCATGAAGGCTGCAAAGCGTTCTTCCGGTTCGTTCATCGGGAGAACAATTCCCGGCTCGATTTGGGCTGACATATCGCCGTTGGCGTCGATTTCGATTGTTCGAGAATCGAGAATGATCGCGTCTGCTAACCATTCCAGCGGTTTTTCTGAGTCGAAGGAGTGGTGGACTCCTTCGTATACTTGAACTTCAATATTGGCGCCATGTGGCCGAGTGATTTCTATGAAGTCATGAACGAATTTTATCGGCGTCCAATTATCGATGGTGCCGTGTAAAATCTGGATTGGGGCGGTGCTCCAGCGCTGTATTTCTGGTCTGATGTGCGCGGCCGGATAGAATGGCATGTGGGCCGCGAAGCGCAGACCACTCGGCGAGAGGACTTCGGCAAGCGGTTCCCATGACGCATAGAGTGCGACCGTCGCCCCCAAACTCCAGCCGGTAATTGCAATGCGCGACTCATCGATTTGTGGGTGGCCCGCCAACCAATTCAGTGCATTGAACGAATCCACAGTCATCATCGCGTGAGTGACCCTCATCTGGTCTGCAACGACATTATCGACTTGTCGAGATTCGAAGCAGTCCAATTGGAAAACAGCCAATCCTGCTTCGACCCAGATTGCCACATGGTCATCGTGATGCGGCCCCCAACCTTTGCTGCCGTGCAGTGCGATTACGCAGGCAAATGGCCCATCACCCTCGGGCATGTGAAGTCTGCCGAAAACAGGGTGTTGCGGTGCTGAATCCATTTTTCTCAGAATGTGATGGAGCTCGAAGGGGCTCGCCGACTCGAAGAAGACCTTCTCGACCATGAGATTCCGAGGCTCTCCTCACTCAAAAGATTCCGCCGCTCCCTCAAACCCATTCAGTTCCAGAAAGCCGACTCAGCCCAGGGTAAACCGACCGCGATTCCAACGATTTCAAGGATGAAATAATTCCACACCAGATAGACGAGGATGGTCGCTGTGAAAAGAGCCAAAGTCGTGTTGACCACTTTTTGACGCTCACGTTTTGCTTCCTCGAGAGTACAGATTCCTTGATTGCGGAAATAAATCACCAGACCGGTGGCGAGCATCGCCGCCGAGACTCCATAGAGGGCGAATCGAACCCAAGAGAAATACAGGTCGTTCGATAATTGATCGGCTGCTACAATCGCTGAAGAGCCTGCGAAAAGCACCCAGACAACAGACGGAAGACAGCACAGGCTCGCCGTCAGAGCCGACAATCCAACCCATCGTCCAAGAGAGCGCTGGTCACTATCCATGGTGACGAATAGCAGGGTGTTCCATATCAATTCTCACTTGAAGAGACTCAAGGAGTGACTCGTCGCGAATCTCGTGGGAAGGCTATGACCTCACGAATATGCTCAGCCCCAGTGAGCCAAGCACATACACGGTCGACACCGAGCCCGAAGCCGCCGTGTGGGACCCCGCCATAACGGCGGATGTCGATGTAGAACTCGTAAGCATCGCGAGGTGTTCCCTCCTCGTCGATCCGCTCGAGGATCTCCTTCTCCGACCAGGTTCGCTCGCCCCCCCCAATAATTTCACCATAGCCTTCGGGAGCCAGTAAGTCGTGGCAGAGAACGTACTTGGTATCGTCAGGGTCGGGCCGGTGGTAGAATGGTTTGGCGATTCTCGGGTAGTGTGTCAAGAAGGTTGGAACATCGAAATCAGCTGTCAGAACCTTTTCTTTGGAGTAATCCAAATCCTGACCCCACTCGATCTCCACACCCATCCCTTGCAGAGTCTCGACAGCCTCGTCGTACCTCATTCGCGGGTAAGGGCTGTCGGCATATCGTGCGACCAAATCGAGATCACGGCCCTGTTCAATCAATTCTGCTTCGCGCTCGTCGAGAAGACTTCGCGCGATGTGTCGAACGACGCCTTCACCATGCACCATGATGTCGTCGTTCGAAGCCCAAGCCATCTCCATCTCAGCATGCCAGAACTCGGTCAAGTGCCTCCGTGTGCGGCTCTTTTCAGCACGGAAAGAAGGTGCCATCGTGTAGAGGCGCTCGAGGGCTGGCATCGCTGCTTCTGCGTAGAGTTGCCAAGATTGTGTCAGGTAGGCCTTGCGTCCGAAATAGGGCACCTCGAAGAGAGTGCTGCCGCCTTCTACAGCGCCAGCGACGAAATTCGGTGCCTGATATTCGATGAAATCCCTGTCGCGGAAATACGAGTGAATCGCGCCGAAAACCGTCGAACGCATCTTCAGCATCGTCGTCATTCTGCCCGTTCTGAGGTAGAGGTGACGGTTATCGAGGAGGAATTCGGTCTCGCCGCCCTCGGCTTCTGCCATCGCTGATTCGGTGATTGGAAAAGGTCGCTCAGGGTTGACTGGCCCCACAACCACTGCTGAAGTGACTTGGACTTCATGGCCGTGCTCCCTCTCTGTCGGCTCGACAATGCCTGTCAGGATGAGGCTGGATTCAACGAGCGCACCTTTCATCGCGTCGAAGGTCTCGTCGCCAACCACCTCTCGCTTGATGACGCATTGGACAGTTCCTGTCGAGTCTCGAAGGACGATGAAGCGAATCTTGTTCGAGCCGCGGGAGCGGTGGACCCAGCCCTTCAACTCCACCTCCGCGCCGTCGTGCTCGCCTGCACAAACATCGCCAATCCACGTGTCCTTCGTCATCTCTATCGCTCGCTTCGGCGAGCATCCACCATATCAAGACGAGCCTATCGACCTAAGGTCGACCAATCATTTGCATATTGTTCGAACCGCACAGCCAGCCCAAAAAAGAGAATTAGACAGGAACCGCTCAATCTTAGAGTCGACTTACAAATTCGACTCGGATCACCCTTTTCTCAACTGACATCAATTTAACCGAAAGCCAGCTGAACCGTCAGTGAGAACGGTCGCATCGATTTCCATCGACCAGTCCTCACCTGGCTCGACTTCCCTCAGACCCTAGATTAACATCAATTATTGGCGGGTCTGACGGGGTTCGAACCCGCGACCGCCCGGTTAAGAGCCGGGTGCTCTACCTGACTAAGCTACAGACCCAGCCGTGCGACCTGACATCCCTCTTTAATCGCAACGGGTCAACTGGTGACTCAAGCCAATCGGCCCCTCGGATTGACCAGTGTGATGATGCCGCCAGTGGAGGCCATGACTACTGCGTCACAGATGCCGACGAAGAGACCGACTTCGACGACTCCAGCTATCTCCAGAAGCGTCGATTCCAAGCTTGCAGGCTCGTCTATCGAAGCGCCGAACCGGCAGTCCAGAATCCAGCCGCCATTGTCGGTCACAAATGGTGCCTCCTCGCCTCCACGCAAACTCACTGCGCCGGCGCATATCGCCCCTATTCGCTCACTCGTTCGGCGCCATTCGAAGGGTAGGATCTCGATCGGCAGATCGAATGCTCCGAGACATTCGACCTGCTTACTGTCATCTGCCACCACAACCATTCCATCGCTCGACTGCGCCACTATCTTCTCGCGCGTCAAGGCCCCCCCACCGCCCTTGATGAGTGCGAATTCTGCGTCGAACTCGTCCGCCCCGTCGATGACGAGGTCGAGGGTTCCGGCATCCGCCAGCGTTACCAGCGGGATGCCCAGACTCTCAGCGAGTTGACGAGTCGCTTCGCTCGTGGGAACGCCGACGACGGACAGGCCTTCTTCAGCCATTCTCCGTCCGATCTCCAGCACCGTGTAGCGCACTGTCGAGCCGGTCCCTAGACCCAGTTTCATGCCGTTCTTGACGAAGTCACAGGCGGCGATTCCAGCCTCGCGCTTCAGCGCCTCGATGTCGCTCACGTCTGAATCGACGCGAGCGACAGACATGATGCTTACCATCATTCAATCCAGTACGGACTTTGACGCAACAGTTAGGATCAGTCATTCAGATGTGCTGCAAAGGGTTCATGCGTAGGTGGTTCGCGGTTGTGCCGAGGGAGCAGGAGGGTCGCTGACAGTGTACGACACTGAGGAAAGTCCCCTCTCCATGATGCGAGCGGTCCGACGCAAGTCGGAGGTCCGGGAGGGCCGGCTCTGCAACAGAAACGAACCGCGCCAGGCGTACGATGATCCCGTAAGGGTGAGGTTTCCTGACCGCGGCTGGAACGAGCAACCCCGCTGGAGCAAGTCCAAGCAGGTCCGTAATGCATCGACAGGACCGGGTAGGATGCAAAGTTGAATGCGACCAGCCGAATGGTGAACAGAAAGGGGCTTACTCCCTGCACCCTCAACCAACGAGATTCAGCGAGAGCAAGCCTCGTTGGTTATCGGTGGTAGAGGTTATTCGATTGTTACCTCGAGGACTGTTGACGTCTCAAGGGCGCCGGAATCTTCGTAGTCGAGCCAGGACCCGTGTCCGAGCATTCTCGACTTCAATTCGTGCCAAGCGACGATGAAGCTCGGCAGTAGAATCGAACTGGTCAGCAGAGCGAGGATGAGTAGCGCCATCATCAGCAAGAAGAAATTCTGCAGGCCGGGAATAGCCACGAAAAGGCCAGCAGAGAGCCCCGCGCAGGTCGTTGCGGTGGTCTCGAAGATCGTTTGGCCCGTTCGAGCCACCGATTTGACGATGCCAGCCGGTGTCTCACCCTCATCCTTGATGCGATCGATGATATGTATCGAGTCATCAACTCCTATTCCGAAGACGATGGTACCTATCATCGCAGTGAAGACATTGACATTCACCGAGCCCTGGCTCATCAGCAATGGCTGCCAGAGCACCACGACACCGACGGCAGTCATGGTGAATATCGCCAATCGCGGCGAGCGGAATAGAATCATCATGGTGAACAGCAGGATGAACATCGTCGCGATCGTCGTCTCGGTCTGCGCTTTGTGGATGCCCGTATTGATGTCGATCGAGACCGGCAATCCACCGGTCAGCATCGAATTCAGAACACCGTCGATGCCGAGTGCATGACAGCTGAGAGCATCCTCGCAATCGCCCGATCCATCGAGATGATCGTCGATCGCATCTCGCAATTCGCCAGCAGCACTGAGATTGATGTAGGGTTGGTTGACGTAGACCAGGGTCTTGGTTTCGCAGGAGGTCTCCCATGGACATTGAGCTTGGTCTGCATTCATCAACATCGAGCGGATTTCGGGGCTCAGTGTGTCAAAAGCGATGTTGACCATATCCTCTCTGCTGCTCGCTGTGTATGCCCAACATTCAGGTCGCACCGGGTTGGTCGATTCGTCCCAGCACTCATCGTGAAGCAATTCCCAGAGGCTGCGGTCGTAAATTTCGAGGCCCGAGATATTGACATCGACATGGATGGCTTTGAGAATCGTCACCAGGCTGATCGTCGTGGTATGCGGCACATTGTCGATCTTCTTCACCTGCATGAGTTCGATCGCGTCGAGAATCGGAAGATCGCGTATCGGAGCAGTATCGTTCTGTACCCCTCTGGCCGTCGCGTCGACGATGAACATGTTCGTCTGCCCACCTTGGAACTCTATGCTGTACTCCCTCAATGCCTCGTAACTCGCTAGACCCGGCGGCACCTCATCCGAGGCACCGGTGATCTCCTTGCCCATCTGTTCCTCGAACATGTTCCAGCCGAATGCAGTGACGGTGAATGCAACGATGAGAACTACAAGGGTGGTTTTCACCGGTACCTCGCCTATCTTCTGCCAGATATCCTTCTGCAGTGCGAGAAGCAGAGTCGTGCCGATGAATGCTCCGAAGAACAGCGTATTGATGGTAGTGGTCGTGTCTGCCGAATATAGTGTGAATGCGGCGACTGCGCCGACGATGGTCGAGAAGATGAGCGTCTGCATCATCGGCATGTCGAGACCGGACTCGGACTTACGATAACGGAAGAGGTGGACGAGGGCCGGTACCATGATCATCGAGAGAATGAAGGTTATGGCGATTCCGAGCAAGAGGGTAACACCGACCGTTCGCATCGGCTGAATCGGGACCAGCATCGGCCATGTCAGGACGCTGAATCCGATGATGGTGGTCAGAGCGGAGAGGAAGATGGCGTGGCCTGTTGTCATCGAGGCACGGACCGTGGCTGCGAGGCTGAGGGCGGGATCCCAAGGGTCGATTTCGGTGATTGCAGAACCATCTCTGTGTTGGCGCCAGGATTCCTCGAGACGTTCCTCTACCAGTTCGAGGCGATTCTCCTCGATGCGATTGGTCAGATGTAACGAATAATCGACCCCGAGTCCGACGAGAATCGGCCCCGCTGAGATGATCATCGGGGTGAGTGTGATGTCGGCGAGGACTATGATTCCGAAAGTAATCGCAAGGCTCATCATGATAGGAGTTCCACAGATGATGATGACCTTGGGATTACGGTGCAGGATAATCATCGTTATGCAGACCAGGAGCAGACTGATTGGCAGCATGGTCTCGATGAGTTCGAGGTAGATCGCGTCAGAGACATCGTGCAGAACCGGAGTGATTCCGGTTATTGTGATCGCTTGACGCTGCGGTATGACGTCGAGGCGTTCTTGATCCATCGAGGTCACGGGGTTGGGGTAGACTCGGTAGCAGAGTTCGCAATTCCCGGGTGATGCTTTCTCGTATATCAGCCGTCCAGCGTAGCGGATGAAGGCTTTGTGATCCTGAATCTGACCATCTGGATTCTTCTCGGTGACGCCCTTGGGATCATCGCGCGAGATGTGTTGATCGACGCCCTCCATCTCGAATAAAATACCCATCACGACCACGCCCGTGTCCCAAACACCGTCGTTGTTGGTGTCGCGGACGAAACTGGATAGCAGTGACTCGGTCTGTTCCACCAGATTATTCACGCGATCCTGATCGTCGGGAATCGAATAGCCACGATATGGATTGAGTTCTGCGAGGCTGCATTCTTCACGCGAACTGACTGGAAGGCCGTACTTCTCAACCGCGCAGCTGAAACGGTAACTCGAAGAGTTGGCTTCCTTGATGACCTGGGCTGGTGAGAGAATCCAGATGACTCCGTCCTTGAGACCGCGGTCGTCTTTGTGTTCGTCGAGGCCGGATTGATATCCTCCTTGGCCTCGGTTCATATCATCACCCTCGAGCCATGACATCTGTTGCAGGATGTTGACGTGAGTGATGTTCTCCGAACCTCTGCAACTCGGTGGAGATTCGCCTGCCGCACACTGTTGGTCAACAGCGTTGTCGGTCTGGAAATACAGAATGACGATGTCCGTCGCCCATTGAAGTCTGACCTGCTTGAGTAACACGGTCGAATCCGCATCATCGGGCAGATAGACCTCTAGATCACCATCGATCTGGTGCTCGAAATCCACAGCATATTGCCCCACGAGAGTCGTCGCCAACAAAAGCAGAGCGACAATGATTCCTGGGCTGCGGAGAATGGCTGAATACCAGAATTCTACAAGGCGTTGAGAGGCTGCATGACCGCGCTCGGCACCGGTGGTCAACAACTTGTCTAGGGAGTCATAGGCGCTGCCTATGAATGATGAATCGATGACGCCGATTGTCTTCTCTAAAGCCTCTCGCAAAGGTTGCAATCGCTCGAAGAAGCGCTTCCAGAAAATCGCTTCATCGTCGCGCTCCTCAGCACTTCCGTCGACCGGCACGAGGGTTGTGCCCCCACGGGGGTCAAATGAAGCAATCGCAATGACGCCCCGTGGGAAGCGGGTTCAGCCTCAGTTCTCTTGGAACTGGCTGACTGTGGTGACAGTCTGCTCGCCGTCAATTACGCGGCGCAGAGCTGCCATGCTGATTACCAGCGGCACGTATGACGTGCCATCGGCAGTCGTGTACGTGTGGCAGTTGGAGACCGCCTCCGAGTTGAGACTGATCTTCAGAGCTCCACCGGCACGGCTCTGCCTTGCCCACCCAATTAGGGTGGTGTTCTGTTCGTTCTCGGGCTGTTCTTTCTGTTTGGTTGATGTTTTTGCCATCTTTCTTACCTCCAAGGTCAAAACCGAACTGAGGGTCTCATTATCAACTCCAAAGCAGAGGGTTCAATGAAGGTGAAAATGAATGTCTCGCGCGCCCACAGCCTCTGGCCCTGCGCGCGGAGAACTCTGAATCAAAACTGAAAGTGAACGAGGCACGATCACATTCGATACCGTTTTCATGTCTTGTTTTGGACATAATCTGACTAGACTGGCGGCGAGAATCGACGGGGCGGCATAGCGAATCCCTCAAAGAAGGTCGGAGGTTGGCGCAGTCATGGAACTCGTCACGGGCGGTGCTGGATTCATCGGCTCACATCTCGTCGATGCACTGGTGGCACAAGGCAAGCGCGTGCGCGTGCTCGACAATTTCAGTTCTGGGCGCGAGGAGTTTCTCGCGCATCACGGCGAGCAGGTAGAAGTCGTACGCGCAGACCTGCTCGACCTCGACGCCACCAAGGCGGCGATGGAAGGCGTCGAGACCGTTCATCACATGGCTGCGAACCCAGACATCCGTTTGGGCACGGAAGTAACCGACACGGACCTGCGCCAAGGCACGGTTGCGACTTACAATGTCCTAGAGGCGATGCGCAGTGCGGGCGTCTCGCGCATCTCTTTCTCCTCCTCGAGCGCGATCTACGGTGAGGCCGATGTCATGCCTACACCCGAGACTTATGGTCCGATCAAGCCAATTTCTCTCTATGGCGCCTCGAAACTGGCCTCCGAAGGCCTGATCAGCGCCTGGTGCGGAACCTTCGGCGCCAAAAGTTGGATTCATCGCTTCGCCAACATCGTCGGTCCGCGAGGCACGCACGGTGTGATCTTCGACTTCATCCACAAACTCAAGGCAGACCCGACCCGGCTCGAAGTGCTTGGCAACGGCTTGCAGGAGAAGTCGTACATGTCGGCTGAAGATTGTGTCCGTGCGATGGTCCACCTCGTCGATGAGACCGATGATGCTGTCAATCTCTACAATCTCGGAACAGGCGATACCTGCTCGGTGCGCCGAATCGCCGAGATCGTCGTAGAGGAGTCCGCAATCGAAGGCGTCGCTATAGAATACACAGGTGGCGCCCGAGGCTGGGCAGGCGATGTCCCGAGGACCAGTCTCGACGTCGAATATCTGTTCTCGACTGGTTTCGAGCCGACGATGCAGTCAGAAGCCGCGATTCGACACACGGCCCGCGCACTGATAGACGAAATCGGCCTTTGAGAGGCGGTTTTAGGCCATTGCACATCGGCTCGGCTTCATAACCGACCGGCCCGACGAAGCGAGTGATGAGCAAGCGCTGGTATCAGGAGAATCGGCGCGACCCGTGGCGTCGTCAAGCCAAGTCGAAGGGTTATCGCTCGCGCTCAGCATTCAAACTCCTGCAGATTCATGAGCGCTTCGAAATCATCCGCGTAGGTGACGCGATCCTCGACGTCGGCTGTCACCCAGGCGGATGGACACAGGTCTCGGTGGAGGAGTCTGGGGCGGACGGGCTAGTCGTCGGAGTGGACCTAAAATCGACCTCACCCGTCGAAGGGGCGAGCATCCTACAGGGCGATATCGGCTCAATCGAGACTCTCGAGCGAATCGAAGAGGTTCTCGATGGTCGCGAACTAAATCTGGTTCTCAGCGACATCTCGCCGAAACTGACAGGCCGTTACGATACCGACCAGTCGATCTCGTTGGAGTTGTCGACGATGAGCTTGGATGTGGCGATGGGGATGCTTGTTCCGGGCGGCTCCTTCGTCACCAAGATCTTCCAAGGAGTCGGTATTGAAGGATTGATCGAAGCAGCGAAGGATCGCTTCAGCAATGTCCAGAGATTCGCCCCGTTGGCAAGCCGAAATTCCTCCTCAGAAACCTACCTCGTCTGCCGGAACCGCCTACCTGTTCCGCGCCAAAAGGCGCGAGGTCTTACTGCGAATGAGCAGGTGCAGGCGCACCTGACGAAAGTTGGTGTGAATGTTGATACTGAAACTGAAGAAGAGACCACTGAAGTCGTCAAGGGATTCCGGCGCTTCTCGAAGAAAGATGATTGATGTATAATCTATAATGCGTATTCTGAATCATTCAGTCACTGGAAATATCGGTTTCACTTTCACCTCTCAATTCACCCCGTAGGGAGGGCTTCACTTTCCGTGCCCCCTCCCCCTCGGCCTTGATATGCGAGCCCACCAACTCGCATCGATTCACATGACTGGATTGAGCGAATTGGAGAAGCAGATACTGAATGACTCGAAGGAGAATGACGGCAAGCGACGGCGGCGGAAGTCGAAGGTCAGCCGCTTGCGCGAAGACCGGCCGGTGACGGACCTTGAGATTCTCGTCCTCAGGCGATACCCGCCCCGTCTAGTATCGAGTCGGAAGTGGACTGGGCGTGTCGCGGCAGCTTGCGGCAGAGACGAGTCCGGCGTTGTCGGACTGGTGCTCTGGGATGATCAGATCGATGCGGTGGCGACTGGCGATATCGTCCGCATCGAGAATGGCTGGTGCAAGCGACGCCTCGGCGAGCGCGTAGTATCCACTGGGCGCAGCGGCCGACTCACTGTGCTCAATGCCTGATCACTCGGAGTCGCGATCGTAAGGGATGATGTTCTGCCACTCCGAAGCATCGGAGCGGGCGACGATGGCCTCGACCCAATCGGTCTCTGAGCAATTGAAGACCTCGTGCGGCAAGCCGGGCTCGATGTAGAACATGTCTCCCGCATTGTGAACTACAGACTTGCGGCAACCGGGACCGAATTCGTGCCGCACGCTGCCTTTGAGCAAACATACCATGACATCGAAATCAACGTGGATATGGGCTGCTGCAACTCCACCTGGAGGGATGAAGGCCTTGTTCATCGACAATTTCGTAGATGGTGTGTTCTTGCCCGAAAGACCTGCGCCATACTCGATGTTATTCCATCCACGAACCTTGTCGATCCCACGCAGGCCGTGTATCCCACCTGCATTCTCGACGTATTTCAGAAGGTCGATCTCTTCACCTTTCAAACTCAATTCACGTTCACTCATGTTTCTCGCCAGCCTTTGCTGGAGAATCCTCGATTTCAACTCATCCCAATGCAAGAAGTCGATGACTGAGCCGACGTAGTCATCATTTCTACGTCGGTCAACGCTAAAAGGGGGATGTGGCTCGGCCGCTCGCTGAGGGTCGAATAATGGCAGTACGGGCAGACATATGCACTTCGTCAGGACTACCTCTCGTCGAGGCTCGAAGCACGACTTTCCTGTGCCCAGAGTGTGGCGAGCCTATCGGACGAAGCGAGCGTTGTCGAGTTCAAGCTGTCAAGTACATCTGCCCCCAATGCGCATTTGAGGGACCTTGATCCTCGGGAGTTGTTAACATGGGCCACGTCGTCGTGAAATACAAAGTCACAATCAACCAACCTGAGGATGGAAGACCCGATTACGAGGGAATCGCTGATACGATTTCCTCGATGGAAGAGGTTCAAACCTGCGAGATCAAGCCTCTCGCCTTCGGCATGATGTTCATCGAAGTGCAAGCCGTTCTCGGTGAAGGCGAGGGAATCGTCGACGGCTTCGAGGATGCGGTTCGGGAGATCGATAGTAATGTCGGTCAGATCGAAGCCCTCGAAATGGGTCGCCTCTGATAGAACCAGTCACCCTCCACTCAATAGTGATCGAGTGGCGAGTGCATGAATTCGCGCATCAGAACCGTCGCGTAGGTTCCTGGCGGAAGGGTGAATCTCAAGCGTAGATCAGCACCATTATGATGCCAGCGATCGCCAGAGTTCGGGCCTGCCTCCCAGCGTGTGGAAGCCCCATCTTCGGGCATCGCTGGGGCTTGCTCGACCGAGAATAAACGGAACGAGACGGTCAGCGGGCGACGGGTTCCAGAAGTCGTCAAGCGAGGGATGCGCCGAACACGCCAATCGACATCGGTAAGATCGGTCTGTTCCAGAGCCTTCAATTCGAGCGCACCGACCTCACCTTGTGCGAATACAGTTTCTCGACCTGGCAGTGGACCGGTCACGGCGAGCCTGCCGAGTCGACAATTGCGACGGCAGCGCTCGAGATTCGTCGCGCTCACCGATGCCATCTTGGCGACCTCGATGCGGCCATTATCGTGCACCGGAGCGACGAGGTCGCCAATCTCAGGCTCGACCAGATCGATGCCTGCTTCGAGCCTGTTCGCCAGGGCGTGATTGAATGCAAGAGACTGCAAGGAATGAATCATCAATAATTGCAAAGAAGGCGGCAACGCCCTGAATGCCTTGACCCAGTCATCAGGACGATGGCGCAAGACTTCGAGGATGCTCTTCTCGTAACCGAGATGTTTTGGGGCTATTTCCAAAGTCGCCTCGGCATCCTTGCTCTTCAGCCACTTCGCTCTGAACTCAGCCACATCCTTGGTCATGTTCTCTCCGGGCATCCCAAGATAGAGGTCCACGGCCTGCTCGAAATCATCTGCGATGACCGCCCGACCGACCTCGGGAGTCACTGGACGAGTCGCACCGAATCTCTGCGGACCAATCCAATTCGGAAATGCATCTTCGCCGAGCCGCTCAGCCATGCCCTCGCGAATCTGCAGAACCCTCGCAATCGCGTCCTTGGCCTCAAGAGGTTCACCATTCTCATCACAACAACCGCGGACGGTGATGGTGAAGCGGTTCCCATCATGGTCGCCCATGCCGACCTTCTGATGGGTTCGACCGAGAATCTCCAACTCAGAATCAGGAATATCGACTGCTTCGACCTTCTTCTGAGGGGCATCGATGACGAGAATCTGGGTCGTCACGGCCCTCTTGTCCTTCAGGCCCGAACAATAGATTCGATTGCGATTGATTCTGCAAGCACCGGCCAGCCTTCGTAAGTAGCGGTTCGTCTCCCAATTCGTCAGGGTTGCACGAACAACGGTGAAGCGGCCACGTGCGTCGAGAGCAGGAACCCTCGCGACTTCCTCGACGCGGAAATCCTCGACGCGAACCTTGAGCAGTCCGCCGATTCCAGCAGCTGGATAGGCCCAGCCGCGAAGACCGAGTTTTTCCTCGATTTCACTGAGAGACAATTTGTCACCGTCCTCAGTTCGAGAGACCGGCGAACTCCTTTCTGATCTCTGAGCAAAGATCCTTGATGATCTTGTCCGCCTTGGCCCCCTTCTTGACGCGGATGAATAATTCTGGCTCGTCGAGATCTGGATGTCCGGTGAAGTAATTCGCGTACTCCACCTTGTCCATCGCATTGAGGCGGGAGCGGAACAACTGCAGAGTCGTGTGGTCCTCACCTATGAGCCGCAGTCGGAGTTCTGACCCTTCGTTCTTGAGCACTTTCACTGGCATAGTGAGCGCGCGACCGGCCACCCCCTTTTGAGGGCTTTCATGTAAATGCTGGACCCTTGGGGTCCAATTCACTGGTTGGGTTATGTAGCGGATGGCGACAGGCATCGATGATGCTGGGCTCACCTGTGTCTGAGGAACGCATCGCAGAGTTGTTCGAGAAAGCAGCGCTGCCAATCGTGATTGCGAGCCTGCTCCTGACCATCGTCAGCGGGCTTGCGCTCAGTCCATTGCCTGAATTCCAGACTGATCTGTCGTCTTTCGCGCCTCAGACTGAGGCTGATGCCGCTGAGGCTCGACTCGAGGAGGTGATGCCCGCAGCCTCGCATAGGATCTACATCCACATCGTGCCGACTCAGGAGGGAGCGAATGTTCTCGAGCTCGGCGCGATGCAGCAACTGGCAGCTGATCTCGCAGCGGTCGACGAACTCTCAGCCGCCAACCGAGACTTCGTCACCGCCCATATCAACGCCGCCAGAATACTCGAAGTCGCGCTCGAGGAACGCGATTCCGAAAAGCGCCACATCGCCGATTTCAACACCTGGGCAGAACTCCTCGATTCGATCGTCGAGGACGAACAATGCACCGACGCCATCGGCGACGACCGAGCCATCGCAATAGCCTCCTTCGCCCGTTCGGTGATGCTGCACAAGGATTTCGACTACGACCCGGTCTGCCAATGGCTCGACAACGGCCACGTCGGCGACCCCACACCAAGCGCCTCGAGCACCATGTGGGTCATTGAACTCAGCGGTGAGATGTCAGCTGATGAGCGACTGGATAAATCACTGCAGATCAGAAACCTTCTCGAAAAGCGTGCCACTGCAGACAACTCCGCTCTCAGCTACGGCATCGTCTCCGACGACCTCGTCAGCAACGACATCAACGAGTCGACGATGGATAATCTCGTCTGGCTGCTGCTCTTCTCGATAGCCGTCGTCGTTCTCCTGCTAGCCTTCGCCTTCCGCTCAGCGATGATGGTCGCAGCACCTCTTCTGGGCTTATCGGCAGCCCTCACCTGGACCTATGGCTCGATGACCCTCCTCGGAATCGAATTCTCAGTCCTCGAAGTCGCCGTCGCACCAGTCGTGCTGGGCCTTGGAATCGATTACTCGATCCACCTTCAACGGGCTTACGAAGCAGCTCGCCGACAAACCCAATCCCCTGCCCTCGCCTGGATTCGATCCTTCTCGATCCTGCGTATCGCACTCTCGCTCTCGGTGGTCACCACAGCCTTCGCTTTCCTCGCCAACTTCCTCTCGCCTCTGCCTCCGCTGAAGATCTTCGGCATGACTCTCGCATTGGGTGTCATCTGTGCATTCATCGCCAGCACGGTCACTGTTGGCGCCCTGCACGTGCTGATCGAGAAGACGGCGGGAGTGCAGAAACATCGCTCGCTGCAACTGCATCGTCTCGCCGATCACGCGACAGAATTCCAGCGCCGCCACACGGCACTCGTCTTGCTGGCAGTTGCGGCGCTGACGGCCAGTTCCGTCGTCATCTCAGTTGGCCAACTCGATACCAAGTTCGAATTGACCGACTTCCTCGGCGAGGAGATGGAGGTCATCGAAGTCCGCAATTCGATGTACGAAGCCTATGAGGTCGAGGCTCTCAAATCCGTCAACATCATCATCGAGCCGCTCTCTGGCCAGAAATCCCTCACAGGCGAGCGCGACCTTCTCAAAGAACTCGAACGAATCGACAACAAACTCGCCTGGATGACTTATGTCGTCACACCCGAGGGCACCCATACCCCAAGACCCTCGTACGATGGGATCTATCCACTTCTGCGTGATGCCATCGAAGCCGACGAGACATTCGGTGAGCGACATCATCTCGGCGTCTTCGACGGCGCTGTCGGCGTTACCAATGGCTTCGTCGAGGGCGATGTCGCATCGGCCATCGCCGAATTATTGACCGATGATCGAATCGGCGAACCGATTCGCGGGAAATCCTGGGCGGAGCGCACGGCCATGCAGGTTGCTTTGACACCCGATGGGACGGCGCTGCGCTATCTGCGGATGAGCGTCGATGTGACGGCCCAAAACAGTGAGGAGACTGCGAAGATCGCTGAGCAGTTCACTGATATGACGGTGGATCTCGAAGACGGTTGCGGTTGCGAGGCCTACCTCAGCGGCGACCTGATTCTGGTCAACAACGTGCTTTCGGGTCTGGTGGTATCTCAAGTCGAATCGACCGCTTTCAGTCTCGGCGTATCGCTCATCGTGCTAGTCGCTCTAACTCGCAGAATCGGTCCTTCATTAGTCATCATCCTGCCCGTCGGACTCGCTGGTTCATGGGTTGTCGGTGCAATGGCGATCCTCGGCATCAACTGGAATGTGCTGACCATCATGATCACAGCGCTGACAATCGGGCTGGGCATCGATTACTCGATTCACGTCTGGCGTCGATTCGAAGTTAATCGGGATCGAGGGCTGGGAACCTGGGATGCGATGCGCGAGATGTATTCGACGACTGGAGCATCCTTGCTGATGTCCGCTGGAACGACGATTTGCGGCTTCATGGTGCTGCTGCTCTCGCCGGTGCCGGTGATTCGCGACTTTGGCCTCGTCAGCTCGATCTCCGTCGCTTTCTCCTTGATTCTCGCGCTCCTCGTGCTGCCCGGTCTGCTCGCCGCCGAGGTCCGCACCGGAAATGGCAACTGACCTCATACCGCAGCACTGGGCAACGGACTGCTGCCACTGGGCAATACACTGCTCACGAGGCGGCGCGCTCGATCGCCGCCGCGACGCGCTCCATGTCCAATCCCTGCTCGCGCGCGACGAGGGCTAGGGCCATCCATAGAGTCACGGGACCGAGAGCACGGCGCTTGCGCTGGGCCCGCCGAACGACCTCCCTGTTGGCAAGGCCCGATTCCTTCGCTATCAGATCGATGAGAACCGGAATGCTGCCCTCGGCGCGGTCCACCAACTGTTCCCGCGGCCCACCTGATGCAGCGCCCAATGCGGTTCCCGAAACGGTCGGGCGAGAGAACCTCGAAGGGTCTCGTGGTTCGGCAGCAGGTGAAGGGGTACCCACTATCACCTTCGGTGTCGAGAAAGCGCTTGCAGGGTCTGGTTTCGAAGACCGCTCGAGTGCTGTAGTCGTCTGCTGCCTGCTTGCCGATGATTCCGGCGAAGCTGTGGCTGTTGGACATTCTGGCGGATCCAGCATTCGACGAATAATGGGTCTCCAACCGAGTCCGGGGGGCACGAGATTAACGCCAGAAGAGACTGTGATCGATTCGGAATCAATCTCCAACCAGCCACGCTCACAGAGTTTGTCGACCACTAGTTCAGCCTCTGCAGGGGTGAACCACTGCACGTCAAGCGACCACAGTCGAATCAGATCCGAGCGGCTGACACCAACTGAATCCACATCATCGAAGACGCTGTGCAGAAGTCGTGCGACATCTCTCTCGTTGCTCATTGCTCTCCCTCCTTCTTTCTCGCTCGGTTCCGTGGCTTGAGGCTTACCACATGCAGGCGATAGAGGTCGAATTGAGACATTTCGTGCGTCGGTTGAAGAACCACCACCGTCTCGCGCCCCCTCAACCATGGCTAGAGACTACGTCGCTCGCGACCCGAAAACGGGCCGGCCGCTCAATAAACGGCGGCAGATCAAGCAGGTCGACATCCGCTCGATGTTGCCCAGCGAAGGCACTTGGCAGAGGCTTCCTCCAAGAGATATCATTCCCTTGGCTTCAGGCCGGGTTCCGATGGTTGAGTTACCTCGCTCAATGGGTGGTGGGCTAGCTCGTCGAAGAGATGGGATCCTCGCTCTGAACAGAGTCTTGCCCTCCTTCGTCTCCGCCGCGCACGAGGCACTCTGCGAAGCCCTCGACGACGATGACCCACTAATCAGAATCGCCGCACTGGAAGCCCTTCCATCCTTCGCCATCAAGAAACATGTTGACCTCTTCATGTACCTTGCAGACCGCCTCCAAGAAGATGATGATGATGTGAGGCGCAGCGCTCGCGAATGCCTACTCAGGGTCGCACCTATCTTCCCATCAGGCTGCGAGGAGATTCTCCGCAGAGAATTGCGTCATCCGAGCAATCAACACCGTGACGATGCCTTCGCGACCTTGAAGGAGACGTCCGGGAACTGGGTGGAGACAGGCTGCCTCCACATCGAGGAATTGATCCGTGAAGAAGACGTCGACCTTCGTCGTCGAGCCGCGCGCGTCCTGCGAACGATAACGGTTCGAGGCGGAGCGACGGGTTGGGATCTCATCTCGTGGTCGCTGCAGGACGAGGACGCGACGGTTCGACGCCACGCCTCGGCCTGTCTGCCGAAGCTAGCCAATGTCGAATCCAGAGTCGCGACGATCCTCGTTGAAGCCGCGATGCTTGACGACGATGCAGGCGTTCGCAAGAACATGATTCGAACCCTCAAATCACTCGATCTGCACAACCCACGCGTCGCCCGACTCATCATGGACGGCGCCCGCGACAAAGACGCCACACTCCGCAAAGCCTGCATCGATCAATTATCCATCATCCTGACCGGCGCCCGTCTGCTCGAGTTCGCCAGCGAACTGCTCCGCCAAGAGACCAGACCGGACCTCCGAAAACGACTCAAGCGATTGTCGCGGGACGTCGATTGGGAAGGCACGGAAGCCGAGAAGAATCTCCGCCTCGCCCCACTCGACAAGGTTGAAGTCATCGACTTCGATCTGCAAGAGGAACAGCCCCCGCTCGATACGCTGGAACCTGCACCCAACGAAGGTGAAACGTCCACCGATCAGAGTGAGGCTGACGAATTCGAGGGCGACCACATCCCGAAACCACAGGTCCCCACACCACGTAGTGGTGAGCCACAAGCCGAGGGTGAAGGTCATAAACAGGAGTTGGGTCGGCGGGCCGCGAGGAATGATGATGAGCGAGACATTTGATGGCAAGCTCGAGCAATTTGAGCGGCTCTGGGACGGCGTGACGCCGAAGGGCATCAACCGAACCAAGTCCCTGAAGTTCCGTCAGTACATGCGCCAGCACGTGTTGCAGAAGTACCACAAGCGGCGTAAGGAACAATACTCGAGCGCTGACAAAGGTCACTACAACCACAGCTTCTCGAGCAAAGACCAGTATCTCACAAAGGAGAACTGCCGGAAGTACTGGATGGGAGAGCTGCAGAAGGAAATCAGCGATTCGGAATCCTTCTGAGGCGATTAGATGAGCCCTGATGGTAAATCATTCAGTGATTGGGACCTCGACAGCGAAATCGCTGATGCGATTTCGAACAAAGGTTGGACAATTCCAACCGATATTCAAGTTGAAGCGATTCCTGTTGCCAGAGCCGGCCGCGACGTCGTCGGACAGGCTCGAACCGGTTCAGGCAAGACCGCCGCATTCGGCATTCCAATTATCGAGGCTTGTCAGGCGACTGGCTCGCCTCAGGCGATCGTCTTGTGCCCAACCAGGGAATTGGCCGTTCAGGTGGCCGAGGAGATCTCTTGGCTGCAGGGTGGACTCGGCATGTCGGTCCAGACCGTTTACGGCGGTACTGACATCGAGAAACAAGCCAAATTGCTCGACAAGGGTGCTGACATCATCGTCGGCACCCCAGGCCGCGTCATCGACATGGCCAAGCGCGGCCACCTGAAACTCGCAGACATTCGTCGATTCTGCCTCGATGAGGCGGACCGGATGCTCGACATGGGGTTCTTTCCAGATGTTCTGTGGATCTTCGACCAGATGCCGGCGCGTGAACAGACGATGCTTTTCAGCGCCACCTTCCCGCAAGAGGTTCTCGACGCGGCGGAAGAATTCATGGACGACCCAGTCTTTGTCATGAGCGACGATCTGGAAGTGGAGATTCCTGAGATTGAACAGTTTGCGGTTCGCATCGGCCGGCCTAACAAACTCTGGGTTCTGGGCCGACTGATCGCCAATATGAGCGAAGATGACCAGATGCTGATTTTCACCAATACCAAGCGCATGGTCGACCTGCTGGAAGAGCGTTTGAGTAAATTCGGTATGCGCGCTGTCGGCCTGCACGGCGACAAAGCGCAGAATCGGCGCGAGAAGATCCTCGACTCCTTTCGCGACGGCCGAGAGCGAATCGTCGTCGCCACCGACGTGGCAGCACGAGGCCTCGATGTCGACGGCATCACCCACGTGGTCAATTACGACCTGCCGACCGAGACCGAATCATACGTCCACAGAATCGGCCGCACCGGACGCATGGGTCGTAAAGGCCAGGCATGGTCGCTGGTATCCAAAGAAGACATGGGAGAACTCGACAAGATCTCCAACACCTGGAACCTCGACATCCCTTACGTCGACACACCCCCTCTCCCCAAAGGCATGAATCGCGACCCTGTTCGCAAGCGCGATGATTGGTCCGAGGTGACCGATCCCTTCGGAATGGTCAGCATCAGCCTCTCCGTCGGCAAGGCTGATTCGACGAAACGTGCCTTGGCCGATTGGATTGTCGATGAGGCACGCATTCAAGAGATAGCATTGGGTGAAATCGACATGGGCGAAGCAGCCTCGACAGTCCAGATACATGTCGAGAAGGCCGCGTATGTCATCGATGTTCTCAAGAAACGGGAATTCAACGGACGCGCTCTGAAGCCAACGATAGTAGGAGCGTAAGGTGTCGAAATGGCCGTCCTCAGCCACTCGACTCTGACTTGTCCCGAGTGTGGTCATGCCGAGAATCTCGAATTGCCCACGGACACTTGCCTGTTTTTCCACGAATGCGCCGGATGTTCGACTCTGCTGCGAGCCGCCAAAGACGATTGTTGCGTCTTCTGCACCTACGGAGATGTGGCCTGCCCCTCCATCCAAGAACAGAATGAATCCTGTGCTGATGCAGTTGACGAGGCGCCTGTGAAGCGCCTCGACCTGATAGGATTCTTCTGCCCGATTCCGGTCCACGAAACTCGAAAGTCGATGGCGGAGATGTCCGCTGGCGAAATCATCGAAGTCATTGGCGACGACCCTGAAACCCTGCGCGATATGCCTGCGTTATGTGATCGAATTGGGGCACAATTGCTAAACGTGACCGAGGATGCTGGAGAATACACTTTCAGAATCAGAAAGTGAACCACAGAGGACACGCCGTTCGCGCTGAACGCGAGGATGGGTTCATGACTTGGCGACGTGTGGCGAAAGCGATGGGAGTTCCTGATCGACCGATCGACCTGACCGAGAAACTCGATGTTCCGGCGGATGCTCGACTGCCTACTGCTCAGGGCGAATTCCGCATCCGTGTCTTCCACGAAGACTCATCCGGTTTGGATCATGTCGCCCTGACGCTGGGAGACATGAATGGCCCCGATCCAGTTCTGGTTCGAGTCCATTCCGAATGTCTCACAGGAGATGCATTCGGCAGTCTGCGCTGCGACTGCGGAGCCCAGTTGAACGCAGCGCTGAGCCACATTCAAGAGGTTGGCTGGGGGTGCCTTCTCTACCTGCGCCAAGAGGGCCGAGGAATCGGACTCCATGCCAAGATACAGGCTTACAATCTGCAGGACAAGGGTGCGGATACAATCGATGCGAATCTGATGCTTGGCCACCCCGCAGATGCCCGCGACTACAGAATCGCAGCAGAGATGCTTCGCGGGGTTGGCATCGATCGAGTCTGTCTGCTGACCAACAATCCAGACAAGGCAGGACAGTTGAAGGATCTGGGCATCGATGTTGTCGAAATGATGCCACTCGTCGCCGGCATCAGTGAGCACAACCGCGACTACCTCGGGACCAAGGTCAATAGGATGGGGCACCACATCACCGAAGACGATCTCAATTCAAATTGAAGCAAGTGACTCATCGAGGAGTCAAGGCGAGTGCAACTCGCCTTAACGACGTCAGAACGCTATCCGGACACGCCCCATCTTACAATCGACTACAATCAGATGGGGCCGTGGCCGGGACTTGAACCCGGGCCGGCGGGACCACAACCCACCGTGCTAACCGCTACACTACCACAGCCGTATGCATGCGGGCCACCGACAGGGCGTATTTCAAGCGTTGTGCAGGACGATAGCGAGTGAACCAACAACCAACGGATTGAAGCGCTGCTGACCTGCGTGAGAGAATGATGAGCAGAGCATATGCTGTGAGCATGTCATTGGCTGTCCTAGCTCTGGCAGCCGCATTCGCACCACTCTCGGCGGCTGATGTCGTCATCGCTTCGGATAGGATCGAATTGCTTGAAGCGGGTTCCTTCGACGATGAAACACTTTGGGAATTAAGCAGTACACGAGCCTTCTCGAACGACCTATCTCAATATAGCGTCGGAATTGTAGCCGATGGAGAATTGTCGTTCACGCATGCGCGACCGGTTAACTTCGCCAGCACGACCATTTGGGGGGCCACGACCCCGACCGATTCGAATGCCTCCACGGGAGCACCGGATGGTTACTACGTCTGGTCCAGAGGCCCCGACATCACGCTCGACGGATACGCCTTCACTGGCTTGTCTGGCAGGGTGATTGCGAATGTCTCGATGATTCTGCACATCGAGATTCCCGATGCGCTGACTTCAGATGAGATTCGTATCACGATTTCAGCGAACGGGCCCGAGAGGCTCGTTCGAACGATTGCACGGACCTTCAATGGCGTCTATCGGATGGATAACCCGATGGTGGTGTCGATGGATGATCTGCAGGCTTGGACTTGGAGTGATTTGGGTGATTCTTCTGTGACTGTGGATTATGTCTCCAACGGCGCGCCGGATGATTCTGAGGTGCGCGTCGATGCGATTGGGATCCGCGTCAAATATCACCAACCGTGGTATTCATTCGAGACAGCACGGGCGAGTCATTCGGTGAGTGGCTTGTCGATGCCCGTGCTCGATTTCGGGCCTTATGACGGTCAAATTTCGGACTTGGATCGAATTAGCTGTGGCCTTACGCCAGAGGGACCAAATTCAGGCACGTGGGCTTTTGAAGTCGGGACGCCTTACGATCAGGAGCTGGGCAGAATCCATGTCTTCGGGACTGGAAATCACACAATCGTAACCTATACCTCATTGTTTAATCAGGATGGTCCTTCGGATGATAATCTGGAGAAAGTCCTGAATTCAGGGGATCTGATGAAGAATCAAACCTATGTCAGAGTGATTATCGAAGATGGTTGCATCTCCGGTGCTCGTATTGACATCAATGACCCGCACTTGGTAGTTGAAGGATGGACCTCGGGCTCGACTGCTGGACTGGCTTCCTTCGGCAGCAACATTCTCTTCGCAGTCGGTTCTGAACTTGTCAACTCGACGCCGATAACGCCTGGACCCTTCTCGATCTCTGTGCCGATTGGTCATGCGCTTCCTAGCCTGAACGAAGCGCTCGATATCGCTGTAGGCGCGAGATTCCAGTGGTCCTCGAATGGTGAGGCGGAAACTACCGTCGTTCACATAACTTCGATGTCGATAGTCGGCGGATTCTACCTCGAATGGGATCTCTCAGTCACCTGTTCTCCGCTGGTCAACATCGAGATGGATGAGGATGGAGGTGGCCTGTTGATTCCGATGGCCAGTCGCTGCGAAGACGACCTGACCGCTTGGGAGGACCTACAGGTATTCGCTTTCACAGAGGATTCCGAATTGATTGAAGTCTCGGCCGTGGGAGGCGATATCAGGATTCAACCGGTCACAGACGCCAGCGGGGATGCCGCCATCATCTATGGCGTCGTCGATGCGAGTGGGAATCAATGGATTGGGGATGTCCTTGTCCACATCAGCCCAGTCGAGGATCCCCCCTCGATCTCCGGGCTGCCAGTCATCACCTACATCGAACTCGGGCAGACACGGGTCATCGACGTTGATATCTCGGACCCCGACACAAGCAATCTGCTGATCACCACAAGCCGCTCGTGGGCGACGATAGACGACTTCGGCGACCTCATCCTGACCCCGGTCGAGCCGGGCGTTCACATGGTCGAAATCATCGCCACCGATGGTACCCACACTGCGAGACAGAGCATCGAGGTCGTCGTCACGGCGATGCCCGACCTCGTCCTCGAGAATCTTGAGGTCTGGCTGGGTGGAGCATCAGTCAGCGTGGTGGACGAAGGCGATGTGGTGCAACTCAAGGTCTACGTGCGCAACGAAGGGCGAGGTGTGGCTAATGGAGTCGATGTCAGATGCTGGCTCGACGGAGTTCTAGTCGGCTCCTCGATGATCGATTCTATCTCTCCAGGTGGCCTTGGCATCGCCACCTGTGATACTCAGTTCAACAGCGCAGGAACTGCTCTCATCAATGCCATGGTCGACGGCACGGGTTCGATCGAGGAAACGAACGAGGATAACAACGAGATCGGCATCTCAATCGATGTTCGAAGCCGGAATGACGGCGGCGGAGTCGGTGGAATTGACCGCGGGCCCACGATCCTCGCCGCCGCAATAGGAATCGTCGTCATCTCATTCGCAGCCCTGCAGATGAGCCAGGGACGGGTCAGTAAGCCATTTCGCAAGATGAAGTGAAACTGAACGATTCTGACGCTTTCGAGCATTCGTCTGGCTGATAAACGTCGGAAATCGGGGAATGGTTATACCCGAATCGACTGCCAAAGAAACTTACCGCGCTCCGCTATGGGGTGTGGTGGTGTGTGAGAAGAATGATGAAGTTGAAAGTCCGTATCGAGACGGATGAGTGGATCTACGAAGAGCACGAAGTTCAGTGAACTCGGCTCTTCGACCAGGTCTGCGGATATGTTCCAGCCTGCATCAGAACGACCTTCGGTCGGGCGACTTCGCCAAATTGCATCGAAGCGAGTTTTTTCGCGTCAACATTGGTTTCAGCGATTGCAACTGCCTCGCCTTTGAGGGTTTCAAGAACTACGGTTGAGCCCTTCTCGATGCTCTCATCGAGGCTGACGACGCCGGGTCTCGCCAGTGCTGCTCCGTGTGAAATCGCTGCTGCTGCGCCATCCTTGACGACAATGCTGGGCAGGTGAGCGAGGATGCGCTCGACGGGTGCTATGAGATGGCGCAGGGCGCGATCGTCCTCGTGCTCGCGCAGTAGGAAGACCGCGTCGGTCATTTGCTGCATCGTGCAAGCGTGTGATTGGTCGAACGGGCCTGTGTTGTCGCGGTGCAGTTCGACGAGTTCGCAGGTCGTGTCGAGGAGGAGGCCGATGTCGCGGGCCAACGTTCGGATGTAGGTGCCCGCGTTACAACGGATGGTGAGAACTGCGATTCTGGATTCCGTGTCGGATTCGATCAATCTGAAGTCGTGGAGTACACGGCTTCTGACCTGTACCTTGACTGCGGATTCGAGTGGTGGGACATTGTAGATCTCACCTTTCAGATTCCCAATGAGTCCAATCAGTTCTCCGTCGCTGACCTCTCTGCCGAACTTCAGAATGGCGATGTAGCGCTTGTCGCCGGACAGTACGATATCTGTGAGTCTTGTTGCCTTTCCACACAGCATCGTCAGCAAACCGGTGGCGAAAGGATCGAGGGTTCCACCGTGGCCTAGGCGCTGTATTCCGAGCATTTCGCGGGCCCACGCAGTCAATTGATGACTGGTCGGGCCGCGTGGTTTGTCGATCATGATGACACCCGCATCGAGCAGTGCTTCGATAGGGCGGTCCTCGGGTGGGCAGCCGTGTTTCGGATCGCTTGAAGCCGTATCATCGAGTGTCAGTATCGTCATTCAATCAGCCCCCATCTCTGTCTCGACTAGTGCGTATACTTCCTCGGCACTCAGATCATTGGCGTCGATGACGAGCGTGTACGGAGTCATGTCGTCGAGGTCTATGTCATAGAGGCTTCTGTATCGAGCCTTGTCTGCCGCCTGTCGGCGACTCGATTCGCCCAATCGAAGTTCGAATTCACCGCCCTCGCGGTTCTGAACGCGGCGAGCCCTCTCCTCGTCTGAAGTGTCGATCCAGACGCGGATGCAATGGATGTTCAGTCGGTGTGCCCACCAGCCGCTGAGTCGGCTCTCGAGAACTTCGGGGCCCGCCGAATCGGTCATAGCCTGTTTCAGTCTGAAGTCCAACGATCGGTCGACATCGAGGTCATTCTTGCACAATTCACTGAAATCATGCACTGAAAGGTCTCGGCGCTCAGCCTCGGCTCGGAACACATCACCGCCATTCAGTGAGCGCCAACCCATCTCCGCACAGATCCGCCGAACCAGCGTCGAGGTGCCACTTCCTGGCGCGCCGCTGATGGTTATCTCGACCATTGCCCTCACCGCCACTCATTGAGGCAGACACCACATCGCAACCGACCAGTACTCGTCCTCGAGACCATCATCGAAGAGCAATCAGGGCACTCAGTGCCCTGCTTCGGCGGTGCTGCATGTACATTTCCGCTGCTTCGCGCTCGCGCCGCCTGAGCCATTCCAGCCCGCTTGCGTGGACCGTCGCGACCCCTGCGCTGGCCTTTCCGGGTTCGTTGTGATCCACTCTTCGAGGCTCGCTCTTCCTGTAGCAGGTGCAAAAGAGGCTCGGGAATCGGGTCACCGGCGAGAATCAGAGGGTGCTTTCGATAACGCAGGAGTTTCAGGTGCCTGTCGATTATCCTTCCTAGTGGTGCGCTCATGGCGATGTAAGTGAAGACCCAGGCGGGGAAGATCCACATCACTCGGGCATCCATCTCCCACATCGGCTGCCATGGAACACTGACATAATCGACTCTGAATTCCAAGACTGAGTTCGCCATCCAGCTGAAAATCGCGATGATGAAGATCATGGTGAACATCATCGGCTTCATCGTCGCCGATTGCATCGCCATCTGGTCGGGCATCATTTCCATCTGCAATTGCCGCATCTTCTCGACCCGAGCGGTGTCTCTAGCCGCCTGGGCTTCTTTCATCTGGCGCTGAATCTGCTTGTTACGATGAGCGAAATGGGCTTGGGTGAGTGGGTCCAAGAAGAAGGACCTGATGATGGTGTTCACCACCATAATCGACGAGCCAATGACGAATACGGTCGGGACGAACCATTTCTCATGGAAAGGCAACAGCGGCTCGATTATCGAACCGGCTCCGACTGCGAGGCCGATGCGCAGTCCCGGAACGAGCATTATTATGAGCATCATCGCCAGTAGAACCAGCATCGGTGTCATCATGCCGGCGGCTGCTTGACCCTGAGCATCGCCACCACCTGCTGCCGCTGCCATGCTGCTGCCCTCGATGGACGTCGGATGAAGGATTCGGTCAGGCTCACATGATATGTGAGCCAACTTCACTTGAATTGATAACTGCAGGTTTCACAGAGAGAGGCTCCTATCGAGGCCTCCGTGCCACAAGCGGGACAGATGTCGGGAACAGGGTCACCGACGTCCTTGGCCTCTGACTCGGGTTCAGAGTTCTCCTCGGATGCCTCCTCGGACTCGTATTCAGGCCAATCCTCGACCTCTTCCTCAGCGGTATCGCCTGACTCTTCCTCAAGATCATCCTCTGCCTCTTCATCGGAATCTTCCTCCGGTTCTTCATCGAGTTCTTCATCGAGCTCTTCATCTGGCTCCTGATCTAACTCAGACTCAGTCTCCGGTTTTCCGGCCCGTGAACGTGCAGCCGCTTTCTCCTTGGCGGCCTCGTCGACCCATTCAGGTAGATTGGGTTCTTCGTCGACCTCGTCGCCGAAGGTTGCGCCGTGGTAATCCTGTGCATCGGCGACCTTGTATTCACTTTCAGCATCGCCTTGGATCTCGAGCACGACTTCGATTCTCTCGTTCTGCTCGATTCTCCCGATCGGCCACGATACATGGATTCCTTCGCGGGCGGGTTCCTTGGTGAAATCGACCTCCCGCTCGCCAGATAACGTCGACCGAACGCTCGAGTGCTCGATGTTGAAAGTACCCGGGACGACATCGTGCAGAGTCAGATCTTCGAGCGCGCTGTCGGAATCATTCTGGAACATAAGGAGAATCTCGTATCGACCCGGCCCGGCAGCGGGGAAGACTTCCTTGCCGGTCGAGAAGCGGCGTCGGCGGTGGACGACGCGGATCATTGGTGCTCGATTACTGTACCGCGTCGCCACCGGACCGAAGCGTTCCATGCTGAAGTCGCTGCGAATCGGAGCGGCCAGACGGCCGTTCTTGGGCGAGGGATCCGCCGCATGTAGTGGATAACTGATGATCAGGGATTTGCCCGGCTGCAAGCCCAATGGCGCTGAAGTCCCGACTGTTATCCTCAGCGCATGGCCTTGCGAGTCGGGGGAGACGAGGTGTTCCTCCAACTGCGTCCCATCGACCACCTCGATACGATATTGTTCCTCTTTGAGGTCCGTCCCCTCGATCTCTATCCGGACCTGATCCGTCTGCGGAGGAGTGAAGATTCCCGGAATGTCATCGAGCAGGCGCATGACGTTTATCGGGGCTGTGCCGGTGTTCTCGACGACCGTCGTGCAATCGAGGTCGGAAGGCACGTAAGAGCGGATTCGAGAGATGCTGTATTGTTTGTTGACTTCAGCGTCCAAGACCTTGATACTGCGTTCCTTCAATTCCAGATGGCCGGTTGATTCGACATTCGCTCGTGGCAGAATCGAGTAGTTGATCTCGTGTGTGAAGTTTGGTTTATCGATGGTTTCGATGCGCTTCTCCAACGAATCCCAGAGCCCCTCTGGAGGAATGTCTTCGCGTAGATCGTGCATCTCGAGGAATGGTTTCTCCCGCCCTGCCAACCACACCGTCGCTCCCGATAAGTTGACCACGAACGAGGATCGGTTCTCGACGACCAGCTTGCAGTAGAAGACATCCGGTCGGTCGTCTTCTCTGGGGCTGACATAGCCGAATTGGCGAGCCCTCGATGAAACCGAGTCGAATTCGGCTCGAGAAACCGTTGCTTCACAGGCGTATGCGGCGCTGACTGCGCCGGTAGCGAACCTCTGGGTGGTCCGCGTTGTGACTCTGGGATTCACTGCGAGAGTGGCACTCTCGCCGACCGAGAGTCGGCCGATGCGCCAGATGAGTTCGCCATCCTTGATGTCGTACTCGGCTCCATCGTCGAGTTCGAAATTGTCTGGCAAGGCGCGCCGGACAACGACTTCGTTGAGGGAGACCAGCGCGACGTTCTCGACGTGTAGACGGACGAGAATCTCCTGCGAATCCTTGGCGAAAACCATCGAGAGGCTCGGTTCCTGTGAGCGCTCCGGCTCGGTGTCAATGTGTTCCGAGACGATCAGCATCCGTGGCCCCGAAGCCGTGTAAGGTAGATTGGTGGTTTGTGTCGCATCGAGTTCACGCACAGTGATGGCGCCGCCGCCGATGTCGGTTGCGCTGGTGTTCTGGAGTTGGATTTCGATATCCCAGACGCGGTCCTTGCGGCTCGAATTTCGTAGGATCAATTCACCATCGATCGTTTGCTGGCGGACCGAGCCGTCCGGATTGAGTACGCTCTCCTCCTTCTCCTTCAGAGTGACGTAGAGTTTGTCGCCCGGAATGGCATCGACTTCGGCTGCGTGGCGCAGATTCGGGGATAATTGTGGCGGGGCTGCCTTCGGGGGCGGTGGTGGTGGCACCGAAGTTCCTGTGTCGGCGAAGGGATCGGTGGAGATTCCACTCGACTCGGCTTCAAGCGCCGCGTCGAGGGCGGCGTTGATATCCGAGACCTTTGAATCGGTTGGTTCCTCATCAAACCATTCTGGTTCGTCGCTGGCTGGCGGGTTTTCGAAGACAGCCAGCGAATCAGCCAGAGATGCATCCTCCTCATCGGTCTTCGCCGACCCTTCACCCTCCCCTGCAGAAGTACCTAGACTGCTCCCCCCAGTCTCGTAACCTGACGGGGGGGATGTCGGAGGCGGTCCCAATGAGGCAGGCACTGGTTCTGGAGAATCGAGGCCGGGGGGCTGAGGCGGTGGTGCATCAAAGCCGGCCGGTGGCGGCGGGGGTGCATCGAAGTCCGCAGCATGAGGTGGTGCATCAGTCTCATCGATGCTCGAGGATTCGAGTTCCTGCAAGATTTCAGAGACCTCGTCCTCATCCTCTTCATCAGCGAACCCAGGTGGAGGAGGAGGAGGCGGAGGTGGAGGCATGCCGGAGGGCGCAGGAGGAAGTGTATCGGACATAGTGCTCGGCAGCCCCGAAGGTAGGCGGTGACGGCCATTCGGCTCGTTTAATTGTTGCTCGCGTGCAGTCCAATAGGACTGATTCAGTTCGCGAATGGTTGAATTACCCCTCCGGCGGGCAGGAGTCGTGAGCAATCAGGACGGAACCACACCGCCAGTCGTCTTCGTGGTCGGCACGGCTGGTGCTGGCAAGAGCACTCTGGTCACTGCCTTTCAACGCTGGGCGCGATTTCTGGAGATCGACGTCTTGACGATAAATCTCGATCCAGGGGCCGAGAGGGTGCATTTTGATCCGGAATTCGATGTTCGGGATATTGTTTCGCTCTCCGACGTGATGGATGAATACGACCTCGGTCCCAATGGGGCACAGATTCTCGCCGCGGACCTCGTCGCTTCACAGGCATTCGATATCTATGAGGAGATCGAAGGGTTATCGGGAGACATCCTCATCATCGATACTCCGGGACAGGTCGAATTGTTCGCTTTCCGCGAGGCGTCCACCCACCTCGTAGAAGTTCTCGGACAAGGACGAGCTTGTCTCGTCTTCCTCTTCGACCCAATGCTTTCGCAGACACCGAGCGGCTTCGTCTCGCAGATGTTATTGTCGTCGATCGTGCATTTCAGACTCGGACTGCCAACAGCCAATTTCCTTTCCAAGGCCGATCTTCTGCCCCCTGAGGATCTCGCTCGTATTCTTGAGTGGGGTGATGATCTCGATGTTCTCGAAGCAGCTCTGTATGAGGAATCGGCGTCGGAGTCTGCGAGCCAGAATTCAGGTACTTCACGCGCTGAGTTCGCCATCGGTCAACTTCGGATGATGCAGCACGCAGCCATCCTACCGGGCCTCGTACCACTCTCGAGCGAAGAGGAAGAAGGACTGGCCGATCTCTTGACATTCGCTCAGACGGTATTCGGCGGGATGGCTGACATGAGGGATGGCTTCGCAGGAGACATCGAACATGAACTCCAATGAAAAGAAGGACCTTCTGGCGATCGATGATTTCGTAGAGGATCTACCAGATATCATCGATTGGGCGATTCGTTACAAAAACGATACGGAGATTCACGACGATTTCAAACCCTTGGATGGCTTATCCATCGGTTCGATCTACGAGAAGCCTTCGACCAGAACCCGAGTCTCATTCGAAGTCGGTGTGCATAAATTGGGAGGTCAATCGCTGACCCTTCTTACAAATGACATCCAACTGGGAAAGTCGGAGTCGATTGCAGACACCGCTGCGGTACTTTCGCGCTTCCTAGACGGCATCACCTACCGTTGTTTTGGTCATGAAGACGTCGCTGAACTGGCTCGCACCGCAACGGTTCCGGTCATTAATGCGTTGTCGGATCTGCATCATCCCTGTCAGTCTGCTGCTGATCTCATGACCATCACCGAATTCGGCCAGAAAGATGCTGGACACATAGCCTGGGTCGGTGATGGCAACAACGTCTTGCACGATCTCGTCCTGGCGGGAGTCGCCCTTGGCCACGATGTCAAGTATGCCACACCAGAGGGGATGGAACCTGATTCTGGAGTCATGGCTCGAGCGAGAAGAATCGCCGAGAGAACCGGAGCGAGGATCACCGGCAGCAACGATCCTGTCGAAGCGGTCAGCGATGCGGGTGTCGTCTACACCGACATTTTCGTCTCGATGGGGGAAGAACACATGTCTGACAAATTGGCCAAGTTTGAAGGCTTCCAGATAAACGAGGATCTCGTCGCCCATGCAGACTCTGATTACCTGTTCATGCACTGTCTGCCAGCTCATCGGGGCGAGGAAGTCAGCGATGCGGTTATCGATTCGAAGAACAGCATCGTCTTCGATCAGGCTGAAAACAGGATGTGGGCACAGATGTCACTCTTGACATATATGTGCAACGAGGAAGCCTGGCAAGCCTATCACGCCTTGCAATGATCAGACCAGAGCGCTGATCAGTATACCAATCAAAGCGAGAATCATCGATTTCTTAGTCATCTTCTGAGCTGCGGTATCCTCAGCGAGGAAGAGGTGCTTCTTGACGACGGTCAGCGTGAACAGGGCTGGAGCCATCAGAATCAGATGGATATCGGGGAAGACGTTGAGGGCGAAGGGAGAGATCAGGGCAATCATGGTCACGAGAAGTATCGCCCAAGCAACGGATCTGGCCTTCTCGGCCCCAACTCTCATCGCGAATGTGTTTCTACCCTCATCGCCCTCCATATCCTCGATATCCTTGATAATCTCACGAGCGAGATTGTACAGTGTGCCGATGAAGAAGAGGGACATTGCTCGCTGATTCCACGGGTCGAACACACCGGCTGCACCGAACAGCACCACAAGTCCGACCGAAAGCGAAATGGCTAGATTACCAGGCAGACCCCTCTCCTTCAGACCGAGGGTGACGGAGCCGATCGATTCATAATTCACCAGCAGCAGAATCGCAGCAAGCCAGATGAAGACGGCGGGATACCAACTGCTGAAGTCCTCTGTCAATCCCGATGCTATCAGGCCACCTTGGGCGAGACTGCCGAGAGAGATCGCCATCATCAGCAGGATGCCGTTGCGAGCCGACGAGATTGAGATTCGGCCAGAAGGAATGGGGCGGCCGGGTTGATTCACTTTGTCGATATCGAGGTCGAGATAATCGTTGAGAGCATTCCACGAAGCCATGAAGGAATAGACCGAGAGGCCGAGAAGAAGGGTGATTCTCGCCTCGTCGCCGGACGGTATCGCCTCGAGTGCGAGAGTGGCGCCGAGGAAAACTCCGACAAGACCAGTAATGCAGTTACCGGCTCGGAATAATTCCAACCAATCCGAGAAGCTCGCCACAAGACGGCGGCGGGTCATGCGGTATTGATTGCTTGCCCATCTCAAGCCGGAATCAATTGTTGCTCATCAGCCAACGCCCAGACGCAGACAGTGTAAACGCTGCCGCGGAACTGCCCACGCTTATGGCCTACTTTGGCGAAGCGGCGATCCTTGGCGAGGATGTTGCCGACTTGATTCATCGTCGCACCCCATCGAAATCTCTCATTGAGATGGTCGAAGACCTCGACCGTGTTCGCAGTGCCCTGTTCTTCCAACAGTACACGAATGGCCTCACGCAGTCGGTAAGTTCGGGACATCAGAGCGCCTCCACCTTAGCATGCCGAGATGAATCTAGCGAGGCGAGTACCCTTGCGTGTAGTCCATTCCAACTCGATCTGTTGACATTCACGCGCATGGCAGGTTTCGGCAGAGGTTGCCAAGCGCCTCGATCAGCTATGCGACCTGTTGAGTTGACCAACTGGCTGTTTCGGCGTGTGGCAGGGCTGTTCGTAGTCTTCCTCAGAGTCCGGAGGCAGACTATCCTGACGGGGTCAGGGCGCTTCCTGTAGATTCGATGGCTGTTGTGGTTCGGGCTTCGGTTCATGGCCTGATGACGCACGGTCAGCATATCAACCGCCGGAACAGAGTCCTAACTGAAAGTGAAAGTGAATACGTAAGTGAATATGAAGAGCAAAATAGACGCTCCATCCATCGTTTTCAAATACGGAATGGGGGTGGCGCGACCACCACGCTCGTGTAGTGTAGTTCGGTCCATCATGACGGACTCTCGATCCGTCGACCCGGGTTCAAATCCCGGCACGAGCACCAAATCTAATTCTAGCAGATTATTAGAATAGGCATTCATCCACCGAACAATCCAAGACCTATCATCGGTGTCACGGAGGACTCCTGAATAGGTCAGAACGGTCTTAAGTGCCGCTTCGTTGCAGTAGTAAGGTCCGAATGCGTGTAGAGCATGATGTGAAATTGACCTTTGACGACGTTTTGATTCGTCCGAAGCGCAGCACGCTGGTTTCACGCTCCGATGTGACACTGGAACGCGAGTTCAAATTCCGCCACACCAGCACCACTTGGGCCGGCGTGCCGATAGTTGCAGCCAACATGGACACTACCGGACTGTTCTCGATCGCCAAGGTCCTGCAGAACCACGGCATGATCACCTGCCTGCAGAAATTCTACGCCACCCGCGAATACAGCGCCGCTTGGGAGGACGGCGTCGACCCCAGCCATGTAGCTGCCACCTGCGGCTCGACCGAGAAGAGTTTCAGCCTCCTGAAACGAAAGATGGCGACCAATCCTGACATTCCCTTCATTTGCATCGATGTAGCGAATGGTTACCGCGAGGTGTTCTTGGATTTCGTCAAGAGTGTCCGCGATGAATTCCCTGACAAGATCATCATCGCCGGCAACGTCGCGACGCGAGAGATGACCGAAGCGCTCGTCCTCGCGGGCGCGGACATCGTCAAGGTCGGCATCGGCCCGGGCTCGGTCTGCACCACTCGCAAAGTCGCGGGTGTCGGATATCCACAGCTCTCTGCCATCGCCGAGTGCGCCGACGCGGCCCATGGCCTCGCCGGCCATGTCATGGCCGATGGCGGCTGTTCTTCACCAGGCGATGTCGCCAAAGCATTCGCCGCCGGCGCTGATTTCGTCATGCTCGGGGGCATGTTCGCCGGCCACGACGAGTCCGGCGGCGAAGTCACCGAAGGTCTCGACGGGCTCTACAAATCGTTCTACGGGATGTCCTCAGCAAAAGCGATGAAAGCCCATTACGGCGAGGTGGCCCGCCACCGAGCTCCCGAGGGAAAAGAGGTTCGAGTGCCGTATCGAGGGTCGTTGGAAACCACGGTTCAAGAGATTCTGGGCGGAGTCCGCTCAGCCTGCTCATACGTCGGCGCTCGCCGCATCAAAGACCTGCCAAAATGCACCACTTTCATACGCGTGACGCAGACCACGAACGAAGTCTACCAGCGCTTCGACGTCGAGAAATGATTCACGATTCGTCTCTCAGATGTCCAGCACGACTTGAGCCATCCAACCCGGACCTTCGAAGGTCGGAATCGAATCCACCCCTTCGACCATCTCGGACTCGAAAATCTCCCGCAGAACGAGGTCGTGCAGAGTCACGGCCTTCACCTCGACCTCGAGTTCAACAAATTCGGAATCGACCCATGTCACCTGTGCAGCGATGCGATTCTGTGACGTCTGAAGGCTCGCATCGACTAGCCATCTGTTCTCTGCTGCGCCTTGGTACAGCACCTCTTCCAACCATCGCACTAAGCCCCTCTCCAGGTCTCCTCCTACGACGTCCACGGACCACTCCGCCACGCTGCGTTGGTGTTGGGGCAGTTCCCTCGCGCCTCGCTCGGAGAGTTGGATCGACTGCATCGCCAAAGCAGATTCTCGCAGAGTTTCCTCGACAGTGGGCGCAAAAACGCGAAACCCGATGTCCGCAGTCGTCGGCATAATCCACCAGGACATCGTTTCAACCTCGGTTCTCGCAGGGTGGCTAGAAGATGAAACCCACTGGTCAGTTGTTGTCGCACAACTCGCCCTGACTAGGGAAACTGGTCGGATCCTTGGGATTCGTATTCCATTTGTTCTCACACTTGTTGATGTAGCCATCACCATCAGAGTCGATGTTCGCGTCGGCGGGATCCATCGGATCGAAACCGAAGTAATATTCCCATCCGGACCACATTCCATCATTATCGTGATCCTGATGATAGACTTCTGAGCCATCCTTCCAGCCATCACCATCTGTATCGGGATTGACAGCGTCGGTTCCGTTCTGGTATTCCTCGAAGTTGGTGAAATTCTCCAGATCGTCGTAGAACATCCGACCCTGGTTGGTGGTAGGATCGATGTGGCACTCAGCGTTCTGAGGATCATCCCATCCTGGACAATAGCGATTCAGTAAATGCGTTCTATTCAGACCATCACCGTCGAAATCCTCCGAGCCATCGTCGATGCCGTCGAGGTCCGAATCAGGCATCCTCGGATCCATCGGTCCTCGAGCTCCGAGGGCGTCTAGAGTGTTGTTGTCGACTAGGCCACCACTGATGGCTCGCTCGGAAGCAGAGACCTCCCATCCGTCCGGCAGCAGGTCTCCGTCTGTATCATCATCGACTGGATTCGTGTCCCAGCGATTCGGTGCTTCAAGGGAGTTGAGAAGGGTGTCGTTATCGATGTCGAAGGCGGAATCCGGCATCGATCCGTATGAAGGATCGAGAGCCCATCGGCCCCCGGCTGGAATTGTGAAACCTGTGAGATTCATCTCGTAAACGAAATACTTCGGGTCGAGGGCACCATCGCCGTTGCGATCCCCGCTGGTCTGGAAGCCCTTGAGATAACTGTCCCAGACCCAGCCTCCGGGTCCCAGTCCACATTCGAACATCGAGTCGCATCCTAGAGGCAGCCAGTTCTGTGTCGTCACCCAGAGGCTGTGGCTGTTGGTGTTCTGCTGCACCGAGAAGACCTGCATCTCCCAGCCGTCGGGCTGACCATCGTCGTCGGTGTCATTATCGAGTGGGTTGGTCGCGCTCTGCCATGGGCGAGGTATGTGGAGGACTTCTCCGCCATCGTTCAGCCCGTCGTCATCGGTGTCGGCATTGTTGGCGTGTGTGATGTACTGATCCAATCCATCGACTACTTCCTCACCATCGTTGAGGCCATCATTGTCCGTATCGAACATCGAGGCGTTGGTGAAGTAAACTGTGCCGTTCCACATGAATCCGTCAACAGCCTCGGTGAAATCCTCGAGGCCATCGCTGTCGGTGTCGCGGTCGGTCGCGTTGGTGAATGTCGTGTAGTATTCCATCGAGTCCGAAAGTCCATCGCTATCGGTATCGTAAACTCCAGGATTTGAACGGACGTGAACGTCTCGTACGCCCATATCGACGATGCGAATCGTCCAGCCGATGACCTCGATACCATCAATCAGACCGTCGTTGTCAGTGTCTGCCACGAGAGGGTCTGTCGAGCGACCGTCGACGATTCCATCACCATCTCGGTCGCGGGCGTTGTATTCGTCGAGGTTGGTGAAGCGCTCGTGATCCTCGACGACGATTGCGAGGTCCTGAATCCGGCTCTTTACCTCCTCGCCTATCTCGACATCGATCGCATAGACCCAACCAGCTGTCGGTGTCTTCACTGGCAGGTTGACATACTGGCTGTTCTGAACCGTCCGAACCCAGAAGATGGTGCGGTTCACCTGCACGAAGTCACCGACCTCGACGACTATGCTGTGTATCGTGGTGACGCCGACGAGGTCGGTGAAGCGAACACCGCCATCGCCATCGGCGTCGTAACCGTCGAAATCAGGATCATCCTCTGCATTGCTGCCATCTTGAGGATGGATGCCGTTGTGATACTCCCAACCATCAGGCATGCCATCACCGTCGGTGTCGGGGTCGAGTGGGCTGGTGAAATTGGTCGGACCCCAGGTATAGGCGACCTCGTACTCCTCGACGTTGTTGAGTCCGTCCTCATCACCATCTCCATAGGCGTCGGTCGAGTTAGCGGGGTCGAGCAGGGTGTTGTAGCAATACTCGAATCCATCGGGCATTCCATCACCATCCGTGTCCCAGTCACCCGGTCCATTGAGGCGACCGTCGCCATCCATGTCCTGGTTGAACCAGGTCAGGTCGCCGATTCCGCTCATCAGACTGGAGTATGGTGCATCCATGCGAATGGTGCCGAACTGCGGCACGCCGCAATGGACCTGAAGATCGAGACTCCCAAATGCGACCTCTACGCGGTCTGGAATCAGATCATTGTCACTATCCTCCTCGAGAGGATTAGTGTCGTAGCGCTCCTCGAGATAATTCGGCAATGAGTCTGGACCCTGTCTGTCGATGTCGAGAACCGAATCACAGGAATGCTTGCCGTTGGGTCCGACGGGCAGCTCATTCCAGGTCTTGCTGCCGATGATCAGCAGCATCTCGGCCTCGACCTGCGGAGTAAGGAGCGGGCAGCCCCAGTTGGGGTTAAGAGGATCGAGCAGGGTGATGGGACCTTGAGGGGTCTGGACAGTCTCGGTGTAGAGCGATTCCCAGCGGTCGTTGAGGCCATCTCCATCGCTGTCCCGGACGGTTGGATTAGTCCCCAATGCTGCTTCTTGCTCATTGGTCAGACCGTCACGATCAGGGTCTCCGAAAGCCCCGTTATCTGGATTGGGGAAGGTCTCATTCTGCTCGCCAGCCTCTCCTCCGTCAGGAGGATTGCCTTCGATGTCGCCTGTCGTCGCCTCACCACTGTCGAGTGGATCGAGACCATTCTGTATCTCCCAACCGTCTTCCATGCCATCGCCATCGGTGTCGTTGTTCCGCCAATCCGTGCCATAGAGCGTCTGCTCCATCCGGTCGGGCAAGCCGTCGTTATCGAAGTCCTCGCCGCCGTGTTGATCCTCAGGACCGCTGGGAAGGATATCTTCTCCAGCTGGTTCGAAGCCGCCGGATACCGTGGTTGAGAGGCCGGCGTCGATGATGGTGTAGAAGCCTGCAAGACAGAGAGTCGCGGCGATTGCAGCGACCGCATATTGATTGTGAGTCAGCGCCATTTTCCACACCCGGCCCCTTATGGGGCCGTCCCGTTGACCTTGGATGTGGCTATAATGTTTCAGAGCAAACGAGCCTTGGAAGTCAGTCCGCAATGGCTCGACTAGGACGGATTCTGAGGGCTACTGTTTGAGCAGAAAAATCGCATTCAAGACGCCCATTTCGGCCATAGGCCCGTTCCCAGCAACCGAGCAGTACGCCCCCTGATAGCGCTGGATGGAAAGCTGTCCGGAACTTGAGTTCGATTCCGCCGTTAGCGTCCAATGAAGTGGCGGATAACAACGCGCCAAGTCCATGTTGGCTCAGGTGTCGGCGAGCAACCTGTATCCAATCCTCAGGTTTCGAAATGAAAATGTGATGATTCGATTGAATGAATGATTCGCGCATGGAATCAGCAGCAGCAGTCCACCAAATTTCCCTTTGGGGATCACTGTTCGACCAAGAATAATCGTCGCGACCCTGTTGAATCCCTTCGAGGTATGGTAAGCAATAATCCTCGAAGCGCAGGATGAGGTCGCGATGAAGGAACATTCTCCGCTCATTCATTATCGACCAATCTCCCGAAGAGTCCACCCGCAGATCCACCCACATTTCTTCGACCAACTCCCTCTTCGGTGCAGGGAATTCCTCATCCAGCCAATCCTGCCTGCGAGGCTTCGGCACTGGGACTTGGTTGTTGTCTGGCGTGAGGGTCACGACCAACCCCTCTTTGGAAGTCTGCGACCATACGAAACGGTGTCGTTTTCCAGTCGCTTTCTCCCATGCTGCTGCGATGAGACCGGAGCAGATAGGCCCCGATGCGGGCCTATCGACCAGAATCCTCGTCTCTTCGCCATCATCCAGGAGTTCGTATCGGCCAAGACCCCTCGTCTGCCAATCTTGAACCGTGCCAGACCAAGTCGAGGAATCGCGCCCTGATGGGAGAGCATAGCCTGCGAAACTCATCATGTGTTCCTCGTATTCCACTGCAGCATGTGCAAGCCGCCGGCCGAGACTCTGTCCGAGCCTCTGCTCGAGCCCTTGAAACCAAGATTCAAAGGCTCCAACACCGACCCTCCAAGCGAGTTTGTAAGGGTCATAATCACGGGCGATATCAGCGAATGTACCGTCTGAAATCGGTGTCCATCGACTGGTCAGCAATTCATCAGGAGGGGCGTCTCGAGCAAAGGATCTGAAAAAGTCAAAGAGACCCATTTCATCGAGCCTCGAGGAATGCCTCAATTCGAGAGAATGCCTCTTTGAGAATAGAGATTTCAGGCAAACAGACCATACGGAAATGGCCCGCCCCGAACTCCGGCGAGAAGCCGGAGCCGTGGACGACCAGAACGTGCTTCTCGTGCAACAGGTCGAGAACGAATTGCTTGTCATCGGCAGCCAGCGCTGGGTCTGTGATTCTCACGAAGAGGTAGAACGCCCCGCCAGGAATTTGACATTCAAGCCCATCAATTTGGTCAATTCTTTCAAGGCAGTAATCGAGCCGTTCCTGAACCCGAGCCCGATGACCCTCCAACCAGCCCATCTCATCGGTCAAGCCAGCGAGGAAACCGTGCTGAGCCGGTGTCGAAGCACACAAACGACTGCGCAGAAGCCGCTCCACCCCGTCACGCACCAAACCAAGCCGCCCCTTAGGGTCGTGCCAAGCCATGTAGCCGATGCGCCAGCCAGGTGCGAAGTAGACTTTCGAAACTCCATTCAGGGTGATTACTGGAACCTCATCTGAGCGCGAGGCAACCGATACCAACGAGCCAGTGAAATCGAACCCATCGTAGATTTCATCGGCGATGATCGTGCATTTAGGCCATTCACCGGCAATCTCGATCAATTCATCGATCTCTCCGACCGTCGCAACATTTCCCGTCGGATTGTTCGGGTTGATCAGAACCAGAAGTCGGACGCTGTCATCCATCTTGGAGCGAATATCGTCGAGGTCGATTCTCCAACCGTCATTCGGGTCCAGCCGATATTCGACGGTGGTCGCGCCGTACATCTGCGGATAAGCCATGTATGGCGGGTAGTGAGGACCGGGTGCGAGGACTTTGTGACCATTTTCGAGAAAGGCGGCAAAGATGATTTGCAGAGCCTCAGTAACGCCGTGAGTGACGTAGACATCGTCAGAGGTGCAGGACCATCCCTTGCCATTCTCTGACGCCGAAATCGCATCACGCAGAGCCGGAAATCCGTACGACGGGCCGTATCCATTGTCTTGATTATCGAGTGCTTTCTTGTAGGAGTCGACCATGTGATCGGGTGTGGGAAGACCCTCGTAAGCGAGTGGGTCGCCGATGTTCAAGCGAATGATATCGTGCCCTTGTTTCTCCAACTCGACCGCGGGCACGACGACGTCGCGAATCGCATACTCAATCGCAGCAGCGCGAGCCGCGACCTCGACTTCTTCAACCACAATGAGGGGGAGAACTCGCGCATGATGAACCCATCCATCCTGAACTTCGGAATAAACCACGGAGGGACAGGGAGCACACAGATCCTCTCACTGAGCGCTCGATGTACGGCTCTCGCCCGTCAAAAAACAAATCAGCCTCTGTGGCTCAGTGTTGCCTGCGGTTGTTTCAATCAAAGCCCGAGAAGTTGGCGAGCAGCATCGAGGGCTGCGGGAATTCCATCTCCATTTGAGCCACCACCTTGAGCCAACGTCGGCCGTCCACCACCGCCACCGCCGATGTGACCAGCGATCGCATTCAGAATCTCGACCGCATCGTGCCGTTCTGCAGCTAGGGAGCCTTCTGTCGAGGCGACGATGAGTTTGCCGCCGCCGCTGCGAGTTCCGAGGATTGCGAGCGTCGGCTTCGAGGCGTCTCGAGTCAGTTGAGTGAGCATCGTCATCATCTGTTTCATCTCGCCATCAATCTCCATGATCGCATAGCGGATTCCGTCTTTCTCGACAGCATCTCCACCCCCTCCACTGGTCCGTAGTCGGACGATTTCCGCTTCAAGAATCTCGATACGCTTCTGTTGGGATTTCCATTCCTCGAAGAAGCGCTGAACCGTCACTGGAAGATTCTCAGGAGAGACCCCGAAGACCTCTGAAGACTCGTTCAGAAGGCGCTCTTGGGCGCGGGCGTGTTCGCGTGCGGTCTCACCTGCCACGATTTGCAGACGCTCCACTCCGTCTTGGACTTGACTCGACCTGATTATGCGCAACTCCCCTACTTGACCCGCTTCATCGTGATGCGTTCCACCACATGCTTGGACGTCGTGCTCGCCGATTCTTATGATGCGAATCTGTTGCTGTTTGGGCGGACCGCCTTGGTAGAGTTCGAAGCCGAAGCGCTGGTCCGCTTCGGCTCGGCCCATGACTAGTTTTTCGATTGAAGGGTTGGCAGAGATAATCTCGTTCGCGTGATCTTCTATCTGGTGGAGGTCATCACGAGTCAGACGCTGGAAATGAGTGACGTCGAGGCGAGCGTAGCGCTCGCCCTTGTTCGAGCCAGCTTGCCAGATATGAGGTCCCAGATGGGCTCGAGCGCTGCCGCCGACGATGTGAACTGCCGTGTGATGGTCCATCAGTTGGCGGCGGCGGTTCCAATCAACTTGGCCTGAAATTGGCCCCACCTGCACGGGGCCATCCGTCAGGTGGATGATCACCTCGCCTTCGATTCTCGTGTCGACCACGCTCGTATCGCCAAGGCTGCCTTGGTCGCCTAGTTGACCGCCGCCCTCGGGATAGAACAGCGTACTCCCAAGGATGACAGCGTGGGTCGGCTCGCCCTTTACCTCGCTTGAGAAGTTCAGCGTGCTGAGTTGCCCTTCTGTTAGAGCGCTGCAATCGAGGACGGTCGTCTCGAAAGCAGTCTGACTCGTGTCCTCGTAAAACTCGCGAAGAGTTGCTGCTGCGCCATTGGTCGGGAATAACGCCTCGCGCGTCTTCGCGATGGCAGCAGTCTTCGTGTGGAGAGCATTACGCGCCGCCATATCGGCGGCGAATCCGACGCGCACGCTTAGGTCCTCCCAACCCAGTGCATGCGCGATCGAAACCACCATCTCTGGATTCAATCCACGCTCTTCGGCCAAGCGGAAGAGCGTCTCGTCGGGCGCTTCGGCGGCCGTTTTCGGAACTGAGCGGAGAGCGGTTCGAACAGCCGCCTCACCCTTGCGCAACATCTCGTGATAGCGTGCCTCCTCGAGGTCGAGAATCTGCAGAACCGAGGTCCGCGATTGCACGAAACCGTCGAAATCGAGGTGAGTATCCATGTGGTGCGCGCCCAACTCCGCAAGCGTTACTGCGAGGCCGAGGTCGCCGAGCATCCTGCAGACTCGTCGAGCCAACATACGCACGAGATAACCGGCTTTGGCATTGCTTGGAACCAATCCATCACCGAGCATATTGCAAATCGCTTGCATATGATCGGGTATGGCATATATGCTCGACAGCGGCTCAGTCAATCGTTTCAACTCCCCAACTGAGATGCTGATTCCCTGCTCACCGAGCCGTTCTGCCAATTTCTCATAGAGCGAGGCGACATCGGTACCGACATCGATGTTGAGGATTCCAGCCAATTTCGACAACTCGCCCAGCAAGGCATCGGTGTCGACATCCAAACCCAAGCCAGTAACCATAGCATCGAACCCAGCGAGTTCCTTCAACCACTCAACAGATTCAGGATAAATCGCCTCGTATATCGTCGGAGTACCAGCCGCAGCCCAGCAGAATCGCTCGAGACCATAGCCGGTATCGATGATCTGCAGATCCATCTCACGATAGCGAAGACCCTTGATCTCAATATCGCCATCAGTATGCTCCTCCAAACTCATGAAAACCAGTGTCGCCAATTCGAGCCCGCCGACGATGACCTCCAACGCGGGCCCGGCATTTCCGCCACCAGACCATGGATTCTCGACATAGGTGATCTCGCTCGCAGCGATGCCCAGACGGTCCGACAGCATCTCGTCGCAATAGCGCACGCACTGGTCGATCCAGTAGACGACAGCCCCCTCCTTCGGACGATTGAAAGTGTGGTGAGCCATCATCTCGAAAGTCGAAAGATGCCTACCCGAACGGCCCACTGCGGCTACATCGGTCAGTCGGATACACGGCTGGCTGATTACGAGCGGGTTGGCTGGCGGAGGTACTTGCCCGCTCGTCACATGTGGTTGGAAATCTGCTATCGAAGCGATGGTCAGATGGATGTCATCTCGCCATCGCGCTATCACAGGATAGGGTTCGATGCGTGTGTGGTCACGTTCCTCGAAAAACCCAAGAAACATCTCGCGCATCGCGTCCTTAAGCGCCTTTCCGCGCATAGGAAATCCATCGATTATAGGAGTGCCAATGAAGGTGTACGGGTCCTCTGTCGAATCTCCGCAGGTGTCTCGTGTAGGATCTCGTGTCCAGAAGTGAAGGCCCGTGACTCTGCAGGTTCGGCGCTCGAACCCGGCCTCATCCCAGTACGGAATATGGGTCTCGCCGAACGACAAATCAGCACCTCTTGGTCGCTCCATTCACCGACCGGTCTTGAAGGCGATTGTCGAGATGGCATGGCGGCGCGTTGAAATCGGCGGCACAACACGGTCGGCCATGAGCGCTGAGTGGCGGCAGCATCTGCAGTCAGATGGGGCGGGGCGGATGCGAATTCGTCGACACGGCTCAATGCTGACCGACGCCATACTGGTGGCCGATGCTGAGCATTTGGCGGAACATACCGATGACCGTTCGCCCGAGCAGTTGTGCAATACGGCGGGGCTACCGGGAATCGTCGGGGAAGCCTGGGCAATGGCCGATTGGCATTTCGGTTACGGCTTTCCAATCGGCGGCGTTGTTGCGACAGATGTCGAGGCTGGTGAATTAGGAGGTGCCATCTCTCCTGGAGGAGTCGGATTCGACATCAATTGCGGAGTTCGACTCTGTGCTCTCGACATCGAGATTCGAGATGTCGATTCAAAGGCGCTCGTCGATTCATTGGCGAGCCAGATTCCTGCCGGGGCGACGAGCAAGGGTGGTGTTCTACTCGATGAGACGAGCATGGATGCCATTCTCAGCGAGGGTGCAGCTGCTGCTGTGGAATTAGGTTGGGGAGAGGCTCGAGATCTTGCTGCAATCGAATCGAATGGGCGACTCGAGAGCGAGGAGAGAGACGTAGGTGAGCGCGCGCGAAAACGCGGTATGAAGGCCCTCGGAACCCTTGGTTCCGGCAACCATTTCCTCGAATTGCAAGTCGTCGACAGGGTTGTTGACGAAGTCGCAGCTGCTGCTTTCGGGCTTCGAGAGGGGCAGGTGACCGCGATGATTCACACAGGTTCGCGTGGCCTGGGTCATCAGGTCTGTTCGGAACACGTCGCCGCCATCGAATCCAAGTACACTCGAATCGGCGATGAATGGGTCGCTGCCGAATGGGATTATCGTCTGCGCGACCGACAATTGGCCGCTGCTCCGATATTCAGTCGCGAGGGTTCAGCTTACCTAGATGCGATGCGAGCGGCTGGGAATTACGCCTTCGCGAATCGCTCGGCTCTGACCCAACGCCTGCGAACGATTCTCAGAGGTCATCTGGGAAGTGATGGAGGGCTCGAATTGGTTTACGATGTCTGTCACAACATCGCCAAGGTCGAGGATCACAACGTTCATGGTAAATCGTGCAAATGTTGTGTGCACCGCAAGGGCGCTACCCGCGCACTCGGTGGTGACCATTCAGAACTCGCAGCTCAATTCTCAGCAGTCGGGCAACCGGTTCTCGTTCCGGGCGACATGGGAACCGCTTCGTGGGTTCTAGCCGGACCGAAGGAGGGTGGCAACGACGCCTTCTCCTCCTCCTGCCACGGTGCTGGTCGCCGACTCTCGCGTACAGCTGCTCGGAAATTGTTCGATTCTGACGAATTGCGCGCACGCCTCGAAGCATCCGGCATTCATGTCCGCGCCAAAACACCGAACGTCCTCGCCGAAGAGGCGCCTGACGCCTACAAGGATGTCGACGAGGTCATTAGATTGAGCGCCTCAGCCAACCTCGCCCGCCCGGTCGCACGCCTTCGCCCATTCGCAGTCATCAAGGGTTGAAGCCGTGATTTTCAGGGAATTCAGAGTTGATTGGTTCTATTAACGAGATTCATTGCTTCGCTTGATAGCGAATCTCGATTTCATCACCATTCTGCATGACGTAGCTCTCGAACTCTGAGTTCGACTCGCCATTGACGAACATCACGACTTCATTATCCTCATCGGAAACCTTGTTGAGGATGTGGGTCGAATCGAAGTCTTCGCCCCAGATCCGAAAGAATGCGTCGATTGGTGCCTCCATCGGCTCAGTGGTCTCGATGTGCAATTTACCCGAGGAGTCATGTGTGTGTATTCCTCTCATTCCATCTGGGCATCGATCATCCTGGATTCCGACATTGTCCGGTATCGCTATCTCATTACCATCGATCACCAGTCGGAGATTCGCATGGATGTGAGTGACCTGTGAAGTGTGATCCGCCGAGCATTCCCCGAGAATTGGGTAATCCATTTGATTGCTCAGCACATCTTCGTCCAGAATCGCGACCGCGACGAATGCGGCGGTCAGAACGACTCCTGTCAACATCACTGCCTGAAGTGAATCCATCAGCCAGTCCACCGGTCGAGCCATATTGAAGTGTTTCGTGCGGATATCATGCCTCGGCAGGGCGAGACGCCTGATTACTGGGAGGATGCGAAGCGGAGACTCTGCCTCATCGACCCCCCTCTCGCCGCAGTCATCAATGCCAAAGGAGAGCTAGGACTCTCCAGCCGGGGCGACCTTTTCGCCACTCTCATCAAAGCCATCGTCGGCCAACAGATCTCAATCAAGGCTGCAGCGACGGTCTGGGGACGCGTCGTCGACCTCATCGGTGAAGTGAAACCCGAATCCATCCTCGCCCACACACACGAGGAACTACGGAGTTGTGGCCTTTCGAACCGCAAGGCGGAGTACGTAGCCGGCATCGCAGAGGCATGGCAGGGCGGCTACGCCGATTATGACTGGGATTCGATGGACGACGAGCGGGCCCTCGAACTTCTCGTCGCCCTTCGAGGAGTCGGCCGTTGGACGGCCGAGATGGTTCTCATCTTCACCCTGCTGCGACCCGATGTGTTCCCCATCGACGACCTGGGAGTGGTGCGGGGCATGGAGAAGGTGTACAACGAGGGTGGGGTTCTGGACAGGGCAGAACTCAATGATATCGCTTCGAATTGGAGTCCTTGGCGAACCGTCGGTTCGTGGTACATGTGGCGGGCCATCGACCCTGAGCCAATCGAATACTGATCACATGCAGTAGCCGCGTCTGGGCTGTTCTGGAATCTGTGGGGAAGCGCCAGACTGGACTCCATCCGCCTCTTCCATGATAATCGTCAACAGCGTGTGGACAAGCGTTCGCAAGTCTTCGACTTCGTCCTTCAATTGTTCAACCGTCACGGCCCCACCATCTTCGTCCATACCCATCCCCATCTCGAGAAACAGTCCGTTCCTCAGGAAAAACTCCAATTTTCTTGGGTCTATAAACTCGACAGGTCAGCCTCTCAGCACAACGTGGTTTCGGAGCCTTGCCACGACTTCGCCAAAAGCGGCGGAGTCGAGGTCAATCTTCTTCGTCAGACTGATCGTCAGAGGCTGCTTCCTCTCCGTATTCCCAAGTCTCTTCCTCTAAGTAAGAATCATCATCGTCTTCGTAATAGTAATCATCCTCACCGCGGCTCCTCATGACGAAGAACCCAACCAGTGCGAGTGCCATGATGACGACAGCCCCCATCAACCCGTAAGTCACTCCAGCATCCTGTCCACCGCCGACCTCTTCGGGTTCCTTGACCAAGATTCCATTGACAGGGTAGGCTGGGTTGTCCAGATCTCCATCGATGATGACGTAGAGCACAGGTTGACCCTCTTTGCCAGGCGTCCACTCGAATACCGCATAGACCGAGGAGGTCTCGGCTAGCAACTCTAGTTCGATGGTCGCGGTCTCGGTTCGCCAATTGTTGTCGTCTTTCAGCTCGTAGAGGTTGATCTCGATGGTGCCATCACGCTTTCCGTCATTGCTCCAGAATGTCTCGATGATGACTGTCTCATCGATGAATGGATCCTTGGGATTGATGACGATGCTGTCGAGGCTCGGATTGAATACCATTATCCGCAGAGCGACAGGACGGGGGGCGGATTCACTGCCCAGACCCTGAATCATATTGCCCGCTCGGTCGGTGGAAGTGACCCAGAACAGTATTCGATCGCCATTTTCAATCTCGAAACCCTCGAGGGCTGGGCTGAAGTCCAGTTCACCTTGGAAGATGTCCCTGCCCTCCTCATCGAAGAGCATCGCGAGACCACCGGTATCCTCTGTTCCGGCTACTGGCAGATTGTTCCTCAAGTAGATCCAAGCAACTTGCAAATCCTCATTGGGAAGGCCGATCTCGTCGACGATCGTCACCGAGACGATAACCTCCTCCAGAAGATCCGATTCGAGAACCGTCAGTGAAGAGTCTGGATAATTCACCTGATCGAAGAGCACCGTCGGTGACTTGCTGTCGACTGTCACCTGAGCGTCGGCGTTCTCGCTCGAACTACCGACCCCTGGAACATTGAGGACGAAGGTGGTCAGACCCATGTTCGCGTGCAGTGGAACTCGCATCGGCAGAGTCATCGAAGCCGTCCAAGTTC
>OFIK01000015.1_pt1 | contig 10705 bp, 10 predicted proteins | sample 1534931 | NCBI WGS metagenome assembly OFIK01 (sample SAMEA104347342, study PRJEB22522) | marine metagenome | biome: marine biome; feature: marine water body; material: seawater | collected 2015-08-27T00:00:00Z | depth 2901 m
GGACTCCACATTCATTGATGGAGAGGGAGATTATACTGCAGTATAATCTCCCTCTCCATCAATGAATGTGGAGTCCGGACCACTTACGGCTTCAAGGGTAATATTTTTACCTTGTAAATCAATTACGGCATTAGCAGCAAATGATGATTGATAGACACTTTGATTATGCCCGCCTTGATCCTGATTATATTGATTCACTATTTGGACATATGATTGTTCAAACTGGAAGTACACACCTGAAGAATTTGAGGCCTCAACTGAATAATCGTATATACTGTTAAAATGGCTGGTGCCAGTTTGAATTGTCCAATCATTGCCAGGGTATAAATTTTGATTACTATGAGTAAAGTTTATAGTTGTAACGGTATTGCCGCTGACGGTAAAACTCCCTGACTGATACCCATAATCATCTTGATAATCAAAATTATATGTTGTTCCTGCTCCACTGCCGGAATCATATGTATACGTCCCGGCTAAAACGAGTATCCTTTTCCCATCCGTTGTTGCTTCAACGGAGATGGCTTCTTGTAAGGTGTGGTATGGATTTGATTGACTGCCATCTTCAGAACCGGTTGCAGAACCATCCACATAAATCGTTGAGCCAGAAAATTGAGGAGTAGCAGATACTTCATCTGAATATGAACTTTCGTATGAATTGTCATCAATTGCAGTAATGCGGAAATAATAATTAATATTATTACTTAAGTCTGATACTGTTATTGATGTTGCATTACTAACTTCAAATTGTTTTACTGAAGGTTCGGAACTGGTGGCGTAATAAATACCATATTTGGACACATCTGAATCAGAACTGGCGGTCCAGGACAGATCAACCTGCCCATCGCCCGCCGTAGCAGTTAAACCGCTGGGTGCATCCGGGATAGGAGATTCAGACAATGCATTTTCTATAGTCCCAATGTCTGGATTTCCGCCGCCGCTGCCTGGGCGATCATTACCTAAAATATCTGTATCGGGAATTAAGCTGGCACCAGCAATAGACGTCATGGATGAAGTCGCCCCGACACCTAATAGTCCGCTGCGCAGGCTCAAAGCATAATTGTTATTATCCTCATTCGCGAATTTAGGGTCTTCATTTAAATTATCCGTGCCGCTGGTTGCCACCTGGGCGTCAGAATAATTCATCACAATATAAGGAAAATTCTCACTGGCAAACATTTGCTCACTGGCATCACTTGTAGAAGCAGTGTTGCCCCAAATAATAGAATTTAAGAAATACACGCTGGCGCCATTGGAACCACCCAGCCAGAGTGCGCCGCCGCGTCCATCCGAAGCAGATGATGTGTTCTCAGCATTATTTTTTAGAATATCTGAATGCACAAAATAAACCTGTGCTCCATTTGTAACTGCACCACCGCCGCCGCGACTCCACCAACCTGATGTACCGCTGCGGGATAAATCATTATTATAAATAAATGTATTAATAAAATTGGTGGTTGAACTCCCGATTGCATAAAAACCTCCGCCATACATATCGTTCTGGTCCCCTGATGCAGTCCCGGAATTTCCTCTGATAAGACAATTTGTTATATTAACTGTATTGGAGTTACCGCTATTGATATATAAACCAACTCCTTTAACCTCACCAGAAAAATAACCGGATGTCATTGGAGCGGTATTACCCTTAATAGTCGTTCCACTAACATTTACATCAGTATCGTTTATATAAATACCAGCACCGGACGCAGCCTTATTGCCTGGACCAATTACACAATCTTCAATTTCAATGAATCCAGCATTATCAATTTTTATTGCACCGCCATTCCCATCTGGTGAAATGGCATTTACAATTGTCACGCCCTTGATTTTCATTGCAGTATAGGTATAATTGTAAAGATGAAAGCCATAATATCGGTTATTGAAGCTGGCGCCCACATCAATGGTGACGGAATCCGCACCGCCAACACCCATGATAATCAGGTCTTTCTGGGGGTTTATATTATTATTCCCATAGCCGGTAAAAGTACCTGGTTTTAATTTAATGGTGTCATTTTCTGCAGCTTCATATATCGCATATTGAATTGTGGCAAAGGGAGCGGTTGAGCTGCCGTCCCCCGTAGAGTTATTTCCTGATGATGAAACATACCAAACAGGTCCGAAATAATCAGGCGTTGCTGAAACAATAGAGGAAACAGATCCTAATGAATTATCATCCCCTCTAAATTTTAAGGCATAATAATAGGTTGTGCCGTTGGACAATCCTGTGATTGTCAGGGATGTCTCGGTTCCACTGGTTGTACTATCCACTAGCGTTGCTCCTGCTCCACCTGAATATGTACTTTGGTAAATAAGCGTCCGCGCCACACCGCTTCCATCGGGGGCGTCCCAAGTAAGTGTTACCTGCTGTGAGCCGGTTGCAGCAGAAAGGTTTGCGGGCGTTTCAACACTCGGGGTGGCAGAAACAGGTGAGGACATTGCGCTTAAACTATTATCCGCTATCTTCGTTTTTATACCATAATAATAGGTTGTACTATTGGTCAGGCCTGAATCTGAATAAGAAGTAACAGTCGATGCTACCGCATCGATTGAATCCAACTCATCAGTACTGCCGCCCCTATAAATCAGGTAATGGGCAATACTTTCAGACGTGGATGCCGTCCAGCTCAAATCAGCTTGCTGATAGGACCCCGTAACTGCTAGATTTGTTGGCGGCTGGACGCCTGCTTCTTGTATGACCAATCTAATAGATGCAACTTTTGAATCTGGAATTTGGTCCATGTCGCTGTTAAATGGATAATGACCAGCCTGACTATCTGAATATCCCCTAATACCTCGGGTAGTATATACATTCCGCATATACGTACCGCCGCCTGTTATCCAATTGATATTATCATGGCTGTACTCGATAATGAGATTGCTTACACCATCCCATGTTACTGGCGTAGTAAAATCAAACTGGACCCAGTTATTCGGGAGAAAATCACCCGCATAATAATTTGCCGGACCATGAACGACGGTTGTTGCATCAAAACTGGAAATGCTTGTATTGCTTGTCCAGCTATAGGCAATGCGAACACTATCCAGATTCATCATCCCCGGCGTTTGATTGACCTTAAGTTTTATACCTGCAATACTGGATCCTGATAATATTCCGGCATCTGCCAGATCAGACGCCCAGTAAAGTGACTGGTGTTTTACATCATGATAGAACGAATTGAGGGGATAACCCAGATCATCGCCGCCGACACCATATTCTGTAGCATTGGTTAAGAGTTCGATTGAGCCATCATTGTCACCACCGCCGCCGGAGCAGTCATAACACTGATTCCCAGACCACGATCCGCCGGCTACGGTACAATCAGTTTGATTGTAGATAGGTGGATCGCATGGCGTCTGAGCAAAGAGTCCGGAAGATAAAAATATGGTTAAGAAAAGAAATATCTTTTTATTCATAGAATGTCTCTTTATTGTTATTAATTATTCAGGCATAGCCGGCGGCTCCGGCAATACTGCAGGTGCATCATCTCCAGCCATAGCCAAAGCAGCTCCTCCGCCGGCCACGAGTAATAGGCCGCCCCATAACCACCACTTGGTCCCGCCTTTTTTAGCAGGTGCAACTGCAGCAACCGCACCTTGAGGCATTTTTTGTTTAGCTATTAATTGCTCCGGTGCCGTTAAGCCTAAAATTTCCCAGGCCAGGATTTCAATTTCAGTAATGAGACCGTCAATTTCACCTTTATAGGATTTACTGACTGTTTTAATGGTTGCGCCCGATTCAACAGAGAACATTTTAGCATCGATAGTGTATGTGTTACCCAGTTTACCAAATGAACCAGAGATCATGTTCTTTACACCAAGCAGTGCACCCACCTCAGCGGCACATTCCGCTGATGTACAACCGGATTGTTGGAAGCCCTGTTCGTTCAAGATTTCTGACATCTGACCACGTTCCACTAATATAACTGCATTGGTATTGGCTAACTCTGATGAAAGTCGATCCGTGAGGGTTGCTGCTTCCAATTTTGAAATGCCTCTTCCTTCAAAATCCAAAACAGCGACTGTATACTTACCGGATGCAAGTTCCGCTGCTGTTTCTTCATTGAGAGCAGGGTTGCCCTGTGCCAGCAATAATACTGGTAAAAACAACCCTGTGAGGGCTTTAAAAACTCTTACTTTGGTCTGCATAAGATTGCTCTCCAATTTATCAGAGTGTGATATAATTTTTCAGTGCGCTGGAACACACCTTATTCCTCTTCAGCCATTAGTTCATCGATGAGGACGGATAATTCGCCTTCCAGATCTTCGTCTTCATGGAATCCCTGCCTGACTTCTCGAATTATCTGAAATTTATCGATGACAAAGAGACGAGGCAATGTTTTTGCGCCATAGCGTTCTTTTGCCACTCCCCGGTTATCGTACAAAATTGGTATGGTAACACCCTTTTCGGCTAAAAAGGGTCCCGCTTTGGGCGAATTCTCATTTCCCCCTGTGCGGGTGGCTTCGGTGATATCCACCAGAAAAAATTTGACCTTTTCATCTTTATAGGCTTGATAAACATTTTCAAGATGGGGTAATTCTTTCATACAGGGCACGCACCAGGTAGCAAAAAAACTCAATACCACGGGGTAGCGATCTGGTTGAGACATGAATTTGCGTAATTTTTTATCTCGCTCAACTGTCCAATTTTTCAAAAATTCAAACTTTCCTGGGGCATACATCAGCGCCCATGACGGCGCCAGGTCGCCGGGTTTTAATCCAGGATCCTTGGTTGTATCACCCGGTACAACAGCCACCTCGCCCACACCCTGCGTAAAACCAAGGCTGGTAGAAATCAATAAAATACTTATCCATTTAATCATATTGTTCACATTCGTCCTTTCTATAATCTAAGTTTATCAATCTAAAACAAAAAGCACTCGGCAGTCCCGTAGAACACCGTGAGCGCTATTTGCAGATTGTATCTTCATTACATCGGCGTTGGCGATGACAATATCGGCCTTATTTGCACCGCTGGTAGACACACCTTTAATAACCAAAGGATTGCCTTTTACTCTATCATCCGCAGACGCTTTATCGAGACCTTTAGCGTAGCCGACCACACCATTTTTAATGGCATATTCACGAGTATAATTACCGGGACCATACACAACACCGCCATTTTGATCTAACACTCTTGGCGACATGGCAGGACGCAAGCCTAGTCCGCGTACATCAATAATTAAACCAGTTACAGCAGAAGTTGTTGGTCCATCCACAGTGGATGTAATGGGAGCTAACCCTGTTGCTGTGGGCTGTAAAAAACCAGTTGATGGTGTCAATACATCTGAAATTCCGCTCATAGGCACTTCATACGTAACTTCAATTGATGTATCACTCAAATATGAAACTTCTCCCACTTGACGCGCACCGCGAATAGCGCCCTGTACCCGTGATTTGATTACATCATCAAACATAGCATTACTCATGGTGGTTTCGCTCGTAATAACAACACCATTCACAATTTCAATGAGTTGACGTAACGCGTCCTGTTTTGCAATCCGAAGTGCTGCTCTTCTAGCCTGTCCTGCATTTATAACATTTTCTGGAATAAAGCCAATCCCTATCGCTTGAATAGTCCGATCCGAATAATTAATGGAGCCGCGCTCAAACTGTTCGCCTACAAAAGACGATTGCGCCATTAAAACATTCAAACAGAATAATATGCTGAATAACTTTTTCATAACGTACCTCGTTGTTATTGAATTATTTCTACTGTTAAACGATTACCGGATAGTCCTGTAACTTTAAAATCTAATCCATCCGGGGATGTTCTACTTAATCCCATGGCCAAGGCTTGGGCTTTCCCCTCAAATTCTACTTCAAATTCAGCTACACCGTCATTCAAGCTTTTGGCATAGGCATTTCGAATACCGGAAACTGTCTGTGCTTTTAAAAAAGATTCGAAAGTCATATAAGACATAAAGTCTGCATTTTTTAAAACAATATATACTTTAATATAATTGGATTGCTGGGTACTCCATTTTTCAATGAGCTGACGAATAATATCTGTGCCAAGGTTACCCGCCGCTTCATTGGTGGCATTCACACCAGCAGTGGATGGTGAAATATGGGGTTTCTTCCCGTGGGCATTAGCAACAACTGCCAGAATTTCACCGGTATCAGCGCGAACAATCTTACCATTTATATCCGCCTGGCCAGATGTCATGCCGTAAAATTCTCCGCCAGATGAGATTTTAGCTGTGCCGATGACAATCACTTCCGCTCCCAGCATACTGGCTATCTTCGCAGCCGCAGACACGTTCCCGGCCAAGGCTTGTTCATAATCCTGCTGACCTTTTAAGGCTTGAACCAATTGACGATCAACAACATCAAACCCTTTATCATAAAACATGCTTAATAGCTTTGTTTCCGCAAAATCAGTGGGAGTATTATCAATAAGGTTTTCCTCTCTGATCATAAAAATAATACGTGGGCGGTTCATGGCATTCAATAATGTTTGGAGTGCCGCCTCATCCTGCATAACCTGATCCAGCATTTGGGTAACTTCTGCATCAATGGTTATTTCCCAAAGCCCATCCGGCCCCTGACTTTCAGAAACGATTTTAAATGTCTTTATAAATCCCTGTGCTTTGGAATAAATATTATCACTTAAAGATGTGGCCGTTACAATGGTTTCTGATGAAATAAATGCCCCCAAACCTACTTCCACGGCATCGCGCTTGGCTTGTTCAATTGCCGCATCTTTTGTTAGTCCATAACCAGTCCCTTGGGCTGTTTGCCCTTGACCCAAAGCGAAAGATAAAATCAAACAAATTGTTGTTATAATTGTTCTCATATGTAAAATAACCTTTATTCTTCGTTAATCCCCTACATTGAATACCGAGTTAAATTATCTCATTGTATCTCTATATGCAATGACAAACATAATTACGTGTGACCTATATCATAATCCCCTATTCATAGGCTTTTATTTTCCATTCATTTTACCCTATATTCTAGCAAGAATACTAACCAAAAGGGTTCAACCATGAAACATTATCTATATTTAACACTTACTATCCTTTTGTTGGCCGGTTGCAGTCAAAAGCCGCAAAGCGATGTAGATACACCTGAGTATCATTATAAAGCGGGTATGCGGGCAGTGGAAACCGGTGAATACAGTGCGGCACTCACATCTTTCCAGCGTTCCGTCGATCTGGACAAAAAATTTGCTCCTGGTTATTGTGGGCTGGGATTAGCACACGCACACCTTGGTAATGTAAAAGAAGCCAAGAAAAATGTGGACAAGGGTGTGAGTAAGGGCAGTAAAGATCCCGATGTATTAGCTCTAGGTGCCAGAGTGTGGATCACCTTGCGGGAACATGAAAAAAAATGGTTTAAACGTGCCTCCAAACTTCTAGATAAAGCACTTAAACGAAAGAAAAACCATGAAGCTTCACAATACTACTATGGTGTAGCGCATTTATACAATTATGAATTTGAAGAAGCAGGGTCGTATTTTCGAAAAGTAGTTGATAAAAAAGGTGATTACGCCGGCAAAGCCGACGCCAAATGGAATTTGGCCCAGAAAATTGTCCGGGCCATGCCGGGAACTCCTGTAGGGAAGAAAGTAGCCCTGCACGAAAAGATCACTCGTGCCGACCTTGCTGTATTATTTGCTGAAGAATTAAAGATCAGCGAACTGTTTGCCAGAATGCCGCAGCAGAATACCGGTTTTCAAACTCCGGGGCAAGCCAGCGCAGGTGGTAGTGCAGAAAATCCAGTGGACAGCAAAGGCCATTGGGCAGAAACCTGGATCAACGAAATGACTAAATACAGCGTCTTGAATGTGAGTCCAGACAGAATATTCTATCCAGATGAAGTTATTTCCAGAGCGGAATACGCCATGGCCGTCCAGCGTTTGTTGGTTGTAGCAACAAAGGATCCCGGATTGGAAATCCGCTATTTCGGAGAAAGTCCTTCAAGATTCAGTGATGTGCCCAGCAGTCATTATGCCTACAACGCCATGGCTCTTTGTGCTGAAAGGGGCATCATGCACGCTGATATGATTACCGGTAATTTTAATCCTTCAGGTCCGGTGACAGGTGCTGACGCACTGCTGATTATTCGCGGAATTCAGAGCTCTCTGCGCATGACGTTTTAATTCAACCTTCTGTTTAAATTAAAGGCACATCAATGATGTGCCTTTTTTATTATGCTCAATCTTGTCGATAAACTAATACTTCTTTATGAACTACTGCTTACGGTACATGTTCTATTATTTAAAACCAATATCCCCGATTGGGGCGGGCACATACAGTTAAATATTTTTATTATTGGCTGGATATTCTTTTCAGCTTGGACAGCAAATCGTTTCAATCGCCAACCGTTTAAATTCATCCACACATTCTACCCCCTGTTTCTACTCATCTGGCATTATCCCCAAGCCTGTGAACTGCGGTATTCTGTAATCACCTCCAGCTTAGATCATATCTTAATACCTTTGGATTTAGCTATTTTCAGGGTAGCGCTTTATGATATCATTCCTCGGAATTTGAATCTGCTGAGTTTGGAAATATTTCACTTTTTTTATTTTTGCTACTACCTTTCCCTCGGTGTACCAGCATGGATAGTGTATAAAAAAAGAGATCCTCAAATCAGTGCATATCTTTTTGTAATTATGGTGACCAATATCATTCATCAGTGGTTTGTAATCTTTTTCCCGGCGGATGGGCCAGTGCCTTTACGCCCTGATATTATGCCTGATGGAGTTTTGATGATCCCCATTATGAACTTGATCTACCAATTGGATGCTGGTGGCGGTGCCTTTCCCAGCCTACATGTGGCCGGAGCTGTTATTACCGGTATGTATGCTTATAAATTTTTACCCCAATGGAAATGGTTATGGATCTTCACTTTTTGCGCCATTACTGCAGCCACATTTGTATGTTCATATCATTATCCAATAGATAGTCTTATTGGAGCAATTACAGGATGGTTTTGTTATATTTACATACCTCGAATCCATGACTATATCAACTCTAAATAAGTTCAAATTCACATTACTGATTATTTCAGTAATATTTTTCACAAGTTGCGTGGAAACTATCATTTATGTCCAAGTTCATCCTAACGGGCGCTATAACATAAATTTCATCACCAAAGGCGATTCCACCGATGTCTTCAACCATGATTTTCCCCATCCTGCCGGACCAGTTTGGATAACAAATGTTGAAAAAACCCCTGGAGAAGATGATGATATCTGGGTCATGAAAACCAGCGGCATGGCTAATGGTGCCTTGCTTTTTACAGCTAGGGAAGATTCACTAACTGCTCTCCAGCATCCCCTTCAGGTAGAACGCAAAGAAGGCTACTTCACCACGCGATACACCCTGCGCAATGTATTTAAAGGACGCCAGGTATACCGCAAATACCCGGCTTTTGGACGCAGCCTGCAGGAAAGTGATAAAGATTCCACACGCTGGTTGGACGAAGCACTTTACTATATGTGTACAGCCGCTATCAGTGATCTGCAAAACGATCCTGAAACATCAATCAATTCCGATCTGTCAGAACGAGTGCTGAACCATATCCACAATACACTGGCCCGGGTTAGTCAAAAGGACCTCTTTGAAGAATTAGTAAACAAACAAAACTTCATTGATCAAATGCTTAAACCATTTAATAATGATTTACCTCAAGGTTATGGTACATTATTAAATAAATCTACAGACGAATATGAAGAAGAACTCCGACTTACCAGCAATCTGCAGGATGATCAATTTCAATATCGTGTATTGATGCCCGGCGCTGTTACTTCAACCAATGCCGATACGATTATAAATGATACATTGATGTGGTCATTTGGACTTCAACAATACATAAATGATGACTATGTTATTGAAGCCGCTTCCATTGTGTATCCTCCTCAACGAATCCAGATTGCAATTCTAATATCTGCGGTATTAGTATTAGTCATCTTATATTTAGCTTACAAACGGAGAAATTGAAATGAAAAAACTTATCCTTTTACTTTTATCATGATTGGTTTTTGCAAAACCAAAATTTAACGATGCTGATTTAAAATCCATGACTCCCCGCTATTTTCAGCGCAACCATACAGCTCCAAAATTATTGGGTGTGAATATCTATAAAACACGAGAAGGTCGTGTATATCAAGTGGACATCATGACAGACAGAAATCGCACCAATAAAGATATGGATTTTGCCTATTCAGCTCTTACCAATTTGGGCCAGTATACCAGGCAAAAATTCACCCAATTTATGGTTGTGATGCACAGCGATGTCCGCGGCGAGCCGCCGCAAGTGTGTATCGGTAAGGCTAAATGCAGTATTGATACTTTCATTCATGAGCGGGTGAGTTATGAGAAATGGTATTATAAGAATTGTATCTATTTCAAGGAGATGTGAACTTGCCCTTTATCAACGTAAATTCCAGTTATCTTTAATTATATCCGAGGAAGAATTATGACAAATATATTTACAAAACACCCTGATTCCGTTGGTGAATCCTACCTGGTCCATGGCGCCAAAGCCGTTGGTTATAGTGTGCAAATGCTATTTGCAAGCATTTGCTGTATAGTCCATGCTGTATTTCCTTTTGTGTTTAAATCAACCGCCAGCAATATTGCCCGGAAGGTGGTTGGGGATGTTGAAAATCGCATTGAAAACGGTAATTCAGAATAACATTCCTTGAACACCTTACTTTTTTTACTATTGAATCTAATAACTGATTCGACTTCTATAG
>OFIK01000017.1_pt1 | contig 10136 bp, 4 predicted proteins | sample 1534931 | NCBI WGS metagenome assembly OFIK01 (sample SAMEA104347342, study PRJEB22522) | marine metagenome | biome: marine biome; feature: marine water body; material: seawater | collected 2015-08-27T00:00:00Z | depth 2901 m
GCGGGATAGGATGTGTCTACGAGTCCGTCTATATACAAATCAATAGGAGTAATATTTAAATTTTGCAGATCTTCAAACCCTTCCAAAACTTCACCACTTTGATTAAAAGCAATAATAGATTTAGTTCCAGAATCCGCCACAAACACATATCCATTTGAAGCGACGGAAATTTCTACTGGATGCTGCAGTCCCATTTTTTCATCCCAAATCGGGTGTATAAGTAAAAATGTTGTATCTCCTGCAGAAAACTCACCATCATTATCTAGTGAGTCTGGAAGTTGCAATTTTTCCACACAAGCATTGGATAGCAAAACAATTACAAATACTAAATAAATTGTTTTCAGCTTCAAAACGCCAATCCTAGAGACAATCGTTGAGGGTCAGATAAATGATTAAAGTTTGCGTATCCATAATCCACGCGGAGTTTTAGTTTACCAATGGGTATAATCAAACCGGCACCAAATGAAACATTTTCTTCTTCTTTATTTATTTTATATCCACCTCGCAAAAAGAATATGTTTCCATAATTGTATTCTAGACCTGTGGAAATATTTTCAGCATTATCCACTGGGTGATTTAATTGCAATGAAAATAGAATGGATTGTTGAGCTGTCTGCCATATTTCCATAGCAGCCCCAACCCTAAAAACAGTTGGTGGTGAAAAAGATTCGAATTCAGTTGTTACCGTTTTCTCTTCACCTGTATCCGTATCTAATACATTTTTTTCAAATGTGCCATCTGGTTTAGCTTGAGGGCCAAAATGAGACAAGGAAGCTGAAAAACGTAATGACTTAAACCCAGTCCAATAAAATGTACCCATATCCAACATGGCTGTGCTCATGGTTCGCCCTGCTAAATTTTCTTCAACTTGTTTCAATGTAATACCGAAACTGAATCGATCTGTCATACGTGCACCATACGTTAAGGCAATAAAACGATCCTGATAAACAAAATAACTTCCTGATCCGTGGGGTAAATATTCAGTTGTTTCCTCCATGGGTGCCATGTGCAATATACCAAAAGAAAATCCGGCATAATGTCGTCCACTTATATTTCGGGTAATGCTAAAAAAATCATAATTAATCTCTGCCGGCCATTGAATTCGGGAAGCGGAAAATTCTGTCTGATCAAATTGAGCTATTGTACCTGGATTATAATAAACGGATGCAGCGTCTTGCTGTAAAGCAACGACAGCTTCCCCCATGCCTACTGCTCTAGCGCTTACGCCGATTTTAAGAAAAGTATATACGGATGTACCAACACGCTGACCGCCCAAAATGGGGAAAAAATTTTGCCCATTGATGCATGTAAACAAGAGTAGAATTAATATGAATTTTTTCCCCATCAAAAAATAACCTGTAACCCCAATTCAATGGTACGTGGTTTGCTATTTCGTGATGGATCATAATTCGGATTCGGTCTGCTAATCATACTGTAAGGAATGATTTCCCCTGGATTATAACCATGACCCGTGTATGGATTCACTCTTCGTGGTATCTGTTCATTAAATACATTTTCAAGATCCAAATACAGTTTGTATTTCAATCCTGCTATGTTAAATGTTTTGTGAAGTTTTACATCCATCATACCATAACCGCTTACATTTTTCATCCCGAGTATTTTAAATAATTCCGGTGTGTATTCACTGAAATAAGCGTAAGGATTATCACCATCTCTTGGGCCAACATAATACGGCACACCTTCTATATACCGTATGCCGTCTTCATAATCATTCGTTCCCAGAATTGACCGTGTATATCTTCTGCCGGTACCGAACTCGATGCGTACGGCAACACCCCAATTTGCAGGATGGTTATAATAGATATTGCTAAAGAATTGAAGTGGTTTATCCCAACTCATGAAATTTTCGCCCAATGGCTTTTCATTTAATGCACCCGCTTGCACAAGAAGATTATCCAAGGGAGTTGAGCTTTTACCAGTTATGATTGAATAATTAAAGTTCAAATCCACGTACCAGCGTTTAAGCACCCTACTTTTAAGTATAATTTCTATTCCACGAGCACGGGCATAGTCTGCATTAAAATACATGTTGAATCTTAAATGTGCATATTTTGGATTGGAAGGTGTTATCGTTTGAGATGTTTCATAATCAAACATATCCTTCCAATACGCTTTCAATTCCAAAACTTGATCCTCACTAAAACGGTGTTTAATTCCCAACTCGTACTGGACCGTGGTTTTGGGATTCAAATTTGGATTACCAAATACCTGATAGGTTGATTGTGAAACAGAATTCAACTTGGCATACACATATTGGAATGTGGGTAATTGAGAAAAATGACCATAATAAAAATATAAGACATCGTTATCAGTCACCGGGTGGGAAATACCAAAGCGTGGACTAAACCTACCTTTTCCTTTAAAACCAAAAAGATCGAATGTTTCATTATTGAATTTTTCACGAGCCACATCCGTTATAATGACCGTATTTGGATTATTGATTGCATCTTCAACGTATTTCCCCGGAAACCAGTAATCATAGCGCATACCCACATTTACGGTCATTCCTTCAAATGTGATGCGATCTTGAACATAAAATGCTCCAAATGTTGTTCGGGCATTATACATATCATAATTGGCACCAAAACCGGAGGTGCCAGCCCATGGCTCATCAATATCAAGAACTTGAATTTCTGTCAGAGTGTTTTCGACGCCGGCTTTTATCTTATGTCGATTTTGAGTCCGATAGACCCAATCGATATCAAATCGATAATTATCGCTGGCCACATCATACCATTCCGGCGGAAATCCCGTGTCATAAAATTCATCTCCATATGTAATGGTTATATTCCCATCCTGATCGACAACAGTATAGTTTATGGGATCAAGATCCAAGCGTTCATCATATTCTGTCCAGTGCAAGTCTTGAACAGCGCTATGTTCTAAAGTGAGAAATCTGCCCATGGTAATCACGTAAAATGAACGAGTACTTAAGGTGTGGATCCAGTTCATATTTAACAGGCGTGTTTCACGAGTAATTGTATTATAATTATCCAGAATTTGCTGATAACTATAGGGGAAATAAGTAGATGAAAATGCTCGGGGCATGAAATAGCCTTGATTGATATTTAACGAAATATCATAAGAAATACTGAATTTTTTCTTGGGTGTAATTCTCCATGTTAGTTTATAAAGCCCATGCCAGTCGTTATTTTCTCTCCCTGCTAAAGAAGACAGTAAATCATCTTGTTTACTGCTTTCCATTCCAGGGATAGACCAATAACGATGGGGAGATAGTTGGTTTGATGTTGGCAGATTACTGTCATACATCTTTCCGTAACCATTAATGAAAATAGAAAATGAACCGGGCAGATCAATGCCCAGTTTTGGTAATAACAATTCTAAAAATGGATCGGGACCTCCAACATTAAATTCGACTCTATCAGTTGAAAAATGAGAAATAACATCTTGATCCATTCCCCAATTATCACTGGCATATTTGAAAGATCCTTCAAAATGTTTTCGACCTTCTTTTAAACGAATATTTATTATTCCTGACATGGCCTGACCATATTCAGCATTATATCCACCCGTTACAATTTCCAATTCTTGAATCGCTTCCGGATTAACAAACAAATTCCCTGAATAACCAGATAGAGGATCTTTTACGGACTGGCCATCAACAATAAACATACTTTCATCAATGCGGCCGCCGCGAATATGAATCTCATTATCTTGAGTGGTAACACCAATCTGTTCAGATAAAATATCTTCAACGCTGGAAACAACTTTATTAGCAATATCCTCACTGGTAATGCGGACGACACTCGCTGTTTCATCCACATCAAAAAGTGGTTTTGAACCTATTACAACAACTTCTTCACCGAGCGTTAAGACTGTTTCTTCCATCCTATAATCCAAGAATGTGGTTTTGCCAAATTCAACACTTATTCCGGTTTGGAGTAAAATTTTATAACCAATGATGGATGCTTCAATATTATAAGTACCAGCTGAAATTCCCGAAATATAATACCGTCCATTTAAATCTGTTGCTGAACCATAATACGTCCCTTTAATAATTACATTGACACCTATTAAGGGGTCATTCGTTTCTTTATCAATAATTTTTCCGGAAATTTTTCCGGTGTTTTGGGCAAATACCATAAGTGGAATAAATAAAATAAGCCAGCGGAATCTCATTCTGAAAATTCCTCATTTAATAAATAATCGATGAATCCTTTTGCGGAAATACCACCATCTAATACTGGGACGGAACCATTATGCATGGGAATTGAAAACAAAACAACTTTACCCGATTCAACAGTTGGTGATACCTGAAAACGACCAAGGCTGCATACATTGGGTGAATCAGTCCACTCATCAGATCCATCGCCTTCTTCCACATTATAAAGATTTTTTATTGAACTGAATTCACTTGAGTCTGGTTCGAATCCTTTTACTCGAATCGCAACCAATTGAGAAAGGGCTAAATCAAGACTGTCTGAAATTTCAGATTCTAGGATGGTCCCTTGAAAAAGTCGCCCAGAAGGATTTATCACTAAAGTAGATTTTATTGGAAACCATGTAAAAGTAGAATCTTTAAGTTCAGGTGTATTCATCAGCAAATGACCTCCATCCATAACGTAATTAAGCAAACTGCTTCCTGCTTCATGGTACGTTTCTCCACCTGTATATGCAGAATACCAAATTACTTTATTGAAATACTTTAGATTCGCCGATACATCGCTACTTGAATAAGGTAATTCCTTACCAATTTCCCATATAGAAAACTGATCTGCGCCTATTATGGTATCCAATATTGATCTGTACCAGTCCTGGGCATTATTTTGACTGTCTTGAGAAAAATCATCTACTAACAACACATCACCATTTACAGCCATGACTCGCCAAAATCCCGGTTCATTGGGGTTGGTGCCATCAGGGAAAAAAACGATATCACTTTCAGCACCTGCAATATCTCGGGCTTTGATATAAAAAACATGATATCCGAGTTCGATATTTGTTAGTGTTAAACTGGAATATGATGCCGCATCCAATTGTGTCCAACATGTATCACAGGTGTCATCTATGGCATAAAAAATATCTGTAATAGTTTCAATTCCATCTTGATCCGAGACGTCCCACACAAAGGTGCGGGTAGGAAATGTTAAACTTGTATCCTTTTGAATATCTGCAACAAATGGATTACTGCGATAGCGAAAGCTAATCTCTGGAGCAGAGTTACGGATAGGGACAGTCAACTTTGCTGGAGTCGCATCGGCTAAACTATCGTTATCTACTGCAACAACTTCAAAACTGAACACATCCAGATTTGTACGAATTGGGACAAAAAACAAACCCTCTTCTTCGGATGTATATGTCCAAACTGAATCAGAACTCCACTTGTATTTATAACCGATAATATTGCCATCTTTATCCTCGCCCCACCAATGAAGATGCTGTTTACTCGTGGTTATTGATGTGAAAGCGTGATCCAGCGTATCCCACACCATTCCCGGTAACGGCTCTTCATCTATGGCATATATGTATTCCCCGTTAGTAGAGTCGTAATGAGCATAGATTGTATCATTGGCGATTAATGATAAATATGTTTCAGGTGATTCATTTTCATGGGAAATAGACGGATCCTCATAATCCCAAAGAGAACATGAAAAAAAGATGAAAAATGAAATAAATCCCAGGCGGTGCATACTTTAAACAATACAGGGGCGGTATTAACCGCCCCTGTGCAGTGTTGTTTATCTTACCAGAAGCATCTTGCGGTGAGAAATAAAATCGCCTGCTTTAATGCGGTACACATACATTCCTGAGGCAACGTCTGTTCCTGCATCATTTAAGCCATCCCAGTTAATGACATGATGCCCAGCATCCATTCTGTCAGAAACCAATGTTCTCACCTTCCGACCTAACACATCATAAACCATGAGTTTCACATCAGAATTTTCAGCTAATTGAAAACGAATCCGTGTTTCTGGATTGAATGGGTTTGGGAAGTTGGGATAGAGAGCAAATTCCCTGGCAATGCCAGCAAAATCATTATCAATCCCTAACTGACCTAGGTCTGCCATGTCCCTGATTTGGATCTTGTAAGTACCAAAACTGAAATTGAAGATACCTGACACATTGGTCAGGGTAGTTCCTTCTTCTAATCCGCTCATGAAGCTGTTTGCTTCCATAGTTGCCATATCATCATCAATGAGACATTCAACGCCGGAACCATCAACCACAGACCAATCGAATGAGTTCACTGATGAAACAGTCACATCACCAATTGAAACTAATACACCTTCGTAAGATTCTACTTCATCTGCATCTTGAGCTAAATCAGATGTACCAACTGCGAGAGCTGCCATACTGTTTCCAGTACCTTCGACAGTCACAGATGAGATATTAATGAGCTTGGTATTATTATCGTATTTGAAGTGCCAAGCTGGGTCATATTCTTCCACGGTCCCGGTAATGGTTACTTCATCTCCTCTTGACAGTTCAGAATCATCCCAGCCATCAAAGATTATTCCACTCCATTGAGCAGAGCTACTCTGGAATGCATAGGCTCCATAACCAGAATTATACTGGGCTGTATCAGCGGTAACAATTCCTGTAATTGTAACTTCACAATCATCATAGGGAGAATCTCCAGATCCCCACTCGGTGTACTGAATATCAAAAATTGAAAGATCACCGTCTTTACTCAGGTAACCAAACTGGTTTTCATCTATGTCGTATGGAAACGTACTGGTTTTGGGTTCGTCCTGATCGGTACCGTCATCAGTAGCAGAAATATAATAATTAACACGCGCGCCGTCTGTTCCAGTAGCAGGTATGGTACCTCCGTATGTATCACCAGCCCCACTCCAATCCATAGTCGCTGACTGATAAGCTCCATCATCAACTGAATACATGATTTCAGCAGAAGCAATCGCTGAATTATCAATTATATCAGCTGATACAAATACAGCATCACTAGGACCAGGAGTACATGGAGTTCTGGATGCCTCCGAAATAGTTGGCGGACCAGCGCCATACTCAATATCAGACATATAGAGCGGTTCCAGCTTATAAGCAGTCGAATCTACATTGGAGCCATAATGATGATAAACCCAACCTTCGATTGAACTAATAAATGTTCCTACAGGAGGAGGCCCGACAGCATCATAATAAACTTGAATGCTGTCAGAATCATCATCCACCAATACGCCACCGGAGCCATCATCCACTTCAAATATTTCGTATTGCAGATCATTATTGGTTACAAGACCTTCTTCTATCCGAACGGTTACATTACCCCATTGTTCTGCCGTTGTTGGCCAGCGCAAATCGCCTGACTCTATTAATTCCGGCTCTGGCAAATCTTCACCTACAGCCAAAATATTAACAGGTTCAGTAATAAATAGCTCTGTCATATTCGCTGGGCCTGTAGAATATTCGTATACATAACCTGTTGCTTGAATGCGATCGCCTTCATAGAGAACAGGGAATGCTGAACTGTCCGGATCGTAGGATAGAATTGAACTCCAAGGACCGCCATTTTCATCTTGGAATATGAATTTAATGCCAGCACCGGCATAACTCAATCCTGTGGGCATGGTGACAATACCTTCTATAGTAACCGTATCTCCATACATGTAGGAAATATCTGATTCTTCATCTTCACCAGCGGCAATTAAATCACTATAAAGTACCTGCTGGATACGCTGCAAACGAACTGGGGCTCCATCTGCTTCCACCACATCGCGAGCCAACCTGGGTTCAAGTTTTGCATTACTATATGTGTAAGTCATAACGCCGGCAACTCCAGCCAATGCCTGTCCACTTTCAGGAAAATAATAATAATCCCAAATATCATCAACACGCAGGGAATTGGTTCCATCTGTAATAGACCATTCTCCATTACCAAGATCCGCATTGTCAACTGTCATACCGTCAACCTTTACTAAACAACCTTCGTAGGCTTCCGCTTCTGTTCCACCTGTCATAACCTGTCCCGATGTAACAACAGACGGACTGATCATATTGACAGCAGGTCCGTGAATGATCACTTCTGTTACATTCACTATTTCAGTTAAGCCATAGTATTCATCAACGGTTCCGGTTAATGTAACACTATCACCTTCAGCAACGGAATGAACAACTCCGGAGGATGTGGTGAAATCAAAACCGTCCCATCCATCATATTCAAAAACGACTACTCCATTCCAGGGACCCTCTTCATCCTGCACATGAAGGTAACGATTACTGCTGCTACCCCAGAATTCGGCAGTCACTACACCACTAATCGAAACAGACTGTCCATCCAATGGACTGGCGTCATCCGTCGTTGGATCGCTCACATACTGGATATCATAAATGGAAGTAATTGCCCCACCGGTTGGAATCACCAAATAGGTATAATCATCCGATGAGCTTGAATTGCCTTCATTATCTACAGCAGAAACAGAGTAAGTAACTGTTGATCCAGCTGCTTGAGCAGGAATCGTTCCTTCGTATGTATCGCCGGATGTATTTGACATAGCCACATCGGTGTCAGTTGTTCCTGAATTATATGTCAGTATCGCACTGGCAACCGACCCATCGTCTGTGATTGTTGCTGACACCGTGACATCATCCGCTTCCGTTGGAGATGTGGGATCAATGGCAATATCAGCAATAGTGGGTGGACCACTTATAACGATATCATTATCATCTCGAGGAATTATTTTATATTCACTATACGAGTAATTTAAAGGACCTGTGATGGAATTGATTATTTCCCCAACTGTCGGAGTATAGGAGTAATTCCCGGCATTATTTATCACCAAAGTGTCTGTTCCATCTGTCACCCACCATTCGCCATAACCGGTATTAGCGTTAATAACTGTTACAGTTTGAACCTGAAGTAAAACTCCTTCCCAGGGCTCCGAATCTGCCAAAGCTAGCGTCAATACCTCCGGATCTGGTAGTAAAGCACCAGTTGCAAAAACAGTTATAGAAGTAACATTCTCAATTTCTGTTTTTCCGTAATATTCAACGTAGGTTCCTGCAACTTGAATACTATCCGCGCGATTTACAGTCAGACCGGATGAACTGGAAATATAAACATTGATACCGGAATATTGACCCGTACCATCCTGCATATAAAACGCAACACTTCCGTCCGGAGTTTCTCCGGATCCTGCGGTGACTGTTCCATTCACAATAACAGCTGTTCCTTCAGTAACTGCTCCAGATTGTATATCATAAATAGAGGTCACACCCGGTGTTGGTGCAACTGTAAATGTAACTGTATCAGCTACATGTGAGCTAAAATTTGCATGACTGTCATCAACTAACCAGATGATAAATATGTGTGATGTTTCTGATAATCCAGTTAATGCAATATCGTCATCTGTATACTGCATCACTGTGGAACCACCATCTAAAGCATAGTGTATATGTCCGTCTCCACTGCCCGCTGCTGCTACTGTAAAATTGCTAACATCAAAGGACACTGTTACATCAGTGGTATAAAATGTTTCTCCCTCGGTTGGACTTGAAATTGCAATTGAAGGGTCTACGTGTGGATGTGATCCAAGATAATCCCACGTATTTTGGGCATATACTACCCATTCCGAATCTTCAGTTGTCGTACCAGCTGAAGATGTCCAGTCTGTATTACCGCTTGTAACTGTAGCCTTTCTAACTAATGTATGATCTTTTGTCGCATCAGTAACTCCAGCTACTTCCCAACCAGAACCCGGGTCTCCACCCATATCACCAACTATATCAATAATTGTATATGTATCAGCTGTGGCCCCTGCAGCTGTAAGAGCAAAAACATCATCACCATTACTTAAATAGGTAAAGGTTTGATCTCCTTCTGCTGCAATTGCTGCATCTGCGCTTCCATGATATACAACAAATACATCACCATCGGTTATTATTGTTCCCGAAGCAAATGTTACATTATCTGGATAATCCCATTCATCTGTAGTATCACATCCATTACTACAACTCGAAAGCGAATATCCGCTTAAATCCACGTCTGCGCCTGTTCCGTTATAAATTTCAATATATTTATTGTTACTGCTTCCCTCAGCTATCTCTGAGAAAAACAAATCTGTCGTTTGACCTAATGTCAAAGAACAAATTGTTATAATCATAATCGTTAATCTATTCATTATGAACTCCTTTTATTT
>OFIK01000018.1_pt1 | contig 9945 bp, 10 predicted proteins | sample 1534931 | NCBI WGS metagenome assembly OFIK01 (sample SAMEA104347342, study PRJEB22522) | marine metagenome | biome: marine biome; feature: marine water body; material: seawater | collected 2015-08-27T00:00:00Z | depth 2901 m
ATACTGGATTTACACCTATTCCAAAGAACTCAAAGATTATCAGATCAATGCTATTGAAGGTGATAATTTGGTTATCAATAATGGCGATTGGGATGTGAACGTTCCACTGGATGAAGTAGAGATGATCCTCAAGCCGCCCGGACCAAGTCCTCTTGGTCAAATCCTTGGCGGCGCCATTGGAGGGTACGGAGGTATTTGTGTTGGATTTATAGCCGGGTCAATCATTTTTGGAAACCTTCTTGGAGGCGGATCAGAAGGAGGTGTGCTAGCTGTTGGTATTACCAGTCTTTTAGCCGGCGCGTACTATGGCAGTAAAGTGGGAGGAGGTATTTTAAAAGGGGAGCCGGAAATTATTGCTGATTTAGGGTTTATGACATTGGCTGAAAAAAAGGAATATATTCAAACGAATTTGATTTATTAAAAAGGACAGGGAAGTCACATGGTTAATAATAGCAGACTAATCAAAGTTATCGTCCTTATCATATCATTGAGTAGTATAAATGCTCAATCAAATGCGGTGAATAATTCATATTGGATTTACACAGCATCTAGTGAAATGAAAGATTACCAGATCAACGCTATTGAAGGTGATAATTTGGTTATCAATAATGGCGATTGGGATGTGAAAATTTCCCTTGCAGAAATTGAACTCATTGCGCTGCCCCCAGGACCATGTGGACTAGGTCAATTTTTGGGTAAAAATGTAGGTGCGTGCGGCGGATTATTAGTCGGATTTATAGCCGGTGTCATTGTTTTTCCTAAATCATTGGGAGTGCGGGAAGAGGGAATGTATGGTTTACAAGCTTTTATTATTGCCGGCGCTTTAGGCGGTGGCTATTTTGGTCGCAAAATGGGAGGAAATTATTTAAAAGCAGACCCTGAAATTTTGGTTGATATGAACATGTGGACTGTGGTTGAAAAAAAGGAATATATTCAAACGAATTTGATTTACTAAAAGAAAGAAAGGAAGCTTATGTTCCCATGAGAACATACAGATATACTTGAAAATCCCCGGAAACAGCGCTCGTCCGGTCACTCAATCATTTGAATTGAGCAGACCATATCCAGTTGTGACCGTATGGCTGGGAAGCGCATTTGTTCCGGGTGGGATAATTGCCGCATTATGGCACTTTTGGCAATGGAGCCAATTTGTAACTAAAAAAAGAGGATGATCATGAAGAAATTTCTGTTAATCATATTCAGCGTTTGCATTGTATTTGGGCAGGACACGGACTTTGAAACGCAATATTATTATGACACGATCTACCTGCAGCAAGGATTTATGGGGCAAAAATATGTTAAGGGAGGAGAATCATTTCCATTAATGTCTCTGGGAAGTGAATTGAAACGATACCCTGAATCACAGGAACTTTATGAAAAATACTTTTTTATGCGCATACTGGGACAGGGTATTTTACTTGCAGGACCATTGTTAAGCAGTCTTATAATGGAGAAAGAATCACTATCAGGTGAATTCATAATCGCTTACGTTGGATCAATATTTCTAGGCGCTTTTGCAACGATGGAATCTGTGAATAAACTCAATGAAGCAGTGTGGGTCTTTAATCGGGAACAGTTGAAGCGGTGGAATGATGGCAATGAGTTTGAAGGTGATTCAAATGATTGGAGATGGAGAGAATCAACACCTTGAGCCAACCGAAAGCATTCCTTTTTGACCTGGACGGTGTTTTTTATATTTCAGGGAAATTAATTTTTGGAGGCCCTGATACGATTGCTTTATTAAGGGAAAAGAAAATACCATTTCGAATTGTAACCAATACCACAACCAAAACCAGAAAGCAGCTTACACTACAACTTAATAATTTGGGACTCGCGGTTCGTGAAGATGAGATCGTTACTGCAGGACAGGCAGGGGTTATCCATTTAAGAAAATGCGGTTCACCTCCTTGTTATTTGTTAATCAGCGAAGAATTGAAAGAAGATTATGCTGAATTTGATTGTGGCAATCAAAAACCAGAATATGTTGTTATGGGTGATCGGGGCCACGACTGGACATATGATGATATGAACAAAGTTTTTCGACTCATGATGGACGGAGCTGAATTATTGGCACTGCATAAAGGAAAATATTTTCAAGTGAGCGATGGTCTTGATTTAGACATTGGTGCAATTGTTACCGGATTGGAATACGCTACGGGTAAAAAGGCAACCACTCTGGGTAAACCCAATAAAGAGTTTTTCCTGACGGCGCTGGATGATCTTGGATGTACACCAAATGACATTGTGATGGTAGGAGATGATTTAATCAATGATATTGGCGGCGCGCAATCCCTGGGAATAAAAAGCGTGCTGGTTAAAACGGGGAAATATCGAAAAAAGCTATTAGAAAAATCAGATATTGTTCCAGATGCAATTATGGATTCAATTGCAGAACTAGCGATTCTCCTGTAAACACCTTTTCGTTATCTTTATCATCCGTATAGCCCATCATAACTGAATGACCTTCCACAAATAGGTGAGATTCATTTTGATTTATTGTTGTCATGTGCATTCCCGAGTTCCCAACAGAGACAACTGCTGTATTCTCCGGTAAAATATAAAGTTGATTAGACTCGCTGATTTCAGTCCAATCAAAATTGACAATATAATCGGCATCTTCATGTCCGATTGTTAGATCTGGATTTTCTTTAGTTACGGGAGCTCCTGTATATAATGGTAGAATAGCTTGTAATATGACCCAAGCTGTGCTGTTGGGTTTTAAATCTACGTGAAATGTACCGTCATCAAATAAGTCTAATTTCCGTTGAACATCATTTGCGTTAACCAGCAAATTATAATGCGAAAGTCGAATCCCTTTATCACCTGAAACAAATATCAATGCTTCATCATCCAGGTTCGGTTTATAAGTTGGGTTAAACGTGTCATCTTGGTTTTCAAAACAATCTGGAATTGGATCTGTTTCGATAATATGATCTGGAGTTATGATATGGTCAATGTTTTGTTCTGGTTTTTCCGCAAGAATAACAGACGCACCCACAGTCCAAATGCCAAAAACGATTAATTCTGTGTGGGGAAATTGCTGGGGATGGACCCAAACCCGTTCTTTTGGTTTTAAGCCTGTTTTCACCAACCAATTAGCAATTTTTTGTACGTTCGAATAAAAATCGAGATTGGTCATACCCAAATCCTTATAGATCATTTTTCCATGGTGCTTAACATTTTGACCTTCTACCAAACCGTGTAGATTCGGATAAGGCGTCATGTATTCGATAGGTTCAACATTCCCCAAACATTGTGCCTGATAAATGCGATCTGACAAAGGTTTAGTCAAATTTATTCAGGTTTTATTTTTCGAATAATCTCGAATTGATCTGTGGTACGAATATAGTTATTACCGGCAACCCGACCGATTGGGCGCAGTTTTTCTAGAAGAATATGACCGTTGTCATATACATCATCATCAATATGAAAAAGAACAACAGTCCCAATAACAACAAATCCACCACCAGGCCCTTCGTTGCCAACAGGAATGATTTGATTCAATTTGCATTCGAAACTAATCTTGGCTTCTTTTACTTTGGGAGGTGCAATGAATTTGCAAGGATCAGGAGTCAAACCTGAAATTTCAAATTCATTTACTTCAGGATCAAAATCTGTCGCTGTCGCGACCATTTGTTCTGCAAAATCTTCGGATACGATATTGACAGCAAATTCTTTAGTATCACGAATATTATTTAAAGTATCCTTTGTAATACCATCATACCCCCGCCGAGCCGGGCAAAACATAATGGAGGGCGGATTTGAACAAATTCCATTAAAATATGAAAAAGGCGCAAGGTTTTCAATTCCATCTTTTGATAGTGTAGATACAAATGCGATGGGGCGTGGTACAATGGACCCGATCATGAGTTTATGTGTTTCCGCTAAAGAATGTTCGTTGGGATCAAAAATCATGATTCCAGCCATGATGCAGGATAATCAATATCATCTACCTCTTGGGCAGCTGTAGTTATGTTTAGAGGTTTGAATGTATCGACCATCACAGCATATTCAGACGTCTCTTTGGTACCGATTGATTCCTCGATCTTGCCCGGTTGTGGGCCATGAGGCAATCCTCCTGGGTGAAATGTAATAGACCCTTCTTCCATACCTTTGCGACTCATGAAATCACCTTCCACATAATATAAAATTTCATCGGAATCCACATTACTGTGGGCATACGGCGCCGGAATTGCTTCTGGATGATAATCAAACAAGCGTGGTACAAAATTGCATATTACCAATCCGGATGCTTGAAAGACCTGGTGTACCGGCGGCGGCTGATGAACTTTCCCGGTTATAGGCATAAAATCTTTAATATTAAACACCCATGGGAAATAATATCCATCCCAACCGACAAGATCACACGGGTGTGTTGCGTATTCATATCTCTGATGACCGCCATTCAGTCGGACGTTAATATTTGTAGGCCCATCCGATTGTGAATCAACAAGTTCAGGTGTGCGGATATCTCTTTCGCTGAATGGAGAGTGTTCCAGTAATTGCCCGTGGCGATTCCGATAACCCTTGGGTGTTTCTACTGGACCGGATGATTCGATGATAAAATGCTTCATTGAATCTTTCACATCCAATTGCCAGATTACACCTCGGGGTATGACTACATAATCACCTGCAGCTACATTAAGTTGACCAAAATTAGTGTTCAGTGTTCCTGATCCTACATGAACAAAAATTATTTCATCATGGTGTCCATTCCTGTAATAATCTGTCATGGATGAATTAACATGTGCTTTGTAAAGGACACAGTCACTATTAAAAAATAATGGTACCCTTGCTGATATGGCATCGCCGGATGAATCAAGTTTGTGAGTCGTCAAATGGTGATGTCTGTGAGTTCCAGTCCAAGCTTCAAGTTTCAAGGGATTAAAATCTCCTACTTTATTTACAACAGTAGGCGGATTTTTATGATAGATATTGGAATAAATAGAACTGAATCCCTCGCGGCTGACCAACTCTTCCCAATATAAATTGTTCTTGTCATCACGAAATTGAATGTGTCGTTTATTTGGGATAATCCCTCGTTTTTGATAAAAAGGCATGCTACATCCTATATTATTTTGTTTTCCAGTATACCCAACCGCTCTACTTCCATACGGACAGTGTCACCTTTTTGTATCCATCCACCGGTATTCTCCGGTCGAAGTTCAAGGATGCAACCCGTTCCAACTGTACCGGAACCAAGATAATCGCCAGCCACCAGATTGGCATTCATACTGGCTCTCTCAATCATGGTCGGGAAGGAATGATACAGGTCGTTTGTATTGCCATCGGAAATGAGTGTATCATTCACATGACAGGTCATGCGCAGTTGAAGTTTTCCGTCATTATCCCAAGCATCGGCTAATTCATCGGGCGTAACCATGTAAGGTCCGAAGCTTGTCGCAAAATCTTTTCCTTTCGCCGGACCCAAACTCATGGGCATTTCTTCCCGCTGTAAATTACGTGATGACCAGTCATTGCAGATTGTATAACCGGCAATCAAACGATCGGCATCATCGGCTTTTATATCGCGTCCGCCATTGGCAATAATCACAGCAAATTCCAGTTCAAAATCCAGCTCTTCTGTATTTTTTGGATACGGAATTTCAGCGCCATGTCCATAAAGGGCATTGGGATTGGAAAAATAGAAAATGGGTATTCTGAACCAGTCGGGGTGCATTTCCAAACCCCGCAATTTTCGTGCAGCTTTAACGTGTTGCTCGAATGCATAAAAATCACGAAATGTGCTGGGATTGGTGATGGGTGGAAGCAATTGCACATCCGATTCTTGAAGAGATACATGCTGGCCATTTGCCATGAGATTAGCTATAGGTTCAACTTCTAATTCATTTTGAAGTCTTTGTAGCTTTATTAGGTTTGGTTCCCAATCTTCCAGGCATGAATGAAGAGAAGATGGAATCTGTAGATAGTCAGGTTCATGTTTTTCTTCATTCATAAAAATGGCTGCCCGGAGCACATCAACTACATATCCATCCATCATAAAACCAAAACGCTGCGATTTATTTCCACTGTTTAAATATGTTACAAATTTCATCTTTTCCTCAATTTATTACAAATTACCGCGTTGTGCTTGTTCACGTTCTATGGATTCAAACAACGCTTTAAAATTTCCTTTACCAAAGCTCTGGGATCCTTTCCGCTGAATCACTTCATAAAATAGTGTTGGGCGATCTTGAATAGGTTGGGTAAAAATCTGGAGCATGTACCCATTTTCATCCTTGTCAACTAAAATACCCAAATTAGCCAGAGTTTCAATATCTTCATCAATTTCACCAATTCGTTCAGTAAAATCAGTATAATACGATTTAGGCGTGGGTAGAAAATCAACTCCATTCGCCCGCATTTTAGTGACTGTTTTTACAATATCACGAGTGGACATCGCTATATGCTGAATACCAGCTGTTTCATAATAATCTAAAAATTCCTGGATTTGAGATTTTTTCAAGCCATCAGCTGGTTCATTGATGGGCATTTTAATCTTTTCATTATTGTTTGCCATGACGATTGAACGTAAGGCAGAAAATTCAGTATTGATATCCTTATCATCCACTGACCAGAAGCGGTGCCAACCGAAAACTTTTTCATAAAAATCACACACAGTTTGCATATCTCCATCAGCCTGGTTACCCACAAGATGATCGATATGGACCAACCCCGTTGGATCAGCAATAATATCTTCTTCATATACTTTATATCCCGGTAGAAAAACGCCATCGTAATTATTCCTTTGGACAAATGTATGGTTTGTTTCGCCGAATGTTTTAATTGTCGCAATGACAACTTCACCGTGGTCATCTTCAATCATTTTAGGTTCTGCTATACTTTCTGCTCCGCGTCTGGTGGTTTCTTTCCATGCAGCTTCAGCATCATCAACGGTAAAGGATACATCTTTCACACCATCTCCATGAACGTCAATATGGTGGCCAATGGCAGTGTTTTTTTCTAATGGAGATGTTAACACAAAACGAATTTTATTTTGTTTCATCACATAACTGACGCGATCTCGAGAACCGGTTTCCAAACCTTTATAAGCAATAGGCAAAAAGCCAAATGCAGTTCGATAATAATGAGCTGCTTGCTTCGCATTGCTAACATATAATTCACAATGATCAAATGCTTTTAAAGTATAAGTAGACATTTATAATATTTCCGAAATTGCTGTAATAAATCGTCTATTTTCTTCTTTAAGACCAATGGAAACTCTAATACAATTATTCCATCCAAAAGGAGTTAGATGTCGAACAATTACTCCTTTTTCAAGCAGACGTTTTGTAATCGACAACGCTTTATTTTCAGATTCCCATACAGTTGTAATAAAATTTGTTATGGAAGGTACAAAATGAATATTCAAATTTTCCATTTCTTCCATCATATAGTTCATGCCGGATTTGTTTAGCGCAATCGTTTTATTTAAAAAAGCAGTATCATCCAATGCTGCATAACCAGCGACTTGGGCTAAATAAGAGGGTTCAAATGGGACTTTAACTTTAAGCAAATTTCCAATCAATTTTTCATGGGCAAAACCATAACCAATTCTTGCACCGGCTAAACCATACGCTTTCGAAAAAGTTCGCAATGTAATCACATTGTCATATCGATACGTCATGGAGTCTGGATAATTGTGAGTTGACTGTGCAAATTCAAAATAGGCCTCATCAAGAATAATCAATACCCGTTCAGGAACATGTTGATAAAATGCATCAAATTCTTGGCGTGTTATATATGTCCCCATGGGATTATCAGGATTAGCAATATATATCAATTTTGTATAATCATTGATTTGTTCTGCTAAAGCTTGGAGGTCATACCGGTAATTGTTCATAGGAACCCAATGGATCTTTTTCCCAGACGTATTTGCCAGCACTCGAAAGCCAATAAAGGAATTTTGTGCAGATATTATTTCATCATCGGTTAATAAAAAGGTCCGGATAATAGTGGACATGATGCCTTCAGATCCTGCTCCAATCACAACATTGTCAATCTTGACATTATATTTTTCAGCAAGTTTTTTCCGTAAAACATATCCGTTGGCATCTGGATATCGATGAATTTTTTCCATTGCTTGCTTCATTGCAGCCAAGGCTCGAGGTGATGGGCCGAGTGAATTTTCATTTGAGGCCAGCTTGATAACTTCAGATATACCCGTTTCTCGCTGAACTTCATCTATGGGCTTGCCTGGAACATAATTTGCAAGGTTTTGAATATATGATGGCACTAAAGGCATAGATTGAATTTACGATAGATGAGAACTAAACTCCGAGCTATGAAAATAGCCGGACCACTCAAAAAGGGCAAATTTATTGCTCGACCTAATCGTTTTATTACACATATAGATTTAAATGGGGAGAAAGTAATAAGTCATCTACCTGATCCTGGACGATTACAGGAATTACTGATCCCAGGTGCCATTGTTTGGCTGCGACCTGCTCTTAAAGATTCTAATAGAAAAACACAGTATTCCACACTTATGGTTGAAAAAGAGGGTGTGTTGATTTCGTTGGATACAACATTGCCTAATCGATTTATTCGGGAAGATTTTGATTTTATACCATTTTTAAAAGGATGGTGTCTTGTTCGGTCAGAATACAAGATTGGGAACCATCGTATTGATTTTATATTAAAAGATACTCAAGGAAATGAAATATATACTGAAGTGAAATCAGTTACATTTGTTGAGAAAGGAATTGCACAATTCCCCGATGCAGTAACAGCTAGAGGTAAACAGCATGCTGAACTACTGACTTCATTAAAAAACGAAGGAAAGAAAACGATGATTATATTTATTTGTCAAAGACCGGATGCAAACATTTTTCAGCCAATGTGGGATCGTGATCCTGCTTTTTCCCATGCTTTATTTAATGCACAGCAAGCAGGAGTTGACATAAAGTGTTTTACAACAAATGTTTCATTAAAGGAAATGACATTTTGCAGTGAAATTCCATTAAATTTGACACTTCCAAATGAATAGTAAATTATTCCTGTATTTAATCTGTATCATTTTTATTTCTTGGCAGTGTGCAGCTATTGCCCCGCCAAGTGGTGGTAAGAAAGATACAACACCTCCAGAACTATTATCTGCAAATCCACCCAATGGAACTGTGCGCCTGTTGGAGCAAGTAATTGAATTGACATTTTCAGAATATATGGATGAGAAAAGTTTTGCAGATGGTATCCGTATTGCACCAGTTTTAGAAGGAGAGCCGCTTATAATATTTAAAGGAGACCGTGTAATCGTCACATTACCTGGCGGCATTAAAAATGATATGACTGTAGTTCTAACCTTGAGCAGGTCAATTAAAGATGAGCATGGTGTGGAACTCGCCAAACCGATACAACTAGCTTATAGTACCGGCGATATCATTGATACAGGCGTTATTAAGGGTAGCGTATATTCAACTCAACCTGCAGCAGTTTATTTATTTAATGAAGATAACAGCGATTCATTATTGGTGTCTAAACCGGATTATATTTCTGAAACAGAAGATGACGGTTTATTTGAATTCAATTATCTTTCTTCGGGAAAATATAAAATATTGGCAGTGGAACGTGGAATAGCCGGATTAAAACTTGATCAAAAGCGCATGTTTTTTGGCGTCCCATTTGATTCTGGAATTGAATTGGATTCCATTTTCACTGCAGTTCGTATTCGTTTATTCAAAGAGCAGGAACCTTTACGTTTATTAAGGGGCGAGTGGAACGATTGGTATTGGGGACAATTGTATTTCAATAATGATTTAGATGAAGATATAACTATCGAAGAATTAAAAATTGGTAATCAGGAAATGGATTGGTTTTATCATTTTGATGATAAAAAGGCAATTATTGTTACAGTGCAAGATTCAATTTACAGTAATAAAGAACAAATCAGTTTCAAGAATATAAAATTTGAAAAAACTATTCTTCTGGATTCTTCTGTTATAAATG
>OFIK01000020.1_pt1 | contig 9180 bp, 7 predicted proteins | sample 1534931 | NCBI WGS metagenome assembly OFIK01 (sample SAMEA104347342, study PRJEB22522) | marine metagenome | biome: marine biome; feature: marine water body; material: seawater | collected 2015-08-27T00:00:00Z | depth 2901 m
TTATATGATCACAATTAAAGATGAAATTTTGAAGAATTAAAACGTTATGTTTGGTTTGAATAATCTTATAAATGTTTTTTTAGAACCACGAGATATTTTCACGATCTTGAGCAAAAGGAATAATTGGAAGGACTCAATATTGCCTTTTATCATTACAGCAATTGTAGGTATTGCAAGTATGGCAGTTTTGGAAGAGTTGCTAACAGAGGTACAAATTCAACAAACTGAAAAATATATCATGGGTAATTCACAAATACCCGATGACCAAAAGGAAGATATTTTAAATGAAAGTCTAAAAAGTATAACACATCCCTCAAGCAGTATGAAATTAATTGGATATGCATCGAGTGCATTATCTACACCTTTTCGAATTTTAATGATGTCGTTGATGATTATGCTGATAGGAAATTTCTTTTTCGGAGGAAAAACAACCTACGGAAATATTCTTGTTATGACATCGTATACGTATTTGATTGCTGTGTTAGAATCATTGGTTAAAGTTCCTCTGATGGTATCTCAATGGCGAGTTGATATCCATACCGGTTTGGGATTATTAGGATTGGGTGAAGAAGGAAGTTTTTTATTTAACTTTATGAGCGGAATGGATCTTTTCGCTTTTTGGAGAGTAATCGTTCTTGCCATTGGTATGAGTGTTCTATATCGTCGGGAGGTAAAACCATTTTTGATTGCGTTAGTTATTTATTGGCTATTCCAGACAACTTTTTTCTCATTTATTGGGTCACTAATAACTTAAATCTATGAAACGACTATTTTATCTACTGTTCTTTTTACCATTTATAAGTCTTGAAGCTCAGGTGTATTCTTTAGAGAATTGCATTGAGATTGCTCTTTTGAATAAAGAGACGTTGAAATCTGCAGCTCTGGATGTACAATCGGCTGTATCCGGTACAAAAGGGTCCTTGAGCAATATACTGCCGACGATTAGTTATGGTAATTCGTGGAGTGAATCACATTCACCGAAAGGTGTGAATTATTCAGAGATGGCGTTCATGGGTGATACCGTATCCTTATCCTCTCCGTACGGTGGAATATCTAATAATTATGGAGCATCATTTTCCATCAATCAGCCTATTTATGATGGTGGACAATGGCTAAACCAAATCAAATTGGCTAAAAACACGCTTGTTATTAACCAGTTGCGGGCTCGCCAACAGAAAATCAATGTAATTATGGATGTTCATCAGTCTTTTTATGAATTGCTGAAAGCACAGCAGCTGTTGGATGTGTCAAAGAAAAATTTGGATTTAGCTCGCCAGCAAATTAGTTTGGTAAAAACACAATTTGAATTGGGAGCTGTTAATAAAACAGACTTACTAAAAGCTCATGTTTTAAAAGGAAATACCCAATCGGATGTATTAATAAAGGAAACAAATGTACGGAATGCAAAACTTGTACTCCGAAACAGTATGGGTTTGATCGCCAACGCAACTTATTTTGAAATCTCTGATACAGGTCGCCCATTACTGCCAGTGCCGGAAGTAAAACAATCTGTGTTTGAAATGGAAGAGTATAGCCCAACACTACTTGTATATCGATCTCAAATAGCAAGTGCTGAATTAAACAGGAAAATTTTGGGGGGTACACGTTTACCCAATTTGAGTACATCTATGAGTTATGGAACTACAACAAATGAATTTGAAAACATGACTCAATTAGATAAATGGTCTTCAAGCATATCGTTGTCATTATCAATTCCAATATTTACTGGATATAATTTATCCACAAGACAGCAGCAGGCTGAGTTGAATGTCCGCAAGCAGCAATACAATTATTTAACACAAAAACATGATTTAATGGTACAGATGGAAAGTTTGATTAATGTTTTGGGTAATTATCAGGAATTAATACCCATCAGTGAACAAGTCTTGGCATCAGCGGAAGAAGATTTGAAATTAGTCCAAGAGCGATATAAACTTGGTTCTACAACCATTTTAGAAGTGTTGGATGCCCAAGTGTCCGTAAGTCGAGCCCGCAGTTCATTGGTAAGTACAAAATATAATGCAAGAACTCAAGAAGCGCAATTAAGGGCAATATTAGGTATACTTGATCAAGATTACAGATAACGAGGAGTAACGATTATTAATGAAAAAGAATAAGAAAAAAATATACATAATCGGCGGAGCACTGGTGTTATTAATCATCATTATCTCTGCCAATATGTTTCGTGAGGATGATAATTCTATCAAAGTAGGAGGGGAGGAAGTTCAAGGAGGAACAGTTGTTCATAAGGTAAATGCCAGTGGTGAAGTACAGCCCATAAAGGAAATCAGAATCAGTTCAACTACATCAGCTTGGGTTACAAAAATTACTGTTAAAGAAGGCGACCGTGTGAAAGCGGGGCAATTGTTGATTACGTTGGATGAAAAACAACATTTATCGGCAACAGAACAAGCGCAATCTTCTGTGAATTCTGCTGAAGCGAGCTTGAAACAAGTAGGTGCACAGAAAAAAAGAATGGAATCACTTTTTAAACAGAAGCTGATTTCTCAGCAAGAGTTGGAATCTATTACTGCAAAACATGAACTGGCAGTTAATCAATTGAGGCAAGCTAAAGCAGCGTTGAGTTCCCGAGAAGATGAATTATCGAAACTAAAAATGACTGCGCCATCAATTGGAATTGTCACTAGGATCAATATTGAAGTAGGTGAAATGGCTGTGGGCGGTATGTTCCAGGCAGAAATACTCATGATTATTGCCGATCTAAACCAGATGGAAGTGATTGTGGATGTGAATGAAAATGATGTTGTTTCAGTCTCCCCTGGGGATACCACAGAAATTGAGATTGACGCATTCCAGGATACTCTTTTTTACGGCATTGTAAGTGAAATTGCCCATATGGCCCGGACATCCGCCATGGGGTCTGCAGAACAAGTGACCAATTTTGAGGTTAAAATTCGAATTATTGATGTCCCGGATGGAATCCGTCCAGGCATGAGCGCCACCGCCAACATAATTACAGATAAAAAAGATGATGTGTTGACTATACCAATTCAAAGTTTAACTGTTCGTCCAGAAGGATCTGAAAAACTATCATTTGACAAAGGTAAGCGCTCAGGTAAAAAAGATGGTGCAAAAAAACCGAAGGCGAAGAAAATGGAAGAATTGGTATTTGTCATTGCGGATAAACCTGGAGGTGTGCTCCGAAATGGTGTTGTGTCTGAATTGGATGACAAAAAAGGTAAAAAGAAAAAATCACCGAAGGGTGGAAAAGTGGTTCATATTCGACCTGTTAAAGTGGGTATTTCATCTGAAACCCATTATGAAGTACTGAGCGGCATCGATGAAGGTGAAGAAATTGTTACGGGGAGTTATCGTGCCATCAGCAAAGATTTGGCTCACAATAAAGCAGTTACCACTGGTGAGAATGATGAAAGCGATAAAAAGGGTTTTAATATTTCGATCAAAACCTCAAAGTCCGATTGACCATGGCCGATCTCATATCACTTAAAGAAATCAAACGCCATTATGATGTGGGTGGGGAAGTGGTGCGCGCATTAGATGGGATTGACCTGACAATCAATCATAATGAATACATTTCCATTATGGGTCCGTCGGGCTCGGGAAAATCTACCCTCATGAATATGATCGGCTGTTTAGATACACCGACAGAAGGAATATATGAATTTGAGGGGGAACTCGTCCATGAAATGGATGATAATCAATTGGCGTCCATTCGGAACCGGAAAATTGGATTTGTATTCCAGACCTTTAATTTATTACCAAAAGCGACAGCACTGAGAAATGTGGAAGTGCCATTAATCTATGCAAATATGGATAAGAATGACAGAATTGAAAAAGCCAAAAAAGCGCTCATTGCCGTAGGGTTAGAAGAGCGGATGCACCATAAGCCCAATGAACTTTCAGGTGGACAGCGGCAGCGTGTGGCCATCGCCCGGGCCTTGGTAAATGATCCCTCCATTTTATTAGCAGATGAACCTACGGGAAACCTGGACTCCAAAAGTGGTATTGAAATCATGAAAATATTAGACAAACTCCATAATGCCGGCAATACGATAATTTTGGTGACACATGAAGAATATATTGCGGACCATGCGGATCGGACAATTAACTTATTTGACGGCAAAATCAAAGACGATATTCGATCTGCAAAGCGCAAAGTTGAAGCATAGTGACCGGGAACATGAACACAGAGATCACAAAGGACACACAGAACCACAGAGTAAAAATTAATTTATATCTCTGTGCCTCTCTGGGCTCTCTGTGTAACCAACCATGCTAGGATTATTCTGGGAAAATCTGCGTATCTCCCTTGGCTCAATCTTTGGGAATAAATCTCGCTCAATTTTAACGGCCCTGGGTATTGTCATTGGTGTTTTATCTGTCACCTTGATGGGTACACTTATTTCAGGATTGGATCGTACTTTCGAAAAAAGTATGTCCTTCCTCAGTCGGGATGTTTTAATTATCAGTCGCATGGATTGGTTCGGCGGTGATTTTGATTGGTGGGAATTGAGAAATCGTCCGCGCATTAAAGAAGATTATGTGGAACAACTCCGAGAGAAATCCCAGTTTATTGCTGCGATTGCACCCATATCCGAGCGAGGCGGTAGTATCATTCGGGGAGATTTACGTACAGACACACGTTTCTTTGGTACGACACCGGAATATATGGCCACAAATGAATCCGCTGATGTAGTGACGGGACGTTATTTTACCGATGGAGAAAACAGGTCTGGTTCCCGGGTGCTGGTGATTGGCGGTGATGTGGCAGATGGGTTATTTCCTGACGAAGATCCAATTGATAAATATGTCAAAATTGGTTCTAATAAATTTCGGGTGATTGGTGTTCTCAAAAAGCAGGGGAAATTTATGGGGTTATTTAGCCTAGATAACCAGGCGGTAATGCCTTTTGGCACCTATAAACGATTGTTCTCGCGCCGGGGTTGGATGAATGTGAGAGTCAAGGTGAATACGGATAATTATGACGAAGCCAAAGAAGAAATTTATGGCATTATGCGACAACTTCGTGGCCTAAAACCCTTGGAAAAAGATGACTTTGCCATCAATCAATCCGCCACCATGGAAGCACAATATAAAGCAATTAAACTGGCAATCGGTGGCACAGGATTATTTATTACGGCGCTATCTTTAATCGTAGGCGGCATCGGCATCATGAATATTATGTTTGTATCGGTTAAAGAACGAACGCGAGAAATTGGCGTTCGAAAAGCATTGGGTGCAACCCAGTCTATGATTCTGGGGCAATTTCTAATGGAGGCGGTTTTGATTTGTCTCATTGCCGGATTGGTGGGCATGGGATTGGCCGGCGGGTTGAGCCTCCTTATTAACCAGTTTTTCCCCTCATCAATGCCAGTAGGATTGGCTATTGGATCCATTATTCTCAGCGTTGTAATTGGTATTGTATCAGGCTTGGTACCTTCTTATCAAGCCGCACGATTAGATCCCATTGATGCACTGCGATACGAGTGATGGCAAAGCAATCCCATTTAAAAAATACAATTAAAGAAAGTTTTCGGATGGCTATTGAGTCTATTCGACAAAACAAACTTCGATCGATTCTGACTTTACTCGGTATCAGTATTGGTGTATTCTCCGTGATTGGTGTTATGACAGCCATTCGCACTTTAGAATCATCAGTGAATTCCCAGTTGGATATTTTTGGCACCAATACATTCATTGTCCAGAAATATCCCGCAATTCGAATACACGGCGGCCCAGACAACAAGTATCGGAAACGAAAAAATATTCAATATGCCCATTATGAGGAACTAAAACAAAGAGCAAAATTGCCGCTTCGGGTCAGTGTGGCTGATGGGACATCGGAAAGAAATATTCAGTATAAAGATAAACGGTTAAAGAAAACGGCAGAAGTGTCTGGTGTGGATGAGTGGGGTTTGCGTTCTTTCAAAACGTATCTCGCAGATGGACGAAATTTCATGGAAGATGATATTCGTTTTTATCGCAGTGTTACAGTTCTTGGCCCCGATTTAGCCGATATTCTTTTTCCCTTTGAAGATCCATTAGGGAAGGAAATTCAAATTAAGGGATTGGATTATACCGTTATTGGTATTACCGAAAGAAAGGGGCAGGCTTTCGGCCAGAGCCAGGATTATTTTGTAATGATTCCGATTTCAGTTTATATCCAACGGTTTTCCAATCGATGGACATCCCTCGGAATTAATGTTGAAGCAGAATCGACTGAATTGTATGAAAAAACCATGGATGAAGTGATTGGCCTCATGCGTGTTATTCGCAAGGTACCTCCCGAAGAAGAGAATGATTTTGAAATTAGTTCCAACGAAGAACTCATGGAAACATTTGCCGGTTTTACCGGGGGCATAAAGCTATTTGCCGGTGCTGTCAGTGTGATTGCCCTCCTTGTGGCCGGAATCGGAATCATGAATATTATGCTTGTTTCCGTCACGGAGCGAATCAAAGAAATCGGTATTCGAAAAGCAATCGGCGCCACAAAACGAGATATTCTCACCCAGTTTCTCATGGAGGCCATTTTCTTAAGCCAATTTGGTGGTATTGTGGGCGTTATTTTAGGAATTGCCGGGGGGAACCTCATGGCCCTCGTTCTAAAAGTCCCTGCTGTGGTACCCATGGATTGGGCATTTTATGGCATGGCAGTGTGTTCATTCATTGGTATTGGATTTGGTATTTACCCCGCTTGGCGTGCCGCTAATCTGGATCCCATTGAATCATTGCGGTTTGAGTAGAAAAATTTCACTCATAATTCTATCTATCATTTCATTAACTTAACGACTGGTTTTCGCTGGTTTATGCTCAAAAAGGACATCATCATGACGAATAATTTGATCCCGATGGAAACGTGTCTCTTGTCTAAATTGGAATTAAAGTTGTGAATATCGGCGTTATACCTGCACGATTACACTCCATCAGACTCCCCCGTAAAATACTTGCCCCCATTAATGAAAAACCCATGGTTGTGCATGTTTATGAACACGCTCTGCAGGCAAAAACATTGGATGAAGTATATATTGCTATCGATAGCGATGAAACAGCCGAAGCACTAAAACCCTTTAACGTAAATACAGTTATGACATTTTCTGATCATAAATCAGGTACGGATCGCGTAGCACAAGTTGTAGCGGAATTAGATGCTGATGTAGTGGTTAATATCCAAGGTGATGAGCCGGCGATGGATCCAAAATTGATTGATGAGGTTGTTGGAATATTTCAAATGCCCAATATATTTATGGCTACGGCTGCTTCAACGAATATTTCATTGGAAGATGAATATGATCCCAATATAGTAAAAGTATTGGTGGACCAAAACAATATTGCATTGGCATTTCGCCGTGAACCAAGGCCCTATGAAATGGGCGGATATTATAGACATATCGGTATGTATGCATTTCGCAAAAAAGCCCTCATGAAATTTACCAACATGAAGCAGACAGAAAATGAAAAGAAGCATCGTCTTGAGCAATTGAGAGTACTTGATAACGGTCTCCCGATCCATGTAATCATGACCGATTATACAGGCAGGGGCATCGATACAGAAGAAGATTTAAACGCATTTGTGGAGAACCATGGCTAAACAAACAAAATATATTTTCGTTCTTGGCGGTGTCATTTCCGGACTAGGAAAAGGAATTGCTGCTGCATCTATCGGTTATTTGTTAAAAAGCGCCGGGCTGAAAGTATCTATCATAAAGTTGGACCCCTATTTGAATGTCGATCCCGGGACTATGAATCCATATCAACATGGTGAAGTATTTATCCTTGATGATGGTTCCGAAACAGATTTGGATCTCGGTCATTACGAGCGTTTTATTGATGTGAATATGAGCAAAAATAATAATGCTACAACTGGTCAAATTTACAGTACTGTTTTAGAAAGGGAACGACGAGGAGATTATTTAGGAGCAACTATTCAGGTGATCCCTCATATTACAGATGAAATTATTAATCGTATAAAAGCAGTTAATAAACCGCGAAAATATGATGTAGTCATTTGTGAAGTAGGCGGAACTGTCGGCGATATAGAGAGTCTTCCGTTTCTGGAAGCGATTCGTCAATTATCATTAGAGGTAGGTTACCGGAATCATGTTTTGGTCCACGTAACATTGGTCCCTTATATAAAAGCCAGCGAAGAATTAAAAACAAAACCGACACAACATTCTGTAATGAAATTAAGGGAAATTGGTTTAACACCGGATTTTATCTTTTGTAGAACAGAGAAAAAATTAACAAAATCTGTTCGAGAAAAATTGGCATTGTTTTGCAATGTATCACCGGATCATGTAATAGAAGGGCTCGACGTTCCCAGCATTTATGAGGTGCCGCTTGTTCTGCACAAACAAAAAATGGGTCAAGAAATTATGGACAGGATGGAACTAACGTCTAAACCCAATATTGAATATCTGGAAAAGTTTATCTACAGTTTTAAAAATCCAACTCACGAAGTTAACATAGCCATGTGCGGAAAATACACTGAACTCCCGGATGCGTATAAGAGTATCTTGGAAGCGTTTGTCCATGCCGGTGTTGAAAATAATACCAGCGTAAATGTGAAATGGGTTAATACAGAAAAAATTTATAATGATGCAGATTCCGTAAAAGCATTCAAAAATATAAATGGTATTTTGATTCCGGGAGGGTTTGGTTCCCGCGGTTCTGAAGGGAAAATTTTTACTAGTAAATATGCACGAGAAAACAATATACCGTTTTTGGGAATCTGCCTTGGATTACAATGTGCCGTGATTGATTTTGCCCGCCATGTGTGTGGATTAAATGGAGCAAACAGTACAGAATTTAATCGCCGCACAAAATACCCCGTCATAGCTCTCATGGAATCCCAGCGAGCCATCAAACGCAAGGGTGGAACCATGCGACTAGGGGCTTACGATTGTGAACTGGTTCCTGGGACAAAAGCGTATAAAGCATACCGAAAAAAAAATATTTCTGAACGTCACCGGCATCGCTGGGAAGTAAACAATCGTTTCAGAGCAAAACTAGAAAATAATGGATTAATATTCTCGGGATTAAATAATGAGTTAAACTTGGTGGAAATGATTGAATTAAAAGATCACCCGTGGTTTGTGGCAGGACAATTTCATCCGGAACTGAAAAGCAGGGTTAGTGCTGCTCATCCACTTTTTCGGGATTTTGTTGGTGCAGCAGTTCGAGATTATTTAAAATCTACCC
>OFIK01000024.1_pt1 | contig 7582 bp, 8 predicted proteins | sample 1534931 | NCBI WGS metagenome assembly OFIK01 (sample SAMEA104347342, study PRJEB22522) | marine metagenome | biome: marine biome; feature: marine water body; material: seawater | collected 2015-08-27T00:00:00Z | depth 2901 m
GCAACAAAGATTGTTTTTTCATTTAATAATTCATCTAATGATACAAATTCAACACTAGAAAAAGGGGATGATTGTTTTGGGTCATAAGCTTTGATGGAAAACCCTTTTTGAAGAATATTGGCCAACACTTTTCCGAATCGGCCAAATCCAATAATGCCGAGACTGTTCACGCGCCCCCCAATTTTTTTATTCCCAAAAACAAAGTAAGATTATGTTTTAAATCGTGAATGCTTTCCTGAAGAATTTCTAACCCATATAAATCGGCACATGCTTTATTGGCGATTACACCGGCGGTGGGTGGAAGTTTACCTTCAGATAATCTTCGAGCAGCTTCCGCCGTATCGTCTTCTTCAACCAATGGCCGAGTCCAAAAATGTTCACTCAAATAATCCTTACATTGGCGAAGCGCTTGCTGATGAGAATGGATTTCAGTCACATCACCCACATGTGTTCCAGCTAATCCCAATAAATTTTGGGTAATAGGGATATGAAACATTTCAATGATCTCACATCGGTATTTTGCCAGCGCTTCCACACTTTCAATTACTACACCCCCTTGAGCATTCTCCATGGCAAAGATGCCGTATTCCGTTTCGCTATTTTCAACGCCAGCTAAAACGTGTTCCGATGAAATTTGATACACGATTTCCACTCCTTCAAGTCCATGATTATTGGCAAATTCGTGAGCGGCCTGTTCGGAAAAACTCCCTTTTCCGCCTTGGATTCCTATTGTCATTATTTTGTTCCTTTCAATTCTTGAATTAAGCTTTTTGTTGTTTCCACTGGATTCGAACTCCCATCTATATTCTTAATAATGGCCGATCCCACAACAGCCCCATCTGAATGTTTATTGAACCAAATCACATCTTCTCGTGAGCTGATTCCGAAACCCACTACAAATGGGGTTACACTATTTTTTCGAACACGATTTAGATATTTTTCCAATGCATCTTTCGATGCCAAATCATTTCCGGTAATACCTAAAATGCTAACAGCATAAATCAAATCACCGGCCAATTTTGATATTTTTTTGATGCGCTCATTGGGCGTATTGGGTGCCACCAATAAAATAGGTGCAATACCTTTTGCTTTTGCTGATTCACAAAATGGCACCGCTTCTTCTAAAGGTAAATCGGGTAAAATAAGTCCATCAACCCCGGAAGATACACAATGGTTCAGAAATGTTTCATGACCCATTTTAAGGATGGGATTATAGTATCCCATGAGTGCAATGGGGACATCTGTTTGCTTCCGAATTTCAACGACTTGTTCAAAAATTATTTTCAGTGTCATACCATTATCCAATGCTTGTTGGCTTGAAGCTTGGATCACGGGCCCATCCGCTTGTGGATCAGAAAATGGGATACCAATTTCAATCATATCTGCTCCCGCATCTGCAGCCGCACAAACTAAATCTACAGTGGAATCCAAGGCTGGATAACCAGCTGACAAAAATGGAATAAGCTTTTCTTTGGGTTCTTTGAATAATTTTTTGATGCGGTTCATAAGTCAATCCCCAATGCTTCTGCCACGGTGTGGACATCCTTGTCACCCCTTCCCGAAAGACATACAATAATATTTTCTCCTGATTCAAGTCCATTATTTTTCTGACGTAAATACGCCAACGCATGAGCTGATTCAAGGGCAGGTAAAATACCTTCTTTTTCCGAAAGCCATTGGAATGCATCCAGCGCTTCTGTGTCCGTGGCAGAAAAATATTGCACCCGTCCAGATTCGTTAAGATAGCTGTGCTCCGGTCCAATCCCTGGATAATCCAGCCCTGCCGAAATAGAATGGGGGAGCGTAATTTGCCCATCGTCATTCTGGAGAAGAGTTGATGCCGCCCCATGCAAAACGCCAAAATCACCTTTGGTTAATGTGGCTGCATGTTCACCGCTTTCCAATCCTTTTCCAGCTGCTTCTACGCCCACAATTTTCACATCATCCTTAATAAAGGGATAAAATAAGCCCAGGGCATTGGAGCCACCGCCGACACATGCCACCAATCGATCGGGTAAGTTTTGTCCGGATTGATTTGCGAATTGCACTTTTGCTTCCTTGCCAATTACCGATTGAAAATCCCGCACCAACATAGGATATGGATGTGGACCAACCGTGGAACCAATAAGATAATATGTAGATTCCACATTCGTAACCCAATCGCGAATCGCTTCATTAGTGGCATCTTTCAAAGTCATGCTTCCGGAAGAAACGGGACGAACTTCAGCACCCAACAAATTCATTCGAAATACATTTAATTTTTGACGGCGAATGTCTTCTTTACCCATGTAAACGATACATTCTAGCCCAAACAAAGCGGCGACAGTTGCTGTGGCCACGCCATGCTGTCCCGCACCTGTTTCAGCAATAATTCGCTTTTTCCCCATGCGTCTTGCTAACAAAATTTGACCCAAGGCATTGTTGATTTTATGAGCACCGGTGTGATTCAAATCTTCCCGTTTGAGCCAGACCCTGAAGCCCAATTCTTCCGATATTTGTAAAGCAAAATAAAGAGCTGTTTCTCGTCCGGAATAATGCTTCAGTAGGCCATTTAATTCATCCTGAAATGATTCATCCAGTTTTGCTTCTGCATAATACTGCTCCAGTTCATCCAAAGCGGGAATAAGCGATTCGGGCACGAATTTTCCACCGAATTTTTCAAAATGTCCTCGCTCATCAGGTAAGTTGTAATCTTTAAATTTATTATCCAAAATGGAATCCTGTTGATTTAATGTTCTTGAGATTTTTAAAGAGTGATTTAATTTTTTCGAGGTCTTTTATTCCAGGAGATGATTCCACACCACTATTTACATCCACTGCGACAGGATTTACAGAATCAATCGCATCCAAAATATTATCAGGGTTGAGCCCACCGGAAAGAATAAAGGGAGTTTCTGATTTTCCATTCAATATTGACCAATCAAATGTTTCTCCCGTTCCGCCATATTGATTATTTGAAAAGGTGTCCAACAGAAACCCAGCCACATTATAATCATTCATGGCAGATAAACTTTCTTTATTTTTAATGCGTAATGCTTTCAAAATGGGCAAGTCAAATTTATTACAAAAGTTAGGCGATTCATCGCCATGAAGTTGAATCATGCCCAATGGAATTTCTGCAATAGCTTCATCAATAAATTCTTTTTCGTGATTCACAAATACACCAACTCGAGAAACTGATTCAGATAATTGTTCAGAAATAGATTTGGCTTTTTCGATAGAAATAGCACGGGGGCTTTTTTCATAAAAAATAAATCCAAGTGCAGATGCACCATTTTCTACTGATACTTTTGCATCTTTCAAATTGGTAATTCCACAGATTTTGGTTGGAATCATGATATTGCCCCAAGCAATGCTTCTAATGCTTTCCCCGGATTGCGAGACTTCATAAGTGATGTGCCAATGAGCGCTGCATCGTAACCCAAATCAGAAACAGTTTTTAAATCTTTGGGTGAATAAATCCCACTTTCAGCAACTTTGATAGAAGTTGAAGGCAGTGATTGAAACATTTTTTCAAAATAGGAAATATCTGTTGTCATGGTTTTGAGATTTCGACAATTAATACCCACAATTTCCGGATTCAATACAAAAATAAATTCAGCATGTATTTCATCGTGATATTCCACAAGAAATTCCAATCCCGCCTTTTTTCCATCATTCATTAATTGTTGTAATGTATCTTGATCCAGCGCATCCGCGATGAGCAAAAATGCATCCCCATGATAATGAACTGTTTCCGGTATTTGTTTTTCATCAATAATAAAATCTTTACGAATAACCGGAATTGAAACCGCATCGCGAACTGATTTCAATATATCCAAACTTCCACCAAAAAATGATTGATCCGTCAATACAGAAATAGCTGCAGCACCAGCTGATTCATATTCTTTTGCTATTTGAACAGGATCGGCGTTGGGCAGAATTTCACCTTCACTGGGGGATTTCATTTTAATTTCTGCAATGATAGAAATTCCGGGAGACGAAAGAGCTTCTTTTAGACTGCGTATTTGTCCCACCAAATCTCCAAATTCTATATCTTGAATTTGGTCAACTTCTTGACGTTTTAAATCTAATATTTGATCTAAAATATTCATTCAGCCAATTGAGTTAATATATTGAGTGCCGCACCTGAATCCACAGATTCGTACGCTTTCACCAATCCTTCTTTTAGGTTTTGTGCTTTTCCGCCGACCACTATGCCAGCAGCGGCATTGAGTAAAACAATATCCCGTTTTGGTCCTTTTTCACCCTTCAGAATGGATTTTATTATGTCAGCATTATCTTTTGGTTCGCCCCCTTGAAGACCATTCAATGAAACGCGACTCAATCCCAATTCGGATGGATCAAATTCAAACGTATTCACATCATTTCTATTTTGCATTTGACTAATCTTGGTTGTGGTGGTGGTAGAAATTTCATCCAATCCATCTCGGCCATGAAAAACCATTACATCAGTGGAGCCTAATGCTTTTAAAACATTGGCTTGAATTTCTGTTAAGTCCGGATGAAAAATTCCCATAGCTTGAGCCTTGACTTCTGCGGGGTTACAAAGCGGTCCTAAAATGTTAAACACGGTTCGGGTAGCCAATGCTTTACGAGCGCCGATAGCGTATTTCATGGCAGGGTGATATGCAGGAGCAAACATGAAGCCCAAACAAATTTCTTCAATATCTACCACTGACTCTTCTACCGATTTCTCAATGGAAATTCCTAAAGCTTGTAGCACATCGGCGGACCCGGATTTGGATGTCATGGATCGATTTCCGTGCTTTGCCACATGAACACCCGAACCGGCAACAACAAAAGTTGCAGCAGTAGATATATTGAATGTGCCAAGTGCATCGCCGCCGGTTCCGCACATATCGATAGCAGGCGAATCCAAGGAAACTGTTACCATCTTTTTCCGCATGGCTTGGGCGAAGCCCGTAATCTCATCCACCGTTTCACCTTTTGCACGAAGCGCCATAAGGAATCCTGCAATCTGTGTATCGTCATATGCGCCGGACATGATTGAGAGCATGACATTGAATGCTTCGTCACGTGTGAGATTTTGGCGATCAAGTAATTGTTCTAAAATATTTTTCATGATTTAATCTCTAAAAAGTTTTGAATTATTTGCATTCCATTTTCTGTTGCGATGGATTCAGGGTGGAATTGCACTCCATATACCAGATGAATTTCATGTTCGATTCCCATAATGAGTCCATTATCTAATTCGGCGGTTATTTTTAATTCTTCGGGTAAACTGGCTCGCTCTGCAACCAAAGAGTGATATCGAGTTGCTGTGAAAGAGCGATCTAACCCATTAAATAAAGTCAATCCGTTATGCTGAATGGTGGCGGTTTTCCCATGGACAATTTCTGATGAACGAACCACATTCCCACCGTAAGCTACGGTAATGGCTTGATGCCCGAGACAAACACCCAAAATTGGAATGGATGCCCCATATTTTTGGATCACTTCAATCAAATTTCCCGCATTTTCAGGTCGTCCCGGTCCTGGAGAAATCACAATATGAGATGGATTCCATTTTTCAATATTATCCAGTTCAAACTGGTCATTCCGCACGACTTTAACATCAGGATTAATTTCCCCAATGTATTGCACCAGATTGAAGGTAAATGAATCGTAATTGTCGATAACAAGGATCATGAAACCAACCCGTTTTCTGCAAAATCAATAGCCGCCATGATGGCCTTTGCCTTATTCACTGTTTCCTCAAATTCTTTTGTTGGATCAGAATCGTGCACAATGCCAGCGCCGGATTGAAAATGTACCGTGCCATTTTTCATGATCATAGTTCGAATCGTTATGCAAGTATTCACATTCCCTGTAAAATCAAAGAATCCCACAGCCCCAGAATAGATATCTCTGCGATTCGGTTCAAGCTCATGAATTATTTCCATGGCTCTGATTTTTGGTGCGCCCGTAACTGTTCCTGCAGGAAAGCCGCTCATAAGTGCATCAAAGGGATCTTTATTTTTCGCCAATTTTCCTTTCACATCAGAAACGATATGCATCACATGGGAATAATTTTCGATCACCATATTTTCAGGAATAGTTACGGAACCATATTCAGATACACGGCCTACATCATTTCTCCCCAAATCCAAAAGCATTAAATGCTCGGCGCATTCCTTTTCATCATTGATCAAATCTTGTGCAAGTGCTTGATCTTCTGCTTCCGTTTTGCCCCGTTGGCGTGTACCTGCAATAGGACGAATTTCGACAACACCATCTTCTACTTTGACTAATAACTCCGGAGATGCGCCAATAATATCAAAATCTTTTATTTTCAAATGAAACATATAGGGAGATGGATTGATATTTCGCAATGCACGATAAAGAGTCGTGGGTTCTACGGAAGTTTGGCGTTCAAATCTCTGACTCAATACCAACTGAAAGATATCTCCATCTACTATGTGTTCTTTTGCTTTTAGGACTGCAGATTCAAAGGATTCTTGATCAAAATTGGAAGACACTTGGCTTTTTTTCACTCGGATCAGAGTCTGATAATCCACATCAGAGTGAAGCATTTCACCAATGACATCAATTCTTGCGTGAGCATTATCAAATTGCTCCTTTAACTCTTGATTAGGATTCACCTTTACATTGGAAATGACTAGTGCCGACCCCTTCAAATGGTCAAATGCAATCATATCTTCAAAGAGCATAAATATTGAATCTGGGACATTTAAGTCAGAATTTTCATGGGTGGGAATGTCTTCAACCCATGCGATTGTTTCATATCCAAGGTAGCCAACTAGCCCGCCTGTGAAAGAAGGGATTCCCGGCAATTTCACCATATTATATTGGGATTGCATTTTTCGGAGTATATCTAGAAAAGGCGTATCTACGTTATTGGTTTCCCCATTTTCGGTGATAGTGGATAGTCCATCTTTATGCATAAGAATTTTCTGCGGATTGGTTCCAACATAAGAAAACCGTGAATATTGATTCCCTTTTTCAACAGACTCCAGTAAAAATGCATATTCCGCCTTTTTGGAAAGGTGCACCCACGCCGCTACCGGTGTAAGCAAATCTGCCAGGATGCGTTTATACACAGGTATGGTTGCGCATCCCTTGGCAAGATCCTGAAATTCGTCGAATGTGAGTTGTGTTTTATCCATTTTGAGCAAAAAAAAACCCCGATTATCTCGGGGTTTAAGAGCAGTCAGCATGTACAGGTATTCCCTGGGACTACAAAACCCCTTCGCGGCTAAAAAACCAATACCAGCTATAATAATTTTTTGTATTCATGTTATTCATAACTAGGGATATTAAGGACTGGAATGAACCAGAACTAACCTTATTTTACGTCTTCTGCAATTTTTTTGAAATGTGGTAAATGGGTCCAAAAATAGCAGCAATGTCATCTCTATCCAGTTTCCCTTCTAACTTATTTGCAAGGCGGTTTATGATCTCCTGTTCTCGATTAGGATCACCAATATTGATGCTAGATGATGCTTTAATTTCGCCAATTTCTATAGATACAGCAAATCGCTGTACCAACAAATCCAGCATTTGATCATCAAGGAAATCAATAATTTGCCGCAATTCGATAATTTTTTCTTTTGAATGC
>OFIK01000031.1_pt1 | contig 7118 bp, 4 predicted proteins | sample 1534931 | NCBI WGS metagenome assembly OFIK01 (sample SAMEA104347342, study PRJEB22522) | marine metagenome | biome: marine biome; feature: marine water body; material: seawater | collected 2015-08-27T00:00:00Z | depth 2901 m
TTTCAGTATTAACTCCATTATCTGGAAATGGACACAATATTTCAATTAGCATGAAAGCTATCGAATTGTGGAATATTACCGGGGATGTAAAAATGGATAGCCTTGGAAATAAAACCGTGAATACAACCATCACTTTTAGAGGTGAATTTTCCCCTTACAGTATACATGCCGAAATGTATGACCGTGAAAATTTTACCAAACGGTTAAAAGAAATGAAATTTCAAATTCTAGAGTTTATGGGTGTAGATAGTGTTGTTGTAGATTCTTCTCGAATAAATATACGATGAATAAATTCTCCACAATCATTTTACTAATTTTTAGCCTTGTTTTCAGCAAGGATCTGCAGATTGTTCATATGGAGGGAACATTTGATCTTGATCAGGATGGCCTTTATGAGTTTGCTACAATTGAAACCGGGCAAGACAACGGTAGATCCGTTTCTATGATCCGCTATTATGAGATTGATGGCGATGGATATCAGCAATTGAATTGGGAATTGGCTGCTCCGGATGGTTTATTGGGTAATTTTGTGAATTTAAAATTGGGCGATTTGGATGGTGACGGCGTTCCTGAACTTATAACTATAATGAACCTCGCGGATGAAAACGAGGAACATATTTTACAACCTATCGTGTATTATTATCCTTGGGACGGTGAAGGTTTCAGCGAAACGCCCGCGAGCACATTAAACCTATCAGAACGTAATACATTTCTACGTTGTCACAATTTTGAATTGTTGAACCGAGACGGCGACGATGATCAGGAATTGGTTGTTTCTCTGGGAAGCCCGGTCCGCGGATTGGCTATTGTTGATGTGAATAAGGATGGACAGCTTTTTATAAGTAATCGCTTGGAACCAGAAGCAATGCGCTTCGGGTCTGGTTTTGTATATGTCGGAGTAGTAGACTGGAATAACGATGGTTTTGATGATATAATCAGTTTCAGCCCTGAAGGAAATGTAATGAAGGCACAACCGTTTTTTAATAAAAACGGTTCATTTATTCAAGGAGAAGAAAATTATATTACAGTTTCTGGAATGAATGGATTTCTTAATCGGTCGATTACAATTACGGATTGGGATGCTGATGGATTTTTGGATGTAATTGCACCATTCCAAAGCGGTCATTTAATTGCATTAACATTGTCACAAGCTGGGATTGATATAGATAATATTCCCAACGAAGCAGGACCTCTTTCCGACGTACAAATTGCTGATTTTGATCATGATACATATACAGACCTATTATTAGTGTCCGGTGAAATGAATATGATGACCGTTTCTTTTGGAGCAGAAAAACCGGAAGAAAAAAGGGAAAGTTATTTTACACTCACTATTGATACCCTGGACATTCAGGTTTTTTCAGCTTTGCCGGTTACGCAGCAAGGTCAATACACAGGCACGTCCATCGCTGCCGGTTGGGATGGTGATGAAACATCCGTTTTTCTAACAGACTTGGGTTTGCCACCGCCAGTTGATAAACCAACTGTGCAGGATATGTTAACAGATTCCATAGATTTATTGGATATATTTCCGGAAATCACAGGTCTTGATATTGGCACATTGGCCGCCGGAACAAAACCGATGAAATCACTGGGCCAGCCCTTGCCAAAAGGTGTACTGCCACGCCACGTACTGCCTGTTGAACAATTATTTGTATATTCAATTCCGGAAGAGGAAGCAAATCAGTTTTATAGTTTTCGCTGGTTGGCTCCACCTCCAAAAGGAATGTTTTTTCATTATGAAACACGCTCCATTCAATGGGTACCGAATGGGACACAGCTTGGCGCTTACAAGTTGGCGTATCATGTAGAAATGAAGACAGGAGAAACGGTTGAGTTAGAATCTGAAGAAATCGATTCGTTGCTCACGTACAAAGTTATCCCCTATTTAGAAGGTTATGATGAACGCCTATGGATTTATGTAAATGATGCTCCGGAATTTATTTCTGAACCAACCATTACTGAATTTGTTGCCAAATCGCTATTTACATATTTCCCCATTATTAATGATTATAACCAAGATGCCAAGATTCAGTTTATGCTGGAAGTATCCCCTGATGGTATGGAAATGGGTTCCAGCGGTGCCCTGTATTGGCAAACGGACAGTAGTCATGTGAATATTTATGATGTACGCATTGTTGCTTCCGATGGATTTGATCGCGCAGCCCAGGAGTTTCAGCTGTTTGCCCGTGCCGGTGTAAAAATCCTGTCAGGAGCAGATTCCATTATTCGCGTAAATGAACTTTTCAAATATAAGGTGGATGTTTGGCGCCCGGATTTAGATCAGGAATTGACATATAAAATGCTTTATCATCCGGAAGGCATGACTTTGTCTGAATCAGGATTAATCGAATGGACACCTGCCGTTTCTCAAATTGATTCGCAAAATTTTGCAATTGTTGCCAATCACGGTGTTGCGGCTGATACACAAGAAGTTATTTTATTTGTCAACCATCCGCCGGTTATTGATCGTGCACCGCCACCCATGAATAAGGTTAATTTGGGTTATGTTTGGGATTTCCAATTGGACGTAACAGATCCCAATGTGAATGACGTCCTAACCTATACGGCTGTGGAAATGCCTGATGGAATGCGCATGGATCCTTTTACAGGACGTTTGCGCTGGGAACCCACCCGAGATGAAATGGACTTTGGTCATTTGAAGATCGAAGTGGATGACGGAAAAGATGTCCGGATAATTGAAGCAGATTTCTTTATCAATTCCCCTATTAAATTGGTATCGATTCCAGTCATGCAGGCAACGGTGGGACAGCAGTATAAATATAAAATTATGACGACGGATCTGAATAAAGGATCCCTTTTACCTTTTAGCCATGTTGTAAAACTGGAAGACACAGAAAAAGCACGAGTGTATGCGGTCAATATTACAGATGATGTGTATCGTGAAAATGTGGATCGCTATATCGGGGATTGGAATGCAGCTGAAGTTGTTTATATGACCAGCCAAGGGGAGATGGAGTCAGATGAATTCAGCCGCCTGAATTTGAAGCGTTATGTACACTCTATTTTTTGGGAGGACGATCGGCTGATGGTAATCATCGAAGAAAAAGATGATCGCTCTGTGAGTGTTAAAGATGTTCTCTGGGAATTTTTCCAGGGATCAAAAGGTAAGCCGCCCAAAGTCATTGTAGAACGCAGGAGCGCCATTCGTTATACATTAGAAGAATTCCCCGATGGCATGGAAGTGGATGAATTTACCGGAACATTGTTATGGACGCCGGGGAAAGACCAATACGATACCTATCCTATAAAACTGGTAGTGTCTGATGGATATACCAAAGATGAGCAATCATTTGAGCTATATGTGAATCATCCGGCAACGATTGTTTCCCAGGCGCCGAAAGCTGCGCTCGTTGAAGAAATGTATAAATATCAAGTACAGGTGGAGGATAAAAACGCCGATGCCGAACTCCATTATGAACTCTTGAAAGGTCCCCAGGGAATGCAGATGTCCAACACGGGGAAGATTATTTGGATTCCAAAATCGTCCCAAGTGGATAAGCATACATTTTCTATAAAAGTATCAGACGGCTATCATGAAGATAACCAAACAGGACGCGTCTTTGTGAATATTCCACCCTCGATCATTTCCAAGCCTAAACCTGTGGGCTTAACAGGTTATGAGTACCGCTATACAGTTGTTGCGGAAGACTTGAATGGCGACCGTGTGGCTTTCCGTTCTATACGCTTACCCAAATATGCGTCATTTAATAAAAAGACAGGACTTTTCAAATGGCGTCCTCGGAATAATCAGCGCGGACCTCACGATGTAATCATCACTGCCATAGATGAACGGGGCGCAACAACAACTCATCAATTTCAAATCCATGTATTTGAAAACCCCGATGCGCGACGTTTTGTGAATACCGGCTGGCCGCTCATGCTCACCTTTGTAGGTGTTATGTTCGCTTGGGGCGTGGCGCAGTTCTAATCTGTAATAAATGACTTAATTTTTTTACTTTAAAAAAATCTGTTGTAGGGCGGTAAATTTGGGTTGTGGTAGTTTTAATATCTGAAAAATATGATTTGAACAGGGAGCTCAAAATGAAGCGTCTAATTATTAGTTTATTTGTTTGCACAACAGTTGTATGTGCTACAACAATCAATGTACCTGCGGACTACACCACCATCCGGTTTAGCGTAGCATCGACACAATCGTCGCAAATACAAATATTCGACATAACCGGGCGGTTGGTGGAGACGCTCATTGATGAACCACTTACGCAAGGAGAGCATGAAATTGTATGGAATGCCGGCAGTCAACCCAGTGGTGTGTATTTTGTGCGGCTGCAGAGTTGTGAGTTTGTACAGAATCAGAAAGTCATTTTGTTGAAATAATTAGAAACTTATGTAAAAAGAACGCCGTCGTCTACGGCACATTAACACACCAAATCTATTAACTGCTCCTCGTCTTTTGTATAAAGCGAAACACCCACTGGCAAAGCATAAACTGGCAAGTCTTTTAGCTCCTCTAGTTTTGCTAAATCTTTTTCTGTCGTAATAATTGCCTGCGCTTCAGCCGCTAAAAATACTTCCCGAATAACTTCCAAATCCATAGCTGAATAATCCGCATGATCGTCTTGTTGGAAATGATGGACATAATCCAATCCAGCTTCTTCCATTATCACTTCAAAACTATCCGGATCGCCCACGCCGGAAACGGCCACTACAGGGCCATTGAAATCGCTTACAGGTTTTGTTGAACCATCTAATCCAATCAACTGCGTATTTGGTATTAAATCAGACTCCATAGTAAAACGGCAATAGTTGGATACTGCATTGACTAGTTTTTCATCGGGAGGTGTCAAATTAGCTTTGGTGAAAATGACTGCATCAGCACGTTTAATATTTCTCAATGGTTCCCGGAGCAGTCCGTAAGGCAGCAGTTTTGGACGGCGGTGATTGCTGTTGATTAAAACAATATCCACATCCCTGAACACCCGCCGGTGCTGGAAGGCATCATCCATGAGAATCACATCAGGGTTATATTCATTACATATTAACTGCCCGCCCCGATAGCGGTTCTCATCCACAACGATGGGTATTCCTTTTAATTTATTGGCCAGCATAAAAGGTTCATCGCCACTATTTTCCAGGTCTGATTGAACTGCGTTTCCATCACTGACGACAAGCGTTCCGGCTGACTTACGTTTATAGCCCCTGCTCAAAACAGCAACCTTCAATCCTGTGGCTTTTAAAGTATTGGCCAGAAATAAAACAAAGGGTGTTTTGCCTGTTCCGCCCACAGAAAGATTGCCAATACTTACCACCTTGCAGGGCAATTTTCGGGAAACAAAAAAGCCTAAATTATAAAAGAAGTTCCGCCAGAAGATCAGCAGCCAATAGAAAAACCCCAGGGGCCAGAGAAACATTCGGTATTTTTTTATAGATTGGGGATCAAACTGCGGCACGACGCTTGGCCTCCTCTTCCAATCTGTCTAGCTCATTTTTTAATAGATTTGAACATTCATCAAAATCGTCATTTTCAGAAAACGCCAGCGGCTTGCCAATCAACAAGTGGATTTTACCAAAGGGTTTAGCTACATAAAAGGTATCCCAGTTTGTAGACGCCCAGTGTTTTGTAGCATAACTCCCGGTGGGTAATACTACGGCACCGGTTCGCATGGCAGCTTTTACTGCTCCCGGTTTGGGTTCTTTAGCCGGACCTTTGGGTCCATCCGGAGTAATAAACACAAGGGAGCCTTTTTTATTTAACACATTTACAATTTGTTTATAAGCTTTTCTCCCACCATCCGAACTGGAACCGCGGATTGTTTTATAACCAAGTTTTACAGCAATTCGTGAAATGATTTCTGCATCTCCGTGTTTTCCCGCCACACCGTAGGGTTGTTTATCTGCCACATATAAATAACCGGGCAATAAATTTCCATGCCACGTTGTAAAAATAATGGACTTGCCTTCCGCACGTAATTTTTCAATTTGCCCATCACCTTCGATATTCCATCGGTTGGTACTATAAAGAAATTTCAATGCCCATTTTCCAAGAAACACACCCAGAAAAAAGAGGAGTTTTTTCTTCATTATATATCCCTTTGTGTTTCCCATGTCATAGGGGAGAAGCGAAGAGGGGTTTTATTCTGTTTTGAAAAGTTCATTTCAACGAACTGTTCGTGATAATATAGCATCTGCCGCACGTTCGTAGGCTCCCGGCATACCCAGTGTTTTCCTAACTTCTTCGTAGCCCATAAGCATATTTTTTCTTTCATGAGAATTATTAAGCAATGGCTTAACAGCTCCAGCTAGGTTTTCCGGTGTCATTTCATATTGTAGAAATTCCGGGACGATTTGTTTCCCGGCAATAAGATTGGTCATAGCTGCAAACGGTACTCTTGACAAGTTTTTGGCAAGGAGCCAGCTTCCGGCTGAAAGTTTATAACTCACAACGGCTGGAATGTCCTGAACGGCAGATTGGAGCGTAGCGGTTCCTGAAGATGTCAATACAGCAGTACCATGTTCCAGACAAAGGCTCGTATCCTCCTCTTCTATTTTCCAATTATTGGGGATGGACGGCAATGATATGTTGGGTGCCTTGCCCATAATGAGTTGAAGATTGCTATCATTAATTAAAGAAACTGTTTTTTTAAAAATGGGAAGATGACGATTTATCTCTTGTTGGCGGCTACCAGGGAAAAGAACGAGCAATGGTTTGTTTATATCCAAATGGTGTTTCTGGAAAAAAGCTTCCTTATGCATTATAGGCTTGTGGAATTCTGAAAACGGATGCCCAACAAAATAAGCATTGACTCCACGTTGTTCAAACCATTCTTGTTCAAAAGGGAAAATACATAATGCTTGATCAACACATTTACGGATTGTCTTTACCCGTTTTTCTTTCCAGGCCCACACTTGAGGCATTATAAAATATGTGATGGGCAATCCTAAAGGATGAATATTTTTTGCCAAACGCAAGTTAAACCCGGGGTAATCAATAAGAATTAAGGGATGGGGTTTGATTTCCTGAATTTCTCCGAATGTCTTTCCTATCACCTTTATCATATAAGACATGTCTCTCAACTCTTTTGTAAATTCCAACATCGCCAGGGGGACAACGTGGATATGATATTGAATAGCGGGAG